>VOFK01002474.1_pt1 | contig 213998 bp, 225 predicted proteins | sample 5384121 | NCBI WGS metagenome assembly VOFK01 (sample SAMN12384730, study PRJNA508395) | human gut metagenome | isolation source: healthy gut J | host: Homo sapiens | reverse complement strand
TATCGTGAGGCGCGAGTGACGTTTGCTTGGCGGCAGACTGCCTACCGAATGCGCATTGCTGACGCTCGCCGCATTGTGGAGACTGGAGATAGACGGAAATTAGGCTGTACTTCTACAAGATGGGCAGAGCGGCAGCGGATAATAGAAGCAGAGGCAAATCGTTTAGTAAAACCAATGGCGGCGAAAGCGTTAGCAATGCCGCCGCAGGCACTTTCACCCGGAGGCATGAAAAGATTGTTCGAGCTCCAGATTGCCAATCAAAGCCTTTTCTCTTGGGGGTCAAAGGGGGATATTCTCTTCCACTTGAAAGAGAATATCCTCTGACCGTCCCCGTGAAACTTTGCCCTTTCGGCGGCCTTGATTCATTGTGCCATATCGGCAATGAAAAATAAACTGTCCGCTCTGTAGCGATAAGATCAGCGTAAGGTCGCCGTGTTTCTTCCCGCCCCGCAGCATCGGTGTATTCCGTGACGCCGACAAGCGCCGTACCGGTCTCACCGTCCAGCGTAAGATCATAGAGGACGTCGTTCACATCGTGCTGGGTGAGGGTGTAGGTGCCGCTTTGCGTGCCGCCGTCCGAATCCGTCAGAGAGCGTCAGCGTCCGTCCTGTGCAGGCGCAGAGGACGGAGAGGTCGAGCGGCTTCCTGTCCCGCGCTGTCGATGGCGTTGCGTATGTCCAGTCGTGGCCCTCGATGGTCAGGTTGTCATCCGTTTTGCCGCAGCCGGCAAGTAGAAAAATCGAGTAGCAGCGGCAGTAAATCTTTAGGGTTACCTGTCGCGGTGTTTTTCCTTTCTACCTCGATTTTCAGCGAGCAGCACCCGTCCATCACGACAGCATTGACAGTGGCTTAAAACAGATGGTGAAGGAACTGGCCTTTATAACGTAGATGTCTGTCGCCATATCAACGCCAGCGACGCGGCGACGGCGGCGGCTTCCGAAATGCCGTGCTCGTCCGGCCGGATGCTGCCGTGAGCGCTCAAGAGCGAGAAGTTCGAGGTCAGATGATGATCGTGTTCTTTTGAAGTCCACCGTGCGGCCCCGCGAATCGGTGATGCGGGCCGTCATCGAGAATTTGCAGCAGGATGTTGAAGACGTCCGGGTGCGCCTTTTCGACCTCGTCGAACAGCACGACACTGTACGGGCTTGCGGCGCACGGCCTCGGTGAAGCTGGCCGCCCCTCGTCGTAGCCGACGTATCCCGGGGGCGCGCCGATGAGACGCGAGACGGAGAACTTCTCCATATACTCGGTCATGTCGATGCGAACGAGGTTGTGCTCATCGTCGAACAGGCAGTCGGCCGAGAAGACTTTGCAAGCTCCGTCTTGCCGACGCCCGTGGGGCCGAGGAAGAGGAAGCTGCCGATGGGGCGGTTCGGGGTCGGCGATGCCCGCGCGCGAGCGCTGGATGGCCCTCGGTCACGAGGCGGACGGCCTCGTCCTGCCCGATCACGCGCTTGTGGATGATCTCGTCGAGGCGCAGCAGCTTTTTCGCGCTCGCCCTCCATCAGACGGCTGACGGGGATGCCCGTCCACTTGCCGACGATGTCGGCGATCTCGTTTTTCAGTCACAGTGTCGTGCACCATGGAGTTGTCGCCCGTGTGCTTTTCGGCTGCGGCCTCGGCGTCCTTGAGCTGCTTTTTCGAGGGGCGGGGAGATCGGAGTACTTGAGTTTTGCGGCCTTTTCATATTCAAGGTTCGCCTGCGCGCGCTCGATCTCGCCGTTCATCTGCTCGATCTGGGATTTGAGCTGCTTGACGCTGTCCACGCCGTTCTTTTCCGCTTCCCAGCGGGACTTCATGGCGTTGAACTGTTCCTTTTCATCGGCAAGCTCTTTCTTGAGCTCCTCGAGACGGTCGCGGAGAGCTGGTCGTCCTCTTTCTTGAGGGCCATCTCTTCGATCTCCTGCTGCATGATCTTGCGGCGCAGATCGTCCAGCTCTGCGGGCATCGAGTCGATCTCCGTGCGGATCATCGCGCAGGCCTCATCGACGAGGTCGATGGCCTTGTCGGGCAGGAAACGGTCGGTGATATAGCGGTCGGAGAGCGTCGCGGCGGCGACAAGCGCGTTGTCGTGGATGCGAACGCCGTGATAGATCTCATAGCGCTCCTTCAAGCCGCGGAGGATGGCGATGGTATCCTCCACGCTGGGCTCGTTGACCATGACGGGCTGGAAGCGGCGCTCCAAGGCGGTGTCCTTCTCAATATACTGGCGGTATTCGTTGAGCGTGGTCGCGCCGATGCAGTGCAGCTCGCCGCGAGCCAGCATCGGCTTTAAGAGGTTGCCGGCATCCATGCTGCCCTCGGTCTTGCCCGCGCCGACGATGGTGTGCAGCTCATCAATGAAGAGGATGATCTTGCCGTCAGACTTCTTGACCTCGTTCAAAACGGCCTTTAAGCGCTCTTCAAACTCGCCGCGGTATTTCGCGCCCGCGATCAGCGCGCCCATGTCGAGCGAGAAGATCGTGCGGTCCTTGAGCCCTTCGGGCACGTCGCCGCGCACGATACGCTGGGCAAGGCCCTCGGCAATGGCCGTCTTGCCGACGCCCGGCTCGCCGATGAGCACGGGGTTGTTCTTCGTCTTACGCGACAGGATGCGAATGACGTTGCGGATCTCTGCGTCACGGCCGATGACGGGGTCGAGCTCCTTCGTGCGGGCGCGCTCGACGAGATCCGTGCCGTACTTCTTGAGCGCGTCGTAGGAATCCTCGGGATTGTCGCTCGTCACGGGGGAGGTCTTGACCTTCGCAAGCTCATCGGAGAAGCGGCTTCTCGTGATGCCGTGGTCGGAGAGCAGCTGGCGCACGCTCTGCGAGCCCTCGGAGAAGATGGCGAGCATCAGGTGCTCAACGGAGAGATACTCGTCGTGCAGCTTTTCGGCGGTCTTTTCGGCAAGGTTCAGGATCTTGCCGACCTCGGGCGAGGCGTACACCTCGCCGCTGCCGCCGGAGATGCGGGGCAGATTGCGGATCAGCGTGTCGAGCTCGGAGAGTAAGCCGTCGCAATCGACGCCCATCTTACCGAACAGTGACCCAATCAGTCCGCCGTCCTGATCGAGCAGGGCATAGAGCAAATGTTCGGTCGTTACATACTGGTTGCCGTTTTCCTGCGCCATGTTCTGCGCGGTCTTGACGGCTTCCAAAGCCTTTTGCGTATATTTTTCAGCATTCATTCAAGTTCACCTCAAATTCGTGTTTTTTACAATTAAGTGATTAAATCAGCAGCGTTCTGCTTCGCAGATCGCCGCGGTAGGCCATTTCAACATCGCTCGCGGAGAGCGAGCCGTCGAGATAGCCCTTGAGCAGCCGGTCGAAGAGCTGGACATAAGCGCTGATCGCACCGGCGACATCATCGGCAGTCAGCGCCTTTCCGCGCGGCATCGCGAGCGGACGAACGAAGCGCCCGTCGTACAGCGCGCAGGAAATGGAGCTGCCGAGAAGCGGTGCGAGGCACTTGTCTTCGATTTGCACCCAGAGCCGGAAGAAACTCGTCATTGCGGAGATCAGCGCCGCCGACTGCGTGCGGAACACGATGTTCAGCGTGCCCATCGTCTGGCCGTCGCCGCTGCTCAGATCGACCTCGTACTTGACCGTCGGGCGGTACTTATACGATAGGCTCGACTTGAGCGACATTGTGGACGAGCCGGGGGCAAAGAACGGCACCAGCTCGCGCGTGGGCGTCATCAGCTCTTCGATGGCCTCGAAAATATCGTTCCAGCGGCGCTCGGGCGTCGGCACGGAGACGTACTCGGCCAAAATCTGGTTGACGAGCGCCGAACGGTTCGTGCCCATCCGGTGGGCCAGCGCGTCGACCTCGCGCACCACATCATCTGACAGCGTCAGACTGTACAGGTTTTTTTTCATCATGCGCCTCCTTGGGGTTCTTTTTCTTTCTGGATGCTATCATAGCACGTGAACAAATTTTGTCAATAGATTTATATAAATATATTTACGAGTTATATGCGAATTTACACGGAGTTCATAATTGCGAAGGAAGCGGAAAAAGGGGAAAAAGCCGCAATGAATTTCACTGCGGCTCTTTCCTTTTGAGAGATATGAGAGATGAGAGAATAGCAAATTTACAGCAGGCCTTGGAGCAGGATGATGACGATCAGGATCGGCAGCACCCACTGGAAATAGGGCTTGAGCTTGGGTGAGAGCTTGATGCCCGCGCCCTTGTTGGCCTCGGCGAGATACTTGTCAAAGCCCCAGCCCCACTTCGTGACGCAGAACAGCAGATACACGAGCGAGCCGATGGGCAGCAGGAGGTTGCTCACAAGGAAGTCCTCGCTGTCGAGCACGTCCTTACCGAGAATGGGGTGGAAGTCGCTCCAGATGTTGTAGCCGAACACGCAGGGAAGACTCAGGAGCATCAGCATAAGGCCGTTGATGAGCACGGCCTTCTTGCGGCTCCAGCCGAAGGTATCCATGCAGACGGCGAGGATGTTTTCAAACACCGCCAGCACCGTGGACATGCTCGCGAACATCATGAACAGGAAGAACAGCGCGCCCCAGAAGCGGCCGCCCGCCATGTTGACGAACACCTGCGGCAGCGTGACGAAAAGGAGGGACGGGCCATTGTCGGGCGCTACGCCGTAGGAGAAGCACGCGGGGAAGATGATCGTGCCGGCCATGAGCGCAACGAAGGTGTCGAGCGCGCAGATGCGGATGGATTCGCCGGCGAGGGCGTGATCGTCGGACATGTAGCTGCCGAAGATCTCCATCGCCGCGATGCCGAGGGAGAGCGTGAAGAACGCTTGATTCATCGCGTCGGTGATGAGGCTGCGCAGGCCGTTTTCGCGGATGGAATCCATCGAGGGGAGCAGGTAGAACTTCATGCCCTCCGCCGCGCCGGAGAGCGTCAGGCTGTGAACGGCGAGAATGAGGATGAGCGCGAGCAGCGCGATCATCATCACTTTGGACACGCGCTCAAGGCCCTTTTGCAGGCCGAACGAGCAGACGATGAAGCCGACGATGACGATAGCGACTGCTAAAATACCCATTTCGACTGGATCGGACAGCAGCTGGCCGAACACGGCGGACGCGTCCTCCGCGGGCATGCCGGAGTAGAACTTGCCGGTCAGGAACCTGCCAAAGTAGCTCACCATCCAGCCGGAAACCGTCGTGTAGTACATCATCAAGAGGTAGCAGCCGATCAGGCAGAACCAGCCGTGGATGTGCCACTTGGACTTGGGCTTTTCGAGCGTCTTGTAGGCGAGGATCGCGCTCTTGTGGCTCGCGCGGCCGACGGCCAGCTCCATCGTCAGCACGGGAACGCCCATGATGAGCAGGCACAGAATGTAAAAGAGAACAAAATAGCCGCCGCCGTTTTTGCCCGTCACATAGGGGAAGCGCCAGACATTGCCGATGCCGATGGCGCAGCCCGCGCTGACGAGCAGGAAGCCTAGGCGGGAGCGGAACGATTCGCGTTTCATGTTGATCGACCTCATTTGTAAAGATTTATGAACGATGTGCTTATCTTACCGCAGGAAGATGGGCTTTACAAGACCGATTATCGGATGATATAATAAGCAAAACTTATGTTATGAGGAAATGAGTACATGAATCGCAATCAGCTACGCTATTTTGTCTCCGCCGCGGAGCACCGGAGCTTCACAAAGGCGGCGGAGCAGTATTACATCTCGCAGACCGCGGTGACGCAGCAGATCCAGCAGCTTGAGCAGACGCTCGGCTGCGAGCTCTTCGACCGCAGCACACGCCCTGTAAGCCTGACGAGCGCGGGCAAGTCGTTTCTTTTGGACGCAAAAGCGATCTTAGAGCGCATGAGCCGCGCGCAGGAGCGCGTGCACGACGCGGCGACGGGCCTGACCGGCACGCTGCGCGTCGGCTACGTGCGCGGCTACGAGCGCAGCGACCTCTCGGTCCTGATGCGCCACTTCCACCAGAAGAACAGCAACGTTCTCATCACCTTCTACCGCTGCTCGACGGATGTGTTGGCCGCGGGGTTACTCCATCAGGAGTATGACATCGTCTTCACTTGGGACTCGACAAACCTGCGCACACAGGAGGGCGTCACGTTTCAGACGGTCGAAAAGGCTCGGCTCGTTGTCGCGCTCTATGCGGGCCATCCGCTCACGCAGCGCCGCCAGCTCACGCGGCAAGAGCTGCGCGGGGAGAACATCTTATATATGTCGCCCGACGCCGCGCCCGATTCCTACGGCGACGCCTTTTTCATGCAGCGCTACGCCGAGGCGGGCTACAAGCCGAACATTCTCTTCCGCTCGGCGGACACCGAAAGCATCCTGATGATGGTCGCGGCGGAGGAGGGGATCTCGCTCCTGCCCGACTACTGCACCGACCGCCTTTACAATGCCGACAACCTCGTCTTCGTCCCGCTCGTGGGCGAAGGGGAGGAGGAAGAGATCATCGCCGCCTGGCAGAGCGGCAACCAGAACCCCGCACTGGGACGGTTTTTGACAGAGCTCAATCAAAAAGACCCGCCTTACTGAGGCGGGTCTTTTTGGCGCAAGATCGCGTCAAGCGCTGGAAAATATTTCTTTACCGGGATCGGCAGACCTTCTGCATTGAGAAAGCAGTGGACGGATGTCGCGTCGCGGCCAAAGCATTCGAAGAGTTGAGAATACTTTTCTTCGCCGGAGAGGTACTGGCAGAGATCACATTCCACTTTATCGAGAACGGCGCAGGGCGGCGAGTGAACAGGCAAAACAGAACGGTGTTCATAAAAAGGTCGCTGATTTACCATGAAGAAGGCGTTGATGCAAGTCGCTTTATATGCTATGCTTATCAGTAAGAAGTCGTTGGCAAACCGTGAGTTGTGGAGGTGAAAACAAATGAAGTATTTAGTTTTATTAGCAGGCTGTGGCCTCGGTGATGGTTCATGTATAGAAGAAGTAATTCTGACGTATGCAGCGCTTGATAAATATGGGTGTGATTACACTCCTGTCGCAGAAGATGTTTCCTTTCAGTCTGTTAACCACCTGACAGAACAGATGGCAGAAAAGCGGAATATCCTTATAGAAGCAGCCCGCATCGGCAGGGGACGCATTAAAGATATTCATGAGGTTGATTTTGCAGAATACGATGCATTGATCATACCCGGTGGAATTGGTTTATTGAACAATTATAGAGACTCCAATGTGATAAAAACGTGCGTCACACATTTTATTAGCGAAAAGAAACCTGTCGCTGCCATGTGTGCGGGAATCGACTTTCTCCGCCGCTTCTATGGAAGTAATCTATTGGCACGTGAGATAGAAGAACTAACTGCTGAAAAATTCTGTTTTGATGCTGAAAACAATGTTTATTACACGCCCGCTTTCAGAAAAACCAACAGTAGCTATACGACACTATTAGGTATCGATTCTATGATTTATGCGTTGAAACAGGCACAAACATTACGATGAAATCTGTTTTGTAGGTTTAATTATTGAAGATAAGGTAAAATAACTTGCGCAAATTGAAAATCGCATAAAAGAAGACATAGCTTGCAGGCTCTGGTAGAATGAAGTTACCACACAAACATTCGAAAGGAGACAGCAAACTATGTCCGAGAAAATTGTACAGCTAAACGAGGAAGTAATCAAGGGCCAAATCAAGGAATTGGTTCGCGGCAGCGTGGAGGAAACCCTGAACGAGCTGCTGGAAAAGGAGGCGGAGTCCCTGACGCAGGCGGCCCGCTATGAGCGCAGCGAGGCCCGTCAGGGCTACCGCAGCGGACACTATGACCGAAACCTTACCACGACCTCCGGTGACGTTACGCTCCACGTCCCCCGGCTCAAGGGCGTGTCCTTCAAGACTGCCATCATCGAGCGGTATCGCCGCCGGGAGAGCAGCGTGGAGGAAGCCCTCATCGAGATGTACCTGGCGGGTGTTTCCGTGCGCCGTGTGGAGGACATCACGGAGGCACTGTGGGGCAGCAAGGTTTCGCCCGCTACCATCAGTGAGCTGAACAAGAAAGCCTACGTCCACATCGAGGACTGGCGGAACCGCCCCTTGCGGGGCGGGCGCTATCCATACGTCTACGTGGACGGCATCTACCTGCGCCGCAACTGGGGCGGAGAGTACGAAAATGTGGCAATTCTGGTGGCAATTGCCGTGAATGAGGACGGTTTTCGTGAGGTTTTGGGTGCCGCCGAGGGCATGAAGGAGGACAAGGCCAGCTGGGTCAGTTTCTTCCAATGGCTTCGTGGACGCGGCTTGGACGGCGTAAAGCTCATCGTCGGCGACAAGTGCATGGGGATGCTGGAGGCCGTGGGCGAGGTGTTTCCAGACGCCAAATATCAGCGCTGCACGGTGCATTTCTACCGCAATATTTTCTCTGTTGTGCCCAAATCCAAGGTTAAAATTGTGGCAAAAATGCTCAAGGCGATCCACGCCCAGGAGAGTAAGAAGGCGTCCCGCGAGAAGGCAAAGGCTGTGGTCGCCGAGCTGCGCGCCATGAAACTGAAGGAGGCTGCCAAGAAGGTCGAGGACGGCATTGAAGAGACGCTGACCTACTGCGATTTTCCCAGCGAGCATTGGACGCGTATCCGCACCAACAACGTGATTGAGCGGCTGAACCGTGAGATCCGCCGACGGACGCGGGTGGTGGGGACGTTCCCTGACGGAAATTCCGCCCTGATGCTGGTCTGCGCGAGGCTGCGCCATGTGGCAGGCACCCAGTGGGGCTGCAAAAAATACATGAACATGAAGCACTTGGAGGCGGCTCTGGACGACGCCTCTATTGCCGGTTGACTTCATTCAGCCGGAGCCTGCAAATAAATTTGCGCATAAATCTTGACGGGACCTTATTGAACAGAATAACTTATATTCTGCCCGCTGACTATGCCGTATGTGCAATGCACGGCACGTCGCTTTGCATGAAAAAGGGCACACCATCCAGACGCTGTAAACGCCTGAAGGGTGTGCCCCCTATTTGTCGTTATTGGCTTAGTTCAGGAAGTCCTTGAGCTTCTTGCTGCGGCTGGGGTGACGGAGCTTGCGCAGCGCCTTGGCTTCGATCTGGCGGATGCGCTCGCGCGTGACGTTGAACTCCTTGCCGACCTCTTCGAGCGTGCGGGGACGGCCGTCCTCGATGCCGAAGCGCAGCTTCAAGACTTTCTCCTCACGCGGGGTGAGGGTGGAGAGCACATCGACGAGCTGCTCCTGCAGCAGCGTGAACGACGCGGCCTCGCTCGGCTCGCTCGCACCCTCGTCGGGGATGAAGTCGCCAAGGTGGCTGTCTTCCTCTTCGCCGATCGGCGTTTCGAGGGAGACGGGCTCCTGCGCGATCTTCAGGATCTCGCGCACCTTGTCGACGGGCATGTCCATCTCGGCGGCGATCTCTTCGGGAGAGGGGTCGTGGCCGAGCTCCTGCAAGAGCTGACGGGACACGCGGATGACCTTGTTGATGGTCTCGACCATATGAACGGGGATACGGATGGTGCGCGCCTGGTCAGCAATGGCGCGAGTGATGGCCTGACGGATCCACCACGTCGCGTAGGTCGAGAACTTGTAGCCCTTGGTGTAGTCGAACTTCTCGACGGCCTTGATCAGGCCGAGGTTGCCCTCCTGGATGAGGTCGAGGAACAGCATGCCGCGGCCGACGTAGCGCTTGGCGATGGACACGACGAGACGCAGGTTTGCCTCGGCCAGGCGCTGCTTGGAGCGCTCGCCCTTCTTGACGGCAGATTTGAGTGCCTTCATTTCCTCTTCGCTCAGCTCCGTGCCGTTCTTTTCGGCCTCTTCGAGCTTCTGCTTGGCCTCCACGCCCGCGGACATCGCGGTCGCGAGCGAAATTTCCTCGTCCGCCGACAGCAGCGACACCTTGCCGATCTCCTTGAGGTACATGCGCACGGGGTCGTCAGTCGAGAAGCTGTCGACCAGCTCGTTCGGGTCGACGAGCTCTTCCTCTTCGATCTCGGCGATCTCCTCCATCGGCGGCTCCACATCGTCGATGCTGCTGTCGATGGCCTCGGCGGTGCCGATGTCGATGCCGAGCGTTTCGAGCGAGTCGTAGATCTGGTCGAGCTGCTCGCTCTCAAGGTTCATCTCGTCGATGGTCTCCATCAGGTCGCTGGAGCTGAGCTTGCCCTTGGCCTTGCCCTTGGCAAAGATCTCCATGAGCTTTTCGCTGCCCTGCAGCAGCGCCGCCGCGGGCAAGGGAGGCGACCAGCTTTTCATCCAGCGGGGGATACTTCTCCGCGGGCTTTTCCGCCTGCGCGGTATCCTCGTTCGCTTTCTTGGCCGCTGCGGCCTTTTTCGCTTTCTTCGGCAGATTGATCTCCTCAAAATCCGCCTCGGCGAGCAGCGCGTTGGCTGTTCCTCCAGCTCTCTGCTGGTCAGCTGTTTTTCTTCCATGTTTGCTTTCCTCCGTTACCCTTATATTTATTCTTTTCCATCGCGGCCATCAGGGGATCTTCGTTGACGGCCGCGCGTTTGTGCGCTTCGTCTAAAATGATAGTGCAGTAGTCGCTGAGCGCCTGCGTGCCGTTTTTGAGCGACTCCGGCTTTTGCAGGATACCGATCAAGTGGCTGATCTCCTCCGACGTGAAAAATTCCGCCAGCGCTGGGATGTTCACCTGCCCGCTCTCGCGCAGCTGCGCGCGCAGCGCCGTGAAGAACCGGCCCAGGAGGGGGGAGGAGAAGTCCTCTTCCCGGATGGGCGGATTCTCGCCAAAGAGGGAATCGTCCAGCGTCAAAAGCCGCAGCACGCCTTCTTCGGCGAGCGCCGAGCGAAGGTCTGTATAGCGGATCGACCGCTCGCGCGGCTGGGCACTCGCCGCGGGATTCAGGTCCCGCCGCTCCTGCTCGCGCTTTTCCTTGTAGCGGGCGCGTTTTCGCGCGCGCTCGACCTCGAGCTTCATCGCGTCGGGCGTGATGCCTGCGGCCTCGGACGCGCGCACGGTGTAAATTTCGCGCTCAACCGCGTTCGGCACTGTGGAGAGCAATCCTGCTGCCGCTTCGGCAAAGCCGATACGTCCCTCGTCGCTTTTGAGGTCGAACTTTGACTTGAGCTGCGCCATGCGGAAGTCCATCCCGCTCTCGCTGCCGGAAAGCAGATGCTCAAAGGCGTCCTTACCCTGGAACTTGATGAAGTCGTCCGCGTCCTGTTTGATGTACTCTCCGTCGACGAGCCGCTTGGGGGAGCTCGAGCACCTTGACCTGAAAGTCGGTGTTATTGAGAAGCGTCAGCGCCTTCTGCGTCGCGACCTTGCCCGCGTCGTCGTTGTCGTAGCAGAGCACGATCTCCTTCGTGTAGCGACTGAGTAATTGCAGCTGCTCCGTCGTCAGCGCTGTGCCCATCGAGGCGCAAGCATTGTCGAATCCGGCCTGATGCAGCATCACGACGTCGATGTTGCCCTCGACCAAAATAATGTTGCTGCGCTTGCTCTTTTTGGCCAGGTTCAGCCCGTATAAAACGCGCCGTTTGCTGTAAACGATGGTCTCGGGCGTGTTCATATACTTCGCGCCCGGATCGTCCTTGCTGATGATGCGCCCGCCAAAGCCCAGCACATCGCCGCGCACGTCGATGATGGGGAAGATGAGGCGCTTGCGGAATTTGTCGTACAGCCCGCCGTTTTTGCCGCGGATGGCAAGACCCGAGGCAAGCAGCTCGCCGTCGCCATAGCCCTTTTTCCGCATCGCGGTCAGTAAGCCGTCCCACTCGTCCGCCGATGCGCCGAGGCCGAAGTTCGTTGCATTGCGCCGCGTGATCTTGCGGTTTTTCATATACTCGAGCACCGGCGCACCCTTGGGCGAGTAGAGCTGCTCGTAGTAAAAGCGCGCCGCGTCGCGGTTGAGCGACAGGATGCGCGAACGCAGCCGGCTCTCGTCGCTGTGCTCTTCTTCCGGCACGGGCATGTTCACGCGCCGCGCGAGAAAGCGCACCGCATCGGGGAAGGAAAGGTTCTCCTCCTCCATGATGAAGTTGATGACGCCGCCGCCTTTTTTGCAGCCGAAGCAGTAGCACAGCTGCTTGTCCGGCAGCACGTGGAACGAAGGCGTCTTTTCGCTGTGAAAGGGGCAGCAGCCCCACAGGCTCCCGCCGCGCGGCTGGAGCGAGACATAATTGCTGACAACGTCGACAATGTCGTTGCGGGCGATGAGCTCGTCCAAAAACTGACGGTCAAAGGCCATGGCGTCCTCCTTTCTCACTTCTGCGCACGGAACTTTTTGTTGTCAATGGATATATACGCCGAAAATAGTTACTTTCCTCTTTTTTTGACGGAAAAATTTCAAAAAAATAATTTTCTACGCGGAGAAAATTTGACAGACCGTGCCATTTCTCCTATAATTTCCGCAGGAATCGCTGCGCAAAGGGGGCGGAACATCGTGAATATCCGGTTGTATGCGGTAAAATCAGATCGACCGCTCTCAGAAGCGGAACGGTCCGCGCTCGCGCGTTTTCTGCCACCTGAGCGGCAAGACCGCATCAAAACATCGGAACCCCTCTGCGCCTACGCGCTGCTCTGCCGTGCACTGCATGAACTTTACGGCTTGGAGGACTTACCGCAGCTTTCCTACGGCGAGCACGGCAAGCCGTACTTTGCTTCGCATCCGGACGTTCATTTCAGCCTGAGCCACACGCGCGGCGCTGCGCTGCTGGCTGTTCACAACGAGCCAATCGGCGCGGATATCGAGTGTCTTCGCCCTGTGAGCGGCGCGATGCGTACGCGCTTTCACGCGGCAAATGACGCCGATTTCTGGCGCCTCTGGGTGCAGCGGGAGAGCCGCTGCAAGCGCGCGGGGATCAGCGCCGTCGCATTGCGGGACAGGGAAGTGCCGCGCTTCCCGAATGAGCGCGTTTTCGCGCTCGAACCGTTCCCCGACTACACCGCCAGCGTCTGTACCTGCTCTGACGCGGACGTTGACAAGCCGATATACCTTACAGTAAAAGAGCTCATATAAAAGGTTCCGAAGAAGTCTCTTCGGAACCTTTTTTGCTTGATTTTTCCTCTTACAGCTCCACGACGATGGGCTCGTGGCGCACTTTCGGCAGCAGCATATTTTTGACGTCGCTCGTTTTGAGCTTGATGGTCGAGGTGCAGAGACACGGGTGGCAGGAGAAGTACTCCGCCTCATAGGTCTCCTTGTCGATGAGCAGCTGCACGCGGTTTTCATCATCGTTCATCAGGCCGAGGATCGTCGCTGAACCCGGCGTGCAGTGCAGCAAGTCCCAAAGCTGCTCTTCCGGCGCGAACGACAGGCGGGCCGAGCCGATCTGATGGCTCAAGTCCTTCGTATGAAACGCCTTGTGCGGCGGCATACATAAAAGGTAGAAATTCGTCTTCTGCCGGTTGCAGAGGAAGAGGTTCTTGCACACGTCCACGCCGAGCACAGCGGAGACGTCGTCGCATTTTTCCATCGTGTCGGCCAGCTCGTGAGTCACGCGCTCATAGTCGATGCCGAGGGAATCCAGAAAGTCGAACGCTGCCGCTTCCTGCGCGGGCAGCTTACCCTCGGGGCGGGAATTGTGATAGATCGGGGAGATTTCCATGTTGCTTTATTTCTCTTCTTTCAGCAGTTTTTCGCCGGCCTTGAATATATCGCCCGCGCCGACGGTCAAAATAAGGTCGCCCGGGCAGGCGATGCGCGCGAGCGCGGCAGTCACCTTGTCGAGCGTAGGGCAGTAAACGGATCCGGGGATCTCGCGGCTCAGGTCCATAGACGAAATGCCGATGTCATTCTGCTCGCGCGCGGCGTAGATCTCTGCCAGCACGACGACGTCGGGTACGCGCAGCTCCTTGACAAAATCGTTAAACAGCGCCTTCGTGCGCGTGTAGGTGTGCGGCTGGAATGCGCAGATGATGCGCTTGTAGGGAAGCGTCTTCGCCATTTCGAGCAGCGCGTGCAGCTCGCCGGGGTGGTGGGCGTAGTCGTCGTAGACGTCCGCGCCGTGGAAGCTTCCCTTGTACTCAAAGCGGCGGCCCGCGCCGGTGAACGTTGCAAGGCCGAGGCCGACGGCCTCGCCGCTGACGCCGAGAAGATATGCGGCGCTCGCCGCGGCCAGTGCGTTCATCACGTTGTGCTTGCCGCCCACGCGCAGGGAAACATGAGCGTAGTAACTGCCGCGGATATAGATGTCAAAGCTCGGAAGCCCGTCCGTCCAGACGACGTTTTCCGCGCGGCACTGCGCGGCGGGATCGTCATAGCTGAACCAGAAGATCGGCTGGGAAATGCCCCTGAGCGCATCGCGCGCACCCTCATCATCCATGTTGGCGACCACATGTCCGCCGATGGGGACGAGCTCTGCAAAGCGGCGGAACGAGTGCTCCACATCCGCTAAGTCCTTGAAGAAATCGAGATGGTCGGCCTCCACGTTCAAAATGACCGCGACGGTGGGGAAGAAGCTCAAAAACGAGTTGCAGTATTCGCAGCTCTCGGCGATGATCGTATCGCCCTGCCGACGCGATAACCGGAATGAAGCAGCTGTAACGTGCCGCCAATCATGACGGTCGGGTCTTTCTGCGCGGCCATGAAGATGTGCGTCGCCATCGAAGTGGTCGTCGTCTTGCCGTGCGTGCCGGAGATGCAGAGGGCGTTTTTGTAGCCCTTCATAATAGCGCCCCAAGCCTGCGCGCGCTCGAAAACGGGGATGCCGCGCGTCACCGCGCCGGAGATCTCGGGATTATCGTCGTGGATGGCGGCGGTGCGGATAACAAAGTCGCACTCGCCAAGGTTGTCCGCTGCATGGCCGATGGCCACGGGGATGCCGAGCGAGCGCAGATGCTCGACGGACGGGCCGTCGTTCATGTCGCTGCCCTGGACCTTGAGGCCCATGCCGTGCAGCACCTCTGCCAGCGGGCTCATCGAAACGCCGCCGATGCCGGCCAGATGCGCGCACTTGCCGGGGACGAGATAGGAGAAAATATCCTTCTGATTAGTCATTGTATCAAATCCTTTCCTTGTGCGGAGCACAGGAGATTTACTTTTTATGGATTTTCTATTATAATATAGCGGTGAACGGAGTGCAATGCTAAAAATTTGATTTTTTGTGAGGGTTCCATGCTCTTTTTACCGAAGGAAGTCGAAACGGTCATCACCACGCTGCAAGGCGCGGGTTATTCGCCGTACCTGGTTGGCGGCTGCGTGCGCGAAATGCTGCGAGGCAAAGCGCCGTCCGACTACGACATGACATCCGACGCCCTGCCGCAGGAGGTGCTGCGCCTCTTCGGCAAGTGGGCGCACCCGACGGGATTACAGCACGGCACGGTGACGGTCGTGAGCGGGGGACTGCCCATTGAGCTCACGACGATGCGCCGCGACGGCGCGTACAGGGATAACCGCCACCCAGATTCCGTCACGTTCGGCACGAGCATTGAAGAGGACCTTGCCCGCCGCGACTTCACGGTCAACGCCATCGCTTTGTCGCCGGACGGCACGCTCGTCGACCCCTACGGCGGGCAGGAAGACCTGAAAGCAGGCGTCCTTCGCTGCGTCGGCGAGCCGAAGCGGCGGTTTGAGGAAGACGCGCTGCGCATTTTACGGCTCGTGCGCTTCTGCTCCGTGCTCGGTTTTTCGGCGGAGAAGGAGACCGCCCGCGCCGCGCATGAGGCGCGCGGCCTACTCGCCCACGTTGCGCATGAGCGCGTGTATGCGGAGATGAACAAGCTCCTGCTCGGTGAGAACGTGGGGGAGACGCTTTTGACCTTTTCAGACATTCTGGGCGTGCCGATCCCGGAGATTTCACCCTGCGTCGGCTTTGACCAGTGCAATTACCACCACTGCTTCGACGTCTGGGGTCACACGGCGCGCGCTGTCGCCGCCGTGCCGCCAAAGCGGGAGCTGAGATGGACGATGCTCTTCCATGACCTCGGTAAGCCCCTGTGCCGGACGTTTGACGAGCAGGGCGTCGGACATTTTTACGGCCACACGGCGATTTCCGCTCAAATGGCGGAGGACATCATGGCGCGGCTGCACTTTGAAAAGGCGCTGCGTGACAGAATACGCGCGCAGCTCGCCTGTTTCGACGACATGTTCCGCCCCGAGCGGGCGGCCATCCATAAGGAGATGGCGCGCCTCGGCGCGGAAACGGTGCAGAATCTTCTCTATACCAAACAGGCGGACAATGCCGCGAAAGCGCCCGCGGGATTGGAGCGTGCGCAGGCGCTGTGGCACGAAGCACAGAAAATCTACGACGAGCTGATCTCAGAGGGCGCGTGCTGCTCGATCCACGAGCTCAAGATCAGCGGGGAAGACCTCGCCGCCCTCGGCTACCACGGGCGTGAGATCGGCGCGGTGCTTGCACGGCTTTTAGACGAGGTCGCGGCGGAAAAACTCCCCAACAAGCCCGAAGGCGCTGCAAGCGCGCGCCGTGCGGCTGTGGCGCAGCGGCTATGCGCGCCATACGATGAAAGAACGAGACCTATTGACGGAGGTTAACGATATGGCAAATCTGATGGATTATCTGGACTGGCGCGGGGATCTGACGCTCGAAATTTCGCCGTTCAACGAGGTGGACGCGCTGATTCTGGCAGAGCTGAGCTTTGTCGACTTTGACGGCATCGTGCCGCCGCCCGAGCTCGGGCGCGGCCTGCCGCTCTGCGAGGCGGCGGAGGCGTTTTTCGCCCGCCATGGCGGGAAGGACGTCCCCATGGGTGTCCTCGTGCCGGACACAATCTCGAAAATGCTGCGCAAGCTGATGACGAGCCCGCGCTTTCGCAATATGACGCTTAACGGCTACACAGCGCTGCTTGACGATTCCATCGAGCAGCAGTTTGCGGCGCTGACGATCGACCTTGGCAACGGCAGCATCTATATCTCGTTCCGCGGCACGGACGATACGATCGTCGGGTGGAAGGAAGACCTCAACATGGGCTTTTTGGAGGAGATCCCCTCGCAGAAGCAGGCGGTCGAATACGTCGCGCGCGTCGCGCGGCAGTACAGCGACAAGACCATCCGCATCGGCGGGCATTCCAAGGGCGGCAACCTCGCCGTCTACAGCGCGGCCAAGAGCAGCGGCGAGATCCAGGAGCGCATCGTCGCCGTCCATAATAACGACGGCCCCGGCTTCGCCTGGGACATCAGCGAGACGCCGGGCCACAAGCGCATCGCAAGCCGCATCCATACCATCCTGCCGCAGACGTCTGTCGTCGGCATGCTGATGGAGCATGAAAAGCGCTATCAGGTCGTGCATTCGACCTATGACGGCCTTTACCAGCATGACGGGTTTTCCTGGCAGGTGCTGGGTACGCAGTTTGTCCACCTCGACGACTTCTCCCGCGAGGGAAAGCTCGTCGATGAAACGCTCTCGTCCTGGGCCGATTCGCTCAACACCCAGCAGCGCGAAGCGCTGCCGACGCGCTGTACAGCGTCTTCACCGCCTCGGGCGCAAAAACGCTCAGCGAGCTCACCGAGGAAAAGCTCAAAAGCGCCGCAGCGATGCTCAAGACCTATAAAAACCTCGACCGCGAGACCCGCCGCATGGTGACTGAGGCGTTCATGCTGTTTTTCAAACTCGGCACGAAGAACTTCGTCCTCGACACGCAGGAGGAAGGAAGCCGCGAGATCGAAAATATCCGAAAAAAGATCTCGGAACAATACCAGAAATTGGTGGAGCGCAAGAAGTAAATACAGCATTCCCGCTGCGCGGGGAGCGTGTTTCCCCTGCATTCCGCAGGGGAACGGGACAAAGGGGCCATTCTCTTTCGCAAAAGAGAATGGCCCCTTTGGAACCCCAAGAGAAAGGCTTTGCATTGGCAGATTGGCACTTGAAGAGCTGCGCGGCCTGCGGAATCAGGTGCCTGCTGGGTGTTGTATCTAAACGACTTGGTTTGCTTCTATCTTCGCTGTCGCTTTGCCTGCGATTCGGTAGCCTTACGCAATTTCCGCCTACTTTGGACTTGTACAGATTTGCTATTGCCTGCTGGGGCGGCTTTGCTGGCGCTCGCCGCAGTACGCACTACCAAGACGATATGCATTGTCAGATGATTAGGCTGCACCAAAACAAGATGAGCAGAGCGGCAGCGGATGATAGAAGTAGGCCAAATCGTATAGCAATGCTAACGCGGCTTCGCCGCGCGCAGGGAAGTGCAATCGGCAAGCATCGCACCTCTCCGAGCTGCTCGCTTGCAATGAAAATTTTCTCTGGGAGGGTGTAAGGGAGGGGTATCTCTTTTTCAAAAAGAGATACCCCTCCCTTATTATCGTACCCCTGCGCGGCGCAGGGAACAAATGCAGCGCTGTCGCGCTGCCATATTATTTTTTTACTCTGCGCTCGGCAGCTTCGCTGCGGGCTTCATCAGCAACGCGCAGATGACGATCGCGAGGATCGTGTTCGGCAGCATGTAGGTGCCGTTATACAGCACGGAGTAGAACACGGGAGACGTCATGGTCATGCCCATGAATTCCTCGGGCATATACTGCGCGTAGACCGTCACGCCGGAGATAAAGTGGATGACAAAGCGGCCGAGGCAGCCAACGAACGCGGCGAGCGGGAGCTTGGAATAGTCATTGTCCTTCACGCGGAAAAGGCCCGCAAGGCCGACCGCGCCGTAGGCGACGGAATAGTCGAAGATGATGGACACCCAGCTCACGGCGAAGCCCTCGGCGAAGAAATACTTGAGCGTGCCGAACGCGACGCCCGCGAGGATGCCCCAGGGCGCGCCATAGCGCACGGCGAAGAGGATGAGCGGGACCATCACAAGGGTGATCGAGCCGCCGAAGCCGCCAAACGACAGACCGATGGGAATTTTGAGATAGCTCAGCACCAGCGCGAGCGCGATGCAGATGCCGCCCTCGGTCAGGCGGCGGGTGGTGGAATGGGTGGACGTGTTGCTCATAAGGGATTCCTCCTAAAAATATGATCCCTGTCCGCGCCGCGGCACAAAAAAGCACCGCGGCGTCGACGTCACGGTGCAAAGCTCAGGCAAGATCATCTTCGCATTCCTACGCCGGCATTACCCGGATCAGGTCTGAGGGACAGCGACGGCGATACGCCGCATCACAGCCGGCTTGCGCCAGCGCCCCTTGCAGGTATGGCGATATCTTAGTCCAATGTTCAAAATTTGTCAAGGATTTGAGGCAAAAGCGTGATTCCGAAAATAGAATATCGAAATTTAGAATTTGTGTTGCGTCTTTGTTGTGCCTGTGCTACAATAAAATTAGTTAGGCAACCAAAATAATTGTGATATTTGTGATTTTCTCGTGAACAGGAGATCTGAAATGGCTGCATTCGTTGTCAACGGTACACCGGTCACGGTGGAGAAAAATCAAAAACTCATCCGCTATCTTCGCGACGAGCTGCATCTGACCAGCGTCAAAGACGGGTGCAGTGAGGGCGCGTGCGGCACGTGCCATGTCCTCATCGACGGCAAGCCGACGAAAGCCTGCATCCCTCAGACAGACAAGCTGGAGGGGAAACATATCGTCACGGTCGAGGGCCTTTCCGCCTTTGAAAAGGAGGCCTTTACCTACGCTTTCGGCGAGGCCGGAGCCGTGCAGTGCGGCTTCTGCATTCCAGGCATGGTCATCTCGGCCAAGGGGCTCATCGACCAGAACCCCGACCCGACACGCGAAGAGGCGGCCTTTGCCATCCGCAACAATATCTGCCGCTGCACGGGCTATGTCAAGATCATCGACGGCATCCTGCTTGCGGCGAAGATTTTACGCGAGGGGAAAATTCCCGAAAAGAAGGAAGACTTTCAGGTTGGCTCGCGCGTGCACCGCATCGACGTCGCCGAAAAGGTGCAGGGCTACGGCAAGTACCCCGACGACGTCTATATTGAGGGCATGTGTTACGGCGGCGCGGTGCGCAGCCAGTACCCGCGCGCCCGCGTGCTCTACATCCGCACGAAAGAGGCGGAAGCGCTCCCCGGCGTCATATGCGTGCTGACGGCGAAGGACATCCCGGGCCAGCAGAACGTCGGCCACATCCAGAAGGACCAGCCGACGCTCATCGGCGAGGGGGAGATCACGCAGTATCTCGGCGACGCGGTGGCGCTTGTCTGTGCGCGCGATCAGGAAACGCTTGAAAAGGCGAAAAAGCTTGTACGTGTCGTTTACGAAGAGCTTCCCGCGGTCTACGGGCCTGAGGAGGCGTCCGCCCCCGGTGCGCCCGAGGTCATCATGGGCAACCGCGGCAATTTGCAGGCGCACCGCCACGTTGTGCGCGGCAATGCAGACGAGGCCATCAAACATTCCAAATACGTCTTACACGAGAAGTTTGAGACTCCGTGGACGGAGCACGCCTTTTTGGAACCCGAGTGCTGCGTGGCGCTCCCGCTTGAAAACGGCGGCGTGAAGCTGCTGACGACCGACCAGAGCGCGCACACCACCCAGCACGAGTGCTCGGCGATGCTCGGCGTCGACTTTGCCCACTGCCAGGTCGAAAATATGCTTGTCGGCGGCGGCTTCGGCGGGAAAGAGGACATGTCCGTGCAGCACCACGCGGCGCTGATCGCATACATCGCGCGCGTGCCGGTCAAGGTGAAGCTCACACGGCAGGAATCGCTGCTCGTCCATCCCAAGCGCCATCCGATGTGGATGGACTTCACGATGGGCTGCGACGAAAACGGCATCATTCAGGGCGTAAAGGCGAGCGTCGTGTCCGACACGGGCGGCTTCGCCTCACTCGGCGGCCCCGTGCTCGAGCGCGCGTGCACGCACGCCGCGGGCCCGTATCACTATGAGAATTTTGAAATCGAGGGCCACGCCTACTATACGAACAATCCGCCCGCGGGCGCGTTCCGCGGCTTCGGTGTGACGCAGACCTGCTTTGCGACCGAAACGCTCCTAAATGAGATGGCCGACCTTGTCGGCATCTCCCCGTGGGAAATTCGCTACCGCAACGCCATCCGCCCGGGCGAGGTGCTGCCGAACGGCCAGATCGTCGGCCCCGAAACGGGCCTTGTCGAAACGCTCGAGGCCATCAAGCCCTACTATGACGAAGCGGTCAAAAACGGCGAGCCGGTCGGCCTTGCCTGCGCGATGAAAAACGCGGGCGTCGGCGTCGGTCTTCCCGACTATGGGCGCTGCAAGCTCGTCATCGGCGAGGACGGCAAGGTCCATATCCGCGCGGGCGCATCCTGCATCGGTCAGGGTCTCGGCACGGTGCTGGTGCAGCTCGTCGTGACAAACGCAAAGCTCACGCGCGATCAGGTCGTCTACGACGGCAACAGCACGTTCATAACGCCTGACAGCGGCGATACCTCCGGCTCGCGCCAGACGCTCGTCACCGGCGAGGCCTGCCGCCGCGCATGCCTGCTGCTGCGCGACGCGATGGAGTACCGCTCGCTGAGCGATTTGAAGGGGCAGGAGTTTTACGGCGAATACTACGCCAAGACGAACCCGCTCGGCGCAAATGTGCCGAACCCCGTCAGCCATGTCGCCTATGGCTACGCGACGCAGATGTGCATTCTCGACAAGGAGACGGGCAAAATTAAAAAGATGGTCGCCGCGCACGATGTCGGCAAGGCCATCAACCCGCTGTCCTGCGAAGGGCAGATCGAGGGCGGCGTCGTGATGAGCATGGGCTACGCCTTGACAGAGCAGTACCCGCTCGACCACGGCAAGCCCACGGCAAAATACGGCACGCTCGGCCTGTTCCGCTCGCATCAGATCCCCGAGATCAAGGCGATCGTCATCGACAAGCCGGGATTAAACCTCGCCAACGGCGCCATCGGCATCGGTGAGATCACGTCCATCCCCACGGCGCCGGCCATCGCGCAGGCGTATTACCGCTACGACGGCGAGCGCCGCCGCAGCCTGCCGCTCGACCATACGCCGTACAAAAAGTAATACAATCAGGAGAGAGCTATGAAACGCGTTCTCATCATCTATACCGGCGGCACCATCGGTATGACGCGCACGGAAAACGGCTACGCGCCGCGCGCGGGCTACTTCCGCGCCGCGCTCGATGCCATCCCCGACCTCCGCGCACCGGAGATGCCGGAGTGGGAATTCTACGAGCTCTCGCCGCTGCTGGATTCATCCAACATGACCGTGCGCGAATGGAACTGCATCGCAGAGCTGATCGCGCAGAAATATGACGATTACGACGGCTTCGTTGTCCTGCACGGTACGGACACGATGGCCTACACGGCCTCGGCACTGTCGTTCATGCTCGATGGGCTCGACAAGCCCGTGGTGCTCACGGGCTCGCAGATCCCGCTGTGCGAAATTCGCAGCGACGGGCGCGACAACCTCATCACCGCGCTGCTGATTGCGGGGGAAGGCATCGTGCGCGAGGTGTGCCTGTACTTCGGCGGAAAGCTGCTGCGCGGCAACCGCGCGACAAAATACTCCGCCGACGGACTCATCGCTTTCGTTTCGCCCAACTACCCGAGCCTTGCCGAGGCGGGCATTTCCATCAAATATAACGAAGCCGCCCTCCTGCCGCGGCAGGAAGGCGGGCTCAAGCTCCAGACGCTTGATAATATTCCCATCGGCGTCATCAAGGTATTTCCGGGCATTCAGTTTTCGCTGTTCGAGGCCATTATGACCGAAAAGCTCCGCGGTATCGTCATCGAGACGTTCGGCGCGGGCAACATCCCCGGCGACGGGAACGCGCTGCTGCCCATCATCCGCAAGGCGTTTCAGAACGGCACGGTGCTCACGGTCTGCTCGCAGTGTCCGCAGGGCGCGGTGTCGCTCGGCACCTACGAAACGTCCAGCGCGCTCAAGCGCGCGGGCGCGGTCAGCGGACTCGACATGACGACCGAGGCCGCCGTCGCCAAGCTCTACTATCTCTTCTCCTGCGGCTACGACAAGGAGAAGATCAAGCAGGCAATGGAAGAAGACCTCCGCGGCGAGATCAGCGTTTCTTAAGCGCTTCGAGCGCTTCCTTCGTGTCAACGTCGCAAAGCTCCGTCTCCGGCGCTTCAAAGAGCAGCAGATCATCTAAATGCCTCTTGATGACCGCGCTGCCGCCGACATCGCCCTCAAGCGATAAAAGCTCAGGAAAGAAGCGGGCAGGGAAGAGGCAGGGGTTGCCCCGCACGCCGTTGTGTCCCAATCCGACGATGTTTTTGCTGTGCGCGCGGAAGAACTCAAGCTCCTGCGCGACGGTCTTGCGCCTGAGCATCGGCTGGTCGGCCACCATGAAGCAGAGCGCGTCACAGTCTGACAGCGCCGCCGTGCCGAGGTGGATCGTCTCGCTCTGGCCGCGCTCGGGATGCTCATTCCGCAGAGCTTCAAAGCCAAACTTTTTGGCGGCCGCTTCCACGTTTTCATGCTGCGTCACGACCAGCACGCGGGAAAAGCTCTCCCGCGGGATCGCATCGAGCGCATGCTCGATAAGCGGCTTTCCGTTTACCATCGCGGCGAGCTTGTTCTCGCCAAAGCGCGCGGCACTGCCCGCCGCCATGACTACGCATCCTATTTTCAACGTGTTATCCATCTAAAATCACCAGTCATTCGTTTCTTTTTCACCAATCGGCAGAAAAAAGCGGATAAAATGGTACATCCGCGATCATTTGTATTATATCACGCATGCAGCACTGTACACGCTGTGCGAAATGTGCTAAAATAATAGCAAAGGAGTTGCAGATTTCGAGCAAAACCGACAAAGCGGCTGCTCGGAACAGGAGGTAGACAGATGAGCAAGGTAGGAAAAAGCGAGATCCGCGTCGATGCGTTCGACAAGGTCACCGGACGCACGAAATACTATGAGGATCGGATGCCGGCCGGTGCGCTCTATGCGCGCATCAAGCATTCCACCATCGCGCACGGATTTGTCAAATCAGTCGACAAGTCCGCGGCGGAGGCCATCCCCGGCGTTGTGAAGGTGCTGACCTGCTTCAACGTGCCGGAGCACTGCTTCCCGACGGCGGGCCATCCCTGGTCGATGGACCCGGGGCATCAGGACGTGGCCGACCGCAATCTTTTGAACCGCCATGTGCGCTACTACGGCGACGACGTCGCGGTCGTCATTGCGGAGGATGAGGTCTCGGCCATGCAGGGCGTGCGCGCGCTGAAGGTCGAATACGAGGAACTCCCGTTTGTGCTCGACGTGCAGAAGGCCATGGAGCCCGACGCGCCCTGCATCCACGAAAATTTCCCGGGGAATATCCTGAAGCACACCGATATCCGCAAGGGCAATTATCAGCAGGCGATCAAAGAGCCCGGCCTCATCAAGGTCGAGGGCTGGTACAACACCCCCCACCGTGCAGCACAGCCACATTGAAAACCACGGCTGCTACGCTTACGAGGAAAATGGCCGCATCGTCGTCGTGTCCTCCACGCAGATCCCGCACATCATCCGCCGCATCGTCGGTCAGGCGCTCGGGCGTCCGTGGGCGGATATCCGCGTCATCAAGCCCTACATCGGCGGAGGCTGGCAACAAGCAGGATGCGCTCTATGAGCCGCTGTGCGCGTGGTGCTCTACGCAGGTGCACGGAAAATGCGTGCGCATCGACTGCTCGCGTGAAGAGACATTCGTCAGTAACCGTGTGCGCCACTCGATCCGCTTCCATATCATCACGTGGCTCCATAAGGACGGCTCGATTGCCGCGCGCAAGGTCGAGTGCTTCTCCAATCAGGGCGCGTATGCCTCGCACGGCCATTCGATCGTCGCCAAGGCCATGGGCTCGTTCCCGCAGATCTATCCCTGCGACAATTTCGAGGGCGACGCCTACACCGTTTACACAAACCGCCCCGCCGCAGGCGCGATGCGCGGCTACGGCATGCCGCAGGCGTCGTTCGCGGACGACGCGAACATCGACGAGTGCGCGAAGGCCGTTGGCATGGAGCCGCTCGAATACCGCATGAAGTACATCATGCCCAAGGGCTTCCACGACGGCTTCTCGGGCAATACGAATTACTACGATTCCTTCCGCGACTGTCTGGAAAAGGGGAAGGAGTACATCGAATACGACAAAAAGCGCGAGGAGTATGCCAAGGACATCGGCCCCGTCCGCCGCGGCATCGGCGTGGCGGCCTTCTGGTACAACACGGCGGTGTATCCCATCTCGCTTGAAACGTCCTCGAACCGCATGCTCCTGAATCTCGACGGCACGGTGACGATGCAGTGCGGTGAGACGGAGATCGGGCAGGGCGCGGACACGGCCTATGCGCAGATGACGGCCGAGGCCGTCGGCCTCAAGAGCTATCACGACGTGCGCGTCGTCTCATGTCAGGATACGGACATCACGCCCACAGGCCTCGGCGCTTACGCGAGCCGTCAGACCTACGTCGCGGGCTTCTCCATCCGCCAGACGGCGGCGCTCCTGCGGCAGAAAATTCTTCAGTACGCGACAAAGCTCACCCGTCAGGCAGTTTCGAATATGGATATTGTTGACGGAAACATCATCCGCAAGGGCGACGGCATGGTGCTCATGTCGCTGAAAGACCTTGCGATGACCGCGCAGTACAACGCCGCGGACTCCGAGCACATCACCGCCGAGTCGACCTACACCATCCGCAACAACGCCTATTCGTTTGGCTGCACCTTTGCCGACGTCGAGGTGGATATCCCGATGTGCAAGGTGACGCTCAAGAAGATCATCAACGTCCACGACTGCGGAAATCTCATCAACCCCGCCCTTGCGGAAGCACAGGTGCACGGCGGTATGTCCATGGCCATCGGATTTGGCATGAGCGAGCAGCTTTTATTCGACGAGAAGACGGGACGCCCCCTCAACAATAATCTTCTCGACTATAAGCTCTCGACGTTCATGGACCACCCGCATCTCGAGGCGCAGTTTGTCGAAAATCCGGAGCCGACGTCGCCGTTCGGCACGAAGGCGCTCGGCGAACCGCCCGCGTGCTCGGGCGCGCCCGCCATCCGCAACGCCATCTACAACGCCACCGGCGTCGCCATCGACACCGTTCCCATCACCCCGCACGTTCTGTACGCCGAGTTCAGCAAGGCGGGGCTCATCCACGACAGCTGGAAGGAGGAGAATTGAGCCATGTATGACATGAAAGCACTCTATGAGGCGGAAAGCGTCGAAAACGCCGTCGCCCTCCGCTTGGAGCATCCCGAGGCGCAGATCATCGCCGGCGGCAGCGACGTGCTCGTGCAGATGCGCGAGGGCAAGCGCGCCGGAAAGGAGCTCATCTCGATCTACGGCCTCGACGAGCTGCGCGGCGTGAGCATCGACGAGGAGGAAAACATCCGCATCGGCTCGCTCTCGAGCTTTTCCCACATCACGCGTGACCCCATCATTCAGAAATATATCAACGTTCTCGGCGAGGCGGTCGACATGGTCGGCGGCCCGCAGATCCGAAACATCGGCACCATCGGCGGCAACACCTGCAACGGCGTGACGAGCGCGGACTCCGCCTCCACACTGCATGCGTGGGAGGCCATCGTGGAGCTGACGGGGAAGGACGGCATCCGCCGCCTGCCCATCAAAGACTTTTACATCAAGGCCGGTCAGGTCGACATCCGCGTGGAGGATGGAGAGATCCAGACCGCCATCCTCATCCCAAAGGCGAGCTACGAAAACTGCTATGGCTACTACATCAAGTACGCCATGAGAAACGCGATGGACATCGCGACGCTCGGGTGCAGCGTGAACGTGCGCCTGTCGCCCGACAAGCAGACTATTGAGCGCGCCCGCATCGCCTACGGCGTTGCCGGTCCTGTGCCGATGCGCTGCCCGAGCGCGGAGGCAGCTGCCAAGGATAAACCCTTGACACTTACGACAGCGGAAGAGTTTTCTCTCGCCGTGCTCAACGATATCCACGCGCGTGACAGCTGGCGCGCCTCCAAGGCGTTCCGCGAACACATCGCGGTCGAAATGGCCAAGCGCTGCCTGATCGAGTCTATCAAACGGGCGGGAGGTGTCATCAAATGAGTCAGTACAAGCTGGTGCGATTCAACTTAAACGGCAAGGACGTTGAGAAAATGGTCGACGTGCGTGCGTCGCTGACCGATATGCTGCGAAACGATTACCATATGACGTCCGTGAAGAAGGGCTGCGAGGTCGGCGAGTGCGGCGCCTGCAACGTCATCATCGACGGCGAGGCATTCAACTCGTGCATCTACCTCGCCGTCTGGGCGGACGGCAAGCACATCCGCACGCTCGAAAGCCTGATGGGGCCCGACGGCGAGCTGAGCGACATCCAGCAGGCGTTCATTGAAGAAACCGCTGTCCAGTGCGGCTTCTGCACGCCGGGCTTCATCATGACTGCGGTCGAGATCTTGGAGACGAACCGCCTCTACACCGATGACGAGCTCAGAAAGCTCCTCTCCGGCCATCTGTGCCGCTGCACGGGCTATGAAAATATTCTGCGCGCGGTGAAAAAGACGATGTATCGCCGCCTCGGCCTGCCGCTTCCGGAATAAGGCCGCGCCTTTACAAAATCGAAACAGGAAAAAATATTGTCTTCTTACGAAATCGGTGCTATAATCCAAATAGCACCGATTTTGTTTCAAGGCGCGAAAAAGGAGGAATCTTTATGGTCATTACGGTTGGCAGACAATACGGCAGCGGCGGACGCGAGATCGGCACGATGCTTGCCAAGCAGCTCGGCATCGCCTATTACGACGACATGCTGCTCAAGGAGGCGGCAGAGGAGAGCGGACTTTGCGAAGAGCTGTTCCGTTCCTTTGACGAACGCCCGAAGAGCTTTCTCTATTCCATCGCGATGGACCCCTATTCCTTCTCGATGAACCATGTGACGCCCAAGGGCTCCATCGAACAGCAGGTGTACCTGGCGACCTACGACACGATCAAAAAGCTCGCCGACAAGGGCCCCTGCGTCCTGATCGGCCGCTGCGCGGACTACGCGCTCAAGGATCGCGACGACGTCATCAATCTCTTCATCACGGCTCCGCTCGAAAACCGCATCAAGCGCGTTGCCGCCCGCAACGGCATCAGCGAGAACGAGGCGAAAGACCGCATCAAGAAGACGGATAAGTCCCGCGCTTCCTACTATAACTACTATTCCGCCAAGGACTGGGGCGATGCCAAGAGCTACGACCTCTGCATCGATTCGAGCCTGCTCGGCATCGATGGCACGGTCGAGCTTTTGAAGGACCTTATCCGCATCAAGGACATCAAGTAAACGAAAAATCTAAAAAAGCAGCCGTATGAAACGGCTGCTTTTTTCCACTATTCACGGCGGTTCAACTTGACGAAAAAGGAAAGAGCGAATTTGTGAAAAAAGTTTACGCTTTCCCCCTATGCAAAAGAGCAAAAATACGCTAAAATAGTAGCTGTGAAAATTTGAACTTGTTCCTGAAAGGGGAGATTATGAGCATGGCTCAACTCAAGTATAAGCGCGTGCTGCTCAAGATCAGCGGCGAGGCGCTGGCGGGCGACAAGCACTTCGGCTTCGACTTCGACGTCGTTTCCAAGGTGTGCGACGTCATCAAAAAGTGCACGGACATGGGTGTGCAGATGGGCGTCGTCATCGGCGGCGGCAACTTCTGGCGCGGCGTGAAAAACGGCGAGGGCTACATCGAGCGCACCCGCGCCGACCACATGGGCATGCTGGCCACGGCGATGAACTGCATGGCGGTCGCCGACGTGCTGGAGCAGAAGGGCGTCGACGTGCGCGTGCAGACGGCACTGGAGATCAAAGAAGTCGCCGAACCCTACATCCGAGCCCGCGCCATCCGGCATTTGGAAAAGGGCCGCGTAGTGCTCTTTGGCTGCGGCATCGGCTCTCCGTTCTTCTCGACCGACACGGCGGCGGTGCTCCGCGCGGCGGAGATCAACGCCGACGTGATCCTGCTGGCGAAGAACATCGACGGCGTTTACAACGCCGACCCCGCCAAGGATGTAAACGCGATCAAGTACGACGCCATCTCCTACGAGGACGTGCTGGCCCAGCACCTCGCGGTGATGGACTCCACGGCCACGTCGCTTTCGATGGACAACCACATTCCCGTGCTCGTCTTCGCGCTCAAGGACCCGGAGAACATCATCCGTGCGGTCGAGGGCAAGAAGATCGGCACCATCGTCGGCGAAAACTGAGCGACCCCGCACTTGCGGCTTTACGATAAAAATTTTTGAGGAGGTATCCCCATGAATAAGGAAGATTACAAGGTTTATTCCGACAAAATGAGAAAGAGCATCGACGCGGTGAACGCGGACTTTGCCTCTGTGCGCGCAGGCCGCGCCAACGCCTCTGTGCTCGACCGCATCAGCGTCGACTACTACGGCTCTCCCACGCCCATCCAGCAGATCGCGGCCATCGCTTCTCCCGATCCGCGCCAGCTCGTCATCACCCCGTGGGACGGCACGGCCCTCAAGCCCATCGAGCGCGCCATTCAGGAGTCTGACCTTGGCATCAACCCGCAGAACGACGGCAAGTCCATCCGCCTGAACTTCCCGCAGCTCACGGAGGAGCGCCGTAAGGAGCTCGTCAAGCAGATCCATAAGTATTCCGAGACCGGCAAGGTCGCCATCCGCAACATCCGCCGCGACGCGATGGAGGCCTTCAAGAAGAAGCAGAAGGCCAGCGAGATCACCGAGGACGACCTGAAGGTCGCCGAAAAGGACCTGCAGAAGCTGACCGACGACATGTGCAAAGAGGTCGACGCCCTTCTCGAGAAGAAAGAGAAGGAGCTCATGGCGGTCTGATATGGGGCTCTTTTCCAAAGAGAACAAGGCAGGGCAGGTTGATCTGAACAACCTGCCTTGTCATGTTGCCGTCATTATGGACGGCAACGGCCGCTGGGCGCAAAAGCGCGGCCTTCCGCGCTCGGCCGGTCACAAGGCGGGGGCGGAGACGTTTCGAAAGCTCGGCACCTACTGCAAGAACCTGGGTATCGACTATCTGACGGTCTACGCCTTTTCGACCGAAAACTGGAAGCGCCCGAAGGACGAGGTCGACGGCATCATGCACTTACTCGAGCAATATCTGCACGAGTGCATCGACACGATGGAAAAGGACGGCAACCGCCTGCGCTTTCTGGGTGATTTAAGCGTCCTGACGCCGGAACTTCGGGAACTCATCGATGAGACGAATGAGATATCCTCCCGCATCGAAGGCTTTCAGGCCAACGTCTGCCTCAACTACGGCGGGCGCGACGAGATCCTGCACGCCGCCCGCGCCTTCGCGCGCGACTGCGCGGCAGGGGAGCAGGACGCGGACGCTTTGACCGAGGAGGGCTTTTCGCGCTACCTCTATTCATGCGGACTTCCCGATCCCGACCTTCTCATCCGTCCCGGCGGAGAGAAGCGCATCAGCAACTACCTTTTGTGGCAGTGCGCGTACAGTGAGTTCTACTTCTGCGACACGCTCTGGCCCGACTTTACGGAAAGAGAATTCGACAAGGCGCTCATCGCGTATCAGCAGCGCGAGCGGCGCTTCGGCGGACTGAAACAGGAGAAACAGAAATGAAACAAAGATGGTTGGTGGTTGTCGTCGGCCTGCCGGCGCTGCTCGCCGTGCTGCTTGCCTGCCCCGCATGGGCGACGATGATCGTCGTCTGCGGCATCGCGGGCATCGCGGCCTATGAGCTGCTGCACACGGCGGGAGAGAACGTCCCGGCGAATTTCTACTGGGGACTTGTCACAACGGTCGTCATGCAGGAGATATGGCTCTTTAAGGAAGAGATGAGCGGCACATACGATCTTCCGATTTCGACCGTTACGATCTTCCGCTGGATCCTTGTGATGATGGCGTTCCTCTTTGCGGTTATCTCTTACGGAAAGGAAAAACCGTTCACGTTCCACAATGTGGCGGTGACCATCGTCGGCGGCATCGTATTCCCGGCGATGTACAGCTGCATTTTCCTGCTGCGCATGGACGAAAACTTCGGCAAGCTCTATGTGCTCGCGCCGTTCTGCGTCGCCTTTGTGGGCGATGCGCTGTCGATGTACTTTGGCATGTGGTTCGGCAAGCGCAAGATGGCGCCGCACGTCAGCCCGCACAAGACCTGGGCAGGCGCGATCGGCGGCCCCATCGGCAGCGCGCTTGCGATGGTGCTGCTCGGCGTTGTCGGCAAGGCATGGCTCGGCTATGCGCCGAACTACCTCATGCTGATCCTTGTCGGCGTGGTGGCCAACATCTTCGGCCAGCTCGGCGACCTCTCGATGTCGCTCGTCAAGCGCGAGGCGGGCATCAAGGACTACAGCCACCTCTTCCTGACGCACGGCGGCATGCTCGACCGCTTTGACTCCACGCTCTTCATCGCGCCGGTCGTGTGGGCTGCGGTCTGTGGAGGCCTATTATGACAAGGAGTATTGCTTTACTCGGTTCCACCGGCTCCATCGGCCGCCAGACGCTTGAGGTGGCGCGCGAGCTGGGGCTTTCCGTCGCTGCGCTGACGGCGAATAAAAGCGTTGATCTCATCGAACAGCAGGCGCGGGAATTTTGCCCGCGTCTTGCCGTGCTTTATGACGAGGACGCGGCGCGTGAGCTCCGCGCGCGGCTTTCCGACACAAACACCCAAGTGCTCTCCGGCATGGAGGGCCTTCTGGCCGCGGCCACGGCGGACGACGCTGACACGGTCGTGACCGCCGTGATGGGCATGATCGGACTTCAGCCGACGCTCGCGGCAATCGAGAAGAAAAAGCGCATCGCGCTTGCCAACAAGGAAACGCTCGTCTGCGCGGGCGAGCTCGTCGTGGCTGCGGCGGAGCGCTGCGGCGCGGAGATCGTCCCCGTCGACAGCGAGCACAGCGCGATCTTCCAGTGCTTGCAGGGCTGCCGCGACCGCGGTGAGATCAAGCGCCTCATTCTGACCTGCTCGGGCGGGCCGTTCTACGGCCTGAGCCTGCAGGAGCTTGCGACTAAGACGAAGGCCGACGCGCTCAAGCACCCGAACTGGACAATGGGTGCGAAGATCACCATCGACTCCGCGACGCTGATGAACAAGGGACTTGAGATCATCGAGGCCATGCGCCTCTACCGCCTGCCGCTGCGTCAGGTCGACGCGGTCATCCATCGCCAGAGCATCGTGCACTCGCTCGTCGAGTTTCACGACGGGGCGATGCTCGCCCAGCTCGGCACACCGGACATGAAGCTGCCCATCCGCTACGCGATGACGTACCCCAACAGGGCCGTTTCGCCCGCGGAGCCGCTTGACCTTCTCAAGTGCCCGCCGCTGACGTTCGCCGAGCCCGATGAAGAGGTCTTCCGCTGCCTGAAGATCGCCAAGCAGTGCGCCGCCATCGGCAATGTCTACTGCGCGGCGATGAACGGCGCGAACGAAGAGGCTGTCGCGGCATTTCTGTGCGACGAGATCGGCATCTGTGCCATCCCTGACCTCATCGAAGCGGCGCTCGATAAAACCGAGACGGTATATCAGCCGCAGCTTTCGGATATTCTGGAAGCAGACCGGCTCGCGCGCGAGGTCGTGCGCGAAAAGCTCAACTGACCAAATTTAGGAGAGACCATGGTTTATATTCTCATTGCGATCCTGATTTTCGGCGTGCTCATCGCCGTGCATGAGTTTGGCCACTTTTTGGCGGCCAAGGCCTGCGGCGTGCGCGTCAATGAATTTTCCATCGGCATGGGCCCGCAGCTCTTCCATAAGACGAAAGGAGACACCGAATACTCCCTGCGGCTCCTGCCCATCGGAGGCTACTGCGCCATGGAGGGCGAGGACGAGGATTCGGACGACGACCGCGCGCTGGGCCGCCAGGTCTGGTGGAAGAAGTTCATCATCTTCGTCGCGGGCGCGTTCATGAACTTCCTGACGGGCCTCATCATCGTCATCTGTCTGTATGCGGGTGCGCAGGCATTCTACACGACGGAGATCGTCGAGCTGAACCCCGATTTCCCGCAGCAGGGAGAGGACGGCCTGATGCCCGGCGACACGATCTACGCCATCAACGGTGAGCGCATTTATTTAAAGAGCGACGTGTCGCTCATCATGGGCCTTGGCGACACGGGCACGATCGACATGACCGTGCTGCGCGACGGCAAGAAGCTCGACCGCACGCTCACGAAGCAAGTCTACACCGACGAAAACGGTAAGGAGTACGAGGCCTACGGCTTTACCTACGGCGGGATCGTCGAGGCGACGCCGCTTCTGCGCCTGCAATACAGCTGGTACCAGACGATGGACTATGTCCGCATCGTGAGACTGAGCCTGCAAATGCTGCTTTCGGGCGCGGCGGGCGTCAACGATCTGAGCGGCCCGGTCGGCATCGTCTCGACCATCACGGAGGTCGGCAAGGAGACCGAGGCCGAGGCGGGCTTCGGCGCGGCGCTGGAGAGCATTCTCTACTTTGCCGCGATGATCGCGGTGAACCTTGCCGTGATGAACCTGCTGCCGCTGCCCGCGCTCGACGGCGGACACGTGCTGTTCCTGCTCGTCAACGGCATCGCCGTGGCGCTTTTCAAAAAGGAAATTCCGTCCAAATATCTGAACGTCATCAACGGCATCGGCTTTGCGCTTTTAATGGCGCTGATGCTGTTCGTCACGTTCCACGACATTGTCAAGCTCCTGTGAGGAGGATGATCTTATGAGCAAGCAAATTATCGCAGGCGGCGTCGCTATCGGCGGCGGCGCGCCGGTCACGATCCAGTCGATGTGCAACACGCACACTGAGGATGCCAAGGCCACCATCGCGCAGATCCACGCGCTCGAAGAGGCGGGCTGCGAGATCGTGCGCGTCACCGTGCCGAATATGGAGGCCGCGCACGCGCTGAGTGAAATTAAGGAGAATATCTCCATCCCGCTCGTCGCGGACATTCATTTCGACTACCGTCTCGCCGTCGAAGCGGCGGCGCGCGGCGCGGACAAAATTCGCATCAACCCCGGCAACATCGGGGGAGAGGACCGCGTCAAGGCGGTCGTGGACGCCTGCCGTGCACACAAGGTTCCCATCCGCATCGGCGTGAACGGCGGCTCGCTTGAAAAGGAGCTGCTCGCAAAATACGGCCGCGTGACGCCCGAGGCGCTCGTCGAGAGCGCGCTCAGACATGTGCGGCTGCTTGAAAAGTTCGATTTTACCGAGATCTGCATCTCGGTCAAAAGCTCTGATGTACCGCTCAACATGGCGGCCTATCGCCTTCTGCACGAAAAGGTCGACTATCCGCTCCACCTCGGCGTGACCGAGGCGGGCACGCCCACGATGGGGCTTTTGAAGTCCGCCATCGGCATCGGCGGACTTCTCTGCGAGGGCATCGGCGACACGATGCGCGTCTCGCTCACGGCGGACCCCGTGGAGGAGGTCTACGCCGCCAAGCGCATTTTGCAGGCCTGCGGCATCCGCCGCAGCGGTGTGAACCTCGTCTCCTGCCCGACGTGCGGCCGCACGGCGTACGACATGATCCCGATCGCCGAGGAGCTAGAGCGCCGTCTTGCCGACTGCAAGAAGAATATCACGGTCGCCGTGATGGGCTGCGTCGTCAACGGGCCGGGTGAGAGGCCTCGGCCGCCGATATCGGCGTGGCCGGCGGTAAAGGTGAGGGCATGATTTTCCGAAAAGGAAAAATCCTTTACAAAGTGCCGCAGGAAAAGCTTGTCGACGCTTTGATGGAGGAAATCAAAAAACTCTGACCGAGCGGAAACGATACTGAGATAAGGTTGTGGCTATGGCACAAAAGATTCCTTTTTTTTGAATTATTCACCGACTTTTCGCCGGATTTTGACCTGCGCGTCCCGCTCAACGCCGCGATGGTCACGAACATGGTGCTCGAGCCGGAAAAGCGCACGATGACGCTCGACATGACCGTGCGCGCGGAGATGAACGACTCGACGCGCGAAACAGTCGAGCAGCTTCTTGCGCGCAATTACGACTTAAAGCGCGTGGACATCCACGTCAAATCAACGGCGGAGGCCTTTCCCGACATGTTGAAGAACGCTGGCCGCAAGGTGAGCGGCAGCGGCAGCGTCATCATGGGCCGCGAGATTGCAAAGGGGAGGGTGCTCCCCATCAGCGAGCTGACGCCAAAGGCCGGTCACGTCGTTGTCGAGGGCAAGGTCTTCAAGTTCGACTGCCACGAGACGCGCCGCGCCGGCGTCTGGACGATGTTGCTCGAAATGACGGACTACGAAGGCTCGCTCTTTATCCGCCGCAGCATGCCCGAGCGCGAGGCGACGGAGCTTCTTGGCAAGATCAGCGTCGGCATGTGGCTGCGCGTCAGCGGCCGCATGGAGCTCTCCTATGATGGTAAGGATATGCAGCTCAACCCGCAGGACATCATGCAGATCGACCACGCCGAGCGCACGGACACGGTGGAGGAAAAGCGCGTCGAGCTGCACTTACATACCCGTATGTCCAACATGGACGCGCTGACCGATACCGCCGCGGTCGTCAAGCGCGCGATCAAGTGGGGGATGCCCGCCATCGCCATCACGGATCACGGCGTAGCGCAGAGCTTCCCGGACGCCTGGCACACCGGCGAGGGTAAAATAAAACTCCTTTACGGCTGCGAGGGCTATTTTCTCAACAACATCGACGACCGTATCTGTGTGCACGGCCCGCAGGACGGCGATTTTTCGACTGAGATCTGCTGTTTCGACATTGAAACAACGGGTCTGAAGGTCGCGCACGATGCCATCACCGAGATCGGTGCGGTCATTCTGAAAGACGGCGAGATCGTCGACACGTTCCAAACCTTTGTCGACCCCGAGCGCCGGCTTTCGCCTGAGATCATCGGCCTGACCGGCATCACAGACGACATGCTGCGCGGCGCGCCGAAGCTGGAGGACGCGCTGCACGCGTTTTTGGCCTTTGCGGGCGGCCGCCCGCTCGCTGCGCACAATGCGGAGTTTGATATCAGCTTCATCCGCGCAGGCTGCAAAAAGTGCGGCATCCCGTTCGAGCCGACATATCTCGACTCGCTGATTTTCGCGCAGAATCTCCTGCCGGAGCTCGGCAAGTACAAGCTCGACATCGTGGCCGACCACTTGCAGCTGCCGCAGTTCAACCACCACCGCGCGTCCGACGATGCGGTCCCGGTCGCGCAGATGCTGGCCAAGTTCTTCGTCATGCTCGAAGAGCGCGGCGTCACGCGCCTCCAACAGATCAACGACGAGATGACGAAGCTCCGCCCGCTCGGCGTCAAGCGCAACCGTTTCCCAAAGCACATCATTCTGATCGCCAAGAACAAGGTGGGCCTCAAGAACCTCTACCAGCTCATCTCGGCGTCGAACCTCAAATACTTTAAGCGCGTGCCGATCATCCCGAAAAGCGAGCTTGTCGCGCATCGCGAGGGCTTGATCATCGGCTCTGCCTGCGAGGCGGGCGAGCTGTTCCGCGCCATCGTCGACCACAAGGACTGGAATGAGCTCAAGCGCATCGCCTCGTTCTACGACTATCTTGAAATTCAGCCGCTCGGCAATAACCGCTTCATGGTGCGCGACGGCACGGTGCGCGACGACGAAGATCTCAAGGACTTCAACCGCACTGTTGTCAAGCTTGGCGAAGAGCTCGGCAAGCCCGTCTGCGCAACGGGCGACGTCCACTTCCTCGACCCCGAAGACGAGGTTTATCGCCATATCCTGCTCGCGTCAAAGAAATTCGCCGACGCGAACGAGCCCGTCCCGCTCTACTTCCGCACGACGGACGAAATGCTCAAGGAATTTGACTACCTCGGCAAGGAGAAAGCCTACGAGGTCGTCGTGACGAACACCCGCGCCATCGCCGAGCAGGTGGAGGATATCGAGCTTTTGCCCAAGGGCAAGCTGTTCCCGCCGCGGCTTGAAAATTCGGAAGAAGACCTTAACCGCATGGTGTGGGGGAAAGCGCACGAGCTTTACGGCGACGATCTGCCGCAGCTGATCGTCGACCGGCTGAACGTCGAGCTCGGCAGCATTCTGGGCAAGTACGACGTCGTCTACATGTCGGCGCAGAAGCTCGTGCAGCGCTCGCTCGAGTGCGGCTACCTCGTCGGCTCGCGAGGGTCGGTCGGCTCGTCGCTCGTCGCGTACATGGCCGGCATCACCGAGGTCAACGCCCTGCCGCCGCACTACCGCTGCCCGAAGTGCCGCAACGTCGAGTTCCACGCGGGCGAGTATGGCTGCGGCGCGGACATGCCCGATAAAATGTGTCCCGTCTGCGGCACGAAGTATGTCAAAGACGGCTTCGACATCCCGTTTGAAACATTCCTCGGCTACGGCGGCGGCAAGGTGCCGGATATCGACCTCAACTTCTCAGGCGAATATCAGGCGCGCGCCCACGCGCACGCGGTCGAGATGTTCGGCAAGACGCAGGTGTTCCGCGCGGGTACGATCGGTACGCTCGCGGAGAAGACGGCCTACGGCTTCGTCAAAAAATACCTCGAGGAAAACGGCATCGCCGCGGGCAACGCCGAGATCGACCGCCTGACGGCGGGCTGCGTCGGCGTGCGACGCACGACGGGCCAGCATCCCGGCGGACTCGTCGTCGTGCCGGACGACATGGATATCGAGGATTTCTGCCCCGTACAGCACCCCGCGGACGACCCCGACAGCGACACGATCACCACGCATTTCGAATATCACTGCATGGAGGACAACCTCTTAAAGCTCGATATGCTCGGCCACGATGACCCGACGATGATCCGCATGCTCGAAAATCTGACGGGCGTGAACGCCCGCGCTATCCCGCTCGACGACCCCGACACGATGTCGATCTTCATCTCGTCCAAGGTGCTCGGCTACGAGAACGACGAAGTGCTCGGCCCCACGGGCGCCGTCGCGATCCCCGAGTTTAACACGCGCTTCACGCGCCAGATGCTCGTCGACACGCAGCCCAAGGACTTCAACACGCTGCTGCGCCTTTCAGGCTTCTCCCACGGCACGGACGTGTGGCTCGGCAACGCGAAGGATCTGATCGTCAGCGGCACGGCGAGCGTTCTGGAGACCGTCGGCTGCCGTGACGATATCATGCTCTACCTCATCTCTATGGGGCTTGACCCGAAGATGAGCTTTAAGATCATGCCGTCCGAAAGGGCAAGGTCAAGGGCGGCAAGGCGGGGGACTGGCCGATGTGGGTCGAAGAGATGCGCAAGCACGACGTGCCGGAGTGGTACATCGAGTCGCTTGCGAAGATCGGCTACCTCTTCCCGAAAGCGCACGCGGTCGCATACGTTATGATGGCGTTCCGTATCGCGTGGTTCAAGGTGCACGAGCCGCTCGCGTTCTACGCGACATTCTTCTCCATCCGCGCCAAGGCATTCGACGCCGCCGAGTGCTGCAAGGACGCCGACGCGCTGCGCCGCCGCATCCGCGAGATCGAAAACAACAAGGACGCGACCGCCGTGGAACAGGACTTGATGACGACGCTTGAAGTCTGCTACGAATTCTGTCTGCGCGGCTTCCACTTTGAGCCCATCGATATCTACCGCAGCGATGCGACGAAGTTCGTCGTCACGGAAAACGGCCTGCTGCCGCCGTTCACGTCCGTCCGCGGACTCGGCGAGACCGCAGCGCTCGACACCGTCGAGAAGCGCAAGGGGAAGGACTTTACATCGGTGGAGGAGTTTTCCCTCTGCTGCAACAAGCTGTCGCAGACGCATATCGACCAGCTGCGCGCGCTGGGCGCGTTTGCGGGATTGCCTGAAACGAGCCAGTTAACATTGTTTTAACACACTGTGTTGTATTGTTCCCTGCGTACTCGCAGGGGGGCGTTTTTCCCTGCACCGTGCAGGGGATGCGGATAAGGGGGCCATTCTCTCGCGTGAGAGAATGGCCCCCTTAGACCCCCAAGAGAACGCGAGGGGAGGGGCCCTCGACCCCCAACATTGCCGGTCTGGGGCTTGAAGAGCTGCACGCGCTGCGCAGTGTAGGTGCGGTGTACATGGCTTCGCCATGAATTTTCTGCGAGTCGTCACCGATTACAACCGCGCCTTACTATCGTGAGGCGCATGTGACGGTAGTTGGACGGCAGACTGCTTACCGAATGCGGCATTGCTGCGCTCGCCGCACTGAGGAATGCCCCGTTAAACGGTGATTACTGCATACTTCTACAAGATGGGCAGAGCGGCACCCGCAAGGGGTGTGCCGCATCCGTAAGGCGTCAGAGCCGCCAACGGCTGCGCAACAGCGGATAATAGGAGCAGAGACAAATCGTATAGCAGTTCCAACGCGGCTTTGCCGCGCTCAGGCATCTCCATTCCGGAGGCATAGAAGTCATTCAAGCCCGAGACTGCCAATCAATCCCTTTCTCTTGGGGGTTCAAGGGGGATATTCTCTTTCCTCGGAAAGAGAATATCCCCCTTTTTTCGCACCCCGCACGGTACGGGGTACCCCTTTACCCTTTAGGGAAAAACGCAAAAATAAAACCTACCTTGCGGCAGGTTCTATTTTTAGGTTTTACAGTCCCAGTTCGACGGCGCGGCGAAGTCTAACCTTGCCGTCGAGCGCTTCGTCGATCGTGTGGATCAGCGCCTCGCGGTCGCGGTTGAGCGTACCGCCGAGGGGGAGATAGTTCGACGCATGGTTCGAGCGGAAGATGCTGCCGTCGGAGTCGATGTGCTCCAAAAAGGCGTGTTTCACGCATCAGCTCGGGCGGCTCCATCATCTTGAACTCGCCGCTCGTGATCCAGTCGTGCAGCGGCGTGCCCGAGTAGACGCGCAGCGTCAAAAACGCGATATAGTCGGGCTTCATGCGGGAAACGGCCTTCGCCGTGTCGATGGCGTGGGCCTGCCAGTCGCCGTTCGCGCCCGCCATGCCGTTGATGGCCGTGACGGAGGTGGCGATGCCCGCCTGCTTGCAGCGGATGGCGTTTAAGACGATCTCCTCGGCAGTAACGCCCTTGCAGAACTTTTTGAGAAGCTCCTCGTTGCCGCTCTCAAGGCCGATATACACGATACCGAGGCCGTGCTCGCGCAGCGTACGCAGCTCGTCGTCCGTCTTGCGCATGATGGCCTTGGTCGTTGCGTAAGCCGCAACGCGCTTGCAGGTAGGGAAATGGTCGCAGATATAGTCGAGAACGGTCAGAAGATAGTCCATCGGCAGGATCAGCGCGTCGCCGTCGGCTAAAAAGATCTTCTCAATATAGCGCCCGTAGGCGCGTGCCTCGTCGAGGTCGGAGAGTACCTGCTCAATGGGGTTGATGGAGAACTTTTTGTCCTTGTACATCGTGCAGAACGCACATTTGTTGTGGCTGCACCCGAGCGTGCACTGCACGATGAGGCTGCGCGCCTCGCTGGGGGGACGGTAAACGGCTCCCGAATAATGCATCAGGGTTCCTCCTTACAAAATCAGCCGAGCTTGGCCTGGCACTTGTCCATGAAGCGATCCACGGTGATGACGGCGCGCTGGTGCGTGCCCTCGCCGATGAGGCCGGCGGTGTCGGTCGCGGTGGCCTTGAAGTCGACCATCTTGCCGTTTGCGGAAATATCCGTGACCTCGACGGTAACGGTGATCTCCATGCCAACGGGCGAGGGGGAGACATGGGAGACCTCGACCTTGGTGCCGACGGTGCTCTTACCCTCGGGCAGCTCCTGCTGGAGATAGGTGAAGGCGGCGTTTTCGACCATCGCGACGAGATACGGCGTGCCAAACACCGGCAGACCGCCGCTGCCGAGCGCGGCAGCGGTCATGTCTTCCGTGACAACTTTCTTGACGGTAAAAGTATCTCCGATTTTCATCTTAAAAAACTCCTTTACGATATTATTTGGCAGCTTTGACCTTGATCCAGAGCTTGCTCAGCTCGCGCATGAGCACCTGGTTGTCGTGGAACATCTCGTCCTTGTCGTAGCCGCTGCGGGGAAGGTAGGCGGCATTGTCCGCGTAGAGATCCTCAGACGAGGTCATCTCTTCAAACACTTCCGCGTTGGGAGAAGTATAACCTACCGTTTCGGTGTTGTCAAACGCGGCTTCATAGGTGAGCATGTAGTTGATGAACTCGTGGGCGAGCTTGGGATTCTCGGCATTTTGGGGAATGACCATGGCATCGCACCAGATGTTCGTGCCCTGGGAGGGCATATAGAAGCTCATGTCTTCGTTTTCATCAAGCACCACGGCCGCGTCGCCGGAGTAGACAACGGCGATGTCCTTGTAGCCGTTCATCATACCGTCGATGACCTCATCGGTCACGTAGACGGGGGACATCGTGTTGTTCATTTGCAGCAGCCACTCATAGGCGTCGTTGATCTCGTTGGGGTCCTCGGTGTTCATCGAGTAGCCCAGCGCCTTGAACGCCATCATGAACGAGTCGCGCTCGGAATCGTAGATGTAGATGTGACCGGCGTAGTCGGTGTTGCGCAGGACCTCCCAGCCCTCGCTCTCGATGACGGCAGGGTCGACGTTCTCGTGGTTGTAGACGAGACCGACGCTGCCCCAGAAGTAGGGGATGGAGTACGTGTTGTCCGGGTCGTAGCTCATACCGAGCACGGCATCAGACATGTTCTCCATGTTGGGGATCATGCTCTTGTCAAGCGGCTGGAGGAAGTCCTCGTTCATCAGGCGTTCGATCATGTAGTCGGACGGAATGATGACATCGTAGCGGTCGCCGGCCATGAGCTTGGTGTACATCATCTCGTTGGAGTCGAAGTTCTCGACGATGACGCGCACGCCGTACTGCTTTTCAAAGTCGGAGATGACGTTCTCGCCGAGGTACTCGCCGGGGAGATAGAGCTTCAAAACGTTGCTGCCGTACTTCTCGACAGCCGCGGCGCTCTTGTGCTGCTGGGAAAGTCTCGCGCCCACGGTGCCGCCGACAACGGCCAGCGCCAGCACGGCGGCAACAGCCGCCATGGCCTTGCGGCTCACGGCGCGGGAGGACTTGCCGTCCTTTTCGCGCTTTTCGCGCACGATCGGCACGATGTTCACGACGCCGAGCACCAGCGTAATGAGAAGAATCACAATGGTAGAAAGGGCGTTGATGGACGGGTTCACGCGCTTGGACATCGTGTAGACCAAAATCGAAATGTTGTTGACGCCGTTGCCCGTTGTGAAGTACGAGATGACGAAGTCGTCAAAGCTCATCGTGAACGCAATGAGCGCGCCGGAGACGATACCCGGCTTGATCTGCGGCACAATGACTTTCGTGAGCGCCTGGAACGGCGTTGCGCCAAGGTCCATCGCCGCGTCGATCAGGTTAGGGTCGAGCGAGCGGAGCTTCGGCGTAACGGAGAGCATCACGTAGGGGATACAGAACATGATATGCGCGATGAGCAGCGTGCCGAAGCCTTTTTTGACCGTGAGGACGCTGAAAAACATCAGAAGTGAGATGGCCGTGACGATATCGGGGTTCATCACGGGCAGGTCGTTGATGCGCTCGACCATCTTCTGCACAACCTTGCGGGATTTAGAAAGGCCGATGGCCGTGATCGTGCCGACGACTGTCGCGACGACCGTCGCGATGACGGCGATGATGACCGTGTAGAGCACAGCCTCCATCATTGTCGAATCGGCGAACATCTTTTCATACCAGCGGAGCGAGAAGCCGCCGAACTTCGTCAGCGAGCGGGAATCGTTGAACGAAAAGATAATGATATAGAGGATGGGGAGGTAGAAGAAGAGCATCGTGAGCGTCAGGATGATCTTCGAGCCGACAGAGGTTTTCTTTTTCATGCGCTTCTCACTCCTTCCCTGCGAGGCGACCTGAACGTCCGCCTTGCGCGTCAGCCACATCGAGATCATGATGATGACCGCCATGATGAGCGAGATGGCCGAGCCGAAGTTCCAGTCGCCAGTGGTGAGGAACTGCGTTTCAATGATGTTGCCGACGAGGACGTACTGTCCGCCGCCGAGGAGCTTCGGGATGAAGAAGCTCGACACCGCGGGCAGGAACACGAGCGTGATGCCGGAGATCACGCCGGGAAGCGAGAGCGGCAGCGTCACGCGCAGGAATGCCTGCACTGGCGTTGCACCGAGGTCGTTGGCGGCTTCCAAAAGGCTCTTGTCCATCTTGGCAAGGGACGTGTGGATCTGCAGGATCATAAAGGGAATGAAGTTATAGACCATGCCGAGGATGACGGCAAAGCTCGTGTGGATCATCGACACGGGGCCGATGCCGAACCACGAAAGGATCGTGTTGAAGATGCCCTCGTCCTGCAAAATGCCCATCCACGCATAGGTGCGCACCAGCATGTTGACCCAGGTCGGCATGGTGATGAGCAGAATTAAGATCGTGTTGCTGCGGCCGCCGCGCTGCGCGATGACGTAGGCGATGGGGTAGCCGAGCGCAACGCAGATGAGCGTTGTGATGAGCGCGATATAGAGCGAGCGCAGCAACACATCCATAAAGACCTTGTCCGTGACGAAGCGGGCAAAGTTCTCAAAGGTGAACTGGAAAGTCAGCACCGAGTTGCCGGAGGTCGTGAAGGCATAGAGCACGATCAGAAGCATCGGCACCACGATGATCGCGATGATCCACGCGATATACGGGTAAGTCATGGAACGAAAGCGCTTCACCACTGGCCCTCCTTCTTCATCACGTGGATGTCCTCGGGACGGAAGACAAGGCCGACCTGCTCGCCCTCTTCAAAGGCGTGGGTGGTGGAGACCTTGTACTCATAGCCCTCGGTGGAGAAGGTCACATCGTAAACGCCCGGGGTGATGGTCTCGGGGTCGAAGTCGTACTTGACGTCCGTGATCTCGACCTGCTCGCCGTCTTCGAGGGACCACGCCGACGCGCTGGCCCAGGTCTCAAGGTCGGTGTCGAGCGCGATGCTCTCCTGAATGTCCTCGACCTTTTTGAAGAAGTTCATCGCGTAAATTTCTTCCTGATAGACCTTGCTCTCGACGCGGTTCTGCGCTACGACGAGCACCTTGACGGTGATAGACGTATCGTTCGCGGTGGCAAAGGTCACGGTGTAGTTGCCGGTCTCGGGCTTGATGTCGTATTCGACGGTCTTGATGGAGATGGGCTCCTCGGTTTCGGCGTCCCACGCCTCGGCAGAGGCGAGGGCGACGACCTTGGCGTCGTCGAGCTCTTCGACGTCCTCCACGTCCAGAAGGAAGGCGTTCGCACTGATCTTCTCGCCCTTTTCCTCGTTGTAGACAGGGCGGTCCTGCGAGACCTGCATCTTCACGGTGATGGACGTACCGACGCGCGTTTCGACCACGGTTTCATAGTGCATGCCCTTGAAAAGCTGAGACTTGACCGTGCCCTTGAGCATACCCTCGGCACGCGGGACAATGTCGAGGTGCTCGGGGCGGATGACGACGTCGACCTTTTCGTTCTTATTGTAGCCGCGGGCACGGCAGGCGTACTTCTTGTCCTCGAACATGACGAGGTCGTCCTCAAGCATGACGCCGTCGATGATGTTCGTCTCGCCGATGAACTTGGCGACGAATTCGTTGACGGGGGTGCGGTAGATTTCGGTCGGCGTACCGATCTGCTGAATTTCACCCGCATTCATGACGACGATCTTGTCGGACATCGTCAGCGCCTCTTCCTGATCGTGCGTGACGAAGATGAACGTGATGCCGACCTCCTGCTGGATGTATTTGAGCTCCTGCTGCATCTCCTTGCGGAGCTTTAAGTCGAGCGCGCCGAGCGGCTCGTCGAGCAGCAGCACGCTTGGCTCGTTAACGAGCGCGCGGGCGATGGCGATGCGCTGCTGCTGGCCGCCGGAGAGCTCGGTCACGTTGCGGTGGGCATAGTCCTCAAGGCTAACAAGGCGCAGCATACGCATGACCTTCTGCTCGATAACGTCCTTCGGCTCTTTCTTGAGCGTCAGGCCGAAGGCGATGTTGTCATACACGTCCATGTGGGGGAAGAGGGCATACTTCTGGAAGACGGTGTTGATCTCGCGCTTGTAGGGCGGGACGCTGACGATGTCCTCACCGTCGAAGAGCACCTTGCCCTCGCTCGGCTGCAAAAAGCCGCCGAGGATGCGCAGCAGTGTCGTCTTGCCGCAGCCAGAGGGGCCGAGCAGCGTGACGAACTCATTTTCGTAAATGTCAAGAGAGACGCCCTTGAGAACGACCTGTCCGTCCTCAAAGCTCTTGACGATGTTCTTGAATTGAATGATCTTTTTCTTTTCTTCGGCCATTTCCGATATCCTCACAATTTTATAGAATAGTAGTTAAAAAAGCGGGGGCGTGCAGACCCAGAGGATGCGCGCGGTGGTCTTGCGTTCATTTTTGAGGTAGTGGAACGTTCTGCCGTGGAGATAGAACGTTTCGCCGCGGCACACGACGCTGCGTTCGCCGTCGCACTCTAAAATGACGCTGCCGTCAAGCACGTAGCCGAACTCCTCGCCGTTGTGCGGCTCGATCTCGAACGATTCGCCGCCGGCGGGAAGTTCCAATAAAATGGGCTCCATCTGGTTTTTCTGCGTGTTGGGAACGATCCAGTTGACGGTGCAGTTCTCGCGCTCGTCGACGAAAAAGTCCTCCGCGCGGAAGACGAACTGGTCGTTTTTATCCTCCTGAAAGAATTCCGAGAGGTTGGTGCCGAGGGCCTCGAGGATATCGCTGAGCGAGTCGATCGAGGGGGAGGTGAGGTCGCGCTCTAACTGGGACAAAAACCCCTTTGTGAGCTCGCTTCGGCTGGCAAGCTCCTCCAGAGTCAGTCCCTGTCGCGTTCGCAGCTGCTTGATCTTATTGCCAATGTCCATACACACGCCTCCTCGTTCGATATACTAAACTTTTGGTCAGTTTTTGCTAAACCGAGACTATTATACACAGCGCGTGCAAAATTGCAAGAGTATATTTAACAAAAAGTTCAATATTTTGAACTTTTGAAAAATAAAACAGCGAAGAGCCGATTGCAGCTCTCCGCTTGTGGGATTTAACTAAAATACTTCTTTTGAAACGGGACCTCGTCCACCTGAAATTCGCGCCCGCGCAGATATTCGAGGATGCCCGCGTCGGTGGGGAAGTCGAAGCGCAGGCGGTAGGAGTAGAGCGCCTGATGCGTTTCGCCATATTTGCGGTTCACGCTGCCGACGCCGTACTTGCCGTCGCCGAGCAGGGGATGGCCGAGGTCGGCCATGCTCGCGCGAATCTGATGCGTACGGCCCGTGAGCAGCTCGACCTCCAGAAGCGACAGCTTGCCGCGCGTCTGGAGCGTTTGGTATAAGGTAATCGCGCTGCGGCCGTCCGGCACGGGGCGGTGGTAAACGCGGACGGTGTTGCTCTTCTCGTCCTTGCGCAGAAAGCACTCGATGCGGCCCTTCGGCGGCTCGACGCGGCCGAGGGCGATACATAAATAGTATTTGGCGATCTCGCGGTCGCGAATCTTGTCGTTCAGGATGCGCAGCGCTTCAGCGTTTTTCGCCGCGATGACGATGCCACCGGTGTTGCGGTCGATGCGGTTGCAGAGGGCGGGGGTGAAGGCGTTCTCCTCGCGTGGCCGCCATTCGCGCTTTTGATAGAGGTAGGCGAGCATGTGGTTGACGAGCGTATTGACTTTCTCGTGCTCGTCGGCGTGGGCAAGCATTCCCGCGGGCTTGTCGAGCAGCATGATGTTCTCGTCCTCGTAGACGATCTTGAGCCGCGGCATCGTGATCGTGAGGTAGACGTTTTCCTCGCTCGGCGACTCGAAAAACTCATCGTTGATGTAGCACTGTAAAATATCGCCCGCGACGAGCTTCTGGTCGCGCTGGGCGCGCGCGCCGTTGACCTTGATGCGCTTTAGGCGGATGTACTTCTGCGCGAGCGACGCGGGAAGCAGGGGGATGGCCTTGCCGAGAAAGCGGTCAAGCCGCTGATTTTCGTCATTTTTTCCGATGTGAAACTCCCGCATGGGCGGCACCTCCGCTTGCGCAGCGCGCGATTTTCTGCTATTGTACGATAGCGGGCAAAAAAAGTAAAGAAATCCTGTCAAAATTTTTGCCGCAACCGTGAAAAAAATATTTGACAATCGAGAAAACGTCCTCTATAATATCACTCGTGTCATTGCGAGGTGTAGCATGGTTTTAGATGTAAAACGTATCATTAACACCCCCGGAGGCAGAATTCCCTTTGACTTTACAGAGGACTTTTCTGATGTGGACTTCGGCGGCGTGTGTCCTGCGGTTCGGCCGGTCTCAGTGGTAGGGCAGGCAGAGAACATTGCGGGGATGCTGCGGTTGCAGTTTGACCTGACTACAACGCTTTCCGCCGTGTGCGATCGCTGCGGAGCGCCGTTTGATCTTCCGTACAAGGTCCCGTTCGAGTGTCTGCTCGCTGAGGAGCTGGAGGAAAACGACAACGACGATATCCTGCTGCTGGACAACGGAACCGTTGATCTCAGCGAGCTGGCGCGGGAGACGTTCATCCTCAATATGCCAAGCAAGACCCTTTGCCGCGAGGATTGCAGGGGCTTGTGTTCCGGCTGCGGCGTCAACCTCAACTATGAGAAGTGCCGCTGCAAAAAGGAAGTCGACCCCAGGTTAGCAGCCCTCGCAAAGCTTTTGGAACAATAAATTCGCTGTTCATTCAGCTTAACTTTAAGGAGGTGTCAACATGGCAGTCCCCAAGGGGAAAGTATCCCGTCAGAGACGTGATAAGAGACGTTCTTCTCACTGGAAGCTCACCGCTCCCGCGCTTGTCGCGTGCCCGAAGTGCGGCGCTCTGCACCAGCCTCACAGAATGTGCCCGGAATGCGGTACCTACAACGGCCGTCAGGTCAAGGTCATCGAGTCCAAGGTCGCAGCCGAATAATTGATTCGGAACGAAAATCGTTAAGAAAAGCTGAGTGGAACTCCACTCAGCTTTTTCTTATGCCGCAAGAGAAGGTTAGCCTTGCGTAACCTCGAAAATTCGGTTATACTGTATTTGTAATATTTTGCTTTGCGATAAAGAGCGGTGCGATCGCGCGCCGCTTTGGAATAAAGGAGGCAGAGAGATGAAACCTTTGGTTGCGATCGTTGGACGGCCGAACGTCGGCAAGTCCATGCTGTTTAATAAGCTCATCGGCCAGCGGCTCTCCATCGTCGAGGATACGCCGGGCGTCACGCGCGACCGCATCTACGGCGAGAGCGAGTGGTGCGGCCGCAAATTCCGTCTGGTGGACACCGGCGGTATCGAACCGCGCACGGACGATCAGATCTTGTCGTTCATGCGCGAGCAGGCGGAGATCGCCATTCAGCACGCGGACGTCATCATTTTCCTGACGGATGTGAAGACCGGCCTGACGGCTTCCGATCAGGAGGTCGCGAATATGCTGCTGCGATCCCACAAGCCCATCGTGCTGGCGGTCAACAAGATGGACTCGACCGGACGGGTCGACCCCGATTTTTATGAGTTCTACAATTTAGGCCTCGGCGATCCCATCGCCGTTTCCGCCGTGCACGGCCACGGCACGGGCGACCTGCTCGACGCGTGCTTACAGTATTTCCCGCCCGAGGATGACGAGGAAGAGGATGAGGACGTCATCAAGGTCGCCATCATTGGAAAACCCAACGTCGGCAAGTCATCGCTGACGAACCGCATTCTCGGCACCGAGCGCATGATCGTCAGCAATGTTGCGGGCACGACGCGCGACGCCATCGACTCGTACTTTGAAAACGAGCAGGGCAAGTATGTCTTCATCGACACCGCCGGCATGCGCAAAAAGTCGAAGGTCGACGACGTGATCGAGCGCTACAGCGTGCTGCGCGCCACGATGGCCATCGACCGTGCGGACGTGTGCCTCATCATGATCGACGCGCAGGAGGGCGTGACCGAGCAAGATACGAAGGTCGCGGGCCTCGCACACGAGGCAGGCAAGGCCTGCATCATCGTCGTGAACAAGTGGGATCTTGTCGAAAAGGACGGCAAGACCATGGACAAAATGAGCGACGACATCCGCCGCGACCTCTCCTACATGACCTATGCGCCGATCCTCTTCATCTCGGCGGCGACGGGCCAGCGCGTACCGCGCCTTTTTGAGATGATCAACTACGTGCACAACCAGTCCTGCATGCGCATTTCGACCGGCATGCTCAACAACATTCTGGCCGACGCGCAGACGCGCGTGCAGCCGCCGACGGACCGCGGCCGCAGACTGAAGATCTATTACATGACGCAGGTCGGCGTCTGCCCGCCGCACTTTGTCGTGTTCTGCAACGAGCGCAAGCTCTTCCATTTCTCCTACCAGCGCTACCTTGAAAACTGCATCCGCAACGTCTTCGGACTGGAGGGTACGCCGGTCATCATGTCGATTCGCGAGAAGGGAGACAAGGAAGAGTGATGGAGAGCATTTATCCTGAAGTGATCACTACGTTCGCAGCAGTAGTGCTGTATGGCGTACCGGTCGCTGTTGCGGTGCTGTCGTATCTTCTCGGCTGCATCAACGGAGCGATCGCCACGTCGCATCTTTTCTACCATGACGACGTGCGCCGCCACGGCAGCGGCAACGCGGGGCTGACGAATTTTTACCGCAATTACGGCGCGAAGTGCGCGCCCATGGTCATCGCGTTCGACATGCTCAAGGCTGTCGGCGCGGTGCTGCTGGGCAATTATTTCCTGGGCTATCTTCTCGGCTGGGGCGCCGCAGGCAAGTATTTCGGCGCACTGTTCTGCGTCATCGGCCATATGTTTCCGGTGTTTTACGGCTTCAAGGGCGGCAAGGGCATTTTGTGCAGCGGCACGCTGCTGCTGCTTCTCGACTGGCGCATCGCGCTCGTCGGCTGGGGCGCGTTCGTCGTGCTGTGGCTCACGACGCGCTATGTGTCGCTCGGCTCGGTCGCCGCGGCGGTCAGCCTGCCGTTTACCACGTATTTCGTGTTCCATAACACGGCCTGCACAGTGCTCGGCACGTGCATTTCGCTTCTTGTGCTGTGGGCGCACCGCAGCAACATCAAAAGACTCTTAAGCGGTACGGAGAGCAAGTTCCATTTCCATGTGAACGCGCCCAAACCGGGGGAGGACGAATGAACATTGTAGTGCTTGGCTCGGGCGGCTGGGGTACCGCCGCCGCGATGCTGTTATCGGACAACGGCCATACCGTCGCGCTCTGGTCGCACGACCCGAAAAAGGCGGAATTGCTGGATAAGACAAGGGAAAATCCTTTACTCAAAGGCGTGCGCATTCCCGAGCGCATCGCCATCACGAGCGACTTAGCGGTGCTCCAAAATGCGGAGATGGCCGTCTTCGCGTCGCCGTCGTTTGCACTGCGCTCCGTTGCGCATGAGGCTGCGCCGCACCTGAAAAAAGGCACGCTGCTCGTCTCGCTCACGAAGGGCATTGAGCGCGGAACGCACCTGCGCATGAGCGAGATCATCGCACAGGAATGCGGCGAGGGCTATCGTATCGCAGTGCTCTCCGGCCCCTCGCACGCCGAGGAGGTCGCGCGCCGTCTGCCGACGGGCTGTGTGGCGGCGTCCGCCGATCAGGCGAGCGCCGAGGCCGTGCAGCGCGCGTTCATGAACGAGGTCTTCCGCGTCTACACGCACGACGACGTCGTCGGCGTGGAGCTTGCGGGCGCGCTCAAGAACGTCGCGGCGCTGTGCTGCGGCATCAGCGACGGCTGCGGCATGGGCGACAACACCCGTGCGCTGCTCATCACCCGCGCGCTGAGTGAGATCTCGCGCCTGGCCGAGTGCATGGGCGGGCGCAAGGAGACGCTCGCCGGTCTTGCCGCATGGGCGATCTCATCGTCACGTGTACGTCGATGCACTCACGCAACCATCGCGCGGGCATCCTGATCGGTCAGGGCAAGAGCGCGCAGGAGGCCATGGACGAGGTCGGCGCGGTCGTCGAGGGCTATTACGCCGCGCGCAGCGCGCACGAGCTCGCGCAGCGCTATGGCGTAGAGATGCCGATCTCGACGGCAGTGTACGAGGTCCTCTACGAGGGCAAGAGCGCCGCGCCGCTCATCGGCGTTCTGATGAGCCGCACGCCGAAGAAGGAAAGCGATTGCAGCTGGTTATGATTATTTCAAAAAAGCGGCCCTTGGGCCGCTTTTTTGAGTAAGATTGCAGCCTGCGGCAGCGCACGCGCCGTAGGCGCGTACGTTTGCGGGCTGAGAAGTGTTTTCCGCCACGCGCATGTCGCGGCGGAAAACGATTAAGATTATTTGCGCCGTGCGCGGCGCAAACTCTGCGAGGCTTTTGCGCCTGCGGGCGCGAAAAAATATATTGAGGGTAACGATGGATATTTTGACGCAAATTGAGAATTACCAGCCTTACAATGAGCAGGAGGAGCGGGATAAGGGATTGATCCTCGACTGTCTGCGCGCGTTTGAGGATGTGTTTACGCGGGAAAATGCACTGGCGCACATGACGGCGTCGGCCTGGGTGGTGAACGAGCGCTTCGACCGCGTGCTGATGGCGTATCACAACCTCTACGATTCGTGGTCGTGGCTCGGCGGACACGCCGACGGAGAAGAGGATCTGCTCGCCGTCGCGCTCAGGGAAGTCCGCGAGGAGAGCGGCGTCAAAAACGTCCGTCCGGCAAGCGAGGACATTTTCTCGCTTGAGGTGCTGACTGTCGACGGCCACGCGAAGCGCGGGAAGTACGTCTCCTCGCACCTGCATCTGAACGTCACGTACCTTCTCATCGCGGACGATACGGACGCGCTCACGGTCAAGCCCGACGAGAACAGCGGCGTGAAATGGTTCACGCCCGAGGGCGCGGTGGAAGCCAGCAGCGAAAAATGGTTTCGCGAGCATATCTACAATAAACTCAACGAGAAGATGCGGCAGTTTCACGCGGAAAAGAAATAAAAGGAAAAGCCGCCCCAGGGCGGCTTTTTTCGAAAAGGATTCTCTGCGTTCTGTACTCTGGTTGTTCGCTAATAGCGGACAATTCGACTTTGTACTGCTACGACACGATTGGGCAGCCGTTAACAGCTTTGCTACTTTACAGTTGCCGCGCATCCATTACAGATAAAAACGCTGTGAGGCTTTTTACAAAAGGCTATGTTTTCTTTTTCGTAAAAGCTGATCTCAACAGGATGATGACGACCGCCATTATAGCGAGCTGAAACAGAGTTACCAAGATCATCAGGCCGCGCGATTCATAATAGGTAAAATTTCTCCAATTGACGAGCAGTTCGACAAGCACGGTCAACGGGATGCTGAGCCAGACATATTTGCGGCTGATGAGGAAGAATAGAATTGGTGTAACAAAAGTTAAGAGAAAGGGGATTGGCGTGAGCAGGTATTGGACAATTATTTTTATCAAAATAACACCCCCATAGCTTCTGGCTCGGTGAATCCCTGCCATATGATTCATTATATCGAAAGAGAGATAGGAACACAAGTATTTTAGCGGTTATCTGGGCAAAAAAAGAAGCACTGCTTTCGCAGTGCTTCTAATCTGTTTGGTCGCTTAGATCGCGCGGGTAACCTTACCGGAACGCAGACAGCGGGTACAAACATAGACATGGCGGGGCGTACCATTGACGATAGCCTTCACGCGCTTGACGTTGGGCTTCCAGGGACGATTGGAACGACGGTGAGAGTGGGAAACTCTGATACCGAACGCAACACCCTTGTCGCAAAACTCGCACTTTGCCATCCGTTGCACCTCCTTGCTGTAATCAAATCAAGGCTTGGTCATTCACAAGCAGTTGATACTATAACAGATTGCATCACAAAATGCAAGTACTATTTTCAAAAAAGATGAAAAAATCTGTAATTTTTGTGCTCGCGGCGCAAATGCGAAAAAAGCGTGGCGCGGCAGGGCGTTTTCGCTTGTAAAAAAGGGGGGCAGCGATTATAATTAAAGTGTATTTTATCACGCGGGCCAAGGCCCGCATGGAGGGAACTATGAATACCAATCGCTCCGTCCGCGTAAAGGACATCGTAGAAAAATTTCAGATGGAGGTCATCAACAAGGGCACGGATTACGACACCGAGATCTTGACTATCACGGACGTCAACCGCCCCGGCCTCCAGTTCATCGGCTTTTTCGATTATTTTGATCCGAGAAGATTGCAGATCATCGGCAAGAGCGAGGTGACGTTCCTGCGCGGCTACTCGGCCGAGGAGCGGCGCAAGCGCTTCGAGGACCTGTTCTGCTATGAGATCCCGGCACTGGTCATCTCGCGCAATTTAGATGTTTTCCCTGAGTGCCTCGAGATGGCGCAAAAGCACGGCCGCACGCTGCTTCGCACGAAGTACACGTCCGTCGAGTTCACCGCCATGACGATCGACTACCTGAACCACGCGCTCGCGCCCGTCATCACACGCCACGGCGTGCTCGTCGACGTGTACGGCGAGGGCGTGCTGATCTTCGGCGACAGCGGCATCGGCAAGAGTGAGACGGCCATCGAGCTCATCAAGCGCGGCCACCGCCTTGTCGCCGACGACGCGGTCGAGATCACGCGCATCGGCTCAACGCTCTCGGGCACGGCGCCTGAGCTCATCCGCAACTACCTTGAGGTGCGCGGCGTTGGCGTCATCGACGTGGAAAAGCTCTTCGGCGTGGGTGCAGTGCAGGATTCGACGCAGATCGACCTTGTCATCCAGTTTGAAAAGTGGGAGGATGACAAATTCTATGACCGTCTGGGTCTCGACGAAAACGACACGACCATCCTTGATGTGCCCGTGCCGCAGATCACCATTCCCGTCAGTGCGGGCCGTAACCTCGCCGCGATCGTGGAGCTGGCAGCGATGAACAACCGCCAGAAGAAGCACGGCTTCAACTCCGCGCGCGAATTCGCCGCGCAGATCGACGGCCACATTGACCGCGTGACCCGCGAAAATGAGCTGAAAAACCAGAATCCGTGAACGGAGGAGCATCTATGTCTTGGGAAACCGCACTCGACCGCCAGATCCATGACTATCTGCCCGACCTCAAATGGGCCGCAGATGAGCCGATGGCAAAGCATACGTCGTTCCGCATCGGGGGGCCGGCCAAACGCATGGCCTTTCCGAAAACGCGCGAGCAGCTCGTTGTGCTGATGGGCTTTTTGCAGGACGCGGGCGTCAAGCCGCTGCTGATCGGCAACGGCACGAACCTGCTCGTCGCCGACAAGGGCCTTGACACTGTGGTCATCGACACGTCCGCCGAGCTTTCTCATATTGAGCTGACGGACGAGGGCGAGATCGCAGCGGACGCAGGCGTGTCGCTCGCGAAGCTCGCGCTGTTCGCATGGAAAAACGGCCTGACGGGGCTGGAATTTGCCCACGGCATCCCCGGCACGCTCGGCGGCGGCGTCGTGATGAACGCAGGCGCCTACGGCGGCGAGCTCAAGGACGTTGTCACCGAAGTGACGGCGCTGTATCTCGACGGCGTGAAGGTTTTAACACCTGCGGAGCTGGATTTTTCTTATCGCCACAGCGTGTTTTCCGCGGGCGAGGGCATCGTCCTCGGCGCGAAGGTCAAGCTCGAATCGGGTGATCCGGACGCCATCAAGGCAAAGATGGACGATCTGATGGCGCGGCGCAAGGCAAGCCAGCCGCTCGAGCTGCCGAGCGCGGGCAGCACGTTCAAGCGCCCGACCGGCTACTACGCGGGCCCGCTGATCGAGGGCTGCGGACTCAAAGGCTGCCGCGTCGGCGGGGCAGAGGTATCAAGCAAGCACGCGGGCTTCGTCGTGAATGTCGGCGGCGCGACCTGCGCCGATGTGCTCGCCCTCATCGAAAAGGTACAGAAGACCGTTTACGACGCGCACGGCGTGATGCTGGAGCCGGAGGTCAAGATCATCCGGTAAATAGAAAGAGAGACAACGATGGAAATTCTGATCATATCCGGTCTGTCCGGCGCGGGCAAGTCCAGCGCCGCCACCTATCTGGAGGACATGGGCTACTATACGGTGGACAACGTACCGGCGGACATCATTTTGAAATTTGCCGAATTCTGCGCGCAGAGCGACGGCCGCTATGACCGCGTCGCGCTCGTGAGCGACATCCGCTCGGGCAACGGCAACTTTCAGGGGATTTTAGACGCAATGGAGCGGCTCAAGCAGGGCGGCGATATCTGCCGGCTGCTGTTCGTCACGGCGGACCTTGAGACCATCATCAAGCGCTACAAGGAGACGCGCCGCCGCCATCCTCTGATGTCTGACGGCATGACCATCGAGCAGGCGATGCACCGCGAGCAGGAGCTGCTGCGCCCGCTGCGAGCACGCCGACTTTGTCATCGACACGACGCTCATGCCCGCAGCCAAGCTCAGAAATGAGCTCTACGGTCTCTTTGGCGACAAGAGCGCGCGCGGCAAGCTGAGCGTGAACGTCGTCTCATTCGGCTTCAAATACGGCATCCCGCTGGAAGCCGACCTGGTATTCGACGTGCGCTTCCTGCCCAATCCCTTTTACGTGCCGGAGCTCAAGCACAAGACTGGCATGGACAGTGAGGTCTATGACTACGTGTTCTCGTTCCCGCAGACGAAGACGTTTATCGACAAACTCGAGGGAATGCTCTCATTCCTGCTTCCGCTCTACGCAGAGGAAGGGAAGAGCACGCTCGTCATCGCCGTCGGCTGCACGGGCGGGCACCACCGCAGCGTGTCCGTCGCGCGCTGCATCGCGTCCTACCTCACGGCCCTGGGCTATCCCGCGTTTGAAAATCACCGCGACATCACGCGCGGCTGAAGCAAGTTTTTGAAACGAAAGAAGGTGGCGGCATGTCGTTCGCCTATGACGTAAAAGCGGAGCTCTGCAAGGTTCCGATCAACCGGAGCTGCTGCGTGGCCGAGGGCTGCGGCGTGCTGCTGTACGCCAGCGCATTCACCGCAAACGAGGTGCGCATCGTCACGGAAAATGACGAATTCGCCGCGCGTCTCCCAAAGCTCTTCCAAAAGGCATTTTCCCTGCGCTTTGACGAACTCCCTGACAAGTCGAAGGACGGCGGCAAGCTCGTCTTCCGCATCACGCAGGAGGACAAGCTCGACACGATCTGGCGCGCGCTCGGCTACGATCGCCGGGCGCATTTTGCGCTGCACCTGAACTTTGCGCTGCTTGAAGAAGAGTGCTGTCGGGCGTCGTTCCTGCGCGGGGCGTTTTTGTCCGGCGGCAGCGTGACCGACCCGCAAAAGCGGTATCACTTAGAGCTTGCGACCTCGCACGTGCAGGCGGGGCGCGAGGTCGAGGCGCTGCTGCGCGACATGGGCTTTGAGCCGAAAAATGTCATGCGGCAGAATAACCTCATTACATATTTTAAGAGCAGCACCCATATCGAAGACCTGCTGACGCTCATCGGCGCGCCGGGGCGCGCGCTTGAGATCATGTCGGCCAAAATCGAAAAGGAAATGCGAAACACCGTGAACCGGCGCGTAAACTGCGACGCGGCCAACCTTGACAAAGCAGTGCTGGCCTCACGTGAACAGGTGGAAGCCTTTACACGCTTGACCGAGTCCGGTGCGATCAACGACCTGCCCGTCAAATTGCAGGAGGTCGCTGTCGCGCGGTTACTTCAGCCAGAGCTGACGCTTTCAGAATTGGCGGCGACATTTGACCCGCCGCTGACGAAGTCGTGTTTGAATCACCGCATCCGAAAGCTCATGGAGATCGCAAAAAAAGAAGAGAACGAATAGGAGGGAGCGCGCCATGTCGTTTGCCCATTTACATGTCCATACCGAATACAGCCTGCTCGACGGCGCGTGCCGTATCCGCGACCTCCCCAAGCTCGTCAAGTCGATGGGGCAGACCGCCTGCGCCATCACCGACCACGGCGTGATGTACGGCGCGATCGACTTTTACCGCGCCTGCAAGGCCGAGGGCGTCAAGCCCATCATCGGCTGCGAGGTCTACGTCGCCCCGCGCACACGCTTTGACAAGCAGCACGAATTCGACAGCGAGGCCCGCCATCTCGTGCTGCTGTGCGAGAATGAGGAGGGCTATCGGAATCTTTCCTACCTCGTCTCAATGGCGCACGTTGAGGGCTTTTACATCAAGCCGCGCATCGACCTGGATCTTCTGCGCGAGCACTCCAAGGGCCTCATCGCGCTCTCGGCGTGTCTCGCCGGTGAGATCCCGAGAAGGCTCCGCAATGGCGACTACAACGGTGCCAAGGAATATGCCTTAACACTATCTGAAATCTTTGGCCCCGAGCACTTCTACCTCGAATTGCAGGACCACGGCATCCGCGATCAGGCCATCGTCAACAAGGGCATCCTGCGCCTGCACGAGGAGACGGGGCTCCCGCTCGTCGTGACAAATGACGCGCACTATCTTCGAAAAGAAGATGCCTACGCGCACGACGTGCTGCTCTGCATCCAGACGGGCAAGACCGTGGACGACGAAAACCGCATGCGCTATGAGCCGCAGCGCTTCTATCTTCGTTCGACCGAGGAGATGGCGGCGCTGTTTCCCGACTATCCCGAGGCGATCGAGAACACCGGCAAGATCGCCGAGCGCTGCAATTTGGGAGTTTACGTTCGGCAAGTACCATCTGCCGGAATTCAAGGTGCCGGAGGGCTACACCTCGCTCACATACTTCAAAAAGCTCTGCGCCGACGGCTTCGCCCAGCGCTATGGCGAAGGGACGGACAAGCAGCGCGCGCAGCTCGAATACGAGCAGAACATGATCGAGCGCATGGGCTTTGTCGACTACTTTTTGATCGTCTCCGACTTTGTGCGCTACGCCAAGAGCGTCGGTATCCCCGTCGGCCTGGCCGCGGCAGCGCGGCGGGCAGTATCGTTTCGTACTGCCTGTCGATCACAGACATCGAGCCGATGAAATACGGCCTCTTTCGAGCGCTTTCTGAATCCCGAGCGCGTGTCCATGCCTGATATCGACATGGACTTCGGCGATACGCGCCGCGGCGAGGTCGTGGAGTATGTGCGCCGCAAGTACGGCGACGATCACGTGGCGCAGATCGTGACCTTCGGCACGATGGCCGCGCGCGGCGTCATTCGCGATGTGGGACGCGCACTCAATATGAGCTATGCCGACTGCGACGTCATCGCCAAGCTCGTCCCCGCAGGACCGCACGTCACGCTCGACGACGCGCTGCGCATCTCGCGCGAGCTGCGCGAAAAGTACGAGGGCGACGAGCAGGTGAAAAAGCTCATCGACACGGCACGCGCCCTTGAAGGCATGCCGCGCCACGCCTCGACGCACGCCGCGGCGTGGTCATCACGAAGCGCCCCGTCGTCGACTATGTCCCGCTCGCGCGCAACGACGACACGATCGTCTGCCAGTACGTGATGACGACGCTCGAAGAGCTCGGCCTGCTCAAAATGGACTTCCTTGGCCTGCGCAACCTCACGATTCTGGATGACGCAGTCAAGACGATCCGTGAAAAGGATAAAAACTTTACTCTTGCCGGTATTCCTGAAAATGACGCCGCGACCTACGAAATGCTGGCCGCGGGGCGGACGTCGGGCGTCTTCCAGCTCGAATCGAGCGGCATGACGGGCGTGTGCGTCAGCCTGAAGCCGCAGAACATTGAGGACATCACGGCTCTGATCGCGCTCTACCGCCCCGGCCCGATGGACTCCATTCCGAAATTCATCGCCTGCAAACACGACCCGAAAAAGGTCACATACCTCATTCCGCAGCTTGAGCCGATCCTGTCGATCACCTATGGCTGCATCGTGTATCAGGAGCAGGTCATCCAGATCTTCCAGCAGCTCGCCGGCTACTCGCTCGGCCAGGCAGACATGCTGCGCCGCGCGATGAGCAAGAAGAAGGTCAAGGACATCGAGCGCGAGCGCGAGGCGTTTCTGCACGGCGATCCCGCGCGCAATATCTCCGGCTGTGTGGCAAACGGCATTGACGAAAAGGCCGCGCAGGAAATTTACGAGGAAATTTACGCCTTCGCGAACTACGCGTTCAACAAGGCGCACGCCGCGGCCTATGCGGTCGTCGCATATCAAACGGCGTACTTCAAGTGCCACTATACGAAAGAATACATGGCGGCACTGCTCTCGAGCGTGCTCGACTCGTCCGACAAGGTGGGCGAATACTTCAATGAGTGCCGCGAGTGCGGCATCAAGCTCCTGCCGCCGGACGTCAACCACTCCGCCGACCGCTTCACGGTCGAGCCCGAGGGCATCCGCTTCGGCCTCGTCGCCATCAAGAACATCGGCCGCGGGCTCATTTTGCGCATGATGCAGGAGCGTGAGCTCAACGGCCCGTTCGTCGACTTTCAGGATTTCTGCCGCCGCATGGACGGCATGGAGATCAATAAGCGTGCGGTCGAGAACCTGATCCGCGCAGGTGCGTTCGATTCGACGGGCGCGAAGCGCTCGCAGCTCATCGCTGTCTACGAAAAGGTGATGGACGGCATCGCCGAGGGCAACCGCACGAACGTGGAGGGGCAGATCGACTTTTTCGGCATGGGCGCGGAGACCGCGCAGCAGGCCGCGCTCGTCCTGCCCGACATTCCCGAGTTCACGCCGCAGGAGCTCATGGCGATGGAAAAGGCCACGACAGGGCTTTACCTCACCGGCCATCCGATGGACGCCTACCGCTCGCTCGTCCGCTCGTCCGGTGCGGCCGCCATTGGCCGCGTGATGGAGGACTTTGCGCAGGAGGCAGGGCCGACGACATTCTCCGACGGGCAAAAAATTTCGCTCGCGGGCGTCGTGACCGCGAGCAAGACGAAGATGACGAAGAAAAATACCCTCATGGCCTACGTGACGCTCGAAGATGGCACGGGAGCCATCGAAATGCTCTGCTTCACGCGCGCGCTTGAACAGTACGGCAGCTATTTGCAGGAGGGGCAGGTCATTTACGTCACGGGTACGCTCTCTGTGCGCGACGAAAAGGCGCCGCAGCTCATGTGCGACTTCGCCCGTCCGCTGAATGCCAATTTTCGACGGGAGCGGCAGCGCCTGCGCAGGCGCCGCAGCAGCGGACGGGGCAGACGCTCTATCTGCGCCTGCCGTCGGTTGACGGGCCGGAGATGGCGATCCTCCGCAAAATCCTCTATATGTTCGAGGGAAAAGAGAACAACGTCCGCATCCGCGTGCTTGATACCGGCAAGCTCATCGGCACGACCTGCGACCTGCACACCTCGCTTGTGTGCGACTTGGAAGAGCGCTTCGGCAAGGAAAACGTTGTGGTAAAGTGAAAATCTGCCCATTGCAACGCGAAGTTGCGCGATAGTTGGTGGAGGCAACCGCTGCTTTTCGCTATGATGAGCGCATCAAACGAAAAGGAGAACACTATGCAGCTCACTCTAATCTTATTCCCAATCGCGCTTGCGATCTACGGCGCGATCATCTACCTCTTCGTGCTGCTCGTCAAGGCGCTGCGAAAGTACATCAAGTCAAAAGACGTGCGCGAGGAGAAGAAGGCTGTCTGCCGCTCGCTCGGCGAAGCGCTCAAGGCGCACCGGACGGAAAAACAGATGACGCAGGAATTCGTCGCCGAGACGCTCGGCGTCAGCCGTCAGGCGGTCAGCAAGTGGGAGAACGGCACGTCCGACCCCAGCACGTCGAATCTCTGCGCGCTCGCGAAGCTCTACGGCATCCCGGTCGAAGAACTGCTGCATGAGACGCAGGAGGAGAAAAGCGAGGATTGAAGCAAAAAAGAGACAGCCGAACGGCTGTCTCTTTTGATACCGTCGAAAAAGTGGCAAAGCCACTTTTTCGAGAAGGATTCGCTGCGCTCTGCGCCTCAGTTGTCCGCTATAAGCGGACAATTCGACGCTCGCTCCGCGCAAAGTGTTTTCTGCCACGCACATGTCGCGGCAGAAAACAGATTTCACAGATTTCACGTCTGCGGATGTGAAACTCTGCGAGGCTCTTTCGACAAGCTGAAAAGAGACAGCCATCGGCTGTCTCTTTTTTGCATATTGATATGTACGTTATTTTCCATCGTCGGGTTCGGAGAAGAGCGTGTTCAAAACGCCGGTGTAGAGCTGCTCGGGATTTTTCTGGAAGCGCTCGGCGAGGTCCTTGGCCATGACCTCCTTGGGAACCATCAGTTCCATCTTCAAGATGGGCTGGCTCTCGTCGTCGTTGAACGCGAGCGTGACCGTGTAGGTCCCGTTGCGGCGCGGCGCGATGTCGGACTGGATCTGCGCGCGGCGCTTGAGCTTCTGGTTGAAGATCGTGATGTTCTTGTCGGCGCGCAGGCGCACAGAGTAGGGAAGGCTCGACTCGCAGATCGCGCCGTTGTGCAGGCCCTTTTCCGTGATGGCGTAGAGCCCGTCGTCCGAAAGCGTCAAATGCTGCGACTCGACCAAATTGCTCAGGCATTCGGAAAAGTCAAAAAAGTCGATGCCGTCGTCGCACATCGTCAGCTCCTGCATGGCCTCGAACGGGACCGGCTCGATGAGCCGGGCAGCAACATACAGAATGAGAAATTTGATCTCCAGTTTGTCCTGGATAAAACCGACGCGCCCCATAGCGCACCTCCTCGGGTGAATTTACAGCGATCATAACACAAAATGACTGCCAATACCACAAAAAGTTGTCGGTATCGGTCGGCCAAAAACTATATTTAGTATAGCACACCTTTTTTCGCTTGTATAGGTCTTTTTCAAAATCGGCAAAAACGCGGCACACCCATCTTCGCGTACGGCATAGACTGGGGTGAAAGAAAGGCGCGGTCGCGCCCGACTTTCCAGTACTTAAAATAGGAGGTATTCTTGCTTTATGGCTGATAAAGTAGCAGCAGGCCACGTCGGCGGCGCGAACGGCGCGCGCGAGGCGGTCTGTATTCATACGAAAAAGATCTATTCATCCTGCCGCGACAAGGATTGCATTGAGGATTTGCGCTTTTACCCCACGGCCACGGCGCAGAGCGTTTTGAGCACGGCGCAGGGGCTGCGCGGCGGCAGCGCCGAGCTGATCTACACCTTTGTGGACGTCGAGCCCGTCAACTTTAACCGCGGGTACTACACCGTCGACATGCACTTTTTCTACCGCATCACCTTGCAGGCGCTCAACGGCAGCACGCGCTACACGGAGATCGAGGGTCTTGCGACCTTTGATAAGCGCGTCGTGCTCTTCGGCAGCGAGAGCGGCGCGAAGATCTACTCTTCCATCCCCGAGGCAAACGCTATCGACGCGCCGCTGAACCTGACGGCAAATCTCCCGACCGCGGTGGTCGAGGTCGTCGACCCGATGCTGCTGTGCGCGCACTTTGCCGACAACTGCAACTGCCGCTGCGGCTGTGACCGCGGTACGCTCGGCGGCGTGCCCGCGGGCATTCTGGCAGCATTCGACGAGCCGATCATCTTCGACGAGTCCGCGATTCGCCGCGTGTGCATCTCGCTCGGCCAGTTTTCGACTGTGCGCTTAGAGCGCGACACGCAGCTTCTCATCCCCGTGTACGACTACTGCATTCCGTCCAACGAGTGCACGCTTGCCGGCGGCGACTGCAGCTGCGAGGACCCGTGCAAGGTCTTCGATGCGGTGGAATTCCCGATGGACGATTTCTTCCCGCCCGCGGCGGCGCCCGGCGGCTGCGGCTGCGCGTGCCCCTGCGGCGAACAGTAAAAATCAAACGCGAAAAAACGGGGAATTTCCCCGTTTTTTCTTTTGCCCGAAACGGGACAAACCGGCATAAGCGTGTCCACCGCCTCATAGATTGGACTAACACCAAAGAAGGGAAGTGGGAACGGTGGATCGTCTGGAACGGATCTATCGCTACGAACAATCGTGCGAGTTTTTACCGCACCGGCTCAAAAGTCTCGCCCTGTCGCTGCCGGACAAGCAGAAAGAGCGCGTCGAGGAGCTGCGCCTTCGCGTGATGCACCCGCTGACAGTGCTGACACTGGAGGGCGAGCTGAACGCCGCGCCGGACGGACGTGCGTCGCTCGTGACGGCGGAAGACCTCGAACAGATGCTCGGTGCGGTGACGGAGTATTCGCGTTATGCCTGCATCGAAACACTGCGGCAGGGCTTTTTGCCGCTGCGGGGCGGGTTCCGCCTCGGTGTGTGCGGCAGCGCCGTCGTGCGCGACGGCGAGGTGAGCAATCTGAAGGACATTTCGTCGCTCGCGCTGCGCATCGTGTGCGAGCACATCGGGCTCGGAAGCGACATTGCGCCGCAGCTCTTCAGCGCTGACGGGCGGTTTTTGAGCACGCTCATTCTCTCGCCGCCCGGCGGCGGGAAAACGACGCTGCTGCGTGACCTCATCCGCGTGCTGTCGCTCGGGGATGCCGAACACCGCGCGCTGCGCGTGGCGGTCATCGACGAGCGCTGCGAGCTCGCCGTGTGCTGCAAGGGGCGAGCGCAGATGGAGCTCGGCAACCACACGGACGTGCTCTCGCTCTGCCCAAAGGCCGTCGGCATCCCGATGGTGCTGCGCGGCATGAACCCGCAGGTCATCGCGGTCGATGAGATCACGGCGGAGGAGGATATCCGCGCAATGTGCCTGGCCGCGAACTGCGGCGTCGGGCTGCTCGCGAGCATCCACGCCGCGAGCGTTGACGAGCTGCACCAGAAGCCGCTCTGGCGGGAACTTCTGCGCGCGAGGGTGTTTCGCCGCTGCATCGTCATCCGCTCGAACGGCGGTGCACGTTCTTACGAAGTGGGTGACCTGCCATGCTCCGACTGACGGGCAGTGCACTGATTCTCGGCGCAGTGCTGTGGCTGCAAAGGAGTTTCCATTTACGTACTTTACTGCGGCAAAGGACGCTTCGCGCGCTTTCCGGTGCGTTTCTCGCACTCGAGAGCGCCGTCCGATTGACGCTGACGCCGCTGCCCGCGCTGCTGCGGCACTTGAGCTGCGAACCAGAAGCCGCGGGCTTCTTTGAAGGTGTGACCGCCAATCTTGCGCGCGGCGAACCGCTTGCCTCTGCATGGGAGCACGCCGCAAAGACTCTTCCCATCGCCGCGCGGGAGCGGGAGACTGTATCGGCGCTGGGACACGCGCTCGGCGGGGATGAGGAAAGCGTCTGCGCCGCGCTGACGCTCGCGGCAAGCGAGCTCTCGCGCCTTGAAGAGGAGCTGCGGCAAAGGGAGCGCGAAACGGGCCGCATCACGGCGGCACTGTGCCTCGGAGGCGGGGCAATGCTCTGTATTCTGCTGCTATAACGTTATTGAAAAGGATAAACGCTTTACATAAGGAAGACGTCTATGGATATTGACCTCGTGTTCAAGATCGCAGCGGTGGGCATCGTCGTCGCCGTGCTCAATCAGCTGCTCGTGCGCTCGGACCGTCCGGATCAGGCAATGCTCGTAAGCCTGGCCGGTCTCATCACGACGATGATGCTGCTCGTGCGGGAGATCAGCTCGCTCTTTGATCTCATCAAGAGCCTGTTTGGGTTTTAAGATGGAGCTGCTCATCAAGCTTGCGGCGCTGAGCCTGTGCGTGAGCGCCGTGACGGCGCTTCTCAAGAAGAGCGACGAAGCGCTCTCACTTCTTCTGCTGCTCGCGGCGGTGCTCGTCGGCTGCGCGATGCTGCTGCCCGCGCTCTCCGAGTTATTCGACTTCTGCGAGCGGGCGCTATCGCTCACGGATCTGCCGCTCACGCTGTTCGTGCCGGTCGTCAAGGTCACGGCCATCGCGCTCGTGGCGCGCTTTTCCTGTGCGCTGTGCGCGGATGCGGGGCAGAGCGCGCTGTCAAGTCTGCTCGCCGCGGCGGGGACGCTGTGCGCGCTCGTCTGCGCGCTGCCGCTCATGGAGGCGCTGCTCGAGATGGTGGAGGGATTTCTATGAAAAAGCTGCTCTGCCTGCTTTTTGCCGCGTTTCTCCTCTGCGTGAGCGCCTCGGCGCTCGAACTGCCGTCAGAACTCGACGACACCGTACCGCGCGAGCTCATCGACAGCGCCGAGGCGGGGGATGATCTGCTCCTGCGCGGCGGACAGTACCTTTTTTCGCACTTTCGCGCGGCATTGCAGGATGCGGTGGCAAATTCCCTGCGCGGCGCGATGGCGCTGATGCTGCTCTCGCTCTTGTGCGGGCTCGTCGAGAGCACGGCGGAGAGCGCGGGGGAGACGCCCACGCGATACGCGGGCTATCTCGGCGTGCTGGGCGCGGTGGCGCTCTCAGTAGGGGACTTAAGCGCGCTCATCGGCCTCGGCGTCGAGACGATGGACGAGCTTTCGACCATGGCAAAGCTCCTGCTGCCGACGATCGCCGCAGCGATGGCGGGCGGGGGCTGTGTGGGCTCGGCAAGCGTCTGGCAGGTCGGCGCACTGATGCTGGGCGACATCTTTCTTTCGCTGATGCGCGATGTGCTCGTGCCGGTGCTCTACTGCATGATCGGCACGGCGGCCGCGGGCGCGCTTTTGGAGCAGAGCCGCTTATCGCTGCTCTCCAAGGGCATCGGCAAGCTGCTCTCGTGGGGCTTGAGCGCGATTCTGATCGTATTTACCGCGTTTTTGTCGGTCTCGAACCTGCTGGCCGGTTCTGCCGACCGGCTCGCGGTCAAGGTGGGCAAAACCGTCATCTCCGGCGCGGTGCCCGTCGTCGGCGGGATATTGTCCGACGCGACGGAGGCCGTCGCCGCCGCGGCGCTCACGCTGCGCGGGACGCTCGGTGTGCTGGGCGTATTTTCGGTGCTGGCGCTGTGCCTTGTGCCGCTGCTGCGCATGGCGGTGCAGTATCTTTTTTATCAGCTCGCGGCGTTTTTCAGCGGCATGGTGGGGTCACAATCGCTCAGCAAGTTTTTAGAGCAGCTCTCCTCCGCGTTTTCACTGATGCTGGCGATGACGGCGGGTGGGGCGTTCTTGCTGCTCGTGTCGCTTTTGATTGCAATGATGATGGTGGTGACGGTATGACGTTTCTTCGCTCGTGGCTTTTAAGCGTGACAGCCTGCGCGGTACTGGTAAGCATCGTCCAGCAGCTCACGGACGGCGGCACGATGAAAAAGATCGTGCGTTTTGTCGGCGGGATGGTGCTGATGCTTGCGATGCTGCGCCCGCTGCTCTCACTCACGTTCGATCTGCCGGAGCTCGACGGCGGTCATTACCGCGAGGCGGTCGAAGCGCTGAAGGAAACGCTGAACGCCGAGCAGGACAGTGCGCTCGGTGATAGCATAGCTGCGCAGACGCAGGCATATATTGAGGACAAAGCCAGTTCCTTAGTCTGAGCGTGCGCGCCGAAGTGCAGACCGCTTTACGCGACGGCGTACCGTTTCCGGACAGCGTCACACTGTACGGAGAAAACAGCGCGGCGCTCGGCGCGTACATCGTACAGGAGCTTGGCATTGCAGAGGAGAATCAGCTATGGATCGAACCGAAGTGAACGCATCGCCCGTGCAGAAGGCGCTGCAAGGCATCAAGAAGTACAAATACGTCCTCCTGACGGCGCTGCTCGGCGTGCTGCTGTTGCTGCTGCCGCAGAACGAGAAAGCGGCAGACTCAGGATCCGCGACACCGTCCGCCGCGGAAAATTTCGACCGCGAGGCGCTGCAAAACGAGATGGAGGATATTCTTTCCTCGCTCGACGGCGTCGGGAAGCTCTCGCTTATGCTGACGGTCGAGGGCGGCGGCGCTTACGAGCTGGCTCAGGATGAGACCGCGTCGCTCAAAGCCCGAGGGGAGGAGGTCGACGAGCAGACGCGAAAGACGGAGACCGTTGTGCTCGGCAGTGGCACGAGCGCCGAGGTCGTCGTGACCCACAGCCGCTATCCGCGCTTTGTCGGCGCGCTCATCGTGTGCGAGGGCGGAGACCGCGCGGATGTCCAGCTCAAGGTGACGCAGGCCGTCAGCGCGCTGACGGGGCTTTCGTCCGAGCGCATCTCCGTTGTTAAAGGAACGCCATGAAACTACAATATTTTTATTATGCAAAACGCAGGGAGGAAACAGCTATGAAGCAATTATGGAAGCGGAACGCAGTGGTCGGCACGATCCTGGTCTTTGTCTGCGCGGCAATCTTTCTGAATGGAAAGTACGCCGAAAAGGTCGACAAGCCCACAAAGGTCTTGGGTCAGTCCGAGCTTGTGAGCACAGACGGCGACGCCGCCGAGGTCTCGGCAAACGCGGAGGGGAAGGACTACTTTGCCTCAGCCCGCCTGACGCGCCAGCAGGCGCGCGACAGCGCGCTGTCGCTCTTGAAGGAGGCGAGTGAGAACGACGACGTGGACGCCGAGACCGCGAGTGAGGCGGCAAAGAGCATCGAAACGCTCGCTTCCTATACGCTCAGTGAGGCGCAGATCGAAAACATGGTCACGGCCAAGGGCTATGAGGACTGCGTCGTTTTCATGTCCGAAGACGGTGTGAGCGTGGTCGTTTCGACGGGGGAAGAGGGGCTTCAGACCGAGGACATTGCCCGCATCACGGACATCGTCAAGCAGGAGACGGGGCTCAGTGCAGAGAGCATCAAGATCATGGAAGTAAATTAGCTGTTGTAATTTTGGGAAAAAGATGATAAAATACTCTCGATATGAGCATTCACAAACAAGGAGAGGATATCTGAATGGCTGAGAATCGAGAGTATCTGACCCGCGCCGAGGAAAACGGCAGCATCAACATCGCAGAAGACGTGGTCGCCGCGATCGCCGCCGACGCTATCGGCGAGATCGAAGGCGTTGGCTCCATGTGCCAGAATATGACCGAACAGATCACCGAGCAGTTCACGGGCAAAAAGGGCCTGCGCGGCGTGCGCGCCGAGGTCAAGGACGGCGAGATCATCGTCGACGTCTACCTGATGGTGCGCTATGGCTACGCCATCCCCGAGACCGCGCGCAAGGTGCAGGACAGCGTGTCTGCCGCCGTGAGCGGCATGACGGGCTACAATGTCCACGCGGTCAATGTCCACGTCGGCGGGATCAGCTTCAACTAAAGAAAGATAAGATCAACAGATAAAGGAACAGACGAGAATGATTCGCAATACAGCGCGAGAGATCGCAGTGCATCTTGCATATGAACTGAGCTTTACGGATAAGACGGTGAAAGAGCTTCTCGACGAGCGGCTGACGAAGGAATACTTCGACACGCTCAAGGATGAGGACAACATCTACGAAAAGGCCCCGGCGCCGCGCAGACGGAATACATCCGCTCCATCGTTTCCGGCGTTGCCGAGCACGCGCCGGAGTTGGACGGCTATATCGCCAAGTACGCCAAGGGCTGGAGCTTTGACCGCATCCCACTCGTCGCCTCGGCGATCATGCGCGTTGCGATGTACGAATCGCTCTACCGCAGCGACATTCCAACGCGCGTGGCCGTCAACGAGGCCGTGGAGATCGCTAAGAAGTACGAAACGCCTGAAACAGTGAAGTTCATCAACGGCATCCTCGGCAGCTTCGTTCGCGGCGAGATCAGCGCGGAATAAGGCATTGCCACAAAAAGCAGAGTACCGACAGGCGCTCTGCTTTTCTTCCGTTTTTCATTTTGTTTTGAGAGAGGGGTGACGCGGCGTGGCGCAGGAGCAGATGATCTTCAGCGTATCGGAAGCCAACAATTTCATCAAGGCGCTGCTCGACGCCGTGCAGCAGCTCCAGACCATTTTCGTGCGCGGCGAGATCTCGAACTACAAGCTCTATCCCTCCGGGCACCATTACTTCACGCTCAAGGACGAGGGGAGCGCGCTCAAATGCGTGATGTTCCGCGGCATGGCGGGGAAGCTCCGCTTCCGCCCGGAAAACGGCATGAAGGTCATCGCCTTTGGCCGCATCGGCGTGTTCCCGCGCGACGGCGCGTACCAGCTCTACTGTTCTGAGCTCAGCGTCGAGGGCGTGGGTGACCTGCACGTCGCTTTCGAGCAGCTCAAGGAAAAGCTCTTCAAGGAGGGGCTTTTTGCCCCAGAACATAAAAAGCGCTTGCCAAAATATCCCAAGCGCATTGCCATCATCACCTCATCCGCGGGCGCGGCGGTGCATGATATGCTGCGCATTTTGAATGCGCGCTGGCCGATGAGCGAAGTCGTGCTCCTGCCTGTGCGCGTGCAGGAGCAGAGGCGCCGCCGGAGATCGCAGGCGCGCTGCGCTACGCAAACAAATGGCAGGTCGCCGACCTCATCATCACGGGGCGCGGCGGCGGGTCGATTGAAGATCTGTGGGCGTTCAACGATGAGCGCGTGGCGCGCGCGATTTATGCCTCCGACATTCCGGTCATCTCCGCCGTCGGGCATGAGCCCGACGTGACGATCGCCGATTTTGTTGCCGATGCACGGGCGTCGACGCCGTCGAACGCGGCGGAGATCGCCGTGCCGGACCAGCGCGAAATTTACCGCCGGCTCGACGCGCTGCAAACGCGCATGGTGCAGAGCGAGCAAAAGCGCGTGAAAGCCCTGCGCGAGCAGTTTGAAAAGACGTCCCGCAGCCGTGCGCTGCAAGACCCCATGGCATTTATCGACGACAAGCGGATGCTGCTCGACTACACGCAGAAAAACCTTGCCGCACTCGCGCAGCATCAGATGGCGCAGCGCACACAGCAGTTTACAGCGCTTGCGGCCAAGCTCGACGCGCTGAGTCCGCTCAAGGTCCTCGGCCGCGGCTACGCCGTGGCGCGAAATGAACAGGGACAAATTCTGCGTGCGGCGCAGGAGGCCGCAGCCGGCGAAAAAATCGAGGTACTGCTCGGGCAGGGAAGTCTCAACTGCACGGTGAACGCGTGCAATATGGGAGGAAATGACGATGGCAAAAACGTTTGAAGACAATATCGCGCGTCTCGAAGAGATCGTGACGGCGCTTGAAAAAGGCGACGCAAAGCTCGCCGATTCCCTCAAGCTCTTTGAAGAGGGGACGAAGCTCGTGCACGACTGCGGCGCGATGCTCGACAAGGCCGAGCAGAAGGTCGCAAAGCTCTCTAAGGGCGCGGACGGCGCGCCGGTCGAGAGCCCATTCATTTCGGAGGAGTAAGCCATGGACGAAAAGCTGTTTTCCGCCTGCATGGTGGAGTATAAGTCGGCGGTGGACAAGTATCTTGACGCCTGCCTTGAGGAAACGCAGTGCGCAAGCTATCACAAGCTGACCGATTCGATGCACTACAGTCTGACCGCGGGCGGCAAGCGTCTGCGCGCGATCCTGGTGCTCGAATTCTGCCGCATCTGCGGGGGAGACGTCGAAAAGGCGCTGCCCGTGGCCTGCGGCGTTGAAATGCTGCACACCTATTCGCTTATCCACGACGATCTGCCCGTGATGGACAACGATGATCTGCGCCGCGGTAAGCCGTCGAACCACAAGGTCTTCGGCGAATGCACGGCGACGCTCGCGGGCGACGCGCTGCAGGCGCTGGCATTTGAAACGGTCCTGAAGGCCGACCTCCCCGCGCTGCGCGTGCTCAAATGCGCGCAGGTCCTGGCAAATGCCGCGGGACACGCGGGCATCTGCGGCGGCCAGCAGCTCGACCTTGAGTGGGAGGGCAAGATTCTGAGCGCGCCGGAGCTCGAGGAAATTTATCTGCGCAAGACGAGCGCGCTTATCCGCGCGGCGTGCCTGATGGGCGTGGCCGCGGCGGGCGGCACGAAGGAGCAGGAGGAGGCCGCGGCCAGCTACGCCGACAACTTCGGCTTCGCGTTCCAGCTGCGCGACGACATGCTCGATGTCATCGGCGATGAAAAGACGTTCGGCAAGCCCATCGGCTCGGACAGGGAAGAGGGGAAGACGACGTTTGTCGACATTTTAGGTCTCAACGGCTGCCAGCGCGTCATCGAGGCGCACAGCGAGAGCGCGGTCGAAGCGCTGGGCGACATGGAGGACACCGATTTTCTCATTCACCTCGTCCGTGTGCTTGAAAAACGGGAGCAATAAATAAAAAATCCCGCAGAAAACGCCAAAAAAGTGGAAAATCATACAAAAGTGCGCATTTGGTGTTGACAAGCGGAATCGTCGGTGCTACGATACGCACATTGAAACGGAACCCACCCCGTGTGGAATGCTCGAAGGAAAGGATCCATTGGCATGAAGACTTCGTACTCTGCCAACTGCATGATGATGCCGATGATGCGCATGTTCAGCATGTGCATGCTTTGTCATGGAGAAAATGGTCATTTCCTTTCAGAAACTGTCTGAGAAAAACAGCGAAGCGGCAGCGGAAGGTCAATGACCTCCCGCTGTTTTTTACTGCTCGAACAGCATACACTCCCCGCGGTCTGTCCGTTCCAAAAAGTAGCTATTATAAAATAAGTAAGGAGAACAAAACGATGAAAAAGCATTCTATTAAGCTGACCGCACTTGTCCTTGCACTGGTCCTCACTGCCGCTCTGGCCCTGACCGGCTGCGGCTCCAAGAGCGATGACTCCGACGGTGCCACCACCATCCAGATCGCCGTCCCCAACGACACGACCAACGAAGCCCGCGCGCTGCTGCTGCTCCAGGACAACGGCATCATCAAGCTCGCTGACGGTGCCGGCATCACCGCCACCAAGAACGACATTGTCGAAAACCCGTACAACGTCGAGATCGTGGAGACCGAGGCCGCGCAGATCCCCAACATCCTGCAGGACGTTGACTACGCCGTCATCAACTCCAACTACGCCATCAACGCGGGCCTGAACCCCGTGGCCGACTCCCTCGTGATCGAAGGCTCCGCCTCCGCTTACGCCAACATTCTGGCCGTGAAGGAAGGCAACGAGTCCTCTCCCAAGGTCCTTGCCCTGATCGCCGCTCTGGAGAGCCAGCAGGTCGTCGACTACATCAACGAGAAGTATGACGGCTCCGTTGTCAGCACCGTGGATACCCCGACCGACGGCTTTGACGCCACTGTCGACTACGACGCTCTCGCTGGCGAGACCATCTCCATCGCCGCTTCTCCGACCCCGCACGCTGAGATCCTCGAGGTCGTGAAGGAAATTCTTGCTGAAAAGAACATCACTCTCGACATTCAGGTCTACAATGACTATGTCGTGCCCAACACCGTTGTCGAAGACGGCACTGTCGACGCCAACTACTTCCAGCACAAGCCCTATCTCGACGATTTCAACGCCGAGAACAACACCCACATCGTCTCCGTTGCCGCCATCCACGTCGAGCCCATGGGCCTGTACGGCGGCAAGCAGACCACGCTCGATGCGCTGAGCGCCAAGTAAGAAAGAAAGGAGGGAGCGTTCTTGATCGAACTGAAGCATCTAAGCAAAACCTTTGAAACAGCCGGCGGACGGGTAGACGCGCTCAAGGACGTCTCCCTGACCATCCCAGACGGCGACGTCTACGGCATCATCGGCATGAGCGGTGCCGGCAAATCCACGCTCGTGCGCTGTATCAATATGCTCGAGCGCCCGACGGAGGGCGAGGTCATCGTGAACGGACAGCGTCTGGACACAATGACCCCCGCGCAGCTCCGCGCGGCGCGGCGCGAGATCACGATGATCTTCCAGCGCTTCAACCTGCTGATGCAGCGAAACTGCCTCGATAACGTCTGCTTCCCGATGGAGCTTTCCGGACTGCGGGGAGAGAAGAAGTGGCGCGAACAGCGAGCTCTGGAGCTCCTCGACATCGTGGGGCTCAAGGATAAGGCCAAGGCCTATCCCGCGCAGCTCTCCGGCGGACAGCAGCAGCGCGTGGCCATCGCCCGCGCCCTCGCCACGAACCCCAAAGTTCTGCTCTGCGACGAGGCCACGAGCGCGCTCGACCCCAAGACGACGCGCCAGATCCTCGAGCTGATCGGCGACATCAACAAAAAGCTTGGCATCACCGTCGTCATCATCACACACCAGATGAGCGTGGTGAAGGAGGTCTGCAATCACGTTGCGATCCTCGACGACGGCGAAGTCGTGGAAGAGGGCCTTGTTTCTACCGTCTTTTCCGCGCCCAAGTCCGCGGCGGCGCGCCACCTCGTGTTCCCGCGCGGCGCGGACATCGACGTGTCCGACCCCCAGCAGCAGCGCCGCATCCGCCTCATCTTCCGCAGCGCGAAGACGACATCCATTCCGCTCGTCGCGCGCCTTGCGACCGACGAGGGCATCAGCGCGACGGTCATTTCGGCCAACACGCAGAAGCTCTCCGAAGAGGTGTACGGCAGCATGCTCCTCGGCGTGCCGAACGCGCAGTTCGAGCAGGCCATGGACTTTTTAAGAAGCATTGAAAATCTTCAGGTAGAGGAGGCGAGCGTCGATGTACAGTAATCTCTTTTCCCCGGACTCCATCGCAGAGCTCACCGTCGCCATGCAGACGCAGTTCCCCAAGGCGATCTGGGAAACGTTTTATGTGACGCTGCTGTCAACGGCGCTGGCCGTCGTCATCGGCCTTCCGCTGGGCGTGCTGCTCGTAGCGGGGGAGAAGGGCGGCGTTCTGCCGCTTCCCAAGGCCTTGATGAGCATTCTGAACGTCATCATCAACCTGCTGCGCTCAATCCCGTTCCTCATCTTAATGATCATGGTCTTCCCGCTCTCGCGCCTCATCATCGGCACGACCGTCGGCACCACCGCGACCATCGTTCCGCTGGTCGTGGCGGCGTTCCCGTTCGTCGCGCGCCTTGTTGAAAGCAGCCTGCGCGAGGTCGACCCCAACATCATCGAGGCCGCTCAGAGCATGGGCGCAACGCCCATGCAGATCATCTGCAAGGTGATGATCCCCGAGAGCGTTCCCTCGCTGCTCCAGAACTTCACCATCGCACTGACGACCATCCTCGGCTACTCGGCGATGAGCGGCATCATCGGCGGCGGCGGCCTCGGCAAGATCGCCATCGACTACGGCTACTATCGCTACAAGTACCTTGTGATGTTTGCGGCGGTCGTGCTGCTTATCATTCTGGTGCAGATCTTCCAGTCCTTGGGCACGCACCTTGCGACCAAGAGCGACAAGCGCCTCAAGAAATAAGCGGATATTGCATCCTGCAAAGTGCCTCAACCGCACGGTTGAGGCGCTTTTTTGTCATTTTTCGCAATTTGACAGAGAAAAATGTGTCAATTTTTGAAAGCAAAATGCAGCAAAAATTGCAAAATCCCTTGTCATGTGGGAAAAGGGCTGTTATAATAAGAATAGAATGCAATGCAAGTCTTCGCGATTTGCATATTTTTTACGGAGAAATTGCGTGAACAGTTTTCAGGAATTGGTCCAGTCCATCGACTGGGGCTCGCTGACCGACGCGCTTTTGCGCGTGCTCGGCGTCTTTTTATGCTTGACGGTGCACGAGACCTGTCACGGTCTTGCAGCCTATGCCCTCGGCGATCCGACGGCCAAGCGCGAGCACCGCTTGAGCTTAAACCCACTGCACCATATCGACTGGTTCGGCTTGGCTGCCATGCTGCTCGTCGGCTTCGGCTGGGCAAAGCCCGTGCCGGTCGACATGCGGTATTTCAAAAAGCCGAAGCAGGGTATGGCCATCACAGCGCTGGCGGGGCCGGTGTCGAATCTGCTGCTGGCGATGCTGCTCTTGCTCGGCGCGCGCATCACGATCGCGCACTATGTCGATACCGCGTTTTGCAGCGGCCTTTTGAATTTCCTTGCGATGACGGCGTACATGAGCGTCGGTCTGGGGCTTTTCAACCTCATCCCCATCTCGCCGCTCGACGGGTCGAAGGTGCTCTTCGCCTTTCTGCCCGACCGCGCGTACATGACGCTGATGCGGTATGAAAAATACGGCATGGCCGTGCTTTTTGTGCTCGTCTGGCTTGGCGTGGGAAACAATATCCTCAGCGAGGGCATCTACCGCGTGTACGAGCTTCTGGTCAACTGGATCGTATATTGATAAAGTGAGAGGAATGTCATGGACAATCCCGTTTTCAAGCTGGAGGGCGTGGTGCACGAGCGCAGCGCGGAGGCGCTGCAGGACTTTGAAGGGCCGCTCGACCTCATTCTCTTCCTGCTGTCGAAAAATAAAATAGAGATCCAGGACATTCCCATCGCGCTGATCCTGGACCAGTACCTTGCGTATCTCGAGCAGCGAAAGCAGCTCGATCTCGAGGTCGCGAGCGAATTCATCACGATGGCGGCACATTTAATGTACATCAAAACGCGCATGCTGCTTTCGCTTGAGGATGAGCAGGCGCAGAGCGAGATGGACGAGCTCATTGCCTCGCTCAAAGAGCGCCAGCAAAAGGACACGTACCTTCGCATCAAGACGCTGACCGAAACGCTCGGCCCGATGGGCGAGTTTGGCCGCAGCATCATGACGCGCCAGCCCGAGCCCATGCAGCGCGGCAAAATCTACGAGTACAGCCACGAAAAGGCCGACCTCGTGCTCGCCATGCAGACGATCATGGAGCGCGGAGAGAAGCTGGCCGCGCCGCCGAGCGCGGCGCTGAGCGAGATCGTGCGCCGCGAGCCGTATCCCGTCAAGGGCAAGGCGGAGGAAATTCTGCACCGGCTCAAGGAGTTCGGCATGACGCGCTTCAAGCTGCTGTTCCGCGGCAGCCGCAGCCGCAGCGAGATCGTGGCGACGTTCATCGCCGTTTTGGAGCTCTGCCGCGAAAAGGTCATCCATCTGGCCGGTTCCGACACGGACTGCACCGTGGAGTGCGGGGACGACGCCCCCGACCGTATCAATCTGTAAAAAGCGAGGAACGCTATGTCTTTGGAATCTTTGGACCTGCGCGAGGTCGAGTCGGCCATCGAGGGCATTTTGTTCGCCAGCGGCGAACCGCTTCCCATCGACCGCATCTGCCTTGCGCTCGATTTGGACCGTCCGACCGCGGAACAGGTATTGCAAAAGCTCGGCGATTACTACGCCTTTGAGCGCCGCGGCATCCGGCTCGTCCGCATGGAGGACAGCTATCAGCTCTGCTCGTCGCCGGACTATGCCGACGTCATCCGCAAGGCGTTTGAGATCCGCAAGACCGCCAAGCTCTCTCAGCCCGCGCTGGAGGTGCTGACGATCATCGCCTACTACCAGCCCACGACCCGCGCCTACATTGATCAGGTGCGCGGCGTGGACAGCTCGTACACCGTGGGCCTGCTGCTTGAGCGCGGGCTCATTGAGGAGTGCGGACGTTTGCAGGTGCCGGGACGGCCGAGGCTGTACCGCACGACGAAAAAGTTCCTGCGCGACTTCCACTTGGGTTCGCTCGAGGAGATGCCGGAGATGCCGGGTCTTGAGGCCGACGGTCAGCTCCGCATGACGGAGGACGGCACGATCCTCGACCCCAGCGCCATGACGGAAAAAGAAGGCAGCATTCCCGAAAACAGGGAACACTGACCGCGTAAAGCATAAAAACCGCGTGAAGCGTAAAAAGAGGGAGGTGGTCGATTGACTGCGCTGAAGGTAATTGGCATCATCCTGCTCATTTTTATTTTGATCGGCTTTCTGCGCGTGGGCGCGCTGATGCAGTTCGGCGACGAGCTGCGCGTGCAGCTTTCGGTCGGCCCGTTCCGCTTCACGCTGCTGCCAGCAAAGGAAAAGAAAGAAACGCCGAAAAAAAAGGCAAAGGAGAAGAAACCAAAGTCAGAGGGAGAAGAAGCGAAGCAAAAGAAAAAGCCCTCGCTCCCCAAGCCGACAAAAGAGGAGCTCAGGGACCTCATCACGACGGCGCTCTCGGCGCTCAAGGAGACAGCGAAACGCACCTGCAAGCGCCTTCGCATCGACCCGCTGGAAATTCTCGTCGTCTTCGGCGGCACGGACCCCGCGGATATCGCGCAGACCTACGGCTATGCGAGCGCCGCGATGTGGGGTGTGATGCCGCACCTTGAAGACCTCTTCCATATCCCTGATCCCTCACTGCACCTGCGCATGGACTACAGCTCTGAAAAGACGCACGCAGAGGGTGCCGTTGGCCTGTCGCTTCGCATCCGCGACGGGCTGCACATCGCACTTGCGCTGCTCATTCCGATGCTCAAATGGTACCTGCGCTATAAAAAGGCGCATAAAAACGACGCTCCCGCGGAAAAACCAACGGAGAGCACTCCGCAAAACAGTGAACACAGTGAAAAACTGACCGCATAAAAAGAAAGGATAAACCTCATGGAAAACATCGAAAAGAAGACCCCGCTCAACGATCTCATGGACACCACGATGGATAAGATCCGTGATATGGTCGATTCCAACACCATCATCGGCGAGCCGATCACGACGCCCGACGGCGTAACGGTCATTCCCGTTTCGCGCGTGAGCTTCGGCTTCGGCGCGGGCGGCGGCGACTACGGCAAGACCGACACCTCACACTTCGGCGGCGGCGCAGGTGCGGGCGTCAAGGTCGACCCCGTCGCGTTCCTCGTCATCAAGGACGGTCTGACGCGCGTGATGCCCGTGGCCATCCCTGCGGCAGCAACGGTCGACCGCGTGCTTGATCTTGTGCCGGAAGTGCTCGACCGCGTGCAGAATTTCGTGGACAAGAAGAGAGAAGAGAAAGATATCTACTGATTTCGGGCATAATAGGGGCATTCCGAATGAAGGAGTGATCCCATGCCGCGTTTTGCCCGATGCGTATTTGCCGTTTTCCTTGCTGTTTCCTGCCTGTCAAGCAGTTTGACCTGTCAGGCTGCTGTGCCTGAAACTGCCGCCGCATTCATTTTGATGGAGGCGGACAGCGGGCGGGTGCTGGCGTCGCGCAATGAAACGCAGGAGCGCAGCATCGCGAGCACGACGAAGATCATGACCTGCTTAATCGCGCTGGAGCACAGCGAACTCACGGAGCAGGTCACGGTCAAACGCGAGCATTTACGCGAAGGCTCGTCGATGTACCTTCTCGAGGGCGAAACGCTCACGATGGAAGAGCTCCTCTACGGGCTGATGCTGCCGTCCGGCAACGACGCGGCGGAGTGCATCGCCGCCCACTGCGGCGGGAGCGGCGGCAGCGCGCAGTTTGTCCGATGGATGAACGAAAAGGCGAAAGCCCTCGGCATGAAGCACACGTCATTTGCCAACCCGAGCGGTCTCGACGAAATGGGGCACAGCTCCTGTGCCCTCGATATGGCGCGCCTTGCGGCCTACGCCATGCAGAATCCGACGTTCGCGCGCATCGTCTCGACGCGCACGGCGAGCGTCGGCACGCGCACGATGACCAACCACAATAAGCTGCTCGGAAATTACTCCGGCTGCGTCGGTCTCAAGACCGGCTACACCGGCGACGCAGGGCGCACACTCGTCACCTGTGCCGAGCGCGGCGGGATGCGCATGATCGCCGTCACGCTGCACGACGGCAGTGATTGGGCGGATCACGCGGCACTCTACGACTATGGCTTTTCGGCGTATGCGCTCTCAAGCGGTGCGAAAAAAGGCGAGGCCTACGGCAGCGTAAGCGTCGACGGGCAGAGTGTGTCCGCCGTGGCAGCGGAGAGCTTCCGCTATCCCACCGTGGAAAATGAAGCATTGAGCGTGCGCGCCGAGCTGCCGCAAACCGTCTCCGCCCCCGTGCGGAAGGGACAAACGTTCGGCACGCTCGTCATCTCCTGCGGCGAGACCGAGGTCGGAAGAGTTGACCTTGTCAGCGCGCGCAGCGTACAGGCGCAGGAAACAAAGAGCGAAACAAGCAAAAATAAGTCGCTGGCGGAAAAGCTCTGGCAATTTCTGTCGGCAAAGTAAAGGAGGGATCGACCTGGCCGAAGCAAGAATTCAAAAGCTCATCGCCGAATCGGGGCTCTGCTCCCGTCGCACCGCCGAGCAGTGTATCGCCGCGGGACGCGTGCACGTGAACGGCAAGACTGCGCTTCTCGGGCAGAAGGCCGACCCCGAAGTCGACGAAATTACCGTCGACGGCAGGCCGCTCACACAGGAGGGGCAGAAGCGCTACCTGATGCTCAACAAGCCGCGCGGCTATGTCTGCACGCTCTCTGACGAAAAAGGGCGAAAGACCGTCGCCGAGCTCGTCAGAGACTGCGGCACGCGCGTCTATCCCGTCGGGCGGCTCGACCTCGACTCCGAGGGACTGCTGCTTTTGACGAACGACGGCGAATGGATGCAGCATCTTCTGCACCCGCGCTACGAGGTCAACAAGGTCTACGAGGTCAGCGTCGCGGGCGAGGTCAGGGGAGCGGCAGAAGCGCTCGCTTCCATGACACAGCTCGACGGCGAGCCCATCCGGCCCGCGCAGGTGCGCGTGCTGCGGCAGGGGAGGGACACCGCCGTTCTCTCCATCACCATCCATGAAGGAAAAAACCGGCAGATCCGGCGCATGTGCGCCACCGCCGGATTACACGTCAAGCGCCTAAAGCGCGTGCAGGAGCACGCGCTCAAACTCGGGGCTCTTCCCGTCGGCGCGTGGCGCGATCTTACGGAGCAGGAGCTCCAAGCAACAAAATCAAAGTAACAGAGGACGATCTTATGACGAAGAATATCTTACATAATATCGAAAAGAACATGAGCAGCTTTTCCAAGGGGCAGAAGCTCATCGCCCGCTTCATTCTGGAAAACTACGACAAGGCCGCGTTTATGACGGCCAGCAAGCTCGGCAAGACCGTGCAGGTCAGCGAGTCGACCGTCGTGCGCTTTGCCACCCAGCTCGGCTACGAGGGGTATCCGAGCATGCAGCGTGCATTGCAGGAGATGATCCGCGGCAAGCTCACGAGCATCCAGCGCATTCAGGCGTCGGACGGCGAGCTCGCAGGGTCCGATCTGATGACGAACGTCCTGCAGCGCGACATGGAGAAGATCCGCATGGCCATCGACCAGACCGACGGCGCGGAATTTGAGCGCGTGGTCGACACGATCATCGGCGCGCGCCGCATCTACATCGTGGGCTTCCGTTCGTCCTCGTTTCTGGCAGGGTACTTAAACTTCTACTTCCGCCTGATCTTCGACAACGTCACTCTGGTCAACGGCGGCGCGGCCGGCTCGTTCGACCAGCTCTTCCGCGTCTCCAAAGGCGATGTGGTCATCGGTATCTGCTTCCCGCGCTACAGTGAGCTTGCGCTCAAGACCATCCAGTTTGCGCGCGACCGCGGCGCGACGATCGTCGGCGTGACGGACAGCGAGATGTCGCCCATCAACCAGATGTCCGGCAATTCGCTGCTCGTGCGCAGCGAGATGATCTCGTTCGTCGACTCGCTGGCGGCGCCCATGAGCATGCTCAACGCACTCATTCTGGCCGTGGCCAACAAGAAGGGCGCAGACATCTCCGCGACGTTCTCCGAACTCGAGCACATCTGGGAGCGCTTCGACATTTTCGGCAAGATCGAAGATGAATAAGGCGATCGTTGTCATCGGCGGCGGCGCGGGCGGCATGATGGCCGCGATCTGCGCTGCGCGCAAGGGTGCGCACGTGACGCTGCTCGATCCAAACGAGCGCCTCGGCAAAAAGGTGAACATCACCGGCAAGGGCCGCTGCAACGTGACGAACGACAGCACTTGCGAAGAGCTGCTCGCCCACGTGCCGCAGAACCCGCGGTTTTTATACTCCGTGTTTTCCCGCTTCGACGGGCACGACGCCATCGATTTTTTCGAGGGGCTCGGTGTGCCGCTCAAGGTCGAGCGCGGCAAGCGCGTGTTTCCCGTGTCCGACCGGTCATTCGACATCACAGCGGCGCTTGAGCGCGAGCTCAAGCGTCTGCACGTCAAGCTCGTGCGCGACCGCGCGCTCGGTATTTCGGTCGAAGACGGCCATGTCGCCGCCGTCAAGGGCGAAAAAGGGGACTACACCGCCTCCGCCGTTATTCTGGCGACGGGCGGGCTGTCCTATCCCGCGACGGGCTCGACGGGCGACGGCTTCCGCATGGCGGAAGCGCTCGGCCACACAGTCACGCCGCTGCGCGGCTCACTCGTGCCGCTCGAGGCACGCGAATGCGCGGTGCTGCAAGGGCTGAGCCTGCGCAACGTTGCGCTGACGGTATACGAAAACAACAAAAAGATTCACTCGGATTTCGGCGAAATGCTGTTCACGCACTTCGGCGTGAGCGGGCCGCTCATCCTGTCGGCCAGCGCGCACATGCGGCATTTCGACAAAAAGCAGTACCGACTGGAGATCGACCTCAAGCCCGCGCTCGACGAGCAAATGCTCGACAAGCGCCTGCTGTCGGATTTTGAAAAGCACGCAAACAGCGACTACTGCAACGTCCTCGGCGCGCTTCTGCCGCAGAAGATGATCGACGAATTCATCGACCGCTCGGGCATCCCTCCGCACGAAAAGGTGCACGACATCACGCGCGCCCAGCGCGAGACCATCCGCACGCTCTTAAAGCGCTGGACGGTCAATGTCAGCGCGCCGATGCCGGTCGAAAACGCGATCATCACCTCCGGCGGCGTCAAGGTGGGGGAGATCGACCCGAAGACCATGGCGTCGAAAAAGATCGGCGGCCTGTACTTTGCCGGCGAGATCATCGACGTAGACGCCTACACGGGCGGCTACAATCTGCAAATCGCCTGGGCGACCGGCAAGGCCGCGGGCGAGGCTGCCGCGGACGCACTGCTGACGCAGCAAGCACATATTTATTGTAAGAGGGAAGAATCAAACAGATGAAAAAGCATTTTTCCATTGCCATTGACGGCCCCGGCGGCGCGGCAAGAGTACGCTCGCCAAGGCCGTCGCCAAGAAATTGAACATTCTGCATGTCGACACGGGCGCGATCTACCGCACCATCGGCTACGCGGCGTTTTCGCGCGGACTGGACGCCAAGGACGAATCCCAGATCGCGCCGCTGCTGAAAGAGATCCAAATCGACATGGCATTTGACGAGAATAGCGGACAGAAAATGCTGCTTGACGGCAAGGACGTCAGCACCGAGATCCGCCTGCCGGAAATTTCGATGTACGCCTCGAACGTCTCGGCGCTGCCGTGCGTACGCGCGTACTTACTCGAGATGCAGCGCGACATCGCGCGCAAGAGAAGCGTCATCATGGACGGGCGCGACATCGGCACGGTCGTTCTGCCGGATGCCGACCTCAAAATTTACCTGACGGCATCGACCGAGGAGCGAGCGCGCCGCCGCTGCCTCGAGCTCTCCGAGCGCGGCACGCCCAAAGCGTATGAAGAGGTACTGCGCGAGATCAACGAGCGCGACTATCAGGACATGCACCGCGACATCGCCCCGCTGCGCGAGGCGGCGGACGCCGTGCACTTCGACACGTCGAAGCTCAGCTTTGAAGAGAGCGAGCAGGCGCTGCTGAGCCTCATTCAGGAGAAATTGAAATGATGCACCGTATCTTTTTTGCGTTTATCTGGATCATCGGTCGGGTGCTGCTGTGGATCTACCGCGTGGACGTCAAGGGGCTTGAAAATCTTCCGAAGCACAGTGTCCTGCTGTGCCCGAACCATTCAACGGACTTAGACCCCGTGCTCATCGGCCTGTGCCTGCCGCTCGACTACCATCTGCACTTTATGGCCAAGGCCGAGCTCTTCGACAACCGCGCGCTCGCGTGGCTCATCCGCACGCTCGGCGCATTTCCCGTCCAGCGCGACGGCAAGGATATCCAGTCCATCAAGACCGCGATGCAGGTGCTCCACAAGGGTGAGAATCTTCTGATCTTCCCCGAGGGGACGACGATCCGGGGCGGCGTCGGCTATCACGACGGACTCCCCGCGCACGCGCACGCGGGCATCGCGATGATCGGCGTGCGCACGGGTGCGACGCTCGTGCCGGTGTTCTGCGACGGGCAGAAAAAGCCCTTCCATAAAACGCGCATCATCTTCGGCGAGCCGTATGTGCCTGAGGTCACGGGCCGCCGCGGCACGTCCGAAGAATTGCAGGCCATCGCCGACGAAATGCTGCGTCAGGCCTACGCGCTCGGCGGCCAGCAGGTGGGAGGCGCGCCGCTGTGAAGGTCATCTTGCTGAGACCGCGGGCTTCTGCTATGGCGTGGAGCGCGCGGTCAACCTTGCGCGCGAAACGGCAAAAGCGCGCGGCGGCGCGATGCTCGGCAGCATCGTGCACAACGCGGGCGTCGTGCGCGAGATCGAAGACCTTGGCATGCGCCTCATCACGTCGCCCGACCAGGCAAAGGCGGGGGAGACCGTGCTCATCCGCGCCCACGGCGAGTCGAGAGCGACGCTTGATGCGCTGCGAGAGCGCGGGGCAGAGGTCGTGAGCGCCGTGTGCCCGCATGTCGAGCGCATCCGAAAGCTTGCACAGGAGGCAGAGCACGAGGGACGCCGCGTCATCCTGATCGGTGAGCGCCATCATCCCGAGGTGCAGGGCATCGCAGGATGGTGCAGCGACCCGCTGATTTTTGAAAATGTGCAGGAAGTGCAAAAATACTTGCAGGAACACCCCGATTTTGCCCATTTACCCAGTATCATGCTGGCGCAAACGACCTGCATTCGTGCGCTTTGGGAAAGTTGCGTGAAATTTCTAAAAAAACAGTGTACAAATCTGAAAATCAATGATACAATATGCAATGCTACGCAGAAACGTCAAACTGAGGCAGCAGAACTTTCCGCCAAGGTAGACGCGATGGTGGTTGTGGGCGACCGAAGAAGCGCCAACACAAGGCATTTGACCGAGATTTGCAGAGAGAACTGCGGAAAAGTCCTCCAGATCGAATCCGCAGACGAGCTCTCACCGGAATTCTTTTCCGGATGCCGTGTGGCGGGACTGACAGCCGGCGCATCTACTCCTGCGAGTATCATTATGGAGGTATTAACAACAATGACGGAAGAAAACATCAACACCACTGCCCCTGAAACCAGCGAATCCTTTGAAGAACTGCTTGAAAAATCTTTCAAGACTCTAAATACAGGAGATAAGGTGACCGGTATCGTGACCGCCATCGGCACGACCGAGATCCAGGTCGACGTCGGCTGCAAGCAGGCAGGCTATATCCCTGTTTCTGAGCTGAGCAGCGACCCCGACGTCAAGCCCGAGGACGTCGTCAAGGTCGGCGACGAGATCGAGGCTTACGTTGTCCGCGTCAACGACGTGGAAGGCTACGCCACCCTCTCCAAGAAGCGTCTCGACGCTGTCAAGCTCTGGGAAGACATTGAGACCGCCGTTGAGGACAAGACCGTTCTCGAAGGCACCGTGACCGAAGTGAACAAGGGCGGCATCGTCGTTTCTGTCAAGGGCGTGCGCGTGTTCGTGCCCGCTTCCCAGAGCGGCCTGCCCAAGGACTCCGACCTTGGCCAGATGGTCAAGCAGAAGGTCAAGCTCCGCGTCACCGAGGTCAACCGTGCCCGCCGCCGCGTCGTCGGCTCCATCAAGTCCGTGCTGAACGAGGAGCGTCAGGCCGCGCAGGCTGCCATCTGGGCGAACATCGAGGTCGGCAAGCACTATGACGGCGTTGTCAAGTCCATGACCTCCTACGGCGTGTTCGTCGACATCGGCGGCGTGGACGGCATGGTCCACATCTCCGAGCTGAGCTGGAGCCGCATCAAGAACCCCGCCGAGGTCGTCTCCATCGGCGATCACCTCGACGTGTACGTCATCTCCTTCGACCCCGAGAAGCGCAAGATTTCCCTCGGCGTCAAGGATCGCACCCAGAACCCCTGGGATGTGTTCATGAACACCTACAAGGTCGGCGACGTTGCCAACGTCCGCATCGTCAAGCTGATGACCTTCGGCGCTTTCGCTGAGGTCGTTCCCGGCGTGGACGGCCTGATCCATATCTCCCAGATCGCTGACCGCCGCATCGACAAGCCCTCCGACGTTCTGGCCGAAGGCGACAAGGTCGACGCGAAGATCACCGCCATCGACGAGGAGAAGAAGAAGATCTCCCTCAGCATCCGTGCGCTGCTCAGCGGCGAGGAAGAGGCTCCTGTCGAGGAGTAATTTTCCCGAACTGAAAAGAGACAGGCTCCGGCCTGTCTCTTTTTTACGTTCTTTTTTACGCTGACACGTAAGAAAGACTTTGCAAACGGCGATCGGTATGCTATAATTGTTAAAGTTTCGACATAGTTCCGAAATGATAATCAAATTCACATACATACAGGAGGAATTATCCATGGATTACGCAGCGCTTTATCAGAAGAAGCTGACCTCTGCCGCGGAAGCCGTCAAGGTCGTCAAGAGCGGCGACTGGGTCGACTACGGCTGGTGCACCAACCATCCCTACACGCTCGACAAGGCTCTGGCCGCACGCCAGAATGAGCTCAAGGACGTCAAGGTCCGCGGCGGCGTGACGATGTGGATGCCCGAGATCTGCAAGGCCGAGGACGCCGGTGAGCACTTCACCTGGCACTCCTGGCATTGCAGCGGCATCGACCGCAAGATCATCGCCAAGGGCATGGGCTATTTCTCTCCCATGCGCTACAGCGAGCTGCCGCGCTTCTATCGCGACGGCAACGCCAAAGGTGGATGTTGCGATGATCCAGGTCACGCCGATGGACAAGCACGGCAACTTCAGCTACGCTCTCGCGTGCTCTCACTTAGCCGACATGCTGGATGCCGCCAAGACTGTCATCGTCGAGGTCAACGAGAACCTTCCCTGGGTCTACGGCCTCACAGGCTGCGAGATCAACATCAAGGACGTCGACATGGTTGTGGAAGGGGAGAATCCGCCCGTGGCGCAGCTCGGCGCGGGCGGCGCGCCGACCGAGGTCGACACCGCGGTGGCGAACCTCGTCGTGCCGCAGATCCCGAACGGCGCGTGCCTGCAGCTCGGCATCGGCGGCATGCCCAACACCATCGGCTCGATGATCGCGCAGTCTGACCTCAAGGACCTGTCCGTTCACACCGAGATGTATGTGGACGGCTTTGTGGATATGGCGCTCGCCGGCAAGATCACCGGCAAGCACAAGCAGCTCGACAAGGGCCGTCAGGTCTTTGCCTTCGCCGCCGGCACGCAGAAGCTCTATGACTACATGGACCGCAACCCCGACGTCATGGGCGCGCCGGTCGATTACACGAACGACGTGTTTGTCATCTCCCAGATCGACAACTTCATTTCCATCAACAACGCCATCGACTGCGATCTCTTCGGTCAGGTGAACGCCGAGTCCGCCGGCATCAAGCACATCTCCGGCACCGGCGGCCAGCTCGACTTTGCCATGGGCGCGTACCTCTCCAAGGGCGGCAAGAGCTTCATCTGCATGTCCTCGACCGTCACGGGCAAGGACGGCACGGTCAAGAGCCGCATCGTTCCCACGCTGACGCCCGGCTCCATCTGCACCGACCCGCGCTCCTGCACGCACTACATCGTCACCGAGTACGGCATGGTCAACCTCAAGGGCCTTTCGACCTGGCAGCGTGCCGAGGCGCTCATCGGCATCGCGCATCCCGACTTCCGCGAGCAGCTCATCGCCGACGCGGAGAAGATGCACATCTGGCGCCGCAGCAATAAGTAAGCAAAAATCGTTCTTCCGTCACGTGGGCTTTCCTGAAAAGGGGAGCCCACATTTTTTCGAAAATCCACCTCGTTTCCATTTTTATGCGATATTTCATCAAAAGTCGCTTGAAAATGATGGCAAAGTACGTTATACTATGTATGGGGAATTGTTTCCTCTTGTGCGTTTGTGTTGTTTTTCTTTTCCATCGCACGGAAAACCGGGGCGAATGCCGGATTGGCATTCTGCCTGAAGGGAGGTGGGCATAGAATGTTTCAAGTGGGAGATAAGGTCGTGCACCCGATGCATGGCGCGGGTGTGATCGACAGCATCGTGCGCGAAAAGATCAGCGGCAAAGCAATGGATTTTTACGTCTTCAAAATGCCCATTTCCGGGCTAACGCTCAAGATCCCGACCGAGAATTCCACGGCCATCGGCATCCGCGCCATCAAGACGAGAAGCGAGATCGAAGAGGTCATCGCGCGCATTCCCAAGCTCGGCGTCGACATGACGGCGAACTGGAACCACCGCTACCGCGAGAATATGGATCGCCTGAAAAGCGGCGATCTCGACGAGGTCAGCGCCGTCATCAAGGCGCTGATGCATCGCGACAGCACGCGCGGACTATCCAACGGCGAGCGCAAGATGCTGCACATTGCCAAGCAGATCCTCGTATCAGAGATCGTCCTGGCAGAAGACGTGGAGTATCCCGAGGCTGAAGGGCGCGTCAACGCCGCGATGCTGTTAAAGGAGAGCGATTGAGTCCATGAGCCTGCTGCAAAAGATGTTCGGCAAGCGCCAAAACCGCACTCATCCGTACTGCGCCGCGCTGATTGCGGCCGCCGGAAGCTCCACGCGCTACGGCGGGGAGAACAAGCTGTTGCAAACCCTTGACGGCATCCCCGTCCTTGTGCGCACACTGCTCACGATCGACCGCGTGGAGGGCATCGACGAGATCGTCATCGCTGCGCGGGAGGACGAGCTGCTGCCTTATGCTGAGCTCTGCAAGACCTTTGGCCTCAGAAAACCCGTAAAGGTCATCGTCGGCGGCGCAACGCGGACAGAGTCCGTGCTGCGCGCGGCGCTCGAGGCCTCGCCCGAGACGGAATTTTTCGCCGTGCAGGACGGTGCGCGTCCGCTCGTCACCGTCGAGCTCATCGACGAAGTGCTCGACGCGGCAAGAGTTTATCTCGCCGCCGCGCCCGCCGTTCCGGTGCGCGACACCATCAAGGTCGCGCACGACGGCATCGTCGAGCGCACGCCCGATCGCAGCGCGCTCTTCGCCGTGCAGACGCCGCAGGTCTTCGCCGCCGACCTTTTGAAGGCGGCTCTCCAGTCCGCGATTGCGGACGGCGCGACTATCACGGACGATTGCTCCGCTGTGGAGCGGATGGGCAAGGAAGTCCACTTGACAGATGGCAGCGAGGAAAACATCAAGATCACCACGCCGGTCGACCTTGCGATCGCAGAAGCAATTTTACAGCGCAGAGGGGAATGAACCTTTTCCCTCTGCCTTTTCTTGAAGAAAGGACCCATACCATGACGAATTTACGCATCGGGCACGGCTACGACGTGCACCGCCTGACCGAGGGCCGCGCACTGATTTTAGGCGGCGTGACGATCCCCTACGAAACGGGCCTGCTCGGCCATTCGGACGCTGACGTACTGACCCACGCCGTGATGGACGCGCTGCTCGGCGCGGCGGCGCTCGGCGATATCGGCAAGCTCTTTCCCGATTCCGCCGACGAGTTTGCCGGCATCTCGAGCTTAGAGCTGCTGCGGCGGGTGAAGCTGCACCTCGCCGCCGCGGGGTACGATGTCGTCAACATTGACGCGACGATTTTGGCGCAGGCACCTAAACTCGCACCGTACCGCGAGCAGATGCGCGCGAATATCGCGCGTGAGCTCCAGATTGATATCTTGCGCGTGAGCGTGAAAGCCACGACCGAGGAGCACCTCGGCTTCACCGGCAGCGGCGAGGGGATGGCTGCCCACGCTATCGCGCTCCTGGAGCGCGCGGACAACTGAATCAAAACCGCTTCGGACGGACGCTTTTTCTGAGCGCCCGTCCCTTTTCGCCCGCACACCGCCGCCACGCACGCATATCATGCTGTGAGGGGGAATCGGTATGGACTATTATCTCTTTGCCGCGCGCTCAGTCACCCATGCCCAGCGCATGGCGCGGCTTTTGAGCGACGCGGGTATCTCTGCCAAAATCCGCCGCGCGGGCGCTGCGATCACCGAGCGCGGCTGCGGCTATACGCTGGAGATCCCGCGCCGCCACGCGGCGCGCGCCATGCAGGCCTGCCGCGCGGGCGGCGTGCTGCCGGTCAAGGTGCTTTTCGTCTCGGATGACGGCATGCAAGAGGTGGCGCTATGATCTATCTCGACAGCGCCGCCACGACGTTTCAAAAGCCCGCTGCGGTGCAGCGGGCCGTCGTGCAGGCGATGCGCACGATGAGCTCGCCCGGGCGCGGCGGGTATGCCGCGGCGCAGCAGGCCGACGAGCTGCTGTTTCGCTGCCGCAGCGCAGCCGCGGAGCTCTTCTCCGTGCCGTCGAGCGAGCAGGTCGTTTTCACGATGAACGCGACGCATGGACTGAACATCGCCATCAAGAGCCTTGTCCGCCCGTGCGGGCGAGTTGTCGTCTCAGGCTATGAGCACAACGCCGTCACGCGGCCGCTGCACGCGCTGGGCGCGGAGGTCATCGTCGCCGCCGCGCCGCTTTTTTCGCCGCAGGAGACGGTCGAAGCCTTCGAGCGCGCGCTTGCGCATGAGCCCGATGCCGTTATCTGCACGCATGTCTCCAATGTCTTCGGCGCTATTTTACCAATTGAGCGCATCGCGCAGCTCTGCCGCGGCGCAAGCGTGCCGCTCATCATCGACGCGTCTCAATCCGCGGGCTCGCTGCCGATCGACTTTTCCGCGCTCGCGCCCGCATTCCTTGCCATGCCGGGGCATAAAGGACTTTACGGCCCGCAGGGGACGGGGCTGCTGCTCTGCGGCAGCGACGCGCTCCCGCTCATTGAGGGCGGCACAGGCAGCGAATCGCTCCGCCAGAGCATGCCGGACTTTCTTCCCGACCGTCTGGAGGCAGGGACGCACAACGTTCCTGGCATCGCGGGGCTCGAAGCGGGCATCGCCTTCGTGCGCGCGCAGCGCCCGGAGCGCATCCTGCACCACAGCCGCGCGCTCATCCGTCGAGCAGGAAGAGGGCCTCGGCAAAATTCCAAATGTACACGGATTTCTCTCGCTGGAGGCAAACTTGCAGGCAGGGGTCTTATCGTTCACGGTGGACGGCCTTTCGCCAGAAAGTGTCGCCGAGGAGATGGCAAAGCGCGGTATCGCGCTGCGCGCGGGGGCTGCACTGTGCGCCGTTCGCGCACAAAACGGTGGGCACTTTGCCCGACGGAACGGTGCGGCTGAGCGTTTCCGCCTTTAATCGCGAAAGCGAGATCGACACGTTTCTTTCCTCTCTGCGCGCGATCGCGGCAGGTCAGGCAAAAAACTGAGATTTCATAGAAAATTCATCGCTCTACCGTTGCAATTTGGAGTGTTTCATATTAAAATAAGTAATAACTATTGCTTAAGGGGAGCGTGCCTATGGAATTTGTCATGCCCATTCTGGAAGGCGCGTGGCGCTATGTGCTCACGCTCAGGATCTCGGACTATCTTGATATCGCGCTGATGGCGTATGCGATCTATTGGCTTTTAAAGCTCGTCGGCACGTCGAAGGTCGAGAGCGTCGGCAAGGTGATTTTGCTGTTCCTGCTGGCGCTGATGCTCTCGGACGCGTTCTCACTCAACGGAATTTACTTCCTTTTGAGCCATATTCTCTCACTCGGTGCGCTGGCGCTCATCGTGCTCTTCCAGCCCGAGATCCGCCGCCTCATCGATCAGCTCGGCTCGAGCCGCTGGCGCTCGTTCAACCCCTTCGCGCGCACGCAGCAGGTCTCGGCCATTGAAAACGCCATCGCGCAGACGGTGCTCGCCTGCACGGAAATGTCCAAAACGCGCACGGGCGTTCTCATCGTCTTCGAGCGTGAAATGGCGCTGGACGACATCGCCCGCACGGGCACGATCGTCGACGCGCGCGTGAGCAGCGAGCTTCTCAAAAATATTTTCTTCGTTAAGGCGGCCATGCACGACGGCGCGGTCATCATGCGTGACGGGCGGCTGCTCGCGGGCGGTTGCATGCTGCCGCTCTCGAAAACGTGAACCTGAGCCGCGACCTTGGCATGCGTCACCGTGCGGGCATCGGCATGAGCGAGAATTCCGACGCGGTCGTCGTCATCGTCTCGGAGGAGACGGGGACGATCTCCGTCGCCATCGGCGGCCTCTTAAAGCGCCACCTGATGCCCGAGACGCTCGAAAAGCTGCTCATCAATGAGCTTGTCCCGCAGGAGCCCACCGAACAGGACGACAAGCTCCACATGAAGCTCTTGAAGCTCCTCAGTGCCGGAAAGGGGGACAAGGACGATGAAAAGTAAGCGCCGCAAGATCTTCTACGTTGCATTGTCCATCCTCATCGCGGCAACGATCTGGTTCTACGTGAACAACAAGGAATCCGTGACCGTGTACGTCCATGACGTGCCGATCGAATTTCTCAACGAGGACACGTCGCTTGCCGACAAGGGCGGCTCATGCGCATCAGTGGGGACGAGAAGGATATCACCGTCGATTTAAAGCTCCAGATGCCGCGCAACGTCGTCTACGACTTTGACACGAGCGAGCTGCGCCCGTGAGCGACCTTTCGACCATCACCTACGCGGGCAAGCAGTCCGTCAGCTACACGATCCTATACCCTTCAGAAGGTCTCGTCGAGCAGCGTGAAGGTCGAATCGCCGACCATCCGCACCGTTCAGGTCGAGATCGGCGAGCTCAACAAGAAGGACATCGAGATCCGCTGCAAGGTCGTCGGCAATGTGGCCGAGGGCTACATCGCCGGCACGGTCGAGATGCTGCCCGAAACGCTCGAGGTGCGCGGCCAGCAGGCTGACATCATGCAGATCAGCTACGCGCAGGTCACGCTCGACATCGAAAATGCATCCTCCACGGTCGTGGAGCTGCTCGACTATGAGCTCTATGACTTCAACGACCAGCTCATTGAGAGCAAGAACATCCATCCCATGAGTGAAAACGTGCAGGTGACGATGCCGGTGCTCAAGGTGAAGGACGTTCCGCTGACCGTCAACTTTATCGAATCCGCGGGCTCGCGGCTCGAGAATTACACCTATACGCTCAGCCACAGCAGCATCACCCTTTCCGGTGATGCGACGCAGATGGCAGGCATCAGTGAGATCTCGCTCGGCACGCTCGCGCTTGAGGACGTGCAGGGCTCGGAGACGCTGACCTATGACATTCTCATTCCCGACGGGGTGAACAACTTAAGCGGGATCACAAGCGCTACGCTCACGATCAGCAGCGGCGACATCAGCACGAAAGAGGTCGAGGCGACGCACTTCAGCTACGAGAATTTCTCAGGCGATCACACCGTCACCGTCGTGACCTCGTCACTGCCCGTCACGCTGCGAGGCTCCGCAAGCGACCTTGAGGCCATCTACGGCAGCGCGGTCCACGTCATTGCAGACCTATCCGACATCGCCGCCGACAGCGGCAGCTACACCGTTCCCGCCCGCATCGAGGTGAGCGGCTACGACGTGGGCGCGGTCGGCACTTACGAGGTCACCGTTCACATCAGCTAAGCCAATTCGCAAAAGGAGAAAGTATGACTCAGATCGCAACAGTAGAAAAAATCCTTCCCGGCGGCATGGCGGAGATTTCCGTCCCGCGCAAGTCCGCCTGCGGCCACGACTGTGAAGAGTGTGCGGGCTGCGGCGTATCGGGTGCAAGCGTGCGCGCTGTCGCGCGCAACGACGCCCGTGCCGAAGTGGGACAAAAGGTCGTGGTCGAGAGCAGCACGAAGAATCTGCTCGGCGTGATGCTCCTCGTCTATCTTCTGCCGATCGTGCTGTTTCTTGTCGGCTACTTTGCGACCGGCGCGCTCGAAAGCGAGGGACTGCGCTACGCCGTCGCCATCGCGGCGTTTTTGATCGGCATCATCCCCCGCGATCATCTGCGACCGCCGCACGAAGAAAAACGGCAAGCTGACGTTCACCATTGTGCGTCTTTTCTAAGGTATGTTTGGTTACATCAGCCGTCCAAGCCGCACCTCAGCGAGCAGGACGAAGCGCATTTCCAGTCCGTTTACTGCGGGCTGTGCCACGAGCTCGGGCGAAAGTACGGCTTTGCCGCCCGCTTTGTGCTGAATTTCGACTTCACGTTCCTTGCTATTCTGCTCTCCGACGCGCAGGAGCCGGAATGCGAGAGCTGCCGCTGCGCGGCGCATCCGTGCAAGGCACAGTGCGTCATGGCGCACACCGTCGCGCTCGAAACGGCGGCAGACCACAGTCTGGTGCTCGCCTGGTGGCAGCTTCGCGACCATATTGAAGACCACGGCTTTTTCAAAGCCATCCCATACCGGCTCGCGGCGCTTTTGCTGCGCGGCGCTTACCGCAAGGCGAGGACGTTCGTGCCGGAATTTGATGCTTCCGTGCAGCGGCACCTAAATGATCTGCACCAGCGCGAGCGGGAGCACTGCGCCTCGCTCGATCAGGCCGCCGAGCCTTTCGCCGCGCTGATGGCGGACATCGCCGACTGTGTCGATGACGAGATGCGGCGGCGCGTGATGAAGGAAATTTTCTACCACCTCGGCCGCTGGATCTACTTGGTCGACGCGGCAGATGACTTTGAAAAGGACGCGCACTCGAATTGCTACAATCCGCTGCGCTATCGCTATGAGCTTGATGGGGACAAGCTGGACGAGCAGAGCAGGGAAGCCGTGGCCGCCTCGCTCGACCTCTCCGTGCACCGCATGGCGAGCGCTTACGCGCTGCTCTCCTGCGGCGTGTGGACAAGTATTTTAGACAGCATTTTTTACGAGAGCCTTTATGGGATCGGCAATGCCGTTCTCAAGGGCACGTATCATAAGCCCCCGCGCAGAATACACTTCCGCATCAAGGCGGAGAAAAACGAGGAAACCGTATGAATGACCCCTATCAGATCCTAAATATCCCGCCGACGGCGACTGACGAGGAGGTCAAGCGCGCTTACCGCGACCTTGCCCGCAAATACCACCCGGACAATTACCACGATAACCCGCTGGCCGATCTCGCGCAGGAAAAAATGAAAGAGATCAACGAGGCCTATGACCAGATTCAGAAGCAGCGCAAGGCGTCTTCCGCCGCCTCGCAGAGCCACTCCTACGGCTACGGCAGCGGGAATAGCTATGGCAACTCCGCTTACGGCGGCGCCTATGGAGCGGGCTCGCTCAATCAGGTGCGCATGGCGATCAACCGCGGCGATATCTCGCTCGCTGAGCGTCTCTTAAGCGGCGTGAGCGACCACAACGCGGAGTGGAACTTCCTGATGGGCGTGGTCTGCTCGCGGCGCGGCTGGATGGACGAGGCCAAGCGCTATATGGAGACCGCCGTGCAGATGGACCCGAACAATCCAGAGTATCGCAGCGCGCTCTCTGCGCTGACGGGGGCGGGCTACCGGCCCAACGGCTTCCGCTCGGTCCACACGGCCAATTTTGATGACAGCGCGTGTCTGCGCTGCTGCGCGGCATGGTCGTGCTGCACGCTCTTTAGCGGCGGCGGATGCTATTTACTGCCCTGCATTTACTACTGATTTTTGTTTAATCCTGTACTTCAGTTTTGTGTTTTTACTATATCATGGAGGAGAAGAATCGTGGTCAAAAGTATGACTGGCTATGGAAGAGCCAAAAAAACGCTCTCCAATCGCGATATCACCGTCGAGGTGCGCTCTGTCAACAACCGCTATCTTGACTGCACGGTGAAGCTGCCGCGCGCCTACATCTTCGCGGAGGACGCCATCAAGGGGCGCGTGCAGAAGGCCATCTCGCGCGGCAAGGTCGATGTGTTCGTCACCATCGACTCGACCGGCGCGGATGAAGAGGTCGTCGTGGTCAACGAGGGTCTGGCCCGCAGCTATTTAGAGGCGCTGCGCAAGCTCTATGAGATCGACGGCGGGAATTACCTTCAAAAGCAGTCCTACGCGGCGGACCTCGCCCGCATTCCGGACGTGCTGACCGTCACGAAGGCGGAGGAGGACCTGGAGTCCGTTGGCGCGGACATCTGCGAGGTGCTCGACGAAGCGCTCGCGTCCTATAACCAGATGCGCGCGACGGAGGGGAAAGCTGGCCGAGGACATCGGCGGCAGGCTCACGACCATCGAAACGCTCACCGGCAAGGTCGAGGAGCGCTCGCCCGAAACGGTGCGCGAGTACCGCGAAAAGCTGACCGCGCGCATGCAGGAGGTCCTGCAGAGCACGACGATCGACGAATCGCGCATCCTGACCGAGGCCGCCATCTACGCCGACAAGATCGCCGTGGACGAGGAGACCGTGCGCCTGCGCTCGCACGTGTCGCAGCTGCGCGACATGCTGCTCTCCGACGAGCCGATGGGCCGCAAGATGGACTTCCTCATTCAGGAGGTCAACCGCGAGAGCAACACCATCGGCTCCAAGTGCAACGATGTCACCATCGCGCGCGATGTGGTCGCCCTGAAGGCGGAGGTCGAAAAGATCCGCGAGCAGGTGCAGAACATCGAGTAAGGGGCGAAGCAAATGAAGCTGCTGAACATCGGATTTGGCAACATGGTGTCCGCCGAGCGCCTGATCGCCGTCGTCAGCCCTGACAGCGCGCCGATCAAACGCCTCATTCAGGAGTCGCGCGAGCGCGGCATGCTGATCGACGCGACCTACGGCCGCAAGACCGCGTCGGTGTTCATCATGGACAGCGACCATGTGGTGCTCTCGGCCATCGCCGCTGACAAGCTGATCGCAAGGCTGGGCGTGGAAACGCTCGCCATGGAGGAGGAAGCATAGAAAATCATGTACAAGGGGAAAACATTCATCATCTCCGGCCCATCCGGAGTGGGCAAGAGCACGGTGCTCAAGGAGTTATTTCAGGATCGCGACGATCTTTATTTCTCCGTTTCCGCCACGACGCGTCCGCCGCGTCCGGGCGAGATAGACGGCGTCCACTATCACTTTACCGACGTCGACGAGTTCCGCAAGATGATCTCGGAGGACGCCTTTTTGGAGTATGCCGAGTATGTCGGCAACTTCTACGGCACACCGAAAAAGTTTGTCGACGAGGCCATGGAGCAGGGGAAGGACGTCGTCCTCGATATCGAGGTACAGGGCGCCTTGCAGGTCGTGCATAAGCGGCCTGATGTCGTGCGCATCTTCATCGCGCCGCCTTCGTGGCAGGCGCTTGAAGAACGCCTGACGAGCCGCGGCACCGACAGTCCCGAAAAGGTGCAAAAACGCCTCGTCCGCGCAAAGGTCGAACTTCAGACCGCTAATACCTATGATTATTTCGTCATCAACGACACGGTGGAACGCGCCGTGCGCGAGATCAACGCCATCATGCTCGCCGAGCACTGCAAGCCCGCCGAGCGCATGGCTATCTTGTCTGAATAAGTTCAAAAATCAGCCGAAAAGGCAGAAGGAAGTAAATTATTATGATGCTTTATCCCGCAATGAGCCTGCTCAACAAGTACGTTGAAAACCGTTATCTGCTCGTCAACGTGGTCGCGCGCCGCGCCCGCCAGATCGCCGAGCAGGCCGACGAAGAGGGTTATCCCCTCTGCGAAAAGCCGGTCACCACGGCCATCAACGAGGTCGCTGCCGGTAAGCTCACCGCAGAGAATATCGACACGCACATCGCAAAGTAAGTCTTGAATAACGCAAAGGGGGAGACTGTATGACAGAGAAAATGCTTGCTCGCGTCGCAGTCTCTTCCGTTCCTATGCCGCCGACCGGCTCTACACCTACCTTGTGCCGGACGAGCTCATCGGCAGCGCCGAGGTCGGCAAGCGCGTGACGATCCCCTTTGGGCGCGGAAACAGGCGCGTGGAGGGCTTTTTGCTCGAAGTCGGGCGCGAGGCGGCGACGTCGCCGCTCAAGCCCATCGACGCTCTTCTCGACGATGCGCCGCTGCTGGATGCAAAGGACATCCGCCTTGTGCGGTGGATGAAAGCGCGCTATTTCTGCACGTATTACGACGCGATCAAGACGATCCTGCCCGGTGGCGTGTGGCTCCAGTACCGCGAGCTGTGGCATGTGAACGGCGAGATCAGCGCGGAGGATGCGCTCTCGTCCGTCGCGCCGGATTCCCTTGAGGAAACGCTGCTGCGCGCCATGCTCAGCGCCAAGGAGATCGAGCGCGCCGCGCTCGATGAGCTTGGCGGCGAAGACGGCAAAGGCGCTCCGCTCGCTTGAAGCCTGCGGCCTCGCCGTGCGCGAGACGAAGCTGCGTCAGCGCTTGCAGGATAAGTCCGTGCGCATGGTGTCGCTCTGCGTCAGCGCGGAGGACGCGCTCGCCGCGGTCGAGACCAAGCGCCGCAGCGCACCCGTGCGCTATGCGGTCGTCGAGCTTCTCAGCCGCGAGGGGTGCCTATCCAGCAGCGAGATCAGCTACTACACCGGCGCGACGATGCAAACGCTGCGCGGCCTCAAGAAGGCCGGACTTGTCGAATTTTCCGAGCGCGAGGTGCTGCGCGTCAGCCGCTATGACGACGCGCCCGCGCGCGAGGACATTGTGCTCAACGGCGAACAGCAGGCCGCTTTCGACGGCCTCTGTACGCTCTTAGGCCGCGAGGGCGGCAGCGCCGCGCTGCTGCATGGCGTGACCGCCAGCGGCAAGACGCAGGTCTATATCAGGCTCATCGAAGAAGCGCTCACGCGCGGCAAGACCGCCATGCTGCTCGTGCCGGAGATCGCGCTGACGCCGCAAATGCTGCGCCGCTTTACGGCGCAGTTCGGCAGTGACGTCGCGATGCTGCACAGCGCGCTGCCGCTCACCGAGCGCTACGACCAATGGAAGCGCATCCGCCGCGGTGAGGTGCGCGTCGTGCTGGGCACGCGCAGCGCGGTGTTTGCACCGCTGCAAAACCTCGGGCTCATCATTTTGGATGAAGAGCAGGAGACGAGTTATCAGTCCGAAAATCCGCCGCGCTACCACGCGCGCGACGTCGCGCAGTTCCGCTGCGCGCAGAACGACGCGCTGCTGCTGCTCGGCTCGGCCACGCCGACGATTGAAACGGCATATGCCGCGAAAAATAGGCGCTATCAAGTCTTTTCCCTTCATAAGCGGTTCAACGATCTGCCGCTGCCCAAGGTGCTGATCGCCGACATGAAGGACGAGCTGCGGCAGGGGAACGAGACCTCGATCGGTCATGCGCTGCGCGCAGAGCTTGAAAAATATCGAATGCGGCGAGCAGAGCATTCTGTTTCTCAACCGGCGCGGCAGCGCGCGGATGCTGCTGTGCGGCGAGTGCGGCTACGTGCCGCAGTGTCCGCGGTGCAGCGTGCCGATGACGTACCATTCCGCCAACGAACGGCTGATGTGCCATTACTGCGGGCACTCCGAAGCCGTAGTGGACAGGTGCAGCGAGTGCGGGGGACTGATGAAGCGCGTCGGCTCCGGCACGCAGAAGGTCGAGCAGGAGCTTTTTGACCTGTTCCCAAAGGCTAAAGTGCTGCGTATGGACGCCGACACCGTCGGCGCGTCACGCGGACATGAAGCGCTGCTGCGCGAATTTGAAGAAAAGAATATCCCCATTCTTCTTGGCACGCAGATGGTTGCCAAGGGGCTGGATTTTGAAAACGTGACGCTCGTGGGCGTGCTGGACGCGGACCTTTCGCTCTACGCGCAGAACTACCACGCCGCCGAGCGGACGTACAGCCTACTGGCGCAGGTCGTCGGCAGGGCCGGACGCGGCGAGCGCCCGGGCCGCGCGGTCATCCAGACCTACCACCCCGAAAACGAGGTCATTCAGGCCGCGGCGAAACAGGATTACGAGACGTTTTACCAAAACGAGCTGCGCATGCGCTCGCTGCGGCGCTATCCGCCGTTTGCAGACCTGTTCACGCTGACGGTCTCAGGCCTTGATGAGCTGCGCGTCATCGCCGCCGCCCGCGCACTGTGCGACGCACTGCGCTACGCCTCTTCCCAGCCGCCGCTGAGCGGGCTCGATGTCGAAGTGCTCGGCCCCGCGGGCGCGCCGGTCGTGAAGGTCAACAACCGCTATCGCTACTGTGTGTACCTGTGCGGCAAGGGCGGCAGCGTGCTGCGGCGCACCGTCAGCGAATATCTGCTGGCATTTTACGCAAGAAAAGAAAACCGCGGTCTCGACATTTGCCGACTGCAATGCTTTACAATAGAGAAAAGAGGATGAAATTATGGCTATTCGCAAGATCCACGAAGTGGGCGACCCCTGCCTTACAAAGGTCTGCCGCCCCGTGACGGAATTCAACGACCGGCTGCATGAGCTGCTCGACGACATGGCGGACACGCTGGAGGAGGCCGGTGGCGTCGGCCTCGCCGCCCCGCAGGTCGGCATCCTGCGCCGCGTCTGCATCGTGGAGGACAGCGAGGGCGAGATCATCGAGCTCGTGAACCCCGAGATCGTCAAGGCTGAGGGCGAGCAGACGGGCCTGGAGGGCTGCCTGAGCGTGCCGGGCAAGTACGGCATCGTCACGCGCCCGATGGTCGTGCGCGTGCGCGCGCAGGACCGTTACGGCACGGAGTTTGAAGTTGAGGACGAAGAGCTGACCGCGCGCTGCTTCTGCCACGAGATCGAGCATCTCGACGGCCACCTCTACACCGAGCACTGCAAAGTCCTCACCGACGAGGAGCTGGAGCAGTATATCCGCGAGCAGAAAAGGAGCTGGACGAGGAATGAGGATCGTCTTCATGGGCACGCCCGACTTTGCGCGCACGATCTTAGAGCGTCTGGTCGCGGACGGGCACGACGTGTGCGGCGTTTTCACGCAGCCGGACAAGCCGCGCAACCGAAACAAAGTCACGCCAAGCCCTGTAAAGGAATATGCTTTGTCGCAGAATATCCCCGTTTTTCAGCCGGTGACGATGCGCGACGGCACGGCGCTTGAGGATTTCAAGACCCTCGCGCCCGAGCTCGCGGTCGTCGCGGCCTATGGTCGCATCCTGCCGGAGGAAATGCTCGCCGTGCCGGTGCATGGCTGCATCAATGCACACGCGTCCATTCTGCCGAAGTACCGCGGCGCAGCGCCGATTAACCGCGCCATCTTAGACGGCGAAAAGGAGACTGGCGTGACCGTGATGCACATGGCGAAAGAGTGCGACGCGGGCGATATGATCTTAGTCAAAAAGCAGGCCATCCGCCCCGACGAGACGGCGGAGGACCTGTTCAAAGAGCTCGCTGTGCTCGGCGCAGACGCGATCGCTGAGGCCATCGTTGAGATTGAAAACGGCACAGCGCAGCGCGTGCCGCAGGACGAGTCGCAGGCGACGTATGCGCCCATGCTCTCGCGCGAGCTTTCTCCCATTGACTGGACGAGAAGCAGCACGCAGATCATCGACCAGATCCGCGCGCTCATCCCGTGGCCCTGCGCCGCGGCGAGCATTCTCGGCGCGAACACGAAAATTTTCCATGCCGTGCCGCTCGGCGAAACGAAGGACGTGCCCGGCACGCTGTGCGCGCGCAAAAAGGGCATCGAAGCCGCCTGCGGCGACGGCAAAAGCATTCTCATCACGGAGCTGCAGCCCGACGGCGGCAAGCGCATGGCAGCGAACGCTTTTCTGAACGGCAAGCGCATCGCCGCGGGGACGGTCCTCGATGCGTAAGGGAAATACCGCGAACGCGCGCGAATGCGCGCTCTCCGTTCTGGTCGCCTGCCGCCGCAACGGTGCGTGGGCGGACGCCGCGCTGAAGGCGCAGCTCGGCAAGTGCGCACTGAGTGCTCAGGACGCGGCGCTTTGCAGCCGCATCGTCTACGGCGTGATGCAGAACGAGCTGCTGCTGAACTGGTATTTGAGCGCCTACTGCACGCAGAAGCTCGACCATTTGCAGCCACCGCTCTCCGACATTCTGCGCATCGGCGCGTACCAGATCTTGTTTCTGGACAAGGTGCCCGACCACGCCGCCGTCAGCGAGTCCGTGGAGCTCTGCCGCACGAACGGCAGAAGCGCCGCGAGCGGACTCGTCAACGCCGTGCTGCGCAAGGTCGCGCAGAATAAGTCGAATCTCCCGCCGCTGCCGGAGGGAAATATCGCACGATTGAGCGTCGCCTACAGCCACCCGCAGTGGCTCGTGAAAAAGCTCGTGTCGCTCTTGGGAACCGAGGAAGCGGAAGCGTTTCTTCGCATCGACAACGAGGTTTCGCCCATCAGCGTACAGGTCAACCCGCTCAAAACGAATGAAAAAGCGCTCGTCGACGAACTTCGCGGCGAGGGCGTCTGCGTCACGCCGCACCCGTGGGTGCCCGGATGCCTGGAGCTTTCCGGCACGGGCGACCTAACGACGCTCAGCGCTTTCTACAATGGCCGCTTCACCGTACAGGACGCGGCGGCACACCTGATCGTCTGCGCCGCGGACTTTGCGCGCGGGCAGAGGGTGCTGGACGTCTGCGCCGCGCCGGGCGGCAAGTCGTTCGCCGCGGCATTCGCGATGGAAAACGAGGGGAGCATCCTCTCGTGCGATCTACATGAAAACAAATTGAAGCGCATCCGCGAGGGCGCGCAGCGCCTTCGGCATCACGTGCATCGAGACCGCCGCCGTCGACGGCCGCGCGTTCCGCGAGGAATGGGCGGGCAAGTTTGACGTCGTCATCTGCGATGTGCCGTGCTCGGGCCTTGGCATCATCCGCAAAAAGCCGGACATCCGCTACAAGGACGTGCAGGAGTTTTCCGCGCTGCCGGAGATCCAGCGCGCGATCTTAGAGAACAGCGCGCGCTATGTGAAACGCGGCGGCCTTCTCGTCTACTCGACCTGCACGATCCTGCCCGAGGAAAACGAGCAGGTGACGGACGACTTTTTAAAAGCGCACGACGAGTTTACTTACGAAGCCTTTCGCTGCCGAACGGCGTGAGCGCGCCGGGGCATTTGACGCTCTGGCCGCAGCGCGACAATACGGACGGGTTCTATCTCAGCCGCATGAGGAGAAAGACGCATGACTGATTTAAAGTCAATGACATTGGAGGAAATCACCGCGGCGCTGCGCGCGATGGGCGAACCGTCGTTCCGCGGCAAGCAGGTCTTCACCTGGCTGCACCGCGGCATCACCGATTTTGACGAGATGATGAATATTCCCAAATCCCTGCGCGAAAAGCTCAGGGCGGAGTACTACATCACCGTGCCGACGGTCGCGCGCAAGCAGGTGTCGAAGCTCGACGGGACGATCAAATACCTCTGGGAGCTGCAAGATGGCAACTGCATCGAAACGGTGCTGATGTCGTATCACCACGGCAACACGGTCTGCATTTCCTCGCAGGTCGGCTGCCGCATGGGCTGCAAATTCTGCGCGTCCACGCTGGCCGGCAAGGTGAGGGACTTAACACCGTCGGAAATGCTCGATCAGGTGCTTTTCACGCAGCTTGACTCCGGACGCGAAATTTCCAACATCGTCCTGATGGGCATCGGCGAGCCGATGGACAACCGGAAAAATGTGCTGCGCTTTTTGGAGCTCATCAACCATCCCGACGGGATGAACATCGGTATGCGGCACATCTCGCTTTCCACCTGCGGCGTGGTGCCGGGCATCGACGCGCTCGCGGAGGACAATTTGCAGCTCACGCTGTCTGTTTCGCTCCACGCGCCCGACAGCGCGACGCGCAGCCGCATCATGCCCGTGAACAACGCCTACGACGTGGAGGAGCTGTTCGCCGCTTGCCACCGCTATTTTAAGAAGACCGGCCGCCGCATCTCGTTTGAATACGCGATGATCGACGGCGTGAATGACCACGACTGGCAGGCCGACCTGCTGGCCGAAAAGATCCACGGCATGCCGGGACATGTGAACCTCATCCCGCTCAACGACGTGGTCGAGAGCGAGTTCAAGCCGAGCAAGCGCGTCGCGGCATTCCAGAAGCGCCTTGAGTCCCACGGCCTGACGGCGACGGTCCGCCGCAGCCTGGGCGGCGACATTGACGCCAGCTGCGGACAACTCCGGCGCAAAGAAATGAAAGCAAGAGAGGGGGTCGCGCAATGAGAGCCTGTGGAAAAACCGACGTCGGTCTGCGGCGGCATGAAAATCAGGATACCTTTGCCGTCGAGCAGGGCAAAAAGCTGCTCATCGCCGTCGTGTGCGACGGCATGGGTGGCGCCGAGGGCGGACAGATCGCAAGCTCTGTTGCGGTGGAGACCTTTATGAAGGAAATGCGCGCGCTCATCCGCGCGGACATGACCGCCGAGCAGCTGCGCGAGCTCGCGTCGTTCTGCGTGGCGAAGGCCAACACGGCGGTCTATCAGCGCGCGCTGCAAGACCCCGCCTATCAGGGCATGGGCACGACGCTCGTCAGCGCAGTGGCAGAGGAGAAGTACGCCATCGTCTGCAACATCGGCGACAGCCGCGCGTATTTGATCCGCGGCGGCGAGATCACACGCATCACGCACGACCACAGCGTCGTGCAGACGCTCGTGGAAAACGGCAACATCACCGCCGAGGAGGCGCGCACGCACCCGAACCGCAACCTCATCACCCGCGCGCTCGGCCCAGACGAAAACACGCTCTGCGACGCGTTCGAGGTCTCGTTCACCAAGGGGGACAAAATTCTCCTCTGCACGGACGGCCTTGTCGTCACCGCGACGGACGACGAAATTTGCCGCGCCGTGTGCGCGGGTAAAAGCGCGGAAGAAAGCCTTGACGATCTCATTGCGCTCGCCAAGGCGCAGGGCGCGCCGGACAACGTGACGGCTGTGCTCATTGAACACGAGTAAAGGAGGTGGCACCGTATGAACAATATGATCGGAAAAATGCTCGACAACCGCTATGAGCTGCTCGAAGTCATCGGCAGCGGCGGCATGGCCGTTGTCTACAAGGCCAAGTGCCACCGCTTGAACCGCCTCGTGGCGGTCAAGGTGCTCAAGAGCGACCTTGCCGAGGACGCCGACTTCCGCCGCCGCTTCCGCGACGAGTCGCAGGCTGTCGCAATGCTCTCGCACCCGAATATCGTCTCGGTCTACGACGTCAGCCGCGGCGAGACGGAGTATATCGTCATGGAGCTCATCGACGGCATCACGCTCAGCAGTATATGGAAAAGCGCGGCCAGCTCAACTGGCGTGAGGCGCTGCACTTCATCACGCAGATCATGAAGGCGCTCTCGCACGCGCATTCGCGCGGCATCATCCACCGCGACATCAAGCCGCAGAACATCATGGTGCTTCGCGACGGCAGCGTCAAGGTCGCTGACTTCGGCATCGCCTGCCTCGCCAACTCCGCCAACACGCTCACGCAGGAGGCGCTCGGCTCGGTGCACTACATGTCGCCCGAGCAGGCGAGGGGCGACCGCACGGACGCGCGCTCGGACATCTACTTCCGCGGGCGTCGTGCTCTACGAAATGCTGACGGGGAGACTCCCGTTCGAGGGCGACAACGCCGTTTCCGTCGCCATCCAGCACCTTTCCTCTGTGCCGCTCTCGCCGCGCGAGATCAATCCCGACGTGCCCGAAGCGCTTGAGCTCATCTGCATGAAGGCGATGGCCTCCGATTTGGAGAAGCGCTACGCCTCGGCGGATGAAATGCGCAGACCTTGAGGAGTTCCGCAAGAATCCCGAGGTCGACCTCGACTTCACGATCGAAGACCTGCACCGCGAGACCGTGGACGAGCCCACGCAGTATATCCCCGCCGTGCACACCGTCTCCAAGGCACAGAAGATGCAGGAGGCGGACGACGAGGAGGAAGAAGAGGCATCCCCGCACAAGCTGGGCACGCGCAAGCTGCTCACGATCATCGGCGCGGCGGTGGCCGCGGTGGCACTCATCGTGCTGCTCTGGCACGCGATCTTCAGCGATCTTCTCGGCGGCGAGCAGACGCCGACAGAGTATGTGGTGCCGCGTCTCATCGGCATGACCATCGACGAGGCGAACGAGGACGAAAACGTGAAGGGTATCTTCACGATCGAACAGATTGGCCAGCGCGCGAGCAGCAAATACGCGGCGGGTCAGATTATCGAGCAGTCGCCCGAGCGCGGCAAGACCGTAAAGGGCAACCGCGTCATCTCGGTTTTCGTCAGCTCCGGCGCCAAGACGGAGAAAATGCCGAATCTCATCAACAAGGAGTACCGCGACGCAACGCTCCAGCTCACCAACCTTGACTTGAACCTTGTCGTCAACGACCCGGTCGAGGAATACAGCAACATCACGAAGGGCTATGTCATCCGCACGATTCCCGAGTACGGCGAAACGCTTCAGGAGGGCGACAGCGTCACGCTCGTCGTCAGCAAGGGCGAGCAGCCCAAGCCCGTGACGGTGCTCTCTTTCATCGGCATCGACATTGAGATCGTCCGCCAGCAGGTCACGCAGACCGGCCTTGTCGTCGGCGAGGTGACGCAGCGCGCATCCGACGAGCCCTACGGCACGGTCATCGATCAGAGCATCAACGCCGAAACGAAGGTGGACGCGGGCACGACCATCAACTTCGTTATCAGCGAAGGCCCCGCCATGCCGGACTACGGCGATGACGCCACGACCTCTGGAGGGGAACCGCAGCCGTGAGAGGAAGAATACAGCGCGCACTGAGCGGCTTCTACTATGTCAAATGCGCGGACGGACAGCTCTACACCTGCAAGGCGCGCGGCAAATTCCGCAGGGAGGGCATTTCGCCGCTCGTGGGCGACGACGTCGAATTCTGCGAGGTGCCGGGCGGCGAAGGCCGCATCGACGAAATTCTGCCGCGCCGAAACAGCTTTGACCGCCCGAGCGTCGCCAACATCGACCAGATGGTCATCGTCTGCTCACAGGCGATCCCGAAGACCGATCCATATTTGGTCGACCGCATGACGGCCATCGCCGCGCTCAAGGGCTGCGACGTGCTCATCTGCATCAACAAGTGCGACTTAGACCCCGCGGACGCGCTGCGGGAATACTATGAAAACGCGGGCTTTCGCACCGTCAGCGTCAGCGCGGAGACGGGCGAGGGCATCGAGGCGCTACGCGCCCAGCTCGTCGGGCGGCTCTCCGCCGTCACAGGCAACTCCGGCGTTGGCAAGTCGAGCATTCTGAATGCGCTCGCCCCCAGCATGTCGCTCAAAACGGGCGAAGTGAGTCAGGCGCTCGGCCGCGGACGGCACACGACGCGCCATGTTGAGCTCTACGAGCTACCCTGCGGCGCGGAGATCATCGACACACCGGGCTTTTCCTCGTTCGAGACGACGGGGCTCAATTTGGAGCTCAAAGAAAAGCTACCCGAGTGCTTTTTGGACTTTTCGCCCTACCTTGGCGACTGCCAATTCATCGGGTGCAGCCACACAAAGGAAAAGGGCTGCTCGGTGCGTCAGGCCGTAAAAGATGGCAGGATCGTCAGAGGGCGGCATGAAAGCTACTGCCGACTCTACGACGAGCTCAAGGATCTGCGCGAATGGAACGCGGGCAGTCAAAAACGACGCTAACCGAAAATAAAATGGACAAAGGCCCGCTTCCTTTCGGAAGCGGGCCTTCGCCATTTAGAGAGATGAGAGAGGGATCAAATATCAATCCTGAAACAGGGGGGTGGAGAGGTAACGGTCGCCGGTGTCGGGCAGCAGGACAACGATGGTCTTGCCCTTGTTCTCGGGACGCTTGGCGAGCTGGATACCGGCCCAGACGGCAGCGCCGGAGGAGATACCGACCAGCACGCCCTCGCTGTGGCCGACAAGCTTGCCGGTGGCAAAGGCGTCGTCATTCTCGACGGTGATGATCTCGTCATAGATCTTGGTATCAAGAACGTCAGGCACAAAGCCCGCGCCGATGCCCTGGATCTTGTGCGCGCCCGCAACACCCTTGCTCAAAACGGGGGATGAGGCGGGCTCGACGGCGACGACCTTGACGTTGGGGTTCTGCTCCTTGAGGAACTTGCCCGTGCCGGTCAGCGTGCCGCCGGTGCCGACGCCGGCGACAAAGATGTCGACCTGCCCGTCGGTGTCTTCCCAGATCTCGGGACCGGTGGTCTCATGGTGCGCCTTGGGGTTCGCGGGGTTGACAAACTGGCCGGCGATGAAGCTTCCCGGCGTCTGCGCGGCGATCTCTTCAGCCTTGGCGATGGCGCCCTTCATGCCCTTTGCGCCGTCGGAGAGAACGAGCTCTGCGCCGTAGGCCTTCATCAGCTGGCGGCGCTCGATGCTCATGGTCTCGGGCATGACGATGATGATGCGATAGCCGCGTGCGGCGGCCACGGATGCAAGGCCGATACCGGTGTTGCCGGAGGTCGGCTCGATGATGACGGAGTCGGGCTTCAGCTTACCGCTTGCCTCAGCGTCATCAAGAATGGCCTTGGCGATACGATCCTTGACGGAGCCTGCGGGGTTGAAGTATTCGAGCTTGGCGAGGAGCTTAGCCTCGAGCTTTTCAGCCTTTTCGATGTGGGACAGTTCGAGAAGCGGGGTCTTGCCGATCAGCTGGTCCGCAGAAGTGTAAATCTTGCTCATAATGTTTCCTCCTGAACGATGTACGTTCTATATCAAAATTTTATTGTTTGTTTTATAGGTTTCGGTGATCGCTTGCATCTTATGTTCTGCCGCGGCGACATCGGAACGGGTGAAGGAATGAATTCACGTTCATTACCAACCTTTCGAGTAGGTATGTAGGGATTATACGATGCATGTTTCGATTTGTCAAGAGGATATTTCAAAAAATTCTATTGAATTCCCATAAACCATGTAATATAATAGGAATATCAAAAGTTGAAGAAGGCCGACTCCCGTATACCTTTCAACGGATGTGCTTAGAAAGGCGTGAACATACTATGATGATTTCAACCAAAGGCCGCTACGCGCTGCGCGTGCTCATCGACATGGCCGAGCACCAGACCGATGGATACATCCCGCTCAAGGAGATCGCCAAGCGGCAGGACATTTCGGAAAAGTATTTAGAGAGCATCGTCAAATCGCTTGTCAAGGGCGGCGTGGTCGAGGGCATGCGCGGCAAGGGAGGCGGCTACCGCCTGTGCAAGAGCCCCGACCAGTTCACCGCCGGCCAGATCCTGCGGCTGATGGAGGGCTCGCTCGCCCCCGTCGCTTGCCTCGAAGCCGGCAGCTCACCCTGCGACCGCGCAGGGAGTGCCGCACACTCTCGCTCTGGGCGGGACTGAACGATGTCATCAATAAATACCTCGATCAGTATACCCTCGCGGATCTGCTGCGCGAGGACGACGGGTTCGATTATGTGATCTGATCCTGCGCTGTGCAGGGGCAATGCATGAAAAAAGGTGGAGTCTCTTAGAATGAGGCTCCACCTTTTTTTAACTTCACAGGAAGGGGCATTCCCGCAGACGGGCGCTCACTCATGCAGCTTCTGCGAGGCAATGTAGAGCGGGATCGCCGCAAGCTGAGAGACGACCGACACCGCTACCATCGCAGGGACACTGACATCATACAGTACGCCGAGCAGCCAGCTGCCCAAAAACCAGAAAATGCCGAACGAACACTCAAAAATGCCATAGCCCGTGGCGCGGCTGGCCTTTGGCACCATGCTGGTGACTGCGGCTTTCAAAATGGATTCCTGCGCGCCCATGCCGACACCCCAGAGCGCAATGCCGAGCAGCAGCATCGGCACGCTGTCCGCACGAAAGACGAAAATGGCAAACGGAGCAGAGAGAAGCGTGGACCACGTGAGCGCGCGCACCCCTTTTTTATCGTACATCATGCCGAAAACAAGCGCCGCGACCGCGTCGACGAGCATCGCCCCGGCGTACAAAAGCGGCAGAGAACCGCTGCTGACGAGCGAGGTCGTTTCGGCAAGGCCGGCGGCAAGCTGCGTGTAGGTGCGCGAAACATGCATGATGATGATGGAATAGTCGATGAAGCCGAAGGCAAAGAGGCTGATGCCCGCGATATAGAGCACGAATTCCTTTTTCATCTTGAAGGGGACATATTCCTTCGGTTCAGGCTCAAAGCGTTCGGGGTTCGGGAACTTCATGCGCGTGAAGAGCAGCAGCAGGATTGTGATCGCCCCCGGAATGGCAAGCACGGCAAAGCAGCGGGAATAGACCGCAAAGGTCGTGCCGTCGGTCTGAAAGAGCATCACGAGGTAGAGCAGCACCGGGCCTGCGAACGCACCGATCTGATCGAGCACCTCCTGAATGCCGAAGCTCCTGCCCACGCCCTCCTGCGAGGCGGCGAAGGACATGATCGTGTCCTTTGCCGGCTTTTTGATGGCCTTGCCCATGCGCTGAATGATGAGCAGAGCGCAGGCCCATATCCAGCCGTGTTCGCCAACGAGTGCCAATGCGGGAACGGCCAGTACATCGAGAAGATAGCCGAAGATCGTCATCGGCCAATAGCGCTTCGTCTTGTCCGTCAGCTTACCGAACACATAGCGCATCGAGTAGCCCACGAGCTCGCCGAGTCCGGACACAAAGCCGATCATGCCCGCGCTCGCCCCCAACAGCGACAGATACGCGCCGCGGATGCTGGACGCACCTTCGTGCGTCATATCGGAAAACAGGCTCACGATGCCAAAGAGCACGATGAAGATCATCGCCTGCGACCATTTCTTTTTCTCCTGCTTCATCTTCTTTCATCCTCTTCCTGAAAATGTGATTACACAAGCAAAATCATGATAGGCGCTGTTGCCGCGCAATGTCAATAGACAGAGACGCGCCAAAGCCCAAAAGCAAGCGTTCTTTTCCTGCTGTACCGCAGCAAAAAGGAAGCGCAAGCATTTTGCTTGCGCTTCCTTTTTACAATTCGATGATCTGGCAGGGGACGGGGATGGGTAATTCCTCATGTGTGGAGAGGATCACGATCTTCGTCTCTGCCGCGCGCAGGATGGCGCGCATCGCGGCCTCGCGGTTTTCCGCGTCGAGGCCGGTGAACGGCTCGTCGAGCGCGAGCGCGTCGGACGGCGCGAGCAGCGCTCGAGCGAGTGCAGCCGGCGCTGCATGCCGCCGGAATAATCGCGTACCTTCTTTTTCCCCACGTCGCCAAGTCCCAGTTCTTCCAGGAGCGCCTGCGCCGCCGCGGCGTTGTAATTCGCGCCGAGGACGAAGCGAAGATTTCCCTCTGCGTCCAGCCCTTCGAGCAGGCAGTTTTCCTGAAAGACCGCCGTCCAGCGAAATCTATCGCCGTTGACCGTGCCGCTGTCCGGCGTTTCCAGCCCGAGCAGCACGCGCAGCAGCGTCGTCTTGCCGATGCCGGAGGGACCGAGCAGGCGCGTCACGCCGACGCGCGCGGTAAAGGAAATGTCGTCAAGCACGGCATTCTCGCCGTAGCGCTTGCAAAGATGTTCGACTCGAAGTTCCATCATGCGCCCATCCTTTCTGCGATCTTGTCCACGAGGAGAAGAAACAGCTTTTCAAACGCCGCCGAGATCAGCACGATCGCCGCCGTCCAGGCGAAGAGGTCGGCGGTCTGGAAGTATATCTTCGCGTTGTAGAGCTTCTCACCGATCGAGCCGCTGGAGAGGGCGATGACCTCCGCCGCGGTGCCGGCCTTCCAGCAAAGGCCCAGCGCCGCACTGACGGCAGAGCGGAAGTAGGGAAGCACCTGCGGCAGATACACGCCCCGCAGCGTGCGCGAAAACGGCACGCGGAACACGCGCGCCATCTCCAGAAGAGAGGCGTCCGTGCGCCGGATGCCCTCAAGCACATTTAAGTACACGGGCGGGAAGACCATCAGCGCCGCGATGAACAGCGGCAGCGTTCGGCTGGAGAGCCAGATAAGCGCCAGAATGATGAACGACGCCACCGGCACGGTCTTGACCGCCGCCACGAGCGGCGCAAGCAGCTCTTTGACGCGCGAAAACCGCGCGGAAAGCGCCGCCAGCACAACTGCCAGCGCGCAGGAAAGCAAAAAGCCGCCCAGAATGTGCATGCTCGACGTGCCGATGGCGCACCAGAACACCGCCGTGCCCGCCAGCGAAATGAGCCGCGCGAGCGAGGATACGGGAGAGGGGAGCAGCAGCGCGCCGTGCGGGTATGCCGCGTACAGTGCCATCGCGGCAAGCTGCCAGACGATCAGCCAGAAAGCGACTGCCCAGAGATGCACGTTCTGCTTTTTTCCGCGCATGATCATCTCTCCTTTCCTTGAAATACGGCGGCGGGACAGCGCCCGCCGCCGCAAAGAATTTATGCGAAATAGAAGCTGTTATCCGGCATCTCGCCGCCGACAGCGGCGGGAGAAGCATTGTAGAGCACCTCTAAATAACCGGGCAGCGCCTCAAGAAGGTCTGCCCCCGTCAGGCAGACGATGTTGCAGTAGGGCAGGGCCTTTTCCGCCACGGCGGCATCCACGATGCCGTATTCGCCGATGAGCGCGGCGGCATCGGCGGTGTTGGCGTTGACCCAGTCCACGCTCGCGGCGTAGTCCTTGAGAAAGGCCTCCACGGCGGCAGGATTTTCCTCCACGACCGCGCGGCGGGCAACAATGACGCCCGTGATGAGCGCCGAGCCGTTATCGAGTGCGTCCCATTCAGCATTCAGATCGAGCGCCATGCGCAGGCCCTCGATCTTGCTCTGCGCCACGGTGACGAAGGGCTGGGGCAGCAGCGCGACGCTCGCCTGACCGGAAGCCAGCGCCGCGACACACTCGCTGTGCTCGCTCTTCCAGTCGATCGTCACATCGTTATCGGGATCGATGCCGTTTTCCGTGAGAAGATAGCGCAGGGCGTATTCGGGCGTGGAGCCCTTGCCCGCCGCCACGATGGTCTTGCCCTTCAAGTCGGCGATGGACTGCACGCTCTCGCCGTTTTCCACGATGTAGAGCACGCCGAGCGTGTTGACCGCCAGCACCTCGATCGCGCCCTCGGTCTTATTGTAGAGCACGGCGGCGAGGTTCGCGGGCACGCAGGCCATGTCGAGCTCGCCCTTGAGGAGCGCGGGCGTCACTTCATCCGCAGAACCGGCAAGGGTAAAGGTATATTCATTGCCAGTCGTTTCGCCGCTTTCGCTGTCCTTCATCAGCTTCACAAGGCCCATGGCCGTAGGGCCCTTGAGCGCGGCGATGGAGTAGCTCGTGGGGGTGAACTCCTCCTGTTCGGTCTGCTGGTCGTCCTGCGCGTCGTTCGGCGTCTCATCCGCCTTCTGCCCGCAGGCGGCGAGCGAGAAGACGAGCGCAATCGTCAGGCACAGGGCCAAGAGATATTTGAGATTCTTTTTCATTGGTTTTCTTCCTTTCCGATGCTGCCCTCGGGCGCGTAGACCGTTTTGGCGGTGATGCCGTCCAGACGGCCGATCTTGCCCGACAGGGCGGAGATGACGTTGCCCGGCGCGTCGAGCGCCACGCTGATGATATTCACGCCCTTTTCGCGGTACGGCACGCCCATGCGCCCGATGATATACTGACCGTACTGGTGCAGAAGCTCGTTGAGCGGCTGGACAGAGCTTCCCCCGCGGACGATGATGGCCAGCACGGCGACTCTCGTTTCCATTAACGCATTCTCCTTTGTCAAAATAAAAATCATCCCTTCCGCCGTTCAGCAGAAGGGATGGAAACAGCAAATGACGACGCAGCAGGGCTGTGTCTTTGTTTTCCCTCTTCTTGTGGCTCGGAACGCATCCTCGCTGTCAGAACGGTAGAATGAATCTGGTTCGCCGCCGGTCAGAGTAGTCTTCCCGGAAGGCAAAGCGATGATACCACACTTTCGCCGCAGCGTCAAGATGGCGGGACAATGGTATCGGATAAGCTGGAAAAAAGGCCAAAAGAAAACGTCCGTGAACAGTGCATGGCATATAAATTCCATTGACTTTTTCGACGTTATCTTATACGCTTATGATAAGCGCACAAGTTTTATACGCAGGGCTGGATCCCAGCCCCGGGAAGTCAGCTCTGTGATCTCGCAGGGCTGATTTTTGCTATTTGGGGAGAAATGAGAGGGAAGCGAATGCCATACTACGCACACATCCGGCAGGATGAAAACGGCCAGACCATCTATCAGACCGTCGCGGAGCACCTGACAGGTACAGCCGCGCTGTGCCGAGAGTTTGCCGCCGACTTCGGCGCAGAGGCGGACGGAGATCTGATGGGGCTCGCGCACGATCTCGGCAAATGCACTGACGTATTCCAGAAGCGCCTGCTTGAAGGTGGTCCCGTTGTCGACCACACCACGGCGGGGATGCTCACCTGTATAAGGATGAAGCGGCCCAGCGCCGCCGCATGCGTCGCCGGTCACCACGGTGGACTTTTGGATGTCGGAAATCTGAGGACCGACCGCGCGGGCAAGGCCACGCTCTCCGGCCGGTTCAAAAAGGGCGTGGAGGGACACTATCTTGAGCGCTGCGGCGAGAGCGGCGTGACACTGCCAACTCTTCCGCCTGAGACGCCGGAACGGGATCCATTGAAAGCGTCGTTTCGGACAAGGATGCTCTATTCCTGTCTGGTGGACGCGGATTTTCTCGATACGGAGCGGTTCATGGACGGCGAACGCGGGCGCGGCGGATATGACGATCTTCCGACGCTGCTAAGGCGGCTGAAAGAATACATCGCGCCGTGGCAAAATCCCAAAACAGCGCTCAACAAGCTGCGCTGCAAAATTCTAAACAGCTGTCTGGATATAGGCAGTAAACCAAAAGGCATTTACACGCTGACCGTGCCGACCGGCGGCGGAAAGACGGTCGCGTCGCTCGCCTTTGCGCTGCGGCACGCAGTGGCGCACGGGATGAAGCGGGTGATCTACGTCGTGCCGTACACGTCGATCATCGAGCAGAATGCCGAAGTATTCCGCGAGATCCTCGGCGACGGCAATGTGCTCGAGCATCACTCAGGTGTGCAGTTCGAGCTTTCCGACGGCGCGTCGCCCGAGGAGGTGCGCCGCGCGCTGGCGGCGGAAAACTGGGACATGCCGGTCATCGTCACAACGGCGGTGCAGTTTTTTGAGTCCATTTACGCAAACCGTTCGTCAAAATGCCGCAAGCTCCATAATCTTGCCGACAGCGTCATCATTTTTGACGAGGCGCAAATGCTGCCGCTTTGCCATCTGCGGCCCTGCGTGGCGGCGATGGCATCGCTTGCCGAGCAATTCCGTTCAACGCTTGTGCTGTGCACAGCCACGCAGCCGTCGCTCGATGACCTGCTGCACACCTATGCGCCAAGCTGCCCTATCACAGAGCTGTGCCCGCAGACGGCGGAGGAATACGACAGCTTCCGCCGCGTGACGTTTCGGCAGGAGGGCATCTTGGAGGACGACGCGCTTGCGGAAAAGCTCAGTGAGCACCGGCAGGTGCTTTGCATCGTGAACAGCCGCAAGGCGGCGCAGAGCATCTTTGCGCGCTTGCCGCAGGAGGCGAGCTTTCACCTCTCGACGCTGATGGTTCCCGCACAGCGGCAGACGCTTCTTGATGAGATCCGGCGGCGCCTAAAGGCGGGGGAACCGTGCCGCGTCGTGTCGACCTCGCTGATCGAGGCGGGCGTGGACGTGGACTTTCCCGCGGTGTACCGCGAGCTGGCTGGTCTGGATTCCGTCTTGCAGGCAGCGGGGCGCTGCAACCGCGAGGGAAAGCGGGCGGCAGGTGAGAGCATCGTAACGATCTTTGAGCGGACGGAGCTGCCGCCGCTTCTGTTCCGCACGGCGGTGGGCGCAACACGCCATGCGCTGAAAGACGGGCGAGACCCCGCCGTGCAGGAAACCATGCAGCGCTATTTCCGCGAACTGCGCGCGCTGAGCGGGGAAACACTTGACAAGTACGGCATTGTCAAAGCCTTTGAGGATGGCATCAACGGCTGCGAACTGCCGTTTCGCACCGTGGCGGAGAATTTTCATCTGATCGATCAGAACACGCGCACGGTCTATGTCCCGTTTGGCGGCGGAGCGGCGCTCATCGAACGGCTGAAAGCGGGCGAGTGCTCCAAAGAGCTCTACCGCAAGCTGGGGCGCTACGCAGTCTCGGTCTACGAACCGCATTTTCAAAAGCTCTATACCGCGGGCGCGCTGCTGACGGCGCGAGAGGTCCCTGCGCTGGATGAAGACAGTGCGATCTTAAACGATATGAGTCTGTACAGCGAAATGACCGGCCTGACGCTGGAACCGGAGACGGGGAAAGCGGAGTTTATCTGAAAAATGGGAGAAGGACGGTTTCCCGTCCTTCTCCCTGCGAACATACTTATTTCAAATTATATTTCAACCCACGCTGCTTTCAGCGACGGAGAAACTATACACGAAAAAAATGCACCTGTCAAATTCTCTAAGCAAAATCATATTACTTATTTCTTATTATAAAAAAGTGATTGACGATTTGAAGAATAAGTAGTATTCTCTAAATAGAAAATGATGAAAGGAGTGGTTCTATGGCAATTCAAGTAGAAGTCTGGGGAGACTACGCATGCTTTGCGCGATGCGAACTGAAGACGGAACGCGTCAGCTATGACGTGATGACGCCGTCAGCGGCGCGCGGGCTGTTGGAAAGCATCTACTGGCACCCAGGGCTCCGTTGGGTGATCGACCGCATCCATGTGTGCGCCCCCATCCGCTTCACCAACATCCGCCGCAACGAGGTCAAAGATGTCATCAGCGCCCGCAGGGCAAAGACCGTGATGGAAAAAGGGCAGGGGGAGCTGTACCTCGCCGCGTCGGAGAGCATTCAGCAGCGCGCGGCTATGGTGCTGCGGGACGTACACTATGTCATCGACGCGCACTTCGACATGACGGACGCGCTGCGCCCGGCGACAATCCCGGCAAGTTTCAGGACATGATCAAGCGACGGCTGGAAAAGGGGCAGTGTTACAGCATGCCGTATTTCGGCACGCGGGAGTTTCCCGCGCAGTTCCGGCGCTGCACGGAACTGCCGCCGTGCCCCGATGAGCTCAAAGGCACGCGCGACCTCGGCTGGATGCTGTGGGACCTCGATTACAGCGATCCAGCGGACATCACACCAAAGTTTTTCCGCGCGAGCCTTATCGATGGTGTGATGACCGTTCCTCCGCCGAACAGCGGGGAGGTGAGAGGATGATCCTGCAAGCGCTGACGCGATATTATGAAGACCTGCGCGCACAGGGCAAGATCGACGCCCCCGGCTGGGCTCCTGCGAAGATCAGCTTTGCGCTGCATCTCGATGAAAACGGCGAACTGACACAGGTCGTGCCGACGATGGAGGAAGTACCGAAGGGGAAGAAAACCGTTTTGCAGCCGCAGTCTAAGCCATTACCTGCACCGGTAAAACGCGCTTCTAATATCGCATCAAATTTCCTTTGGGACAATTCCTCATATCTTCTTGGTATCGACCAAAAGGGCAAGCCTGAACGCAGCCGCGAGTGCTTTGCCACTGCGTCAAAGCTGCACCACGCGGTGCTGGATAGCGTCGATTCGCCCAATGCCCGCGCAATACTGGCATTTTTCGACACTTGGGAACCGGAACGCGCGGCAGAGCATCCGGCGCTTATCAGGCAGCTCGACGATGTGACTGCGGGCGGCAACCTCGTCTTTCGCGTGGATGGCCGCAAGGTCGAGGAGGATGCCGCTATCCGCGAGGCATGGCAGCGGTATCGGGACGGCGGCGAGAGCGGCGTCAAGATGCAGTGTCTCGTGACCGGAAAAGAGGATGAGATCGCCGCTGTGCACCCGTCGGTCAAGGGCGTGCGGGACGCGCAGTCCAGCGGCGCGGCGCTGGTGTCGTTCAACGCGCCGGCGTTCTGCTCCTACGGACGGGAGCAGAACTACAATGCCCCAGTCGGCAAATACGCCGCCTTTGCCTACACCGCCGCACTGAATCATCTGCTTGCGGACAGCGACCACGTCCAGCACATCGGCGATACGACAGTCGTCTGCTGGGCAGAGGGCGCAGATGATGCCTATCCCGGCTTTTTCAGCGCCGTGATTGGCGGCGGCACATACGGCGGCCTGTCGGACAATGATCTGCGCGCGGCGCTCAAACGTCTGGCGAATGGGCTGCCGTGCGACGACCTCGGCGTCGACCCGAATCGACCGTTTTACATTCTCGGTCTCGCGCCCAACGCGGCGCGCCTTTCCGTCCGCTTCTTTCTGCGCGACAGCTTCGGAAAGCTGATGGAGAATGTAAACGCGCACTATGCAAGGCTGGAGATCGCCGGTGCAAAATATTCGATACTCCCTTTGTGGGCTCTGCTGAACGCAACCGTACGAGATCCCAAAAAACAGGTCCCCAGTCCAGTTGTGTCTGGGGCAACGGTGCGGGCTGTATTTTCCGGTGCGCGTTATCCCGCATCGCTGCTTGAAGCGGTAATGCTCCGCATCCGCGCAGAGCGGGACATCACTTGGGGCAAGGCCGCCATCATCAAGGCATATTATCTCAAAAATCCGCATGAGGACTGTCCAAAGGAGGTTTTGACCGTGAGTCTCAATGAAGCGAGCACCAATCCCGCCTATACGCTTGGACGGCTGTTCTCCGTCTACGAGACGGTGCAGCAGGCCGCGAACCCAGGCATCAACGCAACGATCAAGGATAAATATTTTAACTCTGCCGCGGCGATGCCCGCAAGCATTTTTCCGGTGCTGAACAATCTTTGTCAAAAGCATCTGCGCAAGCTCGACGCAAGACAGCGCGTCTACTATGACAAGCAGATCATGAAGCTCAAAGGCGTGCTCAATGAAAACTATCCCGCGCGCATGACGCTCGCTCAGCAGGGCTCGTTCGACCTTGGCTACTATCATCAGACGCAGAAGCGCTATACGAAAAAGGAGGAGAAAGAAAATGTCTGATCCCATCAAGAACCGTTATGAATTTGTGGTGCTGTTCGACGTGGAAAACGGCAATCCGAACGGTGATCCCGACGCGGGCAATATGCCGCGCGTTGATCCGGAGACAGGCTATGGCCTCGTGACGGACGTATGCCTCAAGCGCAAGATCCGAAATTATGTTGAAATGGCAAAAGAGGATGCAGATCATTATCATATCTACATCAAGGACGGCGTACCACTGAACACGAGCGATGAAAAGGCCTGCGCCTATGTCGGCGTAACCTCTGACAAGCTCAAGGAAGCCAAGAAAAAGGACGAGCATCTGGATGAAAAAATTCGCGACTTCATGTGTTCCAATTTCTACGATATCCGCACGTTCGGCGCGGTGATGACGACCTTTACCAAGGGTGCGCTCAACTGCGGTCAGGTGCGTGGGCCGGTGCAGCTCGGCTTTGCCCGAAGCATCGATCCCATTCTGCCGCAGGAGGTGACCATCACGCGCGTCGCCATCACGACCGAGGCGGACGCGGAAAAGAAGAACACCGAAATGGGCCGCAAGTACATCGTGCCTTACGGCCTCTACCGCGCGGAGGGCTATGTGTCGGCGAATCTCGCGCGCAAGACGACCGGCTTTTCGGAAGAGGACCTCGAACTCCTGTGGACGGCTATTTTGAACATGTTTGAAAACGACCATTCTGCCGCGCGCGGCAAGATGGCCGTGCGCGAGCTCATCGTCTTCAAGCACAACTGCGAGCTCGGCTGCGCTCCGGCGCACAAGCTCTTTGACCTTGTCAAGGTCGAACACAAGGACGGCGTGACCGCGCCGAGAAGCTACGGCGACTACACTGTCAGCGTGGATGAAACGCACCTTCCCTCCGGCGTGACTTGCACGCGGATGGGGTGATCTATCAGGACGAGGACTTCCTCCAGCTTTCCGGCTTACAGCATTTCAAATTCTGCCGCCGCCAGTGGGCACTCATCCATGTAGAAAAGCAATGGGCGGAAAACTACCGCACAACGGACGGCGCGATCATGCACGAAAACGCGCACGACGGCTCATTCACCGAAAGCAGGGGCGACCTCGTCATCACGCGCGATATGCGCGTCTTTTCCCGCACGCTCGGCGTATCAGGCGCGTGCGACGTGCTGGAATTCCGCCGCGGCGAGACGGGCATTCCGCTCAAAGGCCGCGAGGGCCTGTGGCAGCCCTATCCCGTGGAGTATAAGCGCGGAAAGCCGAAAGAGGGCACGGAAGACACGCTCCAGCTCTGTGGACAGGCGATGTGCCTTGAAGAACATGTCGCGCCCCGCAAGGGGCGCGTGGGTTGAAATTCAAGAATAACACGGCCGTTCGCATCATACCTACCGGTCGCGCCCCGCAAGGGGCGCGTGGGTTGAAATAACGTCGCCATTAGCGAAGCGGGCGAGAATAACGGTCGCGCCCCGCAAGGGGCGCGTGGGTTGAAATAACTGCGAGACGGTCAGGCTCAATAAGGGACGTTTGTCGCGCCCCGCAAGGGGCGCGTGGGTTGAAATGATATTAAAACGCTCATATACCTCAGCACCTTCACCGTCGCGCCCCGCAAGGGGCGCGTGGGTTGAAATCCGTGATAAGGAGGGGACCGTGCGGGGTGGCGTGTCGTCGCGCCCCGCAAGGGGCGCGTGGGTTGAAATTCTATGTTGGTTCTCCTGCTACGTCCGTGACAGGTGTCGCGCCCCGCAAGGGGCGCGTGGGTTGAAATAAATCCTAACCCCGCAACCAAAACGGACTTGACCTCGTCGCGCCCCGCAAGGGGCGCGTGGGTTGAAATATTCTGATGAAAGGATGGTCGCACTATGAAAGTTAGTCGCGCCCCGCAAGGGGCGCGTGGGTTGAAATCTGCAATCACAAGTGGGATGACACTCCCGGTCAGGTCGCGCCCCGCAAGGGGCGCGTGGGTTGAAATAGCTCCAAGCGCATGGAGTTGCCGCGTGGCAGGCGGTCGCGCCCCGCAAGGGGCGCGTGGGTTGAAATACCGTTACGGACGCGGTAATTGTGGAAGCCCTTTACGTCGCGCCCCGCAAGGGGCGCGTGGGTTGAAATCGTAGTCCATCATGTCAACTTTGGTGAGGTTGTGTCGCGCCCCGCAAGGGGCGCGTGGGTTGAAATTGCGCCGATGCTGCGCAGCCGGTCTTCCATCGGGTCGCGCCCCGCAAGGGGCGCGTGGGTTGAAATCTGCAATCACAAGTGGGATGACACTCCCGGTCAGGTCGCGCCCCGCAAGGGGCGCGTGGGTTGAAATTCGATCCGACTTGTCGAGCGTTTTTCCTTTTGCGTCGCGCCCCGCAAGGGGCGCGTGGGTTGAAATACCGATTGCCCAGATATACTGCGCGTATACGCTGTCACGTCGCGCCCCGCAAGGGGCGCGTGGGTTGAAATATTTGTTCCCCGCGTCCCCGGTCGCTCACGATGCTCGTCGCGCCCCGCAAGGGGCGCGTGGGTTGAAATTTCCCTACCATCCAGCCCTTTGCCGTGTAGAAATCCGTCGCGCCCCGCAAGGGGCGCGTGGGTTGAAATATATTGGTCGTAGATCCTCTTCCGCGGTCTTCTGTGTCGCGCCCCGCAAGGGGCGCGTGGGTTGAAATCCTATTGGCTCGGGGATGAAACTTGATACTTGCTCGTCGCGCCCCGCAAGGGGCGCGTGGGTTGAAATTTGTGATATGACCGTCCAGCAGTATGACTATCTCAGTCGCGCCCGCAAGGGGCGCGTGGGTTGAAATGTTACTACTGTTACTTGGATTAAAAACGCGATTTGTCGCGCCCCGCAAGGGGCGCGTGGGTTGAAATAGTTTGTTAAGGACTTATTGCATCCCCTTAGTAATGTCGCGCCCGCAAGGGGCGCGGGGTTGAAATTATTGTAGCATAGAAACTTCTATTTGTCAATAGGGTCGCGCCCCGCAAGGGGCGCGTGGGTTGAAATTACTACCATTTATATTGGTCGTCGAAGCTCTTCTGGTCGCGCCCCGCAAGGGGCGCGTGGGTTGAAATTTCTTCCCGATGGTTGGGAAGATATGGAATTTTTGGTCGCGCCCCGCAAGGGGCGCGTGGGTTGAAATCCTATTGGTTTTGGCTTTTCCCCTCAAACTTCTGTCGCGCCCCGCAAGGGGCGCGTGGGTTGAAATATTTCCTATGGGAGAGCGGTTCGCCGCTCTCACAGTCGCGCCCCGCAAGGGGCGCGTGGGTTGAAATTAAGCAGGGCAAAGACTATGATTTTACTACTCTCGTCGCGCCCCGCAAGGGGCGCGTGGGTTGAAATACCTCGATGATTACTTGGATGGGTCAGCTCATTGAGTCGCGCCCGGGTTGAAATGCAAATTTTGATTGTGAAACCATCGTTGGAAAATCGTCGCGCCCCGCAAGGGGCGCGTGGGTTGAAATCGAGGAAGTCAAACAACTGCGGCGAGTTGCAGTCGCGCCCCGCAAAGGGGCGCGTGGGTTGAAATTCTCGCTGTCCAGCAGGGTACAGCCCTTGCCACGGTCGCGCCCCGCAAGGGGCGCGTGGGTTGAAATAAGAAAGTCACTGGTCGCTAAGGCCGGAACGCTCTCGGTCGCGCCCCGCAAGGGGCGCGTGGGTTGAAATTTGAAGACCTTGATGCCGATGCTGACCACCAGCACGTCGCGCCCGCAAGGGGCGCGTGGGTTGAAATCACTGTAAAGGCAAATCACGAGATAAGACCAATCCGTCGCGCCCCGCAAGGGGCGCGTGGGTTGAAATACGGGTGGAACGTATGAAGTTGAATGGGATTTGCGGTCGCGCCCCGCAAGGGGCGCGTGGGTTGAAATTATTGCGCTCGGAAAGCTGTTTGTCTCGGTACAAATGTCGCGCCCGCAAGGGGCGCGTGGGTTGAAATTACAATCTACATGAATCGCTTAAGACGTAGCCCCGTCGCGCCCCGCAAGGGGCGCGTGGGTTGAAATTACGGGACGTCGATCAGCGCGACGACGGGGATCGTCGTCGCGCCCCGCAAGGGGCGCGTGGGTTGAAATTTCATCAGCTCACGCGTCAGCGCAAGCGCACGCTCGTCGCGCCCCGCAAGGGGCGCGTGGGTTGAAATTTTCTTTTTACTGCGGCTCGCATCTTATGACTGGTCGCGCCCCGCAAGGGGCGCGTGGGTTGAAATTGTTTCGATGTTGTTATGACGAAACAACGGTGGCGCGTCGCGCCCCGCAAGGGGCGCGTGGGTTGAAATCACTATTGCTACTCTGCTGTCCCAGGTCGGTGAGTTCGTCGCGCCCCGCAAGGGGCGCGTGGGTTGAAATTTTTTGGATTGATGCAAATAAACTTCCATCAGGTGTCGCGCCCCGCAAGGGGCGCGTGGGTTGAAATTAAGGCACTTACCTGCTTCACGGACTTGGGGATGGGTCGCGCCCCGCAAGGGGCGCGTGGGTTGAAATCATCACTCCACCTCCGGCCCATCCGGCAGCGGCAGTCGCGCCCCGCAAGGGGCGCGTGGGTTGAAATTCAATGCTCGGCAGGGTAAAATCATCCACCGCGGCGTCGCGCCCCGCAAGGGGCGCGTGGGTTGAAATTCTCAGATCGAGATGGACGGCTACATGGTCGGCGTCGCGCCCCGCAAGGGGCGCGTGGGTTGAAATGAGGTACGTGCACGCCGCAAACACCGCACAGTCAGTCGCGCCCCGCAAGGGGCGCGTGGGTTGAAATTGTGCGGTCAGGCTGACCGTACCGGCAGCCGTGGCGTCGCGCCCCGCAAGGGGCGCGTGGGTTGAAACGCTCCCGGATTCTCATTGCCGTATCCCTCCATAAAAAGGAAGTCTCTGCCAACCGGCAGAGACTTCCTTTCATTTTTCTATTTTACTGATCAAAGCTTGGGTTTACGTAGTAGACGTTTTTCTCGTCCAGGTCGGTCCTTGGCGAGGCGCAGGCCTTCACCGAAGCGCTGGAAGTGCACTATCTCGCGCGCACGCAGGAATTTGATGACATCACTCACGTCCGGATCGTCGGAAAGGCGCAGAATGTTGTCATACGTCACGCGCGCCTTCTGTTCCGCAGCCAGGTCCTCTGTGAGGTCCGCGATGGTGTCGCCCGTGACCTGCATGGTGCTCGCCGACCACGGGTAACCAGAGGCGAACTGCGGGAAAACGCCCGTCGTGTGGTCGACAAAGTACGGCTCGAACCCAGCCTCCTTGATCTGCTCCTCGGTCAAATTGCGCGTAAGCTGGTGAACGATCGTGCCGACCATCTCGAGATGTCCCAGCTCCTCTGTGCCGACTGTGGAAGTCCAAGGGCCACAAGCGCGAAGAAACCTTGTGCCGCAAGGGTTACAGGCCGAAAAAGAGAGGGAAAACGCGAATGTGCAAAATGCCGGTTGGCTCCATTCCTTTGACGCGGACTACCACTATCGAGGCTCTGACCTCCACTACCATGTGAACGTGTCCGCCGCGCTTTCGGAGGGAGGGGCGGTATGGTGAAGGAATTTATCTCGCAGCTTCCACCGGACAAGCTGTCGCCCTTTGCAAAGCACCCTTATCAGGTGCGGGAGGATGCAGCTATGGACGAGTTGGTGGAGAGCGTCCGCACCTATGGTATTCTGTCACCCTTGTTGGCCCGGCCAAAAGGGGAGGGCTACGAGCTGGTCAGCGGGCATCGGCGGCGTCTGGCGGCGCAGAAATTGGGCTTGCCCACCGTGCCGGTGCTGGTGCGGGAGATGAGCGACGATGAAGCGGTGATCCTGATGGTGGACAGCAACCTTCAGCGGGAAAACCTGCTGCCCAGTGAAAAGGCATTTGCGTACAAGATGAAACTGGAGGCCATGAACAGGCAGGGCAGACGGACAGATTTAACTTCGACAACAGTTGTGCCTAAGTTCCGGTCAAATGAAGTCATAGGGAAAGAATCAGGTGAAAGCAGAGAAACGGTACGCCGCTATATCCGCCTGACCAACCTTGTTCCGCCGCTGCTTCAGATGGTGGACGATGGACGCATCGCCTTTTCTCCCGCCGTGGAGCTGTCCTATCTCACCCGCGACGAGCAAGCGGAGCTGTGGGACTTGATTGGGCGGGAGGATGCCACACCGTCGCTGTCACAGTCACTCCGCATGAAGCAACTCTCCCGCGAGGCAAAGCTGACACCGGAGGTGCTGTACGCCATTCTTACCGAGGAAAAGCCCAATCAGAAGGAGCAGATTCGCATCAAAACCGAGTCGCTGCGGAAGTATTTCCCGCGCAATTATTCCGCGCAGCAGATGGAGCGGGAGATCATCAAGCTGCTGGAGGCCCGTTACCGCGCGAAGGACAGGGGAGAGCGATGATTTTCGCATACTGGCGCTATACAGATTTCTCCTGTACAATGTTGGCAGAAGGGGGAGAGCTTTATGGAACAAAATTTACCGCCATTGCCGCCGGTCATTTTTGAGAACGGCCTTTACTACGAGCTGCGGGGCGAGCAGTATTATCCGTGCCTTTTGCCGCCAGAGGCGGACACCACAGAGGACAAGCTGCTGGAAACCATCATACGCCAGATGGCGGAAGCACAGGGCATCGACGAGGACTTGAAGGCGCGGGATCAAATGGCGTGGGTAGGTGCGATGAACAACATCAAGAGCGCCGCGCTTGAGATCCTGCGAGAGTCCCAATAATGCCCCAAGAAGGAAACAAAAGCAAAAAATCAACGCAAGCGGAGACAGGTTAAATGCCTGCCTCCGCTATTTTTATGCCCCAACGGGCAAGGAGGAACAATATGGATTATTTCTACGAGCATGAATCAGAGCTATTTACATTTTACCGTGTTCCAAAGGTGCTGTTTACGGAGGAACCATTCAAAAGCATGAATTGTGAAGCAAAATTACTTTACGGGTTATTGTTGGACAAAATGGGACTTTCCCGCAAAAGCGGGTGGTTCGATAAGCAAGGGCACGCCTTTGTTTACTATGGCATCAACCGTATTATGGAGGACTTGGGCTGCGCCCACAGCAAGGCGGAGAAGCTGCTATCCGAACTGGAGCAAGCTGGCCTGCTGCGCCGGAAACGGCAGGGGTTGGGGAAGCCGTCTGCACTGTACCCTCTGAAATTCGAAAACCGAATTTCTTGACTTTCGATTTTCGAATTTCAAGAACGCTGATTTTCAGCGCACCTGAACGCTGATTTTCAGCGTCTAATAAGACTGAGTAGAGCGATACTGAGATAAATATATACCAAGCCGAAAAAAGAATAATAGGGAGGATCATCAGATGAAGAACAAAGAGAACTTACGGGAAAAGCAGGTAAATCTCCGCTTGACGCAGGCAGAATATGAGCGGCTCACCCGCACCGCGCAGGACCACGGCATCGGGCGGGCGGCGTATCTCCGCATGGTGCTGCGGGGCGCGTGGCTGCGGGAGGACGGCAGAAAATCAGAATAGCTTTTTCCGCTGGAATTTGATGCAGGCCGTCACACGGTCACGGATATAAGGAACATCCCGCTTGGCGTAAAACTCCAGCGGCTCTGAAAGGGCCGCCATGATCTCTTTTTCGGCAAAGTCGCAGCGAAGCTGCGGCCCATAGAGATTTTGGGCCGCATGGACCTGTCGGACAAAGCCCGTTTTCATGGGCTGAGCCTTGAGCTGCCGCACCAATGCGTCCGGCTCGATCTCCATGGGATAGTCCCGTGTGTTGGACAGCAGGCCCGCACCAAAGTCGAAGATGGGGCAGTAGTCAAAGCCATCACCGCAGCGCAGCACAGCGATGTTGTTCAGATGCCGGTCCTCGTTGCCGAACAGCATATCCACCTCGAACAGCAGCGTCAGATAGGTGCCGAAGCGGTCAAGTCCCGTCAGCCGCTCAACCTGCTCCACCAACCACGCAAGGCGGCTCTGAAGATTGGGCAGGCGGTTTACCGCGGTCTGCCAGTCCGGGCCAACGCCTTTTCGCAGCAGTTCCGCAAGGGTCAGGATGGCCTCGCCCTGACGTAGAAAATTGGCACTGGAACAGCCGTTCCGGATGTGTCCGTGGACTTCCATCCGCTCCATGCGGTAGGTCACATAGTGAAAGCCCAGCGCATCTGTATTGGTCTGTGCCAGCAGCGCAGAGGTCACGGCTTCAGCCAGTCCCTCGTAGCCGAACAGATCCAGCTTGTACCAGCGGCCATCTGCCAGCCATTTTTCCTGATTGCCCTTAGACGAGGTTTCCGCGATGCGGCTTCCCGTTGTCAGTCTGATCGACATATTCAGCCCTCCACAATTTTGATCCAGCACGAATCCTCTGCCATGCGCCCTTCGGTCTTGCGGATGATCGCCAGCGGGTCATAGCAGTCCAGTCCCAAGTCAGACAGGTAATATTTCAAACCGTCCCGCTCCTGCGGCACACAGCGGTCTTTCAAGAAGGTTTGAAAATCGTCCCATGTGGGCTTGCGGTTCACGCCGAAAGCGGTGGAAAGGGGAGAACTGACCTCGTTTTCGATGGCAAGTTGATGAGTGGTTTGGTCAGCGCAGATCTTCGTACAGAGCTTGTTCCCATCGTAGTAGTACAGGATCAGGAGGGCGTGAGCGCTGCTTCGGGCATTGGCCAGAAAGGCATTGTAATCAGACACGGCAGGGCGGCGGATGGTGATGCTTTCCCCATCGAATTGCAGCGTTACGGTGCGGCTGCCCTCAGAGATACCCAGGTCCTTCATCCAAGCAGATGGCAGAGCCACGCGGTAGCCATTGGCATCCGGACCGGCGTTTTCACCCGCCTTGTTGATAAGAATATTTGCAGTTCGTTCCTCGTGTAGCACGGTCATTCACCTCAAAAGTTTCTTGCAATTATTATACCTATTGGACACCAATAAATCAAGAAGTTAATTTTACAACAGCGTTGTCACGAAAATGAAACCGCTATACGGAAGCTGCTTTCGCAAGCATAGCATTTGGCCGTCCAAATGCGCTTGTTAGGGGAAGCAATTCCCCTATAACCCCTTATGAATTGAAAGGAAAAACGATCATGAGAAAACGACCAATCAAAATATCGCTCCGTTTGAATGAGCAGGAGCATGAACATTTGAAACAGCAGGCTATGCTCTCTGGCTTCCCAATGGAAGTATTCCTCCGTGCGCTGATCTCTGGCATGAACCTCCGATCCCGACCACTCGCTGAATACGCCGAAATCCGGCGTCAACTCGCCGGCATTGGAAATAACATCAATCAAATCGCTCATGTTGTCAACACCCGCGGCTTTGCCACGAAGGAAGACATTGCCGCAGTCACGACAGCACAGCGGGTGATCTGGCAGATCGCAAAGCGGCTTTGAGATAGCTTATTCCAAGATATATGCCGTCTGAACAAGGCCAACGACAAAAAGCAGAGCGCGCAGCCTCCTTTCTCAAGGCTGCGCGCTCTGCTTTTTGTTATATCGATCAATTCCCGCTTCTGGGACGCAAGCATCGAAATATTGCTTGTGGATACAGCGTTTTATGGTATAATTATTTTATAAGAGTATAGGCAGGATGCGCTGTGCACCGATTTTGGGATACACACTAAAAGTCTATTTCATAAAACGCAGGGAGGCCCACGATGGCACTTGAAAATAAACTTGGCATCACCAACTCCGCCGAGCTTGCCCGCGAGGAGGAGCGCATCAGCAAAAAGAAGGCTGTAGAACTATTTGAGAGCGGCGCTCTGGACAAGCTGGCACCCGGCAGATTCGCGTCGCTGCAAGCCATTCATAAGGCACTTTTCGAGGATATTTACGACTTTGCCGGTGAACTGCGCACGTTGAATCTGGCAAAGGGCAATTTCCGCTTTGCGCCGCTGATGTATCTGGAGGCGGCGCTGGCCAACATCGACAAGATGCCGCAGTCCACCTTTGACGAGATCATCGAAAAGTATGTGGAAATGAATATCGCCCACCCGTTCCGCGAGGGCAACGGCCGCAGTACCCGCCTGTGGCTTGACCAGATGCTGAAAAACGGCATCGGACAGGTCGTGGATTGGAGCAAGGTCGATAAAGAGGACTATCTGCTTGCCATGGAGCGCAGCCCCATCAAGGACGTGGAGATCAAGGTGCTGCTGAAAGCGGCTTTGACCGACGAGATCAATAGCCGCGAGGTCTATATGAAAGGCATCGACCACAGCTACTACTATGAGGGGTATACGACCTTCAAGACGGAAGATCTGAGCAAGGAATGAGGTGCACATTGATTTTGCGGACAAAAGCACTTCCAAAAGTATCAGCCCCAAAGTTTCAAAGTATCAATTTGATACTTTGAACTGCTCGCTGGAGGAACTGGCTGTTTTGGAGCGGGTTGCACAGAACCCAAGCATCAAGCAGCAGGAACTTGTGAGCGCAACTGGTAAATCCATCGCAACCGTGAAGCGGATCATAACGTCCTTGCAGGATAAGAACTATATCCGCAGAGAGAACGGCAAGAGATACGGAAAACAGTCTATTTTATTTAGATTGCTTTTGAAAATAGGATGGGTAGAAAAATGGAGCTTATAAACAATACAACAAAGACTCTAAAAAACGATTTGTCCGTAGAAATCAAGCAAGGTAGCAAACTGTCCATTGCGGCGGCTTGCTTCTCCATCTATGCCTTTCAGGAACTGAAAGAGCAACTTTCGCAGATTGAGCAACTCCGCTTTATTTTTACCTCTCCGACTTTCGTAACCGAAAAGGCCAAAAAGGAACGGCGTGAGTTCTATATTCCCCGCCTTACTCGTGAAAGAAGCCTTTACGGAACAGAGTTTGAAATCAAGCTCAGGAATGAGCTGACCCAAAAAGCCATTGCACGAGAGTGTGCAGAGTGGATCAGACAGAAGGTCACTTTCAAGTCAAATGTCAGCGATAAATCCATTCAGGGGCAAATCGTAGTTGACGGTGTCGGCTATACACCTATCAATAACTTCACCACGGTTGAATTAGGCTGCGAAAAGGGCAATGTAATCAGCACCACAATCGTGAAAGATGAGTCCCTTGCCCGTACTCTGCTTGCTGACTTCAACGAGATATGGAATGACAGCAAGGTGCTTCAGGTCGTTACAGACGAAGTGATCGACAGCATTACCGCCGCATATAACGAGAACTCTCCCGATTTCATCTACTTTGTGACGCTCTATAACATCTTCAACGAGTTTTTGGAGGACGTGTCCGAAGATGTTTTGCCCAACGAAGCAACCGGCTTCAAGGAAAGTAAGATTTGGGGGATGCTCTACAACTTCCAAAAAGATGCTGCCCTTGCCATCATAAACAAACTTGAAAAATACAACGGCTGTATCCTTGCGGATAGCGTCGGTCTTGGTAAAACCTTTACCGCACTTGCCGTTATTAAATACTACGAAAACCGAAACAAGTCCGTCCTTGTGCTCTGCCCCAAGAAATTGACAAACAACTGGAACACCTATAAAGACAACTATGTCAATAACCCCATCGCTGCCGACCGGCTTCGTTACGATGTGCTTTACCATACCGACTTAAACCGCACCCACGGCACATCAAACGGGCTTGATCTCGACAGACTGAATTGGGGCAATTATGACCTTGTGGTAATTGATGAGTCCCACAACTTCCGTAATGGCGGCAAATTAGTCGAGAACCCGGACGAGGACGCCAAGGATAACCGCTATGTTACCTTGATGAAGAAGGTTATCAGAGCCGGAGTAAAGACGAAAGTCCTAATGCTTTCTGCAACGCCGGTCAACAATCGCTTCAATGATCTGAAAAATCAGCTTGCCCTTGCGTATGAAGGGCATACGGATTACATAGACGAAAAGCTCAATACTACCCGTTCCATCGACGAAATTTTCAGGAACGCACAGCGGGCGTTCAACACTTGGAGCAAATGGGAGCCGCGCGACCGCACGACTGAAAACCTGCTCAAAATGCTGGATTTTGATTTCTTTGAAGTGCTGGACAGCGTGACCATCGCCCGTTCAAGAAAGCACATTCAGAAGTATTATGATATGGCGGACATCGGCACCTTCCCAACAAGGCTAAAGCCGATTTCGCTTCGTCCGCATCTTACTGATTTGAAGGAAGCCATCAGCTACAACGAGATTTTTGAGCAGCTTATGCTCCTGACACTGACAATCTATACGCCGACGCACTACATTCTGCCAAGTAAGATGGAGAAGTATGCCGAGCTGTACGGAGATAACAGGGTCAATGTCGGCTTTACGCAGGCGAACCGTGAGCAGGGTATCCGTCGCCTGACCGCCATCAACCTGATGAAGCGTATGGAAAGTTCCGTCTATTCGTTCAATCTGACGCTGACCCGCATCAAGGATTTGATAAACAGCACGATAGAAACGATTGACCGCTTTGACAATCACTCCGGCACAACCCTCGACCTGACGGATATTTCCGATATGGACGAGTTTGACGTCGAAGATCAGAACTCGGACGAGCTGTTCTCTTTCGGACGGAAAGTCAAAATTGACCTTGCCGATATGGACTATGTGTCGTGGCGGGACAGCCTGAAAAAGGACGCCGAGGTGCTTGAACTGCTGACCTTGCTGGTCGGAGATATTACACCGGAGCACGACTCAAAGCTGCAAGAGCTTTTTCGGGTGATTGATAACAAGATCACTCACCCCATCAATGAGGGCAATAAAAAGCTGATTATCTTCACCGCTTTTGCGGATACCGCCGGTTATCTCTATGATAATGTCAGTCGCTATGTCAAGGATAGGTATGGACTAAACACCGCAATGGTATCTGGCTCTGTGGAAGGACGGACAACCTGTCCGAAGCTCCGTGCCGACCTGAACACGGTGCTGACCTGCTTCTCGCCTATCTCGAAGGACAAGGAGCTGCTGATGCCGGGTGATAAGACGGAAATCGATGTGCTGATCGCCACCGACTGTATTTCCGAAGGTCAGAACTTGCAGGACTGCGACTACCTCATCAACTACGACATTCACTGGAATCCCGTTCGCATTATTCAGCGCTTCGGGCGTATCGACCGTATCGGAAGCCGCAACAAGGTCATTCAACTTGTGAACTTCTGGCCTGATGTGACCCTTGATGATTACATCAATCTGAAAGCCAAAGTTGAAACCCGTATGAAAATTGTGGATATGACCGCTACGGGCGATGATAATCTGCTCAGTGACGAGGAAAAGACAGACCTTGAGTACCGAAAGGCCCAGCTCAAGCGCTTGCAGGATGAGGTCGTAGACATTGAGGATATGACAACGGGCATCTCCATTATGGACTTGGGGTTAAACGAGTTCCGGCTCGACCTGCTTGACTACATAAAGCACCACCCTGACATAGACAAAACACCTTTCGGTTTGCACTCGGTTGTTCCTGCAAGTGAGGATACGCCTGCCGGTGTGATCTATGTCCTGAAAAATCGTTCCAACAGCGTGAACATCGATAATCAGAACCGACTGCACCCCTTCTACATGGTGTATATCGGCAATGACGGAGAGGTCATCTGCGACCACCTTTCCCCGAAGCAGATGCTTGATAAAATGCGTTTCCTCTGCAAAGGAAAGACAGAGCCGATTCCCGAAGCCTACAAGCCATTTAACAAAGAAACCCGTGACGGCAGAAATATGTCACAGCTTTCCAAGCTGCTTGGCGATGCCATTGCTTCCATCATTGAGGTAAAGGACGAGAGTGACATTGACAGCTTCTTAGGCGGTGGTCAGGTGAGCTTCCTGTCAAACGAGATCAAAGGACTGGACGACTTTGAACTGATATGCTTCTTGGTCGTGCGATGAGGTGATAGTATGCTCGGACTTCCGAAGTCAACTGAAATGAGCAAGCAGCTTCCGAAGAAGGCTGTCTATGCGAAGTTCCAAATGAACACGGCGGCAAAGGAGAAAATCGACGCTGATATATCGAGGATTACCATCGTCAACGAGATCACACCGGCGAAAATCAACATTCCCGCCGGAGAGGAAGTCGGGAGCTTCTTTGTTCTGCTTGTGGCACTGAAGAAAAAAGACTTCGATGAAAGAACCGTTGCCACGCTGTCAAAGCTCATTCCGCAGAACATCCTGTTTGTACTCGAATTTGAGGGGCAAAGCAAGCTGGCAATCTACCACACGAAGCTGATGCAGACGAATTGGAAGCCCACCGAAAGCTGTACCATTGAACCGCGGGGCTTGAACCTCGATAAAGTATGGGAAAACATCGTGGTGGACATCGGCGGCGTGAGCATCGCAGACGGCAATACCCTTGATGAGCAGATCGCCGCCGATGAGCGCCGACAGAAAATCGAAAAAGAGATCACCAAGCTGGAAAAGCAGGCACGGGCTGAAAAACAGCCGAAAAAGAAGTTTGAGCTTGTGCAGCAGATTAAAAAGCTGAATACAGAAATGGGGAAACTAAAATGATTTTAGGCAACATTGCATCTGTTGCAACGCTAATTCTTTTTGTTTTTTACTTTATTGGAAGAATCATCACAATTGTTAGAAACCGATATGTTTTTACCGATGAGTTAAGAATGATGGGGGCAGGATTTGATAATAAAGAGTTTGACATTGTTGAAGTCTTTGATTTAGAGAAAGAAGCGTACAATACATTTATCTTAACTTCAAGGCAAGGAATATACGATTTGGCTGTATATCGAATACTGTATGATAGTGATTTCAATCAAATCGGGCGCAAAAGACTCGAAAAAAGCACATATAGTTTTCTTAATATTGGTCAGTCTCTGGCATTCCGAGTAACATCGCCGGAAATATTCACAACATACGAGGTCGAGTATTATACTCCAGATTATAAGCGGGTAACGATAGCGTTATGGGACAATCCCAAAAATGGAGTTTTATCAGAAAGTGCTAAACCCAAAAACACATTTAAGAGCGTAATGTTCCATTTGTTTAACTAAGGAGAAGAATATGGATAAATTGAGAATGCAGACAGCGAACAAGGCTGATGAGAATTTCAGAAAGCTGGCGGCGATGTTTCCGAACGCCGTGACGGAAACGATCAACGAAAACGGCGAGGTCGTCCGGGCAATCGACAAGGATGTGCTGATGCAGGAGATTGCCTGCACGGTGTTGGACGGCAACGAGGAACGCTATCAGTTCACTTGGCCGGACAAGAAGAAGTCCGTTCTTCTTGCCAATGCCCCGATCAATAAGACGCTGCGCCCTGTTCGTGAAGATGAAACAGTTCCCACTGGGGCAGATAGTGAGGGAAAACCTTATTGCAGCAGCGGTAGTGTAAACTTTGACACCACCGAAAACCTTTTATATCGAGGGCGACAACCTCGAAGTGCTGAAGCTTTTGCAGGAAACCTATCTCGGCAAAATCAAGATGATTTACATAGACCCGCCGTACAATACGGGAAGCGACTTAGTTTATAATGATGATTTCTCAAAGTCAACGACTGAATATATTGCAAGTAGTGGCTATTTAGATGAGAATGGCAACAGACTGGTTGAGAACTTAGAAAGTAACGGTCGTTATCATACGGATTGGCTTAATATGATTTACTCAAGGTTAAGACTTGCTAAAGACCTCTTAGCTACTAATGGTGTCATTTTCGTGAGTCTTGATGACAATGAGTCCGCAAATTTGAAAAAGATATGCGATGAGGTTTTTGGTGCTGTCAATTTTATTGGACAAATTACCGTAGTCGGTAACCCAAGAGGTAGAGATTATGGTGGCGTTGCAAGAATGCACGACTATTTATTTGTTTATAAAAAATCTCCGGAAGCCGTTATCAATCTTATCGAAGATTCGGAAAATAGCTTTAAGATGTTTGACAGTCTTGGCGGATTCGAGTTGAGAGAACTGCGTAATAGAAATATAAAGTTTAATAAAGAAAATCGTCCAAACCTTTACTACCCTTTCTATATCAATCCGGCAACAGAGGATGAACATGGGTTGCACGAGATTTCATTGGAGCCGAAGGACGGATGGATTGAGCTTTATCCTCTTGAGTCTCAAGGCGTTAATACTGTTTGGAGATGGGGCAAACAAAAATCACAAGAGAATCTTAATGTAAATATCAAGGCAAAGCCAATGCGTAACGGTAGTTATATGATTGTCGAAAAATATCGAGAAGGTCGTATGATGGCTCGTTCGGTATGGTGGGATAAAGACACAAACACAGAAAAAGGGACTCTTTTGGTAAAAGAGCTGATGGAAGGAAAAGTGTTCGACTATCCCAAAACTGTTGAAATGCTAATGAAGACTATTGAAATGGGAACGGATTCCGATGAAGGTGCGTATGTTTTAGACTTTTTCTCCGGTTCTGGAACAACCGCTCATGCTGTTATGCAGTTGAACGCAAAAGACGGAGGTAATAGAAAGTTTATTATGGTTCAACTACCAGAGAGAACCGATGAAAAAAGCGAAGCCTACAAAGCAGGATACAAGAACATCTGTGAAATCGGCAAGGAACGCATCCGCCGTGCAGGTAGAAAAATCAAAGAAGACAGTCCTTTGACTACTCAAGACCTTGACATTGGCTTCCGTGTCCTCAAGTGCGACACCTCCAATATGAAAGAGGTCTACTATAACCCCGCGGAGTATGAAGCCAGTCTATTCCCCCGCCTTGAGGACAACATCAAAGAGGACAGAACACCGGAGGATCTGCTGTTCCAAGTGATGCTGGATTTGGGCGTGCTGCTCTCCAGCAAAATCGAGGAAACCACCATTGCCGGCAAGAAGGTGTTCAATGTGGAGGACAACTATCTGATTGCCTGTTTCGACAGCAATGTGACCGAGGAAACCATCAAAGCCATTGCCAAGCAGAAGCCCTATTACTTCGTGATGCGTGACAGCTCTATGGCAAACGACAGCGTGGCAACCAACTTCGATCAGATCTTCGCCACCTACAGCCCCGACACCGTAAGGAAGGTGCTGTAATGGCAGAATGGTTTGAAAATCTGGTAAATAAGGATTATTTGCAGGACAATCTGACGTTTGCATCTCTGTTTATTGCACTTTATGAGAATATGACGGACTATGTTGTGTCGAGTGTCAGAGATTTCCTCTGTGATATTGGCATAAGAGACGGCAAAATGTTCTGCGAGGAAACCGACGAGTATCGCAGGGAGATTCGGAAACGTGTGGTGGATGACAAAGGAAATCGGGATACCACAAAAGCATCGTTTCTTTGGCTGATCGATCACGGAGCGATTACCTCTGCTGACTTTGATAGATTTCTACAGATAAAACAAGTCCGCAATAAGTATGCACACAAACTGTCCGAGGTTATTACGACAGGAATCGCCGAAAGCGAAGTCGCCTTACTGTTTGATATGCATTCCCTGTACCGTAAGATTTCGGGATGGTTTTTTGTCGAAATTGAAGCGCCAATCATCGGCTATGATGTGCCACCAGATGCTGATGTTAGCAATATCCAAAGTGGCGCCAATGTTATGTTTAGTATTATGCTGGATGTGCTTTACAACGGGAAATCGGAGGAATACCAGTCCATAATATCCTCCATAAAGGGCGGTGAAAAGCATGAAGTTTAATTTCAAAATACAACAATACCAAACTGATGCGGTTGATGCCGTTGTGCGTGTCTTTCAGGGGCAGGTCTTTCACGATAAGATCAGCTATATCCGTGACCGGGGCAAGGTCAAAGTGGAGCCGTATCAGATGACCCTCGGTATGTCCGATGAGGAGCTTGAAATCGTCGATCCGCTGAACGATACCGGTTATAAAAATGAAGCGGTAGAGCTTTCTGATGAGCAGCTTCTGCACAACATTCAGGCCTTGCAGAGTCAGAACAATATTAAGCTCTCTGCTTCCCTTGTCAAAGATTTGGGGCGTTGCAGCCTTGATATTGAAATGGAAACCGGCACGGGCAAAACCTATGTCTATATCAAGACGATGTTCGAGCTGAACAAGAAGTACGGCTGGAGCAAGTTTATTGTGGTCGTTCCCTCCATTGCGATCCGTGAGGGCGTAAAGAAGTCCTTCGAAATCACCGCAGACCACTTTATGGAGTACTATGGCAAGAAGGCTCGCTTCTTCATCTACAACAGCTCCAACCTGAACCAGCTGGATAACTTTTCGAGCAGCTCCGGTATCAATGTAATGATCATCAACACGCAGGCGTTTGCCTCCTCGCTGAAAGAGGACGGTAAGAGCAAAGAAGCCCGTATCATCTACTCCAAACGGGATGAATTTGGCTCCCGCCGCCCAATCGATGTTATCAAGGCAAACCGTCCGATCATTATTTTGGACGAGCCACAGAAAATGGGCGGCGATGTGACGCAGAAGGCGCTGAAAAACTTCAATCCGCTGTTCTCACTCAACTACTCAGCTACCCACGCCAAGCATCACAACCTCGTCTATGTGCTGGATGCGCTGGACGCCTTCAACAAGCGGTTGGTCAAGAAAATCGAGGTCAAGGGCTTTGAGGTCAAGAACTTCCGTGGCACGGACAGCTACCTCTACCTTGAGCAGATCATTCTTTCCAGCAAGAAGCCGCCGATGGCAAAAATCGAGCTGGAGATTGGCTATAACAAGTCCATCAACCGGGAAACCCGTATTCTCAGCGTTGGTGATGACCTTTACTTCGTTTCGCAGGAAATGGAGCAGTACAAGGGCTACACCATCTCCGAAATTGACCCGCTGCGTGGCACCGTGACTTTTACCAACGGCGAAGTCATCAAAGCCGGTGATGTGGTGGGCGATGTGTCCGAAAAGGATATGCGCCGCATTCAAATCAGAGAAACCATCCTCTCCCACTTTGAGAAAGAGGAAAAGCTCTTCAATATGGGCATCAAGTGTCTGTCCCTGTTCTTCATCGACGAGGTGGCAAAGTACCGCCAGTACGATGAAAACGGTGACGAGGTGCTCGGCGAATACGGCGTGATGTTTGAGCAAGAGTATCTTGCTATTCTGAACGAGTACATAACGATGTTTGACACGCCGTATCAGAAGTATCTCAAATCCACCTGCAGCGATGTGAGCCGGGTACATAAGGGCTATTTCAGCATCGACAAGAAAACCGGGCGCAGCGTGGACAGCCAGCTCAAGCGTGGCAGCGAGTTCTCCGACGATATTTCCGCCTATGACCTGATTCTGAAAAACAAAGAACGGCTGCTGTCTTTTGACGAACCGACACGGTTCATCTTCTCCCACTCCGCACTGCGTGAGGGCTGGGACAACCCGAATGTGTTCCAGATCTGCACCCTGAAGCACTCCGACAGCAACACGGCGAAGCGGCAGGAAGTCGGTCGTGGTCTGCGTCTTTGTGTCAATCAGGACGGCAACCGTATGGATGCGCAGAGCTGCGGCGACAGCGTTCACGAAATCAACACGCTGACGGTAGTCGCCAGTGAGAGTTATAAGACTTTCGTCACAGATTTACAGTCTGATATTAAAACTGTCCTCTATGATAGACCCACGGTGGCTACAAGCGAATACTTCAAGGGCAAGTATGTTAAGGTGGACGATGTGCCGACGCTTATCGATGATGAGAAAGCTAATGCCATTGAGTTCTATCTCATTCAGAACGGCTATGTGGATATGAAACGCAAGGTGACGGACAAGTACCGTCAGGATGTTAAGAACGGAACCGTTGCGGAACTGCCGGATGAACTCAAGCCGATGACAGACGGTATCCACACGCTCATTCAGGCAGTGTATGACGACAGCGTTCTCAAGGATATGTTCTCTGACGGTCACGAAACCAAGGTTAAGGATAACCCGCTTAATGAGAACTTTGCCAAGAAAGAGTTTCAGGCGTTGTGGCGTGAGATCAACCATAAGTACGCCTACACCGTTGATTTTGACAGCGCTGAGCTGATTCGCAACGCCATTGCCCATATTGACAAAAAGCTCTTTGTTTCCGAACTGCAATACACGACCACTATCGGACGTCAAAAGGCGGAGATGAATGAGTATGAAATCGAGCGTGGAGATTCCTTCACCGGCGAAAAGACCCGGACGCAGACGCTCAAACACGCCGAAGCCAGCCAGATCAAATATGACCTTATCGGAAATCGCAGAGGGCACCGTTCTGACACGGCGTACGGTTTCTGCAATCCTGCAAGGCATCCGCGTAGACAAACTCTATATGTTCAGGAACAACCCGGAGGAGTTCATCAGTAAGGTGATCCGGCTCATTAACGAACAGAAAGCCACGATGATCGTAGAGCACATTTCCTACGATACCATCGAGGGCGAATATGACAGTTCCATCTTCACGGCTGAAAAGGCAACTCAGAGCTTTGACAAGGCGTTCCTCGCAAAGAAAGCCATTCAGGACTATGTGTTTACAGACGGCTCAGCTGACAAGAGCATCGAGAGAAAATTTGCCGAGGATTTGGATGCAGCGGAGGAAGTTTGCGTTTATGCCAAGCTGCCGAGAACCTTCCAAATCCCTACACCGGTAGGAAACTATTCGCCGGACTGGGCAATCGCTTTCTATGAAGGTACGGTCAAGCACATTTTCTTTATAGCTGAAACGAAAGGCACAATGGAAAGTCTTGAGCTGCGTCCAATTGAGCAGGCAAAAATCTCCTGCGCAAAGAAGTTGTTCAATGAGATGTCCACAAGCAACGTGGTGTACCATGATGTGGACAGCTACCGGAGTCTGTTAAGCATTATGAGTTCTATCTGAAAAACATGAAGACGTATTGAATACGCGGAGTATGTAGAGTTAAGACCGCCGGTTTTCACTGGCGGTCTTAACTCTACATATCCAACAATATTCTTGCCCGTTTCTGCACTTGCCGTTCCACCATCCGCAATCTATTTTCGGGCAGGTTATAGCGCGAGTGCTTCTTGAACTTGAAGTTCAGCAGATGCCGCAGCTTCTCGCGCAGCTCCGGCGTCAGCGCGTCCTTGGCTGTGCCGAGAAAATCATCGTACACGCTGGGGTACAGCGTTTCGATATATGCCTCCAGCGCAGCCTCGTCCGCCCAGGCGTCCGCGCCTGCAAAGTTAAAGAGGGAATTGCCATGGTCGAACAGGGGAGCGGGGGAGACGATGGTATTCGTCCGGTTATCGACCATCACGCCGAAGTTTCCAAAATGCCGGTCCACATTGCAGATCACCGCATCGAACACCAGCATTTCGTTCAGCGCGTTGACAAACTTATCTCCCATCTTTTCGTAATACGCCCTGACAGCCCCCATGCCGCCCTTAGAAACGAGATGGCCGATCGGGAGGTAGGCATACGCCTTATCGGTAAAAAGCTCGCAGGTGGAGCAGAGAACGCCCTTCCAACGGGATAAGCCGTAGGGGATCGCGTGAACGCCCATGGCGGCGGCGATCTGCGCGGCGTAAAACTCAGAGTATGGCTCGTTGCCGGTATTGGCCGCGCCCTCCGTGCCGCCCTTATAGAGATACACCTTACCGCCGATGCGCCGCCAGCATTTGCGGAGCATTCCGTTGGTGGTAAACTCCGGGCTGGAGAGCAGGGAAGTGCGGACGCTGCTGCCATAGCCGGTAAAGGCAAGTTCGGCCAGAACATTGCTGAATGGGTTATCGAAGAGATTTACTTTGTCGAAAGAAGCGGTGTCACCGTCCTCGATGACCCAATAGCAATCGTTAAGGGATAGTCCTTTACAAACACTGATAATACTGAGCGGTCGGTTGAGGTTTAAGCCGCATTTTGCCAAAAGGCTATGGACATAGGCACGGTTTTTGGGGATCGTGCGGCGGCGCAGCCAACGGCTCAATCCGTCCGGCGTTAGCGTCAAATCAAGCGGCAGAAATGCCGCTTTTTCTTCATTCGTCCAAAGGATTTGGATCTCCGGCTCACTGGTATCCGTCGTTGCGGAGAATTTAACGAGCGGTTCATCGAACTGCTTTAAAATATAGTTCATGATAAATCCTCCTCAAAAGTTACTTCAGACCACACAGAAAATTTTCTACATTCAAATACTGAACACCCTCAGCAAACTTATCTTTTCCGCGATAAAGAACGAATTTACCGCTGATCGGGCCAAAGCGATTTTCAATGATTTGGCATTTCTCTGCATCACGCAGATGAAGTGTCTGCTTTTCGTTGGTCTCGGTGCTGTGCTTGATTTCATAGATGCGGCAATTCTGACTTGTTTTATCGTAGATCACCATGTCAAACTCGCCGCCGGCATCGAACTTGAATTTGAACGCTTCCATCGTACTGGGTGCCGCCTTACAGACTTCCAGCAGAACAATGTCCTCCAGCATCCGGCCCTTTACATCGTCCAGAATCTTTCCTGTGATATATGCCTTATCCGCTTCGGGGATCGATGCAAAATAGGCATCCTGCATCAGGGAATAGACCAGAGCCTTTGCGATGGCATAGCGCATACCGGACTGGGAAAAGACGATATGCTCTGCCTGCTTACCGCTTTCGTACCGTTCCGGACAGTTGACGATCAGATCCAGCATAAGCAGATACTTCTTCACTTTGTCGATATGCTCCTGCGTGATCGAGACGGTTGTTTCACTCTTTTCCTTGACCTCAATGATGGCCTTTAATCGCTCCAATATTTGCTTTTCATTGACATCATAGAGAACGGTCGCCCGTTTCGCAGGGAGATCATGTAAAAGCAGTTCCTTTGCGGAGCCAAAATCATGGGACTTAAATTCGTCCTCTACTACGCGCAGCACAAACCGGTGGTTCATGTGCTGCACAATGCGGTTGATAACGTTGGTCAGTTCGCCTTTTTCGTAAAGTTCCCGCAGTTGATTGAAGTATTCGCCGTAATGGTCGTTTTTCAGTGTATGCTGAATGTTGCGGCTGATGGCGGTATCAATATACTTCCGGGTACTTTCATCGTCCCGAAACGCGACCTCGTCAAAGGCGGCATCCGGATCGTCAAAGCTCATATTTTCCATTTTCAGTGTTCCGCCGTATTCAATATAAGAATCAACAGAACGGATGTTCAGGAGCCGCGCATACTCCCGAAAGGGAATAAAAGAGGTGTGGATCGTCACGCTTCTGTCGTACAGTTCATCGCGGTTCGCCATAGCGAAGCCAAGAGAGTCCGTACCGGAAACAACGATTTTCATGCCCATCATGCTGAACACATCGGAAAGCACGGCAGCGGTGTCGATGAAGTCATTCAGGAGCGTAATTTCATCAATAAACACATACCGATAGCCCAGTTCATACAGAGCTTTCAAGTCCTTTGTCAGCCGCGACATATCATCAATGGTCTGCACCTTGATGTAGGCCGTTTTTTCTATGGGCAGTTCGGAAAGCATTTGAAACAGAAGTGTTGTCTTTCCGGTCCGGCGGAGACCGTATAAAATACAGATCTTCCCATCGTAGGAGCCGGTCACAAACTTCTGCAAGGTGCTGAAGCAGTCACGCTTGCCGTACTTTGCCACGCTGTTTGCCAACGCCCGCAAGCCTGTACCCGTGACAACATTCGTATGAAACTCTGGCATTTGCGAGAGTACGGCGGCTGTGACAACAGGCTGACCATAGCTTTCCAGCTTTTGATAAATCGCATGGTATCTGGCTGTATTTGCTTTTGCGGCATCGTTTTCGTAATTCTGATAGTTGCGCGTGGACATACCGAGGTATTCCGCACATTGGGCCTGATTCAACCCCTTTGAAATACGCAATTCTTTTAAGGTCACGCTCATCACCTCGCCTTTATTATATCACAGTATACGCAGAGAACAAGAAAAATACGCAAATATTTCGCGTTTTCTTCGTCTATTTTTCGCCTTTCTTCTTAGGGAGCTGCGTGAGCGCATCCAATTCTTCATAGGTCAATTCACCGTTCACATAGCGGTTTCGTGCATTCTCCGCTTGTGCTTTCCAGATTTGAAATGCGGCATCTGTGTAAATGGCCGGAGTACGGCGAACACGCATATCATAGGTTTTGATCCGCTGCCGGATGAGCTTTAAGCCATCATCGGCAGCGATTTTCTTTTCATGCTTCTCTTTGACTGCGAGTTCTTTGCAGCTTTTTCCGGTATCACCGACTGACCGATCACAATAAAGAGCTTTGGAAGAGAACGGGATAAAGTAACGATGACAATATTCACACTTTTTCAATTCAATTCCTTGCTCGACCATCTCCAGCAGTTCTGTCAGCAGCGTCGCGCCCAAATCGTCCGAGCCCTCGATGCGGGCAAACCGGACGGACTTTGGTGGCGTCGAAATGCGGTCTGCCGCCAACACCGGATCAAAATTCTGCTCATCTACATACAGCTTTCGTTCTGCGCGCATCTTCAGGTCCAAACCGGCGATCGCTGTGGCAGCTTGAAAATCGCGGCTCATATAGAGCGCCAAACGCTGCTTGGCGCTCAACTTAGATCTGTCCGGCACGAGCACGGCATCTGCAAAGGCGGAAAGTTCCTTTTGCAGTTTCTCAAAACCTTCCATGCGTTCATCAAGCACGTCTGCCAGCTTTTCTTCAAAAAAGAGGGACTGCACAAAGCGTTCCCCAAAAGGGTGGATCGTGCTCAGCTCGTTTTTGATCTCGGTAATGGCTTGATTTTCCATCATGGGCGTTGTTCGCACCAGTAATTTCGCCCGTAAAGAAGCGAAATCTGTGGACAAAAAGGCAATAAGGGTTGTCCCGAGACGATATTCCACGGGCTTGAAATCCGTTTCTACATATTCCTTTTTGGGGCCAAAACTCAAGCAATACAAGGCTCTCAAGGCTTCTCCTCCATTCGTGGACACCGCTGTGCATCGTTTGTGGTAAATCATTTGTCACACGAATAGTTTACCACATATTGAAATCTCCGTCAACGCTTGCTATCATTTTTGTGGAAGTTGAAATTCAGCACGAACGATCTTCCACAAAATTGAATGACCGCCGGAGCGTTTCTCTTTCGGGGAAGCAGGCCATGACCGTCTGATGACGCGAGCGTGCCAAGGAGCAGAAATCGAGTTTCCGTCAGGCAGGAAACCGCTTCCGGGAAAACGGCAACAAGTTCACCGGTCTCTCCGCATAGTTTCAAGGAAAGGGGGGAGCAGGATGGCAAGCAAACCGGAGTTGCTGCATAATCAGGCGGCAGATGAGATCGGGCAGGACTTTCTTCTCGCATACCAGCGAGCCGTCCTGCTCGCCTTGCAGCGTCAAGGGGTTCTTAACGAAATGCAGTGTAGGAACTGCGTACAAAAATTAGAAGAACAGATAAGAAATACAGGAAAATCAAAATCTGTAAAGGAATAGTGCCTTTCAGTATTCGCACAATTGCAAAGACACATTCTGTATCGTATGATACCACGAAAAGGAGGAGTTTTTATGTTACAAGTAGCAGCGTATTGCCGTGTATCCACGGATAAGGAAGACCAAGGCAAATTCCTTTGAAGCGCAGCAGCGGTATTTCCGCGAGTACATCCACCGCCAGCCGGATTGGGAGCTGCAAGGCATCTATGCTGACGAAGGATTTTCCGGCACATCGACCAACAAGCGCGTGGAGTTCAATAAAATGCTCCACGCGGCGGAGCTGGGACAGATCGACCTGATCGTGACCAAGGAGGTCAGCCGTTTCACCCGCAACACGGTGGACGCGCTGCAAATCACCCGCGAGCTGCGGCGGCGCGGCGTAGGCGTGCTGTTTCTCAATGACAGCCTGGATACCCGCACCAACGATGGGGAGCTGCGGCTGACGATCATGAGTTCCTTCGCACAGGACGAAAGCCGAAGGACCTCTGAACGCTCCAAATGGGGGCAGATGCGCAGCATGGAGAAGGGCGTCGTTTTTGGCGGCTCGCTGCTGGGTTACGACGTGATTGGCGGCAAAATGACCGTCAACCCGGAGGGCGCGGAAGTTGTCCGGCTCATCTTCCATAAGTACCTGCAAGAGCGCAAAGGGTGCAGCACCATCGCGCGGGAGCTGCGGGAGGCCGGTATTCTCAGCAGCAAGGGCAACTGCCTTTGGTCCTCGGCCACCGTGACTAAGATCCTAAAGAATGAAAAATACTGCGGTGACCTGATCCAGAAAAAGACCTACACGCCGGACTATCTGACGCACGAAAAGAAGTACAACCACGGCAAGGAACCGCTGGTAGAACTAAAAGATCACCACGAGCCCATCATCGACCGGGAAACGTGGCAGGCGGTGCAGCGGGAGCTGTCCCGCCGCAACCGTGCGACAGGCTGCGGTGGACACGGCAACCGCTATCCGCTCTCCGGTAAAATTCGCTGCGGTGAGTGCGGCAAGAGCTTCTCCCACCGCACCAAAAAGCGGCAGGATGGCAGCTCCTATTATCGCTGGTGCTGCTTCACCGCCACCAACGAGGGCCTGCGGCGCACAGACGGCGCGGGAAATGTCATCGGATGCAGCGTCGGGCGGCAGATCCGGGACGACATCGCCATGGATCTTCTACGGCGCTCCGTGAGCGCCGTGACGCTGGATAAGAAATCGATCATATCGAGCCTCACCCGAGTTGTGGAAAGCGTTCTGGCGTCCGGTGAGGACAGCGGCGAGCAGGAGCTGCGGCGGCTGGAGCTGGAGTTTGAAAAGCTGCAAGCGCGGAGCGATGCGATCCTTGACCGCTTTCTCGACGAGAGCATCAGCAAGGAGGACTACCAGCGGGTCAAAGCCCGCTGTGAGAATGAAATGAACCGGGTGCAGGAGAAAATTGCCGCGATCAAACAGCGGCAGACGCTGAACACCGACACGCAGACCCTAAAGCCGGACATTCGCACTGCCATCACGGGCATCGTCAGCGGGCGCACGGCGGACGACGACTTTTACGGGCATCTCCTCCAGCAAATGACCGTGTACCGTGACGGCAGGGTAGAGGTGGCGCTCAATCTGCTGCCCGCCAAGTGGGTCTATGTGCTGGACGGACTGGAAAAATACCGCGACAAAATTGGGGTCCATGACGCTTCCTCTGTACCGATGTCGGTCAGCAGGCCTTTGAGCTCGGGGTAGGGCATGGAGTAGCGCTGGGAGAGGTAGCGCAGCGACGCGCCGAGCTCGCCGTCCGGGCCGCCGTACTGCGAGATGATCGCCGCGGCAAGCCGTGGATTCGGGTTCTTGATCTTGACGGGGTACTGTAACTTTTTCTCATATACAAACATTACTTTTCTTCCTCCAGATCCCACGGCCACGGATCATTCAGCCACTTGAAGCTGCCGGGCGTCACGTCCGTCTGCAAAATCGGGCCGTACTGCTTTTCATAGGCCTCGCGCCCCTCGCGGCCGAGCTTGATATACGACCAGTAGAGGTTCAGAACCTCGGTGTCCTCCGGGTGTGTGGTGAGATAAAGCCCCAGCTCGTCGATGGCAAAATCGAGCGCCATCAGCTCTGAGAGCGCCGTATTGACGGCGGGGAACTTCGTCTTCATCTGCGCGTGAAAGGGTAGGTTCAGCCCCGGAAACAGCGTACCGGCCTTGAGCGCGTCCTGTTGGGAATAGCGCTCGGGGTCGTTTTTCTGCACGGGGACATAGGGAAAAGCCAGCGGCGCGCAGCAGCCGTTCGGCAGTGTGCCCACGCCGGACTCGGCGCGCATGGCTCTGTTGTCGTCCAAAGAAGTCTCCTCCTTGCAAAGAAATCGGGCATCCGCCCACACCATCCTATGCAGCGGGAGAAAAAAGGGAAGCGGGGCTTTTCTTTTTGTTCAAAGTCCTGTATAATGAAAAGCACATAAGGCCGCGCCGCGGGGCATACATTGTTCCGGGGTGAGGGGTATTTTGTTTATCGTTTTCGGAAAAAAGGCGTTTTACGCCATATTCGCGCTGCTGCTCGTGCTGACGGCGGCGACCGTCAGCCTGCTTCTGCCGCCGGAGGCGGTGGAGACGAGCGTGTCGGCGCCGACAGGGAAGACCGTCTGGGTCATCGACGCGGGGCACGGTGGGGAGGACGGCGGGGCCGTCGCCGCCGACGGCAGCAAGGAAAGCGACATGAACCTCGCCATCGCGCGGCGGCTCGACGCGCTGCTCGTTTTTCTCGGCGAGGAGACGCGCATGACGCGAACAGAGGATATCTCCATCCACGATGCCAGTGCGTCCACGCTGCGGGAAAAGAAGCGCTCCGACCTCGAAAACCGCGTGGGACTGGTCAACAGCACGCAAGGCGCTATCCTTGTCAGCATCCACCAGAACAGTCTTCCGTCATCCAAGCAGACGCACGGCGCGCAGGTGTTTTACGGCAAAAAAGAGGGGAGTGCCGAGGTCGCGAATGCGGTGCAGCTCGCGCTGAATCAGACTGTCAATGCGGGCAATGAGAAGACAGAGAAGGCCATCGACGCGTCGATCTTCCTGATGAAAAACGTCACCGCGCCTGCAATCCTGATCGAGTGCGGATTTTTGAGCAATGAAAACGAAACGGCGCTTTTGAAAAGTGGCGAATATCAGCAAAGACTGGCCGTTGTGATCGCGTCCGGTCTTTTACAGCAGTAGCAGTAAAGCAAAAGAGGTTTACAATATGGCAAAGGCAAAAAGTGTATTTTTCTGCACGGAGTGCGGCAACGAAACGCCCAAATGGGCGGGCCGCTGCCCGAGCTGCGGCGCATGGAACACACTCGTCGAGCAGGCCGTCGGCGACGGTGCAAAGGCAAAAGCGGGTGGCCGCAGCCGCGCGCTGCGCGCCAAGGCGCACCCGATCGCAGAGCTTGACACAGCGCAGGAGATCCGTTTTCCCACCGGCATGGGCGAGCTTGACCGCGTGCTTGGCGGCGGCGCTGTGCAGGGCTCGCTCGTGCTCGTCGGCGGTGCACCGGGCATCGGCAAATCGACGCTGATGCTGCAGATCTGCGGAAAACTGAGTGAAACCGCAAAAATTCTGTACGTTTCCGGCGAGGAATCGCCGCGCCAGCTCAAGCTGCGCGCCGACCGTCTCGGCGTGCAGTCGGACAACCTGTACGTGCTGTCCGAGACCTGCCTCGGTGATGTGCTGGAATCCGTCGAAGAAGAAAAGCCCGACGTTTTGATCGTCGACTCCATCCAGACGCTCTATCAGGACTCGCTCGAATCGCCCGCGGGCAGCGTGGCGCAGGTGCGCGCCTGCACGCTGGAGCTGATGCAGCTGGCCAAAGGGGAGGGCATCACCGTCTTTGTCATCGGGCACGTCAACAAAGAGGGTTCTATTGCGGGCCCGAAGGTGTTGGAGCACATGGTCGACTGCGTTTTATATTTCGAGGGTGAGGCGCACATGAGCTATCGCATCCTGCGCGCGGCGAAAAACCGCTTCGGCGCGACGAACGAGATCGGCGTATTCGAGATGCGCAGCGAAGGCCTTGTCGAAGTTCCGAACCCGTCGGAAATGCTGCTTTCGGGACGACCTGACGATGCGCCCGGCACCTGCGTGACCTGCGTGATGGAAGGCCAGCGCCCGGTGCTGGCCGAGGTGCAGGCATTGCTTGCGCCCGCGGCGCAGTCAGTCTCGCGGCGGACAAGCAACGGCTTTGACTACAACCGCGCCGCCATGCTGATGGCGGTGCTCGAAAAGCGCGGCGCGCTCAAGGTGTCCGGCTGTGACGCGTTCTTGAACGTCATCGGCGGACTGAGCGTGGACGAGCCTGCGGCAGACCTTGCCGCCGTGCTGGCGCTCGCGTCGAGTTATCTCGACAAGCCCATCGGCAATCACGTCGCCGCCATCGGCGAGGTCGGCCTGACCGGCGAGCTTCGCAGCGTGAACCATTTGAGCGAGCGGCTCAGTGAGGTGCACCGTCTGGGCTTTGAAACATGCATCATCCCGAAGCAGCGCAAGGATCAGATCCGCGCGCCGCAGGGGCTCGCGCTGATCGAAGCGTGCAACATCGCCGAAGCGCTGCGCGCCATTGTGCAGGCGTAAACGCCGATGCGCCGATTGTAAAGCAGTTTCTATAATCTATAATAATATAGCAGCAAAACCGGCAGCGTTTTCACCCTGCCGGACCCATAGAATCCCATGATCCTGACAAAGGAGGTTTTTGTCGCCAGCCACGCCAAAACGCTCATTTCCGCAAGAATATACTTTACCGCTCCCCTCAATTGAACAAAATTTTTATTTTGTTCAATTTGGTATAGACTTCAAAATGCCCCTCTCCATCGGCTCCTTTATTGAAAACCGCCGTACAGCCGATCAACGGCATGTGCGCTGTGCATCCGTTCAAAGGATCAATCTCTGCGCAGCTCTGTATCACGCTTGAACCGCCGACAACGCTCACAGATCAGAGCTACCGAATTTTTTCCGGTATTTTGAAATCCAACACTTCGTAACTTCTCCGTATTTTTTCTTTCTGATTTAGATGAGCTGTTTCTGCGCCTGCACTGGCGCTCATTTACTATGAACGACTACCGCTTGGAATCGCCGCCGATCCTGCGTGATTTTTTATCCTACCACGAGACCATCAAAGCCCACTCGCAGAAAACGGTCGATGAATATTTCCTCGACCTGCGCAACTTTTTCCGCTATTTGAAGCAGTCGCGCGATCCGTCGCTGCGCGGCCTCCCTCTCAATGAAATTTCCATCATGGACGTCGATCTTAACTTTGTGAAAAAAGTAACATTAACCGATATCTACGCCTACATGACCTATCTGAGCCGTGACCGCGTACAGCATCAGAACAGCGATGTGTCTGACTACGGCTTAAATGCCGCGTCCAGAGCGCGAAAAATCGCGACGATTCGGTCTTTTTACAACTATTTGGTCAATAAAGCGCACCTTTTGGACACGAATCCCTGCAAGGACCTCGATTCCCCCAAGATCAAAAAGTCGCTGCCGAAGTACCTGACGCTCGACGAGAGCGTGCAGCTTTTGCAGTCCGTCGACGGGCAGAACCGCGAGCGCGATTACTGCATTCTGACGATCTTTCTGAACTGCGGGCTGCGCATCTCCGAGCTTTGCGGCCTTGATCTGCAGGACATTCAGGACGACGCGCTGCGCGTGCTCGGCAAAGGCAACAAGGTGCGCATCGTCTACTTAAACGACGCCTGCAAGGATGCGCTCAAGCGCTACCTTGCCGTCCGCCGCCCCATCTCCGGCCGCGATCACAATGCCCTCTTCCTCTCGTCGCGCAACGAGCGCATCAGCCGCTCGAGCGTCCACGCGCTCGTCAAAAAGCACCTGAGCGCCGCGGGGCTCGACGCTTCAGAATACTCCTCGCACAAGCTGCGCCACACGGCGGCAACGCTGATGCTGCAAAACGGCGTGGACGTCAAAGCCGTGCAGGAGGTGCTCGGGCATGAGCATCTGAACACGACCGAGATCTACACACACATTGATAACGACGCGCTGCGCGTTGCTGCAAAGGCAAATCCCTTGTCGCATGTAAAGATGAAAAAGAACGAGGATTAAAATTGACTTTCCCGGCTTCATCCGATATACTTAATAGTTGATGAAATGTATTTTTCAAGGAGGGTTTCCATGAATACAAAAGAGCTTTCCCCCATCTGCCGGCAGGTGCGGCGCGACATCATCACGATGACCGCCAACGCCGGCAGCGGTCACCCCGGCGGCTCGCTGTCCGCGGTGGAACTGATGACCAGCGTCTTCTTCAATCACATGCGCGTTGACCCCAAGAACCCGCACGATCCCGACCGCGACCGCTTCGTGCTCTCCAAGGGCCACGCCGCCCCCTGCTACTACGCGGTGCTCGCCGCCAAGGGCTTTATCTCCCGCGACGAGTATGCGAACTTCCGCCAGCTGCACTCCATCCTGCAGGGCCACCCCGACGCCAAGAAGGTCCCCGGCGTGGACGCCTCCACCGGTTCGCTCGGTCAGGGCGTGTCCATCGCCGTCGGCATGGCGCTCGGCGCCAAGCACCTCGGCAAGGATACGAAGGTCTTCGCCCTCGTCGGCGACGGCGAGAGCCAGGAGGGTCAGATCTGGGAGGCTTACATGGCTGCCGCGCACTATAAGCTCGACAACCTGACCGTCATCATCGACAACAATGGGCTCCAGATCGACGGCACGAACGACCAGGTCATGAGCCTTGGCGATCTGCCCGCCAAGCTGCGCGCCTTCGGCTTTGACCTCGTCGAGCTGCCCGACGGCAACGATCTCGACGCCGTCGAGGCCGCGCTCTCCAAGCCTACCATGCCCGGCAAGCCCAAGGCGATCCTCGCCCACACCGTCAAGGGCAAGGGCGTTTCGTTCATGGAAAATCAGGTCGGCTGGCACGGCAAGGCCCCCAACGCCGAGCAGCGCGAGCAGGCTTTGAAGGAATTGGAGGACTAAGAACATGGCTGATAAAATTGCGACCCGTCAGGCTTACGGCGAAGCGCTGATCGAACTGGTCGAAAAGAACGATAAGGTCGTCGTGCTCGACGCCGACCTCGCCAACGCCACGCAGACCTGCAAGGTCGCCAAGGCGCACCCCGAAAAATTCTACAACTGCGGCATTGCCGAGGCCAACATGGTCGACATTGCCGCCGGTATGTCCACGATGGGCCTCATCCCCTACTGCTCTTCGTTTGCGATGTTCGCGGCCGGCCGCGCCTATGAGCAGATCCGCAACTCCATCGCCTATCCCCACTTCAATGTCAAAATCTGCGCGACCCATGCGGGCGTCAGCGTCGGCGAGGACGGCGGCAGCCACCAGTGCATCGAGGACATCGCCCTCATGCGCGTCATCCCCGGCATGACGGTCATCTGCCCCGCGGACGCCAACGAGGCCAAGGCCGCCACCATGGCGATCGCCGAGATGAACGGTCCTGTCTACATGCGCCTTGCGCGCCTTGCCACCCCCGTGTTCGAGGGCGACATGGTCAAGCCTTTTGAGATCGGCAAGGCCAATGTCCTGCGCGAGGGCAAGGATGTCGCGATCTTCGCGACCGGCCTGATGGTCAGCGAATCCCTCGCCGCCGCGGAGAAGCTCGCCAAGGAAGGCATCGATGCCGCCGTCATCAACATCCACACCATCAAGCCCATCGACGCCGCGTGCGTCACCCAGTGGGCCGAAAAGTGCGGCAAGGTGGTCACCGTGGAGGAGCACAGCGTCATCGGCGGCCTGGGCGACGCCGTGGCCGACGTCCTCATGGGCAAGGTCAACTGCAAATTCCACAAGATCGGCGTGAACGACCAGTTCGGCCAGTCCGGCAAGGCAGCGGACGTGCTGCGCGAATACGGCCTGACGGCGGATCAGATCGCCGAGACCGTCAAGGCGAACATCTGATGAACACCGCGCCCGAGTGCGTCGACATGACGGAATCACTGCGCCGCGGCGCAGGCCGCCTGCTTTATAACGGAGATGAAGGCTCTCTCGTCCTCAGCACGGACGGAACGTTTCTGCTGAGCGACATACAGGACGGCGCGCTTCTGTGCGAAAAGATTCGCACGCTTTGCCCTGCCGCTCCCAAGCTGTTCACCGTCAAAAGTGACGATGCCGCAGCAGCGCTGATTCGGGAATTCTCCCTGCACGATTCCATGCGCTGCACGCAGTGGGTCTATGAAAAGGGCGAGCCGCCCTGCCCCGTCACGGCGGACATCCGCCCGCTGACGCAGGAGCACGCGGCGCTGGCCGCGTCCGTCTATCACGACGGCGACGGTGCGTACATCCGTAACCGCATCGAACACGGCGCACTCTTCGGCGTATTTGAGAGCGATGCCCTCGCAGGCTTCGCCGGTTTTCATGACGACAGCAGCATGGGCATGCTCGAAATTCTACCGCCGTTCCGCCGCCGCGGGTATGCCGCGCAGCTGGAAGCATTTCTGATCGCCGCGGCGCTGAAGGAGGGCCGCACGCCCTACTGCCACGTGGTCGACGGAAACGAAGCGTCGCTGCATTTGCAGCGGAAAATGGGCCTCACCTGCACCCGCCTTCCCGCGATCTGGGTCAATTAAGCAAAGAAAGGAGACAAAGCGAATCGGTTTTGTCTCCTTTTTTCAAAAATATCGCAAATTCTCTTGCAAAATCAAATTTCTGTGTTACAATGCAATTAGTTCCAAACGTACCAAACATTTGAAATAACTTTTTATCAAAGGAGAAGATATTATGCCGCTCGTAACATCTACTGAAATGTTCAAAAAAGCCTATGACGGCGGATACGCCATCGGCGCGTTCAACGTCAACAACATGGAGATCGTGCAGGGTATCACCGAGGCCTGCCAGGGAAGAGCACGCGCCCGTGATCCTGCAGGTCAGCAAGGGCGCCCGCGCCTACGCGAACCACACCTACCTCGTCAAGCTCGTGGAAGCTGCTGTCGAGTGCTGCCCCGATATCCCCATCGTGCTGCACCTCGACCACGGCCCGGACTTCGAGACCTGCAAGTCCTGCATCGACGGCGGCTTCACCTCCGTCATGATCGACGCCTCCTCCAAGCCCTTTGCCGAAAATATCGAGATCACGAAGAAGGTCGTTGAGTACGCGCATGACCACGGCGTGGTCGTCGAGGCCGAGCTCGGCACCCTCGCCGGCATCGAGGACGAGGTCAAGGTCGCCGCGCACGAGGCGTCCTACACCCATCCCGAAGAAGTCGAGGAATTCGTCTCCAAGACCGGCTGCGACTCCCTTGCCATCGCCATTGGTACCTCTCACGGCGCTTACAAGTTCAAGCCCGAGCAGTGCACCGTCAATGAGCAGGGCATCCTCGTCCCGCCCCCGCTGCGCTTCGATGTGCTGAAGGAAGTCTCCAAGCGTCTGCCCGGCTTCCCCATCGTGCTGCACGGCTCCTCCTCCGTCCCGCAGGAGTATGTCAAGATGATCAACGAGCACGGCGGCAAGATGCCCAACGCTATCGGCGTGCCCGAGGATCAGCTGCGCGAGGCCGCAAAGCTCTCCGTCTGCAAGATCAACATCGACTCCGACCTGCGCCTTGCCATGACCGGCACCGTGCGCGCCTTCCTCGATGAACATCCCGACAAGTTTGACCCGCGCGAGTATCTCAAGCCCGCCCGTGCCAACATCAAGGAGCTCGTCCGCCACAAGCTCGTCGATGTGCTCGGCTGCGCTGGCAAGGCCTAAGCGATAAGGAGAACTGCTATGAGTGAATTGAAAGGCGCGTGCATCATCGGCCAGTCCGGCGGCCCGACCTCCGTCATCAACGCGAGCGCTTACGGCGTCATCCGCACGGCGCTCGATTCCGGCTGCATCACGAATGTCTACGGCGCAGAGCACGGTATCAAGGGCGTGCTCGAAGACCGCCTGTTCGACATGAGTCAGGAAGACCCGAAGGAGCTGGAGCTTTTAAAGTACACCCCCTCCTCCGCCCTCGGCTCCTGCCGCTACAAGATGAAGGACCCCGACGAGGACGACACCGATTACAAGCGCATCCTTGAGGTATTCAAAAAGCACGACGTCCGCTATTTCTTCTACAACGGCGGAAATGACTCGATGGATACCTGCAATAAGATCAGCAAGTACATGCAGAAGGTCGGCTACGAGTGCCGCGTCATGGGCGTGCCCAAGACGATCGACAACGACCTTTATGGCACCGACCACTGCCCCGGCTACGCCAGCGCCGCCAAGTACATCGCGACGAGCTTGATGGAGGTCTATCAGGACGCGCACGTCTACGACACGGGCATGATCTGCATTGTCGAGATCATGGGCCGCCACGCCGGTTGGCTGACTGCCGCCGCCGCGCTCGCGACGAAGTACGGCGCGGGTCCCGACCTCATCTACCTGCCCGAGACTGATTTCGACATGGACACGTTCCTTGCCGACGTCGAGCGCATCTACAAGGAGACCGGCAGCTGCATGGTCGCCGTATCCGAGGGCATCCACTATGCCGACGGCAGCTTTGTTTCCGAGGCCAAGACCAGCGCGACGGACGGCTTTGGCCACGCGCAGCTCGGCGGCCTCGCCGCGCTGCTGGCGAGCATCGTGAAGGAAAAGACCGGCGCGAAGGTGCGCGGCATCGAGCTGTCGCTGCTCCAGCGCTGCGGCGCGCACCTCGCCAGCGAGACCGATATCGAGGAGGCCGTCATGGCCGGTCGTGCCGCGGTGGAGAACGCCGTCGCCGGCATCACCGACAAGATGGTCGCCTTTGAGCGTGAGACTGTGGACGGCCACTACGTTTGCAAGACGAAGCTGCTACCGCTCACCGAGGTCGCAAACTTCGAGAAGAAGATCCCCATCGAGTGGATCAACGACTCTCACAACGGCGTCAAGCAGGAGTTCATCGACTATGTCCTCCCCCTCATCCAGGGCGAGCCCAAGCTCCCGAAGGAGGACTCCCTCCCCCGTTTCGCCAAACTCAAAAAAGTGCTGGCCAAGTAAATTTTTCAGTAAAAAAGGAACCGATTCAAAAGAATCGGTTCCTTTTTTATCCTGGTCCACGCATTCCGCTTATTCCGTGGACCACTCACCGAGAACATCTGTGGTAAGCGGCAGCGTCGTTTCCTTCGTGCCGCTTTCCGTGTAGAGCGTCAGCGTAACGGTATTGTCCTGTGCGTGATAGGTCTCCGCCCGCGCGGTCACGCCGAGGGCGCACTCAGGCGCGCAAGCTGCGCGTCCGCCTTATCCCAGTCGACCTCACTGCGCTGAGAGCCCTCCTCCGCGGCGTTCCAACGGTAGACAAAAACACACGACATGCCGTCGCCAAAGGTGCTGCGCGTAATGAGTTCGCTGCGCCCATCTCCCGTGAGATCAAGCGGCCACGCGCCGTCGCCCTCCGCCGCATCATCAAAGTCATAGCCAAAGGTCCTGCCCGCATAGACGAAGCCCTGCTCCGTCAGCGCATAGAAGTCACAAACTGTCATAACTATGCCTTGGATCGTTTCAAGCTCGAAGCCCGGAAAGCCGAGCACATCGTCCCGTGCGGTCAGGGAGACTTTTTCGGCAGCGTTGCCATTCCCGATCCAAGTGCCGCGATTCACGCCGAACGGTATGTCGATCTCCGCACCGTCCGCGCCAAAGAGCGCGTAGCGCGCATAGCCAGCCTCATCCGGCTCGTAGACCTTCAGCGTGACAGTCTGACCGCCGGCCTCCTCGGTCTGCGTGAGCAGCGCGGTGGGCGCGTCAGCCTCCTCCGGTGGCAATTCCTCTATGATGGGCTGCGGGGTGCGGCTTGCTAAGATGATGCTGACAAGCGCCGCTGCCACCAGCAGCGGCAGCGCGATCTTTCGGCTCATATCCTCTTCCTCCTGTTATCCTTCTTATAGAACAGCATAACAGCGGGCAGAGGAAATGACAAGTTACAAAGTGATGACATTCCAGTTACAGGAATGTAACAAAGCGAGAGGAACCTCCTCTCGCTTTGTTTCTTTACAGGATGATACAGATGAGACCGCCCGTGCCCTCGTTGATGATGCGCTCAAGCGTCTGGCGGAGCTTGACGCGCGCGTCGTCCGGCATGTGCTTGAGCTTTGCCTGCAGGTCCTCGTTCACGATCTCGTGGAAGCTGCGGCCGAAGATGTTGGACTGCCAGATCTTCGTCGTGTCGCCCTCGAACTCCTGCAAGAGGTAGTTGACCATGTCCTCGCTCTGCTTTTCGTTGCCGACGATGGGCGAAACGGTCGTTTCGATGTCGGCGCGGATGATATGCAGGCTCGGCGCGCTCGCCTTGAGCCGCACACCGTAGCGCCCGCCCTGCTTCATGATCTCCGGCTCCTCCAAGTTCAGCTCGTCGACCGTCGGCACAACGATACCGTAGCCTCTCTCGCGCGCGTCGGACACCGCCTGCGCCACCTTGTCGTACTCCGCCTTGACCGACGAGAGCTCAGTGAGAAGGCTCAGCAGATCGCCGTCATCCTTCACATCGAAGCCCGACTGCTCGCTCAGCGTCCGGTAGAACAGTGCGCGCGGGAGCTGCAATTCCGCCGCGGCGACGCCCGTGCCGAGCTGAATGGACGTGATGCGCGCGCTGCTGACGCTTTCGCAGCCGCCGATGGCGCTGATCGCGCCCTGCACCTCTCGGATACAGTGGAGGCTGCCCGTATTCTCGCGGATGGCCTGATAGAGGCCGCTTTTGATCGGGTGATCGTCGGCAAGCGCCTCGACCCACGGCGGGATGAAGAGGTCCAGCTCGCAGAGCGGGAACTCGTAAAGGATGGCCTTGAGAATCATTCCCACTGCGTTGTCGTCGAGCGTCAGGCAGTTGACGGGCAGACATGTCACGCCATAGCGTGAAGCGATATCCCTTGCCATTGCCTGCACGCGATCGCTTTCCGGCTCTGTCGCGTTGAGCAGGACGAGAAATGGCTTGCCGATCTCCTGTAATTCGCGGATGACGCGGCCCTCGGCCTCTATGTAGTCCTCGCGCGGGATATCGGTGATACTGCCGTCGGTCGTCACAACGACACCGATGGTCGAATGCTCGCGGATGACGCGCGTTGTGCCAAGCTCCGCCGCCTCACTCATCGTCACCTCGTGGTCGAGCCACGGCGTCGAGACCATGCGGGGGCTCTCGCCCTCCATCTGCCCCGTCGCGCCCGGGATCATGTAGCCCACGCAGTCGATGAGCCGAACCGAGCAGCTGCTGCCCTCGTCAAGCGCAATATCCACCGCCTCTTCCGGCACGAACTTCGGCTCCGCCGTCATCACCATGCGGCCGCTGCCGCTCTGCGGCAGCTCATCCTTCGCCCGCTCGCGGCGGTAGACATTGTCGATGTTCGGGATGACCTGCGTTTCCATGAAGCGCTTGATGAACGTCGACTTGCCCGCGCGCACCGGGCCGACGACGCCGATGTAGATGTCCCCCGCCGTGCGGGTCGAAATATCCTGATAGATCTCCGTATTCATGCTCATACCCTCTTCCTCCGTTCCTCAGCGCCTGCGCGGGATCAGCAGCAGCTTTCCGATCACCGCGGCGGATTCCTCCTTGAGCTCGTTGGCCGCAAGGATGGCCTCGACCGTCGTGCGGTACAGCTTGGCAATATCCCACAGCCGCTCGCCCTGCTTCATCGCGCGGAGCACGAGCGAGGGGACGTTCTCGTCCTTTTTCCCGCACTCCTCGGCCTCAAGCGACTGAAGACAAGGATAACGCGGCGTTTCCGCCACGCTGACGGCAAACGTTACGGGGAAGCGCAGCTCCACGCCGTCCGCGCCGACGGACGCGGCGATCTCGCCCGCGTACATGTCCTGCACCCGCGCCTGTCCGCTGCCCGGAAGGTCGGTCTCGAGCAGCACCTCGCTCCGCCGCTCGGAGAGCAGCGGCACGGCGTTTTCGTCGAGATACAGCACGCGCAGATTCGCCGTCGCGCGCAGCGACGCGCTCTCTCCCCCGCCGCTCACGCCCGCGCTGCTGAAGATCACGTCCGTCGCCAGCACCGTCTGCACCTCGGCCCCGGTCTCGATCTTTTCGCGCACGAGCTGCTCGCGCAGCACCAGCGCCGCGCTGTCGCACAGCTCGACCGTCTCCGTCTTCGCGGTCAGGTCGTAGGCCGTGCTGTAAAGGTCCGCCACACAGCAAACGCTTTTCACCTCGCGCACCGCTGTGAACGCGCTGATGTAGAGCCGCAGCGAGATGGCGCGGTTGTTGTCCGGCTCGCTCTCGCTGCCGACATGGATCTCCGCGCCTGTCAGGCGCAGCGACGCGCGCACCGTCGTCTCGCCCTCATCTTCGGCAAGGCCGTCGAGAATCTGCGAAAACGGCAATTCACTGCTCATCGACGCAAGATTCCCGCTCTCATCCAAGTAGATGGCATCCAGCCGCGCGACGCCCTTGAGCACGATCTTGTTGCCGATCGACTTGCAGTCAGTCACGCGCAGCGCGCACTTTGTGCGTAAAAGCTCCTGAATGGGCTCCTTCGTGCCCGAAAGCAGCACTTCATCGGAAAATGTGAAGTCCTTTTCCCGAATGGCGCGGATAATACCGATGTCCTTTTTCTCGCACAGCGTTTCGATCTTGTAGGCTTCCTGCTCCTTCACGCCGCTGCACACGCTCAGCGACGCGGGCACGTAGGGCGTAAGCGTCAGCTCCACGTTCACGCGCGTGAACACCTTGCGCGGATTGAGCATGCGCACCTCGCACGAGCAGAGCCGGCCGTCGAGGCAGCTGTCCGCGCTGCCGCTCAGCGCGCGCCCCTCGATCGTCTCGTCGAGCGGCAGCGTGTATTCAAACGACTTCATCCCCTGCGCGTCCTCGGCCACGTACAAAAGCGTCATGCGGACCATGCCCGACACCTGCGCTTTTCCGTCTGCGATCTCACGGCTGCGCAGGAAAAGGCACCCGCTCGCATCCACGATGCGGGCGATGTCCGGCAGATAGTCCGGCACGATGGTCTCCGTTGTCTCCTCGCGGTTCTCGCTGAGCTGCGGTAACGCCTGATAACAGGCAAACTGCTCCTTTTTCAATTCCAGTTCCATTGCAGTCCCTCTCCTTCGGCTAAGTGGTTACTGCACTCTATGCACTGTGGACGCGCGTTATGCTTCCTCCCGGACGCCAAATACGCGCCGCAGCAGCGACGAGAGGACCTTGGGTGACTTCCAAACGACAATTTTCATGCTTTTCCCTCCCAATATTCATACCCTTTTCAACCGATGTTAGAATCTGCGCAGGCAGCCGATGCCGCAAAAGATGAGAAGAAATGCGACCAGAAACATCAGCGCCCCCACCGGAAAAACAGCCGCGATGAAAATACCGAGCCCCAGCGCCAGCGCGCAAACACCCACGCAGTGCCACGGGCCGAACAGCGGCGGTCCCGGCGGGCGCGGCGGCGGATTCGAATACATGCTTTTCCCCTCCTCTCCCGGCGTTCGCCTGCTCCATTCTATACAAAAGCGGCCGCCGCGTTCCTGCTTTATCGTGACAAAGCGTCGAACTTCGTCATGTTGTCCTTTGTAATACTTGACATTCTCTCATCTTTATGTAATATTAAGAACAACTTCACTTGATCGCGGCTCTGCGAGCGTGTTCCGCACTGACCGCAACGGAAAGGACGGCACACCCATGCAGGAAATGAGCAGAAGAAATCAGCACTTTACCGACTCCGTCATTCGCAGAATGACGCGTATCTCCAACGAATGCGGCGCGATCAACTTAGCGCAGGGCTTCCCCGATTTTGACCCGCCCAAGGAGATGATGGACCGCCTCGAGGTCGTGAGCCACGAAGGCCCCCATCAGTACCCCATCACGATGGGTGCGCCGAATTTCCGCCAGGCCATCGCGCGCAAATGCGGTCACTTCATGGGCCGCACCATCGACCCCGAGACCGAGATCGTCGCGACCATCGGCTCGACCGAAGCGATGGTCGACACGCTCTTCGCCCTGACGAATCCGGGCGACCGCGTCGTGATGTTCTCCCCGTTCTTCGAAAACTACCGCGCACAGGTCATCATGGCCGACTGCGAGCCGGTCTTTGTCCCTCTGAATCCGCCGACATTCTCCTTTGACCCGAACGTGCTCGAAGATGCGTTCCGCGGCGGTGCGAAGGCCATCATCATCTGCAATCCCTCGAACCCGAGCGGCAAGGTCTTCACCGAGGAAGAGCTCAAGATCATCGCCGAGCTCTGCATCCGCTACGACGTTTACGCCATCATGGACGAGGTGTATGAGCACATCATCTACGACGGCCGCAAGCACGTCTACATGAACAGCATCCCCGGCATGTGGGAGCGCACGGTCTCCTGCTCGTCGCTCTCCAAGACCTATTCCGTCACCGGCTGGCGGCTCGGTTATGCGATCGCGCCGAAGGATATCATGGCCCGCATCCGCCAGTATCACGACTTCAACGCCGTCGGCTGCCCCTCGCCGCTGATGGAGGCCGCCGTCGTCGGCCTCAACATGCCGCTGAGCTACTATGATGAGTTCGGCGCGCACTACGCGCACATGAAAAAGATCTTCACCGAGGGCATGCGCGACATCGGCATCCCCTTCACCGATCCCGAGGGCACGTACTTCGTGCTGGCCGACATCTCCCCGTACCTCAAGAAGGGCCAGAGCGACGTCGACTTCTGCGAGCAGCTGGCGAGAAAAGCCGGCGTCGGCGCCGTGCCGGGCAGCTCGTTCTTCAATGAACCGATCAACAATATTGTGCGTCTGCACTTCGCGAAGAAGGATGAGACGCTGTACGCTGCGCTGGATCGGCTGAATCATATCAAGGATATGATGTGAGTTTTCCGCACTTCATGCGGAAGGAATGTTCCCCACACTGTGTGGGGACGCGACAAAGGGGGGCTATTCTCTTTCCGAGGAAAGAGAATAGCCCCCCTTACACCCCCCAAGAGAAAGGGTTTTGATTGGCAATCTCGGGCTTGCACAAGTCTTTTGCTCCGGAATGTAATGCCTGCGCGCGGCAGAGCCGCGTTGATTCCTGCTATACGACTTAGTGTGCTCCTATCATCCGCTGCCGCTCTCGAATCTTGTTTTGGTGCAGTGTAATCACCGTCTACCAGTAGTACGCATATCGCGGCGAGCGCCAGCAATGCCGCATTTGGCACACAGTCTGCCGCCGAGTAAACGTCACTCGCGCCTCACGGTAGTAAGGCGCGGTTGAGAGTGGTAACGAGGCGGTAGGGATTCATGGCAAAGCCATGTACACCGCACCTGATTGCGCAGCGCGTGCAGCTCTTCGAGCTACAAACTGCCAATGTAAAATTTCTCTTGGGGGATTTAAAGGGGGATACTCTCTTTTGAAAGAGAGTATCCCCCTTTAGTTGCCCGTTTCCGCACAGTGCGGAAAACCGCCGCTGCACGGTGCAGCAGATCACAGCAGTGTATCAATGCCGATTTGCACTTCCGCAGAGTCAGCAGATTCGGGACCTCCGAACCGAGAGACAAATTCTTCCTCGGAAAGAATAGGAACCCCCAGTTCCTTTGCCTTTTTCGTCTTCGACGAATTCGATTCCCCGTCGTTGCTGACAAGGTACGTTGTCTTCCCCGAGACGCTGCCGGTCACGGCGCCGCCTTGCTGTTCGACGTAGGCTTTGAACGCGCTGCGGTTTTTGAAGAGGTGCACATCGCCCGTGATGACGAAGCTCAGACCTTTGCAGGTTCCGTCGGCCTCCTGTTTGGGGGCGACGTCCTCCAGTGTGAGCTCTGCCATCAGGCGGTCGAAGAGGTTTTTGTTTTCATCGTCAGCAAACCAGTTCAGGAGCGCGTTTGAACGCTCGACGCCGATGCCGTCCACGTCCTCGAAGCCCTCGCCGCTCTCGATGCGTGATAAAAAGCCCTTCGTGCCGAGCGCTGCGATGAGCTTCTTGCCCGCGTCCGTGCCGATGTTTGGGATGCAGAGGGCGAAGATCAGGTGGATGGGGTCGACTTTGCGGCTCTTTTCGATGGCCGCCAACAGGTTCGCGCAGGACTTTTCGCCAAAGCCTTCGAGCTTTACGATCTCGTCCGCGTGCGCGTCCAGATGATAGAGGTCGGCAAAATCGCGCAGATAGCCGCGGTTGACGAACTCGTGCAGCGTTTGCACGGAGAGGCCGTCGATATCAAGCCCGCCCTTGCTCGCAAAGCGGACAAAGCGCTTCAAGTGCTTGGCGGGACAGTTCGGATCGGTGCAGCGCAGCGTCTTCACGCCGCTGATGGGACTGATACGCACCTCGGTCGCCGCGCCGCAGACGGGGACAGGCCGTCGGGACTTCATAGCTGCCCTCGGCCCTGACGACCGCGATGCACTTCGGGATGATCTTGTTGGCCTTGATGATGCGAAGTTCGGTCTTGCGGTCCTTGCCGATGCCGAGGCGCTCGAGCTCGCTGACGTTGCAGAGGCTTGCGCGCGTGACGGTCGTTCCCTCGAGCTGCACAGGGTCGAACACCGCAACCGGCGTGATGGTCGAGGCCGCGCACGACCATTCGATGTGGTCGAGCACCGTGTCGGCGGAGACGTCCGCCCATTTGTAGGCAAGGCCCGCGCGCGTCGCGTGATGGCCCGTCACGCTGCCGGTCGCGGCGTAGTCCGTGTCGTCGTAGGTGATGACAAGGCCGTCCACGGGAATGCCCATCTCGCCGGAGTCGACCTTTTTCGTCCAGCGCGCGATGGCGTCGGGCAGATTTCGCATCCGTGTGCTCGCGCTCGACTGTGATGAAGCCGAGCTTTTCCAGATAGTCCATGCGCGCGCCCCAGGAGCGGATCACTTCATCCGTGTGGACGAGCGTAAAGGCGTTGAACGTCACGTTGCGCTCTTTCACCTTGTCGAGATTCGTCTTGTCGAGCGCCAGCGTGCCGGCGGCGAGGTTGCGGGGGTTTGCGTAGCGGTCGTCCGCGTCCTCGAGCGTGTCGTTGATGGCCTCGAAATCTGCGTAGGAGATGGTCGCCTCGCCGCGCACGACGAGGTGTCCCTTGTCGCTGATTTTCGCGGGAATACCGCGGATGGCGGAGGCCATATAGGTGATGTTCGTGCCGACGGTGCCGTTGCCGCGCGTCAAAACGCGCGTGAGCGCGCCGCCGTCATACGTCGCCACAAGCGTCGAGCCGTCGAGCTTCCACGAGAGCCAAATGTCGCGCTCGCCCGCCCAGTCCTGCAATTCCTCGACCTTTTTCGTCTTGGCGAGCGAGAGCGCGGGGTACTCGTGCGCTTCCTTCTCCCCCTCGCCGTCCATTTCGTTTCCGGAATGGCTCGTCACCTGCGTGGGACTGTCGGGCCGGACATAGCCGGTCGCTTTTTCCAGAGCGGTCAGCTCGTCAAACAGAGCGTCCCACTCGTAGTTCGTCATCTGCTCCTCCTGCCCGCCGTAGTAAGCGTCGGAGGCGGCATTCAGCCGTGTTACGATCTCGTCGATCCGGATATTTTTGTCCATAGTGCGTTCCCTCTCTCCGGCGGTGCGCAAAAGGCAGTCAGCCGTTGTTCATGATGTAATCTTCCGCGTTCTGCTCCATGTCCTCGCCATTGCTGAAATAGGTGTAATTGTCCGGCACGGAGCCGACGATAACGGTCTCCGCCACGGAATAGGTGTTGCTGAATTTTGTCGTTGTGGAAAAGCCCGGCAGCAGAATGCTGACGTACACGTCCACCACAAGATAAATTTGGTGCTTCGTCTGGTTGATACCCGCCGACGTGAACGCATTTTCAAAATGCGCGCTCGACGAGCCGACCGACTGCATCCGCACGCGGATCAGCGGCCCGCGCCCCGCCAAAAACGGCGAGCCGAGCAGCGTGCCGACCGGCACGGAGAGTTCCTTGGTCGTCACCTCGGAGAGCTTTTCGAGTACCTCGTCGATGATGGCGGACTGCAAACGGTTGAACTCCGCCATGTTGCTCTTGACCGCCGTGATCTTTCCCTCGTTGTCCTTTTCGAAGGAGATGAGCTGGTCGTAATCTACGCCGCCGCTGTAGATCGTCTCGTTCACGGCGGCGGTCACGATGCCGTTGACCGTATTTGACACGCGCGCCGTTGCGAGCGACGTGAGCACGGGTTTTAGGTGCGTCATCGCCACGATGGCGAGCGCCAGCAGCGCCGCGAGCAAAAACAGCACAAGCAGCAGCGCCCGCTTCTTTCCTGAAAGTCTTCTGTGTCTCCATTTCGGCACAGAGCCTCACCCCGATTCCAGTGAAGCCTATGCCGCGCGGGCTTTTCCCTATTCGCCCAGCGCCATGACGAGCTTCTTGAACGCCTTGCCGCGCTCCATGAAGTTCGCAAACTGGTCGAACGCCGCGCACGCGGGCGAGAGCGTCACGATGTCGCCGCGCACCGCACGCTTATAGGCGGTCTTTACGCAATCCTCCAGACTCTCGCAGCGCACGATCTCGGGGCTGCCGTGATAGTCCGGGCACTCGCGCACGGCCTTTTCGATGGCGTCCGCTGTCGCGCCGCACAAAATAAGCAGCTTGACGTGCTTTACCACCTCGGGTGCAAGGGGTGCAAAGGGAATATGCTTGTCATACCCGCCCGCGAGCAGAATGACCTTTTCGTTGAACGCGTTGAGCCCCGCGATGGTACGCGTCGGGCTCGACGCGATGGAATCGTTGTACCACTGCACACCGCGGATCGTCCGCACCGGCTCGATGCGGTGCTCGACGCCGACAAAGGTACGCGCAGTCTCGCGCATAACCTCGTAGGGCACCAAACCGTCGAGCGCTGTCACGGCGGCGAGGTAGTTTTCGACGTTATGCATCCCCGGCAGACGGATGTCAGAGATCTGCATGACCGCTTCCTCGCATCCGTCATGGCGCAGGACGATAGTATCTCCGCGCAGGAACGCGCCGTCCGCGACCTCCTCGCGGCGGCTGAAGAGCCGCATCCGCGCGGATACCTTTTCCGAAAGAGAGCGCGTGATGTCGTTGTCTTCGTTGAAAATAGCGATGTCGCCCTCGTGCTGATGGAGATAGATATTCTCCTTCGCCGCGATGTACTCGTCCATATCCTTGTGCACATCCAGATGGTTCGGCGCAAGGTTCGTCATCACCGCGATGTGCGGCGAGCGCTTCATATCAAGCAGCTGGAACGACGAGAGCTCGACGACCGCGAAGTCTTCAGGCTGCATCTTCTCCGCGTCGCACAGCAGCGGGTGGCCGATGTTGCCGCCGAGATACACGGTTTTCCCCGCCGCGCGCAGCATTTCGGCGATAATGCTCGTCGTGGTGGTCTTGCCGTCGCTGCCCGTCACGCCGATGATCGTACATGGGCAGACCTCGAAAAAGATCTCCATTTCCGACGTCACGATGCTGCCGCGCGCTTTCGCCTCGAGCAGCGCCGGAACGTCCGGCCGCATGCCCGGCGTGCGGAAAACGACATCCGCGCGCAGATCATCGAGGTAGCCTTCGCCAAGCTGCAAGTGCGCGCCCAGCGCTTCGAGCTGCTTCGCGCGCTCGCCGAGGTCTTCGCGGCTCTTTTTGTCGCAGGCGATGACCTGCACACCGTTTCGGCACAAAAGCTCGATGAGCGGCGTGTTGCTCACGCCGATGCCGAGCACTGCCGCTGTTTTTCCCCGCAGGGAGGATAGATATTCCTGTATCGTCATAGACGTTCGTCCTTTCAACTGCACATACAAATTCAATATATAGTATAGCGCAGGAACGCCAAAATAGCAATGCATTTTCCGTTGACAAGCCCCGCGCCATGGGCTAAAATAGTTGTGCGAGTATGACAGACAGTCGCGCGGCGAGGCCGAAAGGCCCGCTGTGAGGAAAGTCCGGGCTCCACAGGGCAAGGATAACGGGTAACGCCCGCCCAGAGCGATCTGAGGAAAAGTGCAACAGAAATAGACCGCCCGAGGTATGCAAGTATCTCAGGTAAGGATGGAAAGGTGCGGTAAGAGCGCACCCGTCGGCTCGAGAGTGTCCGATGCTGTAAACTCTATCCGGAGCAACACCGGTATGGGAGCAATAGGTTGGCCCGACCGCTCCCGGGGTGGCTGGAGTACCGCGGCAACGCGGCGCGTAGATAGATGACTGTCAAATACAGAACCCGGCTTACAGTCATGCTCGTGCAAAATATGAGAGGGACGGCGGAAATCGCCGTCCCTCCCGTTTTTTCTTTTCTGACATAAACTGTCCAAAATGCAGAAAAAGCGGCGGGAGCTCCCGCCGCTTTTCTTTTTTATGAATCAAACTTCCTTCTTGCCGATGCGGATAAGACGCACGACCACAGGACTCAGCACCACGTTGAAGAGGAGCTCAAAGATAAAATTCGCGCCGACAAGGCCAACGATCATATACTGGCCGACGTTTGCACCAAAGCCCATCGCATCCGCCCAGCCGCCGATGGTCTCCATAAAGAAGAGCAGGCAGCCGATCAGGAACACGCCGGTATTGACCACCGGGCAGACCACAGCGGCCACCGCCACGGCAAGCGTGCGGTTCTTGTTCTCAAGCGCCTTGTAGACAAGGCCGGAGAGAAGGCCCGCCAGCGTGCCCTTGACGAGCACCGTCAGGATCGTGCCAAGCGCGTTGACGCCGAGGAACGCCGCCGCGTCGCCGCTGAGCAGCACGACCACGCCGAACACAAAGCCGAGCCACGCGCCAGCACCTGCGCCGTAGAGCGCCGCACCGATAACGACCGGCACCAGCACCAGCGAAATGCTGAACGTGCCAAACCGGATAAAGCTGCCCATCAGCTGCAGAACGATCACAATAGCGGTGAACAGACCGAGACCAACGATCTTCTGCGTGTTGTTGTTCTTACTCATATGTTTCTCCTTTCACCCGGCCGTCCGTGCAAGGGGGGCTATACAGGTGTTACAGCAGGAGCGCGCCGCGGAAAAAGCTCCTCCTCACAGCGCACCTTGTTTTTCTGCCGAAACTGGACGTCCGACGTGCCAAGATATAATACCAAACAACGGTGACAATTTCAAGTGGAATATTTATATATTTTTATAGGATATCCATATAAGTCAGGCGGCAAAAAAGAGCTTGAGAAAATCTTCTCAAGCTCTTTTTAATCTCCATGATGTATGTCACAACAGAAGCCGCCGTGTACGCCATAGCAGGACAAAGATATGTCACAACTGCGGGTATCACACTGCTGAAAAAGTCAGCATTTGCAAGGGGTTTAGTCCTGGTCCCAGTTGTGGTAGGTATTTTGCACGTCCTCGTTGTCGTCGAGCATGTCGAGCAGCTTTTCCATGTTCTTGATGTCCTCGTCACTCTCGAGCTTCACGTAGGTCTGCGGGACAAGGCTGATGTCCGCGCTGACGAAGGCGTAGTTCTTCTCCTCGAGGGCCTTGACGACGTCGTTGAACGCGTCGGGGTCGGTCGTGATCTCGAAGACGTTATCCTCGGCGTTGAAATCGTCGGCACCGGCCTCGAGCGCATCCATCATGACGGCGTCCTCGTCGTAGTCTCCGTCCTCGTTGTCGATGATGATGACGCCCTTGCGGTCGAACGACCAGCTGACGCAGCCCTGCGCGCCCATGCCCTTGCCGTACTTATCGAAGTAGTGGCGGACCTCCGGCGCGGTGCGCTGGCGGTTGTCGGTCAGTGCCTCGACGATGACGGCCACGCCGCCGGGGCCGTAGCCCTCGTAGGTGACGGACTCGTAGTTGTCGGTGTTGCCCGAGCCGAGCGCCTTGTCGATGGTGCGCTTGATGTTGTCGTTGGGCATGTTGGCAGCCTTCGCCTTGGCGATGACGGTCGCAAGACGGGAGTTGTTATTCGGATCGCCCGAGCCGCCCTGCTTGACGGCGACGATGATCTCCTTGGCGATCTTGGTGAAGGCGGCGCTGCGCTTGGCGTCAGCCGCGCCCTTCGTCTTTTGGATATTGTGCCACTTGGAATGTCCGGACATGATGTGATCTCTCCTTACAGATAGTATTGAATGACGTCTCTGTGCGACGTCGATATTACGGTTTTCACCTCGGGGAAATGCTCCTCCAAATACGCCTTGACCGTCGGACAGACGACGTTCTCCGTCGGAAAATGCCCTGCGTCGATCAGGTTGAGTCCCCGCGTATCCAGAAAATCGTTGTAGCGCAGATCGCTCGTCACGAACGTGTCGCAGCCCTGCGCAATGGCCTGCGGGATATACTCGCCGCACGCGCCGCCGCCGACGGCTACGCGGTGCACCCGCCCGCTGCCGCGGCAATAGCGCAAGCCGCCGCAGCCGAGTAATTCTATCACATCCCGCAGGAACTCTTCAAGCCCTTTTTCGCAGGAAAGTGTGCCAATACGCCCGATTTTTTCGTCGTTGAGCAAAAAAACATCGTTAAGGCCCAGTTTTTTCGCCAGACAGTCGTTCACACCGCCGTCCGCAGCATCCAGATTCGTGTGCATGCAGATGGCAGAAATGTCGTTTTTGACGAGTGTGGTCAAAACGCCGCCGAGGCGCGTGTCGGGCCGAAGGGTCTGCATCTCGCGCTCGTGCCAGCGCACGTTCATCACCGGATGGTGGGACACGATGAGCTGCGCGCCGCAGTCGATGGCCTCCTGCACCACGCGCTCGGTGATATCGAGCGCGACTAAAATGCGCTCGACCTCCTGCTCGGGATCGCCGACGAGGTGGCCGACATTGTCCCAGTCCATCGCGCTCTCGCGCGGCGCCCAGGAAAAAAGCCTCTGTTCGATCTCATGTACCGTTGCCATGTTCCCACTCCCCTTTTCTTCTCTCGATCTCTTCGATGAGATTTTCAAGATGCGCAATACGCGCCTCCTTATCTGCGAGCGACGAGACGGCGAGGCCGTCTCTCGCCCGATTGAGCTTTATAAGATGCTGCGACAGGTATTCGCCGTACAGCGGGTCGGACCGCAGCAATAAGCCTGTCAGCGCGTCCGCTTCGCTCAGCTCCTGCCCCGTTCCCGCTCTCACACGGAAGACGACGTAAAGCTGCTCCTTGTCGCGCACGAGCGTCTCGCTCAAAAAGCGGTAGCCGTGCCCGCAGAGCCAGCAGCGCAGAAGGTCGATCTTTGTCTGCGGCTGCAAAATGAGCGTATGCACGTCCTCATGCGTCCAGGGCGCGGCCTCGAGAATACCGAGGATCGTCTCGCCGCCCATGCCGGCGATAGCGATGGCGTCGCACTCCTCTGCTTTGATCTTCGCAAGGCCCGGGCAGAGGCGAAAATCCATGCGCTCCGTCACGCCGTATTCTCGCGCCGTCGCGCGCGCGTGGTCAAGCGGCAGCGCGTTGATGTCAGACGCAATGGCGCTTTCAATGCGCCCGTGCTGCAAAAGCCACACGGGAAGATACCCATGGTCGGTGCCGACGTCGGCCAGTCTCGCGCCCTGCGGCACAAGGCTTGCGATGCATTGCAGCCGCGGCTGAAGCTGTAATTCCTTTTCCACCGCCGCCCTCCTTTCGCTGAGCGAATAAGACGCATACGGAAGACCCGTATGCGTCCTTTTCTTATTCCTTGACAGGCTTGTTGGCCTCTTCGTTCACGAGAGAGCCAGCAGCTTCTCCACGTCGATCCCGTGGACCATGCAGGCCTCTTCCACCGTCTCACCGCGGGAGCTGGGGCAGCCCAGGCAGTGCATGCCGATCGACAGGAAGATCGGCGCGGTCTGCGGCGCAACGTCCAGAATGTCACCGATGATAGTGTCGCGCTTAATTTCGATCATGTTTGATTCACCTCCGTGAAAATAGCTGAAAATAGTTTATCCCATTTTTCGCACTTTTTCAATAGGAAATATGAAAAAAGAAGCTGCCATAAAGCCAAAAAAGAAAGACGCCCGCATTAGCGGACGTCTTTCGATCAAAACGTTTACAAGAATTACTGCTCAGCGCGCATCTTGGCGAAGCACTCGCTGCAGTAGACCGGACGGTCGGACTTGGGCTCGAAAGGAACCTTGGCCTCGCCGCCGCAAGCTGCGCAGACTGCGGTGAAGTACTCACGGGGGGCCACGAGCGGCGTTCTTGCGAGCGTCGCGGCAGGCCTTGCAGCGCTGGGGCTCGTTCTGGAAGCCGCGCTCCGCGTAGAACTCCTGCTCACCGGCAGTGAACACGAACTCGTTGCCGCACTCTTTGCAAACTAAAGTCTTGTCTTCGTACATGATTTTACCCTCTCTTTGAATTTAGAAAAAAATATATGCGTTCAGCGTTTGCTGATATCGCCGGAAGAAAGCTGCTGCGCAGCCTTGCGCCGAACGCGCTGCACGGCGTTGTCCACAGACTTGGGAGACTTGCCCACGGCCTTTGCGATCTCGTGACAGGAAAGGCCTTCCAAATAGTACCCTAAGATCTTCGCCTCGAACTCGGACAAGTGCTTGCGGGTACTTTCGAGTAGACTCTCCACGTGGTCCCGCTCAGCGATGAGGAGCTCGGGGTCTGTGTGGCTGGGGTCTAAAGTACCGGCGGTGTAAGAAGTACTGTCAAAGAAAGGGGTATCAAGGGATATGGATTCGTTCAGCGGATAATGCTTGCCGCGGGAGGCGGCACGGAGCGCGGAGAACAGGCGGTTGCGAATGCAGATCTCTGCATAGGTGTGAAACGACGCCGCCTTGTCAGCGTCATACTCCCGTATCGCCTGAATGAGACCGAACATGCCCTCCTGAATCAGATCCTCCCCGTCGCCGCCGGCGAGGAAAAGCGGACGCGCACACGCGCGCACCATTCCGTAATAGCGCGTGACAAGAAGCTCTTCTGCTTCCCTGTCGCCCGTGGCGGCCATGGCGCACAGCTGCTCATCCGTGCAGGCTGCAAGCTCTTTATGATGGCTCTCACTCTGATGATACTGCATGTATTATACCTTCTGTGCTCAGGTTTTGTCAAGTATTTACGAAAATTCAGTATTAGCGCTAACGATTTTACAGCATTTTTATCACATTGACCAAATTCTCGGCCGCAAGAAGGGCGATTTGTTCTGTTTTTGCCTCAACCATGACGCGGATGAGCGCTTCCGTGCCGCTCGGGCGGACGAGCACGCGTCCCTCGCCGGAGAGCTTCCCCTCCTCCTCCGCGATGGCCGCGGAGAGTGCATCGGACGCCATGATGGCATCCTTGACGCCGCGCTCATGCGAAACGGCGACGTTGAGCAACACCTGCGGATACTGCGGGCAGACGGACGCAAGCTCAGAGGCCTTCTTCCCGCTGCGCGCGAGCACGTCGAGGAACTGAAGCGCCGTCAGCTGACCGTCGCCGGTCGTGGCGTAGTCGGTGAAGATCATGTGGCCCGACTGCTCGCCGCCGAGCTTGTAGCCGCACTCCTTCATCTTTTCGAGCACATTGCGGTCGCCCACGCTCGTGCAGACGAGGCCGACGCCGTTTTCGCGGCAGAACTCGTGAAGGCCGAGGTTCGACATCACCGTCGCAACGATTGTGCCGCCCGAGAGCTTCCCGCGGCGCTTCATGTCCGAGCCGCAGACGGCAAGCACCTTGTCGCCGTCGATAACGCCGCCCTGCTCGTCGACGAGCAGGCAGCGGTCCGCGTCGCCATCGAACGCGACGCCGATGTCATAGCCGCCCGCGACGACCTTTTGTGCAAGGTCGTCGAGATGCGTCGAACCGCAGTGGTCGTTGATGTTCACGCCGTCCGGCTTGCGGTGGATGAAGTCACAGAAGCAGCGGAAGCGGCCAAAGAGCTCCGGTGCCGTCGCGGACGACGCGCCGTTCGAGCAATCGACCAGCACGCGCAGGCCGGACAGGTCTCCTTCGATCGTGCCAGCTAAATGGTCGATATACGCCTCGCGCGACTGCCGCAGACCGTGGCGCAGGACACCGATCTCGCCGTGCGTCGCGGCGGGATAGATGTCGGTGAGAATTTTTTCTTCGACCTGCTCTTCGATCGCGTCGGGCAGCTTGTAGCCCTTTTCGTTGAAGACCTTGATGCCGTTGTGCTCGTAGGGGTTGTGCGAGGCGGAGATGACGATGCCCGCATCCGCGCCCTTGAGCACCGTCAGGTACGCGACCGCCGGAGTCGGCAGCACGCCGAAGGGCATCACGTCGCCGCCGACGGAGCAGATGCCCGCGATCAGCGCGCTTTCGAGCATATCGGAGGAAATGCGCGTGTCCTTGCCGATGGTGATGACCGGCTTTCTGCCCTTTTCTTCCTTCAAAACGGCCGCGATGGCCTTGCCCGTACGGAACGCAAGATCAGCCGTGAGATTTTCTCCCACAACGCCGCGAATGCCGTCGGTGCCAAACAGTTTTCCCATGATTTTGATTCCTCTTCTCAAAAAGATTTGAAGTTTTGCCGTAAAGTAGTTTGCATTTATAGACTAAGCTGTTCCGGCACTTCGTCCATGCTCTTCGGCACGGAGAGGCCTAAGTGCTCATATGCCTTGCGCGTGACGCAGCGCCCGCGCGGCGTGCGCTGCAAAAAGCCGAGCTGCATGAGATACGGCTCGTAAACATCCAGCAGCGTGACGGCTTCCTCGCCGATGGTCGCCGCCAGCGTCTCGATGCCAACAGGGCCGCCGCCGTAGTTTTCGATGATGGCGTGCATCATCCGGTGGTCGATGGGGTCTAATCCGAGGTCGTCGATCTCGAGCGCGCGGAGCGCTTCGTCCGCGACCTTCTTCGTGATGACGCCGTCGGCCCGCACATCCGCAAAGTCGCGCACGCGGCGCAGCATGCGGTTCGCGATACGCGGCGTGCCGCGCGAGCGGCGCGCGATCTCGAGCGCACCCCGTCGGGTCGATGTCGACATTCAGGATGCTCGCCGAGCGCGTGACGATTTTCGAAAGCTCCTGCGGCGTGTAAAGCTCCAGGCGCAGCGTGACGCCGAAGCGGTCGCGCAGCGGCGCGGAGAGCTGACCGGCGCGGGTCGTCGCGCCGATGAGCGTGAAGTGCGGCAGATCGAGGCGGATGGAGTTCGCGCTGGGCCCTTGCCGATGATGATGTCGATGGCGTAGTCCTCCATCGCGGGGTACAGGATCTCCTCCACGCTGCGGTTCAGGCGGTGGATCTCGTCGACGAACAGGATGTCCCCCTCGCTCAGATTCGTCAAAAGCGCCGCAAGGTCGCCCGCCTTTTCAATGGCGGGGCCGGACGTGATGCGGATGTTCACGCCCATTTCCTGGGCAATAATGCCCGCGAGCGTCGTCTTGCCGAGGCCCGGAGGGCCGTGCAGCAGCACGTGGTCGAGCGATTCGCCGCGCTTTTTCGCCGCCGCGATGAAGACGGCAAGGTTGCCCTTCGCCTTCTCCTGCCCGATGTATTCCGAGAGCGTCTTCGGGCGCAGCGAGCCCTCCTGCGCGTCTTCGCTCAGGAAGGTCTTGGCCACGATCGGCTCTTCATAAATGTCGGTTCCAAAATCAATGCTCAAGCGCTCACGCTCCTTTTTGTGCTTTGCGAAGGAATAATCAGTACCTGATCACAAAATAAATCACATACAGCCAGCTCAAAAGGCCGTGCACAATCGCCCAACCAACGCTGTGCCATGTCGTATAGGAGATGACCATTGCAAGACAGGTTCCAAAGGTAATGCCCTTTTTAGCCGCCTCTTTTGTATTTTCGTTCATTTATCGTTTCTCCTATTTTACCATTTTTTTAAGGCTCTGGCGCACGATCTCTTCAAGCGGTAAGTTTTCCACGTCCACGCCCTTCATCGCGACCGCGATGTCCTGCTGCGTGTAGCCGAGCACCGCGAGCGCGGCGGCGGCCTCGACGGCCTTGCTCTTCTCACCCGCAACGATGCCGGGGGCGGTCGGCATACCGATCTCCTGCTGCTCCTTGGTGAGCTTGTCCTTGAGCTCTAAGATGATGCGCTGGGCGATCTTCTTGCCGATGCCCGGCGCGGCGATGAGCGCCTTTTCATCGCCCGTGATGACGGCCATCGCAAGCCCCTGCGGCGTGCAGACCGAAAGTATCGCGAGCGCCGCCTTCGGCCCCACGCCCGAGACGCCGATGAGCTGCTTGAAGCTCCCGAGCTCACCCTGCGTGGCAAAACCGTAAAGGTCAAAGATCCCCTCACCCACGTGCAAATAGGTGTAAAGCTTGTTTGCTTTACCCACTTGCAGCTGTGAGATCGTCGTGCTGGTGGTCTTGCAGGCGTAGCCCACGCCGCCGCAGTCGATCACGGCGAGGTACGGCTCCACATGCGCGACCGTTCCGCTGACATAATAAAACATAAACTGCCTCTCTCCTGCTTAAATGGTCTGCTTGACGTCGCCGCCGCCCACGCGGCTCAGGAGCGACGTGGCGCTGCGCGCGTGGCAGATCGCCAGGGCGAGCGCGTCCGCAGCGTCGTCGGGACGCGGAACGGCCTTGAGCTTCAAAAGCCGCCTGACCATGTCCATCACCTGCCGCTTTTCGGCAAGGCCATAGCCGACGACCGCCTGCTTGACCTGCATGGGCGTATATTCGTAGAGCGGCACGCCGCTCTTTTCCGCGGTACACAGAATGATGCCGCGGCCGTGCGCCACGGCGATGCCGGTCGTGATGTTGTTCGAAAAGAACAGTTCTTCGACCGCGATGGCATCGGGCTTTAACTGCGCGATGAGCGCTTCCGTGTCCTGCTCGATCTGCACAAGGCGGCGCGCCAGCGGCAGTCCCGCGGGCGTGGTGATCGCGCCGTAATTCAATAGCTGCGTTCTGCCGCGATCCGCTTCGATCAGGCCAAAGCCCACGATGGCGATGCCCGGATCGATGCCGAGAATGCGCACGCGCATCACCTCCCACGATACTTATTTAGAAATTATATCAAACAACTGTCCGAAATGCAACGAGAAATCACAGCATGAAAAAGGCCGCTCAAAGAGCGGCCTTCCAATTTTCTTTTCATGCCCGCGGATGCGCCTTCTGATAGACGTCCTTGAGGTGCTTTTTGACGACATGCGTGTAGATCTGCGTCGAGGAAATGTCCGCATGGCCCAGCATCTCCTGAATGGAGCGCAGGTCCGCGCCGTTTTCCAGCAGATGCACGGCGAACGAGTGGCGCAGCGTATGCGGCGTGATGTCCTTCGAGATGCCGGCGGTCTCCTGATAGTGCTTGACGATCTTCCAGAAGCCCTGGCGGCTCATGCGCTCGCCGTTCATGTTGACGAACAGCGCCGTCTCCTCCGGATCCGCCAGAAGCTGCGGGCGGACCTCCTTCATGTAGTGCGAAAGCGCCTTGACCGCGGCGGGATAGAGCGGGATGATACGCTCTCTTGCCCTTGCTCTGCGCGCGGATGAAGCTCGCGCTCAGGCTCACGTCCTCTTCATTGAGCGAAATGAGCTCGGAGACGCGGATGCCCGTGGCATACAGCAGCTCGAGCATCGCGTGGTCGCGGTAGCCCTTGGCGTCCACGCACTGGGGCTGGTCAAGGAACAGCTCGACCTCTTTGCCCGTGAGGATCTCGGGGAACTTGTGCTCCACCTTCACCGCGGCAACGCCCTTGGCCGGGTTGGCGCTGACCTCTCCGGTCATCTGGAGGTAGGTGTAGAGCGACTTGATCGACGCGATGGAGCGCGTGATCGTCGCGGCGGACTTGCCCTTGCCGCCCATCCAGGCGACATAGCCGCTGATGACCTCCTGCGTCACCTGCGGCAGCGGCATGGGGTGGAACTCGTCCAAATACACGGCGAACTGGTGCAGATCGCGCATATAGGAGCTGAGCGTATTCTGGGAGGCGTGCTTTTCCGTGGCCAGATATTCTTCGTATTGCGCCAAAAGGTCGGCCATGATCGCACCCCTCCTTCCTAAAAAAACAGCTCAAGACGCCGCCAGCAGCAAACTGCGGCACGAGCCACAGCTCCAGCAGAGCGGCAAACAACAAACACACACAACAAATGCCAAAGCGGTACCAGTACGCGCTCCCGTAGCTGACTGCGCGTCCCCGTCCCCCGCCGCCAAGCGAAAGCGACAGCAGCGCGCGGGACTTGTCAAGCGATGCGTTCCCGAGCAGCAGCGTGCACGGCAGCACCGCCAGAAGCCGGATGCCGAACAGCGCCAGCAGCAACGGAAAGCTCCCCCGCCCGAGCGAGAGCGCAAAGCAGAACAGCGAGTACGATAGAAGAAACCCCTGGCACGCACACACGAGCGGTACCGCCACAATGCCGATGGACGCAAAGCCCAGCAAAAACACGATACCCGGCGCGCGGAAATAGCACAACAGCGTTTCGCCCAGCGCCCTTACCGAAAACGGCCTGTTCACGCCGCCCGATAAAAACGCGTCGAAATACTGTTTCAGCTCGCCGCCCGCGCTCTGCAGCGACCGGAGCGCAAACACGTACCCAAGGATCACACCCAACACAATAAACGCCGATAACACCAGCATCGGCACAGGCACGCGCTGCGGCAGCGCGCCGCGGCGGTCTCTTCTGTTCGTTCGACTCAGCAAGTATGTCACCCCTCGTGAAGGGAAGCGGCATTCTGCCCACGGAGCAAAACGATAGAACGTACCTATAAATATAGGCCGTTTGCACTCTTTTCGCAAGCGGAATTGCCAACTTTTCCCATTTTTGTTAATTATGTCAAAATATTATGTAAAGTGTATTATGTGAACTATTGAAACAAATTGAAAAAGCGGTGGCATTTTACCAAGATATGGGGTGGTTTTCGCACCCGTTCCCCATATCTGGAAGCAGTTCTCCGCTTCACCACCCAAGTCAGAAAAAGTCATATTTTCCCGTCGCTCTTGCTCCATTTGTGCAAGTTGTTACAGCTTTTCGCGCCGCATTTCCTCCACCGCCGATCAAAAACGTGTGAATACGCCTATTGCTTTATGTTCACCTGCGCTTGCGGCGAGCGCGTGTCTTGGCGCCTCTCCCCTTTTTCCCGTTTCTTTGTAGTAGGAGCGGCGCCACCGCGCCGACCGCCATCGCCGCCGCCAGCTCGAGCGACCGCTCCGGCGTCAACCCATCATAAACAAAAAAGCCGATCACCTGCATCGTGACCCACGCGCTCGCCGCGCAGCCCGCCGTCATCATCACACGCTTGCTTGTCTTCCTCGCTCCGATCATGCAACCCAAAAACGCCGCGACCGCCGCGCAGACCAGCACCGCGCCGTTCGCCATCTCCTCGCTGATCGCACCGCGCAGTATCAGCGCCGATGCCAGCATCAAAAGCACCAGCTCCGTGCCGCAGCACACAAGCGTACCCAGCGCGCATTTTTTCGCGTACCACGCGGTGTTCACCGTCTTTTCCCACGCAAAAACCTCCCCTGCATTCGCCTACATGAGCGTATGTCAGGGGAGGTTTGTTTATGCTATGCAGTTGTCGATCTTACTTGATCTCAGGATCGTAAGAGGGCTTATCCTCGGACTTTTCAGCCTTTTCCGCCTTATCCTCGACCGGCAGAGCCACCGTCTTGGCCTCTTCCTCGGTCTGAGGCTTTTCCTCAGCCTTCTTCTCCGCCTTGTCAGCCTTCTTGGCCTTGGGCGCAGCCGCCTGCTCCATCGACTCCGCAGACTGGATGCCCCACTTGGCAACCTCGATGCGGACGCGATCCTCAGAGGTCTCGAACACAACCGTCGCGTCGTTCACCTGAACGATGCGGCCGACCAGACCGCCGATGGTGGTGATGCGCTCGCCCTTCTTGAGGCTGTTGCGCATGTTTTCTGCCTGCTTTTTGCGCTTGTTTTCCGGGCGGATGATCAGGAAGTAGAACACCGCGATCATCGCAACCAGCAAGATAATGCTATCCATAGTACAAGTTCCTTTCCAAAACAAAAGATATTGGTATTATAACGGATATTTCACTATTGTGCAAGGGGTTTATCCAAAGAATCAAACTCTTTCCGACAGCTTCGTGCTGTACTCCGCTCGGAAAGCCGCAAACTCTCCCGCGTCGAGCGCGTCGCGGATGCGCTGCGTCAGCTTGTTGTAGAAATACAGATTGTGCATCACCGCGAGGCGCAGGGCCAGGATCTCATCCGCCTTGAAGAGATGGCGCAGATAGGCGCGCGAGAAATTCCGGCAGGTCGGGCAGTCGCAGCGCTCGTCGATCGGGCGCTCGTCGAGCTTGTATTTCTCGTTTTTCAGGTTGATCGAGCCGCCCCAGGTGAAGAGCTTGCCGTGGCGCGCGTTGCGCGCCGGCATCACGCAGTCAAAGAAAGTCCACGCCGCGCGCCACGCCCTCAATGATGTTCGACGGCGTGCCGACGCCCATGAGATAGCGCGGCTTATCCTGCGGCATATAGGGCTCGACCGCGTCGATGATGTCGTACATTGTCTGCGTTGGCTCGCCGACCGCGAGGCCGCCGATGGCGTAGCCGTCACAGTCGAGCTTTGCGATCTCTTTCATGTGCCAGATGCGAAGATCTTCGAACGTCGCGCCCTGATTGATGCCGAAAAGCATCTGCTGCGGGTTGACGGTATCCGGCAAGGCATTCAGCTTGTCATGCTCGGCCTTGCAGCGCTCCAGCCAGCGCAGCGTGCGCTCGCAGGATGCCTTCGCGTACTCGTAGCGTGCCGGGTTCTCCACGCACTCGTCGAACGCCATCGCAATGTCGCTGCCAAGGTTGGACTGAATGCGCATGCTCTCCTCCGGCCCCATGAAGATGCGCCGGCCGTCGAGGTGCGAGGCGAATGTCACGCCCTCTTCTTTGATTTTGCGCAGGCCCGCAAGGGAAAATACTTGAAACCCGCCGCTGTCGGTCAGGATAGGGCCGTCCCAGTGCATAAACTTGTGGAGGCCGCCCATTTGGCGCACCACATCGTCGCCGGGGCGCAGATGCAGGTGGTACGTGTTGGAAAGCTCGATCTGACAGCCGAGGTCTTTTAAGTCCAGCGCGCTCACGCCGCCCTTAATGGCCGCCTGCGTGCCGACGTTCATAAAAACCGGCGTCTGCACTTCCCCGCCGTGCGCGCATTTGAACTTACCGCGCCGAGCCTTGCCCTCGTATTTAATCACTTTGAACATAGTCTTCCCCCGTTTCAGGAAACGAACATAGCGTCGCCAAAACTAAAAAATCTATAACGTTCTTTTACCGCCTCTTCGTAGGCATGCAGTACGTGCTCGCGGCCCGCGAGCGCCGAGACCAGCATGATGAGCGTGGACTGCGGCAGGTGGAAATTCGTCACGAGTGCATCCATCACCTTGAAGCGGTAGCCCGGGTAGATGTAGATGCTCGTCCAGCCTGCGGACGGCTCCATGTGTCCGTCCTCCTGTGCCCAGCTCTCGAGCGTGCGGCACGACGTTGTACCGACGCAGATCACGCGTCCGCCGCGCGCCTTCGTCTCGTTGATAAGCGTCGCCGTCTCAGGCGGGATAACGCAGTATTCGCTGTGCATATCGTGCTGCTCGATGTCGTCCTCCTTGACAGGACGGAACGTACCGAGGCCGACATGCAGCGTCACATAGCCGATGTTCACGCCCTTTGCCTGAATTTTTTCCAGCAGCTCCGGCGTGAAGTGCAAGCCCGCTGTCGGCGCGGCGGCGCTGCCGTTGACCTTGGAATAGACGGTCTGGTAGCGCTCCTGATCCTGCAATTCCTCCTTGATGTAAGGCGGCAGCGGCATCTTGCCAAGGTGTTCGAGCACCTCGAGGAAAATACCCTCAAAGTCGAATTTCACCATGCGGTTGCCATCAGGTAACACGTCCACGACCTCCGCTTTGAGCTCGCCGTTGCCGAACTGCATCTTTGTGCCCTTGCGCAGGTACTTGCCCGGCCGCACGATGCACTCCCATGTTTTGTCGCCGCGGTCGATGAGCAGAAGCACCTCGCACGCGCCGCCGCCCGGTAGGCGCTGGCCCAAAAGGCGCGCCGGCAGCACGCGGGAATTGTTCAAGATCAGGCAGTCGCCGGGCTTCAAAAACTCCGGCAGCTCATAAAAATGGTGGTGTGAGAGCTCACCCGTCTCCTTGTCAAGGCACATCAGGCGCGATTCGTCGCGCTTTTCGAGCGGCGTCTGCGCGATCAGCTCCTCGGGCAGGTAATAATCAAAATCTTTTGTCTTCATGTTGTTTCTCTTCCCTCATCGGATGCTGACATCCGTGTAGTAAAACTGCAAAATATCGCGGTAGGAATAGCCGAGGTTTGCCATCGAGTACGCCCCCCACTGGCTCATGCCGACATTATGCCCGTAACCGCTGCCGGAGATCACAAAGCTGCCGCTGCCGGACGATGTCGTCGTCCGCTGCACAAGCTGCGATGTGCCGCTCGACGTGATGACGTACACGTTGCCGGACAGCGCCGAGTTCTTCCCGCTGCTGTCGATCGCGCTCATAGAGCCGAGCGCGACGCTTTCGCCCGTGTCATTCACACTGTAAATATTTTCGCCCGTACCGCCGCCGATCGTAAAGCGCTGGCTGCGCAGATTCAGCAGCGTCCGGCATGCCTCGCGCGAAACGGTCTTGCTGCCGCTCGTACCGGTAAAGGTGACGGAATAGACGTTACCTGTGTCGGTATAGGCCGAGACATAGGCGTTTTTCACCGTGCCGATGCCATAGCCGCGGTTGTTGAGAAGCGTTGTGAGTTCCGACGCGGTAAACGTCGTCGACCAGTTGTACCGTGGGATGATCGAGGCGATCTTGCCCTCATAGGGGTCGATCTTGCCTTTGAGATAGCCGACGTCATTGCCCCAGACGTTCAGGCTGTCCTCGCTCGCGCCGCCGTTGCTTGAATAATACACAGCCTCCTGCACGAGTCTTCCGCTGTAGTAGAGGAACTCCCCCGTCGTCTGGTCGACCGCAGCATCGGAATTCGCACCGCTCGCTGCCGTGCCCTGATACACCTGACAGTGCGTCGTCGCGCAGATGTCAAAGCCCTGCGCGCGATGCTTCGTCTGACAGACCGCGTAGGTGCGCGCACAGACCGCCTGCGCCTTGAGCGCCTCGACCGGCCAGTCCTTGCTCATTTCCCAGGGAATGACACATTTGACATAGTCCTCGAGATCCACCACGTTGATGACATTGATGTTCCCGCCGCTCACGCGCTGGTATTCAAAGCCGCCGTAGTAGCGGTAGCCGCGGAACCATGTGACCGTCTTTTCACGCGTCTCGATCGGCAGAATGCCGAGGTTTTCGCTCCCGCCGCAGTCGAATTCAAAGAGGATCGTATCCGTTCCCGTCACGATGACCGTCACGCCCGTGCTGCTGCCGCCGACGGCAGTGCCGCCGTATTGGGCTGCTGCGGACCGCGCCGCACTCAGGCTCGTGTAGCTGCCAGCGCGCGCATAGAACGCGCCATCCTCGTAGGCAGCGAAGCCGCCGCTGTACTGCGCCGCTGTGCGCGACGCGTCGCCGTAATCGTAAAACGTGCCGGAAAGCTGCACATGATAGGTCGTATCCGTCGTCACCGTGATCTTTTCATACAACTGCGGCAACGCGCCCAGCTCTTCAAAGCTGCCGTCCGCGTCAAAATACCCCAGCGCGTAGCCGCCGAAGGCCGAATAATTCTGAAGGTTCGCCGCGCTCATCGCGTCCGAGCCGTACTTGAGCCCCACACGGAGCGTCTCACCGTCCGTTGCCTGCGCGAGCGTGCACAGTGAAAGGCACAGCAGACAGGAAAGCAGGAACGTTCTGCACCATTTTTTCATAGTATCCTCCACAGCCAGTTTTGCAGAAGCGATCGCTCTGCGCCCGGCTGAACATATCCATATGAATCGTATTTTACATTATACGACAGTTTCCCTCTGCTTTCAAGCAAAACTGTATCTCTTGGCCGCCGCTCCCCCCTACCGTTTTGGCGGTCAAGCGTCATGGAAAGGAGTCCTTTATGAAACCCTGTGTGTTTACCGGCAGCGCCGTCGCTATCGTCACACCGTTTTGCGGCGACGGTGTCGATCTCGAAGCCTTCGACCGTCTCATCAAGCGCCAGATCCAAGGCGGCACCGACGCCATCGTCGTCTGCGGCACAACCGGCGAGGCCGCGACGCTGAGCTACAATGAGCGCATGGCGCTCATTGAGCGCTGCGTGCGCACCGTCGACCGCCGCGTGCCTGTCATCGCGGGCAGCGGCACGAACAGCACCGCGTCCTCCATCGCGCTCTCCAAAGCCGCGCAAAGCGCGGGCGTCGACGCGCTGCTCACCGTCACGCCGTACTACAACAAGGCCTCGCAGAGCGGTCTTGTGCAGCATTTCTCCGCCATTGCGGACGCGGTCGACATTCCGGTCATCCTCTACAACGTTCCCTCCCGCACAGGCGTCGGCTGCACGGCGCAGACCTATCAAGCGCTTGCCAAGCATCCGAACATTGCCGGTGTCAAGGAGGCGAGCGACGACTTCGACCTCATTCAGGACACCCTCAACCTCTGCCCGCCGGACTTCACCGTCTGGAGCGGCAACGACGGCTCCACCGCCGCCATCATGGCTCTTGGCGGCAAGGGCGTCATCTCCGTCGCCGCGAATGTCGTCCCGCGTGAAATGCACGAGCTGACGCAGCTCTGCCTTGAAAATCGCTTCTTGGAGGCAGGCACGCTTCAGCTCAAGCTGCATGAGCTCATTCGCGCGCTGTTTTGCGAGGTCAACCCCATCCCCGTCAAGACCTCCATGGAGCTTTTAGGCCTGTGCGGCGGCGAATTACGGCTGCCGCTGTGCCGCATGTCTGAGCGTCATTTGGAACAGCTCTCGCATGCACTGGAACCGTTCCGTCCCGCAGTATAAGCTGATCTTATCTCTCGTTTGTGCAGTATTCATCGTGCATTCACTTTGCATCTGCATAATATTCATCTTGATATTCAGCGAATATTCGCCGTATTCATTTCACCGTTTTCCACCTTGTGTATTCAGTCAAAAAAGCAGGACTCTGCGCTGAAAACGCACAGAGCCCTGTTTCACTTTTTCGTTTACGTTTTGTAATCAGCCCTGCTTACGCCTTCACGCGGTGGAAGACCTTCTTACCCTTGCGGACGATGATGCCCTCGCCCTCGAATCGCTCGCGCGCAAGGCTCTCGTCGATGGAGGCGACCTTCACATCATCGATCGTCACACCGCCCTGCTGGACCAAACGGCGCGCCTCACCGCGGGACGGGCACAGGCCGGTCGCGACCAACATCGAAAGGACATTGATGTTGCCGTTTTCAAAGTCGGCATCCGTCAGCGTGCTCGTCGGCATGTTGGCGTTATTGCCGCCCGCGCCGAAGAGCGCCTTGGCAGACTCCTCCGCCTTCTTGGCCTCCTCTTCCCCGTGGACGAGTGCGGTGAGCTCGTAGGCGAGGATCTCCTTCGCGCGGTTGAGCTGGCTGCCCTCCCACTTATCCATCTCGTCGATCTGCTCGAGCGGCAGGAATGTGAGCATACGGATGCACTTCAAAACATCCTGATCGCCCACGTTGCGCCAGTACTGGTAGAAGTCGTAGGGCGTGGTCTTGTTCGGGTCGAGCCACACCGCGCCGCTCGCGGTCTTGCCCATCTTCTTGCCCTCGGAATTAAGAAGCAGCGTGATCGTCATCGCCTGCGCGTCCTTGCCGAGCTTGCGGCGAATGAGCTCCGTGCCGCCGAGCATGTTGGACCACTGGTCGTCGCCGCCGAACTGCATGTTGCAGCCGTACTCCCTGGAACATGTGGTAGAAGTCGTAGGACTGCATGATCATGTAGTTGAATTCCAGGAACGAAAGGCCCTTTCCATGCGCTGCTCATAGCACTTGGCGCGCAGCATGTTGTTCACAGAGAAGCACGCGCCCACCTCGCGCAGCAGCTCGATGTAGTTGAGCTTCATCAGCCAGTCGGCGTTGTTGAGCATCATGGCCTTGCCCTCGCCGAAGTCGATGAAGCGCTCCATCTGGCGCTTGAAACATTCGGCATTGTGGTCGATGTCGGCCTTGGTGAGCATCTTGCGCATATCGTTGCGGCCCGAGGGGTCTCCGATCATGGTCGTGCCGCCGCCGATGAGCGCAATGGGCTTGTTGCCCGCCATCTGGAGTCTTTTCATCAGGCACAGTGCCATGAAGTGGCCGACGTGCAGACTGTCCGCCGTGCAGTCAAAGCCGATGTAGAACGTCGCCTTACCGTTGTTAACAAGGTCGCGGATCTGCTCCTCGTCCGTCACCTGCGCGATCAGGCCGCGCGCTTTGAGCTCTTCATAAATTCCCATTTGTTGATTCCTCCTGTATTTCTATTTTACTTCATTTCGGACATTTTGAGACGCTTTCGGATAGCAAAAAACGCCCTCTGTCCGTTTGGACAGAGGGCGAACAAATTCGCGGTACCACCTCTGGTTCGCCGTTTTCTCGCAAAAACGGCACTCACGGAGTGCCGACACACTCCCGCGCGATAACGGGCGCTCCCGGGGCGCGCCTACTGGAAAACTTTCGTTCGGGCGCCGGCTCCGCGGTGTATTTCGGCACGTTTCCTCTCCTTCTTGCACCGGCCGAAGGCTCTCTGCGCAGGAAATCGCTGCTTACTTCTCCGCTTCATCACCGTAAACGCGGATATTGTAACGTAAAGAATCGGTCTTGTCAAGTATCAAGTATTCTGCGGATTGTAATACATCACGAGCTTGCACAGCCCGTCGCACAGGAGCGACAGATTCTCCTCGTCGATCTCCTCTGTTTTCCGCGGCAGGATACAGCGGCCAAAGCCCTTGACCTTTTTGCATGCGCAGATGACCGTGCCGCCCGTGAACGCGCGGTTGTCCGATGGATAGTGAACAAAGCCGTCTGTCTTCAAAAAGCAGGTCTTCTTCTCGCTGTTGCTGAACTGCTCAAGGATCGTGTCGAGCAGCTTGTCGTTCCAGCGGCTCGTTTTCCCCGGCAAAATCAGCAGCTCATCGCCCTCACCCACGCAGTCGAGCACGACGACGCTCTTCTTTTTGAGCTCGGGGTGCGCGTGGATCAGGCGCTTGGCGCCCTTGCTCCCCTGTGTGCCGCCGTCAAGGAACAGGAAGCACACCTCGCCGCGGTAGCGCGGCGTCAGCGCTTTCGCAACCTCGAGCAGCGCGACGACGCCGGAGGTGTTGGCATTTTTGTTGTTCATTTCGCTCTTGCCATATTTGGGGTAAAAGAGCCCAACAACCAGCAGCAGTAAAAAGAGCGGCAGCGTCATATTCGGCATGTTGAGCGCGAACGTCACGCCGAACGAAATAAGGAAGCTCACCGCCAGCGCCAGCAGAGGCATCAGCGCCTCGTAGAGCATGTACGTCGCCGGTCGCGTCGGGCAAATGAGCGGCGGCAGGACCTCGCGCACGCCGGTGTCGTAGTGCGCCGCGAGAACGATCTTTGCCTTCTCGATGTCGCCGACGACCACATTCGTCACATTGCCGCCCGCCGAGAGCGCCGACGTCCCGCTCTCGAGCTTCGGCGAATAGCCGAGCTCCTTGAGTGTGTAGACAAGCCAGGTGCGGAAGTCTACTTTTTCTTTCTCCTTGCGCCGCACCGGAAAATCCCGCTCGATGCGCTCAGCAAATTCGTTCATCTGATGTTCCTTTCTTCGAAAAAGCGCCGCATCGCGGCGCTTTTCTCTGACATGTGATTTTGCTTTACAGTAGTTGATCTTTAAAGTTCTCCGCCGCGCAGAGCAGTTCCTCTGCTCCTAAGAGCATCGTCTCGCTCGGGTGGTCTCCCCCGCTTAGGCGGGCGATCTCGCTGCGGCGCGCCGCGCGGTCGAGCGCGACGACCTTTGTGAGCGTGCGGCCGTTTTCCTCGCCCTTTTCCACGCCGAAGTGCGTGTCGGCCATCGCCGCGAGCTGCGGCAGATGCGTCACGCACAGCACTTGCCGTGTGCGCGAGAGCTTGGCGAGCTTTTCCGCCACGCGCTGGGCAGCCCTGCCCGAAACGCCGGTGTCGACCTCGTCGAACACCATCGTCATCACGCTGTCCTGCTCGGCCAGCACGTTTTTGAGCGCCAGCATGATGCGCGACAGCTCGCCGCCGGACGCGATCTTCTGGATGGGGCGCAGCGCCTCGCCCACATTGGCGGACATCAAAAACGCCACGGCGTCCACACCGTCCTCGCCCATGTCCTTTTCCTGAAAGTCGATGGCAAAGCGGAGCTTCGGCATATCGAGCTCGCGCAGTTCCCGGGAAATACGCTCCTCAAGCTCCTTTGCCGCCGCGTGACGGCGGTCGGAGAGGGCCTGCGCCGCTTCGCGCGCAGCCTTTTCCTGCTTTTTGAGCGTCTGCTCGAGCTGCTGCACACGGTCGTCTGCATACTCGATGCGGTCCAATTCCTCACGCGATTTTTCAAGATATGCAAGCATCTCCTCGACGCTTGAGCCGTACTTCTTTTTCAGCCGGTAAAGCTGGTCGCAGCGCGACTCCACGGCGTCGAGCTCCTGCGGAGAAAAGTCGTATTCATCCTTCTTATCGCGGACCGTTTCGGCAAGGTCATACGCTTCACAGCGCAGCGCTTCCAAGCGCTCCGAGAGCGTGATGAATTCATCGCCGAGGCTGCGGAGCGAACGCAGCGCATCCTCCGCCTCCTTGATAGCGGACACCGCGCCAAGGCCCTCGTCCCCACCGTTCAGGCAGGCGTCCGCCTCTGAGATGGCGGAAATGAACTTTTCGCCGTTGCGCAGAATATTGCGGCGGGCAAGGAGCGTCTCCTCCTCCCCTCCTGCAAGTCCGCGCACTCGAGCTCGCCAATCTGATGGTGCAGCATGTCGACGCGGCGCGCTTTTTCGGCCTCGTCCATCTTGAGCGCGTCGATCGCGCGGCGCGTCTCTTTCATCACGTCATAGCGCGTACAGTACGCTGCCAGCTCATTTTCCACGCGGCCAAAGCGGTCGAGGTAGACAAGGTGCTGCTCTTCGTCGAGTAACTGCTGTCCGTCGTGCTGGCCGTGGATATTGAGCAAGCTCGCGCCGATACGCTTGAGCTGCGCGACCGTCACTGGCCGTCCGCCCACGCGGCAGACGTTTTTGCCGTCACCGTACAGCTCGCGCTGCAATAAAAGCGTTCCATCCTCCTCCGGCGTAAAGCCGTTTTCGGCGAGCCCCGGCAAATCTGCCGGGACCGCGCTGAACGTCGCGCTGACAAACGCCTTCTCCGCGCCCGTGCGGATCAGCTCGCGCGATGTGCGCTGGCCGAGCACCGCGCCGAGCGCGTCGATCACGATGGATTTGCCCGCGCCGGTCTCGCCGGTGAGCGCGTTGAACCCGCGGCCGAACAGAATGTCTGCCCGCTCAATGATGGCGATATTTTCAATGTGCAAAAGCTCAAGCATCGCTCATTCTCCTGCAAGATTTTGTTCTTACTTGGTCTGGCGCTGTCTCTGCATGTCCTCGATCTCCGAGCAGAACTCGGCGGCGGACTCGTTTTCGCGCATCACGATCAGCACCGTGTCGTCACCCGCGACGGTGCCGACCTTGGCGGAGATATCCATCCCGTCAAACGCCGCGCCGGCCGCGGGGCCGAGGCCCGCCATCGTCTTGATGAGCACCAGATTCTGCGCGCAGTCGACCGAAACGATGCTCTCGCGCAGGATGGTCTGCAGGCGGTCAGCCAGATTCAGGCGCATCTTCTGCGTCGAAACGGCGTAGCGGTAGGTGCCGTTGCCGGTCGGCTCCTTAATTAAGTGGAGCTGCTTGATATCGCGGGAGATGGTCGCCTGCGTGCAGGAGATCCCCTCCTTGCGCAGGCTGTCGATCAACTGCTCCTGCGTTTCGATCGCCGAAGCGGCAATGATCGCAAGGATCTTTTCCTGTCTTTCATTCTTCATTGCTGGTTCCTCCCATCAACATTTTCTTTTGTAAGATCTCGCAGAAACTGCGTTTGCTCAGTCGAACGAGCTTGGTGTCGAATTTCGAGCGGCGCACTTCAATACTGTCGCCGCTGCGCAGTGAGAATGCGCGCCCGCCGTCCACGCTCAAAAGGACGGGCTTGTAGCTGTTTTTTTCCGTCTGCACAGTGATGACCCGCTCGGGCGAGAGCACGTAGGCGTTGGCATGCACGCTATGCGCGCAGATGGGCGAAACAATGAAGTTCCGCGCCGTCGGCTCGACCACAGGGCCACCCGCCGAGAGCGAGTAGGCCGTCGAGCCCGTCGGGCTCGCGACGATGACGCCGTCGCCCGCCACGTCCACGAGCTTTCCCTGCTCGGTGAAGATTTGCAGCCGGATCACGCGCGAGATGTTGCCGCGCGCGATGAGCGCTTCGTTGAGCGCAAGGTTCGAGTAGATGACCCGCCCGTCGCGCTGGACGCTCACGTCGAGCATCATGTGGCTCTCGATCTCATACTTTCCGTCACACAGGTCGCGCAAGCGCAAAAGGTCTTTGCTCTCAAGCTCGGCCATGAAGCCGAGGCTGCCGAGGTTGACGCCCAGCACCGGAATGTCGCGGTGCGCGGCGGTTTTGGGAAAGGTGCAGGATCGTACCGTCGCCGCCAAACGCGATGATCATATCCGCACCGCGGATCTCCTGCTGAAGCGGCTCAATGTTGAGCCCGTAGCCCTCCGGCGGCTCCTGATTGCGAAACGGCAGGCACACGACATTCGGGCAGCCAACCTCGTCGAGCACGCGCTTGGCCTCCTTCGCGACGCGAAGCTGCGCGTCGCGGTAGGGATTCGGGCATAAGATGACTTTTCTCAGCATCCCGCGTCCTCCTTCCCGTGGTCGAGCGCCGCGTGTGACTGCTCCACAAGGCCCTGGAGGTCAAACGTCTTCTCCACCCAATCGCCGCTTTCGAGATACCCGAGGTATTCGATGTTTCCCTCGGGTCCGCGAATAGGAGAGAATGTGATGTCAAGCACTGTAAAGCCAGAATCCTTTGCATGTGTCAGGAAGTTTTCCAGCACCTCAAGGTGTACGTCCGGGTCGCGGACGACGCCCTTTTTCCCCACCTTTTCACGTCCCGCCTCAAACTGGGGCTTGATGAGGCAGGCGACATGTCCGCCCTCTTTTAAGACGCGGTGCACCGCAGGCAGGATCAATTTCAGCGAAATAAACGACACGTCGATGCTGGCAAAATCCAGCTCGTCAGGAATCTGGTCGCGGTCGAGATAGCGCGCGTTCGTGCGTTCCATGCACACAACGCGCTCGTCGGAGCGGAGCTTCCAATCGAGCTGTCCGTATCCGACGTCGACGGCGTAGACCTTTGTCGCGCCGTTTTGCAGCATACAGTCGGTAAAGCCGCCGGTCGAAGCGCCGATATCGGCACAGATACAGCCGTCCAGCTTGAGGCCGAACGTCGTCATCGCCTTTTCGAGCTTGAGGCCGCCGCGGCTCACATATCGGAGCGTGTTGCCGCGCACCTCGATCTGCGCGTCGTTCGGCACGGCAGTGCCCGCCTTATCCACGCGCTGCCCGTCCACAAAGACGAGCCCGCTCATGATCATCGCCTGCGCGCGCTGGCGGGTCTGTTCCAGCCCGCGTTCGACGAGCAGCACGTCCAGTCTTGTTTTATTGCTCATCGCAGCACCTCCGCAGCCTTTTTTGCCAGCGATTCCGCGTCCAGCCCGAACTCGCGGTACAGCTCCTCCACTGTTCCCTGCGCGGGAAACGCCTTGCCGAGGTTGCACAGCTCCAGCCGTTCGGGCGAAATTTTGTTCCAGCCCAGAATGGCCGCCATGCGCTGGCCCATGCAGCCGACGCCCGCGCACTCCTCGGCGACCAGCATCGCCTTTGTTTTGCCGATGACCTCGCGCATGTCGCGGTCATAGAGCGGCGAGATGGCGTTGATCTTTACAACGCGTGCCTCGATACCCTGCTCGTGCAGGATTTCCGCCGCGTCGAGCACATTGTTGATCATCGTGCCGTAGGCGCAGAGGGTGATGTCCTCTCCCTCGCGCAACACGACAAGGTTCTGCCGCCCGCTGTCTTCCTTATAATTTCCCTCGCCGCCGCGCGGATAGCGGATGGCGACGGGGCCTTTGATCTCGTTCACCGCACGGTCAAGCATCGTGCGCAGCTCTGCAAAGTTCGACGGACACAGCACCGTCATATTCGGAATTTCCGAGAGGAATGTCGCATCGAAAATGCCGTGATGCGTCTCTCCGTCCGCGCCGACCATGCCCGCGCGGTCGACCGCGAAGACAACATGCAGGTCGGAGAGCGCCGTGTCGTGGATGAGCTGGTCGTAGGCGCGCTGCAAAAAGCTCGAATAGATCGCCACGACCGGCGTGAGCCCCTGCTTGGCCATGCCCGCGGCCATCGCCACGGCATGTCCCTCGGCGATGCCGACGTCAAAAAAGCGCACGGGATACTGCTCGGAAAAATCGTGCAGGCCAGTACCGTCGCGCATTGCGGCGGTGATAGCGCAGATCGTTTCGTCATTTTTTGCGAGCTTACAGAGTTCGTCGCCGAACACCGCGGAAAAATCTCGCTTATGCTCGCGCGGCACGCCCATCCGCGGGTCAAATTTGCCGACACCGTGATAGCGCTCCGGCTCGCGCTCGGCGGGCGGGTAGCCCTTGCCTTTTTTCGTATGCACATGCACCAGCACCGGACAGTTCAAGTCCTTCGCCCATTTGAGCGTGTTGGTGAGCTGCCCCACGTCGTGTCCGTTCACGGGGCCGAGGTAGGTAAAGCCCATGTCCTCGAACATCGTCGAATTCGGCAGCAGCGCCTTTTTGACGTTCGTTTTCAGATGATGGTTAAAATCATACACCGCGCGGCCGACCGCGTTGCGGTCGAGCAGATCACGATAGGCTTTTTTGAATTCATAGTACGCAGGCTTCGAGCGCAAAAGTCCCAGATGCTCGCTCACCGCGCCGACATTGCCGTCGATCGACATGCCGTTGTCGTTCAGAATCACGATGAGCGGCTCGCCGGACGAACCCGCATTGTTAAGTCCCTCGTAGGCGAGGCCGCCGGAGAGCGCGCCGTCGCCGATCAGCGCCAGTACGGAATAATCCTGATGCTGCAGCGTCCGCGCCCGCGCCATGCCGAGCGCGACGGAGACGGAGTTGGAGGCATGTCCCGCGATAAAGGCGTCATGCCCGCTCTCGCGCGGCTTGGGAAAGCCCGAGAGGCCGCCGTACTGGCGCAGAGACGAAAACTGCTCGCGCCGGCCGGTCAAAATTTTATGGGTGTAGCACTGATGCCCCACGTCGAACACCAGCCGGTCTCGCGACGTGTCGAACACGCGGTGGATGGCCACCGTCAGCTCGACCGCGCCGAGGTTCGAGGCCAGATGCCCGCCCGTTTTCGACACATTTTTCAGCAAAAATTCACGCAGCTCCGTACATAAAAGCTGCGTTTGCGAGTCGTTCAGGGCCTTGATGTCCCGGGGATCATGGATGGTTTCAAGAATCAATACGGTTTCCTTCTTTATCTGACAAGATGCAGCACCGACAGCACCTTCGCCGTCAGGTAGATGACATCCTTGCTCTTTTTCATGGCGACCTTTTGCCGATGGCTTTGCCGCCGATCGTCAATCCGGAAATGAGCGCCGTGACCACGGTGGATACGACGATACTGCGCCAGCCGAAGCTGTTTTGCAGCAGCACGACGATGACCGTCGCGGTCGAGCCGCTGACGATGCCGCAGATGTCACCGACCACATCGTTGCAGAACGAGGCAACCTTTTCCGCGTTGCGGATGAGGTACAGCGCCTCCTTCGCGCCCTTGACACGGTGCGCGGCCATCGAATTGAACGGCTTGGGATTCGCCGCCGTCACGGCGACGCCGATGATATCGAACATGATGCCCAGCGCAATGAACAGCAGCAGGATCAGCGTTGCAGTCACATAGCCCGCATCCTCAAGCACCGCGCCCGAGCACAGGCTCATCGCGGCGGAAAGCGCCACAGCGATCAAAGACACACGGATGACCCAGCGCGCGTGGCTGGGCGTCTTTTCCGTTTTCTTCTGCTTTCGGTCTTCTTCGTTTTCCAAGGCTTTCTTCTCCACAGTTAATTCATAATCATGCTAATCAGCGGCAGCAGCAAAAGGTAATCCTGCGGCATAGGTCGGGTTGGCTTTCCCCGCAGCGCACCTCTCGTTGCCGATGGAGGCGGTTCCCCCTTAGGCGCTGCACCCCGTTGTCACCAGACGAGGTACCCGATTGCCACTTAGTCCGCACTGTAACCCTTTCGCTGCCCTTGCGACAGCCTAGGTGATTTCCACCCCGGAGTCACGCCGTTTCTTATCCTCTTTTGCAGGAAAAATTTCAAGGAGCGATCGTACCTCGCTCTTGGCCGGAGTCTGTACGTTGTTCTCCTATCCGAATTCCCCACGCAAGGCAGGCTACGCTGCACACAGCGTTCGCGGCACAAAGGCCGGGTAGCACCGCAATGCAGGTTCATATCCCGTCCCGTACCGAAGTCGATACCCGAAACCGGGAGTCCGCTCCGGCACAGCAACGAGTCTCCGCAGAAACAGGGTCGGTTCCCCCATGCCATTAGGGGTCGCCCGGAGTCCGCAGGCGCAGCTTTCGCTTTCGCCTCCCTTCAGCACCCACCCCAAACTGGGCGTAAGAAGCAGGCACCAAAGGCTTCACAGTTGTGCCCTTTAAAGGATTTTTAGGCCCTTCTTAGGAAACGGCAGCTCCGACTAGGATACTGCGCCGCTGCTTAGCATTGCCTATTATACACCAGTCAAAATGAATATGCAAGATATACACAATAATATTCACCTTAGGAAATTGTAAATTTTTTATTTCGCAGAAAATTCTGTCTGCCGCGCGGAAACAAAAAAGAGGTCCGGCCTTCGCCGAACCTCTTTTCATCATATTTTGTAATTTGGAAATTACTTGTTGCCGTTGACCATGGAAGCGATCTCAGCCGCAAAGTTCTCCTGCTTCTTCTCGATGCCCTCGCCCTTCTCGAAGCGAACGGCGGTGTTGAAGCTGACCTTGCCGCCCAGCGCCTTGGCAGCGTTGTTCATATACTGCTCGACAGAGACGTCGCCGTCCTTGACGAAGGCCTGCTGAAGCAGGCAGTTCTCGGCATAGAACTTGTTGAGCTTGCCCATGACGATCTTTTCCTTGACCTGATCGGGCTTGTTCGCCATCTTCGGGTCGTTGGCCATCTGGCCGAGCATGACTTCCTTCTCCTCGTCCAGAACGTCCTGCGTGACCTGGCTCTTGTCCCAGAAGCGGGGGTTGAGCGCGGCGATCTGCATGGCGATGTCCTTGCCGATCTCGGTGGCGTCGCAGCCCTCGACGGTCAGGTTGACGATAACGCCGATCTTGCCTTTCATGTGGACATAGGGGACGGAGAAGCCGTCAGCGATGCGGGCGAAGCGACGGATGCTCATGTTCTCGCGGATGGCGAGGAACAGCTCGTCCTTCGCATCCTTGACGGTGCCGTTGCCGGTGACCCAGGGGCAGCCCATGAGCGCGTCGACGTCAGCGGGGTTCTCCTTGGCGACGACAGCAGCCACGCCCTTGACAAAGTTGTTGAACGGCTCGCCGTTGGCGACGAAGTCGGTCTCGCAGTTGACCTCGACCACAACACCGACACCGTCGATGACGGTGGCGTAAGCCATGCCCTCAGCAGCCACGCGGCTGGCCTTCTTCGCCTGAGAGGCGAGGCCCTTTTCGCGCAGATACATGACAGCCTTTTCCATATCGCCCTCGCACTCGATGAGTGCCTTCTTGCAGTCCATCAGGCCGCAGCCGGTGGCCTGGCGGAGCTCGTTAACAACAGCAGCAGTGATAGCCATTCTGATATCCTCCTGAAAAATAGTGTGGTAAAAATGAGACGGGGCGAGGCTTTGCCTCGCCCCGTAAGGTTCTTTTCTCGCTTGATTGGGAAAATCAGGCCTGAGCCTCGCCCTCGGCCTTCTCCGCCGCGGCGTCCTCGGTGACTTCGCCCTGCTTGCCCTCGATCATGGCGTTGGCCATCACGGAGGCGATGAGCTTGATGGCGCGGATAGCGTCATCGTTGCCGGGGATGGGGTAGTCGATCTCGTCGGGATCGCAGTTGGTATCGGCGATAGCGACGACGGGGATGCCGAGCTTGTGCGCCTCGGCGATGGCGTTGCGCTCCTTGCGGGTGTCGACGATGAACAGCGCGCCGGGGAGCTTCTTCATTTCCTTCACGCCGCCGAGGTACTTCTCGAGCTTCTCGATCTCGGCGAGGTGCTTCATGACTTCCTTCTTGGGAAGCATATCGAACGTGCCGTCCGCCTGCATGGTCTTGAGCTGGTTGAGACGGTCCACGCGGGTGCGCATGGTCTTGAAGTTGGTCATCATACCGCCGAGCCAGCGGGCGTTGACATAGTAGCCGCCGCAGCGGGAAGCCTCTTCCTTGATAGCCTCCTGCGCCTGCTTCTTCGTGCCGACGAACAGGATGTTCTGGCCGCTCTCAGAGATGGAACGGACGAAGTTGTAGGCTTCCTCGAGCTTCTTGACGGTCTTCTGCAGGTCGATGATATAGATGCCGTTGCGCTCCGTGTAAATGTAGGGAGCCATCTTGGGGTTCCAGCGGCGGGTCTGATGGCCGAAGTGGACGCCTGCTTCGAGCAGGGCTTTCATGGATACGACGTTTGCCATTGCTTGTAGTTTCTCCTTCAAATTTAGTTTTACCTCCGGAGCCTTCATCCCCCCTGCCAACCTTTGGCACAGACAGGAAGTCGGGTCCCCGTGCGGAATACCCGGGTATTATACCCCGCTATTTTCAAAATTGCAAGCACTTTTTGAAAAATCCTGTGTTTTCCCCGCTTTCTTTTCCTTTTGCCGCCTTTCCCGCGTCGTTTTCCCGCGCTTTTGCACCCAGAAGTTGTCATTTTCCTTTTTTAATAATGCCTTTCTAAAATTTAGGCTTGCAAAAATGTCGAAAATCCTTATAATATAGTAGGTCTGCTATTGGGGGACTTTTCGTCCGCCGCCCTTTTCAGTACCGGCGGCGGCGCGTGCGGTGCTCTCTGCGCGGGATCTCCTGGCGCGGAAAGGGCTTGTCAATGAGAATGATATCGTCCCCGATCTGCTTGATACACTCCCATGGGATGCAGTATTCCTCTCCCCGGCCGAACAGCCCGAAAAAGCGGTACGGCCCGGGGAATGATGAGTGCGGTGAGCTGCCCGTCCGGCAGCCTGCATTCCACGTCGCCCACATAGCCCAGGCGGCAGCCGTCGCAGATGTTGATGACCTCCTTGCAGCGGAAGTCGGCAAAGCGGCAGTTCATGCGCATCCCCTCCTGTTCCCTTTCATTGTATTCCCGGAACAGGAAGTCCTATCCCTCGCATTTTCCGCGACTTCTCTTCGGGCTGTGCCGGAGGGAAAATTTTCTCTACGGAGGTTCCCACACATGACAGAGATCCAGCTCAATATGTACCATGCCCTGGCCCTTGGCGCCGCCATGTACGCCCTCGGTCTGGTGCTGATGAAGAAGATCCCCGTGCTCAGCCGCTTCTGCATCCCCGCTCCCCTGGTCGGCGGTCTGTGCTTCGCGATCTTCAACACCATCCTCTATGCCACGGGCACGGCGGTCATCACCTTTGACGACACGCTGCAAACGGTCTTTATGATCTTCTTCTTTACGACCGTCGGCTTCACCGTCAGCATTCCGATGCTGCTCAAGAGCGGCAAATCCGTCATCATGCTCCTTATTTTGAGCGTTGTGATGATCATTTTGCAGAATGTCGTCGGCAGCGGCGTGATGGCGCTCATGGGCAAAGATCCGCTCTACGGCCTCGCCTGCGGCTCCATCGCGATGATCGGCGGCCCCGGCACGGCGGCGGGTATTGGTCCTGACCTTGATGCGGCCGGTGCCATCGGCGGCACGACGGTCGCCGTCGCGGCGGCGACGTTCGGCCTCATCTTCGGCTCGCTCCTCGGCGGCCCGATCGCCCGCAAGCTCATCGTCAAGAACCACCTGCGCGACGAGCTCGCAGAGCAGACGGTGGAAGAGGATGTCGACGACACGTATTACAACACCCACGCCAATAACTTTGTCTACGGTTTCCTGCTGCTGATGTTCTGCGCCGGCGTCGGCAACGTCGTCAGCGTTCTGCTCACGAACCTCTGCGGCTTCAGCTTCCCCATTTACATTGGTTCGATGCTCGTGGCCGTCGTCGTGCGCAACGTGATCGACCACTTCAAGATCATGGAATTCCCCGCGCAGGAGATCAGCACGATGGGCAACATGTTCCTCGCGATTTTCCTCTCGATGGCGCTCTCGGGCCTCAAGCTCTGGCAGCTCGTCGACCTGGCGCTGCCGATGATCGCCGCCCTCGCCGCCGAGGTGCTGCTGATGGTCGTCTTCTCGCTGCTGGTCGTCTTCCCGGTCATGGGCCGCAATTACGACGCCGCGATGATCACCGCCGGCTTCATCGGCTTCGGCATGGGCGCGACCTCCAACGCGATGGCGAATATGCAGGCGGTCGCCCGCCGCTACGGGCCCTCGCCCTCGGCTTACTTTATGATCCCGATGGTCGGCGGTCTCTTCAACGACTTCTTCAACGCTGCGATCATTGCATTCTGTATCGGTCTTCTTGCGTGAGAACCGTTTGAGGGCGCAAAGTCCATCGAAGCGCGCCGAACGATAAAAAAAAATATCCCCGCTTCCGTTCCGTATGTTTCCGCCGCGTGCGGACATACTGAAAGCACTACGCATGGGAGGCGGGGATTCTTTTTATATGCTTGGCAAGGTGGAGATCTGCGGCGTGAACACGACAAAGCTGCCGACGCTGACCGCCGCGGAGACGGACGCGCTGCTTCATCGCGCAAAGGACGGCGACGCAGCCGCGCGCGAAAAAGCTCGTCGAGGGCAATCTGCGGCTGGTGCTGTCGGTCATCCAGCGCTTTTTCCGGCCGAGGGGAAAACGCGGACGACCTCTTTCAGGTCGGCTGCGTGGGGCTGCTAAAGGCCATCGACAACTTCGACACTTCGCAGAATGTTCGTTTTTCCACCTACGGCGTGCCGATGATCATCGGCGAGATCCGGCGGTATCTGCGCGACAACAGCTCCATTCGCGTCAGCCGCTCGATGCGCGACACGGCCTACCGCGTCTTACAGGCGCGTGAAAAGCTCCAGCGCGAGCAGCAGCGCGAGCCCACGGTCGAGCAGATCGCGCGCGAGCTCGGCATCCGGCGCGAGGAGGTCGTCTTCGCCATGGACGCCGTATGCGACCCCGTGTCGCTCTTTGAGCCCATCTACTCCGACGGCGGCGACGCCGTGTGCGTCATGGATCAGGTGCGCGACACCAAGAACACCGACGAGGACTGGCTCGAGCAGATCGCGCTCAAGGAGGCCATGGCGCGCCTGAGCGAGCGCGAGCGCCAGATCCTCGCCCTGCGCTACTCCGACGGCAAGACGCAGATGGAGGTCTCGAGTGAGATCGGCATCTCGCAGGCGCAGGTCTCGCGCCTTGAGAAAAACGCCATCAAGAGCATCAAGAAGAATATGTAGACTCAGACAAAAAGGAGCGGAAATGTTTCCGTTCCTTTTTCCGTTTCTTCTCTTGACTTTATCCGCCATTTTAATACAATATAGTATGTATTTTTGCGCCGGTGGGATGCTCCTCCGGCAAATCCGGATCAAATGGAGGTTCCTTCCATGCATTACAACGTCATCATCATTGGCGGCGGCCCCGGCGGCATCTTCTCCGCCTACGAGCTGACAAAGGATCGCAGCGACCTGCGCGTCGCCGTGTTCGAGGCCGGTCACAGCCTTGAAAAGCGCCACTGCCCCATCGACGGCGACAAGGTCAAATCCTGCATCCGCTGCAAGTGCTGCTCCATCATGAGCGGCTTTGGCGGCGCGGGCGCATTCTCCGACGGCAAGTACAACATCACCAACGATTTCGGCGGCACACTCTACGAGTACATCGGCAAAAAGCAGGCGCTCGATCTGATGCACTATGTCGACGAGATCAATATGCTCTACGGCGGCGAGGGCACGAAGCTCTACTCCACCGCCGGCACGAAGTTCAAAAAGCTCTGCATCCAGAACAAGCTCAATCTGCTCGACGCCTCCGTCCGCCATCTCGGCACGGACGTGAACCTCGTCGTGCTCTCGAACCTCTATGACCTGCTCAAGAACAAGGTCGACTTCTACTTCGATTCCCCGTCACCACCATCGCCCGCGAGGGCGAAGGCTACCGTGTCACCGTCGGCGAGACGGACTATACCTGCGACAAGTGCATCGTCTCCGTCGGCCGCGTCGGCAGCAAGTGGATGGAGGGCGTGTGCCAGGAGCTCAAGATCCCCACGAAGTCGAACCGCGTCGATATCGGTGTGCGCGTCGAGATCCCCGCCGTCGTCTTCTCCCACCTGACTGACGAGCTCTACGAGAGCAAGATCGTCTATCGCACGGAAAAGTTCGAGGACAACGTCCGCACGTTCTGCATGAACCCCAACGGCATCGTCGTCAACGAGAACACGAACGGCATCGTCACGGTCAACGGCCACAGCTATGAGGATAAGTCCCTCCAGACCGAGAACACGAACTTCGCGCTTCTCGTTGCCAAGCACTTCTCCGAGCCGTTCAAGGATTCCAACGGCTACGGCGAGTCCATCGCCCGCCTTTCCAACATGCTCGGCGGCGGCGTCATCGTCCAGCGCTTCGGCGACCTCGTCCGCGGCCGGCGCAGCACGGTCAAGCGCATCGAAGAAGGCCTCGTCACGCCGACGCTCGCGGCGACCCCCGGTGATCTGAGCCTCGTGCTGCCCAAGCGCATTCTGGACGGCATCATCGAGATGATCTACGCGCTCGACAAGATCGCGCCGGGCACGGCGAACGACGATACGCTGCTCTACGGCGTGGAGGTCAAGTTCTACAACATGGAGGTCGCGCTCGACGAGCACCTTGAAACGCCGTACAAGGGGCTCTATGTCATCGGCGACGGCAGCGGTATTACGCATTCGCTGTCGCACGCATCGGCGAGCGGTGTTTATGTTGCCAGAGAGATTCTGGAAACGGTTTAATTTTCTGCTTTGCAGAAGTTGAAATGTTCCCTGCACCGTGCAGGGGACTCGTGGAAAAGGGGGTATTCTCTCACGTGAGAGAATACCCCCTTTTGATCCCCCAAGAGAACGGCAGGGGCGTTTCGATCTCGCCCCTGCACCCCTAACGACCAAAAGGGATGGGCCTTGCCCCTCCTTTTTGGATTATCCACCCCTTGGCGCTTCCGGCAAGAAGTGTGCCTACTTTGGATAATTCTGTTTCGACAGTACCCTCCAAGGCGGCATTGCTGCGCTCGCCGCGGGAAAATGAAAGCTACCGACTAACACACCGGTAGCTTTCAGATAAATTCGATAATATCGTTTGGGGTGCAGTCGATCAGTTTGCAGAGCTTTTCCAGCGTCAGCAGTGTGATGTTCTTTCCCTTTTTCAGCGAATCCAAAGTCTTATTGTCAAGCCCATTTTGCAGCAGATAATACTGCGAAATACCTTTTTCCTGCAACGTTTTCCATAAAGGCTCGTAACTGATGATTGTCCTCACCCCACCTTCTTACGAGCCTATTATATGGAGCAAAGTGAAAAACAAGTATTGTGTATATCTCCACAATGCGGTAGAATGCCATCAAGGAGGGATGCACTATGACAACTTATAAAAGTCTCTACCACCTGATGGTACGCTCCATGAGCGAAGCCATCGACCTTTACGATGAGGGCAAGGGCATTCTTGCCCGTGAAGTCCTGAAAAAAGCCCTGTTAGACGCAGAAGAACAAGTCATCACACATGATATCATCCCCGACGAGCCTATCGGCAGTACCGATTCAGCAGAAAACTAAAAAAATCCCCAGCGCGGCGAGCGCAGCAATGCCGCTCCGGCAGGTACTATCAGCTCAGAAGCATCCAAAGTAGGTGCAGTGCTTATCGGAAGTGCCACGGGGTGGATAATCCAAAAAGGAGGGGCAAGGCCCCTCCCTTTTGGTCGTTAGGGGTGCAGGGGCGAAATCGAAACGCCCCTGCCGTTCTCTTAGGGGTTCAAAAGGGGACCTTCTCTCACGTGAGAGAAGGTCCCCTTTTATCCGCGCTCCCCTGCTTGCAGGGGGAACATTTCAATGATTACTTTTTAAAGCTATCTTTAAGAGTAACCGACCGGTTGAACACCAGATGATCCTCGGAGCAATCCTTGTTATCAAGGCAGAAATACCCAAGGCGCATGAACTGAAAGCTCGGCGCTGTCTTGCCCTTCTTTTCGGTCTTGTCGTACGCCGCGGCGATGTCGCGCATGCGCGGCTCGACCTTGCAGCCGGTCAGCACCTCGAGCGAATCGGGGTTCATGCAGGCAAGGAAATCCTTGTCCGCGCCGTCGGGTGCGGGGTCGCTGAACAGCTCGCTGTAAACACGCACCTCGGCGTCCAGCGCGGTCGCGGCGTCGACCCAGTGGATCGTCGCGCCCTTAACCTTGCGGCCGTCGGCGGGATCGCCGCCCGGCGAGTTCGGGTCGTACTCGGCGTAGACCTCGACGACGTTGCCGTTTTCATCCTTCTTGCAGCCCGTGCAGGTGATGAGGTACGCGCCCTTGAGGCGGCACTCGGGGCCGTTCGGCGTTAGGCGCTTGTACTTGGGCACGGGGACTTCCATGAAGTCGTCGGCCTCGATCCAGCACTCGCGGGAGAACGTGATCTCATGCGTGCCGGAGGCAGGGTCGGTCGGGTTATTTTCGACCGTGAACGTCTCGCTCTTGCCCTCGGGATAGTTCGTGATGACAAGCTTCACCGGATGCAGCACGCCCATCGTGCGCTCAGCCTTCTCTCGTTGAGGTCCTCGCGCAGGCAGTGCTCGAGGAAGCTGTACTCGACCACGCTCGCGCTCTTGGCAACGCCGATGCGGTCGCAGAAATTGCGGATGGACTTCGGCGTGAAGCCGCGGCGGCGCAGGCCGCACAGCGTCGGCATCCGCGGATCGTCCCAGCCGGAGACGATTCCCTCTTCGACGAGCTTTCTGAGCTTGCGCTTCGACATGACCGTGTGATCGATGCCAAGGCGGGCAAACTCGATCTGGCGCGGCTTGCAGGGCACGGAGACATTGTTCACCACCCAGTCGTAGAGCGGGCGGTGCGCCTCGAATTCCAGCGAGCAGAGCGAGTGCGTGATGCCCTCGAGCGCGTCCTGAATGGGGTGGGCAAAGTCGTACATTGGGTAGATGCACCACTTGTCGCCCTGACGGTGATGGTGCATGTAGCGGATGCGGTAAATAACAGGGTCGCGCATGTTGAAGTTGCCGGAGGCCAGGTCGATCTTTGCGCGCAGCGTGCGGCTGCCCTCGGGGAACTCGCCGTTCTTCATGCGCTCAAAGAGGTCGAGGTTCTCCTCCACGTCGCGGTCGCGGTAGGGGGAGACGGCGGGCTTGCCGATGTCGCCGCGGTACTCCTTCGCCTCCTCGGGCGTCAGGTCGCAGACGTAGGCAAGGCCCTTTTTGATGAGCTCGACGGCGTACTCGTAGTCCTTTTCAAAATAGTCGCTGCCGTAGAAGAAACGGTCGCCCCAGTCGAAGCCCAGCCAGTGGATGTCCTCTTTGATGGCGTCGACAAATTCGACGTCCTCCTTCGTGGGGTTCGTGTCGTCCATGCGCAGGTTGCAAAGGCCGCCGAAGCGCTCGGCGGTGCCAAAGTCGATGGTCAGCGCCTTGCAGTGGCCGATGTGCAGATAGCCGTTCGGCTCCGGCGGAAAACGGGTGTGGACCTGCTGGCCCTGGAAGCGCCCACCCTCCGCGATGTCTTCTTCGATGAAGGCGTCGATAAAATTTTTGCTGCCGGATTCGCCCTCAGCGGCGGCAGTCTTGACTTCCTCAGCCATATGATCCATTCCTTTCTTCGCGTCTGCTGTGAGGCAGACAAAATAATGAAATATTATATCCCGTATTGGGAGTTATTGCAAGCATAATATGCTTGCAGATTCCCTGCGGCCGCGCAGGGGTGCGGGACAAAGGGGATATTCTCTTTCGCGAAAGAGAATATCCCCTTTGGAACCCCAAGAGAAAGGCGTTTAGATTGGCAGTCGCGGGCTTGAATGACCTTGATGCCTCCGGAATGGAAATACCTGCGCGCGGCGTTGCCGCGTTTAGTTCTTCTATACGATTTGGCCTACTTCTATTTTCGCTGTCGCTTTGCCTGCAATTCGTTACCCTTACGCAATTTCCGACTACTTCAGATTTGTACAAACTTGCCATTGCCTGCCAAGGCGGCATTGCTGGCGCTCGCCGCAATATACGCACTATCGGTAGACGGTGATTAGGCTGTACCAAAACGAGATCAGCAGCGCGGCAGCGGATAATAGGAGCAGAGGCAAGTCGTATCACAGCGCCAATGGCAGCGAGCGATGCGATGCTGCCACGCAGGCTCCCGATTCCGCAGGCTGTGCACCTCTTCAAGCCCCAATCTCGCAATGTCAAAACCTTTCTCTTGGGGGATTTAAAGGGGGCTGTTCTCTTTTGTGAAAGAGAACAGCCCCCTTTGCCCCGTTCCCTGCTGGCACGCAGGGATAATTTCGCTCTTCATTGGAAGAGCTTTTCAAGCTCTTCCCTGCTCATCAGCAAATTGAGCACCTCCACCAGCGCATTTGTGCTCAAATGCTCCGGCAGCTCCAGCCTTTTGCACAGCGCTTTGCGCTTTTCCACGCTGTCCGGGCCGATCAGGCCCAGGTCATAGAGGTCTGCTTTTGTGATGGATTTTCCCTTTACAGTGCTTTTTTCATCAATGGTCGCGCCCGCACGGCGGAGGGCGTCAAGCAAAATTTCCGGCTTCATGCCCTCGACGCCGAGCTTGCCCTCCTTGCCGCCCTTGCGCTTGCGCTTCTCCTTGCCGTAGATGTCCGGTACGTAGGCTTGCAGCACACGACCCTCGGGGATATTGCCCTTGACGCGGTTACGGATCACGAATCCCGCGCCGTCGGGGTCGGTGAAGAGGATGATGCCCCGCTCCTTGGCGAGCTTTCGCAAAAAGGCCTGCTTTTCCTTGTCGTTGAACACGGCGAAGCCGCCGAGCTCCACGATGACCGCGTCCACGACCTGCGAGAGCGTGTTTTTGTCGTACCGCCCCTCAACGACGATGACTTCCTTTACCTTCGGCTTTGCCATAGATTCACTTCCCCTGTGCAAGGCGCATCAGCAGCAGCTTGAGCTCACCCTCGCTGTCGATGCCCTTTTCACTCTTCATGCGTTGGTCGAGCCGCTGGCACATGAGAAGGCTCTGGCTGCACCACTCGCTCGTCGTTTTGCGCGCCGCCTCCATCAGTAAGCGCGCGGGATAGTCTGACCGCATCCCCCACAGCTCCATGAGCCAGAGCTTGTCCTTGCCGTTGTCGAGCGCGATGCGCGCGGTGTAGATGCGCCGCAGCTCCTTGCTGATAACGGCCAAGATCACAAACGGCTCCTCCTGCTTTTTGAGCAGCTGACCCAAAAGCTCCGACGCGCGGCCGTAGTCGCGCTTCGTGATGGCGTTCGTCATATCGAACACCACCGCGTCGAGCACAGGATCGGCCACGGCGTTGATGTCGTCGGTCGTGATGTTCTTTCCTTGGCGTAGGCGCCGATCTTCTCGATCTCCGGCACAAGGCCGGTCATCAGCGCGCCGCAGGTGAAGATCAGATGCTCCGCCGTCTGCGCGTCGATACCCTTACCGAGCGCGCGGAAGCGCCGCCCGATCCAATTGATGAGGTCGCTGCGCTCCTGTGCCTCGAACTTGACGCTCTGTGCGTTTTTGTCGAGCGCCTCATAGAGCTTTTTATAGGTCTTGCTCGGCTTATACTCAATGAGATCATACACAAACACGAGGCAGCAGTACGGCGGAAAGTCATTGAGCAGCGCGATGAGTGCCGTGCGCTGCTCCTCGGGGAGCTTAAAAAGGTCACAGTCCGTTACCACGATGAGCGTGCGCTCGGCCATCATCGGCATCGCCTCGACCGCCTCGTTCAGCTCCTGCATCGTCAGCGTCTTGCCGCTCAGGCGGTGGTAGTTGAACTCCTCAAAGCCCGCGGGAACGAGCTTTTTTTTGATCTCGCCGAGGTAGTATTCGCGCAGATAGCTCTCCTCGCCGTAAAAGATGTAGACCTGACCGATATTGCCCGCGCTCAGGTCGCTTTTCAATTTCTGATAGCCCTTGTTGGGCGTTTTTCTCTCTGCCATGAAGTCCTCTCAGTCCACTGTGATCAATATATTGCCCTGCATGTCCGTGCGGTAGACCGTCATGCCCGCGTCCGTCAGGCGCAGCAGCGCCTCCTCGGTCGGATGGCCGTAGCTGTTGTCGCCCACGCTGATGACGCCGGCCTCCGGCGTCACCGATTCGAGCAGCGTCGTACCGGTGGAATACTTCGAGCCGTGATGTCCGACGAGCAGCACTTCGATATCCGGTAAATCATAGGTCTCGACGAGCTTCGTCTCGGTTTTCGCGTCCATATCGCCGGTGATGAGCGTGTCGAAGTCGCCGAGCGAGCACAAAATCGTCAGGCCCAGCTCGTTTGCGCCCTTCTCGCCGAGCGGCGGATAGATGCTCATTGTCGACGCGCCGTTCGTGACCTCTATCACCTCGGTGACATAGTGGATGTTCACGCCGTAGCGCTCGGCGAGCGCTTCGACCTCATCGCGGTCACCCTCGCCCGCGTCGATATCGGCAAGGTAGATGGTATCGACATCCACGCGCGCAAAGAGCGCGGCAAGGCCGTTGGCGTGGTCCTCGTGATAATGCGTCAGCACCACGGAGTCGAGCGTCGCCCCTGCGGAGCGCAGATAGTCCGCCGCGATCGCGCCGGCGTCGATGTAGGAATTTTTGCTGCCGCAATCCACGAGCGCCGCGTGGCCCTCGGAAATGAGCAGCACGCTCTCCCCCTGCCCCACGTCGAGCGCGACGACGTTCAGCCCGCCCTGTTCATAGTGTAGGGCATTGACCTTTGCCGCGGCGAAGAGCGACAGGACGGAAAGCCCCACCGCCGCAAAATAACGGTACTTCCCGCGCTTTGCCAGCGCGCAGGCAATGAAGATCGCGTACACGTACGCAAGCCACGCGACGGAAAACGCGGTGTTGAAATAGATGGCGTGGAACGGCAGTTCCTCCAAAAGTCCCGCGATGGCGAGCACGGCGCGAATGCCGAGCGCCGGCACAAAGGCACAGGCCGCGCCGAGCTGCGGCACAGCCGCCGCGATCAGTACCGAAAGTAATCCCAGCGCGAACACGACGCTCACGAGCCACAGGCAAAGCAGGTTGCTCAAAAGCGACACGATGGAGAGCGTTCCGAAATAGTAGCACGCAAGCGGCGTGGAAAACACCATCGCGCCGAGCGTCGTCGAAAACGACAGCAGCGCCGCGCGCACAAGCTTGTGCTTGCCGTGGGCGCGCTCGTGAGCTTCGGCGTCAGCCAGATAATGCCCGACACCGCGGAAAACGATAATTGTAAGCTGATGCTTGCGATGGCGAACGGATTTTTGAGTAAAATGAGCAGCAGCGCAAACGAGATGGACGTCGGCGGGTCGTTGTCGCGCCCCAGAAGCGGCGCGATCATGCCCATCGAGATCATGATGCACGCGCGCAGGATGCTCGGCGTCAGGCCTGTGACGAACGCATAGAGAAAAATGAGTGGGATCGTCACGGCGCAGCGGAGCTTTTTCCGCTTATCGCCCATCAGCGAACCGATCAGCGACGCCAGAAAGCAGCAGTGCAGACCCGAGACGGCCATCACGTGGGAAAGGCCCACCTCGGATAAGTTGCTCGCGTCCTCCTCGTCGAGATATTTCTTGTCGCCCAGCAGCAGCGCCCGCAGAAATGCACCCTCGCGCTCGCTGTAGCTGCGCTCAATGGTCTCACCGAGCGTCCTTGCGATGCGCTGCGGCAGATACTTGAGCGCGCCCGCGTTTGTGTCGTCATAAGTCGGGTCGCCGCGCTGATAGAGCAGGATATAGACGCCCTTGGCTGTGAAGTTGCGCAGTTGCAGTCCCTTCCCCGTCGGGTCGGTCGCGCTGTTGAACAGCGCCTCCGCCGTCACGTGCGTGCCGGGCTCGAGGTCCATAAGCTCCGCGTCGCCGTAGTAGATGGCACGCCCCGGCAGGCCGCGGTTCAGGATCTTCACCGTGACCTTCGCGCCGTGGCTCGTCTCCTCGGCATAGCCCAAAAGCTCGACCTCAACCGTGTCCTGCGTGCCGAGCAGCGCGTCGTTCGGCGCTTTGATAAAATGCGCATAAAGCGTGTTGTACCCGAACGCAAAGCATAAGCCCAGCGCGCACAAAAACGCGCGCTTTGCCCAGTCCCCGCGCTTGTTTGCGCAGCCACAAAGTCCCATGACAAGCGCCGCCGCGGCAAACACGCCGCACAAAATGAGCGCCCACTGCGCACTCAGTAAATACTGCGAGAGCGCAACGCCCGCCGCAAACGCCGCGCAGAAGATCGCCAGTACCCTCATCGGCGCGCAGGGTCGTCCGTCAGCCCGAGCAAGTAGTCGGTGCTGACGCGGTAGTAGTCGGCGAGCTTGATGACCGCCCACACAGGGATCTCACGCTCGCCCTTTTCATATCGCCAATAAACGTTGCGATTCAGATTGAGATATTCGGCGATCTCGATCTGCGTCTTATCGTTGTCAACTCGAAGATCTTCCAGCCGCTGGAAATACATGAAATCACCTCGGATTTATGCTACCATTCGGTAACATTTCCGAGAGAATCTTCACCCATACGGCTTCACATTATGCATGTAAGCATACAACAATTCTTGCCGTTTGGCAAGGAAGAAAATGCCGCCTGCGGGCGGCAGAACCACACCCCCCATTTTCTTTCCCGAGAAAGAAAACGGGCGGTGTGACCGTCCAAAAGAAAGGCGTTTGCATTGCAAGTCTCAGACTTGAACAACTCTTATGCCTGCGGAATGAAATGCCTGCCAGGCGTTCTATCTAAACGACTTGACTGACTTCTATCCTCGCTGACGCTCCCTCATCTAAACGAAAGTCTGGTGGAATCCATCATCCCAGCAAACATTCCCATAGAAGGAAATAGATAAAGGGAAACGTATTGCAGGCAGAGCGGCAGCGGATGATAGTAGCAGAGGCAAATCGTATTGCAGTGCTAAACGCGGCTTCGCCGCGCTATGGGCAGTGCAATCGGCAAACGCCGCAGCTCTTCGAGCAGCTCGCTTGCAATGTGAATTTTCTCTGGGAGGGTGTAAGGGAGGGGTATCTCTTTTTGAAAAAGAGATACCCCTCCCTTATCCGCATCCCCTGCGCGGCGCAGGGAATGGATGCAGCGCTGCCGCGCTGCCAATTTCGCTTCCCCTACGGGAAAACAATCAGCCCGGAGGCCAAGTCATGTCGCGGCCGGCGAGAACATGAAAGTGCAGGTGCGGCACGCTCTGCCCCGCCTGCTCGCCGATGTTGGACACGACGCGGTAACTCTCGATGCCCTTCTCCTTGGTGAGCTTGGCAATGACCTCGAAGATGTGCGCGACGACAGCGCTGTTCTCTTCGTTCACACCCGCGACAGATGCGATGTGTGCCTTCGGGATCACAAGAAAGTGCACCGGCGCCTGCGGCGCGATGTCGTTGAAGGCATAGCAGAGGTCGTCCTCGTAGACCTTGTTCGACGGGATGTCGCCCGCGATGATCTTGCAGAACAGACAATCAGACATGTTTTATCGCTCCTTTCTGTAAAGTAATTTTATCTTACACAAATTGATTTTTCTCGGCATCGTAGGTGTAACCGATGCCTGCAAGCGATGTTTCGATGCTCTCGCGCGCAACGTCCAGATCGTCGCACAATGCGTCAAGAGAATCGTAAAAATCGCGCAGCTTCATATTCACGGCGCTCAGCAGCATCGCCGGATCTTTCGGTAACGCCGCCATCAGCCGAGCTTGCTCAGGATGAGATCATCCACCGCCGCGAGCGCGTCGTCGACCTTGCTCACTTCGGTGCCGCCGCCCATGGCAGAGTCGGGCTTGCCGCCGCCCTTGCCGCCGCAGATAGGCGCGATGGCCTTGATGATATCGCCTGCCTTGATTCCGCTTGCGACCGCTTCCTTGCCGCACACGGCCAGAAGCGTGACCTTGCCGTCCTTGACGGAGGCGAGCACGCCGACGATCTTGGGCTCCTTGTCGCGCAGGAAGTCGCCGAGCTTGCGCAGGGCGTTTGCATCCATGCCGTCGCGCTGGGCGGTGACGAGCTTCAGGCCCTTCACTTCCTTGGCGGAGGTCAGGAACGTGCGCGCCTCGCCGAGCGATGCCTGCTCCTTGAACTTTTCAAGCTGGCTCTTGATCTCCTTCATCTCGCTCAGCATGCCGCCGATGCGGCTTTCGAGCTCGTTCGACGTGGTCTTTAAGAGCTGCGCCGCGCGGATGAGCCTCTCCTGGCCGCTTCTAAGCTCTTCGAGCGTCTGTTTGCCGGTGATGGCCTCGATGCGACGCACGCCGGAGGCGACGCTGCCCTCGCTCTTGATGCGGAACAGGCCGACCTTGGCGGTGTTGTCAAGATGCGTGCCGCCGCAGAATTCCATGGACACATCGCCCATCTCGACCACGCGGACAACGTCGCCGTACTTTTCGCCAAACATGGCGACAGCGCCCTTCTTCTTCGCTTCCTCGATGGGCAGCACCTCGGTCACAACGGGGATGCCGCGCAGGATCGCGTCGTTGACGAAGGTATCGACCGCGAGCAGCTGCTCGGGCGTGATGGACTCAAAGTGCGTGAAGTCGAAGCGCAGACGGTCGGGCTCAACAAGAGAACCGGCCTGATGCACGTGGTCGCCGAGCACCGCCTTGAGCGCGGCGTCGAGAAGATGGGTGGCCGTGTGGCCGCGGCGGATGGCCATGCGGCGCTCCGAATCAATGGATGCCGTCACGGTGTCGCCGAGCTGGAAGCTGCCGGGGATGACCTTACCTGTGTGCATGAACTTGCCGCCCTTGTTCTTCTGGACGTCCGTGACCTCAAACACGGCCTCGCCGCAGCGGATGACGCCCGTATCGCCGATCTGGCCACCCATTTCGGCATAGAACGGAGTCTTGTCGAGAACGATGATGCCCTCGACGCCGCTCATCATAGCCTCGGCCTGCTCACCCTCGACCACCAGCGCGACGAGCTTCGCGTCGTCGATGGAATCGTGGTCGTAGCCGACAAACTCGGTGGACGGAATGTCCTTGCCGAACTCGACGCCCGCCCAGCCGAGGTCGCCGAGCGCCTTGCGCGCCTCGCGGGCGCGGGTCTTCTGCTCCTGCATCTCGTGGTCAAAGGCCTTGCGGTCGAGCGTCATGCCCTCGTCCTCGACCATCTCGACCGTCAGGTCGATGGGGAAGCCGTAGGTGTCGTACAGCTTGAACGCGTCCGCGCCGGAGAAGACGGTCTCGCCCTTCTCCTTGTGGGCGTTCAGAAGCTCGGTGAAGATCTTCATGCCGCCGTCGATGGTCTTGGCAAAGTTCTCCTCCTCGGTGCGGATGACCTTGGTGATATAGGCCTGACGCTCGCGCAGCTCGGGATAATGGCCTTCGTTCTCGTGCACGACCGTATCCACGACCTCATAGAGGAACGGACGGTTGACGCCAAGCAGCTTGCCGTGGCGGGCGGCTCTTCTCAGCAGGCGGCGCAGCACGTAGCCGCGGCCCTCGTTGCTGGGCAGCACGCCGTCGCAGATCATAAAGGAAGCCGAGCGGATGTGGTCGGTGATGACGCGCAGGGACACGTCTTTCTCGCGGCTCTGGCCGTAGCTCGCGCCGGTGATCTCCGTGACCTTGTTCGTGATGTTCATCACCGTGTCGACGTCGAAGAGCGAATCAACGTCCTGGCACACGACGGCCAGACGCTCCAGGCCCATGCCGGTGTCGATGTTCTTCTGCTTGAGCTCGGTGTAGTGGCCGTGGCCGTCGTTGTCGAACTGGGAGAAGACGTTGTTCCAGACCTCCATATAGCGGTCGCAGTCGCAGCCGACGGTGCAGCCGGGCTTGCCGCAGCCGTACTTTTCGCCGCGGTCGTAGTAAATTTCAGAGCAGGGGCCGCAGGGACCGGAGCCGTGCTCCCAGAAGTTGTCCTCCTTGCCGAACTTGAAGATGCGGTCCTCGGGGATGCCGATCTCCTCGTGCCAGATGCGGAACGCCTCGTCGTCGGCGGGTGTGGTCTCGTTGCCGGCGAAAACAGAGGGATACAGGCGGTTCGGGTCGAGGCCGACCCACTCGGGGCTCGTCAGGAATTCCCACGCCCAGTGGATGGCCTCGGTCTTGAAATAGTCGCCGAACGAGAAGTTGCCGAGCATTTCAAAGTACGTGCCGTGGCGCGCGGTGTGGCCGATGTTCTCGATGTCGCCGGTGCGGATGCACTTCTGGCAGGTGGTCACGCGGTGGCGCGGGGGCTCCTGCTCGCCGGTGAAGAACGGCTTCATCGGCGCCATACCGGAGTTGATGAGCAGCAGCGACGCGTCGTTCTGCGGGATCAGGGAAAAGCTGGGCAGGCGCAGATGGCCTTTTGTCTCAAAAAAGTGCAGGAACATTTCCCGCAGCTCATTGAGACCGTAATACTTGGGCTGAGACATGGTTGGTTTCTCCTTTTATTGTAAAATTTACTGTTGTTCGTTCTGTGTTTTCAGATAAGCGCTCAATTCCGCGAGCTCACGGTCGAGATTTTTATAGAACTGCGTGACGTGCCATCCGTCGCAGAGCGCGTGGTTGATGAAAAGTGACATCGGCAGCATCATGCGGCCGTTTTCCTCGCGGTATTTTCCCCAGGCGAAGCGCGGATTGCTGTCGTCTGCGCCGCCGGCGGGCTCTTTGATCTGCGTGTAGTAGAGCCACGGCACGCAGGAGACGAAGAAATTCGCCAGCACGTCGCCATCCTCGGTCAGCGTACCGCGCTCGAGCGTCTCCTTCTGCCGCCGCTTGCCCTCGGCGACAAACTTTTCGTAAGACGACAGATCGTCCTCAAGCAGGCAGTAGACGTAAACGCCCGTGCCGTCGGGCTTCATCACGGTGTACGACGGGTCACAGTGATCATACTCAACGACCTGACCGTCGGGCAGCAATCTCCGCCGCAGCTCGGGCACGGCGTTCGCCGCGCGCATCACCGCATAGAGATAGCTGAGGAAAAACGGACGGCCGTTAAGCGAAGCAAGAAGATCCGTAATATCCACCGGAACCGTGATGCCCGCCCACGGGTCGGTCATCGTGCGGAAGTATTCAAACTGGCCGCCGCGCGGGTCCTTCGTCATGTCGATGATTTTTCTTGTCATCTGCTCACTTCCCTCTCACATCCAGTCCGATAAGGTTCATCTCCGTATCGAACGCGATGCGGAACACCACGGACTTTTTGTCGTATTTCGCGCCGATGACGGCGATGGCATGCGGCTCGTCCGCGTCCGTCACGCCCGTCACCATCGAATCCTTGACCTTTTTGAAGCTGCCGCGCCCCTCGGTCGCGGTATCCATCATCTCTTCAATGGCATCGGCGCTCGTCTGCTCGCGCACGTCCTCGCGCAGCGCGTCGTAGACCTCTTCATATTCGCCTTTCGTCAGCTGCGACATGACGGCAAGTCCCGCGCTCGAGACCTTGTCCTCGTCCATGCCGTCGGGCAGCTTGTTTCCACGGCAGCCGGCCAAAATCACCAGCAGCACCGCAGCCAATGCGAAAAGCCACACTTTTTTGCGCATATCTATCCCTTTCCGAAAAAATAAAGCCCCCGTCCCTACACATAGGGGCGAAGACTTGACACTTCACGGTACCACCCTAATTATCTTTCCGCTTGAGGGAAAGCATCTTAGCCGTCCGGTAACGGGGACGAGACGTTCCGCTCCTCGCGGACGGCTCCAAAGCGGCTGCTTCGCACCGGTGGCCGAGGGCTTGCACCATTCCCCTCTCGCTTCAGGCTCGTCTGCAAAGCTGACTTTTTCATCGCGTTTTACTTGCGTTATTATATCTCAAATTCAGCTTTTGTCAAGCATCCCTTGCCTTTGGGCAGAAAATGGCATATACTGCTTTCGTTTGAATGATGAAGGGAGAATCGCTATGAACCGTTCCCGCTCCGGCTATGTCTATATCGCCCTCTGTGCCGTCATTTTCAGCACGATGGAGGTCATGCTCAAAACCGTGCACGGCGTGTTTGCGCCCATGCAGATCACGTGTCTGCGCTTTCTCGTCGGCGGCATTCTGCTCATCCCGTTCGCCTCGCGCTCGATGAAGAAGAAAAACGCCTCGCTCTCGCGAAAGGACATCGGCTTTTTCGCGCTTTCGGGCTTTCTGTGCATCGTCATCGCGATGTCGCTCTACCAGATGTCCGTGACCTATACGCGCGCGTCAATCGTGGCGGTCATCTTCTCCTGCAATCCGATCTTCGTCACGGTGTTCGCCCATCTCTTCCTGCATGAGGACATTCATCGCAACCACATTATCGCGCTCATTTTGGAGCTCACGGCGGCGCTCATCATCATTGACCCCATTCATGCGACGCTCGATCCCACAGGCTCGGTGCTCGCCATTCTCTCCGCCGTGATGTTCGCACTCTACAGTGTGTTCGGCAAAAAGCGTACACCGCGCTTCGGCGGCATCGCTGTTACGTGCCTGAGCTTTCTCTTCGGCGCGGGCGAGCTCGTGTTCATTCTGCTCTTCGGCCGCACGGCGGCGGGCGCGTCGCTCTATGGCGCGGTGGGGCTGAACCTCTTTATCGACGTGCCGCTCTTTGAAAATATCCCTGCCTCGGCCATTCCGGCACTGCTGTACATCTGCTGCATCAACTCCGCGGCGGGCTTCGTCTGCCACATGATGGCGATGGAGAAAACGTCCGCGCAGGAGGCGTCACTCATTTTCTTCCTAAAGCCCATCTTGGCGCCGATCTTCGCGCTTCTTTTCCTCAAGGAGGAAATTCCGCTCAATATGATCGTCGGCATCGTCTGCTTCCTGATTGGGTCGCTGTGCGCGATCCTGCCGGGGATCCTTGCTCAACGCAGGGCGTTGAAAGCGCAAAAATAAGTTTTTGCATTTTTTCCTGCGGCTGCGCAGGAGGAGCAGGAAATGTGGTGCAGCACCTTCGGCGCTGCCTATCCCCCCCGTGCCCGAAAAGGCGCGAAAAAGCGTTTTAATCCTTTGCGCTCAAAGAAACCGCATGGCGCACAAAGCTGATCGGCGGCACATAGCGCGGCAGCTTCATCTTAAACACCGTCTGCGGTGTGCGCGGCTCGTAGAGCTCGAAGCCCTCGAGGTCGTGCATCACGGGCGCGGTCATCGTGAACGGGCGGCTGTCGGGGCCGACGAGCTCGATCTCGTCGCCCGCGGCAAACTTGTTGCGAAGCGACAGCGTCGCGTTGCCGTCCGCATCGCAGTCCGTCACGACGGCGCAGACCTGCCAGTCGCGGATGTAGCGCGAATTTTCGTAATACTGCCCGGGCTGGCCGTAGTAGAAGCCCGTCGAATAATGGCGGTGGCTCACATGCTCTACCTCATCGCGCCATACGGGGTCGACTTCCCTGCCCGCGGCGACGTCGTCAAGCACATGGCGGTACGCACCTGTGACGATGGCGGCGTAGTAGGCCGACTTCGCGCGCCCCTCGATCTTGATGCAGTCGATGCCCGCGTCCATGATATCGTCTAAATGGTCGATCATGCACATATCGCGCGAGTTCATGATGTAGGTCCCCTTCTCATCCTCGAAGACGGGGAAATATTCGCCCGGACGTTTCTCCTCCATCAGCGCATACTGGTAGCGGCAGGGCTGGGCGCACTGGCCGCGGTTCGAGTCGCGGCCGGTCATATAGTTTGAGAGAAGGCAGCGGCCCGAATAGCTCACGCACATCGCGCCATGACAGAAGGTCTCGACCTCCAGCTCCTCTGGAATTTTCGCGCGCATTTCGCGAATCTCCTGTAAAGACACTTCCCTTGCCAGCACCACTCGTTTCGCGCCCAAATCGTACCATGCGCGGGCGCACTCGTAGTTTGCGATCGACTGCTGGGTCGAGATATGGCGCTCGCACTTGGGCGCATACTTCCCCGCGAGCGTAAACGCGCCGAGGTCGGCCAAAATAAGCGCGTCGACACCCGCGTCGTTCAAACGCTCCAAGTGCTCGGGCAGGCGCGCGACCTCGTCGTTGCGCGGCATCGTATTCACCGTCACGTGGACGCGCACACCGTGGTCGTGCGCGAACTTCGCCGCTTTGGGAAGCTCCTCCGGCGTGAAGTTGCCCGCGAACGAGCGCATGCCGAAGCTCGTACCGGCTAAGTACACTGCGTCCGCGCCGTAGAGCACGGCCATCTGCAATTTTTCCATATCGCCCGCCGGGGCGAGGATCTCAGGTTTTCTTCTCATCGTTGTCCTCTTTCAAAGCGGCAGCGTGGCATAAGCCACGCTGCCGCGTCATTTTATGTTAGCCTGCGTACTGGCTGGAGCTGACGAAGCTCGAGTGCTCCGCGTAGGTCTTGAAGAAGTGGTGCACGCCGTCCTTGCCGAGCGCGTAGAAGTAGTAGTTCGTCTGCGCCGGTTCGAGCGCCGCCTGGATGGAGGCGAGACCGGGGTTCGCGATGGGCGTGGGCGGTAAGCCCTCGTACATCGAGAGGTTGTAGGGCGTGTTGTAATTGAGGTCGCTGCTCGTCAGCGTTCCGGTGTAGTTATCGCCGAGGCCGTAGATGAGCGAAGCATCGATCTGGAGCTTGTGGTACGTCTCGCCCACGTTGTTGAGGCGGTTGTAGATGACCGACGCGATGTTCTCGCGATCCGTGCCGTCCGTCTCCTTTTCGATGAGCGAGGCGATGGTCAAGATCTGGTTGAGCGAATAGCCGGAGGCCTCGACCTTTTGCATGAGCTCATCGCTCATCTTTGTATTAAAGTTGTCGAGCAGTCTCGACAGCGCGTGCGTCGGGTCCTCGTCCACGAAGAATTCGTAGGTATCGGGGAAGAGATAGCCCTCAAGGCGCGTCAGGTCGCCCTTCTTATTGTTGTCGATGAACGAATAGTCGAAGTCCGAGTTCATCGCCGCGTCGGTGAGCTTTTCCGCCGTGTTGACACCATACTTGTCCATCAGCGCGATGATCTGGCGGACATTATAGCCCTCTGGGATCGAAATTTTAACGGTATTCGCCGTGAGCGACGCGTTCTTGTTGCTCATGCGGTTGATGAGCGCGTCGTAGTCCATGTCGCTGTCGACGGCGTAGGTGCCGATGCCGATGCGGCTTTCCGCGTGGCGGAGCCTGCCGAACGCCTTGAAGAACCACTTGTACTTAATGAGCCCCTCGTCGTGGAGCTTCGTGGCGATGGTGTTCAGATTGTCGTCGCGCGTGATCTCGATGGTCGTCTCGACCGGTGCCTTGTTGAAAGAGCACATGTCGTTCGCCAGCAGCCAGCCCACACCGGCGAGGATCGCCGACGTGATGAGCACGAACGCGAGCCACAGCGTAAAGCGGCGGCGCTGCCCTTTCTTCTTCAGTTTTTGCCGCTCGGCGCTGCTGCGCGTGGAGCGGTGCTGCGTGCGCTGCTCCGCTTCGCGGACGCTCTCGGCGTCCCAGCGGGCGGTTTGATCGTAGTTGTCCTCGTAGCTCATAGCTCCTCCTTGCTGATTTGAAATTCCCTCACCTTTTTCTATCGGTCAGGCCCACCTTTGCGCGCTCGCGCATAGGATAGGGCATGACAAGTGAGGTGAAACGAAAATGTGCAATAACAACAATAGCTGCGTGTGGCTGATCCTCATCATCATTCTGGTGCTGTTCGGCTGCGGCGGGTGCGGCAATGGCTGCGGTTGCGGCTGTGGCTGCAGCAACAACTGCGGCTGCGGCAACAGCAACGATTGCTGCTGCTAAGGCACTCTCCTCCTGTGAAGATGGGGCGCGTGAGCGTCCCCTTTTCACTTGTTTTTGATGTGGTCAAGCCTTCAAAAGTTCCGTCACGCGGCGGTAAATTTCCTCGTGTATGTCTTCGACCGTGCGCATCGCGCCGTCTTTCGAGCAGCCAATGCGCTGCCAGGAGCAGCGCTCGGCGACCTTTTTCGCATTCTCGCGGCACGCGCGCAGGTAAGCTTCATCCTGCTCGTGGATGTCGGCCTTCGTGTTTGTCGCCTGTTCGCGCTCGCGCATCATCTTTTCGGTCAGCTCGGTTGGCACGTCGAGATAAAAGACGAGCGACGGCTCAGGCAGTCCCAGAAGGCCGTATTCAAAGCCGAAGAGCCAGTCGAGATACTTCTCCCGCTCGCCGTCCGGCAGCTTGCCGGCCTGATGCACAGCGTTCGAGGTCGTGTAGCGGTCGGCGATCAGAAGTCCACCCGCCTCGTAATATTTGCCCCAGTCCTGCTTGTAGGACGCATAGCGGTCGACCGAATAAAATGTCGACGCGGCATAGGCGTTCACATCGCTCGGGTGCGTGCCGAACGCGCCGCCGAGGTACAGCTCGACGAGCGCGGCGGACTTTTCCCCATAGCGGGGAAAGTTGAGCTTGCGGCAGTCGATGCCCTCGCGCTGCAGCCTCTCGAAGAGCAGCTTGCTCTGCGTCGCCTTGCCGGAGCCGTCCGTGCCTTCAAATACGATCAGCTTGCCGCTCATTTGCGCTTCTCCCCCGCCACATGGACCAGAAAGAGCGGCAGCTTCATCATGCGTCCCGCGCGGGATGGGTTTTTGATGAGCCGGTAGAACCACTCAAGATTGTGCTTGCAGTAGAATTCCGGCGCGCGCTGCGCCACGCCCGCGAACACATCCAGCGAGCCGCCAAGACCCAGCAGCAGCTGACAACCCGTGGCCGCGCCATACTGCGCCATCCACTTCTCCTGCTTCGGCGCGCCGAGACACACGAGCGCCATGTCCGCGCCGCTCGCCTTGATCTCCGCGGCGATGGGGGCATCCTCCTTAAAATAGCCGTCGTGCGTGCCGGCGATGACAAGGCCGGGAAAGCGGTTTTTGAGATTTTCCGCCGCCTGCTCCGCCACGCCCGGCTTCGCGCCGAGTAAGAAAACGCTCTTGCCGAGCTTGGCGCAGCGCTCGATCATGCCCGTACCGAACTCGATGCCGGGCACGCGGCCTCTGAGCGGCTGGTGCAGAATTTTTGCGCCGTAGATGACGCCGATGCCGTCGGGCAGCACGAGGTCCGCGCCGTTCACGGCCGCCATCGCCTCCGCGTCCGCGCGGCAGGTCTCCACGATCTCGGGATTCGGCGTCACCACATAGTGCGCGCCCTCACCCGGAGCACAGAAGCTCTTCCCCGCGCGAGCGCCTCGTCTATCGTCACATTATCAAAGCCAACGCCTAAAAAATATTGATCCGCATGATAGTTCGTCCGTTTCTTTCACATTTTTATTAAAGCAGTTTATTATATCACTTTTTTGCCGCTTTCAACTGCTTTGGCGCTTTTCTCCGGCAGCTGAGAGGATGACTGCCGCAAGTACCAGCGCGCCAGTTACTCGCGCGTGCTCATGCGTTCGTGCAGGACGATCGCGCCGCAGACAACGGCAAAACGAGGCTCAGCAGCAGCGACACGACCGTCGCGGAAGCCGTCCTTCTGCGCGATGATTCGCAGCGTAGCCCACGCCGCCTCGACACCACGCCGACATAGAGCAGGATACGGGATGCAGGTCTTCACCGGCCCGAGCGTGGTGTGCTCGCTGAATGCAAGTGCGCCGATGGCCGAGAGCATGATGACCACTGCAAACTGCGCGCAGGAGTGTACGCCGTCCAC
>VOFK01003322.1_pt1 | contig 214848 bp, 211 predicted proteins | sample 5384121 | NCBI WGS metagenome assembly VOFK01 (sample SAMN12384730, study PRJNA508395) | human gut metagenome | isolation source: healthy gut J | host: Homo sapiens | reverse complement strand
AATACATGGCTGGCTTTGTTTATGAATGCGATGAATCAAATGAAAAAGAATCCCATATTGATAATTTGCCGACTGTAACATATTCTACATATTTGAAAAATTTTTGAATCAAAAGATATTTATAATGGAAATATATGTGGTGATATAGATGGAAATCGTGTCAGAGCATTAAAAATTGATTTGAAAAATTGCGATGGTGAAGTGAAATATTCATGTCATTTTTCAAATGTTGGTTGGTCAGATTTCTATAATAACGGTGAATTGTGTGGTTCTGATAATGCTGGTAGTTCAATTGAGGCTTTTAAGGTAGAATTGGTCGGCAATATTGCTAATAGTTATAATATATATTATTGTAGTTATACAAAAAATCTCGGTTGGCTTGGTTGGGCTAAAAATGGTGAAATTTCAGGAACAACAGGAGGTTCATTGCCTATTACAGCAATAAAAAGTTATTTTAGTTCCCAAAATTGAATATACATCTCATTTAGAGGATATTGGTTGGCAACAATTTGTAAATGAAGACGAAATTTCGGGTACAACAGGAGAAAAGCGTAGAATTGAAGCTATCAAACTGAAATTAAAAGATACTGCGTATTGTGATATACAATACAGTACCCATATAGAAGATGTTGGCTGGGGAAAAAAATGTATATAACGGAACTTTAAGCGGTAGTACTGATCTAAGTCTTCGTTCGGAAGCAATTAAAATTTCACTTTCAGATGAAGCAAATAATAAATTTGATGTGTTATATAAAGTACATGTTGCAGAGAATGGTTGGACAGATTGGATGAAGAATGGTGATGTTGCAGGCACAACCGGTAAAAAACTTAGGCTTGAAGCATATAGAGTCAAGGTTGTTCCAAAAGGTTTTGATAAAAACATATCATCATATCAAAAATTAACTGCTGAAGTTTACAATGTCACCTTTAATCCAAATGGGGGATTATGCAATACTTCATCTAAAGAAGTATCGTACTGTGGCTTTTATGGCACTTTACCAAAACCAACTAAGGATAAGAATATTTTTATTGGTTGGTATGACCCTGCTGATTTTAATAATAAAATCGAAGAAACATCAATATATGAAAATAAGGCAGATGTTATTTTGTATGCTAAATGGGCTATGATAAACGACATCGATCTCGACAATTCAGTCACCGTAGCAGACGCAACATTATTGCAAAAGTATGTTGTGGGTATAGCAACGCTTACAGATGACCAGAAGTTGCTTGCTGATTGCAACGGTGACGGAGTGATTGATGTTCGAGATGCTACATACATTCAGAAAACTATTGTAAAAATACCCGTATAAGTTTTATAAATATTTTCACTCAACAAAAAGCCACGGCAGATTTTTTACTTTCTGCTGTGGCTTTTTAAATTGAAAATTATGATTGAGCGTAACATTGTTACCGTCTGCACAATTATATATTAAAACACCAAAAACAAAAATACAATTCCGCAGAGGATTGCTATTGCTGCGCCGACTATGACATCACGCACATAATGCACTCCTGCACACACTCTTGACACGGAAATCATAACCGCAATGAAGAGGTATGCAATTCCTGCCCACACATTGAACCGCAAAATTGTCATTGCAATGATGAATGCGCTTGCGGTGTGGCGGCTCGGCATACTGTCGGGCTTGCTGTTCTTTGCAAAAACAGGCGCAACTCCGTACCGCACATACGGGCGTTCTTCTTTTATGATAATTCGCAGAAGTGTTATTCCCAAAAACACCCCCGCAGGCACAGTCAGCGACTTTAAAAACAAATCTTTTTGCCACAAAAATGTATATACAAGCAAAATCGGATAGCTTGCAAATACTGTCAGCGGAAAAATTTTATATACGAATTTCAACACATTTTTTGCGGATTTGTTATTCTTGAAGAAATCGGTCAGTTTAATATATTGTTTACGGCTAATTTTCTACATCTCCCAATGCTTTTTACACTCCGATTTTAACATAACCGTTACACTATTTCAACATTATATTTATCAAACCAGTAGTCAAGTTCGATTATATACGCAAGAATCTGCGGTGCTTTCATCAGCTGACCGTACCACGGATTTGTGATTTTATCGGGATTTTCAATGATATCTTCAATTCCTTTTCGGTCAAGCAGTTCGTTTAGAATTGAACGCTTTTTAAGAATTTTTCTAACCCTTTTTACACACTCATTGAAGTAAATCGGATTGTGCGTTTTCGGGTACGGGCTTTTCTTTCGCCAGCAAATTTCTTCGGGCAGAATATCCTCAAAAGCCTTTCGCACAATTCCCTTTTCACGGTTGCCCCATGCCTTTAATTCCCACGGCATATTGTACGCATATTCAACAAGTCTGTAATCGCAGAACGGCACTCTTACCTCAAGTCCGCTGAACATTGAGCATCTGTCTTTTCGCTCAAGCAGACATTGCATAAACCAGTAAAAATTCAGGTAGAACATCTCTCGCATTCGCCTGTCAAGGTCGGTGTCGCTTTTAAGCTTTGGGGCAAGGCTTATTGTGTCAAGATACCTTTGTCTGACATACTCCTCGCCGTTTTTCAGCACACCGTCCTTGAGAATGCTCCTGCGAATATCCTGACTTTTTGACCACGGAAAACAATCCTCAAAAAGTATTTCATGGTTGTGATACCACGGATATCCGCCGAAAAGTTCATCGGCACATTCTCCCGAAAGTGCAACGGTGTAGTTTTGCTTGATTTCTTTGCAGAAGAGCAAAAGTGACGAGTCAACATCGACATACCCCGGCAAATCCCTTGCCTGAACACTTTCATAAAGTGCGTCGCACACAAGCGTGTTGTCAAGGACAATTTCCCTGTGCTTTGTGTCGGCATTTTTTGACATCATCGAAATAAATTCGTAGTCGGGAGTAGGCTGAAAATTGCTCTTTTGAAAATATTTTTCGTTGTCACGGTATTCAACCGAGTAGGTGTTGATTTTGCCGAGTTTGTGTTCCTTGTTGTACATTGATGCGGTCTTGACAATTATACTGCTGTCAAGCCCTCCCGAAAGGAAAAAGCACAGCGGAACATCACTCACAAGCTGTCGCTGAATTGCATCAGTCAGCAGATATCTCGTCTTTTCAATGGTAGTTACTTCATTGTCTGTATGCTCTTTTGCCTCAACGGTGTAGTATTTTTTTCGGCGAAGCTTTGAGTGCCTATACATTGCACATTCGCCCGGATTAAGTTCAAATACTCCCTTGAAAACTCCGAACGAAGGCGTTCTTGCAGGTCCTAAAAAGAAAATTTCATTGAGTCCCTGTTCGTCAATTTGAGACTTTACAACCTTGCTTGCAAGCAACGCTTTTATTTCTGACGCAAACAGCAAGCCACCGTTGTATTCATAGTAAAACAGAGGCTTAACGCCGATTCTGTCCCTGCACAAAAACAGAGATTTGTCGCTTGTGTTGTAGATTGCAAAGGCGAAAATTCCGTTCAGCTTTTTGCAGCAGTCCGCACCGTATTTAATGTACGATTTCAGCACAACCTCCGTGTCGCTGTGACCTCTGAAATGAAAACCCGATGCTTTCAGCTCCTCACGAAGCTCGGCTGTGTTATAGAGTTCGCCGTTATAGACAATGACATAGGTCGTGTCCTTGTGACGAACAGACATCGGTTGTTTGCCGTTTTCACGGTCAATTACAACAAGCCGCCTGTGCATAAGCGCCGCCCCTCGGTTAATGTACAAACCGTTTTCGTCAGGACCTCGCCTGTCAAGCGTTTCAGACATTCTGTTGAGCAAATCAATTCTTTCGCTCATATCCTGTGAGTGGTCAATCCATCCTGCTATTCCGCACATAAAGTAACCTCCGTCAATTTTGTTTGTAATTTTTGAGTGAATATAAAAAGCATAAAGCGGTAAAAAGCAAAGCCGCTCCCGAAAGGGCAGTTCCTCCGAAAAAACTGAAATTTTCAACCGTTGATGTTGAAAAAACATCGGTTGTGACGGAGAAAAGTTTTATTCCTAAATGCGTAAGCAATGCGGTGATAAATCCTTGCAAAATTCTGCAAAAGAAAAATAACATTTTATTAACCTTAATATCTCCAAGTGCCGAGAAAATCTGAAAATGTACGCAAAGTCCGCCGAATCCTGCCGAAAATGCAACAACCTCAATCGGCAAATCTTTCGATACCGCAGTAACCGCATTGCAAACTTCCGTGAGTATCAAAAACGGTTTTTGAATATTTTCATCTGTAATGTGTGAGCAGAAAATCTCAGTAAATGCCGAAAACAGCACCACAAATGCACAGATTGCAAACATTCCTCTTGCACCGTCAAGAACAGACTTTACAAGTGCGTCGCCTTTTTGCGGAGCGCTTATTAATGTTTCCAAATTAGAATTATCATCAAGTTTGTTTCTGCAAACGAATTTTAAAGCAAATCCAAGTATAAAAACCGAGATGCATTGGGCGGCAAATATAATAAACCCGACTTCAATGCTCGAATAAAGCTGTGCACCGATAAAATTCACAAGAAATCCCGGTCCCGAACACACCAAAAACAGACCTGCCCTTTTACACTCACTTTCACTTGCCGCACCTTTTTTATAAAGCGAATTTACCGTCTTTGCACCAACGGGATAACCTCCGACAAGCGAGAGAATTATTGCCGATGCAAAGCAACCGTCAAGTCCGAAAAGCGGTTTTGTCAGCCATGAAAGATGTCTGCCGATTTTTTCTGCAAGACCGCTATCTGTAATATATGAGGCAAGCACCATGAAAGGAAAAAGTGACGGTACAAGCGTTGAAAGGCACAAGCCTATGCCTTTTTCAGCACCCTTTGAACATTCTTTTGAAAACAAAAGAGCCGTAATGCATAAAAGAAAAATTCCGATTGCTTTAAAAATATTCACCGCCTTTACGGCACTTTTACTCAGGAACATATTAATCACCAATTAATATATATGACAGCAGTTGCATAAAAATAAATGAGAAACGAAAACAGGGGAGATTTTTTTGCCTAAGAAGAAACGAATTGCCGATAAAAACGAAAGATTGCCTTCTCCGATGTTCGATATGGGAACAATGCCGTATATAGAGATGCTCGGAAACCGCAGAATAACCGTTGAGGGTTCAACGGGGATTTTGCTCTATGACAGCGAAAGCATAAAAATTAATACCTGCAAAACCGTAATTTCATTTTGCGGGAGAGGAATGACATTGAAGTGCATCTCAAGCTCCTGCGTTGAAATTGAAGGCTTTGTAACCGACATCAACTTTCTTTCGTGAGGTGAAACTATGCTCCTTAAAATAATACGCTTTCTCAGAGGAAGTGTGGACTTTACCGCAAGCGGAAAATTTCCCGAAAGATTTATGAACATAACCGCAAAAAACGGTGTGAATCTCTGGAATCCCGTTCCGAAAAAGAACGCAATATCAGCCTCAATGTACCTTTCCGACTACAAAAAAATCAGAATTCTTGCACGCAAATCAAGGGTTAAAACAAGAATAACAGCCAGACACGGACTGCCGTTTATTATTAACCGCTATAAGAAGAGAACAGGACTTTTTGCAGGTGCGGTATGCGGAATTATTCTCTGTATTTTTCTTTCAAATTTTATCTGGTCGGTAAAAATTTCGGGTACAGAGGAAATCAGCAATACATATCTTGAATCGTTACTTGGTGATAACGGGATTTCCGTCGGTGTATGGAAAAACAATCTCGATACAGATCAGATAGAACGCAATATTCAGCTGAAATGCGACGATATCCGCTGGATGAGCATAAACATAACGGGCAGTCTTGTCACGGTTGAAGTTAAGGAAACCTACAAAAAGCCGAAGCTTGACACCTCAAAAAATCCTTGCAATGTAAAAGCCATTAAGGACGGAGTCATAACACGGATTCAGGCATATAACGGCAGACCTGTTGTTACAAAGGGCAGCGGAGTTGTGAACGGTCAGATTCTTGTCAGCGGGCTTGACGAAACAAAGCAGGGCGATATGCGTTACTTGAGAGCAAACGCAAAGGTTTATGCCGACATTACCGAACAGCAAACGCTTTCAATTCCGAAAAAAGTAACCTACAGTTACGCTGACGAAAATTATGTTGACAGAAAAAATTTCAGATTTTTATGGCTTGATTTTCCCTGTAACCTTGCCTTTGAAAACTACGACAATTTTGTAAGCACAGTTCACGGAGAAAATCTGTTTATAAATGATGTTGTTCTGCCGGTAGGACTTAAAATCAGAACCGACCGTGAACTTGTAACAACCGAAAACTCTGTAAGTAAAAACAAGGCTGAGGAGATTGCAAAGGCTGATTGTATTCTCTATGAGATTTTTACAAAGAATAAAAGCAAAGTTATTTCAAAACAAATTTCCGTTAAAGAAAATAAAGGTAGCTACAGGGTGACAACAGATTATATTTTTAACGAAAATATTGCATATCAGGTTGATTTTGATGTGACAGAATAGAAAAGTTGTGTTATAATCAATTTGTATGTTTTGCTTTGAACGACTGAAATTTTGCAATCGGACACAAACGGAGGGATAACTATGAGAATTTTATGTATAGGTGATGTTGTAGGCAGTATCGGTTGTGAATTTCTTCGCAACAATCTTCCCACGCTCAAAAAGGGGAAAGGCGTTGATTTTGTAATCTGCAACGGTGAAAATTCCGCTGACGGCAACGGACTGACTCCCGTGTCTGCAAAGCATCTTTTTGACAGCGGAGTTGATGCAATTACACTCGGTAACCATTCTTTCCGCAGAAAAGAAGTCTATGACTGCCTCGACTCAAATCCCTTCATTGTCAGACCCGCTAATTTTCCCGAAAATTCAACACCCGGCAAAGGTATAATTAATGTTGACACAGGGCGAAGAATTGTGTCGATTATAAATATTATGGGTAATTCCTATATGGATAACAACCTGAATTGCGCCTTTGAATGTGTAGATAAAATGATTAAACAGGCTGAAAGCAAAATCATAATTGTTGATTTTCACGCAGAGGCAACGGGTGAAAAAAGGGCAATGGGTTATTACCTTGACGGCAGAGTTTCCGCAATGTTCGGAACACACACCCATGTTCAGACCTCTGACGCACAGGTTCTTCCGAAGGGAACCGGCTACATAACCGACACGGGAATGACGGGTACAATCCATTCCGTTCTCGGTGTAAAGAGCGAAATTATAATTGCAAAGCTGAAAAATAAGCTTCCGCAGCGCTTTGACCTTGCAAGCGGAGAATGCAAAATGGAATGTACGCTTTTTGATGTTGATGACAAAAGCGGAAAGTGCGTTTCAGCCGAGTCAATGCGTATTGAATAACACAAATCAGCATAAAGTAAATTGTTTCCAATTGTCAAAAAATATGAAACAATCCCGATTAAGTCGGCTTTTTTTGCAGATAATTAGTGTATTATACTATTGCAAAAAACAAGCTGATAATGTATAATGTTATAATGTGAATTATTGTAAAACTGCGTTTGTCGGTGTAAAATCGGCTTATACAGTTGATTAAGAAATGTACATTAAAAGGATGTGCCTAAATGATAAACGGACAAATTCTCAAACAGGCTGTTATTTCGGGTGCGAATAATATTTCAAACCAAAAAAACAGTATAAATGATCTTAATATTTTCCCTGTACCCGACGGAGACACAGGTACAAATATGTCAATGACAGTCAATGCGGCTGTTGCAGCGCTTGAAGATTTTGACGGTACCTGTGCAGGTGATGCCGCAGGTATCACAGCCTCTGCAATGCTCCGTGGAGCAAGAGGCAATTCGGGTGTTATCACTTCACTAATCTTCCGTGGCTTTGCCCAGGGACTTAAAGACATCGAAGAAGTTGACGGCAAAAATCTTGCCGCAGCACTCGGAATCGGTGTTGACGCCGCTTACAAGGCTGTTATGAAACCGACAGAGGGAACAATTCTCACGGTTGCAAGAATGGCTTATGAGGCAGGTATCGAAGCCGCTAAGTATGACAGAGATGTTGTGTCTGTATGGCAGACAATCGTTGACAAGGCTAACGAGGCGCTTGCAATCACTCCTCAGCTTTTGCCCGTGCTTAAAAAGGCAGGCGTTGTTGACGCAGGCGGTAAGGGCCTTTGCGTAATCTTTGAGGGTATGCTCTCTGTAATTAAGAACGGCATTATGATTGAAGCTGACGATGACACAGCTCCTGCAACCGTCAGCACATTTGAAAGTGCCGCCGCTGAATTTGACGATGATATCAGATTCACATATTGCACAGAGTTCATCGTTGGCAGAAATGCCGAGATTGAAACCGAAATCGGCGAGCTTCGCAGTTATCTTGAATCAATCGGTGATTGCGTAGTTGTTGTAAATGATGATGAGATTATCAAGGTTCATGTTCATACGGAACAGCCGGGCAATGCTCTTTCAAAAGGACTTGAGTTCGGTCAGCTTCTCACGGTTAAGGTTGAGAATATGAAGGAACAGCACAAGAATGTCAAGTCAACAAAGAAAAAGGCTGAAAAGGAAAAGTTTGTTCCCGCAGAACCTGAAAACGATTTCGGCTTTGTTGCAGTTGCCGCAGGTAACGGTCTTAAAGACCTTTTTAAAGACCTCGGTTGTGACAATGTTGTTTCGGGCGGTCAGAGTATGAACCCGAGTACAGACGATATCTATGAGGCAATTATGGCAACTCCTGCCAAGAATGTTCTCGTTCTTCCAAACAATAAAAACATCATTCTTGCCGCAGAGCAGACAATCCCGATGGTAAAAGACAGAAATGTCATCATTGTTCCGACAAGAACAATTCCGCAGGGTATGACGGCAATGCTCAACTTTGATCCCGAGATTTCTGCCGAAAGCAACGCACAGCTTATGACGGACGCACTTGCGTCTGTGGGCACAGGTCTTGTAACCTTTGCCGCAAGAAGCAGTGAATTCGGCGGTAAAAAAATCAAAGAGGGCGACATTATCGCCCTTGAAAACGGCAGGCTTACAATCACAGAAAAGAGCACAGTTAAGGCTCTTGTCAAGCTTGCAAAGGATATGGTCAGCCGTGACACTTCATTCATTACTCTTATCTATGGTGAGGATGTAAGTGAGGAAGAGGCAGAAAAGGCATACGGAGAGCTTCGTGAAAAGTTCGGTTCAAGAACCGATATTACTCTTGTAAAGGGCGACCAGCCTGTTTACTACTTTATTCTCAGCGTAGAATAAGCATTTAAATCGGATTTTTTCAGGGAGCATAATTTTTACGGTTATGCTCCCGTTTTGTATAACGGAGGTGCGGTATGACATCACTTTATAAAACTCCCGTTACAAATTTGAACGGAATAGGTGAAAAGCGTGCCGCACTTTTTGCAAGACTCGGGATTAAAAGCGTTGGAGATTTGATTAATTTCTATCCACGCACATACGAGGATTGGAGCAACATCAAGCATATTGACGAGCTTGAATACGGTGAAACCGTCTGCATAAAGGCTGTTGTCGCAACATCTGTAAACGATACCCGAATAAGCGGCGGAAGAATTATTTCCAAAACCGCAGTCTATGATGAAACGGGTTCAATTCAGCTTGTGTTTTTTAACAATAAATACATCAGCTCAATGCTCAGACAGGGCGGAGAATATTTCTTCTACGGAAAAATCTCATCCGACAGCTACGGAATGCAGATTGTATCTCCGACTTTTGCTCCTGCTGTCAAGGGAACACAAATCCGTCCGATTTACAGACAAACGGCAGGACTTCCGAGTAAATCGGTTGAATCAGCCGTACGACAGGCACTTTCAATGCTGCCGTCAAAAATTAAGGATCCTTTGCCCGATGCCATAAGAGAAAGATTTGACCTTTGCTCACTCAGACAGGCGTTGTTTGACATTCACTTTCCGAAGAACCGCCAACAGCTTGAAGCAGCCCGAAAAAGGCTTGTTACCGAAGAGCTTGTTGTGCTGAACCTCGGAATGAGAAATCTGCGTGACCACAGCAGAGGAGTAACCTCTCTTGAAATCACAAAGGATTATTCAAAAGAATTTGAATCGCTTTTGCCGTTCACAATGACAAATGCCCAAAAACGGGCGGTGTCGGACTGCATAAACGATATAATCAACAAATCATCTCCGCTGAACCGACTTGTTCAGGGCGATGTAGGTTCGGGCAAAACGGCTGTGGCAGCCTCGGTCTGCTACACGGTTGCCAAAAACGGATTTCAGACCGCATTTATGGCGCCGACTGAAATCCTTGCCCGACAACATTACAAAACATTTCAAAAGCTTTTTGAAAATACGGATATCAAGGTTGGTCTGCTGACAGGCACACTCAGGGAATCCGAAAAAAAACAAATCAGAAAATCACTTGCAGACGGTTCGATTGATATGGTAATCGGAACACACGCTCTCATTACCGATAAAACCGAGTTTAAAAATCTTGCACTTGCCGTGACCGACGAACAGCACAGATTCGGTGTTGCACAAAGAGCAAAACTTCTCGGCAAGGGCAACAATCCGCATCTGCTTGTTATGAGTGCCACTCCTATTCCGAGAACACTCGGACTTATCATTTTCGGCGACCTCGACATTTCAATAATTGACGAACTTCCGCCGTCAAGAAAACCCGTGAAAACCGTGTTGCGAACTTCTGCAATGCGTGGCGGAGTGTATGATTTTATCCGCAGTGAAGTAAAACACGGCAGACAGGCGTATATAGTTTGTCCCCTTGTTGAAGAAGGCGAGCTTGACGATGTTGCGTCAGCCGAAGAATATGCCGCAGATTTGATGTTGCGGGAATTTCCTGACATAGCAGTCGGCATTGTTCACGGACAGATGAAGTCTGATGAAAAAGACGAGGTTATGCGTAAGTTTGTCGAGAATGAGTATTCCGTTCTTGTTGCCACAACGGTAATAGAAGTCGGCGTTGATGTTCCGAATGCTACGGTTATTGTGATTGAAAATGCCGAAAGATTCGGACTTTCACAGCTTCATCAGCTGAGAGGAAGGGTTGGCAGAGGCAGTTCGCAGTCCTATTGTATTCTCATCAGCGACAAGGGCAGTAAGACAACAAGAGAACGGCTTGAGGTCATGTGTTCAACGAACAACGGTTTTGTCATTGCCGATGAAGATTTGAAAATGAGAGGCCCAGGCGACTTTTTCGGTCACAGACAGCACGGACTCCCGCAGATGTCAATTGCCGATTTTGCTGACACAAAAAGCCTTGAACTTTCTCAAAAAATTGCAGACTGCATAATGGATCGTTACGGCGATATCCGAAACGATGAAATACGATTGTTAAAAGCAGAGGTAGACCGCCTGTTTGAGCGTGGCGGACAAAATGCTTTAAACTGAAAAACTATAAATGGGAGAATTAAGTAAATGAGAAAAACCATAACCAAAACACTTTCACTTCTCTGTATGCTTTGCATCATTATCTGTTCCGCTTTCACAACGGCAGGTGCTGCGTCCTATCCTAATGATGTAAAAACCGAGTCGGACTCAATCCTTCTTGTAAATATGGATTCAGGTCAGACCGTGTATGAAAAAGACGCCGACTCAAAGCGTTACCCTGCGTCAACAACAAAGATTATGACCTACATAATTGCGGTTGAAAACATTGCCGATCTTGATAATACAAAAATTCCGATTAAGCAGTCGGTTCTTGATGTTCTCAAAAACACAGGCAGTTCCCTTGCGAATGTTGAAAATCACGTCGGCAAGAGTATGACTGCAATCGATTTGCTTTACAGCATGATGGTTCCCTCGGGTAATGATGCCGCAATGGTTCTTGCCGATTATATCGGTGAAGGCAATGTTGATAACTTTGTCAAGCTGATGAATGAAAAAGCAAAGGAGCTCGGTTGTGAAAACACTCATTTTGCAAATCCTGACGGACTTCACGATCCCGACCACTACACAACCGCCCGTGATATGTACAAAATCACAACCTATGCGCTCACTCTTCCTCGCTTTGAAGAAATCACAAATACCTGTACATACACTTGTGACGGTGACGATACAGCCCTTGTAACAACCAACTACCTCATTGATGCCAACCGTGGCGGTGAGTATTACTATATGTATGCAAAGGGAATCAAAACGGGTACGACTAACGAGGCAGGAAGATGTCTTGTAACGACAGCGTCGGCAGACGGCTATTCATATATGGCAATTCTCCTTCACGCACCGTATGAGGAAGGTGTGACCGAGGACTACGCAACAATGACCGATGCGGCAGACCTTTTCCGCTGGGCATTGACAAGTCTTGAAATGAATACTGTTGCAACCTCGTCAAAGCCGCTTTGCGAAGTAAAGGTTAACCTTGCATGGGGCAAAAACAGTACATTGCTTTATCCCGAAACCGACCTCAGTGCAATTGTTCCGAAAGACTGCACAGATGAGAATATAATTATTGAACAGGATGTTCCCGAAAGCGTTGACGCACCGCTTGACAAAGGCTCGGTAGTCGGCAAGGCAACAATCTATTACAAAGCAGATGCAAACAGCGAAAAGCAGAAGCTTGCCGAGGTTAATGTTGTTGCAGGCGAAAAGATTGAACGCAGCGGAATTCTCTATGTGTTCAACATCATCGGCACAGTATTTCAGTCCTATTGGTTTATCGTGATTATCGCTCTTATCATTCTCGTTCTCATCATTTACCTTATTATTTCAAAAATTCACGGTAAGCGTAAAAGGAAGAAGAGAAATGTTAAGCATTACCGCAATCTCTGATGCAATAAAAGTGTAATTAAATTGTAAATTTTCTATACTTGAAATTTGAAAACGGTATGTTATAATTATTTTAGGGAATAATTATTCGGAGGTTTTCATATGAAGTGTCCATATTGCAGTTATGAAGAAAGCAAGGTTATTGACTCTCGTTCTGCCGATGACGGCGAAAGAATCCGCAGAAGAAGAGAGTGCCTGAGATGCGGCAAACGCTTTACCACACATGAGGTGATTGAAACTGTTCCGATAATTGTTGTTAAGCGTGATAAATCCCGTGAGGTTTTTGACCGCAACAAGCTTACAGGCGGAATTCTCCGTGCCTGTGAGAAGCGTCCCGTTTCAATTGAACAGATTGAAAATATGGTCAATGATATTGAGGCTCAGCTTCAGTCAAGCCTTGACCGTGAAATCACTTCAAAGCAAATCGGTGAGCTTGCAATGGATCAGCTCAAGAATATTGACGAGGTTTCATATGTCCGTTTTGCGTCAGTTTATCGCCAGTTCAAGGATATTAACACCTTTATGGATGAACTCAATAAGCTTCTTACTGAAAAGAAATAGTTCCTTATAAAGAATAATTCTGATACTGTACAGCCTTTCTCGGTTGTACAGTATTTTTTTGCGATGTACCGTCGCTCTCCGTTCGTGCAGATAGTTTGCAATATCAAAAACATACTATGCCCGAGCGTAAGTATAGCGATTGCTTTTGCAATTTTAAATAGAGGAGTTCATCGGATGCCCACAAGTAACAGCAGAATATTTAAGTTAAGAGTGTTGTACGGAAAGCAACCTATGCAGTTAATTAAAAATTATACAAAAAAATCAAAAATGCCTCTTGACTTAAAGTCAACTTCAGGGTGTAATATATTCCTGTAAAGTAAAAAACAAACTGAAAAATAGTAAAAATTCTGAAACAAAGGAGATTTACAATGGCAAAGTTAATTGCATTTTATTCACGAGCAGATGAAAATTATTTCGGCGGTCAGTACCGCTATGTAAAAGTCGGCAACACCGAAAAGGTTGCAAAAATGATTTCAGACCTCACAGGAGCCGATATGTTTAAAATTGAGCAGAAAGTTCCGTATTCCGCAAACTACAAGGAATGTGTTGCTCAGTCGGTTAAATACCTTAAATCAAAGGCAAGACCCGAACTTGTTTCATTGCCGAATCTTGACGATTACGATGAAATTTATCTCGGCTATCCAAACTACTGCGGAACAATGCCTATGGCGGTTTATACTTTCCTTGAAGCATTTGATTTTACGGGCAAAACAATTCATCCGTTCTGCACTCACGAGGGAAGCGGACTTTCAAACACAGTCAATGATATTAAAAATACTGCCAAAGGTGCAACCGTAACAAACGGACTTCCCTTGTTCGGAAGTGATGCCGATAAGGCAGAAGGCATTGTTAATGATTGGATTAAAAAAATTTAATTACACAAGGAGATAATATTATGAAAATTGCAGACAAGGATGAATTTGAAAAGCAGAATGCATTCGGCACAGGCACTCCCAATACAGCTTATGCAAAGTATTTTATCGGAGAGTCATACCTAAATCCACTCACAAAACCCGAGGACGGACTTCACCTTTTAAATGTAACATTTGAACCTGGTTGCCGTAACAACTGGCACATTCACCACGCAAAGAGCGGCGGCGGTCAGCTCCTCATCTGCACAGCAGGTGAGGGTTGGTATCAGGAAGAGGGCAAAGAGCCTGTAAGCCTTACACCGGGTAAGGTAATCGTAATTCCGGCCGAGGTTAAGCATTGGCACGGTGCTAAAAAGGACAGCTGGTTCTCACACATCGCAACCGAAATGTCGGGCGAAGAATGTTCAAACGAGTGGTGTGAACCCGTAACCGATGAAGAATATAATAAACTCGGTTAATCGAAAGGTGGTTTCTGAATATGAAAAAAGTTATCGTTTATTATTCATATCGTGGCAACACAAAAAGCATTGCCGAGATGATTCAGAAAAGCACGGGTGCTGATATTGCAAGAATCGAAACTGTTGTTCCGTATGACGGCGACTACAACTCGGTTGTAAATCAAGGACAGGATGAAGTGAACAGCGGATATTGTCCCGAAATAAAACCGCTTAATATTGACCTCAGCAAGTATGACGAGGTAATTCTCGGAACACCTGTTTGGTGGTACACTTTTGCTCCTGCAATGCACACATTTCTCAAGGAAAATGACCTTTCTGGCAAGACGGTTTATCCGTTTGCAACCAACGGCGGTTGGATTGGTCACACATTCAAAGATTTTGCAAATGCCTGCGGTACAGCCGATGTAAAGCAGGGAATGAATATCCGTTTTGATGAATCGGTTCTGCGTACACCAAAGTCTGAAATTCAAAAATGGATTGATTCAATTAAATAAGCCTTTCTGTAATGCGGTTCTACCGCAAAAATAAAAAAACTGTACAGCCGATTATGGTTGTACAGTTTTTGTTCTTCTATATACTATTGTTTGCCCGACCTAACATTGTACGAATTTGCACAATTTGAGCCGTAGGGGATTGTTAATCCTACCCGATAAAGCCTTGAACGAACACAATAACAATCAGCACGGGGAGTGCGTATTTAAGGTACGGCTTCAGCACTCTTGAAAGTTTAAGACCTTTACCCGTGTTACATTCTTCAAAGTAATTGTCAAAGCCCCAGCCGAATTTTGTTGTGCAGAACAGGAGGTAAACCATTGCGCCGATTGGAAGAAGAAGGTTGCTGACAACGAAGTCCTCAAGGTCAAGCACACCCTTTGCCGAGAATGTTGAAGTCGCTCCAAATGTTGAATCCGAAAATACACGGCAGACACGCAAAGAACATAATAATTCCGTTGATGATTGACGCCTTTGTTCTGCTCATGCCGAATGTGTCGGTAAGAAAAGCAACAAGGTTTTCAAACACGGCAATAACCGTTGAAAAGCTTGCAAATGTCATAAACAGAAAGAAAAGCGTACCCCAAATCCGACCGCCCGTCATATTTACGAAAACATTCGGAAGCGTCACAAAAATAAGGGCAGGTCCTTGGTCGGGCTGAACGCCAAATGAGAAGCAAGCAGGGAAGATGATAAGTCCGGCAACAATTGCAACAAAAGTGTCCAATGCACAAATCTGAACAGCCTCACCGTAAAGCGTGCGGTCTTTGTTCATATAACTGCCGAAAATTTCCATTGATGCGATTCCGAGTCCGAGTGTGAAAAACGCCTGACTCATTGCAGATGTGATTACCTTGCCGAGTCCTACATCTTTAACCTTTCCAAAATCGGGAACAAGGTAAAAGCTCAGGCCTTCTCCCGCATTTGAAAGCATCATACTGTTGATTGCAAGAATAATAATCAGCGCAAGCAACGCAACCATCATAACCTTGCTGACCTTTTCAATGCCTTTTTGAAGTCCTCGACTGCATACAAAAAATCCGAATACAACGATTATCGCAAGCCATATAATCATCTCAACAGGCGATGCCATAAGGTCGTTAAGCACTCCCGAAACCTGTTCTGAGTTCATTCCGCTTTTAAATGTTCCCGTTGCAAATTTATAGAAGTAATCTAACATCCAACCCGAAACAGGTGAGTAGTTCACTAAAAGTGTACCATCGTATGAGTCAAAACAAATTATACATAAAGAAGTATGTCGAATTATAAATAGTTATGTTACGAGCCAGTAGGCTCTTTTTTTATACCCAAATTTAGGTCGTAAAAGTCTATTAACAGGTAATTTGTATAAATATAAGTATTTTATATTGCCAGATTTTACAAAAATAAAACAACGTTCAAAATTATATTTACAATTTTGCATAATGTGATATATAATAACACTATGCAAAAAATATATGCTAAACCAATAACATATTCACCGTATAACCAAAGTGAGGTGATAAAAACAATTTTTAGTAAAAATTAAGAAGAGGTGATAGTTGTAAAAAGAAAATGAGATTGTTACAGGTGAGCCTGATGAGGGTGAATCGAAAACAAGATACAAGAAAAGAAAGCGAACAAGATGAAATGTAAAATTCATCAAAAACAATCGCTCTATGGTTAAGTTTGTCGAGACAAATAGGTCATTTAGAGAAAATTTCTCCAAATAAACGGATACATATTGACTTTTTGTAATTCTCCTTTACAATATTAAATAAGAAGGAGAGATTGATAATGCTTATTAAAGTGACAGTTGAGAATTTTAAATCGTTTTCTGAACCAACAGAGATGACTATGATTTCTTCTACAAAAAATTCAAAAAAGGCACTGATCATAGGGTTAAAATTAAAAGTACGAATATACTTAAATACGCAGTAATCTATGGTGCTAATGCGGCAGGTAAATCTAATCTTATTGATTTTTTTTGGTTTTTGAAAAGTACGCTTAATGATACAATTCCTATGGTAGCTACAAAATGGTTTTGTAAATGTAAGGAAGAAAATATAAATAAGAATAGCTCGTTTGAAATTCAGTTCACGATTGGTGATAAATTCTATGCTTATGGTTTTACGGCTTTATTAAATCAACGAAGAATCACATCTGAGTGGTTATATGAGCTTTATCAAAATGGTAATGCAAAATGTTTATTTGAAAGAAATGAAGAAGAAAAATTTCCACACTTGGGCGAAGATGTAAAATTAAACAAAATTGATGAAGCAAAATTCAAAACATATACTGATGATTTTGATGGTAATGAATCAATTTTGTTTCTTACGGAAATGAATAGAAACAAAAAATATTCTGAAGACTCCAAGCTGGTTTTCTTCAAGGAGGTTTATAGTTGGTTATCACAAAACATAATTATCGTTAAGCCTAATACTTCTTTTGATAACTTTCAATATTATAATGATGAAACATCCTTAGAGTTAATCAATAAATTAATAAAAACCTTTGATACTGGTATTGATAAAGTTAGAGTTGAAAAAACTGATTTTGAGGAATTTAGAAAAGCTTTACCGGCTAAGGTTTTTGATTTAGTTATGAAGGACATACGAAACAAGATGGCTCACAAGTCATTATATTCTTCGGCACGAATGACCATGAGAACTGACAAAAGCTTTTTTACTGTTACTTTGGATGACGATGAACCGATTGTATCTACTTTGAAACTCTATCATGGAAAATCATTTTATGATTTTAATTTCGATGAAGAATCAGATGGTACAAGAAGAATTTTCGATTTACTCGATATGTTACTTAACAAAAACGATGACATTATTTATGTTGTTGATGAATTAGAAAGAAGTCTTCATCCAAAACTTACAGAACATTTTCTTGAGCTTTTTATGAATTTCCATAAAGGCCATAAAACTCAGTTGTTGTTTACAACCCACGAAGCATCTATTATGGAGCAAAAGCTTTTTAGACGTGATGAAATATGGTTTGTTGAAAGAGATGGAAATAACACAAGTAATGTTTATTCGTTGGATAAGTTCAAAGAAAGATATGATAAAACATTGAGCAAAGCTTATCTTGAGGGGCGTTATGGTGCAATTCCTGTGTTTTCTAATTTTGATTTGACGGAGGAATAAATATATGGCACCGGTAAGAAGTTATTATAATTGGAATCAAAGAAAGAGCGACACAAATGAGGCTATAGAGCCTTATAGAAAATATTTCTTTATTTGTGAAGGTGCAAATACTGAAACGTGGTATTTCGAAAAGCTGGTTGACTATAAAAAAGAATTGGGAATTAATCCTAATATTGATATTCGCTTTCTCGAAAAGACTCAACAAGATAAGAATATATCTTTCCCCCCAGAAGACTTATAGAGTTTGCCGAGGAGCAAAAAACTTAACTCAGATATATCTTTTGATGCTGAAATGGATAGGATGATTATCGTTTTTGATGCAGATATTTTCGAAGAAAAAGTTAAGGATTTTGATGAAGTTGTAGCATTTGGAGAAAATAATAATATACTTGGTATATCTAATCCTGCATTTGAATTGTTTTTACTTTTGCATTATAAAGATGCTTATGAGAAATATATTAAACCAAATGAAAAGGAGATAATTTCTAACGAAAAGGTAGGAAATCAAAGATATATAAGAAATTTGTTTACTCAGGTGTCTGGTATTAATCCAAAGAAAAATAAATCTATAGGAGAACTGGTTAAGCAAGTTGATTTTGCAATCGTTGAAGAATGCAAAATTAATGAAGATATCCACCAATGCTCAGGACAGGTAACTTGTAACATTGCAAAGATAATCAATGATATTCGCAATAACAAAGCAATTTAATAATACGCAAAAGAGTTAAGTCAAGAAATGAAAATTTCTTGGCTTTTCTTTTTGCGATAAAATAACAGAAATGGAGGTATGAATAAGTGCCATATATAGACCCTAAAGTAGTGCTTGAAGCAAAGAAAATGGACTTGCTAACCTATCTTAAAAACTTTGAGCCACACGAACACACGATAGCTTGAAAATTTCAAACGGAAAATGGATGTGGTTTTCTCGTGGGATTGGAGGTACAACAGCTCTCAATTATCTAATTGAGGTTAAAGGTTATAGCTTTATTGAAGTGGTGGAAACAATCACAGGTAAACAGGTTGTAGTTGCTCCAAAACCTATCAAACAGGATAATAAATATTATGATAGACCACTTCTACTATAGTGGTTCAGTTCACTATAAAATGATTAGATTTTTTGTCTTGACAACTGAACCACTATATTCTATAATGGAGATGAAGTGAGTCCGGTGTTTTAATATTTCAAATCTTGAAAACTTTTAATTTTTTATTAACAGGAGATAAAAGATGAAGAAACTAAAAAAGATGATTGTGTTGGGTATGGTCGTTCTTTCTTTGATGTCTGCTCTTACTTTTTCAGTATTCTCTGCCGGTAATGTTTCAGATACAATTATCAACATTAGTGCGAGAAGTAACAACGGAGGTACTCCGTGCAGATCTATTTGGCGTGAGAAGAAAGATTATACATCTGTTTGGTGCGAAAACAAGAGCACATCAGGAGGTTCTCTGAGTGCTTGGGTTCAGCGTACAAATAATAAGAATACTTCCTCCGTAAAAACTGTAGACAGATATTACGGTTCATGGAGCTATAATGGGGCAACTAAGAATATGAAAAATTTACCAAAGGGTACATATTATTATTTGCCTAACTATGTTAAAGAAGACGGCTATAAATATGCTACTTTGGGCTACATTATGAATAAGGAAGCTGTGAGTTACCACATAGCATGGAGTCCTGACAGCATATAAAATATTTGTGGCTTTGTAAGTTATGCTCTGTGCCTTTTAATGAAGTTTTGACTTTATATATGCGCGCAGAGCATGACTTTTAGACTGCGGTAGGGAGTTGCTTATAGAGGTGTTTATATATTGAATAAAAAAATAACAACCGTAATTATTTTGATTATCATCTGTGCTTCATCTATAATAGTTTCCATCTTATACTTGATAAAAAATGATATTATTGACATCAACGATATATACACTAATGCTGATGCAAAAAACACACAGGTCGCAAATGAAAATTCTATTTCTTCCACAGAAAATTCAGCAGTTGAATCGAAAAGTTGTGTTCTGCTTGAGGAAGGTGCTGAATACGATACTATGTACGACGATAGAACAAGCATTTATGTTAAATTAAATAATATCAGCATTTCAAAAAATAAGGCTGAACTTCCCGAATTTGACACATTTGAGGACTGGGATGAAATTAAAGATAGCCAAGGAAATATTACAAATGAATATTCATATGTAGTGCTTAACATTACAATGATGAATAAAGGAAATGAAAATGTGGAGGTATCATTGAACAGCTTACTTTTGCATTTTGGTACAGACGGTGGATATAACGAAGCACGAAGTTTTAATTCAAGTGAGAAAAAGACTTCAAAAAATTATTTTGTAGAAAAACTTGAACCCGGTAAAAAATTGAATGTTAATGTAGCATATGTTGCTGAGGACAAACAACTTAATGAGTACAAAGACCAACTTTATTTGATGACAGTGCTCTCAGGCAATCCTTTAGGAGAAGGAACTATGCAAGTCATCAAATCCGAAGAATAATAAATGGAGAATGATAAAATGCAAGGAATGATTAAATTCGAACTGAAAAGAAGTTTTAAAAACAGGCTTTTTTTAATTTCTTTGCTAATTTCATTAGCATTGGTAACATGGTATTCGATTGAAAGAATACCATACTGTGTGCAGTTGAATTCTGAATTTTTAAATGATGAAAATTTAATGGGATTTTTTGAAATTTCATATACAAACTGGATTGGCAGTCATAATATCTATCTTCAGCAAAACATTTTTTATATGGCTATTCCAATTCTCGCCACTTTGCCATTTGGAAGTTCCTTTTATGATGATATAAACAGAGGATATGCAAGAAATGTGTGCGTTCGTGCCAAGAAAAAATATTATCTCATAGCAAAATACATAGCGGTTTTCGTAAGTGGTGGTTGCGTGGTTGCTATTCCAATGGTTTTTAGTTTTCTCATTTCTTCAATGTTTTTACCAACAATGCTTCCTGAAGCATCTTATACATTTACTAACATATATCCTGCTTATAAATGGGCTGATTTGTTTTATGTGCAACCGTTATTATATACATCGATATATATTTTTATCACATTTTTGTTTTCGGGAGTAACAGCAAGTTTGTCATTGTTTATTACATTCTTTTTAGATAGAAAATTTGTGACTTTTGTTTTTCCTTTTTTCATTTACATTTTTTCATCATTTTGTCTTGAAATGTTGGGATTTGATGCCTACAGTATCAGAAATCTTGTCACGACTACAAGTGAAAGTGGGACTACCTTTTCTGTAACAATTTTATTTTTGATTTTCTTTTGCCTTTCATTTTTTCCGTATTATTTTATTGGAGCGAAAAAAGATGTTTTTTAAAGCGTGTAGAAAAACTTTTGTTGCAATGACATATTTTAAATATTTGGTTGTTTTCTGTTTACTCTGCAGTTTTGTATTGTTTTACTTTTTTGCTTTTTTAAAAAAAAATATGATGGATATAACAGACAACATATGTATGGCAGATTTTGTGGAAGCCGCCGGGGGTCACACGACAACTATCTTTTTTGTACCAACCGCCGCATTACTTTCAACGATATTTTCCGAAAAAAACAGTAACTTTACAAATGCCTATATTCGCTTTAGATTTAGAAATACATTGGTTGTCAGAAATAGTTTGAAAGTTCTTGCTTTTTCTGTGGCTTTTTGCATTTTATTCCTCGTCGCAGTTCTTGGTATGTCGAGATTTTTTTCACGAACAGTAATTAATTGGAATTCATATGAAAGCTATTATTATCTGTGTGAAGGATGCATAAGCAATGTAGGCTTTGCAAAAGTAGTGATGAAAACTTTTGTATGTCTTTTAATTCCTACAATATTTTTTTCTGAATTAATATGTGCTTTTGGCTGTATAATAAACAAAGTATTTCCGTTCTTAGTGACGGTCACAACATGTATTGCAGTTTCATTTGATGGTGATTGGAATATTGACTTTTGGCTCTTGATTTTTGGGACAATTATAGTATTCGTACTAAATTTATTGTTCATGAAAAGAAAGGATTTTTTAAATTGAAAGTTCGTCTTTTTTTTCGTTTGCTTTCGCATGATATAACAGAGGGAATCATACATAATCGTAAATTTTTTATTTTTGCTGCGTTGCTGTTCATATTTATTGATTTCGTGTATTGGCATAATATTAGCTTATATTTTAGTGATTATAATTCGGTTGTAGACTGCGGTGTTCTGGATTTTTTTATGAATGTTTTTGCCGGATGTGACCCTTTTGATCCGGAGGCAAATAAGGGTGTAGATATTCCCATAACGTGGTTTTCTTTTAATGTACTTCCTTATTTGTTTGTGGGATTATACATTACAAACGATTTGCAGACAAGTGCCGATACCTTTATTTTGCGGGTAAAATCCCGATATTTATGGTGGTTGAGTAAAATAGTTTGGTGTGTTGTTTCTTCAACTTTGTACTATTTACTGTTTTTTGTAATTTCGACAGCTTTTACATTGTTTTCCGGTAATTTTTCATTAACTCAAAACAGTTTAATAACTGAAGAATTTTTGAGCTAAGCACTTATGGAAAAAGTATGACAGAAATTTTCATTTCCTCAGTACTGTTACCTTGGATGATTACAACTTGTCACATGACATTTGATGCAATTATCAGTATTACATTTGGACCTGTTGTCGCGTTTTTGATGATAGTCTGCCTTATGACCACATCTGTGTTTTATTGCAGCGAATTTTTGCCGTTTAACTTTTCAATGTTGATAAGAACTGATTTTTGCGCCATAAATAATATATCAATATATACAGAACTGGAGGTTGCCTTTTTAATAATCGTTATATGTTTATTTTTAGGCTTGCCAATTATCAAAAGGAAAAAAACATTATTTAAAGTAGGAGAGATTTATGAATATAGAAATTTGTAATTATACAAAAAAAGTTATCAAAAAATCTTGTACTGGAAAATATAAATTTATCACTTTCCGGAGGAAAAATTTACGGTTTTGTAGGTAAGAACGGTTCGGGGAAAACTATGCTTATGCGTGCAATTTGCGGACTGATTTTACCTACCAGTGGTTTTGTAAAAATAAATAACAAAATCATAGGAAAAGACATATCGTTTCCTGATAGTGTTGGGGCTTTAATTGAAAATCCGGGGTTCATTTCTGAGTACTCCGGTTTTCAAAATTTGAAGATTCTCGCTCAAATACAAAAGAAAATAGACGATAAAAAAATAGTGGATACTATGAGAATGGTAGGGCTTGACCCAAACGAAAAAGAAGAGTTTCCGAAAATATTCACTTGGTATGAAACAAAAACTTGGAATAGCAGCAGCGATGATGGAAGACCCTCAAATACTTGTTTTAGATGAACCTTTTAATGCGTTGGATGAAGCTTCATGTGAAAATGTCAAAAAAATGATTTTGTCCGCAAAAGTTCCCGATAGAGTTGTGTTGCTGTCATGTCATGACAAAAATCAGATTAACGCTCTTTTGCGACGAAACTATAGAATTAGCGCAGGGTAAAATCATCAGGAGAGATAGTCTTTATGAGAAAGAAAAATAATTTAAAAGTTATTGTAACGCTCCTTATTGTAACAGTATTATGTATATGTGGTGTCATTAGGTTTTTTAGTATCAATTCAAAATATCCGCAAAACGAAAAAGTTGTATATAAAATGGGCGATTCATTTGTTTGTCAAAATGCAAAATTCACTATAACAGATACATACATGCTTAAGCGTATGGACATTATGAATGATGATGATTTATCAGAATATTTGGAAGAAAATTCTGACTATTTGAAAAGTGAAGATTTGAATCTTGGCTTAATAAAAATTATAATTTCAATACAACAGATGATGAAATAACTGTTGATTTAACAGCTTTTCATATTGAATCAGGTGCTTTTTCATTACAATTTTATTACCCGCTCGTTATGTATTACAATGATTGTGGAATGTATATTAAACTTTCAAAAGGTGAACAAAAAACGTTTATTGCACCCGTTCCTATCTCTTCTGAACAATTTCTCAATTATGATTCCACCGATATTAGAAACAGAACGTATTATTTGGTATCATCTTTATATCCTCAAAAAATAATGTCAGAAGTCAAATTTAATTAAATTCAAGATATTTAAATTGGTCAAATAAATAACAATGTTGGTTTAGCATAATTAGTGCTGAATTACTTGGACATTGAAAAAGTTGCCTCGTTGTATAATCATGACGAAAATCTGATTAACGCAAAACTGCAATACAGCAAGGTGTCGTAATCCGTTTCTTGTTCAAGCTTGAAAAAATATTTAAATTTCCTTTTAACGGTAAACTATTGTTTTTTCTCTTGTGTTCGTGCCGCATTGTATTTCTCGTCTGAGTTTGGTTGCAACGGCGGCGGGCATATTCACGGGCAGCTTGCACATTGATTTCATCATTCAGTTTGCCGTCAATCTCACTGTGCGGCGATATTAAAAAAAACGGAAGTGGATTTCTTTTCATTTTGAAGTCCCTTCCGTTCATTTTTCTTTTCGTTTATCTGCTTTACGGCGGCTTTATACCGCGCCAAAGTTTCCTTTACAGACTTTGAATAATCCGTTATGCTCCACTTGCCGGTTTGAGTGTGTCGAATATGATAGTTGATGATTATCAGCCTTTCACGCAGGGTTGGTGGTGATCTGTTGACTGAGCCTGCACAATCTTAAGCAAAGCATTGCTGTGCTTGGATTCAAATACCTTGTCACAGCCCTTGCAGCTAAGTGAAAACGGCTCGCCAACCTTGTGTTTTCTCGCCTTTATCAACTGATAGCATTCCCTGCTTTTTAGACGGGCTGTTTCAGCTGCTTCTGCCGCTTAATTTCTTCCTCGCTCAGCTGAGGTTGAGGAATTTCAAACTTGCCGATGAAATTGAGATAGATTTCAACCTCCTGCATACGTTCTCCGTCAATATAATACGGAGCGTGAACTAAAATTTTGTCGATAAACTCATTTATCATCGGCGTAGTAAGCTCGGAAAAATCGGTGGTTATACATCTTTGCACCGCAATCGGCACAATAAACAAGACCCGTCAGCGGATTCGCCACTCCGGTGGTGTCAACACGTCTCGGCGTTTTTGTCAGTTTCTGAGCAAGCTCCCAAGTTTCTCGGTCAATGATTGCTTCGTGCGTGTCATTGAATATCAGCCAGTTCTCCTGCGGATTTTTCACTGAGCTTTTGTCCTTATATGATTCCTTGTGCGTACGGAAATTTACGGTGTCTCCGCAGTATTCCTGTTTTTGCAAGAATACTGCGGACAACATATCCGCTCCAACTGAACGGGTGGGTAAACTCCTTTTTGTTTTTCCTTATTCCAATTCCTTTTTTGTAAAGTAAACAGCCGGGGTTTCAACCTTGTCATCAAACAGCGTGCGGGCTATGTCATAAGGTCCGCAGCCTTCTATTGTGAAATGGAAAATTCTGCGGACGACTGTAGCCGCTTCCTCATCAATCAGCCAATGATTTTTGTTGTTCGGGTCTTTCTTGTAACCGTAAATAGCCGAGTTGGTTGTCGGCTTTCCCGATTCGTGCAGATAGTTTGCAATATCAAAAGCATACTATGCCCGAGCGTAAGTGTAGCAACTGGTTTGACGGTTATGTTACAAAAACAAATCCACGTCTAAAAGGTAACACAAGATAACAAAAAACTGTACAGCCGAATATGGTTGTACAGTTTTTTGTTTTATATGTTATTTTATAGGAATGTAACATTGTACAAATTTGCACAATTTGAGCCGTAGGGGATTGCTAATCCTACCCGATAAAGCCTTGAACGAACACAATAACAATCAGCACGGGGAGTGCGTATTTAAGGTACGGCTTCAGCACTCTTGAAAGTTTAAGACCTTTACCCGTGTTACATTCTTCAAAGTAATTGTCAAAGCCCCAGCCGAATTTTGTTGTGCAGAACAGGAGATAAACCATTGCGCCAATCGGAAGAAGAAGGTTGCTGACAACGAAGTCCTCAAGGTCAAGCACACCCTTGCCGAGAATGTTGAAGTCACTCCAAATGTTGAATCCAAAAATACACGGCAGACACGCAAAGAACATAATAATTCCGTTGATGATTGACGCCTTTGTTCTGCTCATGCCGAATGTGTCGGTAAGAAAAAAAGCAACAAGGTTTTCAAACACGGCAATAACCGTTGAAAAGCTTGCAAAATGTCATAAACAGAAAGAAAAAGCGTACCCCAAATCCGACCGCCCGTCATATTTACGAAAACATTCGGAAGCGTCACAAAAAATAAGGGCAGGTCCTTGGTCGGGCTGAACGCCAAATGAGAAGCAAGCAGGGAAGATGATAAGTCCGGCAACAATTGCAACAAAAGTGTCCAATGCACAAATCTGAACAGCCTCACCGTAAAGTGTGCGGTCTTTGTTCATATAACTGCCGAAAATTTCCATTGATGCGATTCCGAGTCCGAGTGTGAAAAACGCCTGACTCATTGCAGAGGTGATTACCTTGCCGAGTCCTACATTTTTAACCTTTCCGAAATCGGGAACAAGATAAAAGCTCAGACCTTCTCCCGCATTTGAAAGCATCATACTGTTGATTGCAAGAATAATAATCAGCGCAAGCAACGCAACCATCATAACCTTGCTGACCTTTTCAATGCCTTTTTGAAGTCCTCGACTGCATACAAAAAATCCGAATACAACGATTATCGCAAGCCATATAATCATCTCAACAGGCGATGCCATAAGGTCGTTAAACACTCCCGAAACCTGTTCTGAGTTCATTCCGCTTTTAAATGTTCCCGTTGCAAATTTATAGAAGTAATCTAACATCCAACCCGAAACAGGCGTGTAGAACATCATCAAAAGGTAACAGCCTATCATACACAGCCAACCGTGAATGTGCCATTTGCTCTTTGGCTTTTCAAGTGTTTTATAGCTTAATACGGCACTTTTTCTGCTTGCTCTGCCAACTGCAAGCTCCATTGTAAGAACGGGAATTCCCATAAGCACAAGAAATGCAAGATAAAAAAGCACGAACAATCCGCCGCCGTTTTCGCCCGTAACATACGGAAAGCGCCAGACATTGCCTATGCCAATCGCACAGCCTGCACTTACAAGGAGAAAACCTGTCCTCGACTTAAAATTTTCTCTTTGCATAAATATTCTCCTTAAAAATACTGTCACTCTAATTATACAAACTTTTCACCGATATTTCAAGGAATAAACTTTTTATTTATGCAATTTCTACAACAATCCGAAACCTATAAAAACATGAAGCCCCCCACATTTTCGTGTAGGGGCGGTTTTCTTAAACAAAGAAATTGTCCTTATAATTAAAATCTTTCTCCGACAGCAACAATGACACTTCTGCCTGCCATATTAATTCGTCTGTCATAGAGAATAACATTTCTGTCCTCAAGGATTACATCCTGAGGCTCGTTGCCTGTGTTTACATAAAGCTTCCAGTGGTATCCTTCGGGAAGGTCGGGAAGCTCAACATTTACATAATCCCAATAAGCATTGACGCCAAAGTAAACAAACTCGTCAAGCCCCTGTTGTTTAAGACTTACACCGGCATACATAACGCCAATCATTCTTGTATCATCGTAATACTTGGCACTCCACGCAACATTTGAATGGATGCTGACAGGCGGATAACTGCATGTTGCCTTGCCTCTGCTGTCTGTAATAATGTGGAATCTCTTTCTGAAAGCAATCATATATTTAAAAAATTCAAATACATCCTTATGCTTTTCTTTTCTTGTCCAGTCAAGCCATGAGATAATGTTGTCCTGACAGTAAGCGTTGTTGTTGCCGAACTGAGTGTTGCAAAATTCATCACCTGCAAGGAAAAGAGCAGGTCCCTGACTGCACATAAGGGTTGCAAAAGCATTCTTTATCATTTTGATACGGAGCTTGTTGATATTGTAATCATTTGTATCACCCTCGGCACCGCAGTTCCAGCTGTTGTTGTCATTAGCACCGTCAGTATTGTTCCAGCCGTTTTCGAGATTGTGCTTTTCGTTGTATGAATACATATCATAAAGAGTAAATCCGTCATGACAGGTAAGAAAGTTTACCGACGCATTGTAGCCTCTGTAGGTAGGGTCATACAAATCTCTTGAGCCTGTAATTCTCTGAGCCGCATCCCATGCAAGATGGCTGTCGCCTTTAAGAAATCTTCTGAGGTCGTCACGGTATCTTCCGTTCCATTCAGCCCATCTGTTCCATGACGGAAAACTGCCGACCTGATAAAGTCCGCCTGCGTCCCATGCCTCTGCAATAAGCTTTACTCCGCCGAGAATCGGATCAAACGCAAGGCTCTTGAGAAGCGGAGGCTTATCCATAGGAGTACCGTCCTCGTTTCTTCCCAAAATTGACGCAAGATCAAAACGGAAACCGTCAATGCGGTATTCTGTTACCCAATAACGCAGACAGTCAAGTATAAACTGCTGCACAATCGGCTGATTGCAGTTGAGAACATTGCCGCAGCCGCTGAAATTGTAATACTTTCCGTCCGGAGTGAGCATATAGTAAATGTTGTTGTCAATGCCGTTGAACGAGAAATACGGTCCCATTTCGTTGCCCTCTGCCGTGTGGTTGAACACAACATCAAGGATAACTTCAATTCCGTTTTCGTGAAGCTCACGAACAAGCTGTTTAAGCTCTCTGCCTTCGTGATGATGCTTGTGGTCGCTTTCATAGCTTGTGTTCGGAGCAAAAAAACATACGGTGTTATAGCCCCAGTAATCGTAGAGCTGACGACCGTCATAATTACGATATGAGCCCATTTCGTCAAACTCAAAAATAGGCATCATTTCAACGGCATTGATGCCCAGTTCTTTAAGATAGGGGATTTTTTCACGGATACCTGCGAATGTGCCTTTGTTTTTAACGCCTGAGGAGCCGTCCTGAGTAAAGCCTCTTACATGCAATTCATAAATAATAAGCTCTTCAAACGGAAGCTTCGGCTGAGTGCAGTTGCCCCAGTCATAGTCGCTGTTTACAACTCTTGCCTTATAAACACCCTCATGCTCCTGTTTTTTACCCCAGCCGCTCTGACCGATTACAGCCTTTGCGTATGGGTCAAGAATGTATTTCTTTTTATCAAAAATAATTCCTTTTTCGGGTTCATACGGACCGTCAAAGGAATATGCATACTCAAAATCAATCTCATCAAGACCGAACACGAGCATTGAATAGGTGTTGCCGATTTTGTAAGAATCCGGAAATCTGAGCCTTGCATACGGAAATTTTGCATAAGGTCTGAATAAAAGCAATGTACACTCAACGGCATAAACCGAATGAATAGTAAAGTTCACACCGCCGGAAACGGTTGTTGCACCGTTTAAAAGAAAGTTGCCGGGTCTGACATCGAAACCACCTACATTATCGGTTGGCTTTAAATCCCTCAACATAATATTCAATCCCCCCTAAGTTACTTTCAAAAAAAACAAAAATTCAGTCAAACACAACATATGTCTATTTTATCATATTATGTGATTTATTCAACACACTATTTGCAAAAATATAGTCAAATCTTGTCATCACGATTAAAAAGCAGTATTTTTACACAAAAAAAGACCGGAATAAAAAATATATTCGGTCTTTTTAATCATTTGCTTACGCTTATTGTCAACCTATAAAAGTAAATCTGTCTGTTTTTCTGCCGTCAACATCAACTTTTTCGGCAAACATTTCGACAGGTCTTGCCCACACTTCACTTGTGTTGTGGAGATTTCTGTAAATTACAAGTTTTTCACCTGTTTCGCTGTGGGTTGCAAAGTTGATAACCTCATATTCGCCACCCTTGAAATGTAGGTAAATACCCGGCTTGATTTCTTTTGTCGTATTTTCGGCATTGTCCGAATTGCTTTCACAGCAATTTTCTGTTTTAACAGCTTTAACTGAAGTTTCTTCATTTGCAGGAGCTTCGTCAATTTCAGCTGCCCTGCAATCTGTATTGTCTGCATTGAAATCAACCCTGAAACTTCCGTCATTAACAACAAGAATCCTTGACTGATACGGCTGCATTTCAATTTCATAGTAACCGTTTACATCAATAACTTCGTTGCCGTTGAGAACATCTGTAAGCTTTGCGTTGCAGCCTGTGTCAAAACCGATTCTTTCAACACGGTCTGTAAGGTTGAATGCAACAAAAACAGTCTGATTGTCGGTTTTTCTTCTGTATACAAGCTTTTCATTCTGAATATTTATGTTTTCAAAATCGCCGTACTTGAGAGCTTCGAGTGCAAGTCTTACTACACCGAGTTTTTTGATATGCTCAAGAAGTTCATAGTTCGGATTCGGAATGGAATCAAGATCAAGACAGGGACGAAGCTCATAATCGCTGTAGGCAGTTCTCATACCCTCAATGCCAAATTCACTTCCGTAGTAAATTGACGGTACTCCGGGCATTGTATACATCATCGTGTAAACATTGTTGAGATGATTTTTGTCTTTAAGCATACTTGCAACACGGTTTACATCGTGGTTATCAACGAAATTATATGTGTAGATGTTTCTGTAAATACCGCCGTTAGCAAACTGTCTGTTAAGAGAATGAGCAATTTCAAAATAGTTGTGGTCATTATGGCTTGAATAAATGCCTTTGTAGCATTCGTAGTTTGTAACCGAGTCAAGCACATCGGGATTTGCCCAATGATTGTAATCGCCGTGGGTAATCTCACCGTAGAGCCAGAAATCGGACTTTTTCTCTTTGCAAACATTTTTTAATTTCTTGAAAAATTCAATGTCAATGCAGTCAGCCGCATCAAGGCGAAGTCCGTCAATATCAAACTCATCAATCCAAAATCTTGCACAGTCAAGAAGATAGTTTACTACCTCGTCATTGTGGAGATTAAGCTTTACAAGGTCGTAGTAACCTGCCCAGCCCTCATAGCTGAAACCGTCGTTATACGGGCTGTTGTTCCGGAAGTTTACATTTTCAAACCAAGACGCATATCTTGAATTTTCACGGTTCTGCTGAACATCTTTGAAGGCAAAGAAATCTCTTCCCACATGATTAAAAACGCCGTCAAGCATAATTCTGATGCCGTTATCGTGAAGTGTTTTGCAAATTTTTTTGAAAGATTCGTTGTCACCGAGCCGACAGTCGATTTTTTTATAATCAATAGTATCATAGCCGTGTTTTGAACTTTCAAAAACAGGGTTAAAAAAAACAAGTGCGTTTACCGACATTGACTTCATATGGTCAATCCAGCCGTAAATTTTGTCAAGTCTGTATTCCTGTTTGAAATCATTCTCCTTTGGTGCTCCGCAAAAACCGAGCGGATAAATATTATAAATTACGGATTCATTTATATATCCCATTATATTATCTCCTTTTTGCACAGAATAAAGCAATGTACGAATGCAGTGTTTTGTGTACATTAGTCATAATTATAACACTAAAATTTCTATTGTGCAACTGAATAATTTGTGTTACAATGTAACATATCGATGATTTAAAAATGATTTTAAAAAAATCTCGGAGGAATAAAATGCTCAAAATACCCGAAAACAAAACAAGAAAAAAATTAAGAATCACACTTTGCGTGCTTTATCTCGTTGAAATCGTACTCTGTGCGTTGCCGTATTTCCAGTACATTGATGGAAAAAATGTACTCCATTCTTATTCCGTATTTGATATTATGTCTGTATGGGGACTCAGCGGTTCAAATGATGCGGTTTTTAAGTATTCGCTCTTTATGCCGATTTTCTTCATTATTCCGATTGCAGGATTTTTCTTCTGCGCTCTTGACAAAGAACGCAATATGAAGAATATCGTTTCAATCATCTGCTGTTTGCTCGGTGTGCTTTCAATTATCACAATGGTAAGCTATACAATCAGCCTTGCTTCTGTAATTGCACTTCTTTTGTACATTCTTATCTGCTTTCTCACAACACTTTCAATCTTTGCAAGATTTACCGACAAAGATGCTACGAAAGCTCCTGTTAAGCAGAAAAACACAGACCCGAACAGGGAAGTGTAATTTTACAAATTTAAAGTTGAAAACGGAAAATTGAAAATTTCGGTCGGGAACACAGCTTGCTTAATGCAAAGCATTGTTTTCCCGACTTTATTATATAAAATTAAAACACGGCAGTTCATTATCTGAAATGATTGCCGTGTTTATTTTTGCCGATTTTATTTTTAAAATTCCGTCAGAACAATGTGTGCCTGAGAATTATCGAGGACTAACGGCTTATCCATATCAACTCTCTTTAATTCTCCGTAGAGTCTGCCGAAAATTACGGTTGTTTTGTCCATATATGCCGCCATAGCCTCGCCTTTTACGGTGAACGGCTTGAACGTAATGTCAACTGCCGAATATCCCGCCTTAAAGTACCACGGTCTGTCAAGCTTTCCGCCTGTGCTTTTAACATTTATCTGCGACAATTTTACAAGATGACCGTCTGTGAAAAAGCAATTTTCGTTGCCGTAACGGTTGTCACCGACTCTGCTTGCAAGACAGAGGGAAAAGCGTTTTCCGTCAATAAAGCAGTCGGAGCTTAATCTCTGATAATTATGCTTTCTCGGCTTTGAAAAGCGTGTCCAGTCAAAGTAAGCGTTTGTGGTTGTTTCGTTTAAAGAATATTCCATACCGCCAACACGGATAATTCCGCCTGCGACAAATTTGGGAACAAAGCGTTTGAGATAAAAATATTTTTCTGTCTCTCTCAAACGGTGCAATTTCGTTAAGACTTTCGCCCGCCGTCTTTTTGAGATTAATGTTAAAGTAAAGATTTTTTATGCCGCCAAAGTCGATAAAATCACATTTTAAAAATCTTCCGTTCGGTGTGTTTGTCAATTGCAGCTGAAGCCTTTTGTCCGTGTACAAAAAGCTCTCCCGAACTGCCCGATTCGGGAAGCTCGTTCTTGCTGAAAACAAATTTCTTTACAACACAATCATAAATCACACCGCCTCTTTTAAGGTCGGCAACCGCAATTTTTACCGCAAATTCCATGCCTAAATTTTCAACCGAAAGATAGAGCGAAACCTCTGTGTTGCTTATGAAATAGCAATCCCTTTCGCTGTGTTTTCCGCTTGTTTTGCTCTGTTCGCTGTTATATTCAAAAACAGGCGTTCTTGCCCAGCCTGCACACATAACCTCTCCGTTTTCTTCAAAAACATTATGCTTTTCGGTTATCTCATGTTGCAAAACAATCCCTCCGTGTTCTCGTTTTTAAAATTTTCCATAAAATCACACCATACAATATACACAAAATAATTATGCTTTTCAAGAATTATAACAAAACTGTAAATTTCGTTTTCTGCCGCCAACGGTATATGTACTAATTTTCTGATTTCATGAATAATCTGTAATAATATCATATACCTGTGAGGGCGGTTTTTATGAAGAAATTTGTCATTTTGCTTTTAATCTGCTTATGTTTTCTGCTTTGTTCATGCAGTGCCGACACATCGGGATATCAAAACGAGCTTACCTGCACAGACTGGAGTGCAGAGCTTGACGGCGGCGGAAAGATAAGCCTTTCGTTTGACGGTGGCAATGCGTCCCTTATTATGATGAGCGGAAAAGACAAGGCGGAGCTTTGCGGAAAATATGTTGCCGATGATACAACGCTTGTCATATTTGTGCCGAAACTTTACCGAAACTACACCTTTGAATATATTCCCCACGGAAAAAAGCTTGATTTGTCATACAACGGTTCAAAAATCACGCTCAGCCGTGCCGATAACACGCAAAAAACTGAGTAAATCAGCCGTTCAAAGTTTCTTATGTACATTTTGAGCGGAATACGCAGATTAACGAATAATTTTATTGATAAATAAAGTTGTGTGTGTTATAATGTTTTAAGCTATGTTATTATGCCATTTTTGGATTTTTTCGGAGGTATTGTTTTGGTAGTGTTTGGAATTGATCCCGGATATGCCATTGTAGGTTGGGGAGCAATCAATTTTCAATCGAATACATATAAAACTCTCGGTTACGGTGCAATTGAAACCGTTGCCGGAACTGATTTTAACAAACGGCTTGAGTACATCTATGACGAAACCTATGCTATTCTCAACAGATGTCGCCCCGACGCCCTTGCAATCGAAAAACTTTACTTTCAGACCAATCAGAAAACGGCTATCAATGTTGCTCAGGCAAGGGGAGTAACCCTGCTTGCGGCACAAAAACTTAAAATACCAATCTTTGAGTACACTCCTCTTCAGGTCAAAACGGCTGTAACGGGATACGGCAAGGCTAAAAAACCACAGGTTATGGAAATGACCGCAAGGCTTTTAAAGCTGAAAGAAATTCCGAAACCCGATGATACCTGTGACGCACTTGCAATTGCAATCTGTCACACACAGGCGGCAGGTTCACAGCTCAGAAGAGTAATGTACGGAAAGGGACTTTAAATATGCTTTATTCCGTAAGAGGAAAACTTATTGCTATAGAATCAAATGCGGCGGTAGTAGAGTGCGGCGGTGTCGGCTATATGTGCCAGACAACAATGAACACACTCAAAGCCGTAAAGCTTAACACAGAGGTAACGCTTTACACCTACCTTAATGTAAGGGAAGATGCGGTTGACCTTTTCGGCTTTGCAACAAAGGCAGAGCTTGAAACCTTTAAAAACCTCATCAGCGTAAGCGGTGTAGGTCCAAAGGCAGGACTTGCGGTTTTGTCGGAACTCAGTCCCGAACAGGTTGCAATGGCGATTGCCTCCGATGACCTCAAAACAATTACAAGAGCACAGGGAATAGGCAAAAAAATTGCACAGAGAATTGTTCTTGAACTCAAGGACAAGCTTGCAAAAAGCGGCTAAGGAGGACAGTTCCTTTGCACAGGCGGCACAGAACAGTGTGAATGTTTCAACGGGAAATGTTCCGAAAGCAATCGAGGCACTCGGAGTTTTGGGCTATTCTCCTTCGGATGTTTCGCCCGTACTCGCAACACTCGACAGCGCCTTGCCTGTTGAACAGCTTATTTCGCTCACATTAAAACAGATGGGAAGACAGTAACATATGAGTAAAATGGAATTCTCGGATGAATTTGATTTTGAAAACAGAATAACCGATACTTCCGAAATTCCCGAAGATACGGCAGAGAGCGACAACCCTCTGCGGCCGAAAACACTTTCGGAATACATAGGACAGGAAAAGGCAAAGGAAAACCTCAAGGTCTTTATCGAGGCGGCAAAAATCAGAGGCGAAACCCTTGACCATGTACTGCTCTACGGCCCTCCGGGACTCGGTAAAACAACTCTTTCGGGAATCATTGCGAATGAACTCGGTGTGTCAATGAGAATAACCTCAGGCCCTGCAATTGAAAAGCCGGGCGACCTTGCGGCATTGCTTACCAACCTTAACGAGGGCGATGTGCTTTTTATTGACGAAATTCACAGACTGAGCCGTTCCGTTGAAGAAATACTTTACCCTTCAATGGAGGACTTTGCAATTGACATCATCACGGGTAAAGGCCAGATGGCGGCTTCGTATCATCTGCCGTTGCCAAAATTTACACTTGTCGGAGCAACCACAAGAGCAGGTCAGCTGACCGCTCCTTTGCGTGACCGTTTCGGTGTGGTGTTAAGACTTGAGCTCTACACTCCCGAGGAGCTTGCACAGATTGTTGAAAGAAGTGCCGGAATCCTCGGAATAAAAATTGAACATGACGGTGCGCTTGAAATTGCGTCCCGTTCAAGGGGAACACCACGAATTGCAAACCGACTTTTAAAGCGTGTGCGTGACTTTGCACAGGTTATGTCAAACGGCGTCATCACACTTGAAACCGCAAGGACAGCACTTGACAGACTCGAAATTGACGAACTCGGTCTTGACCGCAACGACAGAAGAATGCTTGAGGCAATCGTTCGTTTTTACAACGGCGGTCCTGTCGGACTTGAAACACTTGCGGCGGCAATCGGTGAAGAGGCTGTAACAATCGAGGATGTCTATGAACCGTATCTTTTGCAGATAGGTTTTGTCAGCAGAACACCGAGAGGCAGATGCATAACTGCCGAGGCTTGCAAGCATCTCGGCTGTGAATTTCCTAAGGGCGTTGTAAATGCACAGCCTACACAGCCGACTCTCTTTGGTGACAGGGAGTCATAAATCAGTCACAATATGAGTGTATAATTCAACAGAGTGCAAGGTTTTTACTTGGGTTATACCGAAAATTTCAGTTTTGAAAATTTACAATCTACAAATTATTTAACGGAGGAATATATATAATGGGAAGATTATTCGGTACAGACGGTGCAAGAGGTGTTGCAAACGCAGAGCTTACACCCGAACTTGCAATGAATATAGGCAGAGCGGCGGCAATGGTTCTTATCAGCGATGAGGTTGAACACCCCACAATTTTAATCGGTAAGGACACAAGACTTTCGGGCGATATGCTCGAGGGCGCACTTATTGCAGGACTTTGCTCGGTAGGTGCAAATGTTCACATTCTCGGGGTAGTTCCTACTCCTGCGGTTGCTTATCTTGTAGGCAAATACAATGCCGATGCAGGTATTATGATTTCCGCATCACACAACCCGTTTGAATTTAACGGTATCAAAATTTTTAGTTCTGACGGATGCAAGCTCCCCGATGCCCTCGAAAACAGAATTGAAGAAATCGTACTTGACCATGTTGTTCCGTATGCATCCGCAACAGATGAAAATATCGGCAGAGTAACATATGATACAGAGGCGGCTGATTTGTATATTGACCACCTTGTTTCGGCAGTTGACTGCGACTTTGAGGGTATGGAAATCGCACTTGACTGCTCAAACGGTTCTTCTTCAAGAACAGCCGAAAAGCTTTTCACAAAGCTTGGTGCAAAGGTTCATATGCTTTTTGACGAGCCTGACGGTGTGAACATCAACCGTGACTGCGGTTCAACTCATATGAGCAAATTGCAGAAGTATGTTCGTGAACATAAGCTTTCATGCGGTCTTGCATTTGACGGTGACGCCGACAGATGTCTTGCGGTTGACGAAAACGGTAACCTTGTTGACGGCGATTATCTTATTGCAATCTGTGCAAATGATATGAAGCAGAGAGGCGTACTCAAAAAGAATGCCGTTGTCGGAACAATTATGACAAACATGGGCTTTAACAAGTTCTGCGAAGAAAACGATATGCACTTTGTTTCAACAAAGGTTGGCGACAGATATGTTCTTGAGGCTATGATGCGGAGGAGGGCTACAATATCGGCGGCGAGCAGAGCGGTCACATCATTTTGCTTGACTACGCAACAACAGGCGACGGTCAGCTTTCAGGTGCAATGATTCTCAGCATTATGAAGAGAACAGGCGAAAAGCTCAGTCAGCTTGCAAAGATTATGGAGCGTTTGCCGCAGGTGCTCATTAATGTAAAGGTCAGCAGAGAGGGCAAGCTCTCATTCTATACAGACAGGGAAATCAAGGCTGAAATCGAAAGAGTGAGCGAAATCCTCGGTGACAGAGGCAGAATTCTTGTTCGTGTATCGGGAACAGAACCTCTCGTAAGAGTAATGCTCGAGGGCGAAAACCTCGAAGAAATTCAGAACCTTGCGGAAGAAGCCGCACAGGTAGTAAGGGAAAGACTTGCATAATGCGATTATCTGATAAATGGAAAGATTATGAACTTATAGATACCTCTGACGGGGAAAGACTTGAAAGATGGGGAGATATAATCCTTATCCGTCCCGATCCGCAGATTATCTGGTCAAGCGAAAAGAAAAATCCTCTTTGGTATTCGGCACATGCCCGTTACCACCGCTCAAATCGTGGCGGAGGAAGTTGGGAGCAGTACAAAAAAGTTCCCGACCGCTGGACTGTAAATTACGGCGACCTCGTTTTCAACATCAAGCCTATGGGATTCAAGCACACGGGTGTGTTCCCCGAACAGGCAGTTAACTGGGATTTTGCCGCAGAAAAAATTAAAAACGAAAACAGACCGCTTAAAATTCTCAACCTTTTTGGTTACACAGGATGTGCAACTCTTGCGTGTATGAACGCAGGTGCAACCGTTTGCCATGTTGACGCATCAAAGGGCATGGTTCAGTGGGCAAAGGAAAATGCCGCATCAAGCGGTATTGCCGACAGACCTGTCCGTTGGCTCGTTGACGATTGCGTAAAATTTGTACAGCGTGAAATCCGCCGTGGCAACAGGTATGACGGAATAATTATGGATCCTCCGTCATACGGCAGAGGTCCGGGCGGTGAGGTCTGGAAACTTGAAGAACAGCTTTATTCACTCGTAACCCTGTGCAAACAGGTTCTCTCAGACAATCCGCTGTTTTTCATTCTCAATTCCTACACAACGGGACTTTCTCCCGCTGTAATGGAGTATTTGCTCGGAGTTCTTTTGCAGAAGGACTTCGGCGGAAAAGTATCAAGCGATGAAATAGGACTGAAGGTGAGCGACACGGGACTTGTATTGCCGTGCGGCTCAACCGCAATATGGGAGAAATAATAAATGAGCTTTATTTCACTTGACAACATCAGCTTTTCATATTCCGACATTGAAAGCGGTCAGCCGTACAAAAAAATGCGGTTGACGGTGTTTCTCTCAATATCGAAAAGGGTGAATTTGTTGCCCTTCTCGGTCACAACGGATGCGGAAAGTCAACTGTTGCAAAACATCTCAACGCAATGCTATTGCCGGATAAGGGCAAAGTGTATGTTGACGGAGATGACACATCAGATGAAAACAAGACATATGACATAAGAGAAAAAGTGGGACTTGTACTTCAAAATCCCGACAATCAGCTTGTTGCAAGCGTTGTTGAGGAAGATGTTGCATTCGGCCCCGAAAACCTTGGAATACCGCCAAAGGAGATCCGACAGAGGGTTGATGATGCCCTCAAAGCCGTTGATATGTACGATTACCGTGAACACGCTCCGTTCAAGCTTTCGGGCGGTCAGAAACAGCGTATTGCAATTGCCGGAATTCTTGCAATGCAACCGCAATGCATAGTTCTTGACGAACCCACGGCAATGCTTGACCCTAACGGCCGTGACGAGGTAATGACAACGCTTTTAAAACTCAACCGTGAAAAGAATATGACTGTTGTCCTCATCACACACTATATGGAAGAGGCAGTCCTTGCCGACAGAGTTGTCGTTATGGACGCAGGAAAAATCCTCACTCAGGGTACACCCGAAGAAGTTTTTTCACAGGCGGAGCTGCTCAAAAAGCACCGTCTTGATGTTCCGCAGGCAACAGAGCTTGCATACAGACTCAGGGGGTGCGGAGTAAAATTTGACAAACTTCCTCTCAATGCAGAGCAATGTGTAAAAATGCTTGAGGAGGTGCTGTCATGAGCAAGGTGCTTGAACTGAAAAATTTAAGCTATGTTTACGGAACAGGCACTCCGTTTGAGAAAACCGCTGTCAATAATTTGAGCCTTTCAATTGAAAAAGGCGAGTTTATCGGCATTATGGGACACACGGGCTCGGGCAAGTCAACACTTGTTCAAATGCTCAACGGACTTATGAAACCAACTTCGGGACAGGTTCTTCTTGATGGTGAGGATATCTGGGCAAATCCCAAGGATATCAGAAAAATCCGTTTCAAAGTTGGAATGGTATTTCAGTATCCCGAATATCAGCTTTTTGAAGAAACCGTTGCCAAGGACATCGCATTCGGCCCTACGAATATGGGTAAGAGCGGTGCAGAGCTTGAAAAAGCGGTAAATGACGCCGCAAGATTTACCGGACTTAAAGATGAACTTCTTGAAAAATCTCCGTTCGACCTTTCGGGAGGTGAAAAGAGAAGGGCGGCAATTGCAGGTGTTATTGCAATGAATCCCGAGGTTCTCGTTCTTGACGAACCAACCGCAGGTCTTGATCCTATGGGCAGAGATGTGCTGTTGAGCCAGATTGTGCAGTATCACAAGGAACGCAAAAACACCGTTATCCTTGTATCCCACAGCATGGAAGACATTGCAAGGGTTGCCGATAAGATAATCGTTATGAACAAGTCAAACCTCGTTATGTTTGATAAGACGAAAGAAGTTTTCTCAAAGGGACGAGAGCTTGAAAAAATAGGACTTCGAGTACCGCAGATAACAAAGATTATGCTTGAACTGCGTGAAAAAGGTTTTAATGTTCCCGAAGGAATACTTACTGTTGATGAGGCAATGGACTGTATTTCCTCACTGCTTGACAAGGAGGGTAAAATATGGTAAGAGATGTTGCGTTCGGTCAGTATTTTCCTGCGAACAGCGTAATCCACAAATGTGATCCCCGTGCAAAGCTGATTATGCTTGTCGGATTTCTCGTAATTATTTTCTGTACTTTTAATTATGCTTCGCTTGCGCTTGTTGTGCTTTTTACCGCACTTTTTGTTGCGGCAAGCAAGGTGCCTGCAAAGTTCTATTTCAAAAGCATGAAAGTAATTATATTTATTATAATAGTAACCTCAATTCTCAATGTGTTCTACGGTTCGGGTGATCCGCTTGTACAATGGGGAATTTTCAAAATTACCTTAAACGGCATTAACAGAGCAATTTTTGTTTCGGTAAGAATCATATGTCTTATCCTTGCAAGCTCATGTCTTACATTCACAACCTCTCCGACAGAGCTTACGGACGCAATCGAAAGACTGATGAAGCCGCTTGCAAAACTGCACTTTCCCGTTCACGAGATTGCAATGATGATGTCGCTTGCTTTAAGATTTGTTCCCACACTTCTTGAAGAAACCGACAAAATTACTCAGGCTCAAAAGGCACGAGGTGCCGATATGGAGTCGGGTAATATTATTCAGAGGGTAAAGGCGTTTATCCCTATTCTTATTCCGCTTTTTGTTTCGGCATTCAGAAGAGCCTATGAGCTTGCAACAGCTATGGAGTGCCGTTGCTACCGTGGCGGAACAGGAAGAACACGAATGAAAACTATTCATATGGCAAAGCGTGACTATGTATCTTTTGTAATGGTCGCACTTCTAATCGGCGGAGTGATTTTATGCAACATATTCCTGCCTGCGGCAGTTTGAGAAATCTTCTTCTCACAATTTCATATGACGGAAAAAAAAGTTCCACGGCTGGCAGGTTCAGCAGAACGCAATGACGGTTCAGGAGGCTTTTCAAACTGCTCTTTCAAAGATTATCGGCAATGACTTTGATGTAAAGGGATGCAGTCGCACAGACAGCGGAGTTCACGCAAATATGTACTGCATCAGCCTTAAAACAGAGCATCCCATAAAGCCCGAAAGGCTCAAAGCCGCACTTAACCGTTGGCTTCCGCTAAGCATTGCGGTTCTTGACTGCAAAGAGGTTGCACACGATTTTCATGCCCGCTATTCCTGCACAAGCAAGGAATATATCTACAAAATCTGGAACAGCGAGGTGCGAAATCCGTTTCTTGACGGATACGCTCTTCATTACAGATACAAAATTGACGAAAATCTGCTCGATAAAGCCGCTCAGGCATATGTCGGCAGACACGATTTCACTTCCTTTTGCACGCTTGATAACCGTGAAAAAGGGGATATGACCAGAAATGTAAAAGCCTTTTCGGTAACCCGTGAGGGCGACCTTGTTACAATGAAGGTTGAGGCTGACGGCTTTTTGTACAATATGGTTCGTATTATGGTGGGAACACTTCTCAGGATTCAGCAGGGTAAAATTGCTCCCGATGAAATTCCTTCCATTATAGAAAAGAAAAACAGAAAATATTCGGGCCCACCGCACAGGCTTGCGGATTGTACCTGAATCGTGTGAATTATGAAAATGACAACAGTTCACAAAAAAGGAGTGAACGCTGATGTTTAAAAAATTTAAAGGACATTATTCAAAACGAAAGACACATAAAACCGACAGAGATGTAATGAGCTATGAGGATATGCCTCTTGACGATTATGAACAGGAAAAAACCGAAATGTCGCCGCAGGCTGTCAAGAAAATCGTACTCGGTGCGTGTATTGCCATTGCTGCAGGACTTATAGTTTTTGCCTTTGCAAACCGTGACAAGCTCACATGGGAGAACATCTCAAACTGGTGGACTTATGATGTACTCGGAAATGCCGGTCACGGCTATCCCGTTGACATTATCGGTTCCGAGGTTTCATCAGGCAACTTTGCAGTGTCACAGGGACATGCCGTGTATGCGTCGGACACCTCGTTCGTAACCCTTACAAATTCGGGTACAGAGGTTGCACGACTTCAGCTTACACATTCAAATCCCCGTAATGAAAAACAATGAAAACAGATTTCTCACATACGGAATCGGCAGTTCAAGCTATGAGATAAGCAGTTTTGACGAAACGCTTTACTCAGGCAATGCCGAAAATAAAATATACACAGGTGATGTTGCCTCAAACGGTACATACTGTCTTGTTACCGAGGACAACGGTTATCTTACAACGCTGTATGCCTACAGCAAAAATAATAACAGAATTTACAAATATTCTTTTTCGGAGTATTATATAACATCGGTAGCAATTAACAAGGACGGCTCCGGTTGCGTTGCCACAGGTGTGTCAAGTGACAAGGGTTCAGCGGTAACGGGCGTTTATGTGCTTGATTTTTCACAGGAAAAGCCTGTTTCAACCTACAAAATTTCGGGTGACAGCGTGCTTGATTGCAAGTATCTGACCTCAGATACGGCGGTTCTTGTGGGCTCACAGGCAAGCTATATTGTTAAAAAAGGTGAAAAGAATTACAAAACAGTAAGCTATGAGGACAAAACTCTTTCAAATTACTGCTTTAACACAGATACATCAACCTATACAATGGCTCTTTCAAGGAGCGGTGACGGAAGAAGTGTTGCTCTCATAAGCTATAACAGCAACGGTGAGGCACAGTACACAATAAATACCGAACACAAAGCTGATTCGCTTTCTGTCTACAAGGGTACGGTTGCAATCCTTGACGGAAATGTTGTTTACGGTTATAATCAAAATGGTGATTTGCTTTATTCGACAAATTCGGGAACCGGTTCAAAAAAGATTGTGCTTGCCTCGGACTACACCGCTTACATTCTCAGCGTAAATCAAATTAGGTTTATTGACCTTGACAGTGTATCGAGCGACGATACCGCTCAAACTTCAAAACAGGAGTAATAAATTTGGTTGCAGATATAATTATTATTGCCGTGTTTGCGCTTTTGTTTTTTATTGATTTCAAGCGTGGCATAGCAATTACAATTCTCAATGTTGCAGGTGTGGCTCTCACGGGCTTTCTTGCATATCACATTTCAAATTTTCTTGCATCGTGGGTTTATACGGCATTTGTTCAGCAGACCTTAACAACAAATCTGCAACAAATGATTGACACTCAGGGCATCAACTCAGCCATTGCAAACAGTTTTTCAGCTTTGCCAAACTGGGTTATGGGAATGCTCGGATTCTTCCTTTCAATTTTTGGATTGGATTCAAGTGTCTATACAAACGATTTTCAGGTTCCGAACTCTGCCGCAGCGGCGGTGTCAGCTTCGGTGGAAAATCTTATTCAGCCGGTTATCACAGGAATGTTCCGCTTGGTTATCGGTGTAGTTATTTCAATAATTATCTTTATAATTATAAAAATTCTTGTTAAAAAAAACTTGCAAGAGTGTTTAAAATACCCGTGGTGAAACAGATTAATAAGCTTCTCGGCGGTGTGTTGGGACTTGCGGAGGCGGCAATCCTTGTGTTTTTTGCCGTTAATATCTTTTCGGGAGTGCTTGAGTTTTCAAATCCCGAAATGCTTAATAACCCGATGATTTCGGGTGCTGTTTTTAAATTTTTCAGCGTTGCAGTCTGAATGAAGAAACAGGAGGGAACAGTAATGGAAAAAGAAAAAGATGTGTGGAGCTTTAAAACATCCGATTTGGTTACTATACCTAATATTATAACTTATGTAAGATTTGTGCTTATAATCCCGTTCGTATATTTTTTCCTTGCGGAACAGTATATATATGCGGCAATATGTATAGGTTTGTCGGGACTTTCCGATTGCTTTGACGGAATGGCTGCCAGAAAACTCAATCAGGTAACTCCTCTCGGAAAAATCCTTGATCCCATTGCAGACAAGGTAACGCTTTTTGCGGTCGTTATCTGTATGGTGATTTATGTGCCTATGGTTCTTCCGATTCTTGTAACACTTCTGGTCAAAGACCTTATTATGCTACTCGGCGGTGCCGATTTAATCAAAAAAAGACTCACTCCGCCTTCTGCAAACTGGTACGGAAAGGTCGGAACAATTATTTTCTACTTTTCCGTATGTCTTATCGTATTTCTCAAGGCCTTTTTTGCCTACGAAAATATGGTGCTTGATCTGATATTGCTTTCGGTTACAGCCGCATCCATGCTATACGCTTTGTATCGTTACGGCAAAATCTATTTTGCAATGATTAAGGAGTACAACGAATCACTTAAAAAGACAGCTGACATTAAAAATAAATAAATTCCGACAAATAAATATTGAATTATTTGTTAAACAGTTGTATAATTCTTATATTACCATGACAGCAAATGTGCAATTTGGTGTCCTAAAAAGGAGTATGCTATGCTTTGTACAAGATGCGGAAAACGGCCTGCGGTTGTTTTCGTTTCAAATAATAATTCCAAAGACGCCCCGACGGCAGGTTATTGCCTTACCTAGTGCAAAAGAGCTTGGAATCAAGCCGGTTGAGGATCTTATCAGCAAAATGGGTATCTCGGATGAGGACCTTGAAAATGTTCAGGATCAGATGAACACCCTCATGAACAGTATGGGTGACGGCGATATGTCGCAGCTTATGGAACAGCTTGGTGCGGATAACCTTGCCGAGCAGATGGGCGATTTTTCTAAAGACGGTGACGGCAGTGAGGATGATGACTTCTCTCACGGTGCACCTGCATTCCCTGCATTTTTCAACAGTATGTTCGGCGGACAGAACAACAATGCGACAAATCAGGATAATAATAAAAAGGGCAAAAAAGAGAAAAAAGAAAAGAACAGAAAGCACATCAATCTTTACTGTGAAGACCTCACACGCAAGGCGAGAGAGGGCAAAATCGACCGCATTGTCGGCAGAGACAGCGAGATTGAGCGTGTAATTCAGATTCTTTCAAGAAGAACAAAGAACAATCCTTGCCTTATCGGTGAACCCGGTGTAGGTAAAACCGCTATTGCAGAGGGGCTTGCTCTCCGCATTGCCGCAGGAAATGTTCCTCAAAGACTTAAAAAAAGGAAATTCAGCTTCTTGACCTCACCTCACTTGTTGCAGGTACTCAGTTCAGAGGTCAGTTTGAAAGCAGAATCAAAGGACTTGTTTCCGAAATCAAGGAGAACGGCAACATAATTCTCTTTATTGATGAGGTTCACAGCCTTGTCGGCACAGGTGACAACGAGGGTACAATGAATGCCGCAAATATCCTCAAACCGGCTCTTTCAAGGGGCGAGGTTCAGGTCATCGGTGCTACAACATTCAACGAATACAGAAAATATATCGAAAAGGATTCTGCTCTTGAAAGAAGATTTCAGCCCGTAAAGGTCGGCGAGCCTACAATTGCTCAGTCAATTGATGTTATCGCAGGTGTAAAAGGCTATTATGAGGCACATCACCGTGTAATTGTTGACGATGATATCGTTCGCAAGACGGTTATCCTTTCCGAAAGATACATAACAGACCGTTTTCTTCCCGACAAAGCAATCGACCTTCTTGATGAAAGCTGTGCCTGTGCCGCTCTCCGCAACAAAAGCATGGAGCGTCACGATAAGCTTGAGGATGAAAAACAGAAGCTTCTTATCAGAAAGGACGCTCTTACAAATGCCGATGAGGTAAACTATGAACAGCTTGCCGAGGTCAACACAAGCCTTGCAAGAATTGACAGCGACCTTAAAGAAATTGACCCCGAAACTCTCGTTTCAAAGGTTACAGAGGAGGATATCGCCAAGGTCATCGAACTCTGGACAGGCATCCCCGCATCAAGAATCAAGGAAAACGAGCTTTCAAAGCTTGCCGACCTTGAGAACGAGCTTAAAAAGAAAATTATCGGTCAGGACGAGGCTGTAAAGGCTCTTGCATCTGCAATCAGAAGAAGCAGAGTTCAGATTTCACCTCGCCGCAGACCTGCATCATTCATCTTTGTGGAATTCCTACAGGTGTCGGTAAAACAGAGCTTGTAAAGGTTCTCAGCAAGGAACTTTTCGATACTCCCGAAACTCTCATCAGACTTGATATGAGTGAATTTATGGAGAAACATTCGGTTTCTAAAATTATCGGTTCACCGCCCGGATATGTCGGTTACGATGAGGCAGGACAGGTAACGGAGAAAGTTCGCCGCAGACCTTATTCGGTTCTCCTCTTTGATGAAATCGAAAAGGCTCATCCCGATGTTCTCAATATTTTGCTCCAAATTCTTGACGAGGGCAGAGTTACAGACGCTCACGGCAGAACAGTAAACTTTGAAAATACTGTTATCATTATGACATCAAATGCCGGTTCTGCATCAAAGGACAGCGCATTAGGCTTTGGCAAGACTGAAGAAGATGCCTCAAAAGAAAAGGTTATGAAGGCACTTTCTGAGTTCCTCCGTCCCGAATTTATCGCAAGAGTTGACGAGGTTATCGTATTCAACAGCCTTAAAAAGGACGATTTTGTAAAGATTGCAGACCTTATGCTCTCTGAGTATGTACCGACTCTTGAGGAAAAGCACATCAAATTCACATTTGACGAAAAGGTTTGTCAGCTCCTTGCAGAAAAGTCATGTAACGGTGCAAGCGGTGCTCGTGACCTCAGAAACACAATTCGCAGAGAGGTTGAGGAGAAAATTGCAAACGCAATGATTGAGGCAGGTGCAGGCGGTGTTACTGCAATGCACCTTACAGCCGAAAACGGTGAGCCTGTTCTTCAGTCAATCTGATTTTTACGGTAAAAGTTAACACATAAAATTTCCGCATATCGGGCAGTCATCACGATTGCCCGATTTTTTTGTTACAATATAATTCCATTAAAGAACAATCATACACGGCGAGCCGCCGTACCCAATTCGTGTAGATAGTTTGTAATATCAAAAAACATATTGCATCATTACTTTTGGGAGTCCAAAGAACGCTCATACGGTTGGATTACACAGACAATTGCAATGTTACGCTCGGGCATAATTTGTTTTGCATTATACAAACTGTCTACACGAGAGAAAAAAACACGAGAGAAAAAACACAAGAGAAAAAACGGCTGTGTAGCATAATGTACACAGCCGTCTTTTGAAAATAAAATGAAAGAAAGATTAACCTTTTACAGCACCTGAAACAACACCCTCGATGATGTATTTCTGGCAGGCAAAGTAGAAAATAATAATCGGAACGATGCTCAGAACGATAAGCGCCATAATAGCACTTGTGTCCGTATGACCGTAACTGCCGTTAAGATACTGAATGTGAATCGGAATAGTTTTGTAATCCATATCAAGAATAAGATAGGGGAGAAGGTAGTCGTTCCAAATCCACATTGTTTCAAGTATTGCAACCGAAATAAAAGTAGGTTTCATAATCGGAAGAACAATACCGAAGAATGTTCTCAAAGGACCTGCTCCGTCAACATCGGCGGCTTCCTCAATTTCAACAGGAATTGATTTAACAAATCCCGAGAACATAAATACCGCAAGTCCTGCTCCGAATCCGAGGTATATAATCAAAATACCCCACGGAGTTGTAAGCTTGAGACTGTCGGCTGTCTTTGAGAGGGTAAACATTACCATCTGGAAAGGAATAACCATTGAGAAAATGCAGAAATAGTAGATGATTTTGCATATACGAGAATTTGAACGCTGCAAGTACCACGCACACATTGATGTGCAGAAAAGAATAAGCACAACACCGCCGATTGTAATGAAGAAGCTCCATACAATTGACTTCCAGAACGGATAGTTGCCGTGGAACATACCTGTCATATAGCTTTGAAAGCCCTGAAAACTGTTTGCATTCGGAAATTCAAAGATTGCACGGCTGATTGCCGCATTGCTCTTAAAGGAGTTCATCAGTACAATGAAAACGGGAGCAACATAGAATACTGACACAATAGAGAAGAGAATTGTTAAAATTTTCATTCCTACGGTTTGTTTTTTCTTTACAGGCCTATCCTTAGCCTTTGCTGCAACTTTTGCCATTACTGCTGAACCTCCTTTCTTCTTGTGAAGTAAAGCTGAATAAGGGCAATGATAACAACAATTACGAAGAAGATAACGCCCTCAGCCTGACCTACGCCACGAGAATTCTGGTTTGCATAGAATGTATTGTAAATATTGAGAGCCATCATTTCTGTCTGATAAACCATTGTACCGCTTCCCTGTGATACAATACCCGGAGCACCGCCTGTGAGGGCAAGGTTCTGGTCGAACAGCTTAAATGAGTTTGTAAGTGTAAGGAATGTGCAGATTGTGATGGAAGGCATCATCATCGGCAATGTTACATTTGTAAGCAACTGTTTTTTGCCTGCGCCGTCAATTTTAGCCGCCTCATAAAGATCATGAGGTACGCTCTGGAAACCGGCAATGTAAATAATCATCATATAACCTGCCTGTTGCCAGCACATAAGAATTACAAGTCCCCAGAAGCCGAAGTTTGCGTTAAGCGCAAGGTTTGTTCCGTAATACTGAAGAATACCGTTAAAAATGTACTGCCAGATGTAGCCGAGAATGATACCGCCTACAAGGTTAGGAACAAAGAAAACAGTTCTGAATACATTTGAGCCCCTGATTCCGAGCGTGAGTGCATACGCCACAAAAAACGCAATGAGGTTAATGAGTATAACCGATACTATAACAAACAGTACCGTAAACCAGAATGAATGTAAAAAGCCCTCATTCTGAAAGGCCTTGACATAGTTTCCGAACCCAATGAATACTGCGTCGCTTGTTGTTCTGAATTTACAGAATGAAAGGTAAATGCCGTTAAAGAACGGATATAAAAACCTATAAGGAAAGCAGCAAGAGTAGGAAGAACAAATATAAGAAAATAAATTTTTCTTTTTAGGTTTTCTAAACATAATATTTTGCCTTTCCGTTCATAAGAAAGGGGGCGGAATGCCGCCCCCTACCGAACCTGTTAAATTAAAACAGAAATTTTACAATCAGCCGTTAGCCTTTGCATATTCTGTTTTCCAACCCTGTACAAATGCAGTCTTAACAGCGTCCCAGTCGCCTGTACCTGCTGCATACTGTGTAAGAGCTGTGCCAACACCGTTTTTCCAATCTTCACTTGGCATTGTTGTGAAGTTCCAGCTTACCGGAGTTTTGCCTGCTGCTGTGAGCTCGTTATCAATCTTAACAAATACATTGGTTGCTTCCTTAGCATTCTTGAAAGGAATTACAAATCCCATATCGTCAGCAAGAGCAGATGTACCTGTTTTGTTTGTTACACACCAGTTCAAGAATTCAAGAGTAGCTGCCTGATCGTCAGCACTTGCCTTGTTGTTTACACACCAGTAGTTCTCTGAACCTGTGCAAAGACCCTGATTAGCTTCATCGCCTGCGCCGATGTAAATCGGGAGCATGCCGAGTTCGTCGTCCTTCATACCTGCCTTGGTAACTATTGAATATTCCCAGCTGCCGTTCTGGAAGAATACTGCTTCGCCTGATGTGAACTCAGTTTCAGCGTCTGTACCCTTCTTGCTTGCGAGGTCTGCAGGATCACATGTTGAATCTGTGATGTAGAGATCCCAAATGTTCTTATAGTTTTCAAGGTATTTACCCTCGATAGCGTCTGTTGATTTGATGCCCTTATCCTTGTACTCAAAGTAGATAGGAAGGTTAGCAAGGTGAGTTTTGAATCTCCAGTCAGATGAAGAATCCATACCTGCTGATGTGAACGCACCCTTAACGCCGAGCTTATCCTTATTCTTCTGGATTTCATCGGCAACAGTCTTTAACTTCTCAAAGCTGTTGATGTCCTCAATTTTCTTAACCGAAGCAAAGTCAGAATCGCAATACTTCTGGAGAAGAGTCTTGTTGTAGATAATGCCGTATGTTTCAATTACATAAGCAATACCGTAAACCTTGCCGTCTTCTTCAAGCGCATAATCCTTTGAAGTAAGCTGATTATAAATTTCTGATGAGCTGAGGTCTGCACAATAGTCTTTCCAGTTAGCAAGACCGACAGGACCGTTAACCTGGAAGAGTGTAGGAGCGTTGTCCTTGTCCATCTCTGCTGTAAGTGTTGACTCATAAGTACCCTCGGCAGCTGTCTTAACAGTTACCTCAACACCTGTTTCTTCCGTGTACTTCTTAGCAAGAGCCTGCCAATCCTTGTCCTGCTCAGGCTTAAAGTTAAGATAGTAAACTTTACCGTTTTTTGCGTTGCCTGCTGCACTTGAATCATCTTTTGATGAACCTGATGATGAAGAACCGCCGCAGCCTGCAAGAGCAGTAGCAGTCATCATACCTGCAACTGCAAGAGCTGCAGCTCTTTTGATTGTTGATTTTTTCATAGCTTTCACCTTAATTAAAAATATTTATCCGCTAAACCCGGATATTGGCGAGAGAACAACATTCTGTGTTCTCTCTATTGCCACAATCATAACACACTATTTATGAAAATACAATAGATTTTTTTAAAAAATTTCTCTGTGATTAGTCAAAACGAAGGTATTGACCAAATGTAATTTCAAAATCAAACAAAAAACAACCGCATATTATCTGAGTTTTTTGACTTATTTGTCAAATAAGAAATATTAAAGTAACATTAAAGTTACAATATTGTAACCTGTCAAATATGGTCATTCTATTGAAAATGACAAGCGCTTTGTGCTAAGATTATGTCAAATTTGTTTTTATAAGAAGGTTAATTTAGCAATTATGAAAAATTTCAATCAATCATCCCTTGCACGATTTTTCACCCGATTTCCTAAGCTGTTATTTGCGGGATTGATGTACTCAATTCCGTTTGCCGTATTTTCCGGAATATTCATTCTCATAAGCTTTCTGTCCGGATTCAACAATGTAATATTATGGAGCTTGGGTATAATTCCCGCAATGCCGTTCTATTCCGGACTTGTAATGGTAATCCGCAAAATTTCGGTTGAAAAAGAGGATGTAAATGTTTTCAAAACTTTTGTACAGGCATTTCGTGAAAATCTGAAAAAATCAATTTTCAACGGATTTGTCGCTTACCTCATAGTAGCATGTTCATTTTTTGCAATTCTCTATTACGGAACACTTGCTCAGACAGACATCGTTTACGGCTCTGTCTTTACCATATATATAGTGTTCTCAATTGCAATGCTGATTATGCTGTTCTATGTACCCCTGCTAACAATTACCTATGACCTCAGACTCCGTGACATTTATAAAAATTCACTCCTGTTGATTTTCGGTAAAATTCTCAGAAATATTGTCGCACTTGTGCTTGTCGTAATAGTTTCATTCGCAGTATTTCTCGCAGTAATCTATGCGAAGGGTGCAATGCTTGTTATTGCAGTTACTCTCTCGGTAATTTTCTACCCGATGATTGCAACCTATATAATAGTATCCGTAATCGCAAAAGGCGTGCAGGAGTCTGTCGGTTACTTTACAGGTGATAATGTGCAGTATGTCCTTACGGAAGAAGAAGTTCAGCGTGAAACCGAAGCAGTCGAAAACGCAAACTCCGATGATGACTACATCTTCGTCAACGGCAGAATGATTAAAAATCCGGCTAAAACGAATACGAAAGAGTAATTTTTAAAGCACTTTGCAGAATGCAGGGTGCTTTTGGTTTTATATGCATAATGTGTTAGGCATATATGTGTGATTGATATGATTGCTGCTTTTTGACTGACATTTGACTAATATTTAAGCAATATTATGCGATATTTCGCAATATTTTACGGTAAAAATAAACAAATAAAAACCGCACCAAAGAGCCTGAAAACGGCTTTCTGATGCGGTTTTTGTTATGGAGCTGAAGAAGGGACTTGAACCCTCGACCTACTGATTACGAATCAGTTGCGCTACCAACTGCGCTACTCCAGCGTTTAATTTTTCGGTTGTTCGGCTGTAATAAAGCAAAAATACAGAACGCAGAAATTGCATAAAAACATACACACTAACTTCCGCTACATGATTATACATCAAAAATTTAAAGATTTCAATACCAAATTTGAAAAAGAGGTTTACAAAAACCGAAAGAGAGGCATAAAAGTTTTACGAATCAATAATAATAGATGCAGGTATAATTCATCAAAAAAATATTTATGAATACAAAATAATGCACAAAAATCATGCCGATTTTTGTTTAGTGAAGTGTTATCACATTTGTGGAATATTTTATTTAAAAGTATTATAATTGAATCGCAGTGCGCAAAGCGGAAATACTTTTATGTGATAGGATGTGCAGAAGATGCCCAAAAGAAAGTGCAGTAATATCGACGCTTCGGTAGGACTCAGAATGCGTTATTACAGAATTCAGTGCGGACTTACCCAACAGCAGGTTGCGGACGCATTAAAGATAAACAGAACAACTTATACAAAATATGAAACGGGAGTTTCCGAACCAAGCCACGAGCTTCTCGGAAAAATCGTTAAAATGTTCGGTATCGATTATAACGCAATTCTTGACAACAGAGATTATTTTGAAAGAAGAGTTGCCGACGGTGACATGACGCTCAATGTACTGACTCTTTCCGAAAGAGCAATCATTGCAAGATATCGCTCAATGTCTAAAGAAGATCAGAAGAAAATTTGTGAATATATAGATATGCTCTACAATGAAAAAGCAAAGAAGATTTTGTAAAAAACACTTTACTTTTGACTTTGATTGTGATAATATAAAACAGATGACCGTGTCTCGGAACAGGGAGTATGCCGTTTGTCGGATTTTCACAGCCCTGCCCTGAGATGTTGGCGACTATTTTTTTTTGAAAGGTGGAATTTTTAATGCTTAAAGAAGAAAAGCAGGCTATCATGGCTGAGTACGCAACTCACGAAGGCGACACAGGTTCTCCGGAGGTTCAGATTGCTCTTCTTACAAAGAGAATCAATGACCTTACCGAGCACCTCAAGGTTCACAAGAAGGATCACCACAGCAGAAGAGGTCTTCTCAAGATGGTTGGTCAGAGAAGAAGCCTTCTCGCTTACCTCACAAAGGTAGACATTGAAAGATATCGTTCTATCATTGCAAGACTCGGTATCCGTAAGTAATTTTTTAAGTACACAAGGGCAAGCGAAAGCTTGCCCTAAATTCGATTTTCTGCGGGATTTTTATTTGCTGTTTTTTAGCGGTAAAACGATTAAATAACATATGCTTTTGTGTGTTTGTCAGTTTTGTTTAATGGTTTTATTGCTAAATCGGCGTAAAATCCCGTTTGAATAAATTTGAACTTTATTTAATGTGAAACTTATGTTTCGGAAAGGATTTTACTAAAATGAATCGACTTATGACATTCGACAAATACAGAGTATTTGAAACAGAATTTGCCGGCAGACCTTTAAAGGTTGAAACAGGCAAGATGACACAGCTTGCAAACGGTGCGTGTCTTGTTCACTACGGCGACACAACAGTTCATGTTGCTGTTACAGCATCAGAAAAGCCAAGAGAGGGCGTTGATTTCTTCCCACTTTCGGTTGATTATGAAGAAAAGATGTACGCAGTAGGCAAAATCCCCGGTTCTTACCTCAAGAGAGAGGGCAGACCTTCGGAAAAGGCTATCCTCACAAGCCGTGTAATCGACCGTCCCATCCGTCCTCTTTTTGACAAGAGCATGAGAAATGATGTTTCAATCGTTTGTACGGTAATGAGTGTTGATCCCGACTGTCAGCCTGAAATTGTTGCCATGATCGGTGCTTCAATCGCAATTTCAATTTCTGATGTTCCGTGGAACGGACCTATCTCGGGTTGTTCTGTAGGTATGATTGACGGTGAGTACATCATTAACCCGACAGAGGAACAGAGAAAGGTTTCTCAGATGGCAACAACAGTTGCTTCAACAAGCACAAGAATTGCTATGATCGAGGCAGGTGCTAACTGCGTATCTGATGACGATATGTACAACGCTATTATGGCAGGTCACGAGGCTAACCAGAAGATTATCAGCTTTATTGAGGAAATCAAGGCTGAAATCGGCAAGCCTAAGTTTGAGTTTGCAAGTCTTGAACCCGACCATGATATGTTTGAGGCAATCAAGGCATTTGCAGAAGAAGATGTTAAGGTTGCTCTTGATACAGATGATAAGAGAATTCGTGACGAAAGACTCAAGCCTATCTATGAGGCAGTTCATGAAAAAATTTGACGAGATTTATCCAGAAAGCGAAGCTCTCATTGACGAGTGCCTTTATAAGACACAGAAGTTCATTGTTCGCCGTTGGTTACTTGATGAGCAGAAGCGTGTTGACGGCAGAGGAATGGACGATATCCGTCCTCTCGCATCAGAGGTTGGCGTAATTCCGAGAGTTCACGGTTCGGGTATGTTCACAAGAGGACAGACTCAGGTTCTCACAATCGCAACACTCGGTCCTGTTTCCGACAAACAGCTCCTTGACGGCATTGACGGTGAAACAGAAAAGAGATATATCCACCACTACAACTTCCCAAGCTACTCAGTCGGCGAAACAAAACCAAGCCGTGGTCCGGGCAGAAGAGAAATCGGTCACGGTGCTCTTGCAGAAAGAGCTCTCGTTCCTGTAATTCCTTCGGTAGAAGAATTCCCGTATGCACTTCGCCTTGTTTCGGAAGTTCTTTCTTCAAACGGTTCAACTTCACAGGGTTCAATCTGCGGTTCAACTCTTGCTCTTATGGACGCAGGCGTTCCGATTAAGGCTCCGGTTGCAGGTATCTCATGCGGTCTTATCACAGAGGGCGACCGTTGGATGACAATGGTTGATATTCAGGGTCTTGAGGACTTCTTCGGTGATATGGACTTTAAGGTAGCAGGTACACATGACGGTATCACAGCTATTCAGATGGACCTCAAAATCAGCGGTCTTACTCCTGAAATGGTTAAAGAGGCTCTTGCCAAGACTCACAAGGCTCGTAACTACATTCTTGATGAAGTAATGCTCAAGGCTATTGCAGAGCCGAGAGAAGAGCTTTCAAAGTACGCTCCCAAGATGTTCACAACAACAATTCCTGCTGACAAAATCAGCGAGGTTATCGGTAAGAGCGGTAAGGTTATCAAGGAAATTCAGGCTGAATGCGAAGTTAAGGTTGACATTGAGGAAGACGGCGAACTCGGACAGGTATTTGTTTCGGGTATTGATTCCGACAAGTGTAAGCGTGCAATCGAAATCATCAACACAATCGCTGTTGATCCTGAGCCGGGTGCAATGTACCTCGGTAAGGTTACCCGTATTATGGACTTCGGTGCTTTCGTTGAAATCGCTCCGGGTAAGGAAGGTCTTGTTCACATTTCTCAGCTTGATGTTAAGCGTACAGAGAATGTAACAGATGTTGTTAATGTAGGCGACATTATCCGTGTAAAAGTAATGGAAATTGACGATAAGGGCAGACTTAACCTCTCTCGCCGTCAGGTTCTTATTGATGTTGACGGTCTTGTTCCCGAAAACGACATTGACGCAGAAAGAGCAGCTCGTCCACGCAGACCTCACAATGACCGCAGAGGCGGCTTTAACAGAAACAACAGAAAGTAATTTTTGTAATCTTAAATCTAATACTTTTTAATATTTATACAATCAGTCCCTTTCAATTTGCAAATGCATTGAAAGGGACTGTTTTGTTTTGTTTAAATTGAAAATTGAAAGTGGAAAATTATGCTTTGGTGGGTAAATGTCATACACTCAAAATATTAAAAACTAAAATAAAAAAGCGGTGGTCAATGCCACCGCTAAAATAATGCAATTATTTAGTTTGCATATCTTGAAAGATTATCCCAATCAATATCGTCTTCGGAAACAAAGTCACCGTTTTCCGCTTCTGTAATATCTTTATACTCCTGTTCGGTAACTTTTGTGTAGTCAGGATCCCAAGCAAGTACGAGTTTCTTAATCAATTCGTAGGCAAGTTCCTTGTCACTGTCGGGAAGCATATCAATCATTTTAGCAATTTCAGCTGTTTTCGTACTCATATACGGCAACTCCTTTCATTTATAAATATCTCCACGAGAACCTATATCCATAATATATATTATTTCATAAGTACCGTCAAGTAACCTTTTAAAAATAATACGGTATTTACCGATTCTTAATCGTTGTCTGCCGTCATCAAATCCCTGCATTAATTTTATATCACCTTTAGGAGGATTAATTTTTAACCCCTCAATTCCAATTCTGATACGATTAACTGTTGCTTTATCGGATTTTGCAAGGAACTTGAGTGCAGCTTTTGAATATTTTACTTCCATAATAACAACCCGTTTGTATTTTTCTTTAACAATATTATATCATCGCTTTTCTTTTAAATCAATAGCAAAATAATTTCATATACAATCAGACACATGAACAAAATTTGCATAGTGTTTAAATTATCCTAATCATCTTGATTTCAACTTGATAACATAGTATAATTGACTTAACAAAAATTCCCGACAAATACGGACACAGATTTATAAAGGAGAGAATACAATGCAGGTTAAAATTTCCGATTCTATAAAATACATTGGCGTTGATGACAAGACAATCGACCTTTTTGAAAGTCAGTATCTTGTTCCCAACGGAATTTCTTACAACTCATATCTTATTGTTGACGAAAAGGTTGCAATTATGGATACAGTTGACAAGAGAAAAACTGACGAATGGCTTGAAAATCTTGACAGAGAGCTTAACGGCAGAACTCCCGATTATCTTGTAATCAGCCATCTTGAACCCGACCATGCGTCAAATATTAAGGTTGTTTCCGAGAAATATCCGTCAATGAAGCTTGTTGGTAATGCAAAGACTTTTTCAATGCTCCCACAGTTTTTTCCGGATTTTGATTTTGCCGATAAAACCGTTACAGTCAAAGAGGGTGACGAACTTGAACTCGGTTCGCACAAGCTTACATTCATAATGGCTCCCATGGTTCATTGGCCTGAGGTTATGGTTTCATATGAAAGTGCAGAAAAGGTTCTTTTCTCTGCGGACGGCTTCGGCACATTCGGTGCACTTGACGCTCAGGAGGACGATTGGGCTTGCGAGGCAAGAAGATATTACTTCAATATCTGCGGTAAGTATGGTGTTCAGGTTCAGAATCTTCTCAAAAAAACCGCAAAGCTTGATATTAGGAAAATCTGCCCGCTTCACGGTCCTGTACTTGACGAAAATCTTGGTTGGTACATCGGTCTTTACGATACATGGAGCAAATATGAGCCTGAAACCGACGGTGTGTTCATTGCATATTGTTCGGTTCACGGCAACACAGCCAAGGCAGCCGAAAAGCTTTGTGAAATCATCAAATCAAAAACCGACAAAAAGGTTTCGATTGCAGACCTTTCACGTACAGACCTTGCCGAGGATATTGAGGACGCATTCCGTTTCAGCAGAATGGTTGTTATCGCACCGAGCTATGACGGCGGCGTGTTCCCGATAATGAACGATTTCCTGCACCACCTTAAAATCAAGGGCTACAAGAACAGAAAGGTTGCTATGGTTGAAAACGGCTCTTGGGCTCCTTCAGCCGCAAAGACAATGAGAACTTATCTTGAAGAAATGAAAAATGTTGAAATTTGTCCTACTGTTGTGACAATCCGTTCTTCTATGAAAGAAGAAAATATTCCTCAGCTTGAACAACTTTCTGACGAAATTCTTGGATAATATCATAATAAATTGACATAAACACAATAATAAAAGGATATAAATATATATTTATAGCTTCAATAATTACACCTAAAAGATGGCGAATTTTGTTCTGCGAAGGTTGAGATTGTTATTTTTGTAACAATTAGATAAAAATTCCAAAGGATATTTTACATCAAAGATTTAATTCCGTTGCAAATGCAATTGAATTTAAAACTCTTTTGTTGTACAATAAAGCTAAAGTTGATGCCCACGGAATAAGCATTGAAACAGATTCGTTTTTAGGTAATTTGTTTTGGAGTTTTGAAATTAGTCGTGAAAAGTTCTTTCTTCTGCCTGTATTCAATGCTTATTTCGTTCATTCATATTGATATATTCCTTCTATAACCCAATATACCCCGAAAATGACCGACGCTTGTTGTCGGTCATTTCACTTTTCGGCGGGTTTCCATTTCGGCATAATTGTACATAGTTGTAATTCAACTAATTTCCCACAGTGAAAAAATTGTCAAATTCGGTAATTTTGCCTATAACAAAATTATGCAAAATGTGGTATAATAATATTGTAAGAACTCAGTGTTTATCTGAGATTTAAGATGATGCGATTATACGGATGGTGAGAGTATGTACAGTATTGGTGAGGTTGTTCTTTACGGCTCAAACGGAGTTTGTGAGATTACCGAAATTACAACGAAAAAAATCGGAAAGGATTCTATTGAATACTATGTTTTAAAACCTGTTTGCTCGGATTCTTCAACGCTTTTTGTTCCGACTCAGAATGAAATGCTTGTGTCAAGAATGCGTGTTGTCCTTTCTTCGGATGAAATTAAAGATATTTTGTCACAGAAAACCGATAATGAAATATGGATTGACAATAAAGCCGAAAGATGTGAAAAAATCAAGGAGATTATTTCGGGCGGCGATTGTATGAAGCTTGTTGAGCTTATCAGGAGAATGCACTTCCACAGTAACCTCCAGCTCAAAAAGGGCAGACGACTTCACATTACTGACGAGCGCTTTCTCAAAGAAGCTGAAAAAATGGTTTGTGACGAGGTTTCGGTTGTTCTTCATATTGACCGTAACGATGTTCTTCCGCTTGTGCTTGCAGGCTGATTTTTTAAAAAATATATAAAGGATACAGAGGATTAACCGGAGCATTCTTTGAATTGCTTTCAATGTTGTTCCTCTGTTTTTTTATTTTTGGTAATTTTAGGTTGTTTGCCTATTTACAAAATGTTGCATTTTGTAGTAAAATGTAGGAATAATGATTTATGGAGCTATTTAATGAGAAATTTCAAAAAAACTTTATCATTTTTACTTTCAACGGTAATAATAGTTTCATCAGTTGCAGGTGTCGGTACAACCGTTTTTGCCGCAACCGATGAACACACATACAAAAACTTTAAATACAGAATTCTTGACGATAACACAGCCGAAATCTGCGGTTATACGGGCAAGAATGCAGTCGTGACTGTTCCCGACAGCATTGATTCAAAGCCTGTAACCTCAATCGGCAGGACGGCTTTTTATTCAGGCAAAATCAAGGAAGTGACAATTCCAAACACAGTAAAAAATATCAAATGGTGGGTTTTTTACGGTTGTGAAAGCCTTGAAAAAATCAACCTGAATTTTGGTTTAAAAACTGTAGGCTACGGTGCGTTTATGAATTGTAAAAATCTCAAATCCGTGAGCATTCCAATGTCCGTAACTCAGATTTGCGATGATTCGTTTGCGGTAAGCTGTTCAACCAAAAAGGGCGTTTTTGACACCTACAGTAAGCAGACAATAAGCACTCAGCAGTATTCAACCGATTCATTATTCACTCTTGAAGGCTATTCGGGGACTGTCGCAGAAAAATATTGCAATGATAATTCGCTAAACTTTGTTTCGTTGGGCAATGTGATTTACGGCGATGTTAATAACAACGGAACTGTTGAGGCAGCTGATGCAAAGCTTGCCAAAAGCCTTATCGACACTGTTCCGACCGAGGAAGAACTGACGGCTGCCGATGTTGACGATGACGGCAAAATCACAGAAAACGATGTTAATCTTATTTTGCAGGCTGTCGGCAACGAATTTTACGCACAGCTTTTTCCGTGTGCAAAGGCTATGTATTCTGCTCCCGACTACCTTTCGGGCAGAACTATGTATTGTGACGGCGACAGCGTTGCCTACGGTTCGGGTACGAACACAATGGGAAATTCAACATATTCTTTCTGCAATTATGTTGCCGAAAAATATAATATGACAATGACCAACAAGGCCACTCCCGGCACAACTCTTGCAATGAGAAAGGATTTTATCGGCACAGACCACAGAAGTATCCTTGAGCGTGTCCGTGAAATGAAAGGCAGTTATGATGTTATTCTGCTTGACGGCGGTTTTAATGACCTGTTCAAAAACGTTGAAATGGGTGCAATGACCGATATAAATAATAAATCGGGAAAATACAATGAATACACCACAGCAGGTGCGTTGGAAAGTATTTGCTATTTTCTTGACAAGAATTATAAAGACTCAATTAAGCTGTTCGTACTCTGTCACAATTGCTCAACAAGAACAAAACAGTCACAGTATTGGTCTTTAATGAAAAATATACTTGATAAGTGGGAAATTCCCTATGTTGACCTTTCGGAAGAAACAGAGCTTACCGGTGATAATGAGGAAATTACAACACAGTATTTTAGATATAATGCAACAACTAAAAAAGGTGACGGGATTCACCCTCTTGCATATGCCAATATGAAGATATACGGTCCCATCGTTGCCGAAAAGCTTAACGAAACAGTACAGAGCAAGTCTGAACTTGTTTTGCCGAAAAGTGACATTTCTATGGGACTTTTTGAAAGTTACACCCTTAACAGCGAAATTACGGAGTTGAGGGGAGATATAGATGTCAGCTATTCAAGCAGTAACCCGTCAGTTGCCTCTGTTGATGAAAACGGCAATATTGTTGCCACGGGCATAGGCGATACGGTTATCACGATTTCGACCTCTGACGGTAAAACAAAAAATGTGAATGTGAATGTAAAGTTTCTTGCAATGGCGGTTAGCTTTGGCAAAAATAAAATTTCACTTTCAGAGGGTAATTCAAGCTTGCTGAATCTTTCTGTTGCAGACGGTGAGGCGACCTGTTCAACAACCTATTCGTCAACAGATCCGACTGTTGCGTCTGTTGATGAAAACAGCGGAAAAATTACAGCCAACAAAACGGGCAAAACCACAGTATCATGTACCACGGCAAACGGTGTAACGGTAAGGTGCCTTGTATATGTCACAAGCAGTGCGCAGACTAAAATGCAGAAAGCATAAGGCGTTTATGAAAATATTTAACAGAAAATTAAAAATAACTTCATTTGCTTTGCTTACATTATGTATGGTTTTTGTAATGACGGCTTGTGCCGAAAACAGCAGTCAGCCCGAAAAATCACAACCTGCAGAACAGACGACTGTTCAGCCGACAACAATGTCAGCCGAAGAAATTAATGACCGAAAGCTTGATAAATTCATAGCTGATATGACGCTTGAAGAAAAGGTGGGGCAGATGTTTTTTGTACGCTGCCCCGATGAAGATGCTGTGCAACAGGTCAGCGAGTACAATATCGGCGGTTACATCCTGTTTGGCAGAGATTTTGACGGTAAAACCAAAGATGAAGTTGTTGACGATATTCACAGCTATCAGAACGAGGCGGATATTCCGCTTTTAATCGGCGTTGATGAGGAGGGCGGAACGGTTGTGCGTGTCAGCAGTAACCCAAACCTCTGTGAAACTCCGTTTCTTTCTCCAAAAGATACTTATGCAGACGGCGGTTGGGATGCTGTCAAGCAGGATGCAGAAGAAAAAGCGGATTTACTCCTTTCACTCGGAATCAATGTGAATCTGGCTCCCGTGTGCGATATGACCTCGGATGAATACGGCTTTATGTATGACCGTTCTTTCAGCTCGGATGTTGATATGGAAAACAGATATGTGCGAACCGTTGTTGAAACAAGCAAATCAAAAAAGCTCGGCACGGTTCTGAAGCATTTTCCCGGTTACGGCAATAACAGCGACACACACACGGGAATTGCATACGATGACCGTGACTATTCGGAATTTGAAAATACGGATTTTAAACCGTTTTATCAGGGAATTGAGTCCGGTGCCGACTGTATTCTTGTTTCACACAACATAGTTAATTGCATGGACAGCGAATATCCTGCGTCACTTTCACAAAAGGTGCATGATATTCTCAGAAATGAATTCAAATTTGACGGCGTAATTATGACCGATGACCTTATCATGGACGCAATCACGGATTTTACGGGAGATGAAGCGGCGGCAGTCACAGCGGCAAAATGCGGTAACGATTTGCTCTGTTGTTCATCTGTCGATACCCAATATCCCGCAGTTCTTGAGGCTGTTCAAAACGGTGAAATTCCCGAAGCTCAGGTTGACGCATCCGTAAAGCGAATCCTGAAATGGAAACAGAATCTCGGCATTTTTAATATTGACACCTATCAGAAAAAAGTCAAATCAACCGAACCAACGGATACCGTTGAAAGTGAGGAGTGAAAAGTTAATAGCTGTTAGGTGCGGTCGGGAGGATAATTTGAATCGTTTATATCATATTTTGCCCGAGTATGCGACTGCAAAAATTCTTACGGTAAAAAACACCCCGAAGATTAAGTTCTTCGGGGTGTTCTGTTTGTAAAGGTTGGCTGAAATATATCTTAACAGATGTGATATGCTGATTGTGCTGTTGACTCTTTCCGTCAGGAAGAAGGCAACTTTCTTGGAGTTGCTTATATCCTTTTTCCTATTTGTTGAAGCAAGTGTAGTTGCCTACTACATTTGCAAGTGGTTGGATAGATAGTAACTTCAACAGCCAACCTATGAATAAACCCTCAAAGCTACCGACTTTGAGGGTTTCATTTTGCCTACAATTATTGTAGCACACATTTCTGTGCATTTCAAGTATATGCCGAAAAATTATTATTCCTGATTAGAATTATTTAACGCTTTCACAAGCAAAGATTCAAAGCTTTTTTCAAAGTTTTCGTCATCTTGTTTTGTACGCTTTTTCGGTCCTTTAATGTGATGCTTGCCGTTTGACATCCTCGCCTTTTTGGCAAGGTGTCTGTCCATAAGCAGACCGCCTATGTTATCATCTGAGAAAATTTTTCCCGATTGATGAATACAGTACGCACCCTTTCCAAGCACAAGTGCCGCAACTCCGTAATCCTGAGTTACCGCAATGTCGCCCTTTTTGCAAAGGTTGACAAGCGCCAAATCAACTGCGTCTGCACCTGCACCGATAATTTTTATCTCGCTGTAATCTGACTTTAGAACATGGTTTGTGTCACACAAAAGCACAACGGGAACATTGTGACTTTTTGCAATCCTTTCAACCGATTTTACAACAGGGCAGGCATCCGCATCAACAAGAACAGTTATACCGTTCATTATTTTTCCTCAATCTTAATTGAGTTGATAACAGGCTGATTTTTCTTTTCAACAGTACCGTTTGAATCTGTAACAGGTGTGTCCTCGCAGATTTTATCAACAATATCCATACCCTTTGTTACCTTGCCGAATGCAGCGTACTGACCGTCAAGATATGTGCTGTCAGCCTGAACAATAAAGAACTGTGAGCTTGCACTGTCGGGTTCATTTGAACGAGCCATTGAGATAACGCCTCTTGTATGTGAAAGGTTGTTTTCAACACCGTTCTGAGCAAATTCGCCCTTGATTGTTTTTTTACTGCCGCCTGTGCCGTCACCCTTTGGGTCACCGCCCTGAATCATAAAGCCGGTAATGATTCTGTGGAAAGTAAGACCGTCATAAAAGCCGTCTTTTGCAAGGTCAACAAAGTTCTTGACTGTAATCGGAGCAAGCTCCTCATAAAGCTCAACTTCGATTTTACCGTAGTCTTTAACATCAATAGTTGCTGTGTAGCTTGATTTGTAGTCGGTTGTGTCTGTGCTTGCGGATGTTGTTTCTTCGTTTGAAACTGCAGAAGTTGCTTTTTCAGAAGAACTGCTCTCTGTGTTACCGCCGCAACCGCTTATTAAAAAGCATGTGCAGAGAATAACTGCGGCAACCATAATTGCCGAAATCTTTTTAATTTTTGTCATTTTCAAATTCCTTTCATAAATAAACTTAATTTATTTTATCATTATTATGTCTGCAAATCAACCTGAATTGACACAAAAATATAAATGTGTTAAAATTTTTTGTATGTGAAATACCGACAAAAGGGGAATGTGGCTTGAAAAATAATGAAATAACCGATATTACTTCAAAACGCAGATTGTTTGAGCTTAATCTCGGTGATGTCCGAAAGTACCGTGACCTTGTTATGCTGTTCGTAAAGCGTGATTTTAAAAATTCCTACAAGCAAACCGTACTCGGACCGTTGTGGATAATAATAAAGCCGTTCCTTTCAACATTTGTTTTCACCGTAATTTTCGGTATGATTGCCAATATCTCAACTGACGGAATGCCTCAATTCCTGTTTTTTATGGCAGGCAACATTTTGTGGTCGTTTTTTTCAAGCTGTCTTAACGGCAGTTCATCAACCTTTATCGGCAACGCAAGGCTGTTTGGCAAGGTGTATTTTCCAAGGCTTGTAATGCCGTGCGCAAACATAATTTACAACACAATCGGTTTTTTGATTAACTTTGTAATGTTCTTTATACTTGTTCTTATATATATGTTTACGGGTTCAAATGTTCACCCGAATTTATGCGCATTGCTTATGCCTTTGATTCTGCTTTCTTCGGCACTTTTAGGCACAGGCTGCGGACTGATTGTTTCGTCTGTAACAACAAAATACCGTGACCTCGGTGTGCTTGTTTCATTCGGAGTAACATTGTGGATGTATATTACTCCTGTTGTTTATCCTGTTTCTCAGGTGTCGGATTCATTCCGTCCGCTTGCACTTTTAAATCCTGTTGCTCCGCTAATTGAAACATTCCGTTACGGATTCTTAGGCAGCGGAACATTTCCGTGGCAATATCTCATATTGAGCTTCGCTGTTACGGCAGTCGTTCTTCTGTTCGGAATAATCGTCTTTAATAGGGTAGAAAAGAATTTTATAGATACGGTATGATGTCATGACTGAAATGAATGAAAATTGCGTAATAAAAATTGAAAATCTTTCAAAAGAATACCGACTCGGTGCAATCGGTTCGGGAACTCTCCGTCATGATTTGCAGAGTTGGTATGCAAAAAAAAGAGGTAAAGAAGATCCGAATCAGAGAATCGGTGCCAAACAATACACAAAAGACGACACATTTTTAGCACTTGACGGTGTGAACCTTGAGGTAAACCGTGGAGAACGCATAGGAATTATAGGCGCTAACGGTGCAGGCAAGTCAACTCTGTTAAAGGTTTTATGCAGAATTACCTCTCCGACAGACGGCAGAGTGCGTTTCAGGGGACGAATTGCCAGTATGCTTGAGGTCGGAACAGGCTTTCATGCTGAGCTTACCGGCAGGGAAAACATCTACCTTAACGGTGCAATCCTCGGAATGACAAAGAAAGAGGTCACTTCAAAAATAGACAGTATTATTGAATTTTCAGAGTGCGAAAAGTTCATTGACACGCCCATAAAGCGTTATTCATCGGGTATGTTCGTAAAGCTTGCGTTTGCTGTTGCGGCACACCTTGATGCAGAAATCATGATTATGGACGAGGTGCTTGCTGTCGGAGATATGCACTTTCAGAAAAAGTGTATCGGGAAAATGCGTGACCTTGCAACCGAGGAGGACAGAACTGTCCTCTATGTTTCACACAATATGAATACTATTCGTGACCTTTGCGACAGGTGCATAGTTCTTGACCACGGCAAAATTGTTTTTGACGGGGATGTTGAAGACGCTGTAAAAATCTATCTCGGAAGTGCAAACGAAAATTTCCGTGCTATTGAATATGTCGGAAACGAACACAAGCATCATGCCGACAGAAACGACCTTTGTCTGCAATTTGCCGGATATAACGGCAAAGAGGATAATATTTTCTATGATGATGAGCAGATTTTGCTTGAACTCACATGGAAAAACAAGGCTGATATTGAAAATCTTTGTCTGCGTGTTGAAGTGAGCGATTACCGAAGATATCCCGTTACCGCATTTGTGGTTGAAAATTTCTATTCGGGAAAAAAGGGCGAAACCCACACGGCAAAATTGAAAATAGACATATCAAAAATTGTCCGTGGCGGATACTATACACGCTATGTTTTCTACAGCCGAAAGAACGATGCCGCCCCCTTTGAAACCTTAGAGGTCGCAGACGGTCTGACTTTCAGAAGAAGAAAACCCGATAAATACCAAAACACCTGGCAAAAAGCCTGGGGCAGTATTGAAATGAATGATATTGAAGTTGTATAAAAACAAATTGAAATTTGGCGGTTGGGCAAACAGTTAATATTAAAAGAAATATGTGTTTCAAATGTTGTGAACATCTGATTGAAATGTAATGAAAGGAACAATATGAGCGAAAGATCTGATTATTTTTAAACGCATATTTAGATGAATAACAAAAGGTCAGCACATAATCGTGTTGACCTTTATTCTTTGTCAAAATTAAATTACGGCTCGACAAACGGCATATTAAAATACTCGGCAACTGATTTTGCAAGATTTCTGCCGATTGCATTAATGTTGTCCCTAATCCATTGAGCTTCTTCGGGGTTATCGTGATATGCAACCTCAATTAATGCCGACGGTGATTTTGTTCGCCTGACTTCCGCAAGTGAGGTGGTGGGGATTATGTCAACATCATTTGGTTCGGGATAAATATCCTTGTAATTCTTTTGCAGAATTTCAGCAAAACGCTTGCCGTTACTGCTTGTCGGATAGTAATAAATGTCTGCACCCGTGTATCTGCCTGCCGACCCCTCGGGAGCGGCATTGCTGTGAATTGCAAGGTGCAAATCGTGATTGCCCTTGTTTGAATCTGCAATTGCCTGACTCAGCGTCATATCGGGATCGTTTCGCCTGAAATCTATTCCGCTTGCCCTCAAATAAGGCTCCATGGCGTCTGCAATAAGATTCATATAATATTCTTCATTTCCTCCGTCAATATAAGGGTTGTACTCCTGCAATGACGGTGAAAGGTAAACTGACGGCATAAAATCTCTCCTAAAATTAATCTCTTATCATTTTATTCGCAAAACCCGTGCCGTTGACAAATAATTTTCTTTTCAAAATTCAATTTGTATTGTATAATGATTACGTATGATTTTGGTGAAAATGTTGGCAAGTGTATGATATCACAATTATTATGTGCGAGCAGATTGTAACCGTAGGCAGAATGTCAAGCGTAGGGACAGATATTGTTCTTTTAAAGAACTATTATTTAATGCAAAAACTTGCTTATTACTTTATGGAATTATGAAACGGAGAAATTATTATGACTGATGAAATGAGAGCAAAAGTTGAGAAAGTTATGAAAAATCTTGAACGCAACAAGATGAAACCTTATTTTTGCGAAAACAGTGAAGAGGCTCAGGCACTTGTAAAAACACTCATTAAAAAGGGCGAAACAATTTCATGCGGAGGTTCAAAAACTCTCGACGAAACGGGAATTTATCAGATGATTAATTCACCCGATTACAATTTTCTTGACCGTTCCGCACCCGGAATGACTCGTCCCGAGGTTGAAGAGGTTTACCGTCAGACTTTCAGGGCAGACACATTTTTTATGAGCACAAACGCTCTTACCGAAAACGGAGAGCTTTATAATGTTGACGGCAACTCAAACCGTGTTGCCGCACTTCTTTACGGTCCGAAAAGCGTTATCATTGTATGCGGTATCAACAAAATTGTAAAGAATATTGACGAGGCAATCAAGAGAGTTAAAACAATTGCCGCTCCGCAGAATACAATCAGACTCGGCATTGAAACCCCTTGCGGAAAAACAGGCGAATGTGTTTCATTGAGAAAAGAAAATCCCGAGCTCTGTGACGGTTGTCACGGTGACACAAGAATATGCTGTAACTATGTGGTATCTGCTCAGCAAAGACATATTGACAGAATCAAGGTTATCATCATCGGCGAAGAATATGGCTATTAATTCCCATAAAGAAAAAAGCCGTATCAAAAGACACGGCTTGGGAGAACTTCAGAATGTAATCATCTGCAATTGTTCTGACTTTTGTTCTGGCTGTTCTGCTGATTTTTATTCTGATTGTTGTTCTGATTCTTATTCTGGCTGTTCTGCTCGTTCTTGTTCTGATTGTTGTTCCGATTCTGATTGAAATTCATTTCAACACCTCCTTTACAAAACTATTATTAACCCGAAAAGGCTTGTTTATTCATGAATGATTTTTTATTGCGAATGAAATCACTTCTGGGTGATGAATTTGACGAATTTTTAAAATTTTACAACAGCGACGATTTCATAAAGGGACTTCGTGTCAACACCTTAAAATGTTTCCCCGAAAAGCTTTGTTCACTTCTTGATTTTGAACTGAAAAAAACTCCGTTTTGCGATGAGGGCTACTATATTCCGTCTGATGTTAAGTCAATCGGCAACAATCCTCTGCACCATGCAGGAGCGTTCTATGTTCAGGAACCTTCTGCAACTTCGGCAGTTACAATGCTTGATGTTCATGAGGGCGATTATGTCCTTGATTTGTGTGCTGCTCCAGGCGGAAAAAGTACGCAAATCGGCGCTAAACTTAACGGAACAGGACTTTTGTGGAGCAATGAAATTGTAAGAAGCAGAGCGAATATTCTTTTATCGAATATTGAACGAATGGGTATTTCAAACGCAGTTGTATCAAACTGCCGTCCCGATGAACTTTGCAAAAGGCTTGAAAACCGTTTTGACAGGATTCTTGTTGACGCCCCCTGCAGCGGTGAGGGAATGTTCCGCAAGAATGATGCGGAGCGTGAATGGAGCATTGAGCATGTAAAGAGTTGTGTGCAGCCCGTCAGCTTTTTGATTCTTAACAGTGCAAAGGATGCCCTGAAAAACGGCGGATATATGGTTTATTCAACCTGTACTTTTTCAAAGGAAGAAAACGAGAGCGTAATTTCTCGGTTCCTTGCAGAAAATCCCGATTTTGAACTTGTTGATTCGGGCGTAACATTCGGCAGACCTACGCTTGATTATGCGAGAAGAATTTTCCCGATGGACGGCGGAGAAGGACATTTTGCCGCCAAGCTTCACAAAAAGGGCGAGCCGTATTCTAATTATAATATTCCTAAAAAGAATAATAAAATTGACTCGAAAATTTTTGATTTTTATGACAGTATTTTTATCGACAGACCGTTCGGTGAAAATATTGAGGTTATAAAGGATAAAATTATAGTTCTTCCACAGAATTATAATTTTGATGTAAAAGGCTTGCAGATTCTCCGTGCGGGAGTTATTCTCGGCGAAATTGTCAAGAACAGAATCGAACCGCATCACAGTGCATTTACGGCAGCTAAAAAGGAAAACTGTAAATCCGCAGTTGATTTTGATGTGAACAGTAAAGAAATTGCAGCGTATCTTCACGGTGAGGAAATTGCCGTGTCACAGGATGTCAAAGGCTACACGGCTGTCTGCGTAAACGGAATCACAACAGGCTTTGGCAAAGCGTCAAATTCAAGACTGAAAAATAAATATCCGAAAGGGCTTCGCATATTAAGATGAAAAAATTATCAGATATAGGTACAATCAAAGATATACTTTCAAGACACGGCTTTACTTTTTCAAAGTCACTCGGTCAGAATTTTCTTATAAACCCGTCAGTTTGTCCGAGAATGGCAGAGCTTTCGGGTGCCGGAGAGGGAGTAGGCGTAATTGAAGTCGGTCCCGGAATAGGGGTTCTCACAACAGAGCTTTGCTCGCTTGCCGACAAGGTTGTAGCGGTTGAGCTTGACAAGCGACTTCTTCCCGTTCTTGAAGAAACACTCTCCGAACACGACAATGTAAGAGTTGTAAACGATGACATTCTTAAAATTGACTTGCACAAGCTGATTGAAGAAGAATTTCAGGGTATGGATGTTGTTGTGTGCGCAAATCTTCCGTACTACATCACATCTCCCGTAATTATGAAATTGCTTGAGGACAGACTGCCGATTTGTGCACTCACGGTTATGGTTCAAAAAGAGGCGGCTCAGCGAATTTGTGCTGAGGTGGGTTCTCGTGCAAGCGGTGCGGTAACGGTATCGGTCAACTATTATGCAGAACCCGAAATGCTGTTTTCGGTTAGTGCCGGCTCGTTTATGCCTGCTCCAAAGGTTGATTCGGCTGTTTTAAGACTTAACATTCTCAAAGAACCGCCCGTGAAGGTTGATGACGAAAAGAAGTTTTTTAAGGTTGTAAAAGCCGCCTTTTCACAGCGAAGAAAAACACTTTCAAATTCTCTTGCATCGGGACTTTCTTTGCCAAAGGCAGAGGTCAACGCAATTCTTGAAAATTCCTCCGTTCCTTTGAATGCAAGGGCGGAACAGCTTAAACTTGAAGATTTTGCAAACATTGCAAACAATCTTGGTGACTGATTATGAAAAGAAAAATGAACGGTCTTTATAAAACCGCTTTTATATTAATGCTTGTTGCCGCAGTGCTTTTCATTGTTGCAACAATTGTTGCATATGCTCTTGAACGCCCGTATTTTTCCGCAGTCTTTTCATGCAGCGGTGCTTTTCTTGCATTTTTGGGCATAATATTTGCAACCTGCAGTAAACCCAAAAAACGCAAAAGACACCTTGTCACAGATGAAATTGTTGCCGAAAATGATGATATCAACAAAATTTCGGAAAATTCTATTGACAATGAGGAATAAATTTGATAGAATGGTTGCAGATAAAGGGGAGTAGTTCGCAGATAATCTGTGATATTAATCGTCAGTACATACCGTTTTCGGTATCGGTTATATCTTAAAGGACAAGACTTTTATTGTAGGGTGAGTTGCACCTTGCAATAAAGGCCTTTTTTATTTGCCTTTTTCAGTCTGTCTGTATTCTGCAATCCGAACGGAGGAGAAAATTATGAAAAATTGGTATCAGTTGACCGAGAGCGAAGCTCTTGACAAGCTCGGTGTCACAAGCGAAGGACTTTCGTCACAACAGGCTGACAGCCTTCTTGAAAAACACGGAAAAAATGTGCTTGAAGAAAGCAAAAAGAAATCTGTTTTTCAGGTGTTTTTAAGTCAGTTTGCCGACCTTATGGTAATAATCCTTATAATTGCGGCAATCGTTTCAATGTTTTCAGGAAGTGTTGAAAGCACAATCGTAATTTTTGCGGTAATCACACTTAATGCTATTCTCGGCACGGTTCAGCATGTCAAGGCAGAAAAGTCACTTGAAAGCCTTAAATCGCTTTCGTCACCCTCGGCAAAGGTAATCCGTGACGGAAGAAAAATTGAAATTGATTCAGAAAACATCGTTCCCGGCGACATTGTTGTACTTGAGGCAGGCGACCTTGTTGTTGCAGACGGTAGAATAATAAATAACTATTCTTTACAGGTGAATGAAAGCTCGCTTACGGGTGAATCTACAAATATTGACAAAAGTGTGGAGACAATTGAAAAGGAAGTTCCGCTTGCCGACCGCACTGATATGGTCTTTTCGGGCAGCCTTGTAACATACGGCAGAGCAATTGTCGTTGTTACGGAAACAGGCATGAACACAGAAATCGGTAAAATTGCTACACTTATGAATCAGGCAAAGAGCAAGAAAACTCCCCTCCAGCTCAGCCTTGATAAATTTTCGAGCAGACTTGCCGTTATTATTATGGCAATCTGTGTAGTAGTTTTCGGCTTGAGTATGTTCAACGGAATGTCGGTTCTTAACTCTCTTATGTTTGCCGTTGCACTTGCAGTAGCTGCAATCCCTGAGGCACTCGGCTCAATCGTTACAATTGTTCAGGCAATGGGTACGCAAAAAATGGCAAAAGAAAATGCCATTATCAAGGATTTGAAAGCTGTTGAAAGCCTCGGTTGTGTGTCTGTAATCTGCTCCGATAAGACGGGTACGCTCACACAGAACAAAATGACTGTTCAGAAAATCTATGTGAACGGCGAAAGTATTCTTGAGGATCAGCTCGACCTTAATATTGAAAGCCACCGTCATCTCCTTTACGATATGGTTCTAAACAACGATTCGAGTATCGTTGACGGAAAGGGAATAGGCGACCCGACCGAGTACGCTTTGCTTGAAACATTTCAGCATATCGGACTTGACGAAAATGTGCTTAGGGATGTTCTTACAAGGGTTGAGGAAGTTCCGTTTGATTCCGACAGAAAGATGATGAGCACAAAGTACAAAATGCACGGTGTAAATCATATTCTCACAAAGGGTGCGCTTGATTCGATTCTTGACCGTTGTGTAAGTATCGCAACAAAAGACGGTATTCGTCCGATTACAGATGAAGATAAGGCTGAGATTTCAAGAGTTAACCGTGAATATTCCGAACAGGGACTCCGTGTTCTCACCTTTGCATATAAGGAATCTGATGAGGCTCTCACGGTTGACACAGAGAATGATTATACATTCATCGGACTTGTTTCAATGATAGATCCTCCGAGAGAGGAGTCAAAACAGGCTGTTGCCGATGCAATCCGTGCAGGAATCAAGCCTGTTATGATTACGGGCGACCACAAAATCACAGCAAGTGCAATCGCAAAGCAAATTGGTATTTTCAATGACGGCGACATCGCAGTTACAGGTCTTGAGCTTGACGCAATGAGCGATAAGGAGCTTGACGAAAAGATTGAGAAAATTTCTGTTTATGCACGAGTTTCTCCCGAAAACAAAATCAGAATCGTTGAGGCTTGGCAAAGAAAAGGCAACATTGTTTCCATGACAGGTGACGGTGTAAACGATGCACCCGCTCTCAAAAAAGCGGATATCGGTGTTGCAATGGGTATCACAGGTACCGAAGTTTCAAAAGACGCCGCATCTATGATTCTTCAGGATGATAACTTTGCTACAATTATCAAGGCGGTTGCAAACGGCAGAAATGTTTACCGCAACATTAAAAATGCAATTCTTTTCTTGCTTTCGGGTAATATGGCAGGCATTTTTGCCGTGTTGTTCTGTTCAATTATGGCTCTGCCCGTACCGTTTGAGGCGGTTCACCTTCTGTTTATCAACCTTCTTACAGACTCACTTCCCGCCATTGCAATCGGTATGGAGAAGCCCGAAAAAGATTTGCTCAGACAGAAACCCCGTGATCCGAAACAGGGAATCCTTACAAAAAGCTTTTCTGCTCTTATGCTCGGACAGGGCGCTTTGATTGCCGTTGTAACGCTCATTTCATTCTATATCGGACTTCAGACAAGTCCTGCCGTTGCAAGCACAATGGCATTTGCAACACTCACGCTTGCAAGACTGTTCCACGGCTTTAATTGCAGAAGTACACATTCAATCTTTAAACTCGGACTTTTTTCAAATGCGGCAAGCATAGGCGCTTTCTTTATCGGAACATTACTGCTCGCATTTGTATTGTTTGTTCCGTTTATGCAGCCGCTTTTCAGCGTTACCGCACTCACAGGCGCACAGGCAGGCTTTATAGCCCTCCTTGCATTCATCCCGACATTTATAATTCAGTTTGTAAAAGTTATTGTTGAAAATGTGAGAAAGTAATAAATAATCAAACTCGGTCATAATCTTTGAATAATTATGACCGAGAATTATTTAATTTGAATTATTTTGATTGAAATTACAAAAATTCCTTGACAAAGTTTGACAGATTTCTTATAATTAAACCATAACATAATGTTTCACAGGGTATTACAGGATATATAAAAAATAAGGTTAAGAAGGGTGACAGAAATTATGAACATTTGGCACGACATTTCTCCGAAGAGAATTACAAAGGACAAGTTTTATGCAGTAATCGAAATTTCAAAGGGTGGCAAAAACAAGTACGAGCTTGACAAAGAAACAGGTATGCTCAAACTTGACCGTGTGCTTTTTACATCAACTCACTATCCTGCCAACTACGGCTTTATTCCGAGAACCTTTGCAGATGACGGCGATCCGCTTGATGTTCTTGTTTTGTGCAGTGAAACAATTCAGCCGATGACGCTCGTTGAATGCAAGCCTATCGGCGTTCTCAATATGGTTGATAACGACAGCTGTGACGAAAAAATTATTGCAGTTCCCGTTAACGATCCCAACTACAATTGCTACAGCGACATCAGCGAACTTCCGAAACACTATTTTGAAGAAATTCAGCACTTTTTCCAGGTTTACAAAACACTTGAGGCTGACAAGGTTACTTCGGTAACCGAAACTGACGGTGTTGACAAGGCAAAGGAAATCATTGAAAAGGCTATCACAAGCTATATTCGTGATTTTCAGATGGCGTAAATTTATAAAGACTGCAAAACTAAAAGCTTTACCAAAAAACGGTAAAGCTTTTTCTTTTGAATGTGTAATTTAATTCTGAAAAGGAATATTAACAAAATTCATTCCTGTATAATAAAAATACAGCGGATTAAAGTTTAAAATCCTTTGCCGAAAAATCTGTCTTAAAAACCGTGACATTCGGCATACGCAACAACGGGTCATACTTGAACGATCTGCATTTTCCGTCTTTGACCTGCTTTGACTTTTTGCAGAACATAATATCATTTTCAATTCCGTTGTATTCGCAATATGAACAGTTGACAGGAATATTCTTGCCAAACAAACTTTTTTTCATAATCAACACCTCTGAATGAATATAGTATATCATTAACTTAGCCGTGTTTCAAGCATAATATTTTGTCGGAAAATATTGACAAAGCAATTAATCGGTTAAAAATAATCTTATTATAAAATATGGAAGGAACACTTATGAAATTTTTTTCAAAAACAATGAAGCTCAACAATATTGATACGGTTCCGTATCTTACATATAATTCTTTATCAGAAATTAGTTTCATCAATCACGCATTCACAACCCGACTTGGCGGTGTGTCAACGGGTGAATTTACATCAATGAATATGGCATTCAACAGAGGTGACAATCCCGACAGCGTAACCGAAAATTACAAAAGATTCTGCAAAAGTGCAGGCTTTGACTATGAAAGTCTTGTAGCCTCGGCACAGGATCACCACACGGTTGTAAGAGCCGTAACATCTGCCGAAAATGGGCATAGGCATCTACAAGCCCCGTGATATGGAGAGCGTTGACGCCTTGATTACAAATGAAAAGGGGGTAACCCTTGTAACCTACTATGCCGACTGCACACCGCTGCTTTTTGTTGATACAAAGAATAAGGCAATCGGACTTGCCCATGCCGGCTGGAGAGGAACTGTCGGCAGAATAGGGGAAAAGGTTGTTGAGAAAATGACTGAGCTTTACGGTACAAATCCTGCCGATATCAAAGCCGCAATCGGTCCCGCAATTTCAGTTTGTTGCTATGAGGTTGACTACCCATGTGCAGAACATTTTCTGAATCTTGCAGACCTTGACAGTTCAAAGTTTGTTTTTGAAAAAGGAAACGGAAAATATATGGTTGACCTTTTAGAAACCAACCGTCAGATTCTTACTGCTTCAGGTGTAAAGAATGAAAACATAACAGTTTCGGATGTCTGCACCAATTGCAACAGCGACCTCTTATGGAGTCACCGTGCCACCAAAGGTCACAGAGGCACAATGAGTGCGTTTATGTGTATAAAATAAGAATACTATTTTTTGCTTTTGCAAAGCAAAAAGACGGTCATTGACCGCCTTTATCTATCTAGATTTATCTTTCCGTTTTTTGCAAACCATACATCGTTTACCTCAAATTCTTTGCCGTTAAGGTAATCAAGAATGCCTGCATCGGTTTCAAAATTGAATTTCAGCTTATAGCTGTAAAGCGCCTGATACTTAATGCTGTCGGGTGCTTTCTTGCCTTTGCCGTATTTTTGTATCGCCCACAAGCGGATGTCCGATTGATGCCATGTGCGCTCTTATCTGATGAGTTCTGCCCGTCAGCAGTTCAACCTCGGCAAGGCTGAATTTGCCGTTGAAGTCAAGAATTTCATATTTTGTCTTGATTTCTTTTGACCCCTCAACCTCATTTTTGAAAACAGTAACCTTGTTTTTACTTTCATTCTTGGTCATATAGCCGTGAAGTGTGTCGCTGTTCCTTTTTGGTTTTCCGTATAAAAGGCAGAGATAATATTTTTCAAGCTCTCTTGTTTTCATTTTTGCATTTAAAATTCTCAGGCTGTCGGCATTTTTAGCCGCAATAACAATTCCGCCCGTGTTTCTGTCAATTCTGTTTACAAGTGCAGGTGCAAAGGCTTTTTCTTCATCGGGATTATATTCACCTTTGTCATACAGGTAGTGCTGAACTCTTGCAACAAGTGAATCAAAGTGATAATTCTTGTCGGGGTGTACGATTATGCCCGGCTTTTTATCTATAAGTATAAGGTTTTCATCCTCATAAACAATGTCAAAGGTTTTCGGTGCCTTCATGAATTCATAGCTTTTTTGCTCCGATGCCTCAAAAAATTCGTCCTTAATATAAAAGGTAAGCACATCGCCCTCTTTGAGCATAGTCTGAATATCGCACTTTTTGCCGTTTACCTTAATACACTTTTTCCTTATATATTTGTACATAAGCGACTTTGGCAGAGTTTTGAATCTTTTTTGTAAAAATTTATCGAGTCGCTGATTTGCGTCATTCTTTTTAATTTCAAGTGTTCTCATAGCCTGTAAAATTCTCCGTAATTGTTTTCTCAGTTTATCTTATATCAATTTAAAAAATAATTCAACCGCTTTTGCACATAATTTGATTTTGTGTATATTCTGATATAGGGTGATACAGTGAATTGTTACACACAGAGAATAAAATCTGCAGTATGCTTTGGACTGGGACTGCTGTGTGCATCACTTCTGCCGAGTGAATGGGTACTCGTCATTGCGGCAGGCGCACTCGTAGTTGTCAGTATTTGTTGTGTTCGGAGGTAATTATGAAAGTTGTACTTATTGAGAAACCAAAATTCATATCGGCAATTTTGAGAAAAATTTACGGAATCAAAAAGGAAACCAAGCCGGAATAATAGTCATATGTTTGGACACTGTTCCAAAATCTTGCTATTGGTAATAGTTTACAATAAATTCGAGCCAAAGATGTGCATAGTTACAAAAAACTTTGCACATCTTATTTTTTAAAATAAAATTATGATTAATCTTACGGGTAATATTTTTCCGCACTCCCTAATATAATTGAACTATAAAACATAAAGGAGAGAAAAATATGGAGTTTAATCAGGAAAACCGCTCGTTTTGCACGCCGTTGGCTGTGCTTGACACGGTTGCCGAACAGCTTGCAGATGTTGACCTCACTCTGCCCGATTATTGTCCGGATATAGAAAAAATTCTGAAATGTACCCTCACACCCAAAATTCAGAGCAGAACCCTTTCGGGAGGGCAGCTTCAGATTGACGGATTTTGTACGGTAAATGTGATGTATGTGGAAAGCATAAAGAAAAGCGTGCGCTGTTGCGAACAAAGCGTGAATTTTTCACAGAACTTTTCGGTAAAAGACGCTCCCGACAATCCGGTTATCATCACAAAAACCAAGCCGGAATACATAAACTGCAGGGCTTTAAGTCCCCGCAGACTTGTTATGCACGGAGCGTTTTCGTTGTATGCAAAGGTATTTTCAAAAACTCAGACGAGCATTTTCACGCCTTCCGATAATATCGAAACCGACCGAAAGACCGTTACCTGTGCTGATCTTAAATCCTTCTGCCAGGAGCAGTTTTCTGTTTGCGAAGAAATTTCGGTAGGCGAAAAACCGCAGATTGAATCCGTTCTCCGCAGCGATGTAAGCGTCGGAGTGATTGACGCTAAGGCTGTAACGGGAAAGCTTATGCTCAACGGTGAACTTAATCTCAAGCTTTTGTACCTTTCAAACGCAGAGAGCGGAGAAGTTGAAAAGCTTGACTATCTGTTGCCGTTCAACAAAATTTTAGATTGTGACGGAATTGACGAAAACACTATCAACTGTGTTTCCTGCGATGTTATGTCGTATGATATCAGACTGAAAAACGATATGCTTTCCGAAAAGCCGTCGGTGATACTTGAAGTTAAGCTCTGCGTTACGGAGGAGGGCTATATAACCCGTGAGGAAGAAATTGTGTGTGACGCCTACTCAACAGAATTTTCCTCGTTGCCGGAGTTTGAACAATTAAAAATTACGGGCGAGGTTGTTCCGATTAATGAACCTCATATGGAAAAAATGTCCGTTAAGATTGATGACGGAAAAATCTCACGAATTCTCGATATTTTCACAGAACAAATAACTGCCGAGGCTTCACACGATGACAGAGGTATGGTTATAAGCGGAAAAATCAATATATGCATATTGGCGCTTAACGGGGAAGATATGCCTGTGTTTATTGAGCGTTCAGCCGATTATGAGCATATTATTCCGCAGACAGACTGCACCTGTGCCAAAATTTTTCGGTACAAGGACAGCAAGTATAAGTTACAGACTTGCCGAAGATGATGTCATAGAAATTCGTTGTGAGCTGAAAATTTGCGGTGCTGTTTTTTCGGAAAACAGAGTAAACGCCGTAAAAAATGTAAATGTTTTTGAGGATAAACCTATACCTCCCGAAAATTGTGCGCTGACATTATACTTTGCCGACAAGGGAGAAAAGCTCTGGGATATTGCTAAATCCCACAACACAAAGCTTGATTTGCTGCTTTCGGAAAATTCGGCTGAAAATCAGGTGCTCGACGCACCTAAAATGCTGTTGATTCCGAGAATATAGGGAGGTATAAAAAATGGAAGAGAGAAATGTTTATCAGGATATTTCCCGAAGAACCGACGGCGATGTCTATATCGGAGTAGTCGGTCCCGTCAGAACGGGAAAATCTACATTTATTAAAAAGGTTTATGGATTCGCTTGTTCTGCCCAATATCCGTGACGAGGCAGTTTACAGGCGTACTGTTGACGAACTTCCTCAATCTGCGGCAGGAAGAACCATAATGACCACAGAACCCAAATTTATTCCCGAGGAATCCGTTGAAATCAATCTCGGCGGCAACACAACCTTCAATGTGAGAATGATTGACTGCGTAGGCTATATTGTAAACAGTGCAATCGGTTACAGCGAAGAGGACGAACCGAGAATGGTAAAAACTCCGTGGTCAAACGAGGCGATTCCTTTTGATGACGCCGCAGAAATAGGCACTAAAAAGGTAATTACCGACCATTCAACAATCGGTCTTGTTATCACTACTGACGGAACAATCAGTGATATTCCGAGAGAAGATTATATTGAAAGTGAAAAAAGAGTAATTAATGAGCTGAAGGCAATCAATAAACCGTTCATTATACTTCTCAATTCAGTTGACCCTACGGCAGATGAAACAATTCGCCTGTCAAACGAAATGACCGCCGAATACAAGGTTCCCGTAATTCCCCGTTAGCTGTATGGAGCTTGACGAAACCGAAATCAAAAGGATACTTGCACAGCTTTTGTTTGAATTTCCAATCCGTGAAATCAAGGTTGACATTCCGAAATGGGTTGTAAAGCTCGATAAAGACCATTGGCTGAAATCGGTTGTATTTGATTCAATAAAGAAAAATGCCGCAAAAATTGAGAAAATCAGGCAAATTCAGCAGATAATTTCTGATATTGAGCAATGCGAGTACATCACATCTGCAAAGGTTACGAGTCTTGACCTCGGCAAAGGATATGCGGAGATGGCCGTATCTATCGAAAGCGAACTTTTCTACAAGGTTATCTCGGAAGAAACAGGGCTTGAGATAACCGAGGAGTACGAACTTCTGAACTGCATAAAAACTCTTTCGCAAAAACAAAAAGAATTCGACAAGATTGCACAGGCTTATGAACAGGTTCAGGAAACAGGCTACGGAATTGTTATGCCGACAATTGACGAACTTACCCTTGACGAACCGCAGATTATTAAGCAGAGCGGAAAATACGGTATCAAGCTGAGAGCAAGCGCACCGTCAATTCATATGATGAAGATTTTTACGCAGACGGAGGTAACTCCGATTGTCGGTTCGGAACAGCAGTCCGAAGAGCTTGTGTCTTATCTTCTCAGAGAATTTGACGAAAATCCGGAAAAAATCTGGGAGAGTAACATATTCGGAAAATCAGTTCACGAACTCGTTAACGAGGGACTTCACAACAAGCTGTACAGAATGCCTGCCGATGCCAGAAGGCGGATAGGGGAGACAGTTGAAAAAATTATCAATGACGGCTGTAACGGATTAATATGTATAATTCTGTAACGACAAATAACGATAAAATCGCAAAGCTTTAATTCACAAATAAACAGACTCACAAATAAATAAATTGGTAATATCGCCAAAAAATTATTCACCCCATATTTGTTATTGAAAATGTTTCGGGAATAAAGTATAATATTCCTATATGCAAATGACAAATATGGGGGTTGTTTTATGAATCTTTCCGATGTAGCTTTATTGGCTAAAGAGGAGCTTTCCATTGCCGAAAAAGGTATTGCCTCTGCAAAAGTTGTTCTTACAGGTTTTGTTGTTGTATTCGCAATGCTGATTCTCTTGATTTTCATAATCAAGATTTACGGCGCAATCATTCAGAAAGCTCAAGATGCCGGCAAAAAGAGCAAAGAGAAAAAGGCTGAAACCGTAGCAGAAACTCCTGCTCCCGTTGTTGCCGCTCCTGTCGCTCCTGCTCAGACAGACGGTGTTTCCGATGAGGTTGTTGCCGTAATTTCCGCAGCAGTTGCCACTATGTACGGCTCTTCCGAAAAAGCAAGAATCAAGAGTATTAAAAAGTCATCAGACGGCGGTCGTTCCGCATGGGCAAAAGCCGGTGTACTTGATAATACCCGCCCGTTTTAAGGCAAAGTTTTAAGGGAAAGGATGTTATCTAATGGAAATTTTACAAGGCTTTGTAGATGCCGTTGTCGGTATCTTTGAAGACTCGGGTCTGTTAACTCTTAACTGGCAGAACTATGTAATGATTGGTATTTCAATCGTTTTGCTTTACCTTGCAATCAAAAAGCAGTATGAGCCGCTTTTGCTCCTTCCTATCGCATTCGGTATGCTGCTTGTTAATCTTTATCCGAGCATTATGGCTCCGCCTACAACACAGCTTTTGACAGAGGCTCAATGTACCGCACAGAATGTTGCGGTGTCGGGACACGCCAAAACGGTGATTGACGGAGTAACTTATATTGAGAATCCGACATACGGCGGACTTCTTTATTACCTCTATCAGGGCGTTAAGCTCGGCATTTATCCGCCTCTTATCTTCCTCGGCATCGGTTGTATGACCGACTTTGGTCCGCTCATCTCTAACCCGAAGAGCCTTATCCTCGGTGCTGCCGCACAGATTGGTATCTTTTTAACATTTACAGGTGCTATTTTCCTCGGATTTACAGAGGCAGAGGCAGGTGCTATCGGTATTATCGGCGGTGCCGACGGTCCTACGGCTATTTATGTAACAACAAAGCTTGCTCCGCATCTTCTCGGTTCAATCGCAATTGCCGCATATTCATATATGGCTCTTGTGCCGATTATTCAGCCGCCTATTATGAAGGCGCTCACAACCAAAAAAGAGCGTTCGGTAGTTATGGAACAGCTTCGTCCCGTTTCAAAGCTTGAGAAGATTATGTTCCCGGTAATTGTTGTTATTATCATCGCAATCTTCCTTCCCGACGCAGCTCCGCTCGTTGGTATGCTTATGCTCGGTAACCTCTTTAAGGAGTCCGGCGTTGTTGAAAGACTCAGCAAAACAGCTCAGAACGAGCTTATGAATATTATCACAATCTTCCTTGGTACAACTGTAGGTGCAACCGCATCCGGTCAGAACTTCCTTACTTTTGACACAATCAAGATTATCGTTCTCGGTCTTCTTGCGTTCTGTATGGGTACTGCATTCGGTGTACTTTTTTCGGTAAGATTATGTACAAGGCAACAGGCGGTAAGGTTAACCCGCTCATCGGTTCAGCAGGCGTATCCGCCGTTCCGATGGCTGCCCGTGTATCTCAGAAGGTTGGTCAGGCTGAAAATCCCGGCAACTTCCTCCTCATGCACGCTATGGGCCCGAATGTTGCAGGTGTAATCGGTTCAGCAGTTGCAGCCGGCGTACTTCTTAATGTTGTAGGCTGATAACCGTAACTTAATAAACTATGATAAAGGAAGTCTTTACGGCTTCCTTTATTTTTGCTGTTAAAGAATCCGACAATGAAAAATTTGTATAATATTAAAGAAATTATTTCAATCAATATTCTATGATAGAATTATTGCTGAGAATACATAAGATATAATAAAAAATAAATGTGTAAATCAGTGCCGTAAAAACACCTTTTTTGCTTTACGGTATGTTTTCTTAATACTTAATATGAATTAAAGGGGCTATATAAATGGCAAAGAATGTAACCATTCAGCGTATTGTCGGCGTCCTTTTGCACAGAATCAAGTTTATTATACTTGCCACCGTTGTAATGGGACTGCTGTTCTTTATGTATTCACGCTTTGTAATTGCACCGATGTACAGCACATCTACCATGATTTATGTGCAGAACTACAGTTCGTCACAGCGAGCAAATGCCAATGCCGACACCAAGAGTACGACACCTTCAAAGGCTGCCGATGATACAACCAAAAAGACAACCAATGAGGAAAACCAGAAGATATATCCTGCTGATATTTCCGCCTCTGCAAATCTTGCTGAAATCTGCGTTACACTCTTTAAAAATTCCGATGAGATGACAGCACTCTATGACGGCTGCACGGTTAATGTTGATGTAGCCGACGGTACTTTCTTTATCACAATTACAGTGGACGGTACAGACGCACAGAAGTGTGCCAATGTTGCCAATCAGCTTGCCGAAAAGGCGGCTGAGGTTTATAATTCAAAATTCAGCTACGGTCAGATTGGAACACTTCGTCAGGCGAAGGTTCCTTCGGCTCCGTATGCACCGAGTAACACAAAGAATATGCTTATAGGCGCGGCAATCGGATTAATTGCTTCCTGCCTTATTTCTATTCTTATTGAACTTATCGACACAACAATCAAGTCTGAGGACGATATTCAGGATATCTACGGTATTCCTATATTTGCCGAAATTCCCGACTTTGAGAACCAGGGTTAAGGAGGAACTATGGCTTCTGATTTTAAATTATTTAAAAAGAAAGACGATAAAAAAAATAACGGACAGAATTTTTTCTCTTTCTGATAAGAGCAAGTTTGCAATCGTTGAGTCGTATAAGGCCGCAAGAACTAATATTATGTTCTCGCTTTCCGCAAAAGAAAAAAAATGCTTTGCCGTAACCAGTTATTCAAAGGGTGAGGGCAAGAGCACCGTTTCCGCAAATCTTGCAATTTCCTTTTCGAAAATGGAAAAAAGAGTTCTCCTTATCGACTGCGATCTTCGCCGTCCTAATGTTCACAACATTTTTAAGCTTGACAATAAGAAGGGACTTACCAATGTAATCGGTAAAATGGTTGAAATTGACGAGGCTGTTAAGCATGATGTTCTTCCGAATCTCGACATTCTTCCGGCAGGTACGGTTGCGCCAAACCCCTCTGAGCTTATGTGCAGTACCAGATTTCAGGAACTTTATGAGCAGTTTGTCAGAGATTATGATTATGTAATTTTTGATACGCCTCCTATCGGTGTGGTTGCCGACGCTCTGCTTCTCAAGGATATGATTGCCGGCTTTGTTGTAGTTGTTCGTGAGCGCTCAACAACTCACGGTGACCTTCAGCACCTTCTTGACAGTGTAAAACTTGCCGATTCAACCGTACTCGGTCTGATTGAGGTAGGTTGTACTTATGATTCAAAGAGAAGAAAGAAAGGTTATTACTACTACCAGTATTATTAATCCCAATTTTGTGCTTTGGCACAAAACTACACATTCTCGATAAAAATAACACAAAATCACAGACTTGCAAACTTTCACCAAAAATGACTGTTGCAGGTCTGTTCTTTTTTGTGAAAATAAAAATGCAAGATTACAAAAAACATCTTGCATTTCTTGGGCGAATAGAGTAAAATATATTAGAAATTTAAATTGCATTTGCAATAATATTTTAAGGAGTTATTCAAAATGGGTTATCTTGAACTGAGTAAGCAGGAACTTGAAAAAGAGTATGGCAATCTCGTAAAGAGATTTGAGGAGTTTAAAGGTATGGGACTTAACCTCAATATGGCAAGAGGTAAGCCCGGCAAAGAACAGCTTGATTTTTTTTCCTTACCTATGCTCGATACAATCAACAGCAAATCCGATTTTATCGGTGAGGATAAGATGGATTGCCGCAACTACGGACTTCTCAACGGTATTACAGAGTGCAGAAAGCTTTTTGCGGATATTCTCGGTGTAGATGCAGAGAATGTTATTGTAGGCGGTTCTTCAAGCCTTAATATGATGTTTGATACAATTTCATGCTTTATGACAGCTCCCGCTGTTGAGGGCTGCAAACCATGGTATGAAGTAAAGAACAGAAAATTCCTCTGTCCGGTACCGGGTTATGACCGTCATTTCGGCATTACTCAGTATTACGGCTTTGAGCTTATTCCGATTCCGATGGACGACAACGGTCCCGATATGGATATGGTTGAAAGACTCGTTTCTGAGGATGACTCAATCAAGGGTATTTGGTGCGTTCCGAAATATTCAAACCCTGCCGGCATCACATACAGCGATGAGGTTGTTAAGCGCTTTGCCGCTTTAAAGCCTGCCGCTAAGGATTTCAGAATTATGTGGGATAATGCTTACTGCATCCATGAAATCAGCGACACACCTGATGTTTTGCTCAACATTATGGATGAATGCAAAAAGACAGGTAATGAAGACCTCCCGATTCTTTTCTGCTCAACATCAAAGATTACTTTCCCCGGTGCAGGCGTAGCCGCAATGGCTGCATCTGAGAACAACCTTAAGGTTCTCCGTGAAAAATATAACTACGAAATCATCAGCTATGATAAGCTTAATATGCTCCGTCATGTAAGATTCTTCAAGGACTATGACGGCGTGCTTAAACATATGGAAAAGCACAAGTCTGTCCTTAAACCAAAATTCGAGATTGTTCTTGATACTCTCGACAAAGAACTTGCGCCTGCTGATATCGCATCATGGAAAAAGCCGCACGGCGGTTACTTTGTAAGCGTTGATGTTTTTGAAGGCACGGCAAAGAGAACAGTCGCTCTCTGTAAGGAGGCAGGAGTTGTTCTTACAGGTGCAGGTGCAACATATCCGCTCGGAATTGATCCGAAGGATTCCAACATCAGAATTGCACCGACCTTCCCTCCGAACCACGAGCTTGAAGTTGCTATGGATGTTTTTTGTATCTGTGCAAGGCTTGCGGCTTGCGAAAAGATTCTGAACAAGTAATCATCATTTGAAAATTTGGTTTGTCAGTTGGATTTTGGAAGAATTTTGTATGCAGTTTATGACATTAGAATGTATTTTTTGACAAATTCAATTCTTTTTTTATTAAATATTTCCGTATCCATTGACATTTTACTAAAAAAATTCTATAATAACTCTGTTACGGTCTGTGATTGAATGTTCGTGACAGAGTTATTTTGACTTTTGAGCAAAATAAAATCACAGCCAATTATTTAACGGAGGTTTCAAAGGCATGAAAAGAGTTCCAAAGCCTGTATTCTTTGTCGTAGCTTTGCTGATACTTGCCTTTTCATTTACTGCGATTTTTGGTATTTCCTACTACACCGGCGATAACAAAACAACAGTATTAAAGGGCATCAGCGATATACGATGGGGAATTGACATCCGTGGCGGTGTTGAAGCAACATTCAAACCGGCAGGAGATGTTGACGCAACTGACGAGCAGCTTGAGTCTGCAAAGTCAATCATTGAATTAAGAATGGTATCTCAGGGTATCACAGATTATGAGCTTTATGCGGATGCAAAAAGCGACAGAATCATTGTTCGTTTCCCATGGAAGGAAGATTCCGACCAGAACGCAATTGAGGCAATCGAAGAGATTTCTTCAACGGCACAGCTTACATTCCGTCCCGGAGACGGTCATGAAACAACAGATGTTGATTCAAACGGCGGGTATGTTTACAAAACTCCTTCGGGCGACACAGCTAAGACAATCCTTATGGACGGTTCTTATGTTGAAAGTGCAACAGCAGGTATGACAACAGACAAGACCACAGGTAAAAATTCCTATGTAGTTCAGCTTAAGCTGAAGAGCAGCGGTGACAAGAACGGTAAGGAGCGTTTTGCTGACATCACTAAAGAATATCTAAACCAGCAGGTTTCAATCTGGATGGATGATATTATGCTTTCAGCTCCTAAGGTTGAGGCTGAAATTACAGACGGCAACGCTGTTATTTCAGGTGACTTTACAGCTAAAGAGGCTCAGGGACCTTGCATCAAAAATTAATGCAGGTGCTCTTCCGTTCCAGCTTGAAACATCAAACTACGGCACAATCAGCGCAACCCTCGGTGAGAACTCACTTGTTGCAATGGCATATGCGGGTGTTATCGCATTTATCATTATTGCAATCATTATGATTCTCTTCTACCGTTTGCCGGGTTTTGTTGCAGTTATCTCACTTCTCGGTCAGATGGGTCTTGCAATTGCCGCAGTTTCGGGTTACTTCCCCGTATTCTCATCGTTCACAATGACGCTCCCCGGTATTGCGGGTCTTATTCTTTCAATCGGTATGGGCGTTGACTGTAATGTTATTACTGCCGAGCGTATCAAGGAAGAACTTAAGGCAGGAAGAACTCTTGACGGTGCTCTTGAAAGGGGTACAAAGAATTCACTTTCCGCTATCGTTGACGGTAATATGACCGTTATTATCGTATCAATTATCCTTATGCTTGTATTTGGTCCTGCAAATATTCTCTCAATCATCTTCGGTGAGTCTACAACAGGTACTATCTACTCATTCGGTTTTACACACTTCTTGTAGGCGTAATCGCTAACTTTATCATGGGTGTATTCTGTACAAGAATTATGCTCAGAAGTGTTGCAGGCTTTAAGTTCCTGCGTAAAAAATGGTTGTTTGGAGGTGCTAAGAATGACTGATAAAACTCAGACAAAGGCAGTTTCAAATGCCCCCCTTACAGATGAGGAATTTGCCGAAAAGTATAACAGAGGCCACAAGATTATTGACTTTGTAGGTCACAAAAAGATTTTCTTCGGAATTTCTCTTGCAATTATTATTATCGGTATCGTATGTAACTTTATTTTTTCGGTACACAGCTTGACATTCAGTTCTCTGGCGGTGCAACTCTTAAATTCAGCTACAGCGGTGAAATCAATCAGTCTGAACTTACTGATTTTATTCAGGTTGAAACAACAGAGGACAGAATCACTACTACATATGCTCAGGATCTTATGGGTGACAGCGGCACAACGGTAACAGTTCAGTTCTCGGGTAACGATTCAATCAAAACCGATATTCAGAAGAACCTTGAATCAGACCTTCAGAAGAAGTATCCGGACAATAACTTCAAATGTCTTGAATCAAATTCAGTTGATGCTTCAATGGGTTTCAGCTTCCTTCTCAAGTGTCTTACTGCTGTTGCAATTGCAGCCGTGCTTATGGTTCTTTATGTAACAATCAGATTTAAGAAAATCGGCGGTCTTTCGGCAGGTGTTATGGCTCTCGTAGCCCTCTTCCACGATGTTGCAATGATTTACTTTATGTATGTAATCTTCCAGATGCCGATTGACGCAAGCTTCATCGCAGTTGTTCTTATGATTCTCGGTTATTCGCTTAACGATACAATTGTTATCTATGACCGTGTTCGTGAGGAAAAGAAGCTTGTCGGAAGCAAAACAGATGTTGGCAAGATATTCAACCTCAGCTGTACAAAGTGTATTAAGAGAACAATTATGACTTCTGTAACAACACTTTCGGCTATTCTTGTTGTTTATGTTGTTGCCTGTGCGTTCAATATCACATCTGTTCAGGGCTTTGCTCTTCCGATGATTATCGGTATCATATCAGGTTGTTATTCTTCAATCTGTATCGCAGGTCCGCTTTGGGTTATGTGGCAGCGTCATAAAAAGGCAAAGAAGCTTGCCGCTAAAGCTGCATAAAACAGCTTTCGGATAAATTTATCCGATTCTGCAAATAATTATAAAGGGGTTGCATAAAGATGTTTTATGCAATCCCTTTTGTGTATTAAGACTTTTTAAGCGTTATTTGGAGTGATATATGAAAAAACTTGTTTCAATTTTTCTTTCTGCCGTGATAATTTGCGGCTTGTTATTAATTTCCGCTTGTGACAGAACTGAAGATGTCAGGAAGTCTGACGGTAAAATCAGCGTTGTAACAACGATTTTTCCTTACTATGATTTTGTAAGACAGCTTGCAGGCGATAAAGTTGATATTCGCCTGTTGCTTTCGCCCGGAAGCGATCCGCACAGTTATGAACCCAAACCGTCAGATATTACAGCAATTGAAAATTGCGATATTTTTATCTGCAACGGCGGTGAAAGCGACGAATGGGTTGACGGAGTTCTTTCGTCAATTGAAAACAAAGATGTAAAAGTGATGAAGATGATGGAGTATGTTCCTCTCAGACATGAACAATCTATGGATCATGACCATGAACACGACAGTCATGAAGATATGGATGATGATGACGAAGGTCACGATCACGAAGAAGGGGAGGAATATGACGAGCATGTCTGGACTTCAATCAGAAATGCGGAGCGTATGTCTGCCTCAATCGCAGATGAGTTGATGTCAGTTGACAGTAAAAATTCTAAATATTACAATGACAGAAAAACAAATTACATTTCACAGCTTGACAGCCTTGACAAGAAATTTACCGAAGTTGCAAATAACAAAAAGCGTGATACGCTTGTTTTCGGCGACAGATTTCCGTTTCTGTATTTTGTAAGCGACTACAACCTTGGATATGAATGTGCATTCCCGGGTTGCAGTCACGAAACCGAGCCGAGTACAGCCGTTGTTTCTCATCTGATTGATTTTACAAGAGAACACGATATACCCGTTGTATTCTATCTTGAGCTTTCAAGCGGTAAAATTGCTCGGATTATCTCTGAAGATTCTTCTGCAAAGACGATGCAGTTTTCTTCATGTCACAATGTCACTAAGGATGATTTTGAAAACGGTGCAACTTATATTTCTGTAATGGAACAAAATCTTGAAGCATTAAAGGAGGCGTTATACTGATGTCGCTTATTAAAATTGAAAATGCCTCGCTCGGCTATGAAGGCAAAACCGTTGTCAATGATATTTCGGTCGATATAAAAGAAAAGGATTATATCTGCATAGTCGGTGAAAACGGTTCGGGCAAAACTACTCTCATGAAAGCACTTCTCGGACTTTTAAAGCCATTGAGCGGTTCGATTACCTATAGTGACGGACTAAAACAGAATGAAATCGGCTACCTTCCGCAGTCAAGCGATATTCAGGCGTGACTTTCCTGCGTCGGTGCAGGAGGTGGTGCTTTCGGGCTGTCTTAATAAAAAACACACCTTTTTCTATTCAAAGGAGCAGAAAAAAACTGCCGCTGAGAATATGAAGCTCACGGGCATTTATGATTTACGCAAAAAATGTTTCAGAGAGCTTTCGGGCGGTCAGCGACAGCGTGTTATGCTCGCCCGTGCATTGTGTGCAACTCACAAACTTATTATTCTTGACGAGCCTGTAACGGGACTTGATCCGATGGCAATGGCTGATATGTACGCTCTCATCAAAAAGTTGAATGAAAGCGGAATCACGATTATTATGGTTTCTCACGATGTTAATTCAGCCGTGAGCAATGCCTCAAAAATTCTGCACCTTGCAAAGAATTGGTATTTCTACGGTACGGCACATCAGTATCTGCATTCGGATGCCGGCAAACGCTTTATTCTCAGCGATTGCCCGTGTGATGAATGTCAGCACAGAGTTCACGGAGGTGCTAAAAATGTTTGATATGATTTTTGAAATGTTTTCATACAATTTTATAGTCAGAGCATTCATTGTTGGCACGCTTGTTTCTTTGTGTGCGGCACTGCTTGGTGTTACGCTCGTTCTCAAACGGTATTCAATGATCGGTGACGGATTATCTCATGTGGGCTTTGGTGCGCTTGCAGTTGCGGCGGCACTAAATCTTGCACCGCTTGAAGTTGCTGTTCCTGTAATCATTATTGCGGCATTCCTCCTGTTAAGACTTTCCGAGAACAGTAAAATCAACGGTGATGCGGCAATCGCAATAATTTCAAGTACGGCGCTTGCCATAGGTGTTGTATTTGTCAGTGTATCGGGCGTAAATACCGACCTCAACTCATACCTTTTCGGCAGTATTCTTGCCACTACAACAGCCGACGCAATTATGTGCGGAATCCTTGCACTTGTCGTAATCGTAATATTCATCTTGTTCTACAACAAGATTTTTGCCGTAACCTTTGACGAAACATTTTCAAGGGCAACCGGTCTTAAAACAGGTGTTTATAACACGGTAATTGCACTCCTTACGGCTCTCACAATTGTAATCGGTATGAGAATTATGGGAACTCTGCTCATTTCCGCACTTATAATTTTCCCTGCGCTTTCTTCCATGAGAGTCTGTAAAAAATTCAAGTCGGTAATTCTCTGTTCTGGTGTGCTTTCACTTTGTTGTTTCTTTGTCGGTATGTGCGTGTCATATTCATGCGATACCCCGACAAGTGCAAGCGTTGTAATAGTCAATGCCGCCGTTTTCCTCATATTTCGACTGATCGAATTTATCAATTCCAAAATTAAAAAGAATAATTCTGTATAAGAATTACAAAATATGTTTCAACTAACGGAAACTCGCTTTCTTTAATGGAGGCGAGTTCTTTTTTTGCCTGAACGCTTTCGGCAAAGTACATAGCACGGTTCTGTTTTTGTGCAAATACGGTCATTCTCGAAATGCTTAATCCGATATTGTCAACATAATCGTGAATGAGCATGGTGTCAATCAATTTTGCGTTGTCATACCATTCTTTCTCGGTTTCTTCACATATTTTGAGCGCATCTTCAAATTCAAGTCTGCTCATCAGTCTGTCGGCACATTCAATTTTTGCAATGAATGAATCAGTTTTGCCCGAAATAAATCCTGTTTCAACAGATGCAAAGCATAGTGCCGCCAGAACAAGTGAAAGTGCAATGTAAATTCTTTTCATATTGTTATTCCTTCTTTATAATGTTGTAATTTCCGAGTGCGTCAAGAGTCATCAGAAAAACATTGCTCTGCTTAATATTTTTCTTTTGCAGAATATTTTTAACATAACCCTTTTCTTTTTCACATAAATTAAGCGAATTTTCAAGAATTTTTCCGTTGCTGACAACTACGGTTTCAATTTTATTGTCCTTAATTTTTAACCCGAAATCCTCGGCAGAAGGCTTTCTCTTCTCAGGCTTTTCAAGAACGCTCACCTCACCGTTTGTTTCAACGATGCAGTATTGAACATCCTCGATTGAAAAAATGCCCTGTTGTCTTAATCTGACACTCAAATCTTCTGTAGTAAGCCGCAGCCTTTTCATAGCCGATTGCAGAATCCTTCCGTCTTTAATTACTATAACGGGTTTTCCGCACACAAGACTTCTGAAACCGCTCCACTTCATCATAATAATGCTTGCGGTAATTTCAAGTGCAACGAGAATTGCAACGGAATAACTCCGCTCAACAGCGGTTGAGATGTGTTCTGCATAGGAATTGATGCGATATCCGACACTATCATTGTGATTACAAGCTCGCTCGGCTGCATATCGCTCATTTGTCGCTTTCCCATTAACCTGACTGCCAGAATGACAAAGGCATAGAGCAAAATTGTTCTGATTATTGAAATTAACATAACATCACCGTTACTAATATTTGCATAATTTGAGCCGATATACCGCAAAATAAAAAGCAGATATATTAAGACGGTGATTAAATGTATAATTCATTAAAAGAAAATATTTCAACTTTGAAGAAAATGTTCAAAAATTCGGCAGACTTTACGGTTCGTGAAATGAATCTAAAGGGACAATGCAGTATAAAATCCGCAATAATCACAATTGAGGGAATGTGCGGAAAGGACACGCTTGCATTGTCGGTAATCAATCCTCTGCTCGATTATTATTTTGACTGCCAATCCCCCGATAAGGTTTTTTGACCTTATCAAAAATACCGTGCTGACATCAAGTGAAATTGTCGAGTTCACGACAATTGACGAGGCAATCAGCTTTTCAACATCAGGTTTTGCCCTACTTGTTGTTGACGGTTGCAGTCGTATGCTTGCAATCGGAGCACAGGGCTTTTCATTCAGAAGTGTTTCGGAACCCGAAAGTGAGGTAGTGCAGAGAGGCTGCAGAGAAGGTTTTACAGAACCGCTGAGAATCAATATGACTTTAATAAGACGAAGAATCAAAAGTCCCGACCTTGTTTTTGAAACCATAACAAGCGGATACAGTTCAAACACGCAGATGATGATTTGTTATCTTCAAAACAGCGTGTCAAAGCAAATTCTTAAAGCAATCAGAGAACGGCTTGAAAACTGCAACCTTAAAATGATTCTTGCGTCGGGATATTTAAGTAGTTATCTTGAAGACAACAATTCAAAATCACTTTTCGGGTGTCGGGATTTCCGAAAGACCGGATACGGTCTGCGGAAAGCTGTCGGAGGGCAGAGTGGCAATTCTGATTGACGGAACACCGTCGGTGATAATCATTCCGCACCTTTTTGCAGAAGAATTTCAAAGCGTTGATGATTATTCAAACCGCCCGTATTATGCGGCATTTATACGGATTTTAAAGTATATTTCGTTCCTCATAGCCGTATTTTTGCCGGGAATATACACGGCTTTTGCACAGTTTCATCCCGAATATTTTCCGACCGGATTGCTTGTGAAAACATCCGATTCTTTGTCGCAAACACCCTTACCCGTAACACTTGAAGTTATTCTCATAACCTTTATCTATGAAGTTATGAGAGAGGCCGGACTGCGTATTCCAAAGCCGCTCGGACACGCTGTCAGCATTGTCGGAGCGCTTGTAATCGGTGAAAGTGCCGTCAGCGCAGGAATAATCAGCTCGTCAACTCTTATGGTTGTTGCAACTGCGGCAATTTGCAGTTATGTTACATTCGCACTCTATCCGCCTATTATGGTGTTGAGATTTTTCTGCGTTATCGCAGGCGGAATGTTCGGCTTGTGGGGAATAGTTCTGCTCACCTGCGGAGTGCTTGTCAATATGTGTTCCAAAACATCAATCGGCGTGCCGTATATGTCATCGCTTGCACCGTTCTCGTGGCGGAGTATGCGTGATGTCTTTGTCAGAGCAGATTGGAAAAGGCTTTCAAAGCACACAATCAAGGTTCAGAAATTCCCCGAAACGGAGGAGATGTAATGCAATCGAATGTAACTTTTCCGTCAAAAAGACTTATGCTTTCGCTGTTTGTATGTTCTGTACTTCCGATATTGTTAATGGGGCGGAGCTTTTTGCAGAGCGACAATATTTTTTCAAGTCTTGCGTCAATCGGATTCGGAATATTTTTCACGCTGTTGTGCTTTTGTTCCTTTTTATTCGATAAAGCACAGAACAAGACTTGATTTCTCAGCCTTTGTAAAAAACACATCGCAAACGGGCTTTTTCTTTGTTTCTTCATATTATTGTATGTATTTTACCGTGATAACTGTTTCTTTTCTGATAAGATTCTGCGATATGTTTGTTTCGGGAGTTAATCCCGATGTCGACACAAAGGTGATTGCCTTTCTGATACTTTGCATTTGTGTTTACGGTGCGTCAAAGGGGATAAATCCGCTTTCAAGAGTCAGCATTTTTGTGCTTGCGTTTCTCATAATTGCTTTTGCCGTGATATTTTTTGGAAATATAAAATCTTTTGAATTTGCACCGAACAGCACCTTTGGTACACCCGATTTTTCAAATATTCGGAGCAATGTTGCAGACTGTTTAATCTTTGCGTTTCTGCCTGTTATTTTTGGATTCAATTCTACAAGCACCAAAAATCTGTCGATAAAACAACCTGTAATTACAACTCTTATTATATTCGGCACATTAATGTTGACTTTGTTTTTTACCGATTTTGTTATCGGTGCATATTCTGCACAGCAACCGTTTTCTGTTCAGCTATTGTCAAAAACCGCATATTTCGGTGATATGAAAGGCTTTGACAGCTTTTACCTTGCCGCAGTAACTGCCTGTATTTTCGTTTTTGTAACGGCTGTCCTCATCAGCGTTTCAAACTGCATTGTAAACACATCTTCAAAAAGAACGCTTGTTTTTGTTTCTATAATTGCGCTTATAATGTTTGTTTTGTTTGTTTGTGCAGATAGTTATAATGCTGTAAAAGAATTATTGTTGAACAATATTTTTCTGACTGCACTCAATTTTATTTCCGCACTTCTGATTCCTATAATCTATCTTTTTGTATATCGGAGAAAGCTTTATGAATAAAAAATTATTTTTACTGTCGATTATGGCAATTGTTCTGATTTTAGGCGGCTGTTCAAATTCAAACCGAATTGATACTTCTTCGCTTGTTCAGACGATTACTGCAGAAAACAAATCGGGCAAAGCCGTGTATAATTTCTATCTTCTTGAGAACAGCGAAGATGTGCAAAGTGTTTCGGTTGAGGCTGACAGCCTTGAAAAAGCCGTAATATCTGCAAAGAAAGCCTATATTCCTGCGTTGACGCTTTCAAAGCTTGAATTGTATCTTATCGACTCAAATCTGGGAGAAAAAACTCTCAAAACCGATATTGACTATATTTCAAAAGAAACCGCAATTTCACCTTTGACCTATACTGCCCTTTCGGATACAAAAAACTTTGCAACTTTTTTCAAAAGATAAAAATGCACTGAAAAAAAGTTAAAGAACACATTGTTCTGTTGAAGAATAATAATAACAACCTTTCCGTAACATCTTTATCCATATATTCAATAATTTTAAGGGGTAAAAACAACGGCTATTTGAGTATTTGTTATATTAGTTCCGATAAAGAATTAAAAGCAGACATTGTTAAAACAGTAACAGAAAAATGAGAAAATTTTATTAAAAATTGAAAAATAATTCACAAAAAGACTTTATCAAAACTGCGTTATGGTGTATAATAGCAATAAGTATATAGCCTGAGAGCGTACATCTGCCGTTAGGCGGCAGAGCGGTTGCTCTGATTTGTGAAAGGTAATAAATATTTAGGATAGGACGATGATTTATGTCTGTTGAATTTTCTGTTCCGCTGTCGCAAATTGCAGAAGCATTGAACCTCACCGAAGTTTATGTCGCTGAAAATTACAAGGAAACTAACATATCGACTGTTGAAATCAACAGACCGGGACTTGAGCTTACGGGTTATCTTGAATTCTTTGACAACAAGCGAATTCAGGTTCTCGGTAATACAGAGTTCTCATATCTCGGCAGATACGGTCCGGAGGCTCAGAAAATGGTTATTGACTCCATTTTCAGCTTTGGTCCTCCGGCTGTAATAATCTGCCGTGATATTGAACCGTCAAACGCAATTCTCGAAAGTGCAAAGCTGCACAAGGTGTCTATTTTCAGCACCCCGCAGAGTACATCGGATCTTACTGCGTCACTTGTACAATATCTTAACAAAGAGCTTGCTCCGAGAATTACCCGTCACGGCGTTCTTGTTGAAGTGTACGGCGAAGGCTGTCTGCTTACGGGCGACAGTGGCGTTGGTAAGAGTGAAACCGCAATTGAGCTTATCAAGCGTGGTCACCGTCTTGTTGCCGATGATGCCGTAGAAATCAGAAGAACTGCCCAGACTACACTCTATGGTCAGTCGCCCGAAAATATCCGTCACTTCATTGAGCTTCGAGGTATCGGAATTATCAATGCCAGAAAACTTTTCGGTATGGGCGCTATCAAGCTGCAGGAAAAGATTGATATGGTAATCAACCTTGAGCAATGGGACAGCGCAAAGGTTTATGACAGAATGGGACTTGACAACGAGTATATGAAGATTCTCGGTGTCGAAGTGCCGACTCTTACAATTCCCGTAAAGCCCGGCCGTAACCTTGCCGTAATCATAGAGGTTGCCGCCATGAATAACAGACAGAAGAAAATGGGCTACAATGCCGCAAGAGAACTTCTCAAAAATCTCGGAATGGCTGTTGAGGATCTTCCGCCGTCACCAAAGGTTATTGTTGATACATGGGAATAATTCCGCTTTGTAACGGAATACAGGGAACAGAAATTTCATATTCTAAACTAACAACGGAGGGTAATTGAATGGACACTACCGATATTATATATAATTGTGCTCAAAAGCTTGATTGTGACGCAAGACGATTTGAACCGATGAGTAGACACACTTCATTTAAAATCGGCGGAAAAGCAGATGTTTACATAAAGGTGACAAATCTTTCTCAGCTGATGAAAATTTTAAAGGAATGCGATGTCTGCAAGGAGAAGTATATTCTTCTCGGCAACGGCAGTAATGTTCTGGTTCCGGATGAGGGAATCCACGGCACGGTTCTCCGTCTTGACGGTGATTTCAGGAATATTTCATTAATTGACGATACAACAATCTATTGCGGCGCAGGTGCGGCTTTGGGAAGCCTTTGTAAGTTTGCCCAAAAATGCGGACTTTCGGGACTTGAATTTGCATGGGGAATTCCGGGAACAGTCGGCGGTGCTTTGTTTATGAACGCAGGTGCATACGGCGGTGAAATGAAAGATGTTGTATACAGCGTTTCTCACATCACGCAGAACGGTGATATCGGCAGAACAGAGGCGGAGAATCTTGAGTTTGGCTACAGAACAAGCGTTTACCGCAAAAACGGTTGCATAATCACAGGTGCGGTATTCAAACTTAAAAAAAGATGATCCCGAAGAAATTCAGAACAGAATGAACGATTATATGAACCGCCGTTCAACAAAACAGCCGCTTGAATATCCGAGCGCAGGCAGTGTGTTCAAAAGACCCGAGGGTGCATTTGCAGGTGCGCTCATTGAGCAATGCGGACTCAAGGGCAAAACTGTCGGCGGTGCTCAGGTCAGCGAAAAGCACGCAGGATTTATCATCAACAAATCAAAGGCTACGGCTGACGATGTAAAACAGCTTGTGTCGGAAATTCAGAAAACTGTTGAAAATGAAACAGGCTACAAGCTTGAATGTGAACTTATTTTTCTATAAAGCAAAAAAGGTGTAATTTTATGGAATTTGTAATCATTACGGGAATGTCGGGTGCAGGCAAAACAGGCGCTCTTCATGTGCTTGAAGACATCGGTTATTATTGTGTTGACAATCTTCCGTCAAGTCTGTTGTCAACACTCTATCGGCTTTGCCTCAAATCTGAAGATGATTCAATGAAGAGGGTTGCGGTTGTTGTCGATGTAAGAGGTAACGAAAAATTTGAGGAAATGTGTTCTCAGATTGAACACTTCAAAATGCATTACGAAAATGTAAAGGTATTGTTCTTTGACGCAATGACGGACAGGCTCGTTGTTCGTTATAAGGAAACAAGAAGACGACATCCTCTTTCGGATAAACTCAAGGACGGTTCGGTACTGTCTGCCGTTGAGCTTGAAAGGGAGCTTCTTTTGCCTATTAAAAGAACAGCCGATTATAACATTGACACTACATATATGTCAAACAAACAGCTCCGAGAGCGAATTATGTCAATGTTCATGGAGGACACTTCACAAAGCATTACGCTGACATTTATGTCGTTCGGTTTTAAATACGGAATTCCGCTTGAGGCAGATCTCATTATGGATGTGCGTTGTCTGCCTAATCCTTTTTACATTCCCGAACTCAAACATCTTACAGGACTTGACAAAGATGTGCGTGACTATGTTCTTGAAAGTGAAGAAACAACCGAATTTTTAAAGCGACTTTTGAGTATGCTCGATTTTTCCGTACCGCTCTATCTCAAAGAGGGCAAAAGCGAGCTTGTTGTCGGCATAGGTTGTACGGGCGGCAAGCACAGAAGTGTTACAATCGCAATGCAGCTGAACGACCACTTTCGTAAAAAAGGCTATAGGTGTGTTATTCAGCACAGAGATATTGACAGGTAAGGTGCAGAAATGTCATTTTCCTCGGATGTAAAAAAAGAAATTTGTTCGGTTGAACAGTTTGACCGTGAGGCTCTCAAAGCGGAGCTTTACGGAATGCTTTTATTCAGCAGAAATTTTTCTCCGAACAAAATAACCTTCACAACAGAAAGCAATTATGCGGGAAATCGTCTTATATTTCTTTTGCAGAATTTATATATGCCGATAATTGAAAAACAATCGGCTTTGCGAACAAAATCAAGCGACAGCCATCTTTACAAAATAATTGTGGTTGACGGAAACGATTGCAAGCGTATTTTTGAAGATTTCGGTCATACGGACGGTCAGATTACTTTGCGTGTCAACAGGGCAAATCTTTCAAGCGAAGAACTTTCGCAATCGTTTTTGCGTGGCGTTTTTCTTAGCTGCGGTTCGGTATCCGATCCCATGAAAAGCTACCATCTTGAATTTTGTGTTCCGCACAAAAATCTTTCTCAGGATTTGTGCAAGATTCTTTCCGAAATAACCGAATGTACCCTTATTCCAAAAACGGTTGTCCGCAGCGGCAGTTACATTGTCTATTTTAAGGAGAGCGAGCAGATTTGTGACTTGCTTACCTACATAGGCTCACCGATAAGATCAATGGAAATTATGGGTACAAAGGCAATAAAGCAGGTTCGCAACAATGTGAACCGCAGAATTAACGGCGAGGTTGCGAATATAGGAAAAATCGCAACGGCGTCTGCAAAACAGCTCAGTGCAATCGAACATATAAAAAAGACAGTCGGAATCGATTCTTTGCCCGAGGACTTGCGTGAAATCGCATATTTAAGGCTTGAAAATCCCGATATGTCACTTCGTGATTTGGGACAGAATCTTTCAACCCCAATCAGCCGAAGCGGTGCAAATCACCGTATGCAAAGACTGCTTGAATATGCAGGTACAGAGGTAAAAACCAATGGAAAATAAAAATTTGACTTTTGAGCAGGCAAACGAACTGCTTGAAAAAACGGTTTCAAAAATGGAGAGCGGTGAACTTACTCTCGAACAGACAATGGAGGAGTACGCAAAAGCGTGTGAACTCCTTGCTTATTGTATGAAACAGCTTGAACAATGTAAGGGTAAAATTATTGATATAAACGAGAGAATTTCAAGGCTTTCAAAGGGTGATGACAATGACTAAAGATTATGCAAAAATTATTGAAAACGCTTTAAAGAGCTGTCTGCCGAGTACGGATTGCCGTGAAAAAAAGCTGATTGACGCAATGGCTTACAGCCTTGAGGCAGGCGGAAAGCGTGTCCGTCCATATCTTGTGTTCTCGTTTAACAGCCTTTGCGGCGGAAGTGAGGAGTCTGCAACGGCATTTGCCTGTGCAATTGAAATGATTCACACATATTCTCTCATTCACGATGATTTGCCGTGTATGGACAACGATGACCTCAGAAGAGGCAAGCCGTCAAACCACAAGGTATTCGGCGAAGATATCGCATTGCTTGCAGGCGACGCCCTTCTGACGCTTGCCTTTGAAATCCTTACAAACGAAAAGACAGTAAAAATCTGCGGAACTTCTGCGTGTTGCAGAGGTGTTTCCGTACTTTCAAAATACGCAGGTGCGACAGGAATGATAGGCGGTCAGGTGATTGACCTTATGAGCGAAAACACAAACGCTCCGATTGAAGTCCTCCGTGAAATGGACTACAAAAAAACAGCCTGTCTTATCAAAGCGGCTTGTGAACTGGGCTGTATAAGTGCAGGTGCAAACGATAAGCAAATTAAAGCCGCCTCTGAATTCGGCGAATGCATCGGCATTGCATTCCAAATTCAGGACGATATTCTCGATGTAACCTCCTCCGATGAGGAACTCGGCAAGCCTGTAGGCAGTGACGCAGAAAAACAGTAAATCAACCTATGTTTCACTTCTCGGAATTGAAAAGTGCCGTGAGCTTGTTGATGAACTTACCGAAAAAGCTGTTAACGCACTTCATGGCTTTGACGGTGATACAAAAGAGCTTGAAGAATTTGCTTACAAGCTTGCAAAGAGAAATAAATAATTCTTTGCAAATATTAATTAAACGGATAGGAAATAAATTATGGGTGAGTATGAACTGCTTTCTAAAATTAAATCACCGCATGATGTCAAAAAGCTTAATGACGAACAGCTTGAAAAGCTGTGTACCGAAATAAGGGAAAAAAGCTCGTTGAAACCGTGTCTGTAAACGGCGGACATCTTTCACCGAACCTCGGTGTTGTTGAACTTACCGTTGCTCTTGAGCGTAGCTTTAATCTGCCGAAAGACAGCATTGTATGGGATGTCGGACATCAGGCATATACCCACAAGCTGTTGACGGGACGCTACGAGCAGTTTGACACAATCCGCAAAAAGGCGGAATTTCTCAGGCTTTCCGAAGCGTGCCGAGAGCAAATACGACGATTTTAACACAGGTCACAGCAGTACATCAATATCAGCCGCATACGGAATTGCAAGAGCAAAACACCTTATGGGCGACCAAAGCTACACCGTTGCCGTGATTGGTGACGGTTCATTTACGGGTGGACTTGCTTTTGAGGGAATGAACAACTCAGGCAGATTCAACAAGAACTTTATTGTTGTTCTCAACGATAACAAAATGTCCATTTCACCGAATGTAGGCGCATTGTCACGCTACCTTACAACGGTAAGAATTCAGCCGTGGTATATGCGAGTCAAGAAAATTACGGAAAAAATTCTTTTACACATTCCGCTTATCGGAAAACCTCTGAAAAGATTTCTTCAGGGAGGAAAGTCTAAACTTAAAAATCTTGTGTACAAAAACACTCTTTTTGACTGCTTCGGCTTTACCTATCTCGGACCTATTGACGGACACAACATTGATGAGCTTGAAAATGCGTTTGAGTGTGCAAAAAAGGTGAATTCTCCCGTTCTTGTTCATGTTGTTACCAAAAAAGGCAAAGGCTATCAGCCTGCCGAGGACAATCCGGGCGGATTTCACGGAATAGGCAGGTTTGATATTGATTCGGGTGAACCGCTTTCAAGTCACAAGGGATTTTCGGCTGAGTTCGGAAAGACTATGTGCGAATTAGCCGAGGACGATAAAAAGATTTGCGCAATTACAGCCGCAATGTCGGGAGGAACGGGACTTACCGAATTTTCAAGGCTTTTTAAGGAAAGATTTTTTGATGTTGGTATTGCTGAAGAACACGCAGTAACTTTTGGATGCGGACTTGCCGCAAAGGGTATGCGACCTGTTTTTGCCGTGTATTCAACATTTCTCCAGAGAGCCTATGACCAGCTTTTGCATGATGCGGCTCTCGGAAAGCTTCACCTCGTAATCGGTGTTGACCGTGCGGGAATTGTTGGTGATGACGGTGAAACTCATCAGGGTGTGTTTGATGTTTCAATACTCAACACCATTCCGAACACAACAATTTTTCTCCGGCATATTTTGACGGTATGAGAAAATCTCTTTCAACCTCAATTTACATTTGTGACAGCCTCGCTGTTGTGCGTTATCCCCGTGGCGGAGAGCTTTACAGACCCGATGATTTCGGTGAAGAAAATCTTTCATACGATGTTTACGGAAATCCGAATTGTAAAAATCTTCTCATAACCTACGGTAGACTTTTCTCTTATGCCTGCAAAGCCAAGGAAACCCTTGCAAAACAGGGCGTTGAGATTTGCATATTAAAACTTTGCAGAATAAAACCGATTGACGAAAATGCCGTTGATTTTGCGGCAGATTTCGATAATGTATGGTTTTTTGAAGAGGGCATCAAAAACGGCGGTATTGCGAGAAATTTCTCCGATTTACTCTGTTGCACACAGTTCTGCGGAGATTATCATATAAAGGCTATTGATGACAAATTTGTCAAGCAGATGTCTGTCAGCGAGGCTCTTCATGAACTGAAACTCGATGATGACGGAATGGTGAACACCATTACCAAAAATTTAAAGGAAAAGAATTAGAATGAAAAAAAAGACTTGATATTCTTGTATATGAAAAGGGCTTTACCGACAGCCGTGAAAAGGCTAAGGCGATTATAATGTCGGGACAGGTTTATGTTGACAATCAGAAAGCCGACAAGTGCGGAACTTCTTATGATGAAAATGTTAAAATTGAAGTAAGGGGCAACACACAGAAATATGTCAGCCGTGGCGGTTTAAAGCTTGAAAAGGCCATAGACAATTTTGACTTTGATTTAAAAGATAAGATAACAATGGATATCGGTGCGTCAACGGGCGGCTTTACCGACTGTATGCTACAAAACGGTGCAAAAAAGGTGTATTCAATTGATGTCGGTTACGGTCAGCTTGCTTGGAAGCTTCGCAACGATCCCCGTGTTGTCAATCTTGAACGCACCAATATGAGAAAGGTTACAAGGGAGCAGGTTCCCGATGAAATTGATTTTTTCTCGGTTGATGTTTCGTTCATTTCATTAAAGCTGATTCTGCCTGTTGCAAGACAGCTTATGAGCGAAAAACGCACAGGCTGTCTGCCTAATCAAACCGCAGTTTGAGGCAGGCAGGGAAAAAAGGTGGGCAAAAGGGCGTAGTTCGTGATCCTGCCGTTCATGTTGAGGTTGTCAGAAAAATATTTGATTTTTGCCTTGAAAACGGCTTTGATGTGCTTAATCTCGACTATTCGCCAATCAAAGGTCCCCGAAGGCAATATAGAATACCTTATCCATCTTCGCAAGAGTTATGATCCAAAGTCATACACAGATGTAACACCCGAGCAGCTTGTTGAAAATTCACATGCCGCTCTTGACAAAAAATGAGCAGGTGCTTTTATGAAATTTGCATTAGTGGTCAATCTTTCAAAAGAACGGGCAATTAAATATGCAAAAAAGATTTCTCTTTTTCTTCTTGATAAAAATGCAGAAATTGCTATGATTGAGGAATGCAGTCAGTATTTTAAGGGAATTCACATTCATTATTCAAAAAATATTACGGAGCTTTTTGAATACTGCGATATGGCAATTACAGTAGGCGGTGACGGAACGATTATCCATGCCGCAAAATATGCCGCAAAAGCAGATAAACAGCTTATTGGTGTGAATGTCGGCAGACTCGGTTTTGCCGCAGATGTTGAACCGCACGAATATGAACAGCTTGAACGGCTTATTACGGGTGATTACACAACAGAGGAGAGAATTTTGCTTGATGTTGAGGTCATAAAAGAGGACGGCTCAAAGCACTATCTTGCAGTGAACGATGCCGTTGTCGCAAGAGGTCAGCTTTCAAAAACAATTGATTTGCACCTGACACTTGACGGTGACGAAATTTCAAAATACAGAGCGGACGGTCTGCTTTTTTCAACTCCGACAGGCTCAACCGCTTATTCATTGTCGGCAGGCGGACCTATCCTCGCACCGAAAATGGAATGTATTCTTATGACTCCCGTTTGTCCGCATTCATTATTTTCCCGTTCAGTACTTTTCAGCGGAGAATCGGAGCTTTCGGTTCATGTGAAAATCCCCGAAGAATGCTGTTGTGTGCTGACAATTGACGGTGAAAAAAATGTTCCTGTTCTTGCAACCGACAGGGTTGTAATCCGCAAATCCGATTTAAAGCTTAAACTTGCGTTACTCCACAACCGCAATTTTTATAAACTGCTCAATGAAAAACTGAAAGAGAGGGATTTTTGATGAAAACAGGGCGACACGCACGAATTCTTGATATTATAGCCGAACATCCCATTGAAACACAGGACGAATTGCTTACCCGACTTCGTGAGGAAGGTTTCAAGGCAACGCAGGCTACAATTTCAAGAGATATCAAGGATTTACGCCTTGTTAAAACTCTCGGAAGTGACGGAAAATATCGCTATGTTTCTGCATCTCGCAGTTCAACCGATATCCGTACCAATTTTTCAAATCTTTTCAGCACTTCGGTAAATTCAATAGATGTAGCACAGAATCTTGTTGTAATAAAAACCCTCAGCGGTATGGCACAGGCAGTTTGTGCTGCACTCGATTCAGCCGACTATCCGTCTGTTGTCGGAACAATTGCAGGTGACGATACAATCTTCATTGCCTGCCGAACAGCCGATCTTGCGGTGTCGCTTACCGAAGAACTCAAAAAGCTTATTTGACAGGACTGATTGAAATGCTCAGAACTTTATATATAGAAAACATTGCCGTGATTGAAAAAAACCTCAATAGATTTTGAAAACGGTCTTAATGTCCTCACAGGTGAAACAGGTGCAGGTAAAAGTATAATAATTGACGCAATCAATGCAATTATGGGACAGCGGACATCAAAGGAAATTATTCGCACCGAGGCTGATTCAGCCTTTGTAAGCGCTCAATTTGACGATATTAACCAAAGCATTGTTGAAAAGCTTGATGAACTCGGCTTTTCCGATGACGAGGGAATGCTCATTTTGCAGAGAACTCTCAACAGAAACGGCAAGAGCAGTTGTAAAATCAACGGCAAGCCTGCAACGGTTTCAATGCTCAAAGAACTTTCAAAGCACCTTATAAACATTCACGGTCAGCACGAAAGCTACGAACTTTTCTCTCCTGAAACTCATATTGATTATATTGACCGTTTCGGCGGTTGCGAAAAAGCTTTTGGCTGATTATAAAAAATGTTATGATGAATATAAAATTCTCAAAAAGAAATTAAATTCAGCCGATTCGGACGAAAGTGAAAGATTGAAAGAAATTGATTTGCTTTCATATCAGGTGAATGAACTCACAGAATCCGATGTTAAGCAGGGAGAAGAACAGGAGCTTGAGAGCGAAAGAACAGCGCTTATGAGCTTTGAGAAAATCTTTTCTCTGCTCAATGATGCTAAAATGGCTCTTGACGGTGACGAAAACTATGGCGGCGGTCTTGAATCGGTCGATTCTGCATCCGAACTGCCCTTCAAAAAGCGTCATCATATAATGCTGAATATGAAGAAATTGCAAATACGCTTACAGATGCATATTACAATTTAAAGGATTGTTGCGACAGCATTTCCGACGCCATTGATTCACTTGAATCCGATCCGCAAAGGCTTGAAGAAGTTGAAGAAAGGCTTGACCTTATCAATCGTCTTACAAGAAAATATAATTGTCCGTCAGACGAGCTTTCGGATCTTGCCGAAAAATATCAGGCAAGACTTGACGAACTTATGAACTATGACCGCAACCGTGACGAGCTTGCGGAAAAATGCAGAGAAAGCGAAGAAAAAATGCTTGCGGCTGCCGAAAAACTCGGTACTCTCCGCAGAAAAGCCGCAAAAACCTTTGCAACAAAAGTAAAATCCGAAATGGCATTTTTGAATATGCCGAATGTTGAGCTTGTTCCGTACTTTGAAAAGTGCGAACCAAATTCAAAGGGTACGGATAAAATGGAACTGCTCATCTCCGCAAACCCGGGTGAAACACCTCGCCCTGTTGCAAAAATCGCATCGGGCGGTGAGCTTTCAAGAATGATGCTTGCAATCAAAACAGTTCTCGCAAGCACGGATACGGTTGATACCCTCATTTTTGATGAGGTTGACACAGGTATTTCGGGTTCAGCGGCAGAAAAGGTCGGCTTAAAACTGCGTGAAGTCAGCAAAAGCAGTCAGGTTCTCTGCGTGACACATCAGGCACAAATCGCAGCTCTTGCGGATTATCACTATCTTATCCGCAAACAGGTTGAAAAAGGAAGAACATTTACAAATGTAACCCTCCTTGACCATAACGGCAGAGCAGGCGAACTTGCACGAATAATCGGCGGTGTTGATATAACCGACGCCGCACTTAAACACGCAGAATCAATGCTTGAAAAGTATAATAACTAATATAAATCAACTATATAAACGAAAGGGAGCGGCATTTTGAAGCTGTGGTCGGTTGCAAAACTTGATAAAACTAAGGCGGGGGAGATTCAGTCCCGCTATGAGCTGCCTGCAATTGTTGCAATGCTGCTTCAGATACGGAATATTACAACGAAAGATGAAATTGAAGGCTTTCTTTACAACGATTCTTTCATTGCCGATCCGTTTGAAATAAAAGATATGGATAAGGCTGTTGAACGCATTAACAAGGCGCTTGATTGCGGTGAACCGATTTGTGTTTACGGTGATTATGATGCCGATGGTGTCACCTCAACAGCACTTTTATATTCTTACCTTGAAACAATTGACGCAAACGCAATGTACTATATTCCGTCCCGTGAAACCGAGGGCTACGGAATGAACAAAAACGCTGTTGACAAACTCAATGAGCGTGGAATAAAACTCATAATTACGGTTGATAACGGAATTGCGGCAGCACAGGAGGTTGCATACGCAAGCTCACTCGGAATTGATACCGTGGTCACAGACCACCATATGCCCTCAGGTGAGTTGCCAAAGGCTTGTGCCGTAGTTGACTTGCACAGAGAGGATTGTAAAAGCAGATTCAAAAATCTTTCGGGGGTGGGTGTTGCCTTCAAGCTGATTATGGCGCTTGAAGGCGAATACTGCGACACAACCACCTTGCTTGACAACTATTCCGACCTTTTGAGCATCGGCACAATCGGTGATGTTGTTGAGTTGAAGGATGAAAACCGAGTATTTGTCAAACACGGACTTGAAAGCATTACAAATACCGACCGTCCCGGACTGCAGGCGCTTATCAAAAATTCCGGCCTTACGGGAAAAAACGTATCTTCAACAAATGTGTCATTTACAATTGTTCCGAGAATAAATGCAGTAGGACGACTCGGTTTGTCCGAAAAATCGGTGTCGCTTCTTCTTACGGAAGATTATGATGAGGCGGCTGAAATTTCATCGCAGCTCTGCGTTGACAACTCCGAAAGGCAAGAGATTGAGCGTGATATTCTTGAAAAAATTGACGGAATAATCCGCAGAAAACCGTCGCTTGTCAATGATAAAATCATAGTAATTGACGGTGAAAACTGGCATCAGGGCGTAATCGGACTTATTGCCGCCAAAGTCAAAGAAGCTTACGGCAAGCCGGCAATCGTCATTTCAAAGCTCGGTGATATTGCAAAGGGCTCGGGCAGAAGTGTTGAGGGATTTCCTCTTTGTGATGCTGTTTTTGCCTGTTCGGATCTTCTCACACACAGAGGCGGTCATCCTATGGCGGTCGGGCTTTCTCTTGATTCTGAGAATATCCCTGCTTTTCGCAGGAAAATAAACGAATTTGCCGACAATTTCGGCAAGATGCCGTATGATAAAATCAACATTGAGTGCAAGCTCAATCCGGCATACATAAACCTTGATTTGATTGATTCTCTGTCGCTTATGCAGCCCTACGGTGCCGGCAATCCAACACCTGTTTTCGGTTTGTACAATATGACATTGAAGAACATTACTCCGCTTTCGGCGAACAGGCATTTAAGACTCACTCTGTCCCGCAATAACAATACAGATTACTGCAATGAAATTCTTTACATCAACCGAAGAATTCCCGTATAAAATCGGTGAAACACTTGATCTTGCAGTAAATCTTGACCGCAATGAGTTCAACGGAAATGTGTCTGTTTCCGTAATTGTCAAAGATATAAAATCATCGGACTGCGATACCGAAAAGCTCCTTGACAGCCGTACAAACTACGAGGATTTTTGCAGAGGGAAACAGCTTGACCGCTCACAGCTTTCGGATTTAATGCCCGACAGAAATGATTTTGCACTGCTTTACAGATATCTGAAAAGCAACGGCGGTTATGCTTTTGAAACCGCAACTTTGGCTCACATGCTTGACAACAGGCTGTCTTTTGGTAAAATTAAAGTGATACTTGAGGCCATGAGAGAGCTCAGGCTTATCGAAATTTCAGAGGGAATGAAAACCTCAAAAATTTCAGTCCTGCCCGTAAACGGCAGGGTTGACCTCGAATCAGCCCCGATTATCAAGAAATTAAGGGAGGTATTCTGATGGGTAAATTTTCAAATGTTGCACACTATCAGGATTTTACGGAACTGAAAAAGATTCTTTCCGCATCTGCTGCCAACACTTACGATATGGATAAAATCGAAAAGGCATATAAATTTGCCGAAAAAGCTCACGGTGACCAGCGCAGAGTATCGGGAATTCCGTACATTCTTCATCCCGTTTCAGTAGCCTGTATTGTTGCAGAGCTCGGTATGGATACCGATTCCGTCTGCGGTGCATTGCTTCATGACACAGTAGAGGACACAGGAGTCACACTTGAAGAGGTTACAAAGCTTTTCGGTGCGGATGTTGCCAAGCTGATTGACGGCGTTACAAAAATTTCAAAAATTCCGTACTCAACCCGTGAACAGCAACAGGCTGAAAATATAAGAAAAATGCTTATCGCAATGGCTGATGATATCCGTGTAATTATCATCAAGCTTGCCGACAGGCTTCATAATATGCGTACAATGAACTGTATGCCAGAACAAAAAAGGAGAGATAAATCACTTGAAAATATGCAGGTGTTTGCTCCGATTGCTCATCGGCTCGGTATTAAAACCATAAAAGATGAGCTTGAGGATCGTTCCCTTCAGTACCTCGATCCAATCGGCTATAAGGAAATCGAAGACGATCTTCTTATGACCGAAGAGGGTCGTGACAAGTTTATTGAATCCATTAAGAATCAGATTCTCGCAAAAACCGAGGGTACAATACCCGGTGTGTATATCAGCGGTCGAGTAAAGAGTATTAACAGTATTTACCGCAAAACATATATGCAGGGCAAAACAATGGATCAGATTTTTGATATTTTTGCCGTGCGTGTAATCGTTGATACAGTATCCGATTGCTACAATGTTCTCGGTGTAGTGCATGATATATTTAAGCCTATCCCTAACCGCTTTAAGGACTATATATCAATGCCTAAGCCGAATATGTACCAGTCGCTCCATACAACCGTACTCGACAAAAACGCAATTCCTTTTGAAATTCAGATAAGAACATGGGAAATGCATTACACCGCTGAATACGGAATTGCCGCCCATTGGAAGTATAAGCTTGGAATGGGCGCAGGCGGCAAAAATAATGACAAAATGGAGGAGAACATCAAAAAGGTCAAGGATATGATTCTTGATCAGCTTGAGGCAGAAGATGTTACCGACATCGCAAAGAATATCAGAAACGATTTTACGGAAAACGATGTTTATGTGTTCAGCCCGAGAGGTGATGTGTTCAATCTTCCTCAGGGTTCAACTCCGATTGATATGGCTTATCTTATTCACACACAGGTAGGTCACAGAATGGTCGGCGCAAAAATCAACGGAAAGATCGTTCCGATTGACTATAAGCTTAAAACAGGCGATATCTGCGAAATTATCACCCAGAAAGAGGAACACCCAAACAGGGGATGGGTTGATATCTGTAAAACCGCATCGGCAAAATCAAAAATCCGCTCGTGGTATAAGCATGAAAAGCGTGATGAAAATATTGCCGAAGGCAGGCAGATGCTTGACAAGGAGTTCAAGCGCCACGGCATCAATCTTTCCGAAGAAGAATATCCCGATTTCCTCCAGAAACTGATGATTAAAAAGCAGTATAATTCCATGGATGATTTCTATGCTGCAGTAGGCTACGGCGGTATTCAGCTTTGGAAGATAATGCCAAGGCTCAAAGAAGAATATCAGAAAGCATATGCGTCAGATATTGAAGAAATTGATGTTCCGCAAGCACCCGTAAAGCGACCGAAGGCATCCGCAGGCGTTGTAATTGAGGGTGCAGACGATGTTCTTGTAAAATTCTCAAAGTGCTGCAATCCTCTGCCGGGTGACGATATTATCGGCTATATTACAAGGGGCTACGGCGTTTCAATTCATAAAAGACATTGCACGAATGTGCCGAAAGATATCAGTAAAAGTGAAGAACCCGAAAGATGGGTAAGCTGTTACTGGGAGGACGAGGTAGGAGAGGCGTTCAGAAGTACGCTCCAGATTACCGCAACCGACAGAACAGGACTTCTTGCAGATGTTACAATCAAGCTTTCGGATATGCACATTTTTATACATTCGCTTAATTCAAGAGAGGCTGGCAACGGCACTGCCGTTGTTACCGCAACAATTGATGTAATGGGCAGAAATCACCTCCGTGGTGTAATTTCAAAGCTTTCCGACATCAACGGAACAATCGAAGTAAAAAGACTGTAATTGAGGTTATAATTTATGAAAGCAATTTTACAAAGAGTTACCAAGGCCAAGGTTGAGGTTGATTCAAAAACCGTGGGCGAAATCGGTACGGGTTTTCTTATTCTTCTCGGAGTTGAAAACGGTGACACCGAAAAAGAGGCGGACGCACTTGCCGCAAAAATTGCAGGTCTGAGAATCTTTACGGATGAAAATGATAAAATGAATCTTGCTCTTGCCGATGTAAACGGTTCGGTGCTTGTAATTTCAAACTTTACCCTCTGCGCCGACTGCTCACACGGCAGACGCCCTAACTTTATGGCTGCCGCAAGACCTGACACAGCCGATCCGCTCTACGAATATTTCTGCAAAAAAATGCACGATAACGGAATTGAGCGTGTTGAAAAGGGAATTTTCGGCGCCGATATGAAGGTTTCGCTTGTGAATGACGGACCCGTTACTATTGAAATCAACACAAAGGATTTGAAAATATGATAGATGTAAAAATTTTTAATGTTACGGTTCTTATGACAAACTGTTGTTTGCTTACAGACAGAAAAACAGGCAAAATGGCTGTAACCGATCCGGGCGCACCGAATGAAGAACTTAATTCTGAAATTGAGAAAAACGGCGGAAAGCTTGAGTATGTAATTCTTACACACGGTCACTACGATCACATAAGCTATGCAAAACAGCTTGCGGAAAAGTTTGACGCAAAAATTGTTACAGGCGAGAAGAATAACGAATTTCTCAGCAATCCTGCACTCAATCTTACCGAAAAGCACAGACTTTCACTCAAACCGTTCTCAGCCGATATTCTGCTTAAAGACGGTGACAATTTCATGCTCGGCAATACTGAAATCAAATATATCACCACGCCGGGACATACAAGCGGTTGCGGTTCATATATTTTTGATGACACAATCATTTCGGGAGATACTCTTTTCTGCGAGTCATACGGCAGAACAGACCTTCCCACAGGTGACGATGCCGAAATGGCAAAGTCAATCAGAAAGCTTAAAAATCTTGAGGGTGATTACCGTGTGATTCCGGGACACGGCCCGACAACAACCCTTGACCACGAGAGAAAATACAATCCGCTGATGAGGATTCTTTAATATGAATTTATATGTAAAAAATCACAATTTTCATTTTGAACTTGAAAATCTTACAAGGCTTTTCTTTCCAAATGAAAAAATAACGGTAATAAGAGATTTTTTCTGAACCACAGCCTCCGTATATCTATACGGAGGTTTCGGATAAAATCACAATTTCGGTGAATATCGGCTCTTTTAATAAGTCCGAAACAGCTGTAAAAAAGCTTACGGATGATGACAACGAGCTTGTTTCGGCACAGCTTTTGTACAAACTCCTTTGTGACTTTACGGGACTTACACAGCCGTGGGGGGAATACTTACGGGAGTTCGCCCGGTAAAGCTTTTAAGACGACTTGCCGAAGAATCAAATGAAGAACAGGCTGTAAAAAGTTTGAGAAAGACTTTTTGTCAGCAACGAAAAAATAGCATTGTCAAGGGAAACCGAGCATAACGAACGAAAAATTCTTGAACTTTCAAAACCCGAATCGTTCAGTCTTTATGTCGGAATCCCTTTTTGTCCGTCAAGGTGCAGTTATTGCTCGTTTGTAATGGCGTCAATCGAAAGGGCTGAAAAGCTGATTGAACCGTACACAAAGCTATTATGCGAAGAAATTAAACAGACAGCCGAAATTGCAAACAAGCTTGGTTTAAGGCTTGAAACCGTATATTTCGGCGGCGGCACTCCCACTACTCTGAGTGCCGAACAGCTTGACACGGTGCTTGGAACAGTAAACAAAAGCTTTGATATGTCAACCTGTCGTGAATTTACTGTCGAGGCAGGTCGCCCCGATACAATTGACATTGCAAAACTTTTTGCTTTAAAAGAAAATAAAATTGACCGAATCAGCATAAATCCGCAGACTGTAAACGATGAGGTGCTGAAAACTATCGGAAGAAAGCATACTGCTCAGCAGTTTTTTGACGTTTTTGAGCTTGCAAGAAAATGCGGATTTGATAATATCAACACAGACCTGATTGCGGGCTTGCCGACAGATACCCCCGAAAGCTTTAAAAATTCACTTGATTCAATCGTCAGGCTGAATGCGGAATGTATCACGGTTCACACGCTGTGCATGAAAAGAGCGTCCCGTCTTACAACCGAGGGAGTAACGCTTGATTTGCAACAGGCGAGAGATGCAAGAGAAATGCTTGCTTACACTCAGAATATTCTCGGACAAAACGAGTACATTCCGTACTATATGTATCGCCAGAGCAGAATGGTCGGTAATCTTGAAAATGTCGGCTGGTCAAAAAGAGGCTTTGAAAGCCTGTACAATGTTTATGTTATGGACGAAACCCACACAATCCTTGCCTGCGGTTCGGGCGGTGTTACAAAACTGAAACGCAACAATCCCGATTATCTTGAAAGAATATTCAATTTTAAATATCCGTACGAATACATTGACCGTTTTGATGAACTTATTCAAAGAAAGTCCGGGATAATGCAGTTTTATGGTCAATAACACAGTTGATTAATGCTGTCAACGGTGTTATAATACGACATATGTGATTGCATACGGAAGTGAAATTGTCATATATTGAACAAAACAGAATTCTTGTTCATAATTTGTTTTTCTGATGAGATAATTTTAAGAAAGGTCGGATTAATATGGGAAAATTTGATGAAATTTTTGACGATGTAGTTGTCAATGCAAAAGCCTGTGCATCTGCTGTTTCGCAGAAAGCGTCAACAGTTTATGATGTTTCAAAGCACAAGATTACTGCCGCTGAAATCAGAGGCGATATCAACAAAAAGCTTCGTGAACTCGGTGCTCTTACATACAAATCTGAGGTTCACGGAACAGACAATTCACAGCAGATTAAGCTTATCGTTTCGGAAATTTCCGATTTGAAAGATAATCTTGATGTTGTAAACGAACATATTGCCGTGGCAAAAGATCAGAGAAGATGTCCCGGATGCAATGCTGTTATTCCTAAAAATTCTGTATTCTGCAACATCTGCGGTATCAAGATTGACGATACTGATGAGGATTTTGCACTTTGATTTTTTATTAATGGGTGATTATTTTTGTCTAAATTAAAAACTAAAAAATACAATGCCGTTGCAAACGCTGAGAAGGACGCTTCTCAAACCTTTGTCAAAGGTGCGGCAATTCTTACTTTAAGTATGGTAATTGTCAAGGTTTTTCGGACTTCTTGACAAGGTTATTCTTACAGGTATTTTCTCCGGTGTTTCTTTTGAACAGGCTGTTGCAGGCGGAACTGAAACCGTCAATTTTGCATCTTTCGGTCTGGGTCTTTACAGTAATGCCTACGAAATTTTTGTCGTAATTTTCACGGTTGCAACGGGCGGTCTGCCGATAGCAATTTCAAGACTTGTATCTGAAAGTACGGCACAAAAACGATTTAACGATGTAAAACAAATTCATAGGGTTTCAATTCCTTTCTTCGTTATTGTCGGCATTCTTTCATTTGCAATTCTTGTTGGTGCAAGCTTTATCTATGTTCAGATTATTGAGTCACCGTATTCATTGCTCGGTATGCTCTGCCTTTCTCCGACGGTATTATTCGGTTGCCTCGTTTCAATTTACAGAGGATACTACGAAGGTCAGCGCAACATGTTCCCGACTGCCGTTTCGGAAATTATCGAGGCAACAATCAAGCTCTTTATCGGTGCATTCCTCGCTTACATCATTGCGCACCTCGGTATGAATTCTTATGCTGAGTCACCAGGCACGGTTTTCGGACTTTACATTGCAAATCAAACCGAGGCTTATCAGACAATCGTTTCATTCTCGGTTGCCGGTGCAATTATGGGTATCACCCTCGGAAGCGCCGCATCATTTGTGTTCTACATTCTCAAATTTAAAATTCAGGGTGACGGAATTCCGGAAGAATACTACCGTAATTCCGTAGAGGCTCGTTCAAAAAGAGAAACTTTTAACAAGATTCTCAAAACAGCCATTCCTGTTGCAATGGGTTCACTCATTATGAGCGTAGGTTCGCTTATTGACCAGGTAATTGTTCAGCGTGTACTCCTCAATATGATTGAAACTAATCCGCAGGCTCTGCAGGCACAGTACAGTCAGTATTTCACAGCCGATATGTTCTATGCCGACACAAAGACAATCCACACCAGCCTTTGGGGCTGCTACTCAGCCGCCCTCACTTTTCTTCAGCTTGTAACAGCCGTAACACAGGTGTTCGGTTCAAGTGCTATGCCGAATGTAACAAGTGCATGGACAAAGGGCAACAAGGACGAACTCAAAAAGTCAATCGAAACTGTTATCCGCCTTACAATGCTTTTTACATTCCCGATGGCTCTCGGTATGATGGCACTTTCGTTCCCGATTATGGGACTTGTGTATAACGATCCGCTTATTACAGATGTCGGCGGAAGAATTCTCCTCATCATGGGTGTTACAACAATATTCGGTGCGGCGTCAACTCCTGTATGCAGTATGCTCCAGGGCATCGGCAGAGTTGACCTCCCGATGAAGCTATACACAGTTTGTATGGCTGTCAAAATCGGCATTACATGGATGTTTGTAAGCGTTCCGGAAATCAATGTTCAGGGTGCAACTGTCGGTTCAATGATTACCTATGCAATTATGACAATCGTAGGTATGTATCTGCTTATCAAGTATTCAAAAATCAAGCCTGATTTATTCGGTACAACAGTAAAACCGCTTATCGGTGCGATTGCAAGTGCCGCTTCGGCATTCGGCGCATATCACCTTATGGAAAGCATTATCGGCTCTGCAAGAATGTCAATTGCAGTTTCGCTTGCAGTTGCAATCTTTGTTGCGGTTATCGTTTATATTGCTGTATTGTTGATATTGCGTGCTTTTACGGCAACAGAACTGAAATTTTTGCCGAAAGGTGAGAAAATTGCAAAAACACTTGAAAAATTAGGATTAATTAGGTAAAATATATATCTGTTGCGGTTGTTTCCGCTTCTCAGATAAAATTTGCATTGTCTAATAAGATTATCGGAGATGTCACGAATGAACTTTACAGAAAAAGAAAATTATAATTTTAATGACCTTGTTGAGATAGTAAAAATCCTTCGTGCACCCGACGGTTGTCCGTGGGACAGAGAACAGACTCACAAGTCAATCCGCTCAAATTTTATTGAGGAAACCTATGAGGCTGTTGAGGCAATTGATACCGACGACCTTGATTTGCTTAAAGAAGAACTCGGTGATGTTCTTCTGCAGGTCGCTCTGCATGCGGAAATCGAAAGTGAACAGGGAACATTTGATATAAACGATGTTTGTGACGGAATCTGCAAAAAGCTCATTATCCGTCATCCCCATGTTTTCGGTGATGTCAACGCTGACACTACCGAAAAGGTTCTCAAAAACTGGGATGCCATTAAGATGAAAACAAAATCCCAGAAAACTCAGACACAGGCAATTCTCAGCGTGTCAAGGGCACTTCCGTCACTCATGCGCAGTACAAAAATCCAGCAGAAGGCCGCTAAGGTCGGCTTTGACTGGGAAAATGTAAACGGTGCGCTTGATAAGCTTTTTGAAGAATGTGAAGAGCTTAAAGCCGCTGTTGAAAACAATGATGTTGAAAATCAGCGTGAAGAACTCGGTGATGTGCTTTTCTCAGCAGTTAATGTTGCAAGATTTTTGAACATTGACAGCGAACATGCACTCTACGATGCCTGTGACAAATTCACCGACCGTTTTTCGTCTGTTGAAAAGCTTGCAAACGAGCGTGGAATAGATATGAAAACGGCACCGTTATCTGTACTCGATTCCCTTTGGGATGAAGTTAAATTATCTAAGAATTATTAATTGGAGGTTTATTATTATGAACAAAACAGAACTTATTGCTGCAGTTGCCGAGCAGAGCGGACTTTCAAAGAAGGATGCAGAAAAGGCAGTTTCTTCAACAATTGACACAATCATCAATACAGTAGCTGAAGGCGAAAAGATTCAGATCGCAGGTTTCGGCACATTTGAACAGCGTCAGAGAAATGCAAGAACAGGTTGTGACCCAAGAACAGGTAAATCAATCGAAATTCCTGCTTCAAAGGTTCCTGCATTCAAGGCAGGCAAGGGCTTTAAGGATGTAGTAAACAAGTAATCTTGTTTTATATTTCGGGTAATGGTACGCTGTATCATTACCCTTTTTTGTTAAAAATTTTTTATTAAAAATCGGAAGGGTTTATAATATGCGACTTGATAAATATTTAAAAGTATCCCGACTCCATCAAACGCAGAACAGTTGCAAATGAGGCGTGTGACGCAGGCAAAATCACAGTTAATGACAAGGTTGCCCGTGCGTCATATGATGTAAAAGTCGGTGATGTAATCGAAATCACACTCGGTTCAAAAAGTGTAAAGGTTAAGGTTACAGAGGTAAAAGAAGTTGTTCGCAAGGAAGATGCGGCAACAATGTATGAGGCGGCAGTCTGATTTTTTACCAAAATTAAAACACAAAATATTACTTTGGATGAAATTAGGTGAGTAGATTATGAATAAGACAATTAATTTAATATTGGCAATATTATCTGTAATTACTTACATTGGGATTATTGTAATGAAGTTTTACACACAGATAAATATACCCAATGGCTCTTTCGTAATAATGACTTTATTGTTCATTATTTCGGTATGCCAATTTTTAAATTCGTTAAAATAATCTACTCACGAGGAGAATATGTGTATACCACGACATTCATCAGGTTTACTAGTAGGAATAATTATCAACTTAATAAATATAAATAAATCGTAAGTTGAGGTATTAAACTATGAAATATTGTTGTGTTAAACAATGTGATATAACTGATTGTGGTGCTTGGTTTTACGGCAAAGGGTGTAAAAGGCAATCAGGAGGCGTTCTTCTCTGAATTCCCTCTTCTTGCTATTGCTCATGTTATTGTTGATGGCAATCTGATGCACTATGTTGTTATACATAAAATCTCAAAAAAAGAAGAATAATTTTATTTTTTTCTCCGTATAAATTACTGACAAATAATTTATACGGAGGTTTTTTTATGCAGGAAATGCCAAAGGCTAAGAATCATACGGTTATGCTTGATAACAGGGGGAAGCTTGTTATGACAGGCACGGAGGATGTGTCGGGCTTCAACGAGGAAACGGTGTCGGTAAAAACCTCCTGCGGGTGCCTTGTAATCAAAGGGGAAAATCTGCACATTGATAAGTTAAACCTTGAAACGGGAGATGTTTCAATTGACGGAAAAAAATTAACGCAATGCAATACCTCGGCAACGGTGCGTCAAAATCCAAACTTTCAAAACTCTTTAAGTAGGTGTAATCTTGGAGCTGACTTTTGCACAGCAGTCAACCGCATTTCTCTGTTCACTTGTATTCGGAGCGGCGGCAGGATTGCTGTATGATATATTTAAAATAATCAGAATGACGCTTTGCAAAGGAAAAGCGTCGGTTTTTGTTACAGACTTTCTTTATGTTTTTATTGTATCACTTAATCTGTTCATTTTTTCCGTTGCATATATGCTGGGATTTTTCAGAGTGTTTGTAACGGTCGGTTCATTTCTCGGTTTTGTTATTTGTCGATTAACCCTCGGCAGACTTTTATCGCTTGTATATTGTTCGATGATTCGTTTTACGGAGAGTGTCTGTGTGAAAATTTCGCAAAAAATTAAAAAAAATCTGAAAAAGCTATTGAAAAACAGCAACAACATATTGTATAATGAGGGTAAGAATAAAGGTATATTTAGAAACGATAATAATAATTCAGCAGAGAAAGCAGATAGTTTTGAAGATGAAAAAAAGCACAAAGAAAGTAAAAGAAAGCACTGCGGCTTCTCGGCAGACAGAAGACGGCGCAATAAAGGAGATAACTCCGAAAAAGCGTAAAAAAGGAAGATATATTCTGATTTATCTCGCAATTATCGGTTTTGTTTTTTATGCCGTAATTACAATTATCAATCAGAATGTTCAGATTGCCGAGAAAAAGGCAGAACTTACGGATTTGCAGCAGCAAATCAGCGTGGTTGAGATTCAGTCGCAGTATCTGAAAAAAGGTTCAGAATTACAAGGGTGACGATCTTAAAAAATATATTGAAAAAATAGCTAAGGATGAATTAGGCTATGTCGGTGACGGTGAAAGAATTTTCATTAATGTTGCCGGAGAATAAAAAGGGTAGAAATAATTTTAAGGGGTAATAAATTTTTATGGCTATTGAAGTCGGAATGATTCTGGAAGGCAAAGTATCAAAGGTATTACAAAATTCGGCGCATTTGTTGATTTGCCGGATTCAAAAACCGGTATGGTACATATCTCGGAGGTTGCACCTACCTTCATCAATGAAATCAGTGATTATGTAAAAGTAGGACAAGAAGTAAAGGTTAAGGTGCTTGCTCTTAATGACGGAAAAATCAGTCTGTCAATGAAACAGGTTCTCCCGAAAGAACAGCAACAGCAGAGAAAACGCTCTGACAGACCTCAAAGACAGAATCACAGAAGCAGAGAGCCATACAAGCCTGCTCCGCCCGTAACTTCACCGGGTGATTACGAGTGGCAGAGTTCACGCAGAAATGCTCCTTCTTCGTTTGAGGATATGATGTCAAAATTCAAGCAGACAAGCGAGGATAAGATGTCCGATCTTAAGCGTGGCGGAGAAAGCCGTGGCTACAGCCGCAGAGGCAACGGCAACGGCAGAAAATAAAAAATTATATAAGGGAGGCAGATTTTATGAAAATCACCTACACAGCAAGAAAAGTCAACCTCAGAGATAACTTTAAGGAAAGATGCGAGAAAAAGCTTTCAAAGTTTAATCGTATTTTCTCGGAGGATGCTTCTGTCAATGTAGTTGTCACCCTCGAAAAGAACCGTCAGACTGTTGAAATTACAATCCGTGACAACGGTATGATTTATCGTGCCGAAAGCACAATGCCCGAAATGAATGACGCTCTTGACAAGGTTTGCGACATTCTTATGCGTCAGATTCGTAAGAATAAAACGAGGCTTGAAAAGAAAATTAAATCCGCCGGTATTGAAGATTTAATCACGGAAGCAGCTCAGACTGATGAACCGGAGGACGATGAATACAGCGTAGTTCGTAAAAAACATGTTCTTGTAAAGCCGATTTCGGTTGATGAAGCTATTCTTGAAATGAATATGGTAAACCATAACTTCTTTATGTTTATCAATTCCGAGACAGATGAAATCAATGTTGTTTACAAGCGTGCAGACGGCAACTATGGTGTGCTCGAGCCGACAACCGATTAATTTTTTAAAAGCAAGGGGTATCGGTTATTCCGATGCCCTGTTTTTTTTGTCTTTCAGTCTTAATAGAATTTGTGTATCAATAAAACAGGAGATAAATATGACTATGAAATTTTCCGCTCCATGCATTTTCGGTCTTGAAGGTCTTTGTGCAAATGAGCTGAGATATCTCGGTGTTGAAAATGTCAATGCCGAAAACGGCAGAGTTACCTTTACAGGCGATTGGTCAACACTTGCACTTGCAAATATAAATTCCCGTTATGCGGAGCGAATACTCATTCTTCTTGCGGAATTTGAGGTTCATACCTTTGACGATTTGTTTGAGGGCGTAAAGGCTATCCCGTGGGAAGATTATATCGGAATTTCCGAGGCTTTTCCCGTAAAGGGAAGATGTCTTGATTCCGATCTTATGAGCGTTCCCGATTGTCAGAAAATCGTTAAAAAGGCAGTCGCAGACCGCCTTTCACAAAAATATATGCTCCCGTGGTTTGATGAAACAGGTGCTCCGCATCAGATTCAGTTTCTCATTCTTCGCAACAAGGTCAGTATTATGCTTGACACTTCGGGCGCAGGACTTCACAAGCGTGGATATCGTGCCGATTCAAATGATGCTCCTATAAAAGAAACACTTGCCGCCGCTATGGTTGACCTTTCAAGAGTAAGGGCAAACCACTTTGTAACCGATCCTATGTGCGGCAGCGGCACAATTCTCATTGAGGCGGCTATGAAAGCACTTAACATTGCCCCGGGACTTAACCGTTATTTTGCCTGTGAACATTGGAATTGTGTTCCGAAAGATGTTTTTGAAACAGCAAGAGAAAATGCAAGACAGAAAATAAGACACGACGCAACATTCAGGGCAACAGGTTACGATATAGATGATTCAGCCCTTGCAATCGCAAAGAAAAACGCAGAAATTGCAGGAGTTGCCGACAGAATAACATTTGCAAACCGTGATATTAAAGATTTTGAACTTGAGGACGGTTTTCAGACAATCATCACAAATCCGCCATATGGTGAACGATTACTTGATGTAAAATCAGCTGAAAAGCTGTATGCAGTTATGGGTGAACATTTTAAAAGAATGAAGGGTAAAAGCTACACCGTTATAAGCCCCGATGACGATTTTGAAAAAATCTTCGGCAGAAAGGCTGACAAACGCCGCAAACTTTATAACGGAACGCTGAAATGCGAACTTTATATGTATTTTAAATAATTTTCATTACATTTTAACGGCATAAAAAACAGTTGATTTTCTTTCATATTTATAGTATGATAGAAAGCGATGACAAAATTTAAGGAGGTATCACAGTTGGACGAGAATAAAGAAATTCTTACTTCTGAAAATGAGGCAGAGAATACCAACACAGATACAACAGCAGAAACAACAGAAAATACAACATTCGTTGCAGATGAGCCCACAGAAAGCGAAGAAATGTCTTTTGCTGAAACAGAACCTGCAAACGAAAACGGCGTGATTGTTCCGCAGCCAAAGAAAAAGAGTATTATTCAGCTTCCTATAATTATAGGTATCGTAATTGTTGCGGTTGCGGCAGCTACTCTTTTCGTAATCAAAGGATTTTTTGATACAAGCATTGTAGGAACATGGATTGAATCTGTTGATGTAACAGGCAATTCAGCATCATCCGACGAGGCGTCAAAGGTTGATGTTTACTACACATTTAACGGTGACAATACTCTCAATTACAGAATCGGTTCAATGGTTTGGAACGGTACATACACGGTTTCAACAGATGATTCGGGTAATCAGACACTTGCCATGACTCTTAACGGCAATGAAACAAGCTGTAACTACGCTGTTTCGGGTAATATGTTCTCTGGCAGAACTCTTGAGCTTTCAACTTCAACTGCTGCCAACAAGGTGAAACTCAAGTCAGGTTCAGAGGTTAAGCCTGAATTGAAGGTCGATAAGGACTTCAAGGCTGACAAGAAAATCACAGGTTCATGGACTTATGATAACGGTTACGCTAAGATGACATACAAGTTCAATGATGACGGTACTGTTGAAATCAACCAGTCAGACGCACTCAATGTTGACGGTACTTACTTAATCAAGAACGGCACAATCATCATCAAGTACTATTACACAGATGAAGTTGAAATGGATGTTGCTTATTCCGTAGAGAGCAACGGACTCAAGCTCAATGACATTCTCTATACAAAGGATGACGATTCGGCAAAAACTACAGCAGCAGTAACCGAGGCGGCTACGGAAACAGCTACAACTTCAGCAAAGTAAATCTTTTGAACTTTTAATGCAGGGCAACGGCAGATTATCTGCTGTTGCCTTTTTAAAAATACAATTATATGAGGAGGATTAATATGACACCGCAGGAAGAATTTATTGAAATCTACAACAAATATATCACAAGACAGGGTGCTGACGAGCTTCTTGAATGGCTCAAAAGAACCGATTTTTTTACCGCCCCTGCAAGTTCAAAATATCATTGTGCCTGTGAGAAAACGGTCTTGTAATGCACTCCGTTAGCGTGTTCAATACAATGATGGAAAAGCACTATGATGAAGAAACCGACAATATTGAAAGTTTTGCAATCTGCGGACTTCTTCACGATTTGTGCAAGGCTCAGTTCTACAAGGTTTCAAGCAGAAATGTTAAGAATGAAAAAACAGGTCAGTGGGAAAAAGTTCCGTATTATGCAATTGAAGATCAGTTTCCCTACGGTCACGGTGAAAAGTCTGTTTTTCTCATTGAACGCAAAATGCACCTTAAAATTGATGAGGCTATGGCAATTCGTTGGCATATGGGTGAATTTGGTGACAAAAACAGCAACACAATCAGTCAGGCATATGACAAGTATCCGCTTGCCGTAAAGCTTCACCTTGCAGACCTTGAATCAACCTTCCTCCGTGAAAAAGGAACTTCACAGGTTAATAACAGGTAATATTTTAAACACAGGTGCAGATACTTATTTTACCGATAAATTTATGATATGGGGAAACCAAAATGGATTTTATAACAGCTCAGAATCGTGCCCAAGAGCTTACAAAACAGCTTGAATACCACAACAACCTTTACTACAATCAGGATGAACCGGAAATTTCCGACTACGATTACGATATGCTCATGCGTGAACTTGAGAATATTGAAAAGGAATTTCCGTCACTCAAATCTCCTATGTCACCGACAAACCGTGTCGGCGGTAATGCAGGAGAAAAGTTTTCTCCCGTTACTCATGAGGTTGTAATGGAAAGCCTTCACGATAGTTTTTCACACGAAGAGCTTCGTGAATTTGACGCAAGAGTGCGAGAAACCGTGCCGAATGTACGCTATGTTGTTGAACCTAAATTTGACGGTCTTTCCGTATCGTGCGAATATGAAAACGGTGTTTTTGTAAGAGGTTCAACCCGTGGCGACGGCTCTGTAGGTGAAGATGTAACCGAAAATCTTATGACAATTAAGAGTCTGCCAAAGCGTATTCCGAATGCACCCGAATATCTCGAGGTTCGTGGTGAGGTGTATATGTCGTTCAATTCGTTTGACGCACTCACTCGCAGACAGGAAGAAAACGAGGAAAAAACCTTTAAAAATCCACGAAATGCCGCCGCAGGCTCACTTCGTCAGAAAAATGCAAAAATAACCGCTCAGAGAAGTCTTGATATATTCGTGTTCAATATCCAGCAAATCAGAGGGATGACGATTGAAAGCCATATTCAGGGGCTTGACTATCTTACGGAACTTGGCTTTCCGACTGCATTTTACAGCGTTTACGATAATGTTGACGAGGTGATTGAGGAAATTGAGCGCATAGGAAATATGCGTGGAGAGCTTGATTATGCAATTGACGGCGCTGTTGTCAAGGTTGACAGCTTTGCAAGCCGCCGACTTCTCGGCAGTACCGCAAAATATCCTAAATGGGCGGAGGCATATAAGTATCCTCCCGAGGAGAAGCCTACTAAACTCCTAAATATCGAAATCAATGTCGGCAGAACGGGTGTGCTTTTACTCCTGTAGGCAACTTTGAACCTGTACTTCTTGCAGGAACAACAGTAAGCCGTGCCACACTCCACAATAAAGATTTTATAGATGAAAAAGGTATTTGCGTAGGAGATACGGTTATAATCAGAAAAGCAGGCGAGATTATTCCCGAAGTTCTGTCAGTTAAGGAACACGCTGAAAATGCCGTGCCGTTTGAATTTCCGTCAGTATGCCCGTCATGTGGTAATCCCGTTACACACGATGAGGGAGAGGCGGCAATCCGTTGTACAAACACAGACTGTCCCGCTCAGCTGACAAGACATCTTATTCACTTTGTAAGCCGTGACGCAATGGATATTGACGGACTCGGTCCTGCAATTCTTGAACAGCTTTCAGATGAAGGACTTGTAAAATCTCCTGCCGACCTCTACAGACTTAAAGCTGAAGATATTTCAAGCCTTGAACGCAAGGCTGAAAAATCTGCTCAGAATCTTATTTCTTCAATAGAAAAATCAAAAGAAAACGAACTTTTCAGACTTGTTTTTGCACTCGGAATCCGTAACATAGGTTTTAAAGCCGCAAAGATAATCTGCGAAAATTTTGCAACAATTGACGATATTATGAACGCAAAGGCCGAGGACTTTGAAAAAATAGATGGTTTCGGTGCTGTTATGGCAGAAAGCCTTGAAAATTATTTTTCACTTGACGGTACAAAGGAGCTTATTGCAGACCTTAAATCACTCGGTCTGAGAATGAAACCCTCTCAGCCGAAAAACACGGGCGGTCTTTTTTGAAGGCAAAACCTTTGTCCTCACAGGCACACTTCCCACAATGACAAGAAGTGAAGCCTCAAAACTCATTGAACAGAACGGCGGAAAAAAACAAGTTCATCAGTTTCAAAAAAGACTTCATATGTCTTGGCAGGCGAAGATGCCGGCAGTAAACTAACCAAAGCCCAAACCTTAGGCGTTGCAATAATTTCCGAAGAAGAATTAAAAGAAATGCTGTCAATGGAATAGTTACAATAAATACTTGACACTGTTTATGTTGTTATATAATTATAACGAAAGGGGTACTTAAAATGAAAAAATATTTGATTTTAGCTGTCGTAACTTTACTTGCTGTTTTGTTATCTGCTTGTAGCGGAAATGTAAAAAGTAATGATACTTCTGCTGAAAATACAACTACTCAGGTTTCAACCTCGGTTAATGAAACAGTTCAGACAACAAATGCTGAATTGCCGAAAATTTATAATCCGACAAATGTAGAAATCCGTGATAATGAAGATGAAAACAAAGTTATTATTGAGTCATCTCAAATCGAGTATGTGTGTTTGCTTGATGATATTAACGGTATGGTGTTAAATATGAAACTTACAGCTGACGGAACTGATAAGTTTGCAGACTACACTAAAAATAATATTGGTTCTGCTGTTCGGTTTGTTATTAACGGAAAGACGGTTTCAAACCCGTATATAAATGTTGAAATTACTGACGGCAATATTAATTTTACAGGTGATTACACTAACGAAGAATATGCTGCTATCTTTAGTGAAATAAAAAGCAAATAAAACAATTTTCAATCCTCCGATTTATGTCGGGGGATTTTTTTTGCCCTTTTGACATATGACTGTGCTTGTCTGCATAGTATTTATTGTACAAACTCTTTTGGGAGGAATTTAAAATATGCTTGCTGAACAAAACGAAAAGAGATTTACGGCGGCACTCAACTGCCTTTGCAAGAATATTTCACGCAGACTTTTACCTCTTGCGCCTAAATTGGCAAACTCGGTTCAGGAAATCAGATTACGACTTTCCCGACCGCTTGCACTTGTCTGTCCCGACAATAAATACTACCTAACGCAAAACGGCGGACTTAGCAATACAATCCTTGACGGTGCAATGCTTGTTGTCTCAAAAGCAGATATTGTCGATACTTTCAACAACATTTGCAACTACTCCGTGTATAACAGACAGAACGAAATTGTAAACGGCTTTGTTGTCACAATGTACGGCGGTCACAGGGCAGGAATCTGCGGAACAGCGGTCGTAAACAACGGAAAAATTGTGAATATCCGTGACATAACCTCAATCAATGTCCGCATAGCAAGGGAGCATAAGGGTTGTGCGGATTCTCTTTATAATAAGATAATTGCCGTTTCGGGAGGTGTTCTCATATGCGGAGCACCTTGCAGCGGAAAAACAACCGTACTTCGTGACCTTGCAAGACTTCTGTCAACCAAGGGCAAGAAGAATGTTGCCCTGATTGATGAAAGAGGAGAGCTTGCAGGCACGGCATCGGGTAAATTTCAGAATGATATCGGAATGTGCGATGTCTATGATTCATACAACAAGAGCGAGGCAATGCTTCACGCAATCCGCAGTATGGCTCCCGAAATTGTTATCTGCGATGAAATCGGCTCAAAAGAAGATATCTATGCTGTAGAAAAGTCGGTCAACTGCGGAGTTCGGATAATTTCATCAACGCATTGTGCAAATGAATACGAACTGAAACAGAAAGCAAACATGGTTTCTCTCATGAAAACAGGGGCATTTCAAATGCTTGTGTTTCTGTCAAATCGAACCCACGCAGGTGAAATTGTGAAAATATCGCAGGTAGGTGACAACTTTGCCGTTTAAACTCATAGGATGTTTGCTTGTTGTCTGCACGGGTACAATGATAGGTTTTGTTTTGTCGGGTAGGTTGTACAAACGCAGAGATTTTCTGAAATCATTCACGGAATTTATATCATTGCTTGCAACAAATCTTCGCTACAGCGGTGATGATATCTTCACTCTGGTTAATTCCTGTGCAGAAAATTCAAACCTTGATTTATTGCTTTTTTCAGAATGTGACAGACCTTTTGACGAATTGTGGCTTGAAAGGGTAAAACAATTATCTTCTGAAATACCGCTTTCAAAATCCGACATTTCAATGCTGAACGATTTCGGAGGTCAGCTCGGAAAAACCGATACAGAGGGGCAGTTAAAACATCTTGAACTCTACGAGGTGTCATTTTCAAAACAGCTTTCATCAGCCCTTGATGCCATAACAAAAAAATCAAAGCTATATAAAACAATGGGATTTTTTGCAGGAAGTGCAATCGCCCTTATGATGATTTAGAGGTAGTAATGGATGTTGAGCTTATTTTCAAAATTGCCGCTGTAGGCATAATTGTTGCGGTTCTTACCCAACTTCTCATACGAAGCGGTCGAGAGGAGCAGGCAATGCTGACCTCGCTTGCCGGACTTATAGTTGTGTTGACGCTGATAATAACGCAAATCAGCACTCTGTTCAACACAATAAAACAGCTTTTCGGTTTTTAATATGAATATTCTGTCAATTTCCGTACTCGCCGTTGTGACCGTAATAATCTGCGTAATGCTCAAACCGAAAAATGCGGAAATTTCCGTAATGCTCGGTATAAGCTGTTCCGTTATTATTTTAATCGGCGTGCTTACTCAGGTTTCGGCTATCGTTACAACAATCAATCAAATTATAGCCTCATCGGGAATAAGCATTGACTACATAGTAATTCTGCTGAAATCAATCGGAATATGCCTTGTCACCGAGTTCGCCGTGAATACCTGCAAGGATTCGGGCAGTCAGTCGCTTGCGTCAAATGTTTCGCTTGCAGGAAAAATTATGGTTACGGTAACGGCACTTCCGCTTTATTCGGATATTTTAAAAACCGTGTTGTCACTTGCAGGCAATTGAGGTGAAGAAGTGAAAAAAAGTGTTGTAATAATTACTGTCGTGTTTGTGCTTATCGCCCTTTCATGTGTCTGTGCAAACGCTGAAGAAGGTGAAATGATTTATGATATGTCAAATGTTTTTGATTCGCTGTCCGACGATATAAAGCAAAGCCTTCAGAATATGGGCGTTGATTTGGGGGATTTTTCAAAGCTTGCCAACCTGTCTTTTGAAAATGTAATGGGCGAAATTCTCTCGCTTGCACTCGGCAACATTTCTTCACCGATCAAAGGTCTTGTCAATATAACCGCCCTGCTTTTGCTCTGTTCCGTAATCAGCGCCTACAACGGTTCGCTCTCCTGCGATATTTCAAACTCGTTGAATATAACCGCAACGCTCTGTATAACCTGTGCCGCAGTAGTCCCGGCTGTCGGAGTCATCGCATCAACGGGTTCGGTAATCTGCACCGCATCAAATATAATGCTTGCCTATGTTCCTGTTATGGCTGTAATTATGGCAAGCTCGGGTTCTGTGGCAGGTTCGGCATCATACTATGCCGTAATGATAGGGGCAGGGGAGGGTGTGTCACAGCTTTCATCAAAAATAATCGTTCCTCTGCTCAATATGTTTCTCGGTCTGTCAATAACATCATCCGTATCGCCGTCCGTAAATCTCAGCGGTTTTATGTCAATGATTTCAAAGAGCGTAAAGTGGCTTTTGGGCTTTGCTATGACAATCTTCACAGCCGTGCTGACATTCAGACAGCTTATAAGCGTTTCGGTTGACAATGTTTCAACCCGTGCTGTAAGGTTTACTCTCAATTCATTTATTCCGATAGTCGGTTCGGCACTTTCGGATGCCTACAAGGTAGTTCAGGGCAGTATCGGACTTTTGAAATCGGGAATAGGAATAATAGTGATTCTGTCCGTTACAATTGTGTTTATGCCTGTGATTTTGCAGGGAGTAATGTGGATGTTCACCCTTTGGATCGGCAAATCAACGGCAGAGGTTCTCAATCTAAACGGTCCGGCAAAACTGCTTGAAAACATATCGTCTGTCTTTTCAACTCTCATAGCTGTTTTGCTGTGCATTATGTCAATTTACATTCTTTCAACGGCGGCAGTAATTATGCTTGGCGGAGGTTCATCATGAGCGGACTTTTTACGGTTGTTGTTGTAATGTGTGCGTCTGCGTTAATATGCTCGCTTGTTCAGACCTTTGTTACAGACGGCAGTACAAAGAAAATCATCAGCCTTGTTTTAGGAGCGTTTATTATCTGCTGTATGGTTGTTCCCGTAAAAAATGCCGTATCGTCATTTAATACCGATATTGAGGAAAAGCAAAATTCTGCAAAAGAAATATCAACAAATGATGAGGCATACAGCAATGCTGTTATAAAGCAGACGGAGATAAATCTTGAAACTGCATTAAAAAATCTTCTTTTACAGAATAATATAACAATCAAATCGTGTGACATAATTTTGAGCAGAGTTGAAAACAACGGCATAATCATAGCGTCAATCAGCATATATATAGACAAAGAATTTGTTCGGTACACAAATCTTGTATCGTCAATTGTTTATGACAATTTCGGAATTACACCAAACATTATGACGGAGTGAATTATGGAAGAAAAAACAAGTTCAAAGCTGAAATCAATGCTCGACAGTAAAAAAATAAGAAATATCATAATCGTTGTCGGTCTTATCGGTATTGGTTTAATATTTCTTTCAAACTGGGTTGATTTCGGTTCTTTGACATCAGGAAAAGGAGATGAGGCATTTTCCGTAAAAACATACAGCACCAAAACAGAAACTGATTTGCAGACGGTGATTTCAAAAATTGAGGGAGCAGGCAAGACGGAAGTTTTGCTCACAATGGAAAATTCCGTTGAATATGTTTATCTTGACAACAGCACCACCAAAACAAAGGAAATTGAACCTTTGATAAGAGGAGTGCTTGTAGTGTGTGAAGGCGGTGATGATCCTGTTGTGGTTGAGCGTGTCACCGATGCAGTCACAAAAGCGCTTGATATTTCAACAGCAAAAGTATGTATTACAAAATTATCAGAATAAAGGTCGGGAGTAATATGAAATCTAAGAAAAAATATATCGTTTTTGCATCACTTGTGCTTGCACTTTCGGCAGCAGTGTACATAAACTGGCAGCTTTCGGGAGCTAAAACTCCTCAAAGTGCCAAAGAACTCGGAGCGGCATCATATGTCAGTGCAACCGCTTCGGCATCGGATGATGAGGTACAGCAGACGGCGGCACTTTCAAACGAGAGCAAAAGCTATTTTTCAGCCGAAAGGACAAAGCGGCAGGCAACTCAGGATAAAATAATTGATGATGCAAAAGAAATTTTCAATCTTGAAAGCTCGTCTGATGCCGACAAAAGCGAGGCTGAAAAGAATGTTGAAGAGCTTCTAAAAACCTTTACAATTCAGGACAGCATTGAAAGTATTGTCAAAGCCAAAGGATTTTCAGAATGCCTTTGCTATATAAGCGATCAAGGTGTGTCGGTAATTGTTCCGAAATCTCAGCTTGACGATACATCTGTTCTGATTATTGACGATGCCGTGGTTACTCATTATGAGGTTGATTATGACGATATATCGGTAATAGGGGCATAAAATTAGCAGAGGGCATAGTGTCCTCTGCTTTTTTGTGCATAAAATCAAACGCATTCGGTTGCGAGGAAAGTTAAAAAAGTAAATGATTTTTAACGGACATCTTTGTTAATTATTGTTTACATTCATTTTCAGTTATGGTATAATCTTGTAAGTAAATTAGGGAGTTACTCTGATTTGAATTTTAATGATATGATTTTAGTGATATTGTAATTTAACGAAAAGTTGGGTTTATTATGAATAACGAAATTAACAATGAATTAAATGAAATTGAAGTAAATGACGCTGAAACAAGTGACATCTTTGAAGAAGAGGTTAATCTCACAAGAAGTGAGTCAAGAGAGCAGGCTTTTTATGCTTTTGTTCTCAAAGTCTTTTGACGATGAGCCTCTTGAAGAAACAATAGATGATAATTCGGAAATGTTTGTAGGCGGTGTTTGCGCATATGCTCAGGCTGTAGTTTCCGGCATTGAGGACAAGCATGAGGAGATTGACGAAATCATTGCAAGCCACCTGAAAAAGGGCTGGACTCTTTCAAGAATTTCAAAGCCGTCGCTTGCTATTCTTCGCCTTGCAATCTATGAGATGAAGTATCTTGACAATGTTCCGCAGAGCGTTTCAATCAACGAGGCTGTTGAACTTGCCAAGAAATATACAATCGACGAGAGTAAATTTGTAAACGGTATTCTCGGCACATATTCCCGTGAATTTTCGGGAAAGTCGGAGAAGTGATATGAGCCTTTTTCTCGGAATTGACACTTCAAATTACACAACATCAACCGCCCTTTACGACAGCAAAACGGGCGAAATGGTTCAGCAGAAAAAACTTCTTCCCGTAAAAGAAGGTCAGCTCGGACTTCGTCAGAGTGACGCTGTGTTTCACCACACAGCACAGTTGCACACGCTTATTGAAGAACTTTTGAAAGATGTTGATACAAGCAAAATAGCCGCAATTGCGGCGTCAAGCCGTCCAAGACCTGTTGACGGCTCATATATGCCGTGTTTCACCGTTGGAGAGAACACGGCAAAAATTTTATCTTCCGCAATGAAAATCCCTCTTTACACATTTTCACATCAGGAGGGACATATCTCGGCGGCATTGTTCGGTTCGCAGAGAACAGATTTGTTTGATAAGCAGTTTATCGCTTTCCCATGTCAGCGGAGGTACAACCGAGGCAGTATTTGCCAAAGGATTCGGCACGGGCTTCTCCGTTGAACTTGCGGCACACACACTCGATCTCAATGCAGGACAGGCGATTGACCGCACAGGACTTATGCTCGGTTTAAAATTTCCGTGCGGTCCTCAGCTTGAACATCTTGCCCTTAAAAATACAGAAAAAATCAAGGTAAAACCAACTCTCAAGGGTTGCGATTGTTGTCTCAGCGGAGTTGAAAATCTTTCCAAAAAGCTGATTGACGAAGGCAAATCTCCCGAGTATGTTTCGGCATTTTGTCTTAAATATATTGAACAGACCTTGTCCGAAATGACCGAAGGACTGCTTGAAAAATACGGAGAAATTCCATTGCTTTTTGCCGGCGGAGTAATGTCAAATCAGATAATCAAAAATTCTTTTGAGGAAAAATATAATGCAATATTCGCACCGCCACAGTTTTCGGCAGATAACTCGGCAGGAATTGCATATTTAGGATACAGGAAGTATAACGATGTACACACCCGAGTTTAGCAAACCACGAGTTTTAAGTGTTTCACAACTGAATTTCTATATAAAGTCAATTATTGAAAATGACGCAAGGCTGAATTTTGTCTTTGTTACGGGTGAAATTTCAAACCTAACCGACCATTACAGAAGCGGACACATCTACCTTTCAATCAAAGACGAAAAATCTGTTATAAGAGCCGTAATGTTTGCCGGAAATGCCCGTAATTTAAAGTTCAGACCGACTGACGGAATGAAAGTAATCTGCCGTGGCAGAGTTGCAGTCTATGAACCCACAGGTCAGTATCAGCTTTATATTGAAGATATGCAGCCCGACGGCATAGGTGCGCTTTCGCTTGCATATGAACAACTTAAAAAGTCGCTTGCCGAAAAAGGACTTTTTGCTCCCGAACATAAGAAGAAAATTCCGCCGTTTCCGAATTCAATCGGTGTAATTACTTCTCCCACAGGTGCGGCAGTTCAGGATATCCGCAACATTCTTTCAAGAAGATTTCCGTCTGCCGACATAATTATGTGTCCCGTACTTGTTCAGGGCGATAATGCTCCCACCCAACTTATTGACGCCGTACAGAAACTTGATAAATACAACGCCTGTGATGTTATCATAATCGGCAGGGGCGGCGGTTCAATTGAAGATTTGTGGGCATTCAATGATGAAAACCTTGCTTATGCAATCTACAACTGTAAAATTCCGGTAATTTCCGCTGTCGGTCATGAAACCGATTTTACAATCTGTGACTTTGTATCCGATCTTAGAGCACCGACTCCGTCTGCTGCGGCAGAGCTTGCAGTTCCCGATACTGCGGAGCTTGTTGATTACTATAAATCGCAAAAGCAGTATGTTTCGTCAATGGCAACATTGAAATTAAGACAGGAATATAATGCACTTACAGAATTAAAAACAAGGCTGTCCGTTGTATCACCACAACAGAGAATTTTTGAATATGAAAAATCTCTTGAACTTTGCAAAACGAAAATACAGCATTTCGTTCAGGAAACAATAAATAAAAAAAGGCTGCCGACATCACAAAGACAGCCGCAAAACTTGAAGGACTCAACCCCGTTAAAATTCTTTCAAGAGGTTATTCGATTGCCGAAAAAGACGGTAAGGCGGTAAATTCCGCAAAAATGCTGAAAAGTGGAGATGAATTTACACTCCGTTTTTCAGACGGTGAAATAAAGGCAAAAACAACAGGTGAGTAAAATGGCATTTACACATTTACATCTTCATACAGAATACAGTCTGCTTGACGGTGCCTGCCGTCTGAGCAGACTTGCAAAAGCCGCAAAAGAAAAAGGAATGACTGCACTCGCAATCACCGACCACGGTGTAATGTACGGTGCAGTCGATTTTTATAAGGAATGCAAAAAACAGGGTATAAAGCCGATAATCGGCTGTGAAGTGTATGTTGCACCGCAAAGCCGTTTTGACAAGACCTCATCATATGGAAAATACTATATCATATGGTTCTGCTCTGCAAAAATCATACAGGCTATCAGAATCTTATCAAGCTTGTGTCAAAGGGTTTTACGGAGGGATTCTATACAAAGCCGAGAATTGATGATGAACTCCTTGCCGAGTATCATGAGGGCTTAGTCTGCCTCTCTGCCTGTCTGGCGGGTGAAATTCCTCAAAAGCTCCTTGACGGTGATTATGCCGGTGCAAAGTCAAAGGCAGAATTTTACCGTGATATATTCGGGAGTGAGAACTTTTTTATAGAGCTTCAAGACCACGGAATTGAGGAACAGAAAAGGATAATTCCAAGCCTTATAAAAATTGCCCGTGAAATCGGTGTTGACATTGTTGCAACAAACGATTGTCACTATATCGAAAAACAGGACAGCACGGTTCACAATATTCTTCTCTGTATTCAGACCAACCGAACAGTCAATGACAGCGACAGAATGGAGTTCAAAACTTCGGAATTTTATCTTAAAACAGAAGATGAAATGCGTGAGGTATTTGCAAGTTACCCCGAAGCAATCGACAATACACAGAAAATTGCCGATATGTGCAATGTGGATTTTGAATTCGGTGTACGCAAGCTTCCGAGATTTGATGTTCCTAATAATGAAGATCATCTGCATTATTTCAGAAGAAAATGCTATGAGGGGCTTTATAAACACTATGGTGAGAATCCCGACCAATCTCTGATTGACCGACTTGAATATGAAATCAACACGGTGTCGCAAATGGGTTTTGTAGATTACTACCTCATTGTAAATGACTTTGTAAGCTACGCAAAATCATGCCAAATTCCTGTCGGACCCGGCAGAGGCTCGGGTGCAGGCTCACTTTGTGCCTACTGCATAGGCATAACCGCAATCGATCCGATAAAGTACAATCTTCTTTTTGAAAGATTTCTCAATCCCGAAAGAGTCAGTATGCCCGATTTTGATGTCGATTTTTGTAAGGAACGCAGGGGAGAGGTTATCGACTATGTTGTGCGTAAATACGGCGAAGATCATGTTGCACAGATAATTTCGTTCGGTACAATGGCGGCAAGAGGTGCAATCCGAGATGTCGGAAGGGTGCTTGAAATTCCGTATGCGACAGTAGATTCTGTTGCAAAGCTTGTTCCTATGGAACATGATATGACAATCGAGGAAGCGCTGAAACTGAGTCCCGATCTGAGAAGTCGCTGCAATAACGATCCGCAGATAAAAAACTGCTTGATGTTGCAATGAGCATTGAGGGAATGCCCCGCCACGCAACAATGCACGCTGCAGGTGTTGTAATCACCGATAAGCCCGTCAGCGACTATGTTCCGCTGTCAAAAAATGATGATAATGTTGTAACACAGTTCACCATGACGGCGCTTGAAGAACTCGGTCTTTTAAAAATGGACTTCCTCGGGCTCAGAAACTTAACCGTAATCAATGATGCAGAAAAGCAGATAAAACATAAAAAATCCAGACTATAATCCCTATATGGTCGATGAAAACGGATAAAAAAGTTTTTGAAATGTTTTCAAAAGGATACACGGAGGGTGTGTTTCAGTTTGAAAGCCAAGGAATGAAAAATGTTCTCACTCAGCTAAAACCGGAGCGAATTGAGGATCTTATAGCCGTTACGGCACTCTATCGTCCCGGACCTATGGACAGCATTCCCGTTTATATTGACTGTCGTCACAATCCGTCGCATATTCGTTACAAACATCCGCTTTTAAAGGAAATCCTCGGAGTTACAAGCGGTTGCATAATTTATCAGGAACAGGTTATGCAGATTTTCAGAACGCTTGCAGGCTACAGTCTCGGCAGAGCGGACATAGTGCGCCGTGCAATGAGCAAGAAAAAACTTGCCGTAATGGAGTCGGAGCGTGAAATATTCATTCACGGCCTTACTGATGATGATGGAAATATCATAGTTGAAGGATGCATTCGCCGTGGGGTTGATGAAAAAACGGCAATTTCCGTTTATGATGAAATGGAAAGCTTTGCACACTACGCTTTCAACAAATCCCATGCTGCGGCATATGCCAACATTTCCTACAAAACTGCATGGCTCAAATGCCACTATCCCCGTGAATATATGGCGGCTCTGCTTTCAAGTGTTCTTGATAATCAAAATAAACTTGCGTCATATATCACTGAGTGCAAACGGCTCGGAATCCGTGTGTTGCCGCCTAATGTCAACGAAAGCAATCTTCATTTTACGGTCAGCGGAAATGATATCCGTTACGGACTTCTTGCCGTTAAAAATCTCGGCAGAAATTTCATAGATGAAATCATCTCGGAGCGCATAAACAATCCTTATGAAGATTTCTTCGATTTCTGCAAAAGGCTCTACGGCAGAAATATGAACAGCAGAGCAATTGAAAGTCTTATAAAATGCGGTGCATTTGACGGACTCGGAGCAAATCGCAGACAATTGCTCGCAATCAGTAAAACCGTTCTTGATGATGTTGAGTATGAAAGCAGAAGAAATGCGGGCGGTCAGATGTCATTTTTTGATGACGCAGAAGTTGATGCTCAATCATCAAAGCCCAAAATTCCCGATTTGCCCGAATTTTCCGTTTCTGAACTTTTGCATATGGAAAACGAAATTGCGGGAATGTATCTCAGCGGTCATCCGCTTGACGAATACACAACTTTTTCAAAAGCAATCCATGCCGACAAAACGGGCGATATAATCAATAATGACAGCGGTATGTATTTTGACGGGAAAAAAGTCAGCCTTGTCTGCATAGTTGCAAAGCTGAAAACCCAGCTTACAAAAAATAACAGGATTATGGCTTTTGTCAATGCCGAGGACAGATACGGAATGCTTGAAATCGTGATTTTCCCGAATGTATATGAAAAATATTCCGCCCTTCTCGGTGCAGGCGGTGCGTTGCTGTTCCGTGGAACTGTCAATTTAAAAGAAAACGAAGAACCGAAAATCATCTGCGATTCCATAGCGTCTGCCCGTACAAACGAGGATTGCAAAAATAACCCTGTTGCAATAAAAAACACAGAACATTTTTCGCAAAATTATCAGATGCAAGCCGTGAAAAATAATACACAAAAGCCTTCTGCGTTGTATTTGCGTATTGATGACCTCAATACCGACAAATACAACCGTGCAAAGCGTGTTCTTGACATTTTTGACGGCAGAACGCCTGTTATTTTCTATCTTACCGACACTAAAAGAAAGGTCAAAGCCCCCTCGTCAATGTGGGTTGATATCAATCCTGTAATGATAAAAGAACTCAAATATCAGCTTGGTGACGAAAATGTGGTGGCAAAATAACCAAAAACAAACTTTTATTTCAGTTATTTGCAATAAAAATTGGTGAAAGCTATTGAAAATTTCGTTTTTTTTTGTATTATAATTTATGTTGTTAAAACACTTTATTGCATAAAAGTGCAGAAGTATATGATGCTTTACAGCGTGAAAGTGCTGAAAGCTTAGGAGGAAATTAAAATGAAAAAAGCTAAAAAAATTGTCGCAGTTGCTCTTGCGGCGGCTTCTATGTCACTCGCATTTGCAGGATGCGGCGGTTCTGCAGAAAGCTCAAAGGCAGATAATTCAGGCACGGATGGTAAGGTTTACAATATCGGTATCTGTCAGCTTGTTCAGCATGAGGCTCTTGACGCCGCAACAAAAAAAGGCTTTAAAGATTATCTTACTGAGAAACTCGGTGCAGACAATGTAAAGTTTGACGAGCAGAACGCTCAGGGCGATTCCGCAACTTGCGCTACAATCTGTAACCAGTTTGTTTCTTCAAACTATGACCTTATTCTCGGCAATGGTACTGCCGCACTTCAGGCAGCATACACAGCAACACCGAATATTCCGGTTCTTGGTACTTCAATCACAGACTACGGCACAGCGCTTGACAAGTCTGATTGGAACGGTGTTTCGGGTATGAATGTTTCGGGTACAACAGACCTTGCTCCGCTTGATCAGCAGGCGGCAATGCTCAAGGAGCTTTTCCCCGATGCAAAGAATGTCGGAATTCTCTACTGCTCGGCTGAGGCTAACTCAAAGTATCAGTGCGATACAATCACTCCTTATTTCAAGGATGCAGGCTATACTGTAAAATCATATTCATTTGCAGATTCAAACGATGTTGCCGCAGTTGCAAAGACTGCCTGTGATGAGAGCGATGTTCTTTACATCCCGACAGATAACACAGCGGCATCTAACACAGGTATCATCGACAATGTTGCCACAGCCGCAAAAACTCCTATTGTTGCCGGCGAAGAAGGCATCTGCAAGGGCTGCGGTGTTGCAACACTTTCAATCAGCTATGACGAACTCGGCAGAAAAACAGGCGAAATGGCTTACAACATTCTTGTAAATGGCGAGGACATCACAAAGATGAAGGTTGAGGCCGCTCCGAATGTAACAAAAGAATATATCAAAGATCGTTGTGACACATACGGAATCAAAGTTCCCGACGGTTACACAGAAATCAAAGCAGAATAATTCATATTCGGAAAAATAATATTGGCAGGGGTGCCGTGCAAGCGACACCCCGATATTTTATGTATAGGTGGTTTTTATGGATTTTTTAGCAAACTACTTCGGTTCTCTTAATCCAATGAGCTTTTTATCCGCACTTCCGGGTAATATTGCTCAGGGTATAATCTGGGGACTTATGGGACTCGGTGTATTTCTCACCTTTAAGCTTTTGAACTTTGCCGACCTCAGCGTTGACGGTTCATTTGCAACAGGCGGTGCAGTAACCGCAGTTATGCTCATCAACGGCTGTCCCGTTTGGGCAACAATCATCGTAGCAATCCTTGCAGGTCTTGCGGCAGGTCTTGTAACGGGACTTCTTCACACGCTTCTCGGAATCCCCGACATTCTCGCAGGTATCCTCACACAGATTGCTCTTTATTCAATTAACCTGAATATTATGGGAAAATCAAACCTCCCAATCAGCTACAGAAACTATACACTTGTTGTTTCTGCAAGCAATATAAATATGGCAATTCTCGTAGGCCTTGGAATTTGTGCCATTGTAATTGCCGCAATGTATTGGTATTTCGGCACGGAACAGGGTTCAACAATCCGTTCAACAGGTTCAAACCCTGCAATGAGCAAGGCACAGGGCATTAACATCAATTTTACAAAGGTAATTGCTCTTGCACTTTCAAACGGACTCGTTGCACTTTCGGGTTCACTTTTTGCTCAGTATCAGGGCTTTGCGGATATCAACATGGGCAGAGGCGCAATCGTAATCGGTCTTGCCGCTGTAATCATCGGTGAAGTTCTCGGTGAGGCAATTTTCCGCAAGCACATGAATTTCATCATCAGAATGGTCTTTGTAATTGTCGGCGGTATTCTTTATTATATCGCAATGGGCATCGTACTCTGGCTCAAGATGCCGACAGACGATACAAAGCTCTTCACGGCAATTATCGTTGCAATCTTCCTTGCAGTTCCGTATCTCCAGAAAAAGAGAAAGACTTCATTCAAGAAAGTTGCAAAAATGAATGCTAAAAACGCACAGAAGGAGGGTTAAGAATGCTTGAAATCAAGAATGTATGGAAAACCTTTAATAAAGGCACAGTAAACGAAAAGCAGGCACTCTGCGGAGTTAATCTCACCCTCAATGACGGCGATTTTTGTACGGTAATCGGCGGTAACGGTGCAGGCAAGTCAACAACACTCAACGCAATTGCAGGCGTGTGGCCTGTTGACTGCGGTCAGATTCTTATTGACGGCAAGGATATTTCCGCATTGCCCGAGCATAAAAGAGCGCCGTACCTCGGCAGAGTATTTCAGGACCCGATGACAGGCACGGTAGCCGATATGGAAATTATAGAAAACCTCGCAATTGCCGCAAGACGAGGCAAGAAAAGAGGACTTTCGTGGGGCGTAAAGGCTGACGAAAGATTCCGTTACCGTCAGATGCTTGCAGAGTTCGACCTCGGACTTGAGGACAGAATGTCCTCAAAAGTAGGACTTCTCTCTGGCGGTCAGCGTCAGGCAATAACACTCCTTATGGCAACAATCAAAAAGCCAAAGCTTCTCCTGCTTGACGAGCATACAGCAGCCCTTGACCCGAAAACAGCCGCAAAGGTGCTTGAGCTTTCCGACAAAATCATTGCCGAAAACAACCTTACGGCACTTATGGTAACTCATAATATGCATGACGCAATTACTCACGGTAACCGTCTTATTATGATGAGTGACGGCAAAATTATCCTCGATATCTCAGGCGAAGAAAAGAAAAATCTTACGGTTGAACACCTCCTCGAGATGTTTGAAAAAGCAAGCGGTTCAAAGCTTGAAAACGACCGTATGCTTTTAAGTAAGAATAAATAATCAAAATCATATAATCCCAAACAAAATGCCCGACACCGCAGTCGGGCATTTTTATTTATATATTAAACTATGCACGGTTATCCGTAGTGGGATCCGTCGGACTGCCGTCACGCAAAGGCGGAAAATTTTCCGTCAAACTGATTTTATAATGTTACTGTACAACATTCAAATATTGAACTTTCAGCAAAATAACATTATCAAATTTGTAACACACGGCATAACAATTTCTTAATCGGAATAATTAAAAACACCGATATATAGACGAATTCTACAAAAAACGCACCATAACTTGTGCATAACATAAAAATATCTTGTCAAAACGGCAAAACTGAATGTAAAAACAAACACAAAACTATCACATTAAACAAACACAATAAAATTATTGCAACCTAATTGAAAAAATCAATCTAAAATGGTATAATCTACTATAAAGAATATGGGTTAGTGTTCACATTTTGACTGAAACAAGCTCAAGGACACATTTTTTAGCTAAAGACACGGCACTTTTTGTAAATTAGCAACAAAATCCCGTGGCTTTGCCGATTATGTTTCACCGTTGGTCAGGCGGTAAATGTCAACCCCGAACCTAACCAAAACCAAAATATTCGGTTATGGAGGTAATATTTATGAAAACAAAAATTTCTCATTTAGGCAGAAGCACTGTTTCCGTCATCCTTGCGGTAATGATGCTCCTGTCAACAATGCTTATCGGCACTGTTTCAACAGTTAATGCTGCCATCAATTTGAAGGGTACCTATTACTTTGACAATACTGACGCCAACTGGGATAATGTGTATATGGTTTTTATAGGAACTAATGACACATATAAAAAATATAATAAGATGAGTGTTTCAGAAGGAAAGTACTATAAGTATGATCAAAGTGCGAAGTGGGATGCAAATGGTTTTTATTTTACCAACTCGTCTAACGGTTCTTCGGATGGCACAAATAAGACAAACATTTTTTCAACAAATCCGGATTCCTCTAAGAATTGCTTTGTTCCAACTTCAAGTTCCGGTTCTGGCACATGGATGTCACTTGAAGATGCTAAAGCATCCCATAAATCGTCGGTTGCTGATAGTGTAACTCTCGAAGCTAATCCTACATCTGTAAAAGTCGGAAATTCCGTTACTCTTACACCTACAGTAAGTAGTGCAAAACCGGGTAATCTTACTTATACTTATAATAAGATATCTGGTGGCACAGCAACTGAAGTAAAGAATGCTGACAATTCTCTTACTGTAACCCCGACTGCAGCCGGCACATATGAGTACACAGTTACCGTTTCTGCTAACGGTTATTCTGATGTAACCAGTGCTAAGGTTACAATCACAGCTTCTTACACAGCTACTCAGCAAGCGTATGTTGATCTTGAAAACTATGTAAACTCTGTAAAGGATACAAATGCCGGCAGTTATACAGATGATTCATTTGCAGATTTCTCTACAGCACTTAAATCCGCACAGGCTCTCCTCACAGGACTTCCTAATGCTGATGCCTCTGATACTGAGAAATACACAACTGCATTAAATGATTTGACAGTTGCATACAAAAACCTTAAGTCAAATAAGCAGTATTATATCTTAGGTCATTCGGCTATTACAGGCGGTGCTGATACTTCAAGTGAAACTACACATAATAATGGTGTCCCTATGAAGGACAACGGTAACGGTGATTATACCTATACCTTTAGTTCGCCTGATATTAAAAGTGGCAATGATGCTTTTTGTTTTATCGATAATAACGATAAAACATATAAAACCGATAACGATCAATCTATTAATATTACAGATTCAAAGTATACTGCAGAGAACCCGTATACTGTAGAAATTTCATCGGCAACTAAGGGTCTGTACTATATTGGTAATCCTACTACAAGTAAGCGTTATACCATTCATCTCAATACAGCAACTGACGGTAATATAAAGGTTTGGGTTGAAGAACCTCCTCTTCCTTACGGTTTACAGGGTGCAGTATATGCTTCGCAAAGTGATTCTAATCCCATAGGTTGGTCTAATTATTCCGAGGCTATGAGTTTTAATGCTGATAACAATTATACTTTGAAATTTTATGCTAAAAATACAAATTCAAACGCAAATCAGTTTCGACTTATTGATTCTGCCCAAAAACACTTATGGTTCGGATAACTCGAGTGGTTTAAAAGTTGATCTAAATACAAACTATACCACAACAAAATCAAGCGGAAATACATATTATGTTGATTATAGTGACAAGCCGTACACTATCAGATTAACAAATCCGGGCAAAAACCCTCCTCAATTTGTTGTTACACAGGGTACACAGTATAGTGTTACTGTAGCTCCTGACATTGAAAACGGTACAATTTCTGTTGACAAAGAAAAATCATATGAGGGTGATACTGTAAACGTAACAGCAACGCCTGATTCGGGTTATGTTCTTGAAACAGTAAAATTCAACGGCGAATCTGCTAAGGTTGTTGGTAATACGGCTACATTTACAATGCCTAATGCAGATGTGACGGTTACTGCTACATTTAGAACAGCGAAGGAATATAAAGTTACAATCGCAAACAATATAACAAACGGTACCGTTACAGCAAACGGAAGTTCAAAGGCAATAACTGTGACAGAAGGTACTTCGGTAAAACTCGTTGCAGATCCTGCTTCTTCTTATTCTTTCAGTTCTTGGTCAATCACTCCTGAGGATGGCTATACTGCTGAAGGTTCTATGACATCAGCTACAGCAACTATTTATCCGACTGCTGATATTACGGTTTCTGCTTCCTTTGCACAGGGTACTGCGTCTGCGGATCATTTCCTTGCTTGGGGAGAAGGTGAAAAAATAGAAGATTGGACAGATGGTGCCAAGACTTATTCTTCAACAGACGGAAATGGCAAAAAAATATATACAGCAGACCTTAATCCATCGCTTTTTAAGGAAAATACTTGGTATCGTTTTGCTGTGACTAAAAAAATTCCTTCATCAAACGATCGGTTAAACTCGGGTGACTTACACTACAATTATAATGGTTTTACTGTAAACGGTTATTCAAATGGTCATGAAGAGGATAATGTAAAAACCGAACCAAGAGAATACGGCGGTAACTATTACGGTATGTTCCGGTATAGCGGTGAACTTGTATCCTTATCAATTTCTTATAATGAGGGAACTAAGAACTATCAGGTTACTCCGGTCGTAAAAGTTCATAACGGAGCAAAGCTTTATGCTAAGAACGGTTCATGCAGAACGGATAAACAGTATGCCAATAATATGCATACTAAAGGAACTACAACCATTTCTTATGATACGACTAAATATGATGTTGATGTTGACACCAAATCTTCTTCATCGTGGCAAATTGCTTACCTTTCAGAAGATAATATAAAGGATGAGGTTAAGCTCACTATTACTACAACAGTGACTGATCAGGAATATTATCTTGCAGGTTGGTGTGTTGACGGTGAAACATATCTTCCAAAGACAACCAATACGGAGAGCAACGAATATTCATTCGACTATTATGTTAAGTCTACAACAAAGCTGACTGATACAATTGAGGTTACTCCTGTTTACTTCTACAAAACATCTGCTGATACAGAAACCGTAAGATTTTATGTTACGGGCTTTGATGATACTGTTAAGAAGGATTGGGGTAATACAATAGCCGTTTATCCGTATTACAGCGGCGGTACCGGTGATGTATTTTCCAATTATCCGGGTCAGCCAATGCTTGTGAGCGGTGGTCGTTGCTATGTTGATTTGCCGATTACATATAACGGTGGTCATATAGCCGGCGTTACACTTAACAATTATTATTATGATGACGTTCATATGGGTTTAGTATCTTCTTTGGGTAATAGACAGACATATGACTACAACGACTTTTTAAAGATTTATGAACAAAAAATCAGCGGTTCAACTGAAAGAAAGTCGCAGGAGATTATTTTCTCCTTTAAGTATGTACCTTCCGGCACATCAGGTTACAACAATTTCGGTGATGATTCAACCGGTAAGGGTGATAAAACAAGCGTGACATATCCTGATACCATTTCAGCCGATGTTATGGACACATTATATGCAAATGGTTGGGAAGATCTTACCGACTTCTATGGCAACAAGGTTGACCTTTATAATAAAAAAGTTGACGCTTCTTCTGATGCCGGAAAGAAAAATCCTTGGAGAGTAATCTCTAACGGTTATGAACAGACATATTTTGGTTACTACGCAACTCGTTGGGCGGTTTATAAGCCGGATGTTGAAACAGGCGATGTAACAAGCTATTCACTTGTTGATGTAATTTCTTCATCATCGCTTCTCTATAACAATTATGCAGATATTCTTGCCGATAAAAAAACATATTCTGCTGGTGATACTTTGCTGAGCGCAAGTTCAGATGCCAAGGCGTATAAGGCATTTAAGGACGCCGGCGCTGACGGTGTTCCTGTTAAGATTACATATGAACAGACCATTGAGAGGAAAAATTCTATCGAAGGACGACCTAATAAGAATGAAAATGCGTTCAGAAACGACGGTCGTTGGTATTATTCGGAAGATAACCTCAATGTTACTGCTCATACGGTAATTGAATATGCTGACACTTTGAATGATTTCAGTGGCAAACTCGGCACCAACTTCTTCCGTGACTATTATCAGGACGGTGAAGTTGATTATACAAAGGATGGTTATGACAGCAGCAAATACACAGGTCTGACAACCGGAACAAGTGCTTATTTTACCAATGATGAATACTATAAAAAAACCGAAGCAAAAGGTCAGACAGGTTCAGGTAATACTTTTGATATTATTGCTAATACCGACCATGCATCGGAGTACATATTTGTCGGTTGGTATCTTTTGAGTGAAGGTAAATATTCACCTCTTACATCTACTGTTGAGAACAGCGTTTCTGTTCCGCAGGACAACAACGATGTTTATGTTGCAAGATTTATTAAAGCTCCGTCAGGCTCACTTACAATTTCTCATAAGCTTCATCCCAATACGACAGGACTCGGTAAGTGTTATGTGTCAGTTGATGTTCTTGACAAAACAGGTAAAGTAATTCATTCTTATGACGAAACCACAAGTGATATTACTGTTTCCAATGCCTATATTACATATAATCAGGGCAATAAGATTAAAATTACTTTGAAAACAGTACCCCGGTGAGGCTACTACATTTACTGATTTCTATTCCTATTCAAAAGATTTTATTAAGCTGGTGAATACAGAAACAGGTGTAGTGCCTGCTGTTACCGTAACAAATGATGCAACTAACAATACCTACAAAGCTGAAATTTCATTTGATGTTGACGAATATTTGTTTGATAAAGAGTCAACTGATCACCAGCAAAATATTAAGGTATTGAACTACTACTCACTGCTTTCGCTTGGTAGTGTTAAGTACGAGATCAAATATACATTCAATACTCGTTTGTACGGTCCAAAGGTGTATAAGGTATCCGACACATTAACTGCGGATGATATTACCAATTATGGTTGTACTAAGACTAAACTCAGTGAGTCATTTGTAATGGCAAAAGCTCCGTTTGAATCCAATTTTAAACAGAATATCACATGGGATTCTAATAAAATTACATTTGGTTCTAAAGCCGACGGAACTTTAACTGCTGATATTACGGCTACACAGGTTGATGACAGAAATGTTACTGCTACATTCTATGTTGACTCGGATTCTCCTACTGAAAATATTACAACAATTTTTGGTAACAGATTCTTTAAAGACGGTTCATATATTTCAGCCAAAGATACAGGTATGACAGCCGATGTTGAAGGTTTGCCGGAGGCATATAGAAATAAAAACGGTGACTTTAGTTTCTGGTATGTAATGACAAAGGATAAAGAGTTTGTAACTAAAGCATACGGTCAGAATTTTGCTTATACCGGTTATGACAACTATATTGTAGTTGCTGTTTATGGTGTTAAGGGTACTCATAAAGATGAGTCAACAGATTCTTCAATTAACTTCTTACAGTACTCTCGCAACCATTGGAATGATACGGTAACAGGTGAAGATGGTACCGGTTCTTACAGCTTGGCAGGTACAGAATACGATCGTTTGTATGCTGACTTTAACCTTATGTTTAATCATAATGGCTTACTGTTGAATAATTACTCTGGTACTGACATTAAAGTCGGATTATGCTATGGTTGTCGGCAGTAAAACAGACGGTAAATATACCGTTGATCAAGAAGAACTTAAAACTGCAATTTCAAATAAAGCAACAGGCGGCGGTTCTGTAGAACATCAATCAACATCTGCAACCGCTTCAAAGGCTGTTACAGTAACAGGTTCTGATAATGATGGTGCTAAGAAAAATGTTATTGTAAATTCAATCCGTATTGCCGATCTTGACAACAAGAACAGAATTACATCTTACTACGGATTTAAGAATTCTGAGGCTAACCAGTCATATTATGTTCAGGTGTATTCTTATGTAATTGTTGATAACGAGGTTACTCTTTCAGAAACACCTGTAGTTATTAACCTGAATGATATCGGTAATAAGACTTATGTACCTCAGCAATGATTAGAAAGGGAAAGTTTATGAAAAAAAATTATGAAACACCCGTTATTGATCTCGTAAGATTTGATTTTGAAACTTTGCTTACTGATTATATTCATCCGAGTAATCCGGAAGATACAGGATCAGCCGGTAATGATGGCAACGATAATGGTGATATGGGTGCTTAAGTGAAATTTGTGCAGAGCAGTGTTTTATATACTGCTCTGCCCGCTTTCAGGTGATTATTATGATTAAATTTAAAAAGACATTTTTATGCTTTTCTGTGGTTGCTTTAATTGTGTTAACCGCTGTGCAACAATGCTTTGCCGCAACATACCTTACATCGGACGGCTTTTACTATCTTCCGGATGATAAATATAATGCTACTGTTTACGGTTGTAATGACAACAAAACAGAGCTTGTTTTTCCCGATAGATTAGATAATTATAATGTTAGGTCAATAGCTGATTATTCATTTATAAATAACGGGAATATTACATCTATTGATTTTACAAATGCAAAATATCTTCGCTCCGTTGGTTATTTATCATTTTCAGGTTGTTCAAATGTCAAATCAATTGTTTTACCATACTGGATTAATTCCTTTGATTTTGGCTCTTTTCAAAATTGTACGGCATTGACTCAAATTGGATTGTATGCAAGAGTAAATAAAATTACAGAACAGTGTTTTTATGGTTGTTCTTCGCTGACTTGTATTGATCTTCCCGATTCCGTAAAATCAATTGAAAGATTTGCTTTTGGAAACTGTAAATCATTATCAGAGGTGTATATTCCTACATCCGTGACTTCTATTGCTTCTAACGCTTTCAGAAACTCTCCGAATGTAACAATCAAGGGCAGTTACGGTTCTTATGCCGAGGAATATGCAAAGGCTAACAATATTCCGTTTGAGGGCATTTCTGCTTATGATGTCGGTGATGTTAATATTGATGGCGGGATTAATATTTTAGATGCAACCCTTGTGCAGAAGTATGTTGTCGGTATTGTTGAACTTTCGGCAGAGCAAAAACATCTTGCCGATTATAACAACGACGGTGACATCACGGTAGTTGACGCAACGGAAATTCAGAAGTTTATCGTTCATTTAAACTAACCAATAAAAAAAACAGGCTCACTTTTTGTGAGTCTGTTTTATTTCGGAGGACGCTTTGCCAAAATACTTAATAGCTGATTTTATCGTTGAAATTGAACCAAAATTTGATTACTTAAAAAAATTGTGCGAACCGTTTTTGTATGAAGGGGAGAGAAGTGCAGATTTTTCTGCAATACCGTCAGACTCATACTTAAATTCCCTGTTGAGCCGTATGGTTGAAGGTTCAACCATTGATGAAGCCGAAGAATTTGCAACGGCGTCAATTTTTAACCGCAAAATAATTCACCGTGGTGCTATGCTTGTGCATTCCTCAGCACTTGTTTTTGACGGAAAAGCGTATTTGTTTTCCGCCGATTCGGGTGTCGGCAAATCCACTCATACAAAGATGTGGCTGAAAAGATTCGGCTCAAAAGCTCATATTCTCAATGACGATAAGCCTGTTGTGAAAATTAAAAACGAAGTCCCGCTATGCTGCGGAACTCCGTTTGACGGCGGAAGCGGAATTGCTAACAACGAAACCGTTCCTGTAGGCGCTATAATATTCATAGAACGCTCAGACGATAATTTTGTTACAATTCCCGACACAAATGAGATTGTACAAAGACTCTACAAATCAACTGTCAAATTTGTGAATAAGTCAGACGGAATGTCTTTGCTCTCAAATCTCGATAATCTTATTCGGCATACAAAATTTTATGTGTTACATTGTAATACAGATGAGTGTGCCGTAGATGTTGCATACAACAATATAATTAAAAACTGCAAATAAAAGACGGTCTGTTCTCGCAGACCGTCTTGTTATATGTATAAAATTGATTACTTGATTTCCTTAATCCAGCCTTCGGGAGCTTCGATTCTGCCCATCTGAATACCTGTAAGTGTATCGTAAAGCTTCTTTGTAATCGGACCCATTTCATCCATACCGCTCGGGAAACAAATTTCCTTGCCGTGGTCGTTAATTTTGCCGACAGGTGAGATTACGGCAGCTGTACCGCAAAGACCGCATTCTGCAAAGTCCTTAACTTCGTCAAAGTAAACTTCTCTTTCTTCAACCTCAAGACCAAGATAATGCTCAGCAACATACATAAGTGAACGGCGGGTAATTGAGGGGAGAATGCTGTTAGACTTTGGAGTAACAACCTTGTTATCCTTTGTTACAAAAATAAAGTTAGCACCGCCTGTTTCTTCAACCTTAGTTCTTGTAGCGGCGTCAAGATACATATTTTCATCAAAACCTTCTGCATGAGCGGTAACAATAGCGTGAAGGCTCATTGCATAGTTAAGTCCTGCCTTGATGTGACCTGTGCCGTGAGGAGCAGCTCTGTCAAAGTCTGAAACCTTAATTGTAATAGGCTTTGCACCGCCCTTGAAGTAAGGACCTACAGGAGTAGTAAATACTCTGAACTGATATTCTGCCGACGGCTTAACACCGATTACAGGACCGCTGCCGAACATATACGGGCGAATATAAAGTGTTGCGCCTGTGCCGTACGGAGGAACATAATCTGCATTCGCCTTAACAACATTGCAAACAGCCTCAACAAACTTCTCTTTTGGAAATACAGGCATCTCAAGACGCTTACAGCTGTCTTCCATTCTCTGTCCGTTAAGGTCAGGTCTGAACACAACAATTCTGCCGTCACAGGTAGTGTACGCTTTCATACCCTCAAAGCAAGTCTGAGCATACTGCAAAACGCCTGCACATTCGCTGATAGTAATTGTGGTGTCGGCTGTCATACTGCCGTTGTCCCACTTACCGTCTTTATAATTAGCTACAAATCTTTCACCGATGGGCATATAACCGAAGCCAATGTTTGCCCAGTCAATATTCTGCTTTTCCATCATAAATACTTCCTTTCAATATAAGAAAAAACCTCATTGGTTATACACATATTTTAGCACTTTAACACGCAACTTGTCAATGTTATAACAGCATATTTCACCATTTTTATGTTAATTTATACGCTTTTTAATGTATAATATGAATTTTACTGCATAAGAAACTTTCATTTTGCCGATATTATCTTTTAAAGGGCAAAACAAACAACAATGTTCTTCTACAGAATAAAAAAATAGCTGTTGGGATATATACTTAATTTATTAAGTTACATGGGTGATTTTATGGCTGAAGTTGTAAAAATAGTATTTACGGGAGGACCATGCGGCGGCAAGACTTCCGCATTGAAATATATCAGCGAAGAGCTTAAAAAGCTTAATATTCCTACAATTACAATCGGTGAGGTTGCAAGCAGATTGTTTAGAGAGGGCAAAACCCCCGAAAATGTCGGCTCTTATGAATTTCACAGAGAACTGTTTGAAATTCAGCTTGCTGAGGAGAATGAAAAAACGCAAATTGCAAAAAATATGGATTGTGAAAAGGCGGTTTTGCTTTTTGACAGAGGATTGCTTGACAGCAGAGCATATGTTACGGAAGATGAGTTTGCAAAGTATGCAGGTATCCACAATTTGAATGAAGATGTAATACGAAATTCTTATGACGCAGTATTTCATCTTGTTACTTCCGCAGACGGTGCAGAAGAGTATTACGGAAAAGAAACTAATATTTTCCGCAGAGAAGAAAGTCTTGAAAAAGCAAGAGAAGTTGACACTGATGTTATGGCTGTGTGGACAGGCACACCGCATCTGAGAATTATTGATAATTCGACCGACTTTGATACTAAGCTGAAAAGACTTCTCAAGGAGGTTGTCGCATTTCTCGGAATTCCGAAACCGCTTGAAATTGAAAGAAAATTTTTGATTGAATATCCTGATATTGAATTTTTGAATAGCATAAAAACCTGTCGCAGAATTCCTATTACACAGGCATACCTCACTACTCCCGAGGAAGGATATTTCAGAATCCGCAAAAGGGGAGAGGGTGACAAGGCTGTATATATTAAAACTGTAAAAATCAAAATATCGGATATTAAGCGGATCGAAATTGAAAATTATATTTCAAAAGAACAATACGACTCGTACCTTGCTCAAAGGCAGTATGTTACAGGCGTCATCAGTAAAGACAGATATTGCATTGTTGACAACAGCACCTACTGCGAACTTGATGTTTATCCGTTCTGGAATGACAGGGCAACAATAGAAATTGAATTGCTTAGTGAAGATCAGCGGTATCAACTTCCTAAGTTTGTAAAGCTTATAAGAGAGGTTTCGTCTGAACCCGATTACAGGAATCTTGCACTTGCTCAGAAATACGGAAAGCCGTAATTTGACGGATTTTGTCCGAAAAAAACTTTTTAAAAATTAAATATGAAAAAAATTCAAAAAAGTGTTGACAAATATGCCGTATATGGGTATAATATAAAGGCTGACTGAGGTCGGCAACTGATGCGCCAATAGCTCAGCTGGATAGAGCAACTGCCTTCTAAGCAGTAGGTCAGGGGTTCGAGTCCCTTTTGGCGCGCCACTTATGGTGGGATTAGCGTAGTTGGTTAACGCGCCAGTTTGTGGCACTGGAGACCGCCGGTTCGAATCCGGCATTCCACCCCATTTGACTCATTAGCTCAGTTGGCAGAGCACTTGACTTTTAATCAAGGTGTCCGGAGTTCGAATCTCCGATGGGTCACCAACAGCCGCTGAAGAAATTCTTTGGCGGCTTGTTTTTTTAATAATCAATAAAAGTAGAATATATACTGAGCCGTCGCCAAGCGGTAAGGCAACGGACTTTGACTCCGTCACCCGTGGGTTCAAATCCCGCCGGCTCAGCCATGAAACAGGCACTTGCAATTATGTAAGTGCCTGTTTCAATTATAGTTACCTGTCGAGGGTTATGCTATTGCGTTGCAACGATATACATAAAAAAGAATGCAAAAGATAAATTTTTTAAAAATACTCTTGACCTAAAGTTAGCTTTAGGCTATATAATATAGCTAAAGAGAGATATCTCTGATTTTTATTTAAAATTTATATGATAAGGAGCTCTGATTACGATGTATATTGAAAAAATAAACGGACCGCAGGATGTTAAGAAACTCAGTATTGATGAACTTAACGCTCTTGCATCGGAGATGCGTGACGCTTTACTTCACCGTGCAAGTGTTCACGGCGGTCACTTCGGCCCGAATTTCGGTATTGTAGAGGCAACAATTGCCCTTCATTATGTATTTGATTCACCACAGGACAAGTTTGTGTTTGATGTATCACACCAGTCATATCCGCATAAAATCCTCACAGGCAGAAAAGAGGCATATATTGCGCAGGAGCATTACGATGATGTAACAGGCTATACAAGCCCCATAGAGAGCGAACACGATATGTTTACTGTCGGTCATACATCAACCTCTGTCAGCCTTGCCTGCGGACTTGCAAGGGGCAGAGATGTAACAAACGGCAATGGTAATGTTATTGCACTCATCGGTGACGGCTCAATCAGCGGCGGTGAGGCTCTTGAAGGTTTTAATGTTGCCGGTGAAATGGATTCAAACCTGATTATTGTTGCAAATGATAACCAAATGTCAATTGCAGAAAATCACGGCGGACTTTATAAAAATCTCAAACTTCTTCGTGATACAGACGGCAAGGCTGAATGTAATCTTTTCAAGTCAATGGGGCTTGATTATGTATATGTCAAGGACGGCAACAATATTGAAGAGCTTATCAAAGCTTTTAAGTCTGTAAAAGACATTGATCATCCTGTTGTCGTTCATATTAACACTCTTAAAGGTAAAGGTTATAAGCCTGCTGAAACTGACAAAGAAAGCTGGCATTGGTGTATGCCGTTTGATATTGAAACAGGCAAAACTACTGTTAATTTCCCTGAGGAGGAGGACTACAGCTCAATTACAACAGATTATCTTAGAAATAAGATGAAGTCTGACAAGTCAGTTGTGGCGATTACAGCCGGCACTCCGGCACTTTACGGCTTTACTCCTGATGAGAGAAAGGCACTCGGCAGACAGTTCCTTGATGTAGGTATCGCAGAACAGACAGCCGTTGCAATGGCGTCTGCTATCGCAAAGAACGGCGGCAAGCCCGTATTCAATGTTTACAGCTCATTCATCCAGAGAACCTACGATCAGCTTTCACAGGACTTGTGCCTTGACTCAAACCCTGCAACAATCCTTGTTCAGACTGCGTCGGTAAACGGTATGACAGATGTTACACACCTCGGAATTTTTGATATTCCCATGATTTCAAACATTCCTAACCTTGTTTATATCGCTCCGACAACTAAGGAAGATTACCTTGCAGTCCTCGACTGGAGCATTGAGCAGACAGATTACCCTGTTGCAATTCGTGTTCCCGTTGCAGAATTGGTTTCAACAGGCAAGCCTTGCACAAAGGATTTTGCAGAACTTAATAAATATGAAGTTGCTCAGCAGGGCGGTAAGATTGCCGTAATCGCACTCGGTTCATTCTATGGAATGGGCGAACAGGCTGCAAAGCTTATTGAAGAAAAAACAGGCACAGCGCCTACTCTTATCAATCCTTACTACATTACAGGCGTTGACACAGAACTTCTTGAAAGCCTCAAGAAAGACCATGATGTTGTTGTGACACTTGAAGACGGAGTGCTTGACGGTGGTTTTGGTGAGAAGATTGCCCGTTTCTACGGTCCGTCAGATGTAAAGGTTATCAATTTCGGCCTTAAAAAGGAATTCCTTGACAGATATAATCCTGCCGATGTCCTCAAAGAAAACCGCCTCACACCCGAACAGATTGCAGAAGATGCAGTCGCTTTGATTTAAATAATTTAAAAATAACTATTATAAACGAATTTTAGGAGTTAATATCAATGGTAAAACAGACAGCAGGAAGAGATAAACTCGGTGAGTTTGCACCGAAATTTGCAGAAATTAATGACGATGTGCTTTTCGGTGAAGTGTGGAGTAGGGAAGACAAACTTTCACTTCGTGACCGTTCACTTGTTACAGTTGTTGCACTTATGTCACAGGGACTTGTAGATTCTTCTTTTAAGTATCATCTTATGTCAGCCAAAAACAACGGCATTACAAAGGAAGAAATTGCAGAAATCATCACTCATTCCGCATTCTATGCAGGATGGCCAAAAGCTTGGGCGGCTTTCAATATGGCAAAAGAGGTTTGGACAGAAGAATAAAGAGCAGTTGCATATATATTTCTCTTGTGGTACAATTAACTGTAGTTATTTTAAATCTTAATTTTTCAAAGGGAAATATCATGAAAAAGACTAAATTTATAATCACCTTGTTAATGGCTGTTCTGATGACTTTTTCATCAGCCTTTTGTGTAAGTGTATCTGCGGCGTCTTCGCCCGATGAGGCGGTGATTTCGGGCAATTATGACGGCATTGAGCCTATTCCCACAGAAAAGCCCGAGGACAAGCCAGTAAAAAGCACGGCAAGGGCTTTTCAAGCGGAGATTACGCCTTGTTCTATACTCAGACAACATTCCTCGCACTTCTTGCAGGATATTTGATTATTTTCAAAGCTAAGGGTACAAAGACAAAAGAGAAAATGCACAGAAGAAAACTTGACCGAAAGTGATAAAAATCAAAAACAAAAACGGATTGACTTGCTGAAAACTTGTCAACCCGTTTTTTATTTCTGTATTTGCATTAAAACAGCCCGACCAATTACGGTCGGGCTGATAATTTATGCGCTTTCAGCACTTAATTCTTTAGCTTTTTTCAAAGCAGCATCTTTTTGCTTTTTCTTCTTGATTACCTTGAGTCGGCTGAATTCCTCACGATCCTTTTCGTCAAGTGCGTCAGAAATGAACTTAACTGTTTCCTCAAAACGGGGAATCATAATGTTCTTGAGAGCGTTTGCTCTCTTCTGAGTCTTCTTGATTGAATCGGCAAGGCGGTAAACGCTGTTCTCAATCTCGGCAAGCTCAACTGTAAGATTTTTAACTTCGGTAAATTTCGTATAAACCTTATCAATTGCCGAATTTGTTGTGCGCAGACCGTAGTGTAGGTAGTTATGGTCCTCTCGTTTCTCAATAGTGAGAATCGGAATTTCAACACCCATAACACTTCTTGAATCAAGCTTCAAGCCGTTCTCATAGGGAATAGCGTTAGAAATATCTTCACAAAAGCCGTTGGTAACATTTGCCGTTTGAAGTGCTGTGTAAGCCTCTGCATAAGCGTCATCAATTTTCTGCTGGATTGCGTTTGCATGGTCGATAAGCGTCATCATTTCCCTGATGAGAATGTTACGCTTTCTGTCCAACAGTTCATAGCCGTTTTTGGCGAGTGCAAGGGATTTCTTAGTATTCATAAGATTACCCTTGGTAGGTACTGTCTGTACTGCCATAAATGCTCACACTCCTTTCTTCAAACGATTATTTGTCACCCTTATAGTACTGATCAAGTAAAGCATCGTCGACACGGTCAAGTTCTGCTCTCGGCAATGTTGAAAGCAATTCCCAACCAAGGTCAAGACTCTGTTCAATACTTCTGTTTTCATTAAAGCCCTGATTAACGAACTTTGATTCAAACAATCTGCCAAACTCAATGTACTTCTTATCAGTAGGAGAAAGCTCCTCTTCACCAATAACAGATGCAAGCGATCTTGCGTCAATTACCTTTGCATAAGAAGCAAAAAAAGCTGGTTTGCAAGAGGCTGGTGATCGGCTCTTGTATAACCCTCACCGATACCGTCCTTCATAAGACGGGAAAGGGAAGGAAGAACATTAACAGGCGGATACAATCCCTGTCCCTGAAGTGAACGGTCAAGAACAATCTGTCCCTCTGTAATGTAACCTGTAAGGTCGGGGATAGGATGAGTAATATCGTCGTTAGGCATTGTCAAAATCGGAATCTGTGTAACAGAACCGTTGTGACCTTTAATCATACCTGCACGCTCATAAAGTGATGCAAGGTCAGAATAAAGATAGCCGGGGTAACCCTTTCTGCCCGGAATTTCACCTTTTGATGACGAGAACTCACGAAGAGCCTCGGCATAAGATGTCATATCGGTCATAATAACGAGAATGTGCATATCAAGCTCAAATGCAAGATACTCAGCAATTGTAAGAGCACATCTCGGTGTAAGAGTTCTTTCAATGATAGGATCGTTTGAAAGGTTCAAAAGCATTACAACTCTTGAAAGTACGCCGCTTTCTTCAAAGCTCTTCTTAAAGTATTCTGCAACATCTTTTTGAACACCCATTGCGGCAAATACAACACCGAAGTTAGAGCTGTTTGCACCGCTGATTTTAGCCTGTCTTACAATCTGAACGGCAAGGTCATTATGTTTCATACCTGAGCCGGAGAAGATAGGCAGCTTCTGACCTCTGATAAGAGTCATAAGCGTATCAATGGTTGAAATACCAGTGTTGATGTAGTTCTTAGGATAAACACGGGAAACAGGGTTGATAGGAGTACCGTTGATATTAGCCTTTTTAACAGGGAAAATATCTCCGAGTCCGTCAATAGGTTTGCCCGCACCGTCAAGTACACGGCCGATAATTTCAGGGGAAAGAGGCATCTCCATAGGATGACCTGTAAGTCTTGTTCTTGTGTTTTTAAGCGTGGCTGATTCTTCTTGTACCCTCAAAAACCTGAACAACTATTCTTTCGCCCTCAATCTGAACGACACGACCCTGACGCATTGTACCGTTATCAAGACGAATGTCAACAATTTCCTCGTTGGAAACGCCCTTAACACCGTCCATAACTATAAGAGAGCCGTTAATTTCTTTAACGCCTACATAATCTATAATCATTATTGCGTTCCCTCCTTATTAAGAAATTGCAGCAAGCTTTTCGTCAATTTCCTTAATGTAATCGTTAAACATTTCAGGCTTGCTGTTAGGAATATCATACTTCATCTTTGTAAGCTTATCAAACAGACCAAGGTTAAGAATCTTGGAAAGCGGAATATTCTGAGCAACTATATCCTTAGCTTTGGCATGAAGATGAAGAATGGTTTTCATCATAAGCTTTTGCTTTTCAAGCGGAACATAAGTATCATCGGCATGGAAAGCGTTCTGTTGTAAGAAACCGACACGAATTACTCTTGCTGTTTCAATTACAAGCTTCTGGTCATCGGGGAGTACATCCGAACCGATGAGCTTTTTACGATTTCCATAAGTGAACTTTCTTCCTGTAAAAGTGCGCTTATTCTGTTTCTGTATTCAATAAAATCCTCACCGAGATTTTCTCTGAACCACGGATCAAGGTCGTTAAAATACTCGCTGTAGCTGTCCATCCAGTTAATGGCGGGATAATGTCTTGAATAAGCAAGAGCCTTATCAAGAGCCCAGAAACATCTTGTAAAACGCTTTGTGTTCTGTGTTACAGGCTCAGAGAAGTCTGAACCCTGCGGAGAAACCGCACCGATAAGCGTTACAGAACCTTCGCCGCCGCTGAGAACCTCGGCACGACCGCCACGCTCATAGAACTCGGCAAGTCTTGAAGGAAGGTACGCAGGGAAACCCTCTTCGGCAGGCATTTCTTCAAGTCGGCCTGAAATCTCACGGAGAGCCTCAGCCCAACGGGATGTTGAGTCAGCCATCATGGCAACATGGTAACCCATATCTCTGTAATATTCGCCAAGAGTAATACCTGTGTAAATTGAAGCCTCACGAGCCGCAACAGGCATATTTGATGTGTTGGCGATAAGTACGGTTCTGTCGGTCATAGGACGCTGTGACTTTGGGTCAATAAGCTCTGAGAATTCCTCAAGAACCTGGCTCATCTCGTTACCACGCTCACCGCAACCGACATAGATGATGATGTCGGCGTCGCACCATTTTGCAAGTTGGTGCTGAGTCATTGTTTTACCTGTACCGAAACCGCCCGGAATAGCTGCTGTACCGCCCTTTGCAATAGGGAAGAGAGTATCAATAACTCTCTGACCCGTGATAAGCGGAACAGATGATGTAAGTCTTTCCTTAACAGGACGGGAAGTTCTAATTGGCCACTGCTGACAAAGGGTAAGGTTGTGTTCAACGCCTTCGTCATCCTTGATTACAACAACTGTATCAAAGAGCTTGTACTCGCCGTTGGGATTAACCTTTACTACTTCACCCGAAAGCTCAGGCGGAACCATAAGTCTGTGTTCAATGATAGGAGTTTCGGGGAGAGTAGCGTAAATTTGACCGCCCTCAAGTTTGTCACCGACTTTAACCTTCATTGTAACATTCCACAGCTTCTTGTCATCAAGAGCAGAAACCGAAGAACCACGGTTAATAAACGCACCTGCTTCTTCTTCAATAGCCTTCAGCGGTCTTTCGATACCGTCAAAGATGTTGTCAATAATACCGGGGCCGAGAAGAACATTCATAGGAGCACCGGTGCCCTCAACGGGATCACCCGGTTTAAGTCCTGTTGTTTCCTCATAAACCTGAATAGTTGTGATGTCGTCTGTAATACCGATGATTTCACCGACAAGCTTTTGCTTGCCTACATGAACCATTTCCATCATCTCAAAGCTGTCGGTATTTTTTACGGTAACAACAGGTCCGTTTATTCCATATATAACATTGTTGTTTTCCATATTATTACCATCTCTTTCAAAAGAAATTAACAGTCAGCAAGATTAAAGCACACTCAGTCCGGAATTTTCAATAAACCATTCTTTCTGTGCATAGAGCTTGCTGTCAAGAGTTTCATCGGCAACAATATTCATTGCCTTGCAAAAGCCTTTGATTCCGCCGATTTTAATTGATTTGTCGGCAACAACCTCGGTGCTTCCTGCAAAAACTGCCTTGATTTTGTCTGAGTTCTTCATATCTCTTTCGTTGACATAAACAACACAGTCGTTGTCTGCAAAAAGCTTAGCAACTTCCTTTGCACTTTTTACAAGGCTGTTTGAGTAATCTGATGTTTTTGTGTATTCAACAAGCTTTTCTTCAGCCTTTTTAAATACGCTTTCAGTCATTTCAGCTCTCTCGAGAAACAGTTTTTTCTGACCTTCCTGAATTTTCTTTGCAAGAATACCCGTCTGTCTGTTTCTTGATTCTTCAAGTTTGTCCTTGATATATTTTTCGCTGTCATGTCTGCCTTTTTCGGTTGCCTCTTTCAGCTTTTCTTCTTTAAGCTGAGCAACCTCTGTCTGCATGGCACTTCTTTGTTCATCAGCATATTTTTTAATGGCTTTCAGAAAGTTATCTGTTTTGTTTTTGGAGTTTTCCATTAAAAATAACCTCCCTGAATAAATTCAGATATGTGATAATTACAGCTTTACGCCGATTGCGTCCTGAACATATTTTGTAATACTGTCCTTGGTTCTTCCGTTACCGTGACGGTCGGGAATTTCAACAATAAGCGGCTGTTTGCGGTTAAGCTTGAGGTCATAAATAAGGTCGGGACAGAGCGAAACAAGTGTTTCCGTAATAAGAATAACTGCAATATCATCCCTGTTCACAGCCTTTTCAAGCTCACTGCGTACCTCATCCTCCTGATGAACAACTACGCCTTCAATACCTGCAAATCTCATACCCATTTTGGTATCGACATTATCACTTATAAGAAAAAATTTCATAATAATCAATCCTTAACGAAACTTAAATCGCTTAAATTATCTTGCAAAGATAAGAAGAATTGAAACGAGCATACCGTAAATAGCGATACCTTCACCAAGTACAACGAAGATGATTGCTTTACCGAATGCCTTAGGATCTTCACTTGTAGCACCGATAGCGGCAGGAGCAGCGTTACCAACGGCAATACCGCCGCCGATACATGAAAGACCTGTTGCAAGAGCGGCACCGATATATGCAAGACCGTCAGCCATACCCGATGTAGCTGCAGCGGCGTCACCTGTAGCAGCGCTTGCTACGATAGGGCATACCATGCAGAATGCAAATACAGCAGCGAATGAGCAAATCTGAGTAAGAACTGTTTTCTTTCTGTTCTTTCCATGCTCAAAAGCCTTTACTGCAAGAATTGCAGATGCACAAAGGAATACTACCGGAACAGCTAACATAATTAAATTGAATAACATAATAATACCTCCAAAAAATTATCAATCAATATTTAATTTAACAGGTTCGTAAGGTCTGCCTTCACCGGAATAGAAACGGCTGAACATCTCGTAATATTCAAGTCTTAACACCTGAATTGCAACAAGAAGCGCCTCAAGAACCATTACAAAAACATTACCTAAAACAACTACGGGCCAGTATGCTACTGCGGGAGCTGTTTGGGCAAGTACGAAAACAACCGTCATCATACCTGCGTGTACAAGAACGAATGCACCGACTCTTAAAAAGCTTACCGTGTTTGTAACATACTCAAGCAAAAATTCGATTGACTCGATAGCATGCTCAAGAATATATCCGCCCCAGCTTTCGGGTTGCCAGTCTTTTTCACCGGCAATAAGAAGTCCGAGAGGCTCACCAAAAGAAGATGAGCAGATAGGGGAGAACGATAAGGCAAAGAATGTATGCAAGGGAAAATACCTGCAGACCCAATACGAGCTGTCCTGCAACACCGAAAATAATTGAACAGTAGAATACAAGACCTGCACAACCGCTTGATCCGAACAAGGCTCTTCCCACATCTCCCTGCTTGAAGGAACTGTAAATATTAAGTCCCATAGCAACCACAACAAGCGAAATACCTATTGCAACAGCTGCAAGAAGAATCATTACAATTGAGCCTGATGACATTACTTCAATCGGTTTTTCATCAAGTCCGAAGAGTGCTTTGTAAAGAGGATCGAGGACATGCTCAAATCCGAACACACTTCCGAACACACAGCCGAATATCGCAGAAGAAATTCCGCACGGCACAAGAATCTTACCGATTTTCATTTTCCTGAGTTTCCACATAAGCGCACCGACAATTGATACACAAATGCCCTGACCGAGGTCAGCAAACATTATGCCGAATATAATGACATAAGTGATAGCGATAAAGAGTGACGGATCAATTTCGTTATATTTCGGAACACCGTACATCTCTGTGTAAAATTCAAACGGTTTTGCAAGGAAACAGTTTTTGAGTTTGACAGGCGGTGATTTTGCAATCTCCGTCTTGCCGTCTGAAAAATCTACATTGACGCTGGCAATTTTTTTGAGTCTGCGTCTGAGAGGCTTAGCGTCCTCTGTAGGAACCCAACCTACAATGATAAAGCTTTTGCTGTATTGCAATGCTTTTGTGCGGATTTTGGCATAAAGATTAAGCTCTTCAAGCTTAGAAAGATATTTACAGATTCTAACCTCATACTTGTCAACATAATCGTCAACTCGCTTCTGAGCTTCTTTAAGCTTCTCCTCAAGATGGGGAATAAGGCTCTCAAGTTTTTTCAGATGAATTCTCGGTGTGTCATTAACTCCGAGAACATCACATTTTTCAAAATATAATCCCGAAAAGATTCTGTCAATTTCCTCGGTTTTGTCAATCGGAGCAAAATAAACACCCCAATAGTGTGATTTGTCTTCGGTACAGACAATAAAATCTACATAAGGATTATCTTTATAGGCTGAAAGCTTTTCAAAGCTTTCCTTAGGCAGTCTGCCAAAGCGTGAACTGATATACTTTAAGGTTAAAACCTTTTCAATTTCAACCCCAAGTCCGACAAAGTGTGTGGTTTCAACAAGATTTTCCTTTGCCTGCATCAGCTGTTCTTCAACAAACAGCCTGTCATCTGCAAGAACTTCAATGTCGCTGTTTATTTGATTTGTAAACAGTTCAATTTCTTTAAAGGTCGGATTAAAGTCACTTACATCAACAAGATTAAACTTGCGTTTTGTAAGACTTAATGTTGCCTTAAGAGTGTTAAGAGGTTCAGCATAGATGTTTTTTGATTGCAGATGCGTAAAATCCTTTGTGTTGCTGTAAAAGGATGAAACATCATCGGGATGGAACACACCTGATTCACCAAGTACCGATATTACATTATCAATATCCCTTGTAAGCCCGATAATGCTTACGGCCTGCATGGTTGAAACAGCCAAATTTTAATCACCTCTTCTTAACAGTCATCACATTTTTTATTTAATAAGCAATGACTGCGTAAGTTTATTGTCAAGTTCATATCTTGTGCCTTCAATCAGAGAGTGACAATATTCATCAGCTCTGTTTCGGCAACAAAAATATATGAAATCATTACAACCGAAGGGTTGTTGGAAAAGTGCATATTTTTTCTTTGCAAGCCTGTATTTTTTACTCTCGGTGAAATATCGCTTGCATAAACATATCCGATTTTATCAATCAATCTTCCGTTATGCGTATTCTGCATAATTGAGAATATCTCGCCCGAAGATTCCGCCTTACACATCATGTCAATGGTCTTTTCGCTGAGATTTGTGTAATTAAGCAAGAGGTTTGCTTTGATATCATCGGGAGAAAGCTTATAATACTTTTTCAATCTCAGAATTCTCGAGAAAATATTATAATCGTTAATCGTAAAGAAAAAGTTGATAAGCTCGTGCTTTTCCTGTCCTTTTGTTGTAGCTTTAATCAGTTTTGTCAGTTTTCCGAACACCAAGTTATACAGCTTGTTCTCAATGTCCGATATTGAAGTCGATTTTTCTCATCAGGAGAAAATTGCTTGAGGAATATCGTAGAATTGGGAGGACTGTGTGGCGTTCAGAAACTCTTCATAATTTTTTGCGTTGGCAAGCTTGTTAACATCTATTTCCGTATGTTTTGAAATATACCCCGGAAATTGATAGATGAACTTGTCAGTCGAGTTTGAACTGAGCAGGATAAGGAATCTTATAATCTGCTCAACCTCTAATGTCGAGATAATGTACGATGACAAACCCGAGCTTACGCTCGAATCGTATCTGCACAAAGAGTCAAATTCATAGAAAAGGTTTTGCCTCAAAAGAGCCTCAAGCCGTCCTCTGTGAATTTCACGCTCACTGACATCCGTCAGAGCCTTGGAGTAATGCGTATTATTTTTAAGATACGACATAATCTCTCCGACGCTCTGGCATGCAAGCAAACTCTGGTAATCCTTTTCGGTAAGTCTGTTGCCGAACTTTGACCTTGCTTTTGTCAGAACTGCAAACGAAGTTTTTGACATTATCCGCATACACCTCCTTGTAAACAGTAAATGGAATGTTACTGTGCAACCGTTCTTTTGACGATTTCGTCAACCCACTTGTCACAGTTGAGTTTAAAATCAGAGTCAAGCTTGATATGCACTGAATTGTGCTTGCCCTGAATTTCCTCCCATTGCTGTTCGGCTTTCTTTGTTTCCTGAATGTCGTTGCGTTTCACAACCTCTTCAGCTTTTGCCATGAAGTCGTCATAAATCTTCTTCGTTTCGGCTTCAATAGTTTTGGAAAGTTCCTCTTTTTCTTCAAGAGTATCCTTTTCCATGGCTTTGGCTTCGTTGTCGGCATCAACGATTTTTTTAATCATATTCTCCATAAAACCACCCCCGTGAAAAATCAGTTTTTAAGCGCCTGAAGCGGAGCCGGAATTCTTCCGCCACGCTTAATAAATGCCTCCGGTGAACCTTTCCTTACAGGCATAACGGGGACCTCTGCCGAGCAGTCCGCCGAAATTAAGTTCTTCGCCTGCACTTTTTCCGATAGCCGGAATAAGTCTTACCGCAGTTGTTTTGGTATTTACCATACCAATTGCAGCCTCATCTGCAATGATTGCAGAGATAACCTCGGGAGTTATGTCACCCGGTACTACAATCATGTCAAGACCAACCGAACATACGGCTGTCATTGATTCAAGTTTTGTAATATCAAGGTAACCTTCAGTAGCGGCATGAATCATACCTGCATCCTCGGAAACGGGGATAAAAGCACCGCTCAGACCGCCGACATGGGAAGAAGCCATAACGCCGCCCTTTTTAACAGCGTCATTAAGAAGTGCAAGTGCAGCGGTTGTACCGTGGCATCCGCACACTTCAAGTCCCATCTCCTCAAGAATATATGCAACACTGTCACCGACAGCAGGTGTCGGGGCAAGTGAAAGGTCAACAATACCAAAGGGAACACAAAGTCGCTTGCTTGCTTCTCTTGCAACAAGCTGTCCCATACGGGTGATTTTGAATGCAGTTTTCTTAACCATATCTGCAATTTCCGTGATGTCTTTTCCGGCACCGTCTTTTGCAAGAGCGGCTCTTACAACGCCGGGACCCGATACACCGACATTGATAACAGTATCGGCTTCACCGACACCGTGGAAAGCACCCGCCATAAACGGGTTGTCTTCGGGAGCGTTACAGAATACAACGAGCTTTGCGGCACCGATGCAGTTTCTGTCGGCTGTAACTTCTGCAGCCTGCTTAACGACCTTACCCATCATCTTAACAGCATCCATATTGATGCCGGCTTTTGTAGAACCGATATTTACGGATGAACAAACGAAATCGGTTTCGCTCAAGGCCTGTGGAATACTCTCAATAAGAGCGTAGTCACCGCTTGCAAAACCCTTCTGAACAAGAGCGGAATAACCGCCGATGAAGTTTACGCCGAGTTCCTTTGCAGCTTTGTCAAGAGTGTGGGCAAACTTGACAACATTCTTGCTCTGGCACGGAGCGGCTACCATACCGATAGGGGTAACTGAAATTCTTTTATGTATAATCGGAATACCAAATTCCTTCTGGATGTCTTCACCTGTTTTAACAAGGTCTTTTGCATTTCGACAGATTTTGTCATAAACCTTTGTGCAAGCCTTATCAATGTCCTCGTCAATGCAGTCAAGCAATGAAATACCCATTGTAATTGTTCTTACATCAAGGTTTTCATTGTCTATCATATTTATGGTTTCAAGTATATCTCTTGTTTCTAACATATTATGTATATCCTTTCAATTCGGTAGCACTGATCAAATCCTGTGCATGCTGTTAAAGATGTCCTCGTGCATAACATGAACCTTTGTATTTGTTGATTCTCCGACTGCTTTGAGGTTTGTACGGAGCTGCTCAAATCCGATGTTGGATTTGTCAATTTCAACAAGCATAATCATAGCAAACATATCCTGAAGAACACTCTGTGTTACTTCCACGATATTAACATCAGCCTTTGAACAGGCCTCTGAAACTTTTGCAAGGATTCCAACGCTGTCTTTACCGATTACTGTGATAACTGCCTTCATTTTTTACCTCCTGTTTATGCAGATTTTCGTTGGAATTCTGCATAAAACTGCTTTTCTTTTTATTTGTGCATATTATATAACTAATTTTTTAATAAAGTAAAGTGCAATATTGAAAAAAATAATTTTTCATATGTTATCATCTTTTTTGTGAGGTGTTTTACTAATGAAAATATGTGATATTCATACCCATTCAAGCAACTCTTTTGATGCTGAAAATACAGTTGAAGAAATGTGCAACAGTGCCTGTAACAAGGGACTTTTTGCACTTGCAATCACCGACCACTGCGAAGCTCCCGAGATTTTGCTCGGCTCTGAAAGTGAGTACGGAGATTTCAGCAAATTAATTCCAAAATCGAATTATGAAACTTCGATTATGCAAGATAGATACAAGGGCAAAATCAAAATACTGAGAGGCATTGAACTCGGTGAGCCGATGCACAATGCCGAATGTACAAAAAAAGCACTTTGTTTTGGCGATTTTGACATAATAATCGCATCAGTGCATAACCTGAGAAACAGACCGGATTTTTATTATATGGATTTCAAAAAAGAAGATGCGCATATAATTCTCGATATGTACTTTGATGAACTTCTCGAAACCGCCTCTTTTGACAGCTTTTGTACTCTTGCACACCTTACATATCCGTTGAGATATATTAAGCGTGACACGGGCGTTATTCCGAGTCTTTCACCGTACAGAGATAAGATTGACCTTATCTACGAAACACTTATTAAAAAGGATAAGGCTCTTGAAATTAATGTTTCGGGACTGTTCAAGGGACTCGGTGAAACTCTCCCTGCATTTGATGAAATTAAACGCTATCACGACCTTGGAGGCAAGTACATAACCCTCGGAAGTGACGCACACAATATAAATGATGTCGGCAGAGATATTGAAAAGGGAACAGAGCTTGCTTTTAAAGCCGGATTCAAATCATACTATATATATGAAAACTGTTGCCCTTATGAAATAACAATTGAATAACAAAGAATTAAAATAGTTCTTAAAAGCAAAAAGAGGATTTCGCACTGATATGATGTGAAATCCTCCTTGTTTTTTTGAATCCAATATTTAACTGCAGCACATTATACTGCACTTTTCTGAAAATTGCAATACCTTTTTACAAAGTTTTTGCAAGATTTTTTATGTAATCCTTCAATAAATCTTTTGTTTCAGGGTGTTCAAGCCCAATTTCTATCTGAGCCTGCAAGATTCCGAATTTATTGCCCATATCGTATCTCTTGCCCTCAAACTCAACGGCTGTCATTCCTTTTGTTATTGCAATCTCTCTCATTGCGTCTGTAAGCTGAATTTCTCCGCCGATTCCGGGCTTTGTATTTTCGAGAATTTCGAAAATTTCAGCCGGGAGCACGCATCTGTCAAGAATCGAATAAAGTGAAAGAACTTCTTCGGGAGTCTGCGGCTTTTCCTTCATGTCCGTACAGGCAAAAATATTGTCGTGCATATGTTCAACTTTGAGCGAACCGTACTTGTGAATATCTTTGGCGTCAACCTTTTTAACACCTACAACTCCTTCACCGTATTCACCGTAATGATCGATGAGCTGTTTGATTGCAGGAACCTTGCCTGTAATAACGCCGTCACCGTACATAACGGCAAAAGGTTCATTGCCTACAAAAGATTTTGCTTTGAGAACGGCATGTCCAAGACCTTTCATTTCTTTTTGTCTGATAAAAGAAATGTTTGCAAGGTTTGAAATATTTCTGACTGTTTCAAGAAATTCTGTTTTGCCGCTCTTTTCAAGCAGACTTTCAAGTTCGGGAGAAGCGTCAAAATGATCCTCCATAAGTCCTTTGCCACGGTTTGTGATGATGAGAATATCTGTAATTCCTGCCGCAACAGCCTCCTCAACTATGAACTGAATAGTTGGCTTGTCAACGATAGGATACATTTCTTTCGGCATATTTTTTGTTGCGGGAAGAACTCTTGTACCGAGTCCCGCCGCCGGGATAACCGCCTTTGTTATACTCATAATATTCCTTCTTTCTCATTAAACTTTTTACTCATTATGTTTCTATACATTTACTACGGTGTTTCTGTCGTTTACATTAAGAACATCGGCAGATAATTGACAACAAGGAAAGCAAAAGCTACAGAAATAGCAATCGGGAGATTTACTCCGCCTTTTGTTTCGAGTGCCTCATTCAAAAGCTCTTTATTTGTTGTGCTTTTTATATTTTTAATTTTCTTAACAGAGTGATTGTAGTAACATTTATTTGCAATTAAACCGCTGATAACCATTACTATAAGTGAAACCGCATTTGCAAGCAGAGGAGAGAGAAACAGTAAAAACTCAGTCGGTGAAAGTCCGAAAGAATTACTAAGCGAAAGCACCTGCCCGGATTGCTGAGCCTGTACTATGCCCGTGTAGATAGATTTCCATGCCGGAAGCGATGAAATATAAGCAGAACCTACCATTGAACCGAGTACGAGAGCTGAGAACAATACGCCTAAGCCGTACATTTTTCGGTACAGAAAATATATTCCCGATAAAATAAATGCGGAAAAATTGAATCTGCTCTTTTTAAACTTATTGATAAAGTTGAAAATTCTCAGATAATAAGGGGTGTTCTTACCAATGAATTTTGCGGCTTCACCTGCAGTGATATCGTCAACAAGCGGTTCGTCGCTCTTCATTCCTGCCATAGGATCAAAAGCGGCAGCCATTTGCGGATTTGCCTGACCAAAAGGAACACCGAACGGCGGCATACCCTGATTCTGATTGAAATTCGGGTTTGGCTGACCGTTATTCTGATTCTGCCGAAAGTTCGGATTGTTTTTGTCATCACCGTAAAGCGGTGCGCCACAGTTACAGCAATAGAACATTTCTTTCGGATTTTCCGCTCCGCAGCGCTTGCAAAGAACTACACCGTCTTTAGCGTCCTGTTCTGCCTGTTGTTCGGCCTCTTCCAGCTGTTCCTTTTCAAAAGAAAAATCAGCACCGTGTTTGTCTGCAAAATGACAATGACCTTCTTTTTCATAACATTCTCTGTGATGCGGTGCTCCGCATTCAGGGCAGACTACAACATCGTCACCCTTTTTGAACTGTTTGTCACATACCGGACATTTGTATTCTGTAAATTCCATTATAAACCTCCAAAGGATACACGATACGGTGTACCTATACACTTTAATTATAACAAATAGTATTGACAAATGCAACTTGTTTTTGTGTATAAGTTTACTTGTGAATAAAATAGCTGTTTTTCTTTACTTTTGTGGATGTTTTTGCTATAATATTAAATTGTGAAAGGATAAACTATATTCAGAAAGGTACATGTTTATGGTACAGTTTGAGGAATTACTTTTAAAGCTTCAGGCTCTCAAGCCTGAAATAGACGATTTGTCCGATGCACTCGGTATGAAGGGCATGCTCTCGGAGATTCAACAGCTTGAACTCAAGGCAACCGAGCCGGGATTTTGGGACGATGTGGAAAAATCACAAAAGGTTTTACAGCGTACGGGCTCTTTAAAGGGCAAGGTTGAGGCTTACGAAGGTCTTGTTGCCAAATACGAGGATACTCACGCTTTGATTGAACTTGCAAATGAGGAAGAGGATGAATCTCTTCTTGAAGAGGCAGAAAGTGAAGTTGAGGCTGTCAAGGAAAATCTTGAAAAACAGCGTTTGCAGACCTTGCTCACAGGCGAATATGATAAAAATAACGCAATTCTTACATTTCACGCAGGTTCGGGCGGAACAGAGGCTCAGGACTGGGCAGAAATGCTTTACAGAATGTACACCCGTTGGGCAGAGGCTCACGGCTTTAAGGTTAAAGAAGTTGACTACCTTGACGGCGATGAGGCAGGACTTAAAAGTGCCGTGCTTCTTGTTGAAGGTGAAAATGCTTACGGCTACTTAAAGAGCGAGGCAGGCGTTCACCGTCTTGTTCGTGTATCTCCGTTTGACTCGGCAGGCAGAAGACACACAAGTTTTTCATCTCTTGAGGTTATGCCGGAAATTGCAAAAGATACAGAGGTTCACATTCCGCCAGAAGATATCAAAATGGATGTTTACCGTGCCAGCGGTGCAGGCGGTCAGAAGGTCAACAAGACTTCATCTGCTGTTCGTCTTACTCATATTCCTACAGGTATCGTTGTTGCCAGTCAGGTTGAGCGCAGTCAGTATCAGAACCGTGATGTTGCTATGAATATGCTTATTTCAAAGCTCGTTGAAATCAAAGAGCGTGAGCATCTTGAAAAGATTGAGGACATCAAGGGCGTTCAAAAGGAAATTACCTGGGGTTCACAGATCCGAAGCTATGTATTTATGCCGTATACAATGGTAAAAGACCACAGAACAGGCTTTGAAACAGGTAACATTCAGGCTGTTATGGACGGCGATCTTGACGGCTTTATCAACGCATATTTAAAGTGTGCAAGTCTTGGCACACTTCAGAAATAAATTTCATATTATACGGAAAGGCTATGAATTAGTATGAAGTATTTAGTAATGCTCTGTGACGGTATGGCTGATGAGCCAAACGCACAGCTTGATAATTCAACTCCTATGGCAAAGGCTGATAAGCCTTGTATGGATTACCTTGCCTCAAAGGGCGAGGTCGGAATGGTTAAAACTGTTGCCGAAGGACTCAAACCCGGCAGCGATGTTGCAAACCTTTCAGTTCTCGGCTATGAACCGGCTGTTTACTACAGCGGTCGCTCTCCGCTTGAGGCGGCAAGTATCGGTATTGACCTTAAAGACACCGATGTAACATTAAGATGTAACCTTGTAACTCTGTCCGATGAAGAAAACTACGAGGACAAGTCTATGGTTGACTATTGTGCAGGCGACATTTCAACAGAAGAGGCAAGAGAACTTATCAATTATGTTGAGGAAAAGCTCGGCAACGATATTTTCAAGTTCTATTCGGGTGTTGCATACCGTCATTGTCTTGTATGGAAAAACGGCAATCCTCATCCGGGCGAACTTACACCTCCTCACGATATCTCAGGTCGTGTAATTAAAGAATACATTCCAAAGGGTGACGATACTGCCGCTCTCTATGATTTGATGAAGAAAAGCTATGATTTGCTCAAAGATCATCCTGTAAACAAGGCAAGAGTTGAAAAAGGACTTCGCCCCGCTAACTCAATTTGGCTTTGGGGCGAGGGTACAAAACCCGCTCTTGACAGCTTCTTCGGCAAGTTCGGCAAAAAGGGCAGTATGATTTCTGCTGTTGACCTTCTCAAAGGTATCGCAATTTGTGCCGGCATGAAGAGCGTTGATGTTGAGGGAGCAACAGGCTATATTGACACAAACTTTGACGGAAAGTGCAAAGCCGCAATTGATGAATTCAAAAACGGTGCGGATTTTGTATATATCCATGTTGAAGCTCCCGATGAATGCGGTCACAGAGGAGAGATTGAGAACAAAGTTAAGGCTATTGAACTCATTGATGAGCATATTCTCAAGCCTGTAACCGATTTTCTCAGAACCTTTGATGATTTTGCCGTACTCGTATGTCCCGATCATCCCACACCTCTTTCTATCCGCACACACACTTCAAATCCTGTTCCTTATCTTATCTATGACAGCAAGAACGAAGTTGACAGCGGAGTAAGCAAATTCTGTGAAGAAGAGGCTAAAAAGACAGGCAACTATATTGAAAAAGGTTTCACAATGATGGATTACTTCCTTTCAAAATAATTTTTTGCTCTGTACTACATAATAAACCAAAAAAATAACATCCTTGCAGATATAATGAAATTAAAAATCTGTAAGGATGTTTTTATGTTGTGTTTGTTCATTATCATAACAATAATGAGTGTGATTACCTTGTTTGTAATTGCGCTTTCTTATGCAGTAAAATTCCTTATCGGAATAATAATTAAACTTATACGCAAAAACGATTTAGATAAGTTTTAATGCTTCAACAAGAGCCTTTGAAAGCTGATCGGGGCAGGATGTGCCTCTGCCACGGCAGTCAATGCCTTTTAATCTGTCAACAGCGTCTTTTGCGTCCATACCTTTAACAAGCATACAAATGCCCTGAGTGTTGCCTGAACAGCCGCCCACAAACTCACAGCTTGTGATTTTGCCGTTGTCATCAAGTTCAAGATTAATCTGTCTGGAGCAAACTCCCGTAGGGAAATATGAATATTTCATTGTAATACCTCTTTTCATAATTTGAAATCATATTATCACAGAAACAGAAAAAAATCCAGATAATTTTATTTTTTTGTTTTTAAAATTGAAAATCTATGTTATAATTTAAATACAGATTGCACTTTGTTACAAACTTTGCTCCCTGTTATGAAAGCAGAGCGTTGTTTTAATTGAAATCCAAGTGCGGATGTTCCACAGCTCTGATAGAATGGAACTATTACAAATATTGTAACAGACATTTACAAAAAGCAAATCACAGAAAGTAGGATATAATGTCAATTAATATAGATTTGGGAGCATGGAACTCAATTTTTGCAGTTCCCTCCAAAGTAGTCGATGAAGGATTAAAATTTTCTGACGGCGTAAAGCTTAAAGTCCTTTTGTTTGTCCTTCGTAATGCCGGTCGTTCCGTTGACGACACAGAAATTTCAAAGGCAACAGGTGTCAATGTAACCGATATCCCCGAGGCGCTTGACTATTGGGTAAGTATGGGTGTGTTTAATCGAATTGAAAATACCTTTACTCCCGTAAAAAATAACGAGGAATTTGTTTCTGCACCGCAGACTTGTGTTCAAACGGAGCAGACACCGCAACCTGTTCAGACTGTTTTACAGCCACAACAGACAGTGCCACAGCCTGTTCAAGCGGTTCAAGAGCCTGTAAAACAGGAAACAGAACAGTCACCAAAGGAAAACGCAGAAGAACCGCAAAAACATTTTACGGCTACAAGACCGCAAAAGCCTGATTTTGTATTTACGGCACAAAGGCTTGCGGTTGATGAAGAATTAAAAATGCTTGTTGAAGAAACGCAGACAACACTCGGAAAAGTTCTTTCAAATTCCGATATTGCAACTCTGCTTATGCTCAAGGACACCTGCGGACTTCCGCTTGATGTTATCTTTATGCTTATACATTATTGTGCAAGCATTGATAAGGGCAATATAAGAACAATTGAAAATATCGGTATTCAATGGGCAAATGACGGTGTTTATTCGCTTGAGGCGGCTGATAACAAGATTAAGCAGATTGAAAAAACAACGGCAAACTTTTCAATTGTTTCAAAAGCATTTGGACTTAAAAATGTCGGTTCTCCTACAAAGAAACAGCTTGAATACGGTGACAAGTGGGTAAGCGAGTGGAAGTTTTCGCCCGAAATGCTCAGAGAGGCGTATGAAAGATGCGTTGATACAAAGGGAACAATGAATCTTCGCTACATTGACGGAATCTTAAAGCGTTGGAATGCAAGCAATCTGCACACGCTTGACGAACTTCATAAGTATGAAAAATCAGCGTCAATGCCGTCGCAGAAACAGTCGTCATCTTATGATATTAATGAACTCGACAAATTTAATTCACTTGATAATTTTTAATTAAGAGGTTGGTATGGGATACAGCAATAGTGTTTATAAGACTGCTTCGGACACATTACATGAACGCAGACTTAACGCCGAAAAGGCAGCGGAAAGAAGAAAAGAAGAGGTTTATAAAAGGTTTCCCCGTGTGAAAGAACTTGAAAAACAGATTTCCGTGGGCGGAATCAAAACAGCCCGAGCAGTTCTTGCAGGCGGAGATGTGAAGGACGCCGTTTCAAAGCTTCGTGATCAGAATCTTGCAATGCAGGCAGAGGTCAGGAAAATCCTTACAGATAACGGCTATCCCGAAAATTATTTTGAACCCGATTATTTTTGTAAGAAATGTAATGACAAGGGCTATTGTGACATAAACGGCAAAACTGTCAGATGTTCATGCATGAAGTCTGCTCTCATAGCCTGTGCATGTGCCGAGCTTAACAGAAACGCTCCGCTGTCACTTTCTACATTTGAAAGCTTTAATCTTGAATATTATGACAAGACTGTTGATCCGAAGCTTAAGGTATCTCCTTACGACCATATGAGCAGAGTTTTAAGATATTGTCAGAATTATGCCGACAACTTTAACTCACATTCGGAAAGTATACTTATGAAAGGTGCAACCGGACTCGGCAAAACTCATTTGTCGCTTGCAATTGCAAACGAGGCAATAAAGAGGGGTTACGGTGTAATTTATGCGTCTGCTCCGCAACTTGTTTCAAAGCTTGAAAAAATATATTTTTCAAACAAGGAAGATGATTCAACATTTGATATGCTTGTTGAATGTGACCTTCTTATTATAGATGACCTCGGAACGGAATTTCATTCTCAGTTTTCCGTATCACAGCTTTACAACATTTTTAACTCAAGGATGTTGTCAAACAAGCCCGTAATTATAAATACAAATCTGACAATAAGAGATTTGCAGGAGAATTATACTGACAGATTTGTTTCAAGAATCTGCGGAAATGCCCGTCAGCTTGATTTTTTGGGCAGAGATATAAGGATCAGACGAAAATAATTTTAAAATAATTATCGTCAAAAATCCTGTTGCTGTCGGCTGTTTTGAAGGTCTGAAAACTTTTTTGAAAAAATTTTAAAAAAAGTATTGACTTTTTGAACGATATGTCTTATAATTCATATCGTTGCAAGTTCGGTAGCAATTACATCTTGTGGAATAGTGTAACGGTAGCACGACAGACTCTGACTCTGTTTGTTGGGGTTCGAATCCCTATTCCACAGCCACAGCCCCGAAGTTATTCGGGGCTCTTTTATTTCGAGGTGTAGCGCAGTTTGGTAGCGCACATCGTTCGGGACGATGGGGTCGCAAGTTCGAATCTTGTCACCTCGACCAGTTTAGCGCCGAACTTTTTTAAGTTCGGCGCATTTTCTTTTTTTAAAATTTGGAGGTAATTTTATAAAAAAAGTAATTTCGCTTGCAATTGCTCTTGTTCTTTGCCTTTCGATATTTGCAGGTTGCGGTGCAAAGGAAGTTAATCTTGCTGATCTTATGGATAAGATGAATTCCGAGTACAGCGTAGATGCAACAAAGTATGAAACAAAGGATGATATGTACAAATATTACAATATCAATGCCGACGATATCAAGCAGTTTGCCGCTGAGGTCGGTAAGTCTGATACAGACAGCGAAAATACAGAGGTAGTTCTTGTTGAGGCAACTGATTCGGATGCTGCTTCAAGAGTTGAAACTGCTCTTACAAACCGCTATAATTCAATCTTTCAGCAGAACGCTTCCTATTCGGCTGAAAAGCTTGATATGGTGAAAAATTGTAAGGTTACAAAAGACGGTAACTTTGTTACAATGATTATCGGCGAAAAGGCATCTGATATGCTTAAAATGTTTAATGACAGCATTAAATAATTTATTTAAAATTTACTGAGGGCGAACATCGTTCGCCCCTTTCTTTTGCAATATTTTAAGGCAGGTTAAAAATGGTACAGACTGAGATTCAAAAAAACTTTTCACATATGAATGATATGCAGAAACAGGCTGTTTTCTGCACAGAAGGACCTTTGCTCATACTTGCAGGTGCCGGTTCGGGCAAAACAACTGTTCTTGTTAACAGAATAGCCTACATTTTGCAGTGTGAGCTTTGTAAACCATGGCAGATACTTGCCATTACTTTTTTTACCAATAAAGCCGCAGGAGAGCTTAAAGAACGAATCTGTGCGGCAGTTCCCGAGGGCGGTGCCGACATCTGGGCGGCTACCTTTCATTCAACCTGTGCAAGAATCCTTCGCAGATACGGCGACAGAATCGGTTATACAAGTCATTTCACGGTTTACGGGACTGACGATCAGAAAAAACTCGTCAAGGATATTTTAAAGCAACTCAATATTGCCGAAAAAACTTTGCCTGTAAAATCAATCCTCTCCGAAATTTCAAAGGCTAAGGATAAAATGCTTACTCCCGAAGAAATGCGTAAGGAGGCCGAATTTGACAGCAGAAAAGCACAGATTGCAAAGGTTTATGAAATCTATCAGACAAAGCTTAAAACAGCCGACGCAATGGATTTTGACGATATGCTTTGCAATACCGTAAAGCTTTTTGAAACAGCACCCGATATACTTGACTATTACAGAAATCAGTTCAAGTACATCATGGTCGATGAGTATCAGGATACTAACAAGGTGCAGTATAAGTTTGTAAGCCTGCTTGCAAGCAAATACGGAAACATCTGCGTTGTCGGTGATGATGACCAGAGTATCTACAAATTCCGTGGTGCTACAATAGAAAATATTCTTTCTTTTGAAAATACATTTAAGAACGCAAAGATGATTCGCCTTGAACAGAATTACAGAAGTACACAGAATATCCTCAATGCCGCTAACGAGGTCATCTCAAATAACACAATGCGTAAGGGTAAAACTTTGTGGACCGAAAACGGTCAGGGCGAGAAAATTAAGGTACATACAGCCGAGAATGAGCGTGACGAGGCTAATTTCATTGCTCAGACTATTCTTGACGGTGTTGCCGACGGAAGAAAATATTCCGACTATGCAATTCTTTACAGAATGAATGCCCAGTCAAACGCAATTGAGCAGGCTTTGTCACGAAGCGGTGTGCCGCACCGTGTAATCGGCGGTCACAGATTCTATGACCGTGAAGAAATTCGTGATATGGTTGCATACCTTCAGGTTATAAATAATCCTCATGATGATGTCAGACTTTCAAGAATTATCAATGTTCCTAAAAGGGGAATAGGTGCGACAACCGTTTCCCATGCCGCAGACATTGCCGCAGGACTCGGCGAAAGCATTTACGATGTAATCAAGGAGGCGGAAAACTATCCGCAGCTTTCTCGTGCCTCTGCAAAGCTCAAAGCTTTTGTTGCACTTATTGACGGACTTATTGAAGCCGAGCAGAGTGGCGAATATTCTCTTGCAGAATTATATAACCTTGTGATTGAACACACATCATACGAACAGTATCTTAAAACCGAAAAGGACAACCCTGAAGTTCGTATTGAAAACATCGAAGAACTTTCTTCAAATATCGTCAAGTTTGAAGAGGACTACGGCGATGAGGCAGACCTCTCTGCATTTCTTGAAGAAATTTCTCTCCAGACCGATATTGATAACTACGATGCAGATGCAGATACCTGCGTAATGATGACATTACATTCGGCAAAGGGACTTGAATTTCCTGTTGTGTTCATCGCAGGCATGGAAGAAGGAATGTTTCCGTCCGTTGCAACAATGATGAATCCCGATGAACTCAACGAAGAAAGGCGACTTGCCTATGTCGGAATTACAAGAGCAAAGGAAATTCTCTATTTCACAAAAACAAATTCGAGAATGCTGTTCGGTTCAACAAGCTATAATAAGGGCTCAAGATTCTTAAACGAGATTCCCGATAATCTTCTTGAATACAGCGGCGGAAGAAAGCAGATGTTCACACAGGCGTCTTCCGGGTTTGCATCGGGAACAGGTGAAAAAGTTTCCGTCGGCAAATCGTCGGGAAGCTCGTATTCACCGAATAAATCATTTGGATTTACAAAACCTCCTGTTAAGAGCGGTGCTGTATTCAATGTAGGAGATTGTGTTCAGCACAAGGTGTTTGGCAAGGGTATGGTAATGAAAGCCGAGAAAATGGGTAATGATACTATGCTTGAAATTGCCTTTGATAAAGCCGGCACAAAAACTCTTATGGCGAACTATTGCAGTAATATGAAAAAAATCTGAGGTGATTAAAGTGCTTATATCATCAAAAAAGGTTCTGTGTCTTGTAATTTCTGCGTTGACAGCTTTTTCTGTGTGCCTTACAGGTTGCGGAAAAGACACGCAGTCTTCTGTATCTGCTACCGAGAAAACAACAACCGCCGTTGCTGCTTCACAGCCTGTAACAAAGGCGGCAACCTCCGATGAGCAGACACAAGAACCCACATGGAACTATTCCGAACTCAAAAGAAAATCTTCCGATATTTCCGAAAATCTTGACGCAATAATAACCGATAACAAATTCAGGGGAACGGTTTATGTCAAAATTGGAAATGCTCTTGAGTATATCGGCACTAACGGATTTTCCGACAAGGACAGTCACACAAAGAATTCTACGGACACATGCTTTAGAATTGCTTCGCTCACAAAGCAGTTTACTGCTGTTGCGGTTATGCAGCTTGTTGAGGAGGGAAAGCTTTCACTTGATGATACAATCGACAAATATTTTTCGTCATATAAATACGGCAAAAAAATCACCGTTAAAAACCTGCTTACAATGACAGCGGGCATAAAGGATTACATCAACAAAGACGGCGATACAAATACTTATGCATACAACGAATCTCAGATTGAATATAAGGTTTCAGCCGAAAATTCTGCAAAGAAAAATAAAAAAGCCGTAATGGACTGGATACTTGATCAGGAACTTAATTTTGAACCCGATGAGAAGTATATGTACTCAAACAGTGCTTATTTTCTTCTCGGTGATATCATCGAACAGGTCAGTAAAACCTCGTACGAAAAATATATTAAAGAGAATATTCTTAAGCCGTCGGGAATGATGAACACAGGTTTTGAAAGCACAGATAAGCTCGCTGTAGGATATCAGGATATTTACGATAATGCGTGGACATTGTATCCCGGAGTAGGATATTCTGCAACCGGTTTAATTTCCAATGTTCCCGATTTACTCAAATGGGTTGACGCTCTTTGTACAAACAAGCTCATTTCGGAAAAATCTTTTAAAGAAATGACAACGCCGTACAAGGGTAACTACGGTTACGGCTTTGTTGTGTCAAAAGACAGCAATATGATTTCTCACACAGGAAAAATCGACAAGTATAATGCCGCTCTCGCTTTTACAAAAGACGAAAATCAAATTTATATAGCACTTTCAAACTATTCAAACAGCAGTCCGATTAATCTGTTTAATAACATTCAGAAAACACTTGCCCCGTTTTACGGTTAATTTTCGGCTGTTAATCACCAAAAATCAAAACCTCCATAAAATGTATTGTTACAGTGCATTAATTGAACTGTCAATACTTTTACGGAGGTTATTTTTATGTCAGATGTACCTTTCTGTTCCTCGGAAAATGCATGCACCGAAGGCGGCGAGCAAACTAACGGTTGTGAACCTGTTTGTATCAATGTTTCACGAATCTATGACAGTTGCGGAGCAAAAGATTGCCTTTCGAATCTTCCTGTTATGTTTACCGAAGCAAACCAGAAAATTATTGATGGGGCTTGTTCCGTAAAGATAAGTAATGTGCGCATAATTACATCTACGGTAGAGGTTGAGCCTGTTGCGTTCCATCGTGGCTTTTATTCGGTTGATATGATGTACTATTTTGCCGTCACCGTTGAAGCCTATACAGCCGCAGGTGCGATTCCCGAAACTGTCACAGGTCTTGCAATGTACGGCAAAAGAGTTGTGCTTTACGGCGGTGAAGGCTGCGTAAAGTCTTTCTCCAGTGACAAAGATGTTGTTTGCGATACATCAGATTCGGATTGTCCGTGCAAATATCCCTATTGTCTGCCGAGAGCAACGGTTCAAATTTCAAATCCAATGGCATTGTCTGCAAATCTACAGGATTACAATAATGCGAATCCGATAACTGTTTGCAGAACATTTCCGAATTGTGTTATTGATTACCTTGACGGAGAACCTGCACAGCCTGAAACACAGCGAGTGCTTGTTACAATCGGTATTTTTACGATTACAAGGCTTGAAAGAGATGTACAGATTATGATTCCGTCCTATGATTTTTGTGTTCCCCGCAAGGAATGTCCGTCAGCGCCCGATGATCCGTGCGAAGTTTTCAGTAAAATTGATTTTCCTACAGACTCATTCTTCCCGCCGAACGCAATACACCGTGGCGACCGTGACTCTTCTCATACATCTTCTTTTAAATGCGGTTGTGAAAACTGATTATACAGAAAAAACGGGGCTGATTTCAGTCCCGTTTTGTTATGCTATTTTGAAATTGTTTCATAAAGTAATTTTATTCCGCTTTCAATTTTTACATCTTTTATTCCCGAAAAGCTTAACACAATCATATTTTCGGCTTTGTTGAACTGCATAGTTTTAATTAATGCGTCGTCAATTTTTTTTATAACAGAATCGTCAATCGTTTTATCCTTAAAAATCAGCGAAACATAAAGCGAAGTTTCGTTAAACACAATTTTAACGGAGGTTCCGAAATATTTCTTTATGTTTGAAAGCATAAGGTTGCTTTTTTCAAGATAAATTCTTCTTGCTTTTCTCAGATGAACATCAAGCTTACCGTTATTAATATACTTTGCAAGGGCAATTTGTTCTGTTTTTGACGCTGTCTGATTTGTGTATTTTTTGATTTTGTTGTATTCATCTGTGAGTTTTTGCGGAAGAACCATATAACTGATTCTGACAGAGGGAAGAAGTATCTTTGAAAAAGAGCCGAGATAAACCGTGTTTTCGGTATCATAATTCTGTACGCACGGCATAGGGTGCGTACTATATCGAAGTTCACCGTTGTAATCGTCCTCAATAATCAAAACATTATTTTCTTTTGCCCATTTGATTATCTCAAGTCTGCGTGTAACAGGCATTGTAATGTTGCTGTTTACGGTAAAATTAGGATTTATAAGAATTATATCGGGCTTGATTTCTTCAAGTGAATCAATACAGGCTCCGTATTTATCACATCTGAAATATTTGATGTCATAACCGTGACTGTTAAACACATATTCACTCTGAATGTAGCTGTAATCCGCAAGTGCGATTTTCTTATTATTGCCGAGAAGTGAACAGAGTATGTGCAAAAGCGTCTGAGTACCTGCTCCGACGATAATATTTTCGTATGAGGTGTTTACACTCCGTGTGCCGAGGCTGTATTTGCAGAGCATTTCTCAGAATTTCTTCACCCTGTTCTTCACCGTAGGAAGTGAGCAGATAGTTTTGATTTAAAACCTCTTTAACATATTTTTTCCATTCGTTTATGTTGATTATACCGTCATCAATGCTTTTACTGCTGAAATCATATTCATAGTATCTTTTTGTTTTGTTGGTATTTGAAGACATTTTATCGCTTTTTGACGGTGTACCGCTGAACTGTGCCTCAACATAATATCCGCTTCGTGGCCTGTTTGATATATATCCCTCTGCACACAACTGTTCATACGCTCCGTTGACAGTAGTTTTTGAAACATCAAGGTCGGTACTCAATCGCCTTATTGACGGAAGCTTTGTTCCTTTTTTCAGACTTCCCGTTTCAATTGATTTTCTGACCGACATATAAATCTGCCTGTAAAGCGGAGTTTTATCTTTTTTATTGATAATTATAAAATCGTACAGCATAACATCACCTACCGTATTTTAACATTTTGAAAATATTATTGCAATATCAGTGTATTACGGTTGAAATTATTTCCGTTAAAATGTATAATTGTATGGTATGGCATAAAGTCACTGAAATGGCATAAAATACTAATTGCAGAGGGGATTTTACAATGAATGCTATGGCTGATAAATTTTTTGACAGTATAAAAGGGAAAAAAGTTACTTTTATCGGAATCGGTACAAGCAATCTTCCGCTTATAAAACTTTTTATTGAAAAGGGTGCAAAAGTTACTGCTTGCGATAAGAAGAATTTTGAAGATTTGGGACAGAACGGTATTAAGGCTAAAGAGTACGGTGCAGAACTTTTACTCGGTGAAAATTATCTTTCCGAGATTGATGCCGATATCGTTTTCAGAAGTCCCGGCACACCTTTTTATAAGGATGAGCTTGTTGCACTTCGTAACAAGGGCGTTGTTCTTACATCCGAAATGGAAGTTTTCTTCGACCTTTGCCCGTGCAGGATTATTGCTGTGACAGGTTCTGACGGCAAAACAACCACAACAACGATTATTTCTGAATTTTTAAAGGCGGCAGGTTTTAATGTACACCTTGGAGGTAATATCGGCAAGCCGCTTCTTCCTGAGATTGAAAGCGTGAATGACGATGACTGTGCAGTAGTTGAGCTTTCAAGTTTTCAGCTTATCTCTATGAGAAAGAGTCCGGATATTGCCGTGGTAACAAACCTTGCTCCCAACCATCTTGATATACACAAGGATATGCAGGAGTACATTGATTCAAAGAAAAATATCATTCTTCATCAGAATGCTTTTTCAAAGGCTGTTCTCAACCTTGATAATGAGATTACAAACGGCTTTTCCGACAGCGTAAGAGGTCAGCTCGTAAAGTTCTCCGTAAAAGAAAATGTTTCAAACGGCGCTTTCCTTGACGGTGATACAATCTGCTATAATGACTACGGAAAAATTACCCGTATTATGAACATTCATGACATCAAAATTCCCGGTATGCATAATGTAGAAAATTATCTTGCCGCTATTTCAGCCGTGTGGGGACTTGTTGATGCAGAAACAATGACAGCTGTTGCAAAGACTTTTGGCGGTGTTGCTCACCGTGCAGAGTTTGTAAGAGAGGTTGACGGTGTTAAGTATTACAACGATTCAATTGCATCAAGTCCTACAAGAACCGCACTCGGCACACTTTCACTTTACAAGCAGAAAATCTGCATTATTGCAGGCGGATATGATAAGCATATTCCTTATGAGCCGCTTGGTCCCGTAATCAATGATAAAGTAAAACTCCTTATTCTTCTCGGCGATACTGCCCCGAAAATTGAAAAAGCCGTTAAAGAGGCTTCAAACTATGATGCAGATGAAATTGAAATTATCAATGTAACAAATATGGAAGAGGCTGTAGCTGTTGCCCGTGAGCGTTCAACAAAGGGAGATATTGTTTCGCTTTCACCCGCAAGTGCAAGCTTCGGACTTTACAAGAATTTTGAAGAAAGAGGTAATCACTTCAAGTCAATTGTCAACGCTTTGAAGTAAGATATACAATGAACACAAAAGAACTTATTTTTGAACTCTGTTGTGCAATGGGTGTGTCGGGCAGGGAAGAGCCCGCTTTGTCTGTTGCCGAAAAGTTTTTATCAGACTACACGGATGACATAAAGATATCAAACGGCAGTCTTATGGCTGTTTGCGGTAACAAAAATTCAGATAAAACCATATTACTGGACGCTCACATTGACCGCATAGGATTTATGGTTACCGAAATAAATGAAAACGGATTTGTAAAAGCTTCTCCGTGCGGAGGAATTGACGCAAGAACTCTTGCCGATACTCTGCTTTGTCTGCAGAACAATCCTGATATAACAGGTGTTGTATGCTGTATGCCTCCTCATCTTTCTGACGGAAAAGAGGACAAGGCTATGCCAACCGACAAAATCTGGGTTGATTTCGGTCTGCCGTATGATGAAGTTAATAAACTCATTTCATTCGGTGATATGCTGACATTTGCATCAAAGCCGGCAAATCTTTTGAACGGCAGAATTGTTGCGCCTTGCCTTGATAACAGATGCGGTGTTGCATCACTTGTTAAGTGTGCAGAGTTATTGAAAGACAATGAAACAGATTATAAAGTAATTATCCTTTTAAGCTCTCAAGAAGAAACATTTGGCACAGGCGCTAAAACAGGTGCTTTTACAGTTAAAGCAGACGAGTCAATTGTTGTTGATGTAAGCTTTGCATCTCAGCCGGATGTTTCGGGGTTCTATTCTTCGGTTGAACTCGACAAAGGACCAATGATTTGCATTTCTTCAATTCTCAACAAAGAAATGAGCAAATCGCTTGAAAGCGTTGCAAAGAATAAAAATATACCGTATCAGCTTGAACCGATAGCAGGCAGAACAGGTACAAATGCCGACCATATTTCAATCAGCGGAAAAGGTGTAAAAACTGCTGTTGTATCAATCCCACAGCGATATATGCATACACAGAATGAAGTTATTTCTGTAGCTGATGTTGACAATACGGCAAAACTTATTGCTGAATACATTAAATGCGGAGGTGCTTTCAATGATTGACATAAAATTGCTTGAACAGCTTTGCCTTTGCAACGGTATTTCGGGTGATGAGGGGAATGTTCGCAATCTTATAATTAACGAGATTAAAGACTGTGCCGATGATATTAAAACGGATAATCTCGGCAACCTTATTGTGTTTAAAAAGGGAAAAAAGTCTGCAAAAAGCAAACTTATGGTGTCGGCACATATGGATGAAGTAGGTCTTATGGTAACGGATATAACATCTGACGGTTACCTTAAATTTGACGAGGTCGGCGGAATTGACAGAAGAGTTCTTCCCGGTAAGCGTGTATGTGTTGGCAGAAACGGTCTTAACGGTGTAATCGGTGTGAAACCGATTCATCTTACAAACGGTGATGAAAAAACTGCTGTTCCGAAAATGAATGATATGTACATTGATATCGGTGCCGAAAGCAGGGAAGATGCGCTTAAATATGTAAACTACGGTGACGGCATTAATTTTGAGGGCGATTTTAAGATTAACGGCAAAACTGTTGTTACAAAGGCACTTGATGACCGTTTCGGCTGCTATGTGCTTATTAATCTCATAAAATCCGAACCCGAATATGATATGTATTTCACATTTGTTGTTCAGGAAGAAGTGGGATTGCGTGGTGCTAGATCTGCGGCTTTTACGGTTAATCCTGATTTTGCTCTTGTTATCGAAAGCACAACTGCCGCTGATGTTGCGGAGGTTGATGTATCTCATCAGGTATGCAATTTGTCAAAAGGTGCAACGGTTACCGTAATGGATAGGGCGACAGTTTATGATAAAGAAATGATAAGTGCCGCTTTTGAACTTGCCGAAAAGAATAACATAGCTGTTCAGTATAAGAGAGCAGTTGCAGGCGGTAATGATTCGGGTGCAATTCATCAGAGCAGAGGCGGAGTGAGAACTCTTGCGGTATCACTTCCGTCAAGGTATATTCATGCTCCTTCAACTGCGGCAAATCTTGATGATTGCGAAAGCATTTTAAAACTTGCAAAAGTATTGTCCGATTATATTGCGGGCGGAAATTTAGCGAAAGGAAAGACGGTCTGAATGATAGTAACCGCCAATGAAAATTATATAAATGTAATTATGAACCTGTCGGCGGAAGATCCGTTTGCGTGCAGAATAATTTCTCAGTACAACAGTTACGATTCATCGCTTGCTTTTGTTGACTACTGGACGATAATTGACGATAAAACAGATGAGTGTACAGGTGCAATTTCCCGATGCGGAACAAACTTCATTTTATTTCTCACAGATAAAACAAATCTTGAAGAAGTTTCGTCATTTATGCGTGTTGCGGGTGCGTCAAGTGCAATATGCAGCGGAGATTTCAACCTTAATTTATACGGCAGTAAATCCGTTTCGGGTGTTATTCTGAAAAAATCAGAACCGTTTGAAAATGTTGACGAAAGTATAAATTTTGATGTTCCCGATATTAAAGAGGTTTATAATCTCATCGTAAGCTGTGCCGATGAAAATTTTGTTCCGCCGCCGTTTGATGATTTTTATGTTGATGTGAATCACAAGCTTCGTCATAATGCAACGAGAATGTACGGAGTTTATGACGGTACAAAGCTTGTTGCAATGGCTATGACCGTTGCCGAAAGCAGTAACGGTGCCGTGTTGGGTGCGGTATCATGTCATCCCGACTACAGAAAGCACGGCTACGGTTCAACTGTTGTAAAGTACATATCCAACAGACTGATTGCCGAGAACAAGACCGTGTATCTTCACAGAGCCAAGAATGCAAATCAGTCGTTTTATAATAATCTCGGTTTTGAACAGTGCGGATCATGGCAGGAATATTATTTTGAAAGGTGATATATTTGAGTTTTTTTGATATAGATGAAAGAGTTATAAAAGCATCCGAAAAGGCAATGGAGCTTTGCAAGGACAAGCTTGCGGAGATTGACGATATTCAGGAATATAACCAGCAGAAGATGATAAAGGCTTTTCAGCTTGCAGATGTTCGTGAAAGTCACCTTTGGGGTTCTACAGGCTACGGATATGATGATGCAGGCAGAGCGGCTCTTGACAAGGTCTATGCCTATGTTTTTGATGCAGAAGACGCACTTGTCCGTCATAATTTCGTAAGCGGTACTCATGCCCTTACAGTTGCACTTTTCGGCGTTTTAAGACCTGGAGATACAATGCTTTCCGTAACAGGAATGCCGTATGATACAATCCGTTCTGCTATAGGCATTGAGGGTGACTATCCAGGTTCACTCAAGGACTTTTCAATAAAATTTGAAATGACCGAGCTTAATCCTGACGGCACACTTGACTATGACAAAATCGCAAGCGACATTGCAGAAAAAAAGCCTAAAATGGTTTACATACAGCGTTCAAGAGGCTACAGTACAAGACCTACGCTCACATGGAGAGAAATCAAAAAGCTTTGTGAAATTTCAAAAGCCAATTCGCCAGAAAGTATTATTATGCTCGATAACTGTTACGGTGAATTCATTGACAAGGTTGAACCTTTGTCGGTTGGTGTTGATATGATGGCTGGTTCTCTTATCAAGAACCCCGGCGGCGGTATTGCTCCTACAGGCGGATATATTGCAGGTAAGAAAGAACTTGTAGAGATGTGTGCCTACAGACTTACCACTCCCGGTACAGGCAAAGAAATCGGTGCTACTCTTAACGCAAACAGAGAACTTTTTATGGGTGCATACCATGCTCCTCATGTTACGGGGGAAGCACTTAAAACTGCAGTATTTGCATCGGCACTTTTTGAAATTCTCGGTTATGAAACAAGTCCTAAGTACAATGATGCAAGAGGAGATATCATTCAGCTTATCATGCTCGGTAATGCAGAAAAGGTATGCCGTTTTTGCGAGGGTGTTCAGAGTGGTTCGGCTGTTGACAGCTTTGTATCTCCGATTCCGTCGGATATGCCGGGTTACGAAAGTCAGGTAGTTATGGCGGCAGGCGCATTTACTCTTGGTTCTTCTATTGAACTTTCTGCAGACGCACCGTTGCGTGAACCGTATGCAGTATGGATGCAGGGAAGTCTTAACTTCCACAGCGGTAAGCTCGGTGTAATGCTTGCGGCAAGTAAGATTTTAAGAGATGAAAAATAATATAATCTTGTTGCTTTGATTATAACAGCAAATAAAAAATCCCGCTTTTGTAAGCGGGATTTTTGCTATGATTTTTTATTGCGTAAGTTTTTAAAAAAGTCGGTAAGAAGTTTTGAACACTCCTCCTGCATAATACCGCCGACTGATTCAGGCTTGAAATTGAACGGCATTTGGAACAGATTCGTAATTGTACCGCAAGCGCCGTTTTTTAAGTCGTAAGCACCGAAATATACCTTTGGAATATGAGCATTGATTATTGCACCGGCACACATAGGGCAAGGCTCAAGCGTTACATAAATTTCACAGTTCCACAATCTCCAACCGCCAAGCTTTTGACAGGCATTGTATATTGCGTCGGTTTCGGCATGAAGAAGAGCGTTCTTGCTTTGTTCACGGCGATTTCTTCCTGTGGCAACAATTTCATCATTTCTGACAATTACCGCACCGACGGGAACTTCGTTTTCCGCAGCGGCAATCTCAGCCTGTTCAATAGCCTTTTTGCATATAGTATAAAGTTTTATCCATTGTTAATTAATCCTAAATTTGTGATTGTAGTTATCAGAAAAAGTACAAGTGAAAGTATGATACCGGGATTCACAAGAAATGCAGTCATTTTCTCTTTTAAGCTAAGTTCACTTACAATTCCGTCTTCCTTATCAGACATTTTGAAAAAGTTCTTATCATTTTTGGCAAGTACGATATATGAAATGAAGCCTGCAATACAGAAGAAAATAATCAGGCTGTAACTGATTATTGTTGCCGCATAATCGGAAACAATGTTTGCATCTCTTAAAATGCTCATGGAAACAGCATATAGGTTATTAAGAAAATGAATTGCAATTGACGGAAGAATGGAATTGAATTTGCAATCGACATACGCAAAAATAAGTCCGAGAATAAACGCAAACGGAATTTGTGATATATTCTGATGCATTGCACCGAACAAAATTGCAGAGCCTATAACTGCTGTTGTATCACCGAACTTTCTCAGAGAACCCATAACTATTCCTCTGAAAGCAAATTCTTCGGCAAAAGCGGGGACGATTGCTGTTGAAATTATGTTCAGAACAATACTCAAAACACTTGAATCTCCGATTGTCAATCCCGAAGATGTGTTTTCAATTCCGAAAAGCGAGAAGTTGTCTGCGATAACACTCGTGGCAACATTTGCAATCATCGCACCCCCCATTCCGAGAAACAGAATGGGTATCATACTTTTTTTTTTACATATTTTGTGCTGATAATATCATTTAAACTGTTTCTTGAAAGCTTTATATAAAAAAATGCAGGAACAACAACGGCAAATACGGAAATAAATATATCCATAAAGTAAGTCAGTATTGAATAATTGTCAGAATAAATATATTTTGCCGAACCAAAAGCCTTGAAAACTTCTACAACTATCATTGCGCTTACTGTCATTGTAAGCGAATACGCAAATACAAAAAAACCTAAACCGCTTGATCTTTGCTTGAGATTATCATACTGGAACTCTTTTTTGAAATTGCGGTTATAATTAAGGTTATTGCCATAAAACGGCATATTATTACCCGAAAACTGGTTATTTATCAAATTATCACATCCTCAAAGCTATTCTAACATAGAGGCATATTATTTTCAAGGATTAAAACATCCGTATAAAGTATTTGCATGATTAAAATGATGTAATCCGACAAAAAGTAACTTTAAAATACAGTATAATAAATTCACCCAAAATTGACGCCAAAGAAGAAAAACCGTTTGTATTTTCACACAAATTGATTCACCTCTATTTACAGCGTAGTAATTAAGGCAAAAAATTTAAAAATATAACTTGATTTTTCCTGATTTGTATTGTATAATATGTTTTGCATTTGCCGGTGTGATGGAATTGGCAGACGTAGCGGACTCAAAATCCGCCGGTAGCGATACCGTACCGGTTCAAGTCCGGTCACCGGCACCAAAAAGGACATTAACTCATAGAGTTAGTGCCCTTTTTTAGTATATTTCGGAGGGCGATAATTATGGGCGGAATAAGCGTTATGCTTTTAATGGGAATGCTTTCGGCTGTGTATGTATTCTTTATAGCGGTAATTGGCGTGCTGATAATTTATTTTGCAGTAAGCTATGTTTTTGAGAGCATTGCGGCAATGGGTATGTGCAAGAACTTGTACTATAAGCACAGCGGTACAGCTTGGATTCCGTTTTATAATAAATATCTCCTCGGTAAAATTGCAGGGAATAAGGCTTTAGGCATAATTGAAGGTGTGCTGAACCTTTCAATCGCAACCGTTGCCGTTCTGTTTTTCTGTTTTGAACTGGAAATCGGTATCATCGGCTTGATTGCCCTGTTAGCTTGTGTCATTGCCTCATTTGTGATAGATGTAATTATCGCCGATAAAATATTCAAAAATCTTAACATCAGATATTCGGATGTTCTCACAGTAGTAAATGTCCTTACCTTCGGACTTTTTAGACCGATAATACTTTTCGTATTCAGAAATAAGCAGAATACAGTCAGAGTTTAATTTCAAAGGAGCAATACACGCCGTGTTGTTCCTTTTCCTTTTGCAAAAAATGCCCTGTTTAAGATTATTTTTTGTTTCATAATTTTTTGATACAGGCAATTTTTTAAAAAAAATTCGTCAATTTTTTTATTTTTAATTCTCATACGGTTGCTTATTTTTGATTTATATATTATAATGTATCTTGTATTGTTTTTTAATTACGGCGCAAAGCCGCATCTTTATGGAGGATTTGATTATGGAAAAGAAAGAATTACTTTACGAAGGAAAAGCTAAAAAGGTATTTTCTACAGAAGATCCCGATCTCTGCATCGTTTCCTACAAGGATGACGCAACTGCATTCAACGGCGAGAAAAAGGGCACAATCGTGGGCAAGGGTGTTGTAAACAACCGTATGTCAAACTTTATGTTCAAGCTTCTCGAAAAGCACGGCATTGCAACAGACTTTGTTGAAGAGCTTAACGACAGAGATACAGTCCTCAAGAAGGTTGAAATTGTTCCTCTCGAGGTAATTTTAAGAAATAAAGCTGCCGGCAGTCTTTCAAAGGGTCTCGGTCTTCCCCGAAGGCACTCCGATGAAGACTCCTGTTCTTGAATTCTGCTATAAGAACGATGAACTCGGCGATCCTATGGTAAATGAATATCACATCCTCGCAGCTGGCTTTGCTACAAAGGAAGAAATCGACACAATCACAGAAATGGCTTTCAAGATTAATGAGATTATGATTGAATTCTTCAAGCAGTGCAAGGTTGATCTTATCGACTTCAAGATTGAGTTCGGCAGATATAAGGGCAAGATTCTCCTTGCTGACGAAATTTCTCCCGATACATGCCGTTTCTGGGATATGGATACTCAGGAGAAACTCGACAAAGACCGTTTCCGTCGTGACATGGGCGGCGTTGAAGAGGCTTATGCCGAAATGATGAAGCGTGTAGGTCTTGCATAATAACTACATTGTGAATTTTTGAATTAAGATATGTGAATTAAACTTTGGATAGTTATTTTGATTAATCGGATGGTGGCACCTTGGAATTTTCTTTCGATAATTTTGCAAAAGAAGGTCTGCACGAAGAGTGCGGAGTATTCGGGCATATTCAGCGACGGCACAATTAACCCTGCATATGCTTGTTATAACGGCTTGCTTGCTCTCCAACACAGAGGACAGGAAAGCTGCGGCATCGCTGTATCTGACGAAGGTGTAATTGATTATCACAAAGATATGGGCCTTGTTACCGAGGTCTTTAACAACAAAATTCTTGATTCTCTCAACGGACAAATGGCAGTTTCGCATGTCCGTTACTCGACTGCAGGCGGTTCTGTGCTGGAAAATGCACAACCGCTTGTTATGCGTTATGTAAAGGGTACGCTTTCAATTGCCCATAACGGCAACCTTACCAATGCGCTTGAAATCCGCAGAAGTCTTGAACAGCGCGGCGCAATCTTTCAGACAACAATCGACAGCGAGGTTATCTGCTATGTAATTGCCCGTGAAAGACTTAAATGTCATTCTGTTGAAGATGCCGTTGCAAGAACAATGCAGGTAATTGAGGGAGCTTATTCGCTCCTTGTTATGAGCCCGAGAAAGCTTATTGCGGTTCGTGATCCTCACGGATTCAGACCGCTTTGTATGGGCAAGTACAACGATTCCTATGTTTTTGCAAGTGAAAGTGCGGCTCTTGATGCCTGCGGTGCAGAATTTGTCCGTGATGTTGAACCGGGCGAAATCGTAATTGTAGACCAAAACGGTGTCCGCAGTATGAAACCCGACTTTGGTGACAAGAAAAAGGCACTCTGTATTTTTGAGTATATTTACTTTGCCCGTTCAGACTCCTTTATTGACGGAGTAAGCGTTTATGAGGCAAGAAAGCAGGCAGGACGAATTCTTGCAAGAAAATACCCTGTTGAGGCTGATATGGTTGTCGGTGTTCCCGAATCGGGAATTGATGCCGCAATCGGTTACAGCGAAGAATCCGGAATTCCTTATGAAAAGGCTATTGTGAAGAACAGCTACATCGGCAGAACCTTCATAAAGCCAAGTCAGAAGGAACGAATGAAAAGCGTAAAAATTAAACTCAACCCGATTGCCGACAAAATCAAAGGCAAGAGAGTTGTTATTATTGATGACAGCATTGTGCGCGGTACAACTGTTGACCGAATTGTTACAATGCTCAAAGAGGCAGGCGCAAAAGAGGTACATATGCGTATCAGTTCACCTCCGTTTATGTGGCCGTGTTATTACGGTACAGACATTCCGTCAAGAGGAGAACTTATTGCCTGCAACCATACAATCGAAGAAATTACAAAGCTCAGCAAGGCTGATTCCCTCGGATACCTCCCTGTTGAGTCACTTCGTGAGATGATTCACAACGCTCCAGTAGGCTTTTGTGACGGTTGCTTTACGGGTAATTACCCCGCTCCTATCACAAAAGAAACCTTTAAGGGCAAGGAGCGTGGCGGAATGAACTTCGATGAAAACAATAAAAAGGACAACTAATTGAAAGGATGTAAATAATGGTAAAAGATACTTATGAATCACCCTTGTCAGCCCGTTATGCAAGCAAGGAAATGAAATACATTTTCTCGCCGGATAAAAAATTTAGAACATGGAGAAAACTCTGGATTGCTCTTGCAGAATCGGAAAAGGAACTCGGACTCCCAATTACACAGGAGCAGATTGACGAACTCAAGGCTCATGCTGATGACATCAACTATGAAGTTGCACAGGAAAGAGAGAAAATTGTTCGTCACGACGTAATGTCACATGTATATGCTTACGGTGTTCAGTGTCCGAACGCAAAGGGCATTATTCATCTCGGAGCAACCTCCTGCTATGTAGGTGATAACACAGATATCATCATTATGACAGAAGGACTCAAGCTTATCAGAAATAAGCTTATCACCGTTATCCGCAACCTTTCAAAGTTTGCCGATGAATACAAGGCTCTTCCAACCCTTGCATTCACTCATTTTCAGCCTGCACAGCCTACAACAGTAGGTAAGAGAGCGACTCTCTGGCTTCAGGAGCTCCTTATGGATCTTGAAGATGTTGAGTATCAGCTTTCAAAGGCTAAGCTTCTCGGTTCAAAGGGTACAACAGGTACACAGGCAAAAGTTTCCTTGAACTCTTTGACGGAGATCACGAAAAGTGCAAAATGCTTGATCATAAGATTGCAGAAAAAATGGGCTACAAGGCTTGTTTCCCTGTATCAGGTCAGACATATTCAAGAAAGCTTGACTCACAGTTTCTCAATGTTCTTGCGGGAATTGCTCAGTCAGCCGCTAAATTCTCAAATGATATCAGACTTCTTCAGCACCTCAAAGAGGTTGAAGAGCCGTTTGAAAAAAGAATCAGATCGGTTCATCGGCTATGGCTTACCAAGCGCAACCCAATGAGGAGTGAGCGTATAGGTTCACTTTCAAGATATGTTATGGTTGATGTTCTCAACGGTTACTTTACAACTGCCACACAGTGGTTTGAAAGAACACTTGATGACTCAGCCAACAAGCGTCTCAGTGTTCCGGAGGCATTCCTCGCAGTTGACGGCATCCTTTCACTTTATGCAAATGTTGCAGACGGTCTTGTCGTTTATCCAAAGGTAATTGAACAAAGACTCAGAAAAGAACTTCCGTTCATGGCAACAGAGAATATTATGATGGATGCAGTTAAAAAGCGTGGTGCTGACAGACAGCAGCTTCACGAGAAAATCCGTGAGCATTCAATGGCTGCGTCAAGAGTAGTTAAGGTTGAAGGCGGCGAGAATGACCTTCTCGAGAGAATTGCCGCAGATGAGGCATTCGGCGTTACTCTTGAAGAGCTTGAAAAGATTCTCAAGCCGGAAAACTACACAGGCAGAGCAAAAGAGCAGACAGAGGACTTCCTCAACGAGTGCATCAAGCCTGTTCTTGAAAAGTACGCAGATGTTGAGTCTGACAAGCCTGAAATCAATGTTTAATTAAACTGATTTAATCGAACCTTTGGTTCAAGTATATATTTTATTTATAGCAGACCATGCGTCTGTAAAAAGGAGTTTTGTAAAATGGTAAAAGCAATTGTAGGTGCCAACTGGGGCGACGAGGGCAAGGGTAAAATTACCGATGTTCTTGCAAACGACAGCGACATCGTAATTCGTTTTCAAGGCGGTGCAAACGCAGGACATACAATTGTCAACGATTACGGAAAATTTGCTCTTCACCAGCTTCCTTCGGGTGTTTTTCATCAGAATATCACCAATATAATCGGCAACGGTGTTGCTTTCAGCGTTGAAAACTTCGTTAAGGAAATGGCTCACCTCAAAGATCGCGGAGTTCCTGAGCCAAACATTATTATTTCTGACAGAGCACAAATTGTTATGCCTTACCATGTAGCATTTGACTGCTATGAGGAAGAGCGTCTCGGCAAAAATTCTTTCGGTTCAACAAAGAGCGGTATCGCTCCGTTCTATTCTGACAAGTATTCAAAAATCGGTTTCCAGATTAATGAACTTTATGATGATCCCGATTCACTCAGAGAGAAAATCAGACACGCTCTTGAAATCAAGAATGCAACTCTGAAAAACCTCTACAACAAGCCCGAAATCACAGAACAGGAAGTTTTTGACAAGCTAATGGAATATAAGGAACTTCTTGCTCCTTATGTCGGTGACGCATTCACTTTTGTTCATAATGCGCTCAAAGACGGAAAGAATATTCTTCTTGAAGGACAGCTTGGTTCACTCAAGGATACTGACTTCGGCATTTATCCTATGGTTACTTCATCCAATACAATCGCAGGTTACGGTGCTGTAGGCGCAGGTATTCCTCCGTATGAAATCAAAGAAATCATCACAGTTGTCAAGGCTTATTCAAGTGCGGTAGGCGCAGGTGAATTTGTTTCTGAAATCTTCGGCGATGAGGCTGACGAACTCCGCAGAAGAGGCGGTGACGGCGGAGAATTTGGTGCAACAACAGGCAGACCGAGAAGAATGGGTTGGCTTGACCTCGTTGCAACACGCTACGGTTGTATGGTTCAGGGTGCAACACAGGTTGCGTTCACGGTTCTTGATGTTCTCGGATATCTTGATGAAATCCCTGTTTGTGTGGGTTATGAGCTTGACGGCAAGGAAATTGACTACTTCCCGTCAACAACAAAGCTTAAAAGATGCAAACCAATCCTCAAAAAGCTCAAGGGCTGGAAGTGTTCAATTTCAGGTATTACAGAATATGACAAGCTTCCTAAGGAATGCCGTGAATACATTGAATTTGCCGAAAAGGCTATCGGTGTGCCGATTACAATGGTTTCAAACGGTCCTTCCAGAAACGATATTATTTACAGATAATTAAAATATTAATTGAATACCGCACAAACTCTGTGCGGTATTCTTTAAATTTGAAAGGAATTTTACTATGAGCAATGCTACAAAAGAAACTGTCATTGTTCTTGATTTCGGCGGTCAGTACAATCAGCTGATTGCAAGAAGAGTTCGTGAGTGCAATGTGTATTGCGAAATTCTTCCTTATACCGTTGATATTCAGAAAATCAAAGACATTAACCCAAAAGGTATTATCTTCACAGGCGGTCCTAACAGCGTTTATGACGAGTCATCACCGCACTATACTCCTGAAATTTTTGAACTCGGAATCCCGATTCTCGGCATTTGCTACGGTTGTCAGCTTATGGCATACACGCTCGGAGGCAATGTTGTTTCGGCTACAGACAATTCATCAAGTGAGTACGGCAAGACAGTTACAAGATATAATAACAATGATATACTCTTTAAATCCGTAAAGAGTGAAGGAATTTCATGGATGAGTCACCGTGACTATATCAATGAAGCTCCCAAAGGATTCAGCATTACAGCTACAACGGATGTATGTCCCGTAGCCGCAATGTCATGTCCTGAAAAAAAGTTTTACGGTGTTCAGTTCCATCCCGAAGTTAACCATACAGAAAACGGTAAAGATATGCTCCGTTCATTCCTTTATGATGTTTGCGAATGTAAGGGTGAGTGGAAAATGGAAAGCTTCATTGACACAACTGTTGCACAGCTTAAAGAGCAGATTGGTGACAAGGGTGTAGTTCTCGGACTTTCGGGCGGTGTAGATTCATCCGTTGCCGCAGCACTTATCAGTAAGGCAGTCGGTAAACAACTTACCTGCGTTTTCGTGGATCAGGGACTTATGAGAAAAGACGAGGGCGACTTTGTAGAGCAGACCTTTACAAAGCTTTTTGATATGAACTTTGTCCGCATTAATTGTCAGGAAGAGTTTCTTGCAAAGCTTAAAGGTGTTGAAGAACCCGAAGAAAAGCGCCACATCATCGGCACAGAATTTTATAAGGTGTTCTGGAACAAAATCCGTGAAAGCTACGGCGAGGGTTACTTTGCACAGGGTACAAATTTATCCCGACCGTATCGAAAGCGGTAAAGGCGATGCCGCAAAAATCAAAACACACCACAATCAGGTTGGTATCCCCGAAGATATCGACTTTGCAGGTGTAATTGAACCGCTTAAAGACCTCTTCAAGGATGAGGTAAGAGTAGTAGGTGAGAAGCTTGGACTTCCGCACGACCTCGTATGGCGTCAGCCATTCCCGGGTCCGGGACTCGGTGTGCGAGTAATCGGAGAAGTTACAGCCGAAAAGGTTCGTATTCTTCAGGAAGCCGATGCAATTCTTCGTGATGAAATGGATAAGTGCGGTTACGCAGATAAGATGAGCCAGTTCTTCGCAGTCCTCCCGGGTGTTAAAACCGTAGGCGTTATGGGTGACGCAAGAACATATGACGAACTCATCGCCCTCCGTGCCGTTACAACCGATGATTTTATGACAGCCGACTGGGCAAAAATCCCCTACGAAATCCTAGGCAGAGTCTCCAACCGCATCATCAACGAAGTTGAACATGTCAACAGAGTAGTCTATGATATAACAAGTAAACCCCCCGGAACAGTAGAGTGGGAATAATTTCACACCCGTGAAAAAGCCTTATTTTACCGGGCTTTTACCGATTGTATATGCTTTTTGGCAACAAAATGGCAACATAATTTGAATTATTGTAAAAGTAAAGAGCTATCAGATTTTTTTGAAAGTCTGATAGCTCTTTTTGTTTTTTTATCGTGTATTATTGCCGATTACCAATTAATAAAGTCATAAGCTAGATTGCCAAGCTTTGATAACTCTAAATCTAAAGAATTTGCATTTAGTAGTTCTGTTATTTTAGCTTGACATTCCAGATATTGTTGCTCAGTAAGCTTGCTCCAAACGCAATCCTTAATATGCGCTTTTTTAATAATAATACTGTCAAGAGGGCAATCACACGATGAAAAATCAGGAATAGCTTTGTCTACAAATATCAAATCACTAAAAACATATAGATATTTGAATGTCATATTTATGAGTTTTTGAGCGAGTCCAAACCCAGTTACATAATGATTGTCATTGCCTATAGTATTATCACAAAACAACAACGAAATATCTTTAATAATTTTTCTTGAAAACACAAAATTTGATTCAGTAATGGCGCTGTTTGTAGCAGAGCAAATTTCCTTTTTGTCATTCAGAAAAGAAGCGCTGTAATAACGACCTGCCGTCATCATATCTGAGTATGCCAATTCAATGCACTTTATTATCACTTCCGATGGGCAGCACTTGTTTGTTGATTGTCCCAATACAGAAGATTCCAAAAAAGATTTTTTCCAGTCTGTCATAAACTCCCCCGTTTAGTCGTTCTTCAACCTATCCTTAAACGCTTCAACCATAGCATTGCTGAGATTCTGTGACGGTACTTTCACAAAACCGGAAGTTTCATCATACTTCGGATAATTGTAGCGCCACTTGTCATATTCGTCACGGTTAATGTCACCGTTATGATATTTCTCGGATTGTTCAGCCCACGCATTGAGCATTTCCGAAAGCTCGGCAGCGTCTGTTCCCTTGCGAGGGTCTGCATACATTGAAATGCCATTTTCCGTCTTTACTATTGTCAATCCGTATCTGTCCTCTAATGTAAACAAGGTGTGCATTAACCCTATGTAGCTGTCGATGTCGGGAACAGAGAGAGCTTGCGGAGATATATCGAAAACCTCTGCAAGTTTATTTGTTAAATCTGCTTTTGGTGTTCTTGAACCTGATTCATACTGTGCCATACGTATATCGGCAGTCTTTTCAGGGAAACCGACTACCTGTCCTAAATATTTTTGCGTCATTCCACGCAAATTGCGGAAGAAACGAATACGCTCTCCTATTGCCATTAAAATGCACTCCTTACTTATGTAATGTGCAATCAGTATATCATATATGTTTAATATATATCAAGCGACACAAAACAAAAAAGTTTAATATTTTCGTGAAAACCACTTGACATAACGGAATATGTTTAGTATAATCGTTAAGCAAATAGCGTTAAGTTGTTTGCAGAAACAGAATATCCGTCGTACATCACGGTAATGGTGTATCCGCTCGGGCAAATCGGAATGCGGTCAGAAAGTTCTCCGACACTAAATAAGAAAATTATATCTAAAATCAAAAAGGGGTGATGAAATGGGAAGTGCAAGTTTTATGAAAGTAGATGAGGTGGCGCAGGAATTAGGTGTTTCCAAATCCTATGCTTACAAAATCGTCCAAAAAGCTCAATGCCGAGTTAGCCGAAAAAGGCTATGTGGTGATTTCGGGACGAGTCAACAAGCAATATTTTATGGAACGCACCTGTTACGGTGCCGACAAGAAAGAGAGCGGTAAATTTATGGCAGTATATAAAGAAGAAAAAACAAATACTTGGCGAGTTCTCTATCGCTATACCGATTGGAACGGTGAGAGAAAACAAACGCAAAAGCGAGGTTTTAAGACAAAGCGTGAAGCGCAGTCTTGGGAGCGAGAACAGCTTAATAAGCTTGGTGGAGATTTGGATATGAATTTCAAGAGTTTTGTTGAACATTACTCTGAAGATATGCAGACTCGACTTAAAGAAAAAATACCTGGGAAACCAAGAAACATATTATTGATAAAAAGCTTGTTCCATATTTCGGTAAGCTGAAAATGTGCAACATAACGGCACAGCAAATTATCACTTGGCAAAATGAACTTATCAATTACAAGGACGATAAAGGCAAGCCTTATTCGCCAGTGTATTTGAAAACAATTCACAATCAGTTGTCTGCAATCTTTAACCACGCAGTTAGGTATTATAATTTGAAAGAAAACCCTTGCCAAAAAGCAGGAAGTATGGGCAAAAAGAAAAATCGTGAAATGCTCTTTTGGACAAAAGACGAATATCTTAAATTTGCCGATGTGATGATGGATAAGCCTTTATCCTATTACGCTTTTGAAATGCTCTATTGGACGGGTATTCGTGAGGGCGAGTTGTTGGCATTAACGCCTGCGGATTTCGATTTTGAAAAGGAGACTGTCACAATTAACAAGTCTTTTCAGCACTTGAATGGCAGAGATATTATAACTTCGCCGAAAACAGAAAAGAGCAACAGGACAATCAAACTGCCGAACTTTCTTTGCGATGAAATACAGGACTATTTGAAAATGCTCTATGATGTAGGCTTAGATGACAGAATGTTCCCTGTTACAAAAAGTTATTTATACAGAGAAATGGAACGAGGTTCTAAACAAGCCGGTATTAAAAAAATTCGTATTCACGATATTCGTCACAGTCACGTCAGTTTGCTGATTGATATGGGATTTTCTGCAACAGCTATTGCAGACCGAGTGGGACACGAAAGCATAGATATTACTTATAACTATGCACACCTGTTCCCCTCAAAGCAGACTGAAATGGCGAAAAAATTAGATATGGAAAGGGGTAAATAATTATGTCACTGAAAAACAGAGATGAACATAACCGTTGGAGAAATAAAACCGTAGCGTTCAGAGTTTCACCAGAGGAGTGGGAACAGATTGAACGCTATGTTCAGCTTTCGGGTTTAACAAAACAAGATTATATCACAAGGCGACTTATAAACAAAGAAGTTATTGTTCAAGGTAATCCGAGAGTATACAAGGCTTTGCGTAATAATCTTGCAGATGTACTTAATGAATTGCGCAGAATTGAAGTCGGCGGCGAAGTCAATGACGAATTGCTTGACTTAATCAAAATGATTGCAGATATTCTCGGCGGATTAAAGGAGGTATCGGAATGACAGAAAAAGAAAAGACCGCTCCGATTGTATCTGTTGGCGCAGATACGGAGCAGTCAATCCTAAAACAAACTAACAACAGTATAACCGATTTTGCCAAAGATGGCAAGAACTTAGATGATTATCTTGAAGAAATGCAAAAAGAATTTTTGCAACAGCTCGATCCATCATATTTGAAAACAGTCTCTATGAGTGAGTTATATAACACGGTGTATCAAAGCAAACCGTCATTGATTGACGGCTTGCTTTATCCGGGCACATATATCTTTGCAGGAGCACCGAAGCTTGGCAAGAGTTTTCTTATGGCACAGCTTGCCTATCACATCAGCACGGGTACACCGCTTTGGAATTTTGATGTAAGAAAAGGAACTGTGCTATACCTTGCTCTCGAAGACGACTACCACAGATTGCAAGAAAGATTATACAGAATGTTTGGAACTGAGAGTACAGACAATTTGTACTTTTCTGTTTCGGCAGGTCAACTTGGAAATGGACTTGACGAACAGCTTACAAGATTTATGGCAGAACACACCGATACAAGATTGATTATCGTAGACACACTTCAAAAGGTGCGTGAAGTCGGCGGGGATAATTATAGCTACGCAAATGATTATGAGATTATCACAAGACTCAAAAAGTTTGCGGACAGTTACGGAATATGTTTGCTGCTTGTTCATCATACACGCAAGCAAAACTCCGAGGATAAGTTTGATATGATTTCGGGAACTAACGGATTGCTTGGCGCCGCCGACGGTGGCTTTATTTTACGGAAAGAAAAACGAACAAGCAATTCGGCAACGCTTGAAGTTTCAGGCAGAGACCAACCGGACCAAAAGATTTATCTTAGTCGCAATCCCGAAACTCTTGTGTGGGAACTTGAGAGAACTGAAACAGAACTTTGGAAGTTGCCGCCCGAACCATTGCTTGAAAATATAGCCGGCAAAATTACAAATGAAAACCCCGAATGGTATGGCAGTCCGACAGAGCTTGTTGAATTTCTCGGTGCTGATATGAAAGCAAATGCATTGACTATGAAGTTGAATATCAATGCTGGGCGTTTGTTTAACGAGTATGGAATAAGTTATCAAAACAAACGCTGTCACGATGGGCGTAAAGTCAGTTTGACTTATGAACAGCGTGACGATGTGTGACGGTTGTGTCGCTGTTTTAGACGGTGGCAAAATTACCGTCACTATCGACACAGACCGTCACGCAATAAAGTTTGGACGGGGTGCAGGGTGTCCTTTTCAAAGGCGGCTCTTTGCCCCTCGGAGAGCGCAAAACCTGCTTGCAGGTTGCATTTTTGATGGGCGTGCCTGTCAAAAGTGCTTTTGCGTTACTCTTGACAAGAGTAACAGAACCGAGGATGAGCAAGTTTATGAGATTGGAGGTGTATATAATGCAAAGAACGATAAGCGCAATGGTCGGTAAAGGCTCGGTCAATCACAACAGCCGAAGTTCAAGGCGGAAAATGTTGATGGTAGCAGAACGCATTTGAATATTGATTACTGTAACGAGCCGATAAAGAAAATCTATCACGAATTGTTTGATGAAGCGCTAAAAAGATACAACGAAAAACAGACAAGAGCCGACCGTAGAATAGAAAATTACTATGAAAAAATCAGAAATTCCAAGCAGGAAAAACCGTTTCACGAACTGATTTTGCAGATAGGCGATAAGGAAAATATGAGCGCCGAAAGTGAAAACGGACAGCTTGCACGGCAGATTTTGGACGAATATTACCGTGGATTTCAGGAACGAAATCCGAACTTAAAAGTGTTCTCTGCCCATCTTCATATGGACGAAGCAACACCGCATATTCACATAGATTTTGTTCCCTTTACCACCGGCAGTAAGCGTGGACTTGATACGAGAGTATCGCTAAAACAGGCGCTTGCCGCACAAGGTTTCAAGGCGGAACGCGTGGAGATACCGAGTGGAATCAATGGGTAAGCGTAGAAAAGTCCGCTTTAGCTTTCGTAATGGAACGACACGGAATTGAGTGGGAACACAAAGGAACGCACGAAAAACATTTGTCTGTTCTTGACTACAAAAAGCAAGAGCGAGCGACGGAACTTGAACAATTAGGTGCTAAAATCGAAGAAAAACAAGCAGAATTTAATGTGTTATCCGAGCGAGTGTTAAATTATGATGATGGTTTGGAAAACTTAAAAAATGTGGAAGAAATGCTCGATACCGCACCCGAATATCAACTGTCCGAGCCACAGGGCTTTATGACTGCAAAAGCGTATAAAACTAAAATTGCAGAGCCGCTTATTCAAAAGTTAAAAGCGTTGGTTAAGACGGCATTGGCTCGTTGCTTTGAGGGTTGGGACAATTACCATAGGTTAAATATCACAAACGGCAACCTCTATCGTGAGAACGAAATGTTATCTAAAATCAACGGCAAACTGAAAAGCGAAAACGAGAACTTGCGCTCAGAGGTCAAAGACTATAAGCTTTTGCGCAAGGTTTTCGGGCATAAACAGATTGACGAGTTGCTTGAACAGGCAAGAAATATTAAAGGTCGTAAGCGTGAAAACCCACGCTCAAGATAAATAAATTTTTGGAGGTAAAACAAAATGGCAAACACAATTTTTGAACAACCAGGCGGTACTTATACGCAGGTGGGCGACTATATGTTGCCCGATTTATTACCGGCGGAAGAAGAAAAGGAAGCGAATATCGGCGTTTGGGCAATGAGGCATAAACGATATTTGAAGCAAAATCATAAGGTGCTTTATTACAATTTGCTGACAAGCGGTAAGCTCAATTCATATCTTGCAGATATTGAACAGCAGGCGCAACAACTTTTTCTCCGGCTGGTAAAAGACTTAGCCGAAAAAGAAAATGTAACCGAAGAACTCAAGGCAAGCGATATGATGCTCTGGGTGCAGAAAATGAATAACATTCGTAATCAAGCAACAGAAATAGTAAATGCAGAAATAATTTATACGGTATAAACAAAGCGGCGGCAGGGAGAAATCTCTGCCGTTATTGTTTTGGTCAATTGACCATCAATAAAAACCTTAGCAAAAATGCTATATATTTTTACATTTTATATATTGACCAATGAGCGATTTTATGATATAATTTATCAAAATGGAGGTGCTGTTATGGAACTTAATAAACTTGAGCAATCGTTCAAACTCAATCATTTTAACACAGAAGATGATATAAAAATCCACTTTCATTCTGATATTGTGAAACCCTTATTGGAAAAAGTAAATCCTATGATGGCAAGTCAATATAGAAGTGAAGATAATCTTTTAGCTGGCGGGAGAACTGACGCAACATTCCAAAACATTTCATTTGAATTAAAAAAATACAAGTATTTTCAAAATGTCAACGGAGTAAATGAAGCTTTATATGGCAGGAGTGACAAAGACCACGGCTTGTATGATTACATTATTAGTAATGCTGGAATCTCTGGTAGTGAAAATATAGATGCAATGAAGTTTAAGTTGTTGAACAGTATAGGTGTAGGTTTTGATGGCAATACATTTATTTTTGCCCGTTTCGTACCTTCTCCTACTTTTCAAAAGATAAACACTGATAAACTGAAAATTGATATTGATATAAGTCTGTCGGTTTCTTTTAATTACGAAGTTAAAGATTTCGCATCTGGATTAAAACGTTTAGCTTTGCTTTTAAAGCAGCAAGATAAAATCGCATTAAACAAAAAAAATCTTATCTCCATCATTAATCCTAAAAGTCCATTTGTTCGCAAAAGTATTAAGACGATTTATGATGAGTTGCAGTTTAATCTTAATGATTTAAATGGTAGTACTCGTGTTCGTACATTATACAAAGAGTGGGATCGTGTTTTTGGAACGATGTATGGAGAAGACGATGAAGCTACTTCTTTCACAGAGGTTTCATCTGTTATAAAAGAAACATACGGATACAGTGAGGATGTAACTATTGATAGTAAAGTGTATCTGTTTGCACTTCAAACGTTTTTTAATATGTTTTTGAAGTTGCTAATATATTCATTCCTCGCTCAGCTTGTAAGTCCTACATTTAAGGCTGAGAGCTTAACAAAACCTCAGATTGATAAACTTTTTGATGGCGAACTTAATAAATATGAATCACTTGTAAATAATTTCTTTGAATCGCACTTTATGGAATGGTTTACCTATACTTGTTCAGAAAGTAAATTTGACACTACAGTAGTTAACAATATACTTGATGTAGTCAATCAATTTGATTTAAGTACTTACATACTTAAGCCAGAAGAAATTCAAGATATTTTACAAGAAGTTTATATGGAGTTGATTCCGGCTGAAATGCGTCATTTGATGGGAGAATATTTTTCGCCGGATTGGATTGTTGAACACGCTCTTGATTTGGTAGGATATAAGGGTGATATTGAAAAAACATTAATTGATCCAACCGCAGGATCGGGAACATTTTTAACACACGCTATAAAGCGTATAGTATCAAATGCCGATGAAAAATTATCAAGAAATGATATTGATAAAATAACGCATAATGTTATTGGCTTTGATATAAATCCTATTTCTGTTGTTTCTGCAAAAGCAAACTACATTCTCGCAGTGTTTTCTTCTTGCGATGATGCAGTATTTGAAGATTTTGCCGATCCCATTAACGTTCCAATTTATATTGCGGACTCGATACTTTCGCCAGTAGTTTACACCGAAGAAAGCGAATTGACTTTATCAATTGATACATCTGTAGGAAAATTTCAAATACCCAAATTTGAAGATTATAGTTTGGCAAGTGAATTTCTAAAAATTTTAAGCAAGAACATTGATGATAAATGTGATTTTGAAATTTTCTGGAACACTGTCGAAAATCGATTTGTCGATACTCAATACAAAAAATGTTGTAGAAGAACTTTTTGATAGACTATATACTTTACATAGGGCGGGCAATGACTCTTTCTGGCCTATTATTCTGCGTAACAGCTTTGCGCCAATTCTTATTGGAAATAAATTTGATTTTGTTGTAGGCAATCCTCCTTGGATTGCTTGGAAATCAATGAGCAAAAGTTATCGTGAAGGAACACTGGAAATTTGGAAAAGTTATGGTATATTTGAGAAAAACGCATATGATAAGAAGACAACCCACGATGATTTTGGAATGGCTGTAACATATGTTGCTGTTGATAAGTACTTGAAGAACAATGGAAATATGGTGTTTTTATTGCCAGCCTCTTTCCTAAAATCAACTAAAGGTGGCGAAGGTTTTAGGAAACTCTCAATTACTCGATTTGGACAAAATGTTCCTTTCAGGATTGATGCGGTTGATGATTTTTCAAATGTAAAGTTATTTACCATTCCTACTATTGCAATCAAAATTATTAAAGGTGTCGAAATGGTATATCCAATGAATGCCTATAAAGTGTGGGAGCAAATAGGAAAAAAAAAGACACCGATTGATTCTCACGCAAAATGGAATGAAGTGACAAAGAAATTGCGTTTTTGAAATCCTTTCAGCGCAGCCCGTTGATGGTAATGATAAACAGTCTTCTTGGTTGACGTTACCCGATATGGAATTTGCCAATAAAGTTCTTGATTCTTCAAAACCACGATACTACAGTGGAAGAAAGGGTATAGAACCTGCTGGTGCTAAAGGTGTATATCTTTTAAAGAAACCTATCAAATGTCGTGATGGTCTTATGCTTATTGAAAACTGTATAGAAAGACAACGACGCAAAGATTTTCTTAAAAAGGGCGTTCATAAAGATAAAGTTGAAGAAACTTACATATTTCCAATGCTTGGCGGAAGAAACATTGCTAAATGGCAGGTTAAATCTAACGAATATATTTTGGTGCCACACACTGCAAAACATAAGTACGGTATCCCCGTAAAAGAGTTGGTAAAAACAGCTCCTAAAACTAATGATTGGTTAAACTTCTATCACGATGAACTATTAGCGAGTCGCATTCAAAATGGGAAATTCTTCAACGCTAATACACAACCGTATTATCGATTAGACAATGTAGGAGAATATACTTATGCTCCGTATAAAGTTTTGTGGAAAGAACAAACTGGTAGTATGTCTGCCGTTGTAGTCGGTTCATATCTTGAATCTATTCCAGATGCTGACAAGAACTTATTTAGTGAAGACAAAACGATAGTTGTTGATTCGAAAGTTCTTATGCTTGGCTTAAACAATATTGATGAGGCACATTATGTTTGCGGTATAATTAATGCTACAGATATTGTTAACATTATTGATGGATATGCTATATCGACTAATAGAGGAGTTGATGTGTTGAAATACTTAGCCATTCCAAAATTTGATTCGGATAATCAACTACACAAAAAAATAGCTGAGTATTCTAAAAATATACATAATGCTTTCAAAAATAATGCTAATGCGAATGTTTGCGAACTGGAAGCGTTACTTAATATCGCAGTGAGGAAAATATTTGAATAAATTAAGCAAAAGGAACGAGGTGGTTCGATGTTTGAAAATGGATTGCAGTATGTCCGCTCTGATTTTCACCTACATACAAATAAGGATAAGGAGTTCACATATACTGGCGAACAGAATTCTTTTGTAAACGATTATGTTTCTGCACTAAAAGAAGCCAATATAAGTGTCGGTGTAATTACAAATCATAATAAATTTGATATCGATGAATATAAGGCTATTCGTAAGGCTGCAAAAAAGCAAGATATATTCATTCTACCGGGAGTGGAGTTAACTATCAAAGAAGGGGCAAACGGTATTCACACACTCATTGCGTTTAATCCGGATGAATGGCTTGAGGGTGGAAACAATCATATTCAAACATTTTTGACAGCCGCATTTGCTACCGTACGTAATCCTGAAAACCGTAATACGAAAAGTGTGTATGACTTAAAAAATGTTTTTGAGAAGTTAGACGCCTACGGACGAGATTATTTTATCATATTTGCTCACGTTGATCAAAATAGCGGTTTATTCAGTGAATGTAAGGGCGGATTGCTTGAATCTTTGGCTGGTTTTGCGTCTTTTAGAAAACGCGTTCTTGGCTTGCAAAAAATCCAGAACACGTGATAATCTCGCTAAATTTGAGCGGTGTTGTGGTTATTTACCTGCCTTGGTTGAGGGATCTGATCCTAAAACCATTACAGATATAGGCAAGGGAGATAAATGTACATATTTGAAAGTTGGTGAATATTCATATTCTGCAATTAAATTTGCATTACAAGATTATAGAGACAGAGTTAGTGAAAACATCCCCGATAACAAGCACGGTTTTATAGAGTCAATATCATTTCAAGGTGGAAAGTTCGATGGACAAACAATAATGTTTTCTCGTGAGCTGAACACACTTATTGGCATAAGGGGCAGTGGAAAATCCTCTGTTTTAGAAGTTGTCCGATATGTTTTGGATCTCCCAGCTCAAATGGACAAAGAATATAAAGAATCTCTCGTTAAAAATGTCTTTGGTTCTGGCGGAAAAGCAACATTAAGTGTAATAGACAAACACGGCAAGCGATATTTTGTCAGTCGAATATTTGGAGAACGGATAAATGTTCTTGACGAGAATGGTAATGACTTAAATATAAATCCGATCAGTTTGTTCGATGGAGTTCAATATTTTGGTCAAAAAGATCTATCCAGCAGTGCAGATCACGAAAATGGTCTGTTGGAAAAATTGATTAGTGGCAGAATTGGTCAACCTTCTAATTTGGATAGCTGTGTAAATGAACTGATTAGAACAGTGGAGCGCAGTTACTGGATGTGAGCAAAATTCCACAGCAAATGACTGAAGTTACAACACAGCAAACCGAACTTGAGCATAAACTCTCGATTTTTGAAGAAAAAGGTGTGGCGGAAAAACTAAAAAAACAAAGTGGGTACGCTACAGACACCACAAAACTTGATGCGGTAAAAAATAGAATAGATGCTATTTTGCGTGATATTCGTAATGCTTTTTCAAAGAACGCTGTCGCATCAAACGCTTTGGACGGATACTGTAGTGACTTTAATAAAGACATACTTGATGATGTTTTTGTGGTATTGTCGCTAATAGACGCTCAACTTACACAAATTGGTTCTTGCATTGCAGAAATTGAAAAACAATACAGTTGTATGAAAGACATCATATCCCATCTGAAAGAGCGAACTAATAGTTTGGCAGATGAATTCGCTGAAATTAAAAGAGAGATCAAAGACGAGACTTTGGATGTTGATAGTTTTGTCAGGATGACTGCTGAGTTGCAAAAAACCAAAGAAAAACTAAAGCAATTAAGCGAAGAAGCATCCTCCAAATCAAAAATAGAAGCGTCATTTACTAAGGCAATAAGAGAGCGTAATGATGCTCTGTTGACGACCTATAACGATTATAAGGCTGAAACCGACCGTATTAATCAAAATCAAACCGAACTAAGAATTGAAATCACATTCAAAGGTGATCGTGAGGGCTTCAAGTCTCAACTGAAAAATGATTTTAAGGGAACGGGAATATCAGACGCTAAATATCAAGCAATTAGCGATGCCTTTACTGATTATGCGGCGATTATAGAAGATTGGATTATTTGTGATGGTAACAAGCTGAAAAGCATTGTTACTTCCGGCGAATATGTAAAATTGGAAGATAAACTTCGTAGTCAATATGAAGAATTGTTGAGCAGACAAGTCGAAAACAAAGTTGACATTTATTACCACAGTAAACTGTTGCGACAACACTCTATTGGACAACGAGCATCGGCTCTTATACTGTTTATATTGACACAAGATGATAATGATATTATCTTCATTGATCAACCGGAAGATGATCTTGATAATAAGGTGATCTATGACGAAGTCATTACCGCTATTACACAGAAAAAACCTTATATGCAGTTTATATTTGCTACGCATAATGCAAACATCCCTGTGCTTGGCGATTCCGAAAGAGTATTAGTTGTCGAGTTTCAAGAAACAAAAATTGATGTAGCCCAAGGAAACATAGATCTGGATTCTACACACAAGCAAATTGTTGACATAATGGAGGGCGGTAAAGAGGCATTTAATAAGAGACAACTTATCTATACTTCTTGGAGTTAAATTTTCGCCACTCGTGGCAACGAAATGGCAACAAAAAATCGGATAGCGTATGCTTTACCGATAATTCAAATAATATAAATACTCCCTGATAAATTTCATAAACAAATGTGTTTAAGATTGATTTACAGGGAGCGAGTGGGAATAAATCGTAAAGTTTGAAAAACCGCATAAACAAAGGATTTTCAGCTTAAAAATTCCCGCTTTGATAGCAAAATGATAGTAGACTGCAAAACGCATTTATTGTGCGTTCCCTGTGGTTTGCGGGTACAATTATCTTAATAACTATTATAAAAGGCATTACTGACTTTTGCAGTCGGTAATGCCTTTTTTGTGCCTATTTTATTACACTTTTTAATTCCTCTATGTTCAAGTATTTATCATTTATTTTTCTATGTAACATTGCATGACAATTAGGGCACACGGGAATTAAGTCATTTACTGGATCAACGATATATTCTTCGTTTATTTCAGAAAGTGGTATTTTGTGATGAACATGGATAAAATCCTTACCGATAGCACCATATTTTTCTTCAAAATTCAATCCGCAAACATGGCAATAGCAACCATTTGATTCAATGCATTTTTGTCTTGCAATAGAACTGCGTTCAAATCTGTTAACACATACAGTTGTTTTTGCACCTTCAATACAATTATCAGTTTCGTCTGAATCTGGGAAAATATCTCTGTAGTAATTATCATTCATATACTTTTCAATATACGCCAGCAGTTTTTCATTACTAATCTTTATTGAACTTTGTGGAGCAGAAGACAAACCGTTATTCATTAGATTTTCAAGTGTTAAGTATTGGGTATTTACTTGCTCCAATAATTTCAATCTTGCATACATTCCAGATAAGGCTTTATAATATTCATTTTTGTCTGTCCAAAGGCTATAATCATTTACTTTTTCGTTCGCTGTTAAATTGATTTGTTCAACAATTGTTTTATACATTATCTTTTTATACGGTCGAGTACAGTAAATATATATAATATCACCAACTTGATACTTACGGTTATTTTGTCTCCAGTCAATAAAACCCCATTTTTGAAAAGCACGAGCGTGGTCATAAAGCTTACCATTGGCGGGAAGTATCCAGTTCATAGAGCGTTTCCTCCTTTAATTTTTTCTGAAATAAACAATTAAAAGTCGATATTATTGTTTATAGTAGTTATATCTCCAGTTATCGTATTCTTCTTTTGTGATTTCTCCGTTCTTGAATTTTCGGCTTGTTCCTGCCAAGCGGAAAACATATCAAACATTATAAGATAGTTTGTTCCCATACCTTTATCAAGGCGTATGCAAAGCTCGTCATCAAGTTTATCAATACGGAAACCATATAAATCCTCAAGAGTAAACAGTGTGTGCATTAAGCCGTTGTAACTGTCAATGTCAGGAACAGAAAGCGCCTGCGGAGATATATCAAAAACCTCTGCAAGTTTATTTGTTAAATCAGCCTTAGGCGTTCTACTTCCGGATTCATACTGTGCCATACGAATGTCAGCGGTCTTTTCAGGAAATCCGACCACCTGTCCTAAATATTTCTGTGTCATTCCGCAAAGATTACGAAAAAATCTTATTCTCTCTCCGATTGCCATAAAATACGCTCCTTACTTATGTAATGTGCAATCAGTATATCACATATGTTTAGTATATGTCAAGAAACATAAAACAAAAAAGTTTAATATTTTTACGAAAGCCACTTGATATAACGGAATATGTTTAGCATAATCGTTAAGCAAATAGCATTAAGTTGTTTGCAAAAACTGAATATCCGTCATATATCACGGTAATGGTATATCCGCTCGGGCAAATCGGAATGCGGTCAGAAAGTATCCGACACTAAATAACCAAAAAAATTATAAATGTTATTGTGCAACACCCATTATCCTGTAATGTGTAAAATTTAAGCAGTTGCAGGAGGCTTTGTTGTACAAATAATTATATTTTGATACCTAAACCGTAGGTGACTTAAAAAACGCCGCTAATTTCTGCACCGTTTTTATCATATACTGAACCTCAAATATGTACAGCGTCTTTTGCAAGACCTGCATATCCACGCATAATGACAGATACGCTGTTAAAGGAAAAAAATCTGTGAATAAATTTTGTCTGTTAATGCTGACAGATTTATGATACAATAGTGCTGTTAGTTTGAAATGAAAAGTGGGTAGAAATATAAAAAATGAGGAAACTGAATTTTACAAAAGCACTTAAAAAAGCATTACCGTATGTATTAACGCTTATACTTGTCGGTATAATGACTTTTGTTGCGGAAATATTGGGTGAGGGGGAGATAATCTTTCCTGAAATAACGGCACTTGCAATTGGTTACATGGTTACACAAAGGCAAGGTTGGAAAGTCAATGACAGCCGAATGATTGCGTTAATTGCGATTTGCGCTGTTGCGGGTGTGCTGACAGTCCGATACATAAAAGTCGGGCTTTATCTTGAAATATTGATTGCATTTGTATTTGCACAAATTCTCTTTATGCTTTCGGGAACAACATTTGCACCGATGATTTCGGCAATTGTGTTGCCCGTTATGATGCAGACCGAGAGCTTTATATACCCGATTGCCGCATTTTTGCTGACAATTGCGGTTGTATTATTCCGCAGATTTCTTTTGAAAGTTAAAATAAGAGATAAAGAGGATTTTCAGTCGGTAAACCTGCATGCAAAGAGCGATGTGATTGACACAGCCGTAAGAACAATCTGTGTTGCCGTTGTGGGATTCTTCGCAATTTGGTCGGGCTTTAAATTTGCAATTGCACCGCCGTTGCTTGTGGCGTTTACGGAATTTTCCCGTCCGAAAAATAAGGCTCGCAACAAGCCGGTAAAGACGGTTTTGGTGATAACAGTCTGTGCATTTGTCGGAGCGGTTTCAAGATATGTGCTGAATATGACTCTCGGATTGCCGTTGACAGTTGCCGCATTGACAGCCACGGCGATAATGCTTGTAATTGTTTACTGCACAAAAATGTATATTCCGCCTGCCGGAGCATTGACAATTTTGAGTATGATTATTCCGAGTGAAAGCGTACTTTTGTACCCGTTGCAGATACTTGTCGGAATTGCGGTAATAATGCTGATTTCACGGCTTTTGTTTATGAAACAGCAAAATTAAAATAATCTTAATTTAGTTATATTATTCTATAGAGGAAATTAAATGGATATATTTATTACAATTTTAGTTACATTTTTTGCAGGAATGGGCGCAGGCCTCGGAACAGGTTTTGCAGGAATGAGTGCGGCGGCTGTAATAAGTCCGATGCTCATAACTTTTCTTAATATGGATCCGTATATGGCAGTCGGAATCGCACTTTCGTCCGATGTTTTGGCGAGTGCAGTTTCGGCTTATACATACCATAAAAATAAAAATCTCGATATCAGAAACGGTTTGATTATGATGGCGAGTGTGCTTGCGTTTACGATTGTCGGCAGTTATGTTGCAAGCATTGTTCCATCAGCTACAATGGGCGGATTTTCCGTGTTTATGACATTTTTGCTCGGCATAAAATTTATCATCCGTCCCGTTATGACAACTAAAGAAGCTATGCTCGGTGTGTCGGCAAAAAAGAGGGCAATCCAGTCTGTAATCTGCGGAATGTTAATCGGCTTTATCTGCGGATTTATAGGTGCGGGCGGAGGAATGATGATGCTTTTGATTTTGACGACCGTGCTGAATTATGAATTGAAAACCGCTGTCGGCACAAGCGTATTCATTATGACATTCACCGCCCTGACAGGCGCAACTTCGCACTTTATGATTGGTGGCACACCAGATTGGTTTGTGTTCATTCTCTGCATAGCGTTCACCCTTATATGGGCGAGAATTGCCGCCGTCTTTGCAAACAAAGCTAAGCCCAAAACCGTGAACCGTGCAACAGGCATTGTCCTCGTGGTGTTAGGTGTTGTTATTATGGGATTTAAGCTTTTAGCAAAATAAAAATTGACAGCTTAAAATTCAGGTCGGGCAATAGATTTGTAAAATGCAAAATTTCTATTGCCCGATTTTTCAACGGTTATGTTGGGGCTAATTGAGTAGGGCGAAAAAAATGCTTGCTTTGAACAATATTCAGGGAAGTATGCTTTTTAACAATTGCATTACTATTTCACAAAAAACAAAGGAGCTGCGAAGAACGAAGTCTTAAACTTCATTTCTTCACAGCTCCTTAAATTTTTTGTATCAGATGTGCTGTACTCAGCTTATTCCCATAAGCTCCATAACTTAATAAGTTGTTTTCCAGCATTATCGGAGGGCACAACCTTGCTATCTGTTATGACACAACCGACCGATTTGCCTTTATGAATTAATCCTGAAACCATTTTGTCCATCCGATAACTGCCGATAAGGAGTCGGCAGGCACATCTTCAAAGAACTTTTCAAAAATCCTTCATCGCTCTGCCCTTTCCGACCCATAAGATATCTCCCTGCTCCAAATCCATCACGCAGGTTGCGTAACTCAGTTAGGGGGCAGACTACTTTTAAAACTATAGCTTTTTGAGTAGGGGTGCAAAATGAATTTTTAGTTATTATAATTTATTAACGGAATTATAATCTTCCGACTTAATCTATCATTTGTGGAGTTATAATTATAATTTATTATAGCATACAATCGTTTGATAACGATAATAATTATAAACTTTTAGGTTTTGCACATGAGTTGCGAACTTTTATCGGACAAGGCAGATAGACACGCATAGGAGAATAATAATCGGTGCTTTTAGGTTTCATCAGATTCAAAATAAATCTAATGCCGTAAATGCCCATTGCATATACAGGTGCGTTTACCGTAGTGAGCGGAGGGTTTGTATATCCCGAAAGCTCCGTGTTATCAAATCCCATAACAGAAATATCCTCAGGAATTTTGTAACCGTTTTCTTGCAGAGCTCTCATTGCACCGATTGCAATATGATCACTTGCCGCAAAAATAGCTGTGGGGAGATTCCCTTTGCTGATCATTTCTGACATCATTTTATAACCGGATGGTGTTGAAAATTTGTCCTGCATAATAAACCCATCATATTTAATGTTTAGTTCATCGCAAATGTCTGTGAAAGTGTTGAGTCGTTTATCAGGAAATATCGTTCCGTCCTCAAGCTGTTCAATGCCTCCGATAAAGCCAACTGTTCTATGGCCTAAATCATATAGATATTTAATTGCATCGGACACTGCCTGACGAAAGTCGAGTGATACGGATGTAATTTCAATATTCTCAACGGTCATATCAAGAAAAACAATTTTATTATTCAAAGAATGCAGTAATTTTATTTCTTGTTTACTAAATTTTCCAAGGCAGATTATGCCATCAACATCAGAAAGTACATTCTGATAGTCATTGTCTGTTTTAAATGTTCGTACAATACTTATATTATTTTTTGAACAGTAGTCCTCGATACCCTGTCTCATCAAAAAGTAATAATTATCTTCAATTTCCTGTTTGGAAGAGAACCATTGTAGAATTCCAATGCGACATGAAGGTGCTGATGTAACCCTTTTTTTCTTTACATAATTAAGTTCTTTAGCTGCTGCAAATATTTTTTGCTTCGTTTCAAGCGAGGTGCTGAGGGTAGTGTCATTATTAAGCACTCTTGAAACAGTAGCTACTGATACATTTGCCTTTTTGGCAACATCTCTGATTGTAGCCAATTGAATCACCTCACTACCATTATAGTGAAATATTACTAAAAAATCAAGTCGTGTTTAGTGAAAAACAGAGAAAGCAAAAATGTTTACCAAAAACTATTGACAGTTTACGAAACAAAACATATAATTTAGTTAACATAAAAACAAAAGAAACATTATTATTAAATAATAACGAAATCTTTTGTGCAGGTTGTCACGGCGTTTCATTTAAAATTAAAAGGAGGAAAAATTATGAAACAGACATCATCACAACCAAGACTTGATGGCAAAATCCCAGGTAGAATCAAATACACCTTTGCTTTAGGTGCCCTCGGCAAAGATATGATTTATGGTATGATTGCCACATTTTCAATGATTTATTTCACAGACATCATCAAGGTTAACCCGGTATTTATCGGCGTAATGTTCTTTGTTGCAAAGTTATGGGATGCCTTTAATGATTTGTTTATGGGTATGATTGTTGATAACACACGCAGCAGATGGGGTAAATTTATTCCATGGCTTGTAATAGGTACGCTGGTTAATTCAATTGTATTTGTTGTTTTATTCACAGACTTCCACCTCGATGGCGTTGGACTTTGCGTATTTGCAACAGCAGCTTACATACTCTGGGGTATGACTTACACAATTATGGATATTCCTTATTGGTCAATTATTCCTAACCTCACTTCAAATCCTGAGGAGAGAGAAAAAGTTTCGGTACTTCCGAGAATCTTTGCAAGTATCGGACAGTCACTTGTTATTGCAGGCTTTGGTGTTCAAATTATTGAGGCTCTCAGCGGCGGCACAACAAATCAGGCAGGTTATCACAGATTTGCAATCATAATTGCAATTGTATTTATTCTTACAATCGGTATTACAGTAATCAATCTTCCGAAGAAGAGAGATGATTCTGTTCCGGAAAAAGAAAGTTAAGTTTAAAGATATTTTCTCAATCATCGGCAAGAATGATCAAGCTTCGTTGGGCGGTAACTCTTATCTTCCTTTACAACATCGGCATTCAGTGCATTATGGGTGTTGCTACATATTATTTCAAATATGTTTGCGGCAACGCAGGAATGATGTCATCATTTATGATCAGCGCATCAATCGCAGAGGTTGTAGGTCTTATCGTATTTCCTAAGGTTACAAAATTTCTTTCAAGAAAAACTTCGTTCCTTCTTGCGTGTCTTTTACCTGCATTTGGTCTTGTAATGCTTTTGTTCGTAGGTATTTTTGCTCCGCACAATGTTGTGCTCACATCAATCTCAGGTGTTATTGTAAAACTTGGTACAGGTCTTGAACTTGGTTGTGCAACAGTATTCCTTGCAGATGTTGTTGATTACGGTGAATTTAAGCTTGGAACAAGAAATGAAGGCGTTGTATTCTCACTCCAGACGCTTATCGTAAAATTCACAGCAGCTCTTACAGCACTCGGTATTGGCGCGGCACTTGGAAGCACACAGTATATTCCGGGACAGGAACAGTCTTTTGCAACAGTAGCATCAATCAGTACACTTATGTGCATTGTTCCTGCGGTTTGTATGCTTATTGCTTATGTTGTTTACAGAAAGAAATATAAACTCAATGACGGTATGATGAAGAAGGTTATAAACACAATCAGTGCAAGAAGAGAAGGCAAGATTGATATGACACAACAGCTTGATGAAAGCGGTAACACAGAGCCTTCTATGTTCCTTCCTACAGTTGCGGAAAAGGCAGGTAAATAAAATGATTGATACTAAAACAGCAATTGAAAAAATTACAAACGGCGAATTTGATAATCTTTTCACTGATATATATATAGATTCATCAATGATTGATTATCAGAAAAAAAGATATGTTCATGCAATTGAGCAGTATGAAACAATTTTTTGCCCTGATAAAGTAGCAATATTCAGTGCTCCCGGCAGAAGTGAGGTTTGCGGTAATCATACAGATCACCAGCATGGAATGGTGCTTGCAACATCCATTAATCTTGATACTATTGCTGTGTCGGCCAAGAATAACAATGATGTTGTAAGATTTGTTTCTGACGGTTATGATATGATTACTCTCGATATAAATGACCTCGAAGTTAATAATGATGAGGCAGGCACAACAGTCAGCCTCATCAGAGGTGTTCTTCGTGGACTTAAGGATCATGGATACAAAATTGGTGGATTCAATGCTTATGCAACAAGTGATGTACTTGTTGGTGCAGGACTTTCATCGTCAGCAGCTTTTGAAGTAGTTGTCGGAACTATTATTTCCGGTTTATATAATGATATGAAAATAAATTCAGTTGAGATTGCTCAGATTTCTCAGTATGCTGAAAATGTATTTTTCAAAAAGCCGTGCGGACTTATGGATCAAATGGCTTGTTCAGTCGGAGGAATGGTTAACATTGACTTTAAAGATCCGACAAAGCCAATTGTTAAGAAAGTACCTACCGAATTTGAAAAATATGATTACAGTCTTTGTATTGTTGACACAAAGGGCGATCATGTTGATCTTACAGATGATTATGCTATGATTCCCTCGGAAATGAAAAAAAGGTTGCAAATTTTCTCGGAGAAGATTATCTGAGAGATTGTGATTCAAACGAATTTTATATTCGCCTTGACGAAATTCGTGAGGCTGTTGGCGACAGACCGGTACTTCGTGCAATTCATTTCTTTAATGAGGAGTATAATGTTAAAAATGCCGTTTCGTCACTTGAAAACGGTAAGTTTGTTGAATTCCTTGACGCAATCAGAAAATCCGGTAATTCATCATTTAAGTATCTTCAGAATGTATATACAACAAGAGATATTCAACATCAGAACATCTCGGTAGCCCTTGCACTCAGCGAAAGCCTTCTTCGCAATTACGGCGTGTGCCGTGTTCACGGCGGTGGATTTGCAGGTACAATTCAGGCGTTTGTCAAAAATGATTTTGTAAGTAATTACAAAGAATTTATAAATAAAATTTTCGGAGAAAACTCATGCCATGTTCTCAAAGTGAGAAAATACGGCGGAATAAAAGTAATGTAATTATGTAGTTTTTGTTTTTATTAAGGAGGACAAAATGAAAATTCTTGTTTTAGGCGGTGCCGGATATATCGGTTCGCATACAGTTTACAGACTTATTGAAAGCGGTAATGAGGTTGTTGTATTCGATAACCTTGAAACAGGTCATATTGAGGCGGTTCATCCCAAAGCAAAAATTTTATAAAGGTGATCTCAGAAACAGAAGTGAAATTGACAGCGTTTTTGATAAAGAAAAAGGTATTGATGCTGTAATTCATTTTGCAGCCAATTCACTTGTCGGTGAAAGTATGACCAACCCTCCTCAAATATTATGATAATAACCTCAACGGCACAAAGGTTTTGCTTCAGTCAATGGTTGCTCACGGAATTGATAAGATTGTATTTTCATCAACAGCGGCAACATACGGTGAGCCTGAGAGAACTCCTATTCTTGAAACCGATCCGACAAATCCGACAAACTGC